>Ga0123353_10000007_pt1 | contig 279297 bp, 231 predicted proteins | sample TergutLab28metaG_3_FD_92763 | JGI IMG/M metagenome (GOLD analysis project Ga0123353, IMG submission 92763) | Labiotermes labralis P3 segment gut microbial communities from Petit-Saut dam, French Guiana - Lab288 P3 | ecosystem: Host-associated > Arthropoda: Insects > Digestive system > Gut ... | reverse complement strand
ATAAAGGGGTGGCAGCGTAGCTGACGGGGTATGTGAAAAGGCTGATTTAATTTTTTAACGCTGGATGCCACTTTAACATTGTCATAACACCGTCTAAATTAGTTTTAACATCAATATCCAAAACATGGATAACTGTAACGCCTAAGGTTTTGAGATATGCTTCTCGCTTCTGGTCGCGCTCGTATTTAAAGTCATGTGTTACACCATCAATTTCGATAGCCACTTTCTTGCTTGCACAGTACAAATCAATTATGTATGGGCCAACCGATTTTTGTCGTGTAAAAGTCAGTCCGTTCAACTGCTTGCCTTTCAACTGCTGCCATAATAAAACTTCTGACAGATTTTTAGCGTTTCGCAATTCGGTTGCAAAGGCCTTAAGGTTCTTATTTGTCGGCAACTTGTTCTTTGTCATTCTATCTCACTTTTTCACATACCCCGCCTCGTAAACTCGGCACCCCTTTATCTTAAAGGGGAATTGTCGTGCACACTAGCTTTACAAAAACTCCCCTATAAGGAAGGGAGTTTCAAATTGCTTATTTATTCTTCTTGCTCTTCAAATACTTATTACACTCCGCCTGGTAGGCAATCAGCGCAATCAGATTCTGTTTCTGTAATTCTGCTGCTTTCTTATCCATTATTTTTTCATTCCCCCTTTACCGATTCCGGACAGTTGTGAAAGGTTGCCTTGCTGAAGCTTGCCGGCCTGTGCCCTTTCGTTTCGTGCCGCTGTCGCGTTAAATTCGTTTACCCACGCATACTCGCCCGCTTCATCTTTAGCAAACAGTTTGTCCTGCAATTCTTTTACTTTTTTAGCTTGCTCCAAAGTTATTTCGCTTGCAATCTTGCCGGTGTTGGGGTCTGCTCCGTTTTGCTCCATCAAATGCTTTACAAGCAAATCATGTGCCGCGTCAATATTGCCCTTACTTGCATAAACCAGTTGTTCAAAGTCAAAGTCTTTTGCAGTGTTCTGCGGCTGCTTTACATCGGTAATTTCGTAAGTTTTTTCGTCCATCACCACTGTGCAAACATCGCGCTGCACCTCTTGTGCCAGATTGTTGTAAAAGTTGTCACACGCCTTGTCTATATCACTGTCTTTGTATATATTGCTGCCGTTTTTGTTAAACGCCTGTGCTTTTATTGAGTGGAGGGTTTTTAGTTTGTAGGTTTTGGCATTGCCTTTCTTTATCTCATCCCAGTTGTCTATCTGCATTTCCACGGTTGTGCCGTCTTTGGTTTTTATGTCCAGCACATGCTTTGTTACTTTTGTTTTTACATATTCGCTTTTCTTATCATCCCAAGCCATAACTTCGTAATTAATTTCACGCGCTTCGCGCGGAGATTGGGGATTAAAGATTAGTTGCAAAGCGGGGCGGAACCCGGCGTCCTTGTAGAATGCGTCGTACCAGGCAAGGACGCCGTCATCGAACACAAACTCTACTCGGATGTCGGACCCGGCGCGCGCGCAGCGCGTAAACTCATAACTCTGACCATAACTATTAGTCCAGATGCCTAAATCGTCTGATACCGGTTTTGCAACACGGTAAGCAGCGCTCTGTCCCTTAACCTCGTCCAGGTTGTTGATATATACTTTTCTTTCCATTGTTTGTTTTTCTCCTGTTTTTATTGTTGCCTACATTATATCAAACATTTACTGCTTTGTAAATACCTAAATACAAAAATTTTATTTCTTCCAAATTAATTCCCCTCTATAAGAGGGGTGGATGCGACCATAGGGAGCAGACGGGGTGTGGAGGGTTAAGCAATCAGTTCTTTAACCACACCCCGCCCCTCCGGGGCACCCCTCTTATAGAGGGGAATTTAAAAGGGCAACCCCCGCAGCGTCAGCTGCCGTGCCACAAACCCTTTAGACCGGCTCCGCTTTACGTGCGCCTTATACGCATTTACACGCTGCAGCACATAATTATCGTCAACCATAGCCCTTGCCTTTAAGTACCCCAACTTTTTAAGCTTGCGCTTTAAGCCCAGTTTATATTGCTGCCGCAGCAGCCTTACCACCTTTCCGGTATCGGTTAATATATGCCTGAAGCCCAAAAAGTCTATTCCGTCTTTTAACCTGGTAATCTGTGTTTTTGCGTTTAACTTTAATTCAAGCTTCCCGGCCAAAAACTTGTCAATCTCGCTTTTACAATGTTTTAAATAGTCCTTGCTGTTATGTATTAAAACAAAATCGTCCATATATCTTATGTAATACTTTATTCTTAATTTTTCCTTTATAAAATGGTCCAGCCCGTTTAGGTACAAAAGCGCAAACCATTGGCTGGTCTGGTTACCAAGCGGCAGGCCAACTCCGGTTTCGGCATTACGGCTGCTTATAACCTTCTGTATCAGACTCATGCTTTGCTCGTCAAATCCGCACTTGTTTAACTGCCGAAACAAAATACCGTGATTAATGCTTGCAAAGTATTTTGCAATATCACATTTAAGTGCATATCCGTCTGCTTTGCGCTCATTACTTAAATAATAGTTAAACAAAAAACTCTGCAGCCGGTTTACGCTAAATAAAGTGCCCTTGCCCTTTCTGCAGGCGGCGTTGTCGTAAATAAGTTTAGGCTCCAGCGCAGGCTCCAGCACCTGCCGGCAAAGCGTCATCTGCACAATTCTGTCTCTATAGCTCAGCGCCTCAATCAGCCGCTTTTTAGGGTCGTATACCATAAACTCTTTGTATCTGCCCACGTTGTACTTTCCGCTTGCTAAATCATTGCTTAGCTTTACCAGGTTAATACCAAGATTTATTTCAAACCTTATTACCTCGGTTTTGTGCTGCTTACTCAACCGGCACTTTTTGTGCGATTTTAACAAATTATCAAAACTAAAACTATCTGCGCTCATCGCTCTTCCGCCATGCAACAAGCAGGCTTATGCAGCTATCCAGCTGCCTGCAAATCTGCTGGTATTGATTGGGCAATATACATTTACACTCAAGCGCTATAAACGAAATATACTCCAGCGTTTTAAGCTCTGTGTACGCATCATGCTGCAACGCCGAGCGCCGCGCTTTGCCTTCAAGGCTATCGGCTCTTACAGAGTTTGCCCTTATCAGTTTCTCTAATGTGTTTACGCAATAATTTTGCATACGCATTACAAAAACCGCCCTAAACTTTTTGGGCGATTTTTCGGTTATTGTTATTACATATGCCGTAAGTTTTTTTACTTCGGTAATTACCTTTAATTCGCTGGATTCATTTCTCATTCGTTTCCCTTTTAAAATTCTCTTAAAAAAATTCCCCTCTATAAGAGGGGTGCCACGAAGTGGCGGGGTGTGGTTAAAGAACTGAAAAGAATTTTTACTCTTCTTTCTCACTTCCTGCATTCTGCTTGCTGTCAAACTTAATTTCGCTAAGCGTAAAGGTTTTTATTGTATATCCGTCTTTATCGGTAATTTTTACATTTACTTCTTTTTTCAGCAGGTTGTTGTACATAACTACACCATTGCCGTCAGGCGTTTTTACCGTGCTGTTAAGCTTTGGCATAAGGCCGGCCAGCTCTTTATAATGCGCGTTTTCATACTCTAGGCAGCACAATAGCTTTCCGCATACCCCGCTGATTTTAGTGGGGTTAAGCGAAAGGTTTTGGTTCTTTGCCATTTTTATTGAAACAGCCTTAAAATCCGGCAGCCAGCGGCTGCAGCATACCTGCTGCCCGCACATTCCAAAGCAGCCCCCGCAGGCTTTTACCTCATCCCGCTCACCAATTTGGCGCAGCTCAATGCGCGCATGAAAGTGGCCGGCAAGCTCCTTAACCAGCTCTCTAAAGTCTACCCTGTTGCTGCTTGTAAAGTTAAACAGAATTTTGCTGTCGTCAAAACTATAGCTTACGCCAACAAGTTTCATATCCAGTTTTAGTTTGGCTATACGTTTTCCGGCTTCCGCCATTGCCGCCTTTTCTTTTTCGGTTTTGCCTGCCAGCTTCTTCTTATCGGCATCTGTTGCAATGCGTATTATCGGCTTAAGCTCACCCGTAAGCTCGGAGGCCTTAATCTCGTGATTACCCTTCTCCACATAGCCGTATTCCTGGCCGTTGGATGTCTCCACAATTACATGGTCCCCGGGCTTTACTTCCAAGTTTCCCACTCCAAAATAATAGCTTTTGCTGCTTGCGCCGAATTTAACCGATGCTACTGAAATTTGCATTAAATCTAACCTCCAAAATCTTTAGCAGAAAATAATCTAATGTTGCGTTAAAGTTGCTGTTGCGTACAATCCGCTCCTGAACCTCTGTTGTGAGTTTAACCAACTGACTAAGGCCCAACAACCCAAATGCGGAAAGGATACTGCTGTATTGTGCACGGTAATTCCCCTCTAAGTTAGAGGGGTGCCACGGAGTGGCGGGGTGTATGTTTTGCAAACTTTCGGTTTGGCTACCCCGTCTGTCTTCGCTATCGCTTGACATCCACCCCTTCGAAGAAGGGGAATTTATTGCACCACCCACCACCGCACTAAACAACTCCAGCACTTCTCCAAATCTTGACTTTTCTTTGTTCAATTGCTCCAGATACCCAATCATTTTACTGCTATGGGTCAGTTCCGTAAGCAGCCCAAACACCAGCTTCAGCCTTGCTTCAAATCCGGAGTCGGTTGCATACTTAATTGCGTTTGTAACCTTGCCTCCGCTTACCTCACTAATCAACTCGGCATTTGTGCTAGCAAAGTTTACTGTCACAAACTTTTTAAGTGCGTTTCTCTCAAACGCCGCAACCGCAAACTTGGTTGTGCGCGACTTTATTGTAGCAAGCACGCTTGCAATATTGGTGCTGGTTATTATAAAAACCACATCTCTTGCGGGCTCTTCCAGGCTTTTAAGCAATTTATTCTGGCTTTGCTGGTTTGCATTTGCTCCAAAGTTAAGTATATACACCTTTTTGCCGCCCTCATATGGAAGCGTGTACATGCTGTCCGTTACTTCCAGTGCATCTTCTACCAGAAATGCCTTGTCACCTTTGGGGTAGTACATTACATCGGTATGTACCTTTTTATCCACCTTTAAGCAGGTGTTGCAAGCCCCGCAGCCGCACATAATGCTCTTTGCGGTTAGCTCCGCCAGCGCAGTTAGCGCAGCCTCATCGCTTCCGTACAATAAAAACGCGTGCGGAATGCTGCCTTTACTGTTCAGCACCCGCAATAGTTTATCATAAACCGCATTGGTTTTAAGTAACTCATCTAAGCCCTGCATGAGATGAGTATAGCATAAGTTGGCTTGGTTTAGCAAGAAAATTCCCCTCTATAAGAGGGGTGCCCGAAGGGCGGGGTGTGTGAAAAAGCTCAGGTTTGCCACACCCCGTCAAGCCTGGCGGCTTGCCACCCCTCTTATAGAGGGGAATTTTGGTAGTCGATTTTTAAACTATGCGCGTATTTTCAATATCTTCATTGTAATCATGCCTGCGCCGGATTTGTAACTAACCACATCTCCAACCTTACCGCCCAACAGCGCCTTACCCGCAGGGCTCTGGTTGCTCAAAAGTCCGTTTGCCGGGTCGCTTTCGGTTGAGCCTACAATCTTGTATTCCAACTCCTCGTTAAAACTGGTGTCCAGCACTTTAACCGAACAACCTAAAGACACCTTGCTGGTATCTATGTTCTTTTTGTTGATTACTTTAGCAAGACGCACTTTTTCTTCAAGTTCGGCAATCTCGCCTTCAACCTGACCCTGCTCATCTTTAGCAGCTACATATTCCGCATTCTCGCTTAAGTCACCGTAATCTCTTGCAATTCCTATTTTTTCCGAAACCTCAGGCCTGCGCACTTTCTTTAAAAAATCGAGCCTCTCTTTTAATTGCTTTAATCCTGCCTCGGTTACATATACTTCTTGTTCCATTTTTAGCCTCCTTTAATAGCTAGATAAATAAAAAGCCCCCACCAACCGGGAGCACTGACTCCGTTTGTAAGGTTGGTGTATTATATAATGTTATAGTATTCTTGTCAAGTAGTTTTTTACACTTATTTTTATGAAATTTTGTATGAATAGTTTGGTGAGGGTGGTGTGCCACAAGAATTCCCCTTTGCTCGCGAAGGGGTGGATGCGACCATCGGGAGCAGACGGGGTAGCCGCCGCTGTAAGCGGCGCAAAGGCCTTGTCACATACCCCGCCACTTCGTGGCACCCCTTTATCTTAAAGGGGAATTTAGCACTGCCCCCTTTCACTTTCTCTCTTTCTTCACTCTGCGTTTTCCAAATCGCAGCAATTTATAAAACACTCCGGACTTAACTTTAACCACATGAAACGGGCAAAGCTCCTGACAGCAATAGCACCTGATACACTTATTATAAACAATTTTAACATGACCGTGCTTCTGCTTTTTCTTTGCCGCTTTAATTTCCATGGCGTGAACGGGGCAATGGTCTATACATTTATTGCAGCCCTTGCACTTGCCGGGCTTAATGGTAGGCCGCTGCGCCATAACCAGATACAGCAGGTTTCTTACCCATTGCGGCATTTTACTTGCAAGCTCGGTATGCTCGTCTATATACGGCTGCTTAAATTTCAGACCGCTCCACTTTTTTAAATCCGCGCCCAAAATTTCCAGCTTCATGTCTTTACCCATATATCCGCGGTTTATGCCTTCGCGGATTGTCGGGTTGGTTTTAAGCTCCGCAAAGCTAATCATGCGCAGTGCCGCAATATCGGCTGCCAGCGGATTACAGCTTGCTGTTACCGCACCAATCTTTTTGGGGCTGCCGGCCATAGGGCCCGGGCCCTCCATGCCTACAATGGCATCCATTATATGCAAAACCAACTTCGGTTTAAAATAGTCCTGAATATCGTACATATAGTTATTAAAGTTGGTCAGGTTCTGAAACCGCCCGTGCATTTCCACTTTAACAAGGCCGGGAATTGCTCCAAACATATTTTTAACCGCACCTGAGTACCCCGTAAAGCTATGCGTCTTAAGCTTAGCTATGTTTATAACAACATCTGCTTCGGCAAGAGTGTTGTTTATAAAATACTTTTTACCGACCAAAGCCTCCGGCGTATTTACTTCATAAGATGAGTAATCATTGTTAAGTTCTATTCCGTCGGTTTTAGCAACTTCGCTCATTCCGCTTATCTTATATACACCACCCATAAACGCCTTGTTGTACGGTCCGCCTGCGCTGTCGCAAATAATACACTTAGCGGCTCCCGCCTCCAGACAAAGCCTGCCCACCGCTTTAACCACGCTGGGGTGGGTTGTTGCAGCAGCATCCGGCGCCTTTAAACCGATTAAATTAGGCTTAAGCGCAACCACCTGCCCGGCGGAAACAAAGGAGTTAATCCCGCCCAGCAAATCAATAGCCGATTTAACGCTGTTATAAACTAATTCCTCATCGTAATTATCGCATTCAACAATAGATACTCGGTTGTCCAAAACTGTTGCCTCCAAAAAGAATAAATTCCCCTCCTTGGAGGGGTGCCCAAAGGGCGGGGTGGTTTAATGTCTAAACCCAATATACTAAATTCCGTTTTTAATGTCAAATCAAATATGTTATAATATCACCATGAAAGTATGGGCAAGGTTAATAACCGAAGAGCAAATTGTCAAAAGCGCAACCACAGAGTGCGAGCCTTTTAACTATGTGCATGAGTTTCATGCGTGTTTAAGCAAACTGTGCCTTGAGCTTGATGTGCCAACCCCGGTGCTGCTGACTAAACACATTCAGCACTTTGTTCAGTTTACCAACTGCAACTTTCTACCCGGTGATTTTGTGGAAAACGTGGAGTTTGATAAACTGGTATTAGAGAATATTACGGGAAAAGGATAATGTCTGTCACTGCGAGTCGCACCCTATACCCCTTCTAACGAAGCAGCCCCATCGCCGGAACTCCTATCCAGGGGATTGCTTCGCTTGCCCGTCTACGCAGGTCGGGCTCGCAATGACAAGTTTTGCCGGAGCGATAGCGACCAACAGTTGTTCCCTGTTCCCTGTTAGATTATTGATTAAAAACTTGTTTTTAAGCAAAACTATAATCATGTTCGTTCTCGTATTGTTTATAGTGGTTTTAATAGGCGCAGCCAACTGGCTATGTATCGGCCTGTTTCAGTTTGACATTATTGCCGGGCTGTTTGGTAACCAGTCCACTTTTATAAGCAGATTTTTTTATAGCCTGATAGGACTATGCGGAATACTGTTGCTGCTGATTGCGCTCTTTAAGCGCTTTGTGCTGGATATGCGCGGCAACAAATGCAAGCGATGCCCCAACTGCCCACCCAAGCCCGACAAGCAAAAACCCGATAATTCCCCTTCTCCGAAGGGGTGGCAGGCGGAGCCTGACGGGGTAGCCGCCGAAGGCGCAAATGCCGAAGAAGCCGAGGTTGCCGAGCAGCTAACGCCCGAGCCGGAACCGGAACCCGTCCCTCCAAAACCCAAACGGCAATACAAAAAAAGAACGGCTAAACCCCCGCAAGCAGACACCGTACCGGAATAAAAAATTCCCCTTTAAGATAAAGGGGAATTTTTAATTAGCATCCACAATTTATATTTTATATCTTATAATTTATAATTGAAAGAGTCACGCAGTGGCTATTTCGGGTCGTGCAGTAATCTGAATAGTGCGTACATATCGCTTCTGAAATGCGACTTTTCCGCTACTGCTTCGTTAATGTCCACTGTTGTTAACAAATCATTCTTAACTGCCAGACTGCAGGTGCTGCTGCCGTTGTTTAGCAAATGCACCGCCTGAACACCATATCTGATGCTCAATATCCTGTCGTTACTGGTTGGGCTTCCGCCGCGCTGCATATAACCAAGGATTATAGCACGGCATTCTTTTTTTGTTGCCGCCTCAATTTCGTCAGCCAGCACCTTAATATCATGCTGCTTTTCGGCAACAATAATCGTAGGCGAGCTTACTCCTTGCTTAACAAGTTTAACTGTACGCTTAATTATATCCGCAGCCGGAACAGGCTCCTCCGGCACAACCACAATATTGCTGTCTGATGCTAAGGCGCTAAACAGAGCAATATCTCCGCCATGCCTGCCCATTACTTCAATCACCGCCACCCTGCCGTTGCTGCTCATGGTCTGTTTAATGTTGTCTATCATATTAACCGCACTGTTTACGGCTGTATCAAACCCGATACTCCGCTCGGACGAATAAACATCGTTATCAATAGTAGCAGGTATTGCAACTATGTTTACGCCAAGCTCCGATAGCTCGCCCGCGCCTTTTAGTGTGCCGTTTCCGCCAATGCAGATTAAACCGGCCAGCTTCAGTTTTTTAACCACCGCTGCTGCCTTAGCCTTTCCTTCCGGCGTTCTGAAAGCTTCACTTCTGGCAGATTGCAGGAAACTGCCTCCAAAATTGCCCAGGTATTTTACATCCTGTACCGTAAGCAACCTAACGTCCCCTTCCATAAGCCCCTGATAGCCGCGGAAAACGCCGTATACCTCAATCCCAAGCTGAAGCCCGGTTTCAACAATTGCCTTAACGCAGGTGTTCATGCCCGGAGCATCACCCCCGCTGGTTAATACTGCTATTTTTTTTGCCATATATCATACCTCCCTGTATAGTTCCCAAGACTGGATTGTCGCCAGAATTCCCCTTTGCTTGCGAAGGGGTGGCAGGCGGAGCCTGACGGGGTAGTCGCCGCGCAAAGCGGCGCAAAAAATTTTAAACCACCCCGCCCTTCGGGCACCCCTCCAAGGAGGGGAATTTATTATTCATCCACTCTTATATTCTCCGGCGGAAGCAATGCGCATAGCTCGTTTACCACACTTATACCGGCATCTACCGTCACTTTCGGATTCAGCGCCTTATCCTGTGCGCTGCATTTTATTACAACCTGATTCTGCCCGAAATGCTTCCTCAATATCTTCAACACGTCGTCCAGCAGTTCATTGTTAGTGGTATCAAACTTCAAGAGCAGTCTCTTGGCTTTAGGCTTGACTTCTTTAGGCACCGAAGTATCAACCTGGTTCCCGATTTCCCACGGTTCAATTTTTTCCGCCAGAATTATTGGCTCATCTTCTCCGCTGCGTATACTTACCTTGCCTATTATTGTAATAAAACTATCAGGTTTTAGCAAGTGTTTTGTGCGCTCATATACATTAGGGAACACCATAACCTCATAGCTGCCATCAAGGTCTTCAACTTCTAATATAGCCATTTCACGGTTGCCCTGGCGCGTTGTTACACGCTTTTCAGACAAGAGCAGCCCGCCGCAAGTCACGGCCTTACCGTTTTCGGTATAAGGGTAAATATAGTTGGCATCGCCGTCTTCGTCATAGTCTTCCGACTCTTCTCTGAAGAAATGGCTGCTGTTAAAGTTGTATGCTAAAAAGTTTTCCCGGTAATTATCCAGCGGATGTCCGCTGATATAAGCACCAACAATCTCTTTTTCAAACTTCAGGAGGGTTTGCATATTAAATTCTGCTATATCGGGATACTTAATTACATTCAGCTTACTATCCTGCTTAAGCATGGTATCAAACAGACTTACCTGACCCGCCGCACTATTTCTCCTGTCCGCCGCAACCCGCTCCAGAATAAGTTCATATGCCTGCATCAGCTGGCTGCGCTTTAAGCCGAAACAGTCAAACGCCCCGCCAAGTATCATACTTTCAATAAACCGCTTGTTAAGTGCCGTGTTATCCACCCGCTGACAGAAATCGTTTAAATCCTTAAACTTGCCGTTTCTATCACGCTCGGCCGTAACCGCTTCCACAACACCTACACCCACGCCCTTAAGCGCAGCCAGGCCAAACCGCAGGGCTTTACCCTCTACCGTGAAATACGCATAACTGTGGTTTATATCAGGCAGCAACAGTTCAATATCATGCGCCCTGACTTTTCCCACATATTTTTTAACTTCGTCGCTTTTGGTAATACGGTTGTTAATTAAACTTGTGTAAAACTCCAGTTTGTAATAGGTCTTTAAATATGCCGTCTGATATGTTATATAACCGTAGCAAGCCGTATGCGCCTTGTTAAACGCGTATGAACCGAACTTTTCCATGTCCGCCCACAACTTTTCGGCAACGGCGGGCTTCATTCCGCGCTTCAGCACTCCGTCAATGCTCTTTTTGCCTTCAGGGTCTACCCAGCCTTTCATAAACCTTATTTTCTCTTCCGGCAGTTTATCCGCCAGCTTTTTACCCATAATCTTTCTTACATTGTCAGCCTGTCCCATTGTGTACCCTGCCAGGTCCTGGCAGATACGCATAACCTGCTCCTGATACACCATAACGCCGTATGTTTCTTCCAGTATCGGTTTAAATCTTGAATCGGCATATTCAATTTTATCGGGATTGCGTTTGTTTTTTAAAAATCTCGGTATCTCATCTATCGGACCCGGCCTGAAAATTGCACCTGCAATAAAAATATCATCCAGCTTAGTCGGTTTTAACTCCTTTGCAAATTTTGTAAAGCCGCCGGACTCCACCTGAAACACACCGTCCGTATCACCGCTTGCAATAAGTTCGTATACCTTTGGGTCATCATATTCCATGTTGTAAAAATCAATATCTGTACCGTACAATTTCTTTATGAGCTTTAATGTGGCATCAATGTCGGTAAGCGTAATCAGCCCCAAAAAGTCCATTTTAAGCAGGCCCATTTCCTCGTTTTCACGCCAGTCTAACTGCGTAGTTACCATATCCCCGTTTTTAGCCAGTGGCACGTGCATATCCACGGGGTCACAGCAAACAACCACGCCCGCTGCGTGTATGCTGCTGTTTCTTGGCATTCCTTCGGCATTTATAGCCAGGTCAACCACCCGCTTAATACTGGGGTCGCCGGCATACAAGTCTACCAGCTCTTTTACGGCAGTGTTTGCCCATTTAGGGTCATCGTCCAACCCGAAAATCTTTTTAAGAGCAGGTGCTTTAGGCATTTTTGCCGGAAACGCTTTTGTAATTTTGTCTACTTCCGAGTACGGCATTTTTAATACTCTGGCAACGTCCTTAATAGCCGCTTTTGCCGCCATTGTACCAAAGGTTATAATCTGACAAACATTGTCCTGCCCGTATTTTTTTATAACATAATTAATAACATCTCCGCGCCTGTCGGGGCAGAAGTCAATATCAAAGTCCGGAGGGCTTACACGCTCAGGGTTCATAAAACGCTCAAAATACAGGTCGTTTTTTAACGGACACAAAAGAGTTATTCCCAGCGCATACGCAACAATACTGGCAGCCGCCGAGCCTCTGCCGGGGCCGATTGGCACTCCTATACTTTTGCCGTATTTAATAAAATCTCCTACTACAAGAAAATAGTCTTCAAAGTTTTCTTTTGCAAAAAGCTCCAGTTCATAGTTAGCCCTGTCTGTTACATCCTGCCTGAGAGGCGTGCCGTATATCCTTTCCAGCCCTTCAAACGTAAGTTTTTTTAAATACTCGGTTTTGGTGCCATTAAACTCCTCCGGCACTGTAAACCTTGGATAATGCTTGGTTTTAAAATCCAACGTAACATTGCACTTATCCGCAACATCTGCAGTGTTAAAAACCGCCTCAGGGCAGTCCCGGAAAAGCTCCAGCATTTCTTCATGCGTTTTGTAATACAGCTGGTCAGATTCAAACCGTAATCTGTCCGGGTCATCCAGTGTTTTACCCATCTGAACACACATAAGCACATCCTGAAGCTCAGCATCCTCTTTGTTTATATAATGTGTATCGTTTGTGGCTACAACAGGTATATCAAGCTTTCTGGCCAGTTCAATCAGCTTAGGCAAAACAATCCGCTCATCGATTATTCCATGGTCCTGAATTTCTATATAAAAATCACCCGGAGCAAACATTGCCTTTAGTCTTAGCGCTAACTTTTCTGCCTCGTCCGTCATACTCTGCAACAAAAACTGCGGAATGTCCCCCGCTAAACACGCACTTAAACAAATTAACCCGTCACTGAATTTTCCCAAAGTGTTGTAATCAATTCTGGGCTTATAATAAAAGCCTTGCAGCCAGGCAATACTGTTAAGCTTAATCAGGTTTTTAAGGCCAACGTTGTTTTTGGCTAAAATTACTAAATGCGCCAGATGCGGTTTGCCGCTTTTGTTCAGCATATCGTTGCATAAATAAAACTCACTGCCTATTATAGGCTTGATACCGTTGTCTATACACTTTTTGTAAAAACTGACCATGCCGTACATATTGCCATGGTCGGTTATTGCAACCGCCTTGTCCTTGCGTTCCCGTGCTACCTTAACAAGCCGCTCTATCCTGGTAGCACCGTCCAGCAAACTATATTGCGTATGCAGGTGCAGATGTACAAATTGCTTTTCCTCATTAACCAATTACAGCACGCCGCCTTTTTTCCGTATTCCTTCTGCAATTTTATTTATCTTGCGCAAACGATGGTTTATTCCGCTTTTGGTCAAAGCCGGCGTCATCAACTTAGCCAGATTATCAAGCGTTTCTTCCGGGTTGGCAAGCCGCAGCATACATAGCTCGTACAAGTTTTCCGGCAATGCTTCAATTCCAACCGTACTGTTTATATATTCAATCGATTCCAGCTGTTTCAGGCTGGCTTCAACCATCTTGGTCAGATTGGCATTCATGCAATTAAGCTGGCGGTTTAGTTTGTTCCGCACTTCTCTTACCGCAAACTCGTTCTGCAGCGTAAGCACCGCATTGTTTGCGCCAACCAGCGCAAGAACGTCAGATACAAGCTCTGCCTCTTTAATGTATACCACATACAGATTTTTTCTGCGCATAGTTTTACTATACAACCCAAACTCACTTAGCACGTGCCCAAAATCAGATGCCAGCGTACCATTATTAAACACAAACTCCAGGTGGTATCCGCCGGTGTGCTTGCTCAGGTTGTTTATGTCTTTAATTACAATGTTTGCACTGGCACACCCTATAAATGCACCAATAATAAAGTGCTTGCTGCAATCCGTCGTACTAAACAAGTGCCGGCTTATGCCCTGGTATTGCTCAAAACTACCGTCCGTGTCCAGCCTTATTACAAAACAATCCGCCAAAACCTGCTTGGTAACATCAGGGCTGAATCCCACATTATACCGCACAGCCTTGTTTGGGCGCTCTTCTTTACTAAACGATAATTTACATTCGTTTGCGTACAGAACCCCGGCCAGTTTTTCAACACGTGAAAACAGCTGTTCAATTTCGGTAACCAACACAAGACTCAGTTTTTTATTCTCTACGCTAAGCTGTCCGCAAGTACGGATAAGAGCAGACAACTCTGCCCTGCACTCGGCTTCACCGCCAATATCGGTTGCTGCCGCTTCGGCTTTAGCTTCAGACGAAAAAGACACTACTTACCTCTTATGTTTACTATCCGGTTTGCCGGTATCGGAATCTTTTTTAAAAACCGCTTTGCATATTTAAATTCGCCCACATTTTCCGGCGCGTGCGCATCACTGTTTATCACAAATTGTGCGCCTGTGCTTAATATGTCGCCAATTTCCTGTTTGTTGAATCTGGGCCGCCTGCCGTTGAGTTCTATCAACGTACCCTGCTTTGCAGCAGCTTCCGCCACCAGCTTGCAGTTTACTTTAACCATATGGTTGATATGAACAACTATTTTAGGCTTATAGCGTTCAATTGCCTTTATATATGCTTCCGTGTTTTTCTGCCTGATTTTTTTAGTAGGGAAAAACACATTAGGCACCCACCAGCCCAGCCAGTCTTTAAACGTAAACGGAAAAGCCGTAAAATGTGAACCGAAAATTAAAATGTCAAACTGCTTGGCCTGCTCTTCCGATAAATCCAAATCTCCCCTCATTGATACCAGATTGGCTTCCAGCCCCAACAATATTTCAATCGGATAAATGGCTTTAAGACGCTCAACTTCCGCGCGCATCTTGGGGGCGTCTTCGGGCGAAATAGCAATCATCCAATGCCTGAAGCTATGGTCGGTTATGGCAATGCTTTTTAAACCCTTAGCCACCGCCGCCTTAACATTTTCCTCTATGCTTCCGCTGCCGTGACTCCACAACGTATGCGTATGGTAATCTGCGGTTAATGTTAAGTTTTGTATTTCTTCTGTTGTCATTTTTTATTAAACTCTCCCCACATTTCAATTTCCGGAACAAGTCTGATTTTGTGTTTTTTATAAACTAATTTTTGCACTTTTTTGATTAAATCATATACGTCAGCCGCAGTAGCCTTACCGGTATTCACTATGTAACCGGAATGCACCTTGCTAATCTCTGCCGCACCGGCCGAAAGGCCTTTAAGCCCCATTTGGTCTATGAGCTGTGCCGGTATCACCTCAGGACTGCGTTTAAACACGCTGCCGGCACTTGGATAACCTACGCCCTGGCTTTGAGCCCTGCGCAAGATATAGTTTTTGGTTTTTTTTGTTATCAATTCATGCCGCCGAAACTCTAAGTTTAACAGCGCACTTATTATAACACATTTTCGTGCAATTTTAAAAACACTTTGCCTATAGTCAAAACAAAGTTTATTGCTCTCCCAAACTTCAATTTTGTTGTTTTTTAATACGGTTACGCTCTGCACCACCTTGCTCATGTCGCCGCTGAATGCGCCGGCGTTCATATAAACTGCGCCGCCAACGCTTGCCGGAATCCCAACTGCCCACTCCATTCCACCAAGGCTGTTGTTTTCTGCAAAACGCCCCGCCGCCGCAAGTTTTGCTCCTGCCTCCGCCCGGAACTGATTATTGCCAACCGGCTCTATGCGGTTAAACCTGTTAAGTGAAACAATAAGCTTATCAGGCACTCCCAAATCCGAAACCAGCAGATTGCTGCCCGCCCCTAAAACGAGATATTCAATCCCGTGCTTATTACACAACCTGATAATTTGTTTTAACTCTTTAATGTCGCATGGCTCCGCTAAAACCCTGGCCGCGCCGCCGATTTTAAAAGTGGTTTTTGAAGCAAGCGGAAGGTTTTCCCAAATCGCACCCGGCAATTTTGTTTTAAGGTCTGTAATTAATTTTTCAATACACATATGCTCTCCCTTCAAAAATTCCCCTTTAAGATAAAGGGGTGGCAACCACTTTAGTGGTTGACGGGGTATATGATAAATCTAGGCTTGCATTATCACATACCTCCCCCGCTTCGCGGGTACTCCTTTATCTTAAAGGAGAATTTTACAACAATCCCCCAAGTGCCCGTCTCGCACTCTCCTGCCCCATAAGTACGCTCAAACACAAAGTTCTAAGCTCGTTCAGCCGGCTGCTTGACGTAAACACGTTAATGGTTTTTAAGCCCGTGCTAAGCGCCAGCTCAAACTCCCTGTAGCCGTCCTGTGTATAATACTGCCTGCCGTCAACACTAAACATACCAATGCTAGGCAACAGCGCCTGCACCGCTCCGCCGGTTAAGTATTCAATAAATTTTCTTGCAGCTGCCTGCTTAGCCGAATCACCCGATACCACTCCCATAAAGTTTACTATATCAGAGAACCCGCTCAAAAACTCATACCTTAACGGGTCCATGCTGCCGTTCCGCTCGCGGTTAACAAGGCGTGCGTAATCACGCTGACTGCCTAACAGAATATTTGATTGCGGCAATGACACAAAGTCCGCATACGCCTTGTACTGGGTCTGAAGCAGGTGCTCCGGATGCAACGCATTTGTTGCACCAACTACACTCGCCTTGCTGTTGGTATTTAAAAGGCCCAATAAACCAACATTATGCTCGCCGCCCAAAGTCAATGAATATCTAATTCTGTTTTTCTGCTCGCTTCCTGTTTTAAGAGCCTGCTCCAGCACGCTCTGGTTATCCTCCAGCACGCCGGATTTAGCCGCAAGCATATAGCCACCCATGCACCATGGAACTGCCATTTGCTTGGCTCCTACCCTGCCCGCTGCAGCTAATTCCGGGCGAACAAGACTTGCGCCCGTGTATTCTTTCAGCTTGGGAGCAATAATCTCTCCCGCACCCAAACCAAAACTGATTAAATCGGGCAGATAGCCGTTTTCCAGCTGCAAAACCAATTGCCCCAGCGTAAGGCGCTTAGTTACAATAAAGGTGCCCTTGTTGGCCTTTTCATATTCCACCGCCCGACGCTCTAAAAACGCACCAATGCTTCCGCTGCCCGCCTCCTGCGTTTCCACCTGCCACAACATTAAAAAACTTCCGCCCGCTAAAACATTTCCATTGGGAGCGGGCTGTTTTAATAAATTAGGAAACAAAAAAACCGGCGCAAGTATCATAAATAAAACCAGCACCCCCGCCAATACGCCCTTAGCAATCCTTTTTTGTTTGTCGGAAAACATACTACTAATCTATGCTGACTGTTTTTCTAAAATACTCCGCTATTCTTTCGGCATCTGCCCTTGTAATCTTTGGCACAGTCATCAATTGCTCAACGCTTGCCTGCTTAATTGCGTTTATGCTTTTAAGCTTTTTTAATAACTCCCTGCGCTTAGCGGGGCCGATGCCCGCAATGTTTTCTAATTGGCTTTGCATATCCTTGCCTCGTATCTTGCGGTGGAAGGTTATTGCAAACCTGTGCGCTTCATCGCGCACCCGCTGAAGCAGGCGCAAAGCATAATGGTGCCTTGGCAGGATTATAGGGTTGGGATTGTTTGGGAGGAAAATCTCTTCATTGCGCTCGGCTAGAGAGATGATGGCTATAGAACAAAGCCCTGCCCGGGCAAAATTCCCCTCCTTGGAGGGGTGGCACGAAGTGACGGGGTGGTTTAAAAATAAAAAGCTTTTGGCGCCGCCTTCGGCGTCGACTACCCCGTCTTCGTTCGCCCTTGGGGCTCCGAATCCACCCCTTCGCAAAGCAAAGGGGAATTCTTGCAACACTTCCAGCGCCGCACTTAGCTGCCCCTTGCCGCCGTCTATTAAAATTAAGTCCGGCACAGCACTAAAACTAAGGTCATCACTATCCAACTCACTCAGTCTGCGCCGCAGCACCTCCTGCATACTGGCGTAGTCGTCTGCGCCCTCAACGGTTTTAATAATAAACTTGCGGTAATGAGCCTTTGCAGGCTCGCCGCCTAAAAACACCACCATAGATGCTGTTTTGTTCACACCGCTTATGTTTGATATATCATACGCCTCAATCCTATGCGGAACCCGGCTCAATCCCAGTTCTTTTTGAAGCTGCTCTACTGCACCAAGTGTAAAGTCATGATACGCCTTTTCTTTCTCAACTTCTTTCTCCAAAAACTCCTCTGCATTTTTGATAGCGGTTTCTAATAGTTTCCGCCCGTTACCACGCTCGGGCTTGGCTAAATTCACCTTGCTGCCGCGCTCCCCGTTCAGCCACTCTCTTATTGCCGCGTCCTCCGGAATGTTAACCGGCAGCAGAATCTCTTTTGGAACCCTGCTGTTGTACGTGTAATATTGCGTTAAAAAGCCCACCAGACACTCCTCTAGGCTAAGGCTGGCATCAATAATATGAAACCGCTCGCACCCTATTCCCCGCCCGCCGCGCACAACAAACACCGCAATTGCGGCCTGAATACCGTTGCTTGCGTATCCGATTGCATCTATATCCACCTCGCGCGGCAGATACGCAATTGTTCTATCTGTCAGCCTTTTAAGCTGCGCCAGCATATCGCGCAATAAAATTGCCGTTTCATATTGCTCGGCCTTAGCGGCACATTCCATTTCCTGAATCAACACCGATTCAACCTCTGCGCTGTTGCCGTTTAAGAAAGCAACCACACTGTTTATAAAACTCATGTAGTCATCTTTACTCACCAGCCCCGCACATGGCCCGCTGCATATGCTTAAATGGCGGTTCAGGCAGGCACGCTTGGGTTTACTTGTTATTTTAGTATTACACGCCCGCACGGGGTACGCATGCTGCAATGCCCGGATTATATCCTGCGCGCGCAGCCCGTTGAAATACGGGCCAAAGTATCTTGCGCCGTCTTTTTTAAGCCTCCTCGTAACCTCCAATGCAGGAAACTCCTGCCGCAGGTCAATGCGGATATATTGATACGCCTTGCCGTCTTTAAGCAAAATATTATAATGCGGCTGATGCTTTAGCACCAGATTTTTTTCCAGCGCAAAAGCATCCAGCTCAGACGGCGTAACTATATACGAAAAGTCCGCCACCTGATTAAGCATTGCCGCCACTTTTGTGTCACGATTGCTCCGCAAGCCAAAATACTGCTGCACCCTGTGCTTCAGGCTTTTTGCTTTACCAACATAAATTACGGTGCCGCCCCCGTCGTACATAATATACACACCCGGACTCTTAGGCAGCGCCTGCACTTTTTCTAGGATTGTCATGATTCTTCTGCTTTTACCTCAAGCAATTGCTTATCCTTGGCATTTGCCGGTGAGATTATGCTGCGCCCTAATCTTTTTTCAATATCGGTTCTGGTGTTTTTAGCAACACTTCCGCCTTGTTTGGCAACAGACTTGTTGTCCTCAAAAGTTTTGGGGTTAATCTGTTTTGACAGCGCAGTTGTGGTAACTTCTGCAAGCTGATTTAAGGTAAGCTCTATATTGGTCATATTATCACGCAAGTTTTCTTTTTTTAAGTCTTTCAATGCTTTGTACTGCGGCACACTCATTCCGCTCCATGCTTTTGTCATTTCATTTGTAAGAATTGCGTATTGCTTTTCTAGCTCAATCCCCCGCTCTTTCCATTCATCGGTTAGTTCCTTACGCATTTCAATAGTTTGCAATCTTTGATTTATCCAGCCTTCGGTATAACCCTTCTGGCGGTAATAAGCAGCACCTCGCAGAATTGCTTTTTCGGGGTCTGCCATCTCGTCTAATCTGTCGCTGCCAACCTGAGCCAGCCACATTTTAAACGGCTCCGCTTTGGGCGAAGGGATGGATTGAATTAAGCGCAAAATATCCTTTGTGTTAAAAACGTCTGTTAAATAGAATTTGCCGTCAGAAGATTGCAACTTCAGTTGTCCGATTTTTTCGGACAACTGGCTTCCCTCAGCCTGAAGCTTTCTTTTCAGGTCATCCCAATACTTACGAGGGCGCTCGCTCCCGCCAAGAACGCCACAAACATCCACTACGCTAAAAAACCATTCCTCTTTTTCCGCGTTCCAGTGTGTCCGTATATTTTTACCTTCAAATATTTTTATGTTTGCCATTTGTTTTCTCCGTTGTGCTTTACACTTTCATCAATCCAGTTAAAATAGTCCAGGCTTCCACCCACTAGTTCAATTGCAACAATTTGCGGCACTTTAAACGAATGATGGTGTTTAATAAAAGCCTCACACTCTAAGTACAAATCTGCTCTGGTTTTAGATAATAGCAGCCACTCCGCTCTATCGTAAAACTTGCCCTCCCAGTTAAAAGCGCTTCTAATTTCTGTAATCTGTCCGTCGGCCACCAACTTAGCATCCAGCAAAAGCTTTGCTAGTTTTAGGGCCTCTTCATGTTTCTCAAAAGTAGTTTCAATTTGTATATATTTTTCCATGTTTCTATTTTATCATATTCAACAAAAAACCGCTAGCAATACAGCAGTTTTTATTCACCAAACAAATAGTTTGTCCCTGACTCCAAAATCTCGGCTACCTGCGGATAGGCAATACTGTAAAACAGGATTTTGCCATAGCGCTGCTTGGTTACTATTTTTCGGTCATACAATAGCTTAAGCTGGTGGCTTACTGTGGTCTGATTAATTCCCAGCACCTGTGAGATATCATTCACGCACATCGGTGTAATGCTTAGCGCGCACATTATTTTAATGCGCGTAGCGTCGGAAAACAAACCAAAGAAGCTGCCGAGTAAATCCAGCACACCATGTTCCGGCATAAATTCAATAACATTATTTTCAGCTTCTTCTGTGAGTTGCAGGTATTGTGTTTGTGGCATTGGTTAACTCCTTTTGCTGGATTTACCGTCAGAATTCCACTTTTTTGAAGGGGTGGATCTTGTTTACCACACCCCGGCGCTTCGCACCACCCCTCTATCTTAGAGGGGAATTTTATACAATCATTCTAACAAAACAAAAAGGATTGCCCTAACAATCACAAAAACTAACTTTGCCGCATATTAAACTTAAAAGCCGAATTTTATTCTTTTTGGGAGGAACAGAAACATGACAATTCCCGCAATACTTATTCTGGGGCTGGCATTATCCGTATACGCAACCGCTACCGGAATAGACCTTGCTACAAACACAAACATAATAATTCTGTTAATTATTTCGCTTATAGCACTTACTCGTGCCGACAGAAATCATGAATGCGATTGCATTCTGGACCACAGACGCGCTAGTCATCACCATTACCACAACCACCATGATGGCCCGCAATTTTTAAACGAACCTTTCAGAAGCAGATGCTGCTAATCTTTTAAAATTCTCGCCTGCGTTTTGGCAAGGCCGTGTATCAGCACATTTTGCACGGCGGATTGCTCTGCGGTTTCACATTTTGCCAAAAGTTTTTCTATTTCAGCTCTGGGGTTGTCCAGCAGCGGCTTGATTATATCCGGCTTAACACAACCCAGGTTTTGAATAAAGATGTTAAAGTTTTTGCTCTTGCTGTCTTTGTCGAAATCATCTATTGCATCAATAAAATATATCCACTTGCCAAGCTGATAACAAAGCTTAACTGCCGGGTGGTCTTTAGTTAAACCGGTTAGTATTACCGCAGTTTCGCTTACCATTGCCGCACTTGGGTGAGCAATTTTATCATATTCCGAGCATTTTTCTTGTTCCAGCTTACGCATTAAATCATATTGTTCTATCAGCATTTTGTTCAGCTCAGGCTCCAGCTTTGCTGCTTTCATATACGCTTTTCTTAACAGCCTTCTGGCCAGCTTAGCCTTCCCGCTGTGGTTATCCAGCACATTATCCATGGCTCTGTGATAGGCAAAAATCACATTTGCACTGGCAATTCTGTTAAGCAGCGGCGTTGCGGGCACATAGTCCTTTTTGCAAAATCCGTTGCCAATACAGCGCATGGTATCAAAAGTGAAAGTTGTTTTTGTTACTGCATGCAAAAAAACGCTTACAAAAGCAAAGTCGTAGTTTATGGTTAAGCGCGGAATATTACCAAACTCACGCTTTATAGCCAGACACAATCCGCAATAATGCCCGCGTAAAACAGCATAATCCCATAAACTTATATCATTGTAGTTAGGAACCACATAACCAAACATTTTAAATCAGTCCCATCTTTTGCTTTACAACCGCCAGCTTTGCGCAGGCCTGTTTTTGCAGCTTTTCCGCACCAAGCTTTGCAAGCCTATCCAATTCGGCCTTATCATTCATAAGCCTCTTAAAAATCTCCTGGGGTTCGGCCAGAGTTGCAATTACCGCATCTGCCACTTCGTTCTTTAGCGCACCGTATCCCTTACCGCCAAAATACTCCTCGGCCTGTTTGGGAGTTTTATTGGTTAACGTACAATAAATGGTAAGCAGGTTGCTTACACCCGGCTTGTCTTTACTGAAAACTATCTTACCGTCACTGTCGGTAACCGCACGCTTAATTTTGCTCCTGATTACCTCCGGACTGTCCTCCAGAAGAACACATCCGCTTGCATCCGCATCTGACTTGCTCATTTTTTTAGTCGGTTCCTGCAAATCATAAATTTTTGCGCCAAGCTTAGGAAAGTATCCCTCCGGCACAACAAAAGTGTTCCCGTATTTGTTGTTAAATCTTACCGCCAGCGTCCTGCTTAGCTCTACGTGCTGCCGCTGGTCCTCGCCTATTGGGACCAATGCCGCATCAAAAAGCATTATATCCGCCGCCATCAGTACCGGATAATCAAACAAGCCCACCGACACTTGTGCGCCTTTTCGGCTCTTATCCTTAAACTGTGTCATACGCCCGGCTTCGCCAAACCATGTTATGCAGTTTAACAGCCAGCCAAGCTCGGCGTGCCCGCTTATATGTGATTGGCAATATATGGTGCTTTTGTTTGGGTCCAGTCCGCAGGCAATTAAATTAGCAATTGCAGCATAAATGTTTTCTCTTAGCTCGTCTGGATTAATGTCCACTGTAAGCGCATGCAAATCCACAACCGAAAAAATGCTGTTGTAACGGCTCTGCATCTCCTGCCAGTTTTTAACGGCGCCGATATAGTTGCCCAGTGTAAATCTGCCGCTTGGCTTAATCCCGCTGAATATCGTCAACTTTTTTTCCATCTTTCTTCCTTTTTACCGGTGTTGTTTCCAGCACCGTTACGGGCACCTCAGTCACTTTTATTACACTGCCGCCATTGCCGGCATTTGCCGCTTCACGCTTTTCAAGGCGCTGTTTTAAAACAGTCTGCCCAACGGCAACCAGCGGCATAGCAATAATCATTCCCCATATGCCAAACAGCGCACCGCCTACTACAAGCGAAAACAATACCACTCCAATACTCAGTTTCAACCGGTGCTTAAACACAATCGGCGGCACCACAGATACAACAAGCGCCCATGCAGCAAACGCAAACAGAGTAGCAAGCAGCGCCGCAGAAGGCGAAACCATAACAAGAGTTAATGTACCTATAAGTACGGTTGCCGCAATACCCCCAATATAAGGAACTATGTTAAATAGTGCCATAGACAGCGCCATAAAGCCAGGGCTGGGCGCGCCTATAATTAAAAGCCCCGCATATGTTACGACATACAACACTGCCGAAATTATCACGTTGCTCACAACAAATTCTTTCAGCACTGTGTTTGTTCTTGCGGCAATGCCAACAATGTCATCCGCTCGTTGTCTTGGATTATATGCGTAAGTATACCGTCTGCAAATTGCCGAAATTTTTTCTTTATCCTTAAGCAGAAACAAGCTTAGAATTACACCTAACGCCACGCTCAGCACAATACCTATAACGTTGGTTAAGGTGTTTAACATTCCGGTAAGCAATGTAGGCACCTGGTCGGCTATGTTCTGAACAAAATCGTCTATCCAGCCGCCAACAACCACAATTGCATCTTCACCGTTCATAAAACCAAACGATTCAACAATGCTTATTAAGGCATCCTTAAGTATAATTATATAAGTGCCGTCGGTTATATTGTTGTATAAAAGCTGAACCAGATTAATTAAGTTTGGAATTGCAAGCCACAGAAAAAGCCCTGCCCCAATTACCACAATTGTGTAAAGTATTGCTAAAGACAGCGCCCTTTTCTTGCCAAGTGCTCCGGGGTCGTTTACAAACAGCTTTTTAAACCAGACCCTCTCAATCCAGTTCATTGGCGAAAGAAGCACAACAGCCAGAATCACAGCTGCAATAACCGGTACAAGCCCGGCCATTAAACTGCCGAACATTTTACTGACGGTATCGCCGGCAATGTTAACTACAAGCAATGCGGCCAGCACTGCAACAAAAAGCCACAGGTAGCTTTTCTTTTTAAGCGCTTGTTGCTGCTGTGGGTTATAATTCATTTTTCACCCTATCCCCTTCTGCTTAGTTTAAATCAAAACAAAAAAAATAGCAAACATTACAATCAACATTGAACATTTAATAACGAAAAGCTGGAATAAAATTACCGGTCATTGTTCATTAACAAGATTTTCAAGTTTCAGTTTAACATCCTCTGTATGCAGCGCATTCAGCATCTCATCAAGACAGCCTTCCATAAAGTCTGCTATGTTGTACATGGTTAACCCAATTCTATGGTCCGTAACCCGGCCCTGCGGAAAGTTGTAGGTTCTAATGCGTTCACTCCTGTCGCCTGTCCCAACCTGAACCTTGCGCCTGTTGCTGTATTCTTTGTCTGCCTGCTCCTGATAAAAGTTTTTCAATTTGCTGGCAAGTATTCCCATTGCTTTGTCACGATTCTTAAGCTGGCTGCGCTCATCCTGACAGGCAACCACCACACCGGTTGGCAAATGCGTAATCCGCACTGCCGAATCGGACGTGTTAACATGCTGCCCGCCTGCCCCGCCGCTGCGGTATGTATCAATCTTTAAGTCGGTGTCTTTAATTTCAAAATCAATAGTCTCTGCCTCGGGCAGCACTGCCACGGTACTGGTAGACGTATGCACCCGCCCCTGGCTCTCGGTTTCCGGCACGCGCTGAACACGATGCACTCCGGACTCAAACTTCAGCCGCTTGTATGCTCCTTTGCCTTTGATAATTATTACGCCCTCGCGCAGGCCGCCCACCTCGGTTTCGCTATATTCCGCAACTTCTACCTTCCAGCCCATGCGCTCCGCATATCGCGTATACATTCTAAGTAATTCGGCTCCAAACAAACTGCTTTCATCTCCGCCCGCGCCCGAACGCACTTCCAGTATTACGTTGCTCTCATCATTTTCGTCTTTGGGTAAAAGAAGAACTTTTATTTCTTCTTCCATTTTATCAAGTTTCTCATTTAACTCATTAAGCTCACCCTCTGCCAGCATCAGCATCTCCGCATCGGTTTCAGATTTCAGCACTTCTTCTGCAAAGGCTTTGGCATCAAGCAGCGGCTTATACTTATCATATGCCCCGGCGTATTCAACTAAACCTGCTTGCTCTTTTACAAGCTTAAGCCATTCCGCCTGATTTGATATTATCTCCGGTTTTGATATTTCTTCCAGCAGGAAGTCGTTTCGTTTTTTATAGTTTTCAAGTTTGTCTATCATTTAATACAACTCCTTGCCGCGCTTAACACCCGTAACCACACGTTCTATTCCCTGCAGGTCTTTAATTATTTCAAGACTTACAAACTTTGCCCTCAGCAGCCGCTCAACCTCTTTTGCCTGACCCGCTCCAACCTCTAATACAAGCCTCCCCCCCGGCACCAGATACCGGTGCGCATCTCCCGCAATTTTACGATAATAAAAATATCCGTCGCCCTCATCTGTAAGCGCAATCCTTGGCTCATGCTTCTGCACGGTTCTGTTAAGCGTTTTAAACCCCGACACGGATATGTACGGCGGATTTGAAATAATCATGTCAAACTCCCGGCCGGACAATGCTCTAAACATATCGCTTTTCACCAATTCAACTTTAACATTGTTGAGCTTTGCATTTTTCCCCGCCAGCTGTAAGGCCGGCTTGCTGATGTCACTGGCCGTCATTACAACTCCGGTCTTTTTCTGGAGAGCAATAGCAATTGCCCCGCTGCCTGTACACAAGTCCAGAACCTTAAGATAAGGTGCACTTTGTTTGTTGATAAACCGGGCAGCCGTACTAACCAGAATTTCGGTGTCGTACCTTGGTATCATAACTCTTTTGTCTACCAGAATTTTTGTCCCGTAAAAATCGGTATGCCCAATAATATATTGAACCGGCTCGCCCGCAATGCGTCTTGCCGCATATCTCTGCATCAGCTTCTTTTGCTTATCGGATATGCTTTTTATCATAGCAAGCCGCGGTCTGGTTACGCCAAAAATATCACAAAACAAAAAATCGGCATCACTTTGTTCAACCTGAAACCTTGCAAACAAATTATTTATTTCAGTCCTGTATACACCAAAGTTTTCCGTCTCTGATGAATGTAGTTTCACCATTTTGCCTCCCTCTAAAACAAAAATAGACGCCAACACGGTACGCCTATTTCAACCAAGACAAAACTGCGCTACTCTTCTATTTTGTAACGCTTGTTAAACTTTTCTACTCTTCCGGCAGTGTCAACCAGTTTTTGCTTTCCGGTAAAGAACGGATGGCACTTGCTGCAAATGTCGATGTTCATCAGGTCCGACTTGTATGTTGATTTTGTTTCAAACTCTTCGCCGCAGGCACAAACAACTTTAACGGTGCGGTAGTTTGGATGAATTTCCTTCTTCATTACTTTTGCCTCACCTTAATTAAAATATAGAACACATTGTAATATAAATCAGGCTATAAGTCAAGGGGTTTGGCGCAAGTATTTTGCAAACTCGTCTGCAATTCCGTCAATTGTTCCCGCACCTAAAAATATTACCGTATCTCCGCTTGTAATATTGTTTTTTAATGTCTGACAAAGTTCGTCGGTCTGCTCAAAAAATGCAACCTGCGCCACATCTTTAATCTGCTCTGCCATATTCTGTGCCCCGGCTCCGGGTATTTCGGCCTCTCTTGCTGCATAAGTCGGAACCAGATACAAAACATCGGCCTCCGAAAAACAAGCCGTAAATTCTTGCATAAGGTTCCGGGTGCGCGTATAAGTGTGCGGCTGAAAAACACAATACAGTTTGCCGCTTGTTTTTGCAGCTGCTGCGCTAAGTGCCGCCCGCACCTCGGTAGGGTGATGCGCATAATCGTGAATGACTCTTATTCCGTTTTCGTAATATATCTCCTGAAACCGTCTGTCTACTCCGCTAAAAGCCTCCAGCGCTGCAGCAATAATCTCAGCTTTTACGCCGAGAGCTGATGCGGCAGCTGCCGCAGAAAGCGCATTATAAATCTGATACCTGCCCGCAACAGACAGATTAATTCTGCACAACTTATTATTTTTGTTAAACAAGTCAAATGAAAAATTTCCGTCCCGGTCCGAAGCCGGCCCCGCTGCAGAAAACATATTGTCTAAGCTCAGCCCGGTGTCAATAATTTCTGCTTTTGATACAAAATTAGAAAGCTTCAGGCTATCTGCATTAATAACAACGGTTTTTTTTGTTTGGTGAGCAAACTGAGTAAATGCGCGCACAATTTCATCAAATGTACCGTAACAGTCCAGGTGGTCGGCCTCAATATTGGTTATTACAGCAATACCGGGGAATATATGCAAAAAACTCTTATTAAACTCACACGCTTCGGTTACAAAAACCTGTTTCCCGCCTATATGTAAGTTGCCGCCTATTTTGGAGTAATGTCCGCCCAGATGAACGGTGGGATTAAGTCCCGCCGCAATTAAAATATCGGCCAGCATTGCTGTAGTGGTAGTTTTTCCATGAGTGCCCGAAACGGCAACCACGCTATTGTATTCGGCAGCAACAGCCGCTAAAAAAACCGCACGTTCCATAATAGGCTTGTTCAGCTTTTTTGCCAGCACCAAATCCGGGTTATCGCCGGCAATTGCCGCAGTATATATCACCAGCTCCGAAGTATGCACTCCCAGCAGGTATCTGCCGATTCGTATGCGTGCTCCGGCCTTTATCAGCTTGTTAACGCTCCCGCTGCGCACCGCATCGGAGCCGCTTACCGCATGGCCTCTGCTAAGCATCAGCTTAGCCAGAGCACTCATGCTTGCACCGCCTATGCCAATAAAGTGAACTCTATGACATTTTTTCAATTCTTTCATAAAATTGTTGTATGTAAACGTCTTTTAAGTTGTGAAAAAACTTAGCTAAAATATTTGATTTTTAACAGGTTTTTGGGTATAATTAGTTCAGCTAAAGATAATTTAGACTAAATTTGAGGAAGGTAAATTAGGACATGATGAAAATCTCTGACGTGCGCATTAGAATTGTAAAAAAGGACGACAACAAACTAAAGGCAGTAGCCAGCATTACTATAGACGACTGCTTTGCCGTACATGACATTAAAATAATTGACGGCACCCAGGGCTTGTTTATTGCAATGCCAAGCCGCAAGACACCTGACGGAGCGTTTAAAGACATCGTTCATCCGCTCAACACCGAAACCAGAGAATCTATCCGCGACATAATTTTAGGCGAATACGAAAAAGCGCTTAAAGAAGCCCCTGCCGACTCTGAGTAACTAGCGCGCTGTCTTTGCGAGACAGTCTTCGGAGCAATTCAAACGAAGCAATCTCACAGATAGAACTGTAACTTAATAATAAAAACAAAGCCCCGCTAAAGCGGGGTTTTTCGTTATTGGATTTATTATTTTTCCATAAGCAAATAGCTCATCATCGGCTCAAAGCATTTGTTTCGCGCAGATTCCAGCTTGCGCATAAATTCTTCCACATTATCATTTCCGTCCGATATAAGCGGAAGCCTGCTCATGCTAAGTAAGCTTATTCCCAGTTCCTCCAGCACCAGCCCAGCCATTTTACTTGCTATAAACGGCAGAACGTTTTCTTCATCCAGCTCATTAATATCTATAACATCATCTGCTTTTTCGCTGTTTTCAACGTAGTCGTATACCGGCGAGAAAAACAATCTGAGCCGCTCGGTAGATAGTTTACTGCCGCCGTCTACAGCCAAGAGACCCCATTGGTGTGCGCGGATTAAATCAACCTCAAACATATCCTCTTTGCCTTTCTTGTATACAAAAGTCAGATAGTCCATTGCCGGCACATTGCCTTCTACCGCAAGGTTTGCCACTTCCTCCAGCTTAACCGCAAAATATTCCTGCTCCGATTCATAATATTGCATAAACTGGCTATCATTAGCCAAACCAAAGATGTTTTTAATAGCATTAAACAATGCAAGCTGATTGTCATAGCTTACATCGCTCAGGTCTTCCATATCTATGCCGCCTGATTTTTTCTCTTTCGGTTCCAGCTTATATTTAGCTACCGTTGGCTTAAGGCTCTCCGCAGGCTCAGGTACAGGATTTGAAACGGCAGCCGATTTTTTTGCCGGCACTTTTGCCGTTGATGCTTTGTTTTTCTCTGTCATGTTTTATCTCCTTCAGCTTCATTGTGTTACTTGTAATGTAACAAGAGCGCTCTTATATGTTATAAACACCGGTACGGGGTCGTATTTGCCCGTTGTGTTGTTGCGCACATACTTATAACCAACAAACAGCGTTACCCAGACCTCAAATGTTATGCTCTCTCCCGAACTGCCAATAGTCTGTCCGGAGCGCAGGGACAAGGTGTTGCGCAGCCCTCCCCCTCCTTGAATTTCTTCAGCCTTTATACCAAGCGCCCCTGTAGAATTAATTTCTATAAGCTCCGCAAAGCCGGGCTTAGCTTTGTCTAAGCTTCCGATTCCGACTCCCACACCTGCAGCTTCTTTGTAATTACCAAGTCTTACATCAAGCCCAATGTATACGGAACCGGAGCCGGGGTTTGCCTCATTGCACAAAATCTTAACGTCGTTCAACAATCCGCCAGTCAGTATGTTTGGCGTCAGGCCATCAAACTGAACCTCGGGCATTTCATCAATTACAAACAGGAAGAAGTCGTATACGCTGCTGTTCAATGTATCATTAGCCACAGCCTGCACAAAGATTACCGCCTTTTCTCCCCCGCGCGCAGGGTCTGGAATAATTGCAAACTTTGGCATGCCCGTTACCGGGTCGGTATCATCATAAAACGACACTATTTCTGTTTCGTTTGCACTGCCGGTGATATTTGCAATATTGCTCTCAACATCAGCAAGCCAGCCAATATCGGATTGCGGAATTTCATATGCCGCAAACCTGCAGCTTGGGAAGCTTGGCTGATACCCGTTTGTTCCCGTATAACCTATAGGAGCAAATATATTACTATTACCAAACAAGGTGTTAGGGCTTCCGCCCGGGGCTATTGCAAACCAGTCTACCACATATGGCTGTTTTGTATCGGGGGAGGAAGGCTTTAGGATGTTAAGCTCATTTTCGCTTGGATCACGAATTTCATATCTTATATCTAAATATCTTACACCGGTGTACGAACTGTAATCTTCTTTAAAAAGGTCTGAGTTAACCTGTACACCGTCAATTGCTATATCTGCCGTTTCCAGATACACAGTTGCCAGCTGATGAGCTATGGTGTAATTACCGCTTGTATCTTTCTGTAAGTTAAACAGAATTAATTGAAACTCCCCAAAATCGTTATATGCCGTAATGCTGAGGCAAATGCGGTTGTTTTCTGTTTTCGGGTCACTGACATACAAATCGCCCGGCCCGGTGCTGTTAGGCAGATTGAGTGTATAGCCAAATGTAGGCAGACCGTTAACGCGCGGTGCAGTAGCATCGTATATTGCGCCAATTGAGTTGCCTTTTATGTAAAACTTTTGAGTATTACCAGGACCGGTGCCGATAATAAGTTTGTTGCTGCCCAACGGGCTGGCACCCGTGCCGTCAGAATCGTAAACCTCGGCATTGGTAAGTTTTTCGGTAACAGTTATCCTCAGCCCTGTATTAACACTGTCGCGGCTGCTGTTGCTGGTTGCACTAACAACAACAAATTTGCCTTTATGCGTTTCGGGGGCAAGACTAGCCTCTTCATAAGTTTCCCAGTCGGAGTCCTCGGGCAGCACTTCATAATTAATGTCCACCGCTTGTCCAAATTCGTTGGTGCGCACCAAAAATGCCATCAACTCTACTGTTCCGCTGTTAAGCGGGCTGACATAGGTGCTGTAATGCGATACCGCATTGCTGAGTCCTTTGTTTTGTATATACAATACTTGTCCGTACTGAGTGGTTTCAATAATGGCACCACCTCGTTCGTTGGTCAGCACTTCAGGTTGAGCCAATCCGTCTGTGTCTACAGCCCCTTTAACAAAATATACCAACTTAGTGTACGAAACCGGCTTGCCAACAACTTGCGAAACTATGTTAAGATAAACGTGCTCGTTTGCATTCACAAGCGGCAGTCCCGGACTGTTTGCTTCTATTATATATTCCACTTCTATCTTGCCGTCGCCTTCGGGGTCATTTTCTAAAAATGTGCTTTTTTCTATTTCCAGTTCATAGCCGGACGCATTAAACGAAAGTCCTGCAATTGTATCAGATACGGTTAGCGGAATATTAAATGTTGACTCAACCCCGCCAATTATAATAAAAATCTCCAGCCAGGTTGTTCCGGTTTTGTTAGCGGATATTGTCCACACCTTGTTTGGTGTTGCCGCATCGGGAGTGGAATGCACATTATCAACCGCTAAAATATGCAGCAAGCCGGTCTGCCCGCTTGCCGGAACCTCGGAAATAACCAGGTCATTAATATATTCAGCCAACGGATTTGAATTAATCGGCGAGGTGCGCACCGGTTGTAAAAACACGCCTAATATATACAAGATGTTATCAACCGACCAGTTACTCATGCTCAACGCAGACAAACTAACGGCTTTAAATATGTCCAGGTCAATTGAAACCTGCTCCAAATCTATAGGTACTCCGTTTAAAGTACTGTCCTTTAAAATAATCTTGTCAAATTCAATCGGTAAAACCGCAAGCTCTGCTTCATTGCTTGCAAACCTTTCGGCTACCCAATCATCCGGCGGATTTTGCTGGCCGCCTTCCGGCACCCAAACATCATCCCTGGCCCTAAATGTACGTGGGATTGTAACGGTTATGGCTTCATTCCACGCTTGGGTAGCACTTCCAATTACATCAACTCTGGCCGTAACCCTTCCGCTTGCATAATCATAAGTCCATGCGGCTGATGCACCGACGTTAAACAAAGTATCGTAAGCGCTGTTATCGCCTACAGGCCAGGTTTTAAAGTTAAACTGCTTTGTATATATGTTGTTAGTCAAACCATAGGGACGGAGCGCACGTATTGGAAACACAGTTGCGGAAACGTAAAAGAAGTCGCCTTCCACAAAGTTATAGACATCATCTTTCGGGGCAATAATATTGCCGGGGTCCTTGTCGGTTGGCATACGGGGCGTAGGCTCCGTACTCAATATAAGTTCAACGCTTTCTATTTTTACGTCTATGTGCACAATAAGCGGAGTGGTGGTTGCCATAAGCCCGTCCGATGTTCTTGCCCAAATTTTAACCATGCCCCCTATGTTAAATCCGTCAGCGGCAACAACCGGTGTAATTTTTATTGCTTCGCCCGTTTTTACCTCGGTCTTGTCTAAAACCACCCTGCCAGGATTCTCTTCGTTGTTGTTCATGTCCGTTACCCATAGCAAAAGGTCCCGCTCTACGCTGCCTTGGGGCAGCCCTAAAACACTAATGCTTGAATCCTCCGAGTCAATAAAAAGCGATGTGGCACTAAACTGTAAACTTGTAACCGGAATATTCTCTTCATCAAATCCGCCGGTAGCCCATGTCCAGCCCAAAACCACTGCAACCAAAGAAAATACAGCAACAAAACTGTATATAACCACTGTTAAGCCCGAAAAGAACCCCTCTTTGGTCAAGCCGCATCCCCCTTAGTGTACTTTGCGCAATTTTGTTCATTATATAAATTATTGCAATATTTGTCAAATAAACTCTCGTTAAACCACAAAATAAAAGCTGTTGAATTAACAAGCGTTATTATCCTTGCCAAATGATTTGTATAAATGCTATTATTGTCTTATGAAAATAACAACCGATTTGAACTACGCTCAAGTTGACGAACAGGACGTTTTGGCGCTTGACGAAAAAATAAAAAAGCTGCACGCAATATTGCATGCCCATGACGGAACAGACAACAAATGGACCGAGCTGCCCAACATTACAGACGAACAGGAACTGCAGCGGATATGGGCGGCAGCGGATAAAATCCGCTCAAACAGCGATGTATTGCTGGTTGTCGGCGTTGGAGGAAGTTACGCCGGTGCATATGCCGGCATCCAGCTTTTGGCTAACGATACAGGCATTCCCGTAGAATTTCTCGGCACGAGTTTTGACTCGGGAGTATTTGCGCGGTTTTTTAACAAATACAAAAACAAGCGGATTGCGGTTAATATTATATCCAAATCGGGCACTACGCTGGAAACTATAGCGGCATTTAACATTGTTGAAAACTTTATGCGCAATAAGTATAGCGAGAATGAGTTTAAACAGCGCATGATTATAACAACCAGCAATAATACAGCGTTTTTAGCCGAGTATGCCAGAATAAATCATCTTACAACTTTCAATATTCCGGATGGCGTAGTCAGCAGGTATTCGGTGTTATCCGCAGTAGGGCTTTTGCCCCTGGCAGCCGCTGGTATTGATATCCGCCGGATTATGGAAGGTGCAAAACAAGCCTGTTTGGACTTGTCTGCCGAGGAACTGTCAAAAAACCAAGCCTACAGATATGCTGCGGCCAGATTCCTGATACATACAACGCTTAAAAAAGATGTAGAAGTGCAAACCAGCTTCTCTGAGCTCATGGAAGGGTTCGGCCGCTGGTGGCAGCAGCTTTTTGGAGAAAGCGAGGGCAAAAACGGGAAAGGCTTGTTTGTTTCCCACATGGTTTTTTCGCGCGATTTGCACTCTATGGGGCAATACATTCAGGAGGGGAAACCGCTTGTTTTTGAAACGGTCATTAATGAACTGAATACAACTGCAGATATAAACTTTTCAAGCAACAGTATGGTTAAAATACCCGCAACATTTATGTCCGAACTTAACAGGGCCGCTTTTATGGGCACTGTTAATGCACATAGCAACGCAGGAGTGCCGATTGTTATAATAAATATAGACAGGCTTAATGCAAAAGGATTTGGATACCTGGTTTATTTCATGGAGATTGCGTGCGCCATGTCGGCATACCTGCTTGGTGTTAATCCATTTAACCAGCCGGGAGTTGAGTTTTATAAAGAAGAAATGAACAAAGCACTGAAATAAATAATCCGCCAAAAAGGCGGATTATTTATTTACCGGTTATTGCAACAACGCTGCTGTATATCTCTGCATCGTCAGGCGCAATATGCTTCAGCATTATGTATACCGTTTCACCGGGCGTAAGGCTTACATTAATGATAACAATCATGTTTGTCCCTGCCCATATATCAATCCTGCTGTGTTTAGAAACTTCTTCCCCAAACTCCGTAGTAAATATCACCTCAACGTCCTGATTTGTTGCATATACGCCATCCGGGTCAAATATAAAATAATTCAGCGTATCAGCCTGGCCTACGCCCAGTTCAAACCATTCCGAATCAATATCAATACTGAATGCCGGCACCACAACGGTCACGGTATATACCTGGCGCACTCCGCTGCCAAGGTCAATTACAATTTCTGCTACGCCGCCAAGAAGTGCAACAACGTTATTCTGGTCATCTATGCCCAGCACGTTTGCCGGATATGATTCGCCTATACTCCAGCCGGCCGTGTACGCCGCATAATAAGGATAAACTGCCGCTACTCCAAGTTCGTCTAAATTAAAGCTTTCGCCAACGTTTAAAACAATATTATAACTTTCATTATACTGCTTAAAGACCGCATTATAAACAACGGGCACTTCAACCTCTATGTTTATAATCAGCACCACACCAGAGCCGTCCAGCGCAGAGGCTTTAATACTGCCGTTACCGGCCGAAAGCGCAGCAACATTACGTCCTTCAATGCTCAATACCGCAGGCGTTAATACCTCAATTAATATTTCAACATCATCCCGCTCGTTCAGCCATACCAGGCTGCAGGTGCCGGATATTCCGCTGGCAGCTGCTTGTGCCGTTACAGCCGGGTCAGTGCTCATTATGTATAATTTATACCCGCTGCCCGTTTTAGAAATCTCAACGCCGCCTATCATTGGCTTTATATCTAATCCGCTTATAAAGCTGCGTACTTCAAACTCCAATGTATTGCTGATTATTTCGTGATAATAGTTGTCCGAGTCATCAAGCAATGTGTAGAATATTTCAAAATTCCCGCTTCCCACAACACCAAACGGAACAAAAATATACTCACCGCTAACAAAAGCGCCGTCCGGATTAATGTCCGCATACTCGCCGCCTGATATTAATTCAAGCTCACATAGTTTATCTGTAAACCCGGCATCATTGCTAAGCCTGAAATAGTACAGCGCTTCAGAATTGTCCGCACGCTTGCCGGAACGTAAAACGTCCGTGCTGCCCAGCACATTAAATTCTCCGTCGCAAACATGAATAATTGCTTCTGCTGCCTTATTTTCAACCGTTATGCTTGCGGTTTTGGTTTCATACACAAACTCGTCCGGTTCAAAATCGTATCCGATAACCGCAGTTGCAATTATTCCGGTAGTGCCTGGCGCAACCGCAATCAGTCTTCCGCTTTCAATTTTAACCACATTTGTATCAAGGATTTCATAATCAATCTGTATTCCGCCAAGTATCGGGCTTTCCGAATCGGGCACTCCTGTTTTTAATACAAAACTGTCCTGCATACAAATACCGGCACTAAATTCAAAGTTGCTTACATTTACAACAAAACTTGCCGTAGCGTAGGTATTAAAAGCCGTCTTTATTTTAGCTGTAACCGTTGTGCTGCCGCTTGACACCGCAGTAACCTGCCCGGTGTTAATATCATAACTGATAACCGAGCTGTTGTAACTAAGCTCGGGCTCAACCGTAACACCGCTTCCCAGCACCGTTAACGCGTTTGCCGTTTTATACGGGGCAGCGTTGGAATACAAATTAATTGCATCCTGATTAAACTCCAGCCCCGCAGCGTACACGTTGTTATCATAAATCTCTATAGTAAATTCAGCATCTATTGTTTTATTTCTGGAGGCCTTAGCCGTTGATTTTAGCACAAAAACGCCGGTTTTGTTAAAAACCAGTTTGTTTCCCACCTTTGCGGCAGCACCTTCCCAGCCTGTTACAAAACTAATTGTATTGCTGTTGCTGGGAGAAACAATAAGAGCATTTGTTTCCGCTATATCAATCTCGGTGCCTATTTCAGCCGAAACAAACTCCTGTGAAAACTCCAGTCCGGTTGCGTAAACATTAACTGCATTGTCATAAACATACGGCGACACCAACCCAAAAGCGGTAAGTGCGCCGGAAAACACAAAGCATGAAATGCAGAACAACCAAATTTTTATCATTTGTTTCAATCCATTACTAATTTGTTAGTTTATGTCGAAGCCAGTATAAACCAGAATGGGTTTATTGTCAAGACAATTTTCAGTTATTTGGAACGAAGTGACCTTTCGCTGCTGCCTGTTTGGTTGACTTTCTAGTTTTTATATTATACAATAACTTAAATCACAAAAGAGGAGTCTGCCATGGCAACTATCCCGGTAAAATGTCCGCATTGCAACGCAAGCGCAACAGCAGATGATGCTACCTCCTTTACCAAATGCGTTTATTGTGGCGGGATATACGAAATTGCCGGCAAAGCAACTCCTGCCCCTGCCGTGCCGCAAGTAGTAAATAATTATTATGCTCCGCCTGCAACAGGGCAAAAACAAAAATTAAGTAAGCCCGTTGCCCTGCTCCTATGCTGGCTTTTTGGCATTTATGGCGTACATAAGTTTTATGAGGGCAAAATTTTAGTGGGCGTTTTGTATATATTTACTTTCGGATTCCTTTTTATCGGCCCATTTATAGACTTCTGGGTGATAGTCTTCAGAGACGGAAACAAATATTATAGACAGTAACAAAAAACAGGCATAGCCTGTTTTTTGTTTAAACTAATTCAATTATTACAGCTTCTGCTGCATCGCCCTGGCGCGGTCCCTTTTTAATTATGCGGGTGTATCCGCCGCCTTGACCGGTATCCTGCTTGCGCTCAAAATACTTAGGTGCGTACACGTTAAATATCTTTTCTACAAGCGGATGCTTTATGTCCTCGGTTCTGGCTACAAACGCGGCCTTGGTTTCTTTTTCCGCACGCTGTTCCTGCACATCATAAACCATACCCATTATCTTCCTGCGTGCAACCAGCTTTTTAGGCCCGTCATTAAGCACTTCGCGCTTAGACTCAACACCTTTAGCGTTTTTGCTGACTTTAACCACTTTAACAGTATCCTGATAGGTGTTTACTGCCATTGTAATAATTTTTTCCGCAACACGCTCTATAGCCTTGGCTCTTGTCAGAGTGGTTTCTAATTTTCCGTTCCAAAGTAATCCTGTAACCTGGTTACGGATAATTGAATCCCTAATATTCTGGTTTCTGCCCAGTTTACTATATCCAGCCATCTATTATTTCTCCTTTAATCATCATCGTTTCTTAAAAACAATCCAAGCTGCTCAAGTTTCTGAATAACCTCTTCAAGGCTCTTTAAGCCCAGATTGCGTACTTTAGCAAGCTCCTTGCTGGTCTTTTTAGTCAGGTCTTCAACCGTTAATATGTTAGCCCGTTTCAAGCAGTTTGTGCTTCGCACACTCAGCTCAAGGTCGCCTATTGTCATTTCAAGCACTTTCTGCTGCTTGTCTTCCTGACGGGTAATTAATATTTCGTTTGCGTTCATTTCTGCCACAAGGTCAATAAACAGTTTTACGTGGTCGTTTATTACCTTGCCTGCAAGGCTGGTTACCTCTTTAGCCGATATGCTGCCGTTGGTGGTTACTTCCAAAGTAAGCTTATCAAAGTTAATGCTTTGTCCCACACGCGCGCTCTCAACAGTATAGTTTACAGCCTTAACCGGCGTAAAAATGCTGTCCATTGCAATAAAGCCAATGCTGTCGGTTGCGTCCTTGTTTTCTTTAGCCAGCACATAGCCCCGGCCTCTGCCTATAACTATTTCCATGTCCAGGCTTGCCCCGGCGCTCATGGTACATATATGAAGCTCCGGATTAACAACCTCTACCTGGTCGTTTACTGCAATGTCTGCAGCCGTAACTTCGCCGGCGCCGCTCTTTTTCAGCCTGATAGTGCTCTTAAAGTCAGGGTCGGTGCTGATAGTTTTTACAATCAGAGTCTTAAGATTAAGCACGATATCCGCAACATCCTCTACTACGCCTTTAATTGTACTAAACTCGTGCTGAACACCCTGAATCCGCACCGCAACCGGAGCTGCGCCCGGCAAGCTTCCTAGCAGCACCCTGCGCATTGCGTTTCCTAAGGTAGTACCAAATCCGCGCTCAAGCGGCTCAATTACAAACTTTGCCGTAGTGCCGCCGCTTGCTTCCTGAAAATTAATTCTTGGCTTTTCAATTTGCATCATAATATTTAATTCTCCTTCCTTGTATTACCTAGAGTACAACTCTATAATTAAGTGTTCTGATATGCTAAGGTCAATATCATCACGCATCGGCAATGCCGTAACCTTGCCGCTAAGTGCTTTGGTATCAACTTCCAGCCACTTTGGCGTAATAATTTTGCTGCCCTTAATTTCCTTAAACAATTCCAAGTTTTTGTCACTTTCCTTAACACTTATTGTGTCTCCAAGTTTTACACTGTAAGAAGGCACATTAACATTTTTTCCGTTTACCGTAAAGTGTCCGTGATTAACCAGCTGCCTGGCTTGTCCTCTGCTTACGCCAAACCCAAGCCTGTACACAACGTTATCCAGCCTGCGTTCCAGTAAGCTCAGCATAACCTCGCCCGTTGCCCCCTTGCTGCGCTTTGCGGCTTGGTAATAGTTTTTAAACTGGCGCTCCAAAATCCCATAAGCGCGTTTAACTTTCTGCTTTTCTCTAAGCTGAAGCGAGTACCCGGTAGGCTTCTTTTTTACTGCTGCCGCACCATGCTGCCCCGGAACCATCGGTCTCTTTTCAATTGCGCATTTACTGGTAACACACCGGTCACCTTTCAGAAACAGCTTACAGCCTTCACGCCTGCACAACTTGCAGTCGGCTTCTGTATATTTTGCCATATATCATAATTCTCCTTTCTCTTAAATACGTCTGGCTTTACTTGGTCTGCAGCCATTGTACGGGATACTTGATACATCCTTAATGCTGGTAACCTCTAAGCCAACGTTGGCAAGTGCTCTTATAGCAGCTTCTCTGCCCGCACCTGCGCCTTTTACAAAAACCTGAACCGATTTTAAGCCCATATCAACTGCTTTTTTGCCCGCGGTTTCAGCTACCTGCTGAGCCGCAAACGGAGTGTCCTTCCGGCTGCCGCGGAATTTCAGCACCCCTGAGGAGCACCACGAAATAACATTGCCGCCCTGATCGGTAATGGTAACAAGGTTGTTGTTAAATGTAGACTGAATGTGAACCTGCCCGCTTCCAAGATTTTTGGTAGCACGCTTCTTCTTTTTAGCTCCGCCGGCCGGCTTTTTAACGCCCTCAGTTTTAGCGGGAGCATGTGCATTTGCAACTTCTTTATTTTCCATAACTTAAATTTTCCTCCCCCATTAACCTTTTTTACCGACTTTGGCTTTTCCGCGTGATACGGTTTTTCTTGGCCCCTTGCGAGTGCGCGCGTTGGTCTTGGTGCGCTGTCCGTTAACCGGCAGCCCCTTTCTGTGACGGATGCCGCGGTTGCAGCCAATTTCCATAAGCCGCTTTATGTTAAGGTTAACTTCACGCCTAAGGTCACCCTCAACCTTGGTGCCGCTTTTTTCAATATAATCTCTGATTTTAGCAATGTCGGCTTCTTTTAAGTCCTTTACACGAGTGTCCGGACTAATGTTAACCGCCGCTAAAATGGCGTTGCTCTTAACACGCCCTATGCCATAAATGTATGTTAGACCAATTTCAACCCGTTTTTCTTTGGGTAGGTCAACACCGGCTATTCTTGCCATATTTAAATTATCCTCCAAAATATTTTGGCCACATTGTGGCTTTGTTTTTATGACTTATATATAAACGCTTTAGGAACAAGATTCCTCTTGCAGCCGCCCTTCGGCGATTATTTTCAATAGTAATGATATCAATTGTATCAGTTTTTTCTAGTTTGTCAATACCAAAACCGGGTTAAATTACCCTTGGGTCTGCTTATGCTTCTTCGATTTAGAGCAGATTACCATAACCTTGCCTTCACGCTTAATTACTCTGCACTTATCACACATTGGTTTTACACTTGGTCTTACTTTCATGTTTTTTCACCTCTATAATTTTCTTTTATTAATTATCTTTAGGAGCTTCAATATTTTCGGCAGGAACTGCTGCCCTTGCCTTGTTTGTTCTCCAAACAATTCTTCCTTTGGTTAAGTCATACGGTGACAACTCAACCGTAACCTTGTCGCCTTCAAATATCAGAATACGACCCAGCTTAAGTTTACCTGCCGGATATGCGGTTACAATATGCCCGTTTGGAAGGCGTACTTTAAAAGTGGCGTTTCTCAGCACCTCAATTACTTCACCTTCTGCTTTAATTGCATCCGTATTAGCCATTTAACCGCTCCTTTTTATATATTGTCATATCGTTAATACCTCAACGCCGGTCTCGGTTATCAGCAAGGTGTTTTCGTAATGCGCTGCCGGCTGTCCGTCTGCTGTTTTACAGGTCCACCCGTCTTCTGTGCTGATTTCAACCTCATACGTTCCCGCGTTCAGCATTGGTTCAATGCAAATTGTCATTCCGGCCTTAAACTCAACGCCTGTGCCTGATGCACCAAAGTTTGGTATCTGCGGAGCTTCATGCACGTTTTTTCCAATACCGTGCCCGCAAAGCACCCGCACCACTCCAAATCCGTTTTTTTCTGCGTGCTCCTGCACAGCAGCGCCTATGTCTCCTACAAAACTTCCGGCTTTTAAGTGCTTAATTGCATGGAAGAAGCATTCTTCGGTAACACGCACCAGCTTGTTCTTAAGCGCATTAACTTTGCCAACTTTATATGTTCTTGCCGCATCTGTATGAAAGCCCTTTACGCATACCCCTACATCCACACCAACAATGTCGCCGTCTTTCAGTACATACTCGCTTGGAATCCCATGCACCACTACCTCGTTTACCGAAGCACATATGGTTGCGGGAAACCCTTCATGTCCCAAAAATGACGGTTTGGCACCTGACTTTTTTATATAGTCATAAACAAACTTATCTATCTGCTTTGTGGTTATGCCCGGTTTAATAAATTTATGGAGCTCGGCAAAAATCTCTTTCATAATTTTGCCGGAAGCCCGCATTTTATTAAGCTGCTCGGGGGTTTTAACAATAGGAGTCAAAACTACACTTCCTTAACTTTAAATATCATGTCCAGCTTAAAAATTATCCTCTCCCAAATCTGGGGTATGGTGCCGTCACCAATTACTCTTATCAGCTTGCCTTTGGTGCTGAAATGCTCGGCAACCGGCCTTATGTTCTTCTCAAAATGGTTCAGCCGTTCTTTAACAACTTCCGGCTTGTCGTCATCCCTTATTGCAAGGGCTCCGCCGCATTTTGGGCAAGTTTCGTTTGGTGCCTCCATCAGGCTTGTCGTTAAGTGGCACCCGGGACACATTCTGCGCTTTGTGAGGCGCTCAAACAGCGGTGTATAATCATCAAAATCAATCAGCAGCATATAGTCAATTCCTACCGCTTCATCCAATAACCCCGCCTGATGCATATCGTACGGTGCGGAATCAACTACAAAGTTTGTGCCTTTCGGATATTGGTCCAGTTGTTTTTTAATGGTTGCAACCGTAATCTCGGGCGGAACCATTCCGCCGGAGTTCATGTGAGCGGCGGCAATCCTACCCTCTTCAGAGCCGGAACGCACCAGGTCTCTGAGCCCGTCACCTACCTTTATAAGTGTCATGCCATACCTGTTTGCTATACTAAGCGCGTGTGTGCCCTTGCCGCTGCCGGCGGGGCCGATAATAAATAAGTTCATAGACATAACTCCTTGTCTGACTACTGTCATTACGAGCCCTTCTTCCTGCCCCTTCAAACGAAGTAATCCCATCTACAGAACTTCTATTAGGGGGATTGCTTCGCTTGTTGGCTATGCAAGACCGTCTCGCAATGACAAGTGTCTACTTCAAAAATCCACGATAGTTTTTCATCATCATCTGCGCATTAAGCTGTTTATCAAACTCCAGCGCAACACTAACTACAATGAGTAATCCCGTTACACTAAAAGCCGTAACCAGTCCCGCAGCACCGGCGCTTCCGCCGATTGTGGTAAAATCCTGGATACTCTTAAACGCTAAGCTTGGAATAATAAATATAAACGCTAGGTAAGTTGCACCAAAGAAAGTAATTCTGCTTGAAATCTTTTTCAGGTAATCAGCCGTCGGCTTGCCTGCCCGATAACCTTGCACAAACCCGCCGTTTTGCTGCAGACTTCTGCTTACATCCTCAGGGTTAAACGCAATTTGCGAGTAGAAATACGTAAAGAAGAAAATTAATATTGCAGTAACCACAAAGAACGGCCAGCTTCCCATACCCATGTTTGTTGAATACCATTCAAACGCAGGACTGGTAGGCCAGAATATGCTCATTAATAATTGCGGAAACGCCACAAGCGCAGTTGCAAAAATTAACGGAAGCACACCTGAGCTGTTTACCTTAATAGGAATATGCGTGTTCTGCCCGCCGTACATTTTCCTGCCTTTAATCTGCTTGGCGTACTGGACAGGAATTCTGCGCTCGGCCAGGTCTATAAATACAATCAGCCCGAAAATTAATATAACCGTACCAAGGAATATAATCAGTGACCAGATTTTGTCTATATCCGCAACAGCCGCCTGAATGCTCTGTAATATTGCCTGACCGGCTGAAGCTAAAATTCCCACAAAAATCAACAGTGAAACACCGTTTCCGATTTTCAAATCGGTAATCTTTTCACCCAGCCATAGCGTAAACATACCGCCTGCAATTAAAACTGCCGCAACAATTGCTGCTACCAGCCATGGCACGTTTGCTTCAATCAGCGGACCCAACGCTCCGGTATTTATGGCACCGTTTGTGCTGAACGCAATTACAATTGCAATTGCCTGAGCCGTAGATAAAATTAAAGCTGCCCATCTGGTAATTTTACCAATCTTTTTTCTGCCTTCGTCGCCGCTTTTACTAAGACGCTCCAACGACGGGATTGCAATGGTTAACAACTGCATAATAATCGATGCCGAAATGTACGGAATTACACCCAGCGCTAACAATGCTCCGTTACTTAGTGCTCCGCCCGTAATTGAACTTAAAAGCCCCAAAAAGGTTGCGGACTCGCCGCTGAAACTGGTATCAAAAGCTGCAGGTTCAATACCCGGTACGGGTATCCAGCAGCCAATGCGGTATACAAGCAAAATGAATAATGTAAGCAGTATTTTATTACGCAGGTCTTTTTGTTTAAATGCGTCAATAAGAGTTCTAAACATTACGCCTCCTTAATAGTTCCGCCAGCCTTGGTAATCTTCTTTTCAGCCGTTTCCGACCACTTTTCAGCCTTTATTGTTAATGCTTTGGTAATTTTTCCGTTGCCAAGCACCTTGAGCCCGTCTTTTTCTATTTTGCTGATTATGCGCTTCTCTTTTAAAAGTTCGGCGGTAACTGTTGTGTTAGCCGCAAACGTTTCTAAATCGCCCACATTAACAATTGCAAATTGACGCTTAAATCTTGCGTTTGTAAAACCGCGCTTTGGCAGCTTCTGAGTAAGCGCAATCTGTCCGCCTTCAAACAGCGGACGTGTTCCGCCGCCGCTGCGTTTGTTTTGTCCGTTTTCACCTCTTCCGGAAGTTTTACCTATGCCGGAGCCTCTTCCGCGCCCTACTCTGGTTCTGCCCTTTTTAGAGTTTGGCGCAGGCTGCAATTCATGTAAATTCATATTTACCCTTAGCCTCCTCTAAACTTCTTCTACTTTAACTAAGTGATTTACTACTTTAATCATGCCGCGGATTGCGTTGTTGTCGGGCATAATTTTAGTCTGGTTAATTTTTGTTAAGCCCAATGCTTTAATAGTTTTGCGCTGTTTTGGTAAAGTGCAAATCACGCTTCTTACTAAAGTAATTTTTATCTGCTTGCCGGCTGGCTTAGCGGGCTTTGCCTCTGCCTTTGCGGCAGTTGCTTTAACCGCAGCCGGTTTAGCCGCAGCCTTTGGAGCAGCAACTTTTGCGGCCGGTTTAGCCGCAGCCGGTTTTGCTGCAGCCGGTTTTGCCGCTGCCTTTGGAGCAGTTTTTACTGCAGGTTTAGATGCAGTTTTCTTTTCTGTTGTTTTAGTTTCTGCCATAATTACACTTCCTCGGCAGTTTTGCCGCGTTTTGCAGCCATCTGCTCTTTTACACGTAATTTTTTAAGTGCCTCAAAGGTAGCTTTACCGCTGTTAACTTTGTTACGGCTGCCATACAGCTTACCCGTAACATCCTTAATCCCGGCAATTTCAAGTACAGCTCTGGCCGCACCGCCCGCAATTACGCCCGCGCCTTCTTTAGCCGGCATAAACTTAACTTTGGATGCGCCAAACTTAGCATCAATTTCATGCGGGATTGTTGTACCTACTATCGGAACGGTAATCATATTCTTTTTGGCTTCAACAAAGCCCTTCTCAATTGCGTTAATAGTCTCGCGCGCTTTACCTATGCCCAAGCCTACTCTGCCCTTTTTGTCACCTACAACACAAAGTGCCCTAAACGACAAAGTTCGGCCGCCCATAACGGTTTTCTGAACGCTGATTAACTCAATCATGCGTTTTTCAAACTCATCAGCTTCGCGTTTTGGCCTGTCCTCTCTAGGTTTTCGCGGGCGGTTGTCGTGTTTGTTATTCCTATTCTGTTCAGGCTTAGCTGCTGTACTCGGTGCTGTTTCAACCGCCTGTTCTTCTAAATCTGCCATTTTCTATCCCACTCCTTCCTAAAACTCCAGTCCGCCGGCCCTTGCGCCTTCGGCAAGAGACTTAACGCGTCCTGTGTAAATGTATCCGCTGCGGTCAAAAACTACTTTGGTTATCTTTTTTGCTTTTGCTCGTTTTGCCGCTTCCTGGCCTACTATATAAGCCGCTTCGGATTTGGTTTTGTCTTTAACTGCTGCTGTCATAGCCTTTTCATTGCTTGATACCGCCGCCAGAGTAACACCTAATTCGTCATCTATAAACTGAACATAAACATGGTTCAAGCTCCGGTAAACATTAAGTCTGGGAATTTCGTGCGTACCGCTCAGTTTCTGACGTACCCTTGCGTGCCTGCGTTTGCGCTCTTCATTTTTGTCCTGTTTTATAATCATTTGATATTACGCTCCCTTATTTCTTACCGGTAGTTTTACCCTGTTTCTTCACTACCACTTCATCGGAATAACGAATTCCGTAAAGATGGTACGGCTCGACCTTTTTAACTGCCCTGATTTCAGCAGCCATCTGCCCCACTTCCTGTTTGTTTGCACCGGTTACTTTAATTTCCAGCGCTGTAGGACAGGACAACTTAATTCCGGGCTTTGCTTTTACTACAACCTGATGCGACAGTCCAACGTTAAGAACAATGTCGTTGCCCTGCTGTGCAACTTTGTAGCCAACACCGTTTATAACAAGGGATTTACTAAAACCCTTGGTAACACCAACTGCCATATTGTTTAGCAGGCTGCGGTACAAGCCGTGTGCTGCCTTAGCTTCTTTAGTTTCCGTAAGCCTGGTCAGCCTGACCCTTTTACCGTCTACTTCAACCTTAATTTCCGGGTCAACCTGTTGTCTAAGCTCTCCCAAAGGTCCCTTAATTGTTACCAGGTTCTTGTTTGACACGCTTATTTCCACATTAGGTTCCAGCACAATTTCTTCTCTTCCTATTCTAGACATATCCACACCCCCTACCACACATAGGCAAGCACTTCGCCGCCTGTGTTTTTGGTTCTTGCAGTCTTATCTGTCATAAGCCCGTTGCTGGTAGAAATAATTGCTATCCCAAGCCCGTTAAGCACTTTAGGAAGCTTGTCCCTGTTAGCATAAATTCTAAGACCCGGCTTAGAAATTCTTCTAAGACCAGATATTACACTCATGCCTTTTTCGTCATACTTCAAAACTATTCTGATGGTATCATATGGCTCAGTAACCATTGAAAAACCTGCAATATAGCCTTCATCAAGCAAAATTTGGGCAATTGCCTCTTTAAGCTTAGATGCAGGAACGTCTACACTTTCGTGCTTAGCGTTTATTGCATTTCTTATTCGGGTAAGCATATCTGCTATTACATCTGTAACTACCATAATTCCTCCTTACCAGCTAGCCTTTTTTACACCGGGAATTTCACCGCGGTAAGCCATTTCTCTGAAACAAACACGGCAGATTCCGTATTTTTTCAGGACAGCTCTCGGGCGGCCGCAAATTGAACAGCGCGTATATTCACGCGATTTGTACTTCTGTTTGCCCTGTTGCTTTAAAACCAAACTTTTTCTTGCCATTTTGCACACCCTCCCTAATTCTTTTTAAACGGCATTCCCATGTAATCCAGGAGCGCCTTGGCTTCAGCGTCGTTACTTGCAGTTGTTACAATGCAAACGTCAAAGCCTCTTACTTTTTCTATTTTATCATAGCTTATTTCAGGAAACACCAATTGTTCTTTAATGCCCATGTTGTAATTGCCCTTGCTGTCAAAACTTTTTGGAGAAACTCCCCTAAAGTCACGCACGCGCGGCAGTGCAACTGATATAAGCCTGTCTAAAAACTCGTACATCTGGTTTCCGCGCAAAGTAACCTTGGCTCCAATACGCATACCCTGCCTGAGTTTAAAGTTGGATACCGACTTTTTAGCCAGAGTCACAACCGGCTTCTGACCGGTAATAATCGCAATTTCATCAACTGCCGCATTAAAGCTTTTAGCGTTGTCTTTTACATCACCCAGTCCGGCGTTAATAACAATTTTATCAACCCTCGGAACCTCGTTGCGGTTCTTCATTTTCAGCTCTTTCATCAATCCGGGCACAACGGTTTCGTTATAAAATTCCAAAAGGCGCGGCTTTTTGCCTGCCACCACTTTGGTTTTAACCTGATTTTCTGTTTTACTCATTATTTAGCCCCCGCTCCTTTGTCTACCGAACGCTTTACAGCCGCCTTGCTTACACTTGCACCCTTCACTTCTTTGGTCGGTTTTTGTGTAGTTTTTGCAACCGCAGCCTTTTTAGGAGTGCTTACGGCCTTAGCCCTGTCGGATTGTTTGGTAGCTTTTGCTGCAAGTTTTTCACTTGCCGCTGCACCCTTTACTGCCGCCTTTGCTTCAGCTTTAGCCTCTTTTTTAGCTTCTTTTTTAGCAGACTTAGCACTTCGCTTTGTGCCAATCAGCACCGCTCCGCACTTTTTGCAAACCCGGCTTTTATTGCCTTTTCCGTCGTCTTTGTGTCCTATTCTGGTGGCTTTATTACAAGCCGCACAAATAATCTGCACGTTGCTTATGTCAATTGCCGCCTCGCGCTTAATAATACCGCCCTTGTCTTTAGCACTTCTCGGCTTTCTGTGACGGTGAACGATATTAACGCCTTCTATCACAATTCTGCCGGCATGCGGGTCAACCGCCATTACCTTGCCGGTTTTACCCTTGTCTTTTCCGGCTATAACCAAACAGTTGTCGCCGGTCTTAATTCCAATTGCCATACTCTAGCTTCTCCCTTTAAAGCACTTCCGGTGCAAGCGATATAATCTTCATATAGTCTTTTTCACGCAATTCACGAGCAATAGGTCCAAAAATACGAGTCCCCTTGGGCTGCTTGTCTTTGTCTATAATTACAGCCGCATTGTCATCAAAACGAATCGTGCTGCCGTCAGCTCTCCGCACGCCTTTAGACGTCCTGACAATAACTGCTTTAACAACATCGCCCTTCTTAACGCTTCCGCCTGGGATAGCAGTCTTGACCGAAGCAACAATAACGTCGCCTATGTTACCGCTCTTCCTGAAACTGCCGCCAAGCACTCTGATGCACATAATGGTTTTTGCACCGGTGTTGTCAGCTACCTTCAATTTTGTTTGTGGCATTACCATAAGATTTTACTTCCTTTATTTCGCTCGTTCAATTATCCGCACCAGCCTGAAGTATTTGTCGCGAGACAAGTGGCGGGTTTCGGCAATTTCGACCACATCGCCAATTTTGCATTCGTTGAGCTCGTCATGCACTTTAAATTTCTTTGTTTTCTTAACAATCTTTTTGTAAATCGGGTGGCGGATATTGTTTTCAATTGCAACCACAATTGTTTTTTGCATCCTGTTGCTTACCACTACTCCCACCCGGGTTTTACGATTGTTGCGGTCATCTGCAGTTTCTGCTTTAACAGGCTTTGCAGCCTTAACCGGTTTTTCCGCTGCCGGTTTTTTAACTGCAGCAGGCTTAACAGCTTTAGCCGCAGGCTTTTCCGCCTTAACAGCAGATTTAGCAGCCGGTTTTTTTATCTCTTTTTTCGGTGCAGGAGTTTTTACTTCTGCTTTCTTTGTTTTTGCTTCCATAATTACTTAGCCTCCACCTTTGTTTTTTCCGACTTGGCTTCACGCTCTTTAAGTATTGTAATTGCCCTGGCTATATCCTTTTTTACCGTGTTTAACATCATTGGGTTACTAAGCTGGCCTGTAGCGTGCGAAAAACGAAGATTAAAATGTTCTTGCTTCAGGTCTTTCAGCTTAGCTTTAAGCTCCTCGGTAGTGAGGTCTCTTAACTCTTGTACCTTCATTATTTCTCACCGCCTTTTGTAGAAATGCTTTCTTTATATGCTTTGGCATTTTCGGCCATTGCATCAAGCTCTGCATCAAGCTCCGATTTAATTACAAATTTTGTTTTAACCGGAAGTTTATGGCTTGCCAGTCTCAAGGCTTCCCTTGCTACTTCCTGGCTGACTTCGGCTATTTCAAACATAACTCTGCCGGGCTTAACAACAGCTACCCAGTATTCCGGATTACCCTTACCTTTACCCATACGGGTTTCGGCAGGTTTTTTGGTAATAGGTTTGTCCGGAAAAATTTTAATCCAAACCTTACCGAATCTTTTCATATATCTTGTCATTGCAATACGTGCTGACTCTATCTGGTTACTCTTAACCCAGCCGCACTCGGTTGCAGCAAGCCCAAACTCTCCGTATGTTACCCGGTTTCCCCTGGTAGCAGTACCTCTCATTCGTCCCTTCTGAACTTTCCTATGCAACGACCTTTTTGGCATTAACATTATTTTTCGCCTCCTTTAACAGAAGCGTTTTTCTTTGGCTTTTCCAAAACTTCGCCCTTGTAAATCCATACCTTAACACCAAGCACGCCATATGTGGTATGAGCTTCGGCAAAACCGTAGTCTATGTCAGCCCTGATTGTGTGCAGCGGCACACTTCCTAAAGCAAACTGCTCGGTACGCGCAATTTCAGCACCGTTTATTCTGCCTGCAACCGCAATCTTGCAGCCCAGGGCTCCGGCTTTCATAACTTTTTGCAGTGTGCTCTTTATTGCACGCTTAACTAAAATTCGCTTTTCAATCTGAGCTGCAATGCTCTGAGCGTTAATGGTAGCATCGGTGTCGGGCTTCTTAACTTCTTTAACATTAATAGTAACCTGCTTGCCAACCGCAATCTTTTTAATGGCTTTGTTTAAAGCATCAATTCCGGCGCCTTTGCTTCCAATAATCATGCCGGGCTTAGCCGTAATAATATTAATAGTAACTTTACCGTCGGTACGCTCAATAGTAACACGGGACACCTGAGCGTCATGATATTTCTTTTGAATATACTCACGAATAGTGTTATCTTCTTTCAACAGTTCAGCAAAGTCTTTCTTATTTGCGTACCAGGTAGCATCCCAGTCTTTAATAACGCCGACTCTGAGTCCGTGAGCACTTACTTTTTGACCCATACTATTTTGCGCCTCCTTTTGTTGATTTTACAGCAGGCTTAGCCTGACTCTTGGTTGTTGAAGTTGTTTTAGTGGTTGTTTTAGGCTTTTCTGTCTTTACCGGCTTCTCTTCTTTTACCTCGGCCGCCTCAATTGGTTTAGCCAAACTTTTTTCACTGGCTGCTTTAGCAGCCTTAGGCTTAGCTACAGGCTTTTCAACCTTTTTTTCGTCCAGAATAATTGTAATGTGGCAGGTACGCTTGTTAATCGTATCCGCACTGCCATGACTTCTTGGCCACCAGCGCTTAAGTGTCGGGCCCTCGTTAGCGTAGCATTCTGCCACAAACAAGTCGTCCTTGCTTAAGTTCAAATTGTTTTCAGCGTTAGCACCGGCACTCTGCAGCACCTTAAGTACGGTTTTAGATGCACCCTTAGGAGTGTGCATAAGGATTGCAATTGCGTCTGTGTACCTTGCGCCGCGAATTATATCAAGCACAATTCTGGCCTTAGATGCACTCATCCTTACATAACTGGCAGTTGCATTCGGACGCTTTTCGGCGTTTTCCGCTCTTGCGGCTGCCTTTTCTCTCATTCTTTTTGCCATAGTTTAATCTCTCCCCTGCTATTTCTTGCCCTTAACAGCGGTTTTGCCGCCTGCATGGCTTTTAAAGTTTTTGGTAGGAGAAAACTCCCCTAATTTGTGTCCGACCATTTCCACCGAGCAATATACGGGAATGTGCTTTTTGCCGTTATGAACAGCAATGGTGTGCCCAACCATATCGGGATAAATTGTGCTGGCCCTAGACCAGGTTTTAAGCGGCTTTTTTTCGTTTTTAGCATTCTGTTCTTTAACACGCTTCATAAGGCGCTCTTCAACAAAAGGCTTTTTATTATCTCTCTTACCCATATTACCTTACTCCTAATTTACCCGTTTAATAATTAATCTGCTGCTTGGCTTACGCTTGTTTCGTGTCTTTTTACCCATTGTAGGCTTGCCCCATGGAGTAACCGGACTCGGTCTTCCAATCGGACACTTGCCTTCACCGCCGCCATGCGGGTGGTCGTTGGGGTTCATAACCGAACCGCGCACTGTTGGCCTGATGCCCATGTGGCGTTTACGTCCGGCTTTGCCCAGCTGTGTGTTTATATGGTCCTGATTGCCAACCGTACCGATAGTAGCACGGCAGGCTTCGGCCACTCTGCGGGTTTCTCCGCTTGGAAGCTTAAGTATAGCCATACCTTTTTCAAGACCGACAAGCCTTGCTTCCTGTCCGGCACTTCTTGCCATCTGTCCGCCGCGGTTTGGCTCTAGCTCAATACAATGAACAACTGTACCAACCGGCATATCCATCATTTTCATACTGTTGCCGGCCTTAATCTCAGCCGTTTTACCGCTCATAACCGTTTGCCCAACCTCCAGCCCGACCGGCGCTAAAATGTAGCGCTTTTCGCCGTCGGCGTAGTTAAGCAGTGCAATGTAAGCCGTTCGGTTCGGGTCATACTCAATGCTTGCAACCTTAGCGGGAATTCCGTCCTTGTTGCGCTTAAAGTCAATAACCCTGTACTTTGTGCGGTTTCCGCCGCCTTTGTGACGCACGGTAATAACTCCGCGGTTGTTTCTGCCCGAATTTTTCTTTTTGGTTTTAAGCAAACTCTTTTCAGGCTTGCTTGTTGTTATCTCCTCAAAAGTAGGAGAGATTAACTGACGCTGACTGGGCGTGATAGGTTTATGTCTTTTAACTGCCATTTATCTTCTTCCTTCCTTTTAATTATGATAGACTTTCAAAGAACGCAATCGGCTTTGAGTCCTTCTTTAAAGTAACAACTGCTTTTTTTATTGAACTTGTGTATCCGTTTATTCTGCCCTGCCGTCTCTTGGGCTTGCCTGCGGTAACAATTGTGTTTACCGAATCAACGGTTACGCTAAACTGCTTTTCAACAGCCAGTTTTATCTGAGGCTTGGTAGCGTTTTTAGCAACCACAAACCAGTACTTTTTCTTTGCAATGTCGGCATAGCTCTTTTCAGATAAAAGCGGCTTTATAATAACACCTGTAGTATCCATTATTTTGCGTACGCCTCCTCTATTGCTTTAATTGCGTCGGTTGTAAACATTACCTTACTTGCGCACATAACCTCGTATGTGTTAAGCAGCTCTGCATTTACAATGTTTAAATAAGGAATATTTGCGCCTGCTTTTAAAATGTTTTCGTTTGCGCCGGCCGTAACAAGCAGCACGTTTTTCTTTATTTTAAATGCGTCCAGCACTTTCTGCATTCCGCTGGTCTTGTGGTCTTTAAGTTTAAGTCCGTCCAGCACCACAACCTGCTTGTCTGTTACCTTAACGCTTAGAGCCGATTTAAAGGCTTCCGCTTTCATTTTCTTGTTCACTTTCTGGCTGAAATCACGCGGAGTAAGTGCAAACGCCATTCCGCCGCCTATCCATTGAGGTCCTTTGCGGCTGCCTTGCCTTGCCCTGCCGGTGTGTTTCTGCTTCCATGGTTTTTTAGCCTTTCCGCGAACATCACTTCTGCTTAGTGCAGCTTTTGTGCCCTGACGCTGATTAGCCAGGTGCGCTACTACTATTTGATGAACCAGCGGCTCGTTAAATTCTGCGCCAAACACGCCCTCCGATAGGGTTAAGGTGCCGGTTTCTTCAGCCTTCTGGTTAAATACTTTTATTTTTGGCATATCTTAAACCCCCTTAATGGCGTTGCGTATGGTAACCACGCTGTTGCGCGGACCGGGTACTGCGCCCTTAAGTAAAATCAGGCTGCGCTCGGTGTCGACTCTCACCACTTCCAGATTCTGTACGGTCACTTTGGTGCCGCCGTAACGGCCTGCCATGCGCTTGCCTTTAAAAACCTTGCAAACGCCCGAACCGCCTCCGCCCATGCTGTGCTTTCTGTGTACCTTGTTGCCGCCGTGCGTCATTGGCTGACGCTTCATGTTCCATCTAAAAATACTGCCCGTAAAACCACGCCCTCTGGAATTGCCTATAACGTCAACTTTATCGCCTTCTTTAAACTGGCTGCAGTTAATTTCCTGACCGATTGAGTAGTCTTTAGCACCGCTTAACTTAAGCTCTCTGAGAGTGCTCTTTGGTGCAACTCCCGCTTTGCTGAATTGCCCGGCCGCCGGCTTGCTAACTAAATTTTCGCGAACCTCGCCGTAAGCTACTACCACTGCATCATAGCCGTCCTTGTCGGTACTCTTAACCTGAGTAACTATATTAGGAACCGCCTCAACAACAGTAACAGGAACAACAAGACCATTGGCCGCAAAAACTTGAGTCATACCAAGCTTTTTGCCTAAAATTGCTTTCTCCATAATTAATCTCCCTTCCCTGTTCTTACAGCTTAATCTTAATGTCTACGCCGGCAGGCAAATCAAGCTTGGTAAGCGTGTCCATTGCCTTAGTGCTTGGGCTGTAGATGTCGATTAATCTTTTGTGTGTTCTAAGTTCAAACTGCTCACGGCTGTCTTTGTTTACGTGAGGCGAACGCAGTATTGTAATAATTTCCTTGTCAGTAGGAAGCGGAACCGGTCCGCTGATAGTACAACCTGCCTTTTTAGCTGCATCGATAATACGAGCGGCAGCCTGGTCAATTAAGCTCGGGTCAAAAGACTTTAACTTAATTCTGATTTTTTGTGTAGCCATACACCCTCCATTTTAGTTTGTTTTTATTCTCGGGCTTACATATAGCGCACACGCGTGTAAACTTACCCGTGTGTGTCCTGCTGTGAATTAAAAAAAGAAGAAACCTTAGTATTCATCTTTGTTTTAACCGCCGAGCCGCATGGCTTTTGCCACACTTGTCAGTAAGAATTCTCTCAAAAACTATTGCATTTCCAAGTAACTTCTTACCTCAACCCATATTCACAGATAGTCCATTATATACTAGGCGTTTACTAATGTCAACACTTTTTAAAAAGATTTTAAAACAAAAAGGAGCTTATCCTGCTCCTTTTTGTTTATCTTCTCTCAAAACTGTTTTGCTCTTTGCGCCCCGCTGCCACGTCAGCTGTTTTCTGCCCCGCATTGCCCTGCTTGTAAGCATTATCCAGAATGTAGCGCATCTCCATTCTTGCCTCCTTTACATACCTACATTTCCTATCCGAAGCAGAACAGTGAAGCTGTTTACCTTCTTCATTTCGTGAACATAAAACGCCTACAAGCGGTTTCAGAATATCATTCAGAGTGTTTGCATCCCATGTAAGCGCACTAAGTTCCTGGCGCTTGTCCATTAAAGCATCCAGCTTAGCGGCTAGGTCTGTACGCAGCACCTGTCCAAAAACCGGAGCACTTTTACCAAGCTCAACAATCTGACCAACAACCCTTACCGTCTCCTCCGCTTTTTCTGCCGCTGTCCGCTGGAAACCTGTAAACTTATCAGTTGATTGCGCTATAAACTTTTCATGGGCGCTGTTTTTCCGTTTTGTATAACCGCCCGGCTTGGTTAATTCTCCACGCTTTGCATCCATCCATTCGGCAAGAGTAACTGCCTCCAGCAAAACAAGACACGCCATTGCAGTGGCGCCGCATTTAATCCCATATTCTTTAGCAAAACTTAAAACCTCATCAAAATCAACATCCCATAAGTTGAAACCTTTTTTTGCGGTCTCAATGCGCTCGTGTCTTAAATCAATTTCGTTAAGCTTTGCAAGCCTATACCGCTTTATCAGCTCAGACGTTGTTGGAAATCTGTCTTCTATCATCTTTCCGCCGCTTGTGCGTTAGCTTTGGCTGCCCTAGCCGAGCGCAGTTCTGCAATGCGCTCACGCTTGCCCGCAATGTACTCCAGCAGTTTGTTTTTATCAAATGCGGTTCTCGTAACTTCTCTCGTGCCTTCCATGCTTTTATACGCACTCATCAACGGGTTGGTGTTAAAGCCGATAAAGTTAGGCACAGACTCCCTGAAGTCTATAAAGCCCAGTCCCAGGTCACTGCTGCTCCATGTAGGCTTAATTGCCTCGGCACTATCTAAAATTTTTCTGGTCCAATCATCCTCAACAACTGCTTCTCCTGCCCTCACCTTTTCACGCCATCGTCTGGACGCCATAACTCCGTCCGCTTTGCAGAACGCACGCCTGTACCCAATTGCTATATCCTCTAAAGCATTGGTTGAAACAAACTTGGTGCCGGGAAAATAACTCAGCGCCTCTTCATACCTGTTTAGTGCGTCTTCGGCCATAGCCAGGCTGCCCTCATGCGCGCTGAATTTTTCATGTTCAAGATTGTCATTCTTTACTATGGTATCACTTCTCTCTTTTACCAGAGAGCTATATGACTTTGGCCTGCCGGAGGCTGTCTGTCCGATTCTGCCAAACACCTCATTTATTTCATCCTTAATCAAGTCATGCGATTCTGTAAATCTCTTATCAGCCGCCCTTTCGTGTCTCAATTCTTTTTTGCGGCCTGTATTGTACCTTTTCATGTAATCATTTTTCTTTGCTTTCTTCTCTTCTTCAGTCATTTTTACTCTTGGTACAGACCCTGTTTTTGCCCTGGCCCTTCCAACGGCTTCTTTCCTGCGGTAAGATGATATAGTTTCTTTATCGGCGTCCGCACTAAGCCCGTACTTTTCTATAAGCTCCTGCCTGCTTATTAGCGAACGAGAGTCAGCAAGTTCGGCTTCTTTAATCTCTTGCGGAGTAATAGCGCTAAGCACCTTGCGCCGTGCGGCAAGGCTGGCACCCCATTTGCCAAATGCGGTGTTAAACTCGACGAGCCCGGTCCTTTGCTCGCCCTTGCCGGTAAACAAAATGTCATAGTTGGCAAGAGTAGTATCAGCCGGCACCGACGCATGAGTAATTGCGCTGTTAAAATCTTTAGTTTCGGCTATAGTCTTTTTTAATATAGCACCGTTGGTTGCATCGTTTCCCAAACCGTATTGGTCAATTATACGCCTACGGCTTGCCTGAAGCGCCTTCCAGTTTTCCCAGTTTCCTCCGCCAATCATTTTAAGCGGCTTGCTTGCTTCCGCTTTATCGGCAGCCTTAAAAAAGCCCATTATTGCACCGGCCTTTTCTTTGCCTGTTTTTTCAGCCTCACGCTCTGCTTCCTTTGCAGCCTTTTGCTCTAAATACACCTCCACCGATATTCCGGCCTTTTCAGCAGCTTTCTTCCAATTGTAATTGTTTGAATGGCTCTGGTTTTTCAATGTTCTTATCCTTTCTTTAGGCGTATCCAACGGCAGTCCGCGTTCTTGCAGCCATTGGATTCTTTTTTGCTCAAGCACCCCCGGCACTTTCTTTGCATTTCTGTCTTCCCGATATTCGTCAATCGTTATGCCAAGCTCTTTAGCTCTGTTTTCTGCGTGTTTATTCCGCCACTTTTCTTTCTGCACATCGTGTTGCGCTCCCGGCGGAGCAAACTTAGCTAACTCACGCCTGGTATTTAATGGATTGCCATGTTTTCCGTACAGGTAGTTAAGCTCGTATAACGGCTCATCCGGCAAAACAGAAAATGCCTTAACGGCTGCCTCTGGGCTGGCAAGTCCCCGATATGTCTCGTTTGCCCGATATTCTTTGTTGTATTCGTATGCCTTGTCTTTATCTCTCTTGTAGGTTACTTTTGGCTTTACAGGTTTGTTAGCCTTCATTTCCAGGTATTGTTCTGCTGTTTCCAGCCCCGCCCTTTTGGCGGCATTTTTTAAGTACCAGGTTTTATTATACTCTTTCCTTTCTTCTTTTGTTTTTGGCTTTTTTGCAGGCTTAGCCGCATTTAGCCGGGAAACCCTGTTTTGAATATTCTCGCCCCATTTGCCAAACACGGGGTTGAAATCAAACAGCTCCGATTTTAGTTCCTCTTTAATAAATATCCTGTTATATGTAGATAGCCCTGTATCAGCCGGAACAGTGGCATGAGCAATTGCCTCATTAAATTCTTTGTTTGGAGCCTCCGCCGCCTTTTTTACCGCTTTTTTTGCTCTGTCAAAAAGTAACATATAAACTCTGTTGTAAACTAGCAGTTTCTCTTCCCTGTCAGCTATTATTGCCGCACGCTCGGCATCAGTCAGCCCGGATTTTGGGTTTTTTGCCGCAATGCCCAGACTGTGCTCTTGTTTTTTAATTTCAGCAATCTTTTCGTCACTAGTATCCATTGGCAGGTTATGTGCCGTAAGATATGCAATTCTGGCAAAATCCCCGGTGCCCGCATTTAAGCGCTGCTCTTTGCGGGCAGCTTGTTTTTTGTCCTTTTGTTCTTTCCACTCTTCTATAGTTATCCCGGCTTTTTCGGCCTCAACTCTCGCATATCTCTCTTTTGCATACGCAGTCTGTTTTGCCCTTTGCTCTTCGCTGCTAAGCTTAACTCTTTTAGGCTTTTCCGCCTTCTTTAGTTCAGCTTGTTCGGCTTGCATTTGCTTGTAGCGCTCTACCGTAACGCCTGCTTCTTCAGCCTTTTTCTTAAAATAAAAGTTGCTTGCATTTTCATTGCTTTTGCGCCTGTTTATTTCGGCTTTGGGAGTGCTAAGCGGCAAGCCACGCTCTTCCAGCCACTTAATTTGGTTTAGTTCCCGTTTGCCGGGCTCTTTTGTCTTTTCCTTCATCCATTCAGCGTTATCTGCCGCCGCATCTGTTTTTGGCTGCGCCCAGATTTTAGTGTTACTGTAGTCATGCAGCTCTTTCAGCATATCAACAATTTCCGCATTAAAAGCAACCGTATAAGTCCTATTTCGGTCAATATGAATATTGCTTGTATTCCAATACATATCGTGTCTTTTTTTCAGTTTTGCACTAAACTCGGCGTTTGAAGCAGGCATCTTTTCTTTTTCTGAATACAGCCTTTTAAGGTTTAGCTGCCCGCCCGGGATACCAAAAGCATCCGTTGCTTTGCTAAGCAGCCTCTCAAAATTAGGTATGGCCTTTTTGCGGTGACTGCCCTTAAATGTTTCATTAATCCTATTTGTATTAAAGGTACTGTTATCTGAATAAACCAAAGCGTTTGTTGCAAGCAGCCCACGGTAAATGCCGTCTCTAAATTCTTTCTGCAGCTGCTTTACCGCTTTTTCGGTTTGCACCAAATCACTGAAATTGCCGCGCACAGTTTTTATGTCATACTTACCGGTGGGATTCCACGCCAGAAAATCTATGGCGGATTTCATTTTATTTAATATCTCTGCAGCAAAAACCTTTCTGCTTGGAGTAGTTACACCTGCAACACGGCTGGCCTGACTTGCAATTTCCCATAAGCCCAGTTCAAGCATCTTAGGATTCCTCGGAACAAAAAGAGCCTGCAGCTCCTTCAACGAAAAACGGCGGATATCAAGTTCGCCTTCCGGAATGTCTAAGGCTAATATCTTCTGCAAGTCCATAAACACTTCTCCCTCTTATACTACACATAGTATCACAGGTTGGACTATCTGTCAATACCGAAATAAAAATTCCCATCTACAAGAAGGGCTGTTAAAAGAACAAAGACCATCCCAAAAAAATTCCCCTCCTGTAGAAGGGAATTTTGGCTAGTGTTTTTGGAGCGCTAGCGACCCATAGTTGTTACCTGTTCCTTGTTACCTGTTACCTGTTTTAACACCCTTTTCGGCAGCATCCACCGCAGGCGTTATCACCTACAGTTTCGTTAAGCTTCTCCAGCATAAGCTCCAAATCCGCGCCATGCGCCGCTGTGGCTTCCGCTATGGTTTCGCTCCTTGCCATTGGGCATCCAAAGCAATGCATACCAAAGCCCATAAGCACACCTGCCGCCTGCTTACTGATTTTAAGCACTTCGTTAATAGTCATATCAGCTGTTATTTTTGTTGATGTTTTCATAATTATTTTCTCCTCTTGATTTTTGGAGCGTAAGCGACCCATAGTTGTTACCTGTTCCTTGTTCACTGTAAATACGCTCCGCACCCGCAAAACAGTGCATCCTCATTATTCTCCGCACCGCACTCCGGGCAAATCTTTTTCTTGCCGCCGTTATCCGTGCCGCACTCTGTACAATATTTGCTTCCCACAGGCAATATTGCACCGCAGCCGGAGCAAAGCGGCAGGCTTCGTCTGCGGGTTGAAGCGGCGGGGACCGAAGCAGGGCTATCAGCTTCTGCCGGGGGGATTGTGTGCATAGAATCTGGTTTTGCGCCTTCGGCGGCTACCCCGTCCGCCTCCGGCGTCCACCCCTTCGAAGAAGGGGAATTTTTGGTTTCAAAGTTAAAGTTTTGTTCTTCCTCAAAAATCTTTGGCTTGCCGGTTTCAACCGTTGTAACGGCAACCCGCTCATCAAACTTTTTGCCAAGGCGCTCCAGCTTCTGCTCAAACGTTTCGGGCTCGGAAAGTGCGGTGTCATAAAACGCAGCCCTGTCTTCCGGCGGAGCATATTCCGGTGCCTGATATTTGTTGTCATTATCAACCAGTGCTTCCGCCCCGTCGGCTTCTGCGCCCGTTACTTCAGCAATCCTGCGCGAAACATCTTTTGGCAGATGTATGCCAATTAATTCCGCTCCGGTTATTTCAATACCGTATTTTAAAAATTCCTTACCAACCTTTTCCGCCAGCCCCTTACTCATAAGCTCATAATCCATAATCTGCTCCGGCTCTTCATGCCTGCCCGTTCTAAATATGCCCGCCGCAACATCTCCAAAATAATATCTTACCTTGTGGAGCGCCCTGCCGGGCCTGATTACCGCCCAATCTATTAAAAATAGTTTAACCGCATGAGTCGGGTCCTTAACCCGAAACCCAAACACGCCGTTTGCCCTGTACGAAAAATAGCCGTAGGTTTTGCTTTTAACCTCCACACCGCTCGTTTCCCACACCTGGCCCAAAAACTCTTTCAGATTAACATAATACAAATCGGCTTTAAACTTTTTGGGGAGAACCACATTTACCGAGTTTTTCCTGCGCACAACCTTGCCCTTGCTAAGATTCAGCGCTTTTGTTATCTTAGGTATATAAGCCAGCCCAAGTACGTGCTCGCCGGCATTAAACACCTCCATTGGCTTGCCCTTGCAAACAATAACTGCCGAAAAACCCTCGGGCACGCTTAACTTGCCGTCAATATTTAAGGAATTGCCTTTAAGTTTAACCGGCGAAATAAAATCATCTTTCTGTTCTTTAGAAAGAGTAATGCTTCTTTTCCCAAATAAATTTTTAAACCATCCCATAAGCAAATTATAGCATATTCAGCCAAAAAAACAATATTAAAGCCACAACAAAATAAGCATAATTATTATACGCTAAATGCAGCTTTCATATAAATAATTCACCAACATTTATAAGGAGCAACATAAAATGCCAAAACTAACAGATATTATAGGCAGCCGGGTAATCAGCGTATACAACGGAAAGTACGAGGGTTATGTAACTGCAGCAGCGGCCGATGCCGGCTATAAAAAAATAACCGCACTGCGGATAGCTGACGAAGAAACCGAAACCATCAAGCGGCTTTTGGTCAGAGACATCTTCAGTTTAAATACGGGCATCATATTAATAAGGAACACCTCAAAAATTATTGTTGAAGCCGGAACAGAGTCCGAGCTGCCGGCCTCATTAATTAACAAAACCGTACTGGATTTAGACGGCAAAACCCTGGGTCTGGTAAAAGATGTAAATTTAAACGAAAATTATTCGGCATTAAGTATAAGCACCGAAACCGAAGCAGTTGAACTTGATAAGGTTATAAGCTTTGGCGAAAATTTTTTACTGATTAATAACACCGATAAAAAAATATCCGCAGGCAGGTTTAAGCCGGACGGAATTAAAGTAAATAACGCACAAGAAGCAAAGCCGGATAACCGGGTGGTATCAATTGAAACAAAAACACCCTGACGGGTGTTTTTGTTTTAGCCGCTGTATTTAGCAATTGCGTTTAACAGTTCCATAATAGACTTGTTAATTGCATTCTGTTCCGACTTAGGTGCGCCTCTGTCTTTAGCTTCCTGCGCCTGAACCTTAAGGTCCTCAATAAGTGTCTTAATTTGCTTTAAGTATTTATTGCGCTCGGCCTTAGAAATACTGTCGTCTTTATCAATATCCGTAAGCGTATTGCTTATCTGATTCCTTAACTCCTGCTGCTGCTTAACCAAATCAGAACTCTGTTTTTCAATCTGCTTTTGCAGCTTTAACAGGTCATTCATTTCCGAACCCAACTTCTTGCTTGCTCCGGTTGCTTCATTGCTGGTCAGCCTCCTGCCGGTTGCACTTGGCATTGCCTTTTTCTGAGCAGTGCTTACCCTGGTTTTCTTGGCAGTTGCAGCCTTTGGCTTTGCCGCAGGTTTTTTAATCTCAGGCTTTGGAGCTTCCGCAACCACTTGCGGCACTATTACTTCTTCCGGCTCCTGAGCAGCTGTGCTCTCACCGATATAGTTGCCGTTTTCGTCGTAAAACCTGCTGTAATCAATCAGGTTGCCGTTTTCGTCATAGTATTGGCTGTAGTCATCCGCCTCAACATTGCTGCCTTCCGCCTCACCTGCCGTAAAGTCAATCAGATTGCCGTTTTCGTCGTAATACTGGCTGTAGTCAACAACTTCCTCCACAGACTGTTTAGCGGCGGAATTAATAAGATTTACGGGTTCGGGCTCTTGACTTGCCCCCGGCGGACTAAATGCCACAGGTTCCGGCTCATAACTGTATGCAGCCGGTGCCGGTTCATAATTTAATTTGTCGGTAACCGCATTGTATCCTTCGTTTCCGTTACTGCCGTCACTTACCCGGGGAGCCCTCCCGGAATCATTTTGGCCCTTGTCTCTGTTGCCTTTGCCGGTCATCCGCATATTGTCTATTTCCAGGTTTCTTGCTTCAATTACGCTCTCCATCCTGTCGGATTCCTGGGCAAGCTCTTTTACCTTTGCTTTGTACTTAGCAAGAGTATCCTCATAACCCTGAACCGTCTCGGCGTGGTCCTCGCTCATCTTTTTGTTCAGCTCGGCATATACCTTGGTTGCAAAAGTATTGTATTCCGCTTTAAGCGCAACTTCAATTCCGGCACGCTGGCTGTCAATTGTTTCTTTTCTGCGCTGAATCTCTATTGTAACGTTGCGCTGTTCTTCCTCAGCCCTCTTACGGTACTCCTCCAGGTCACGCTCTATATATGTCTGCTTTTTAACCTCTTCGGCTTCCTGCTTGCGTATATAGTTGACCTCTATACGGTTGGTGCTTTCATCCGCCTGTTTTTTAAGACGGTCTAAGTTTTCCCGTATAGTCTGAAGCTTACGCTGTCCTTCTTTCTCGGTGTCCTCAAATGTGCGTTTGCTTTTTTCCATGTCCTTATGCAAATCGTTTATCTCGTTCTGCAGCCGGATTCTGGTCAGCAGAAACGCCTCACTCTCATGCACTGCGCGCTCCAGCAGAAGTGCGCCGTTAATACCCAGTTCGTCAAAGTTATACGGGCTGTGTTCAACTGCGTTTTTCTTTGCCTCTTCAATCAGCCGCTGCTCCTCTAATGCGCGCTTCTCAAGATACTCGCGCAAAACCGGAATGCCTTCTCTTATTTCCTGTTTGGTAAACAGAAGTTCGTAGTCCACATAGTCGGGCATAGTAATTGTGGATTTATCTACATTGCGCATAAATATAGCAAAGTTGTCCGACAAATCTGATGTAACAAAACTATATCTTGCTTCGATTATAACACAAAACAAAAAACACAGCACAACAAACATCAACGGAATCACGGCAATTTTTAACAAGGTTACCGAAAGAGCCTCGCCCAGACCGCTTGCCGCAAACCCGGTAGCCAGAAGAAATGATACTATGCCAACCAAAGCCACCCCGTATTTAAACTGGCGCAAAAACTGTTTGATGCTGCTGTACCTAAGCGGACGTTCAACGCAATGCTCGCCCGTCATATATTTACTGGGAACCCCGTCACGCTCAAGCATATACAGCTGCCACCGCTCACGCATTCTTTTCGGCAGCTTACGCATCTGTCCGTTAAAATCAATCAGGGTTGTGTCTTTCACCTGTGGATTTTTAATCAGATATTTATTAATCTTTTTAATGGCTCTTAAACTGCGCAGCTCATATGCCAGGCAAACACGTACAATACCGTAAATCAGAAAAGCCGCAAACAGCCCCAGTACTCCGTACAGAACGTAGTCTATAGTAACAATCTCTGCCACAGTAGCAAAAAACGAAATCAGATATTCCATTATGTTATCCGCGCCCAAAATACTAACCATATGTAAACCCCCTGAATAAAACCCCATACTATATAAACCATTATAGTTTTGAGGAAACTAAATGTCAATCATAATTAACTTGTCGAAATAAAAAGAATAGATATATACCGCACTTAGTTTGCAATTTAAGGAGCCTTCTGCCGCTATTTTGTAGGCTTGCAGTTGAATTCGGTATTTTTCGGCCAGTTCCTGCGGCGTTTTTGCACGCGTAGTTTTATAGTCAACCAGTATTGTTTTATCGTCCCCTCTAATTATTAAATCAATTATACCCTGAACCAGAATCTTGTCGTTACACTCACTTTCCGGCACCAGCCTGCTATGCTCTTCAAGCATATAAAAACGCTGCTCTCTTAATGTGATATTGCCGTGCTGTTCCGCTCCTAAATTTTTGAGAGCACACAGGCATTTTAATATTTTGCCGCATTCTATAAATTTCAATTCATCCGCAGTAAGTTTGTCCGACAGATATTTTTTTATTTCCTGTTCAGACTCCAGACCAAAATCAACAACCTCCATTGCGTAATGATAAGCGCTGCCGGCATCTGACCCGCCCAACGATTCTGCCGCATCCCCTTCAACAAGGGCAAAGCCATCTGTTTCAGAATCAAATTCCTGCATCAATTTAACAACACTGTTTTTGCCCGCAATACGTGTGGCGCTTTGATACGGATAAACAAAATTGCAATAACTGCTGTAAGCGGCCGTCTCCTCATAATTTGCCTTAGACAGACTGTAAACCTTAATGCTGTCGGACACTCTCTCAGCCTCGTTAAACTCGTTAACAGAATGTGCGTTTAATCTAAACTCACACGCCTTGCCGGAGTTTATTGTTAAGCTTAAGCGTTTTTTATCGGAGCGCAGCGCAGCAATCTCATCCGGTTTTAAAACCGAGCAGAAAAGCGACATAAAACTGTCTAAGCGCTTAAGCGCATAACAATCGGGACGGCTTACAATGTTTAAAGGATTAACACTTCCGCACAACATCAAGCCATACTTAGCTCTGGTACAGGCAACATAAAACAGGCGTATCTCTTCGCTGAAATCTTCTGATGCAATGTTCAATTTAATCCCGCTGCGTACTATGGTGTCATGTTTCTGCCTTGCGGCAATATCATAATTATATAAGCCTATTCCAAGTTTGTTATCCAGCAGTAAATCACCCTTGCGTGAATCTATATTAAACCGTGAGCCGAGCCCCGCCAGAATTACAAAAGGAAACTCTCTGCCCTTGCTCTTATGCATTGTTTCAACGCGCACCGCATTGGCGTTGTATTCAGATGTCTGCTCTTCTGTAAGCTTGCCGCTGTTGTCTCCAATGGTTTTGATGTAACCGTTTAGGTCATTTAAGCTGTTTACCGTAAGCAGTTTCATTAAAAAACTGTTTATATTGGCTGCTCTTACGGCACCGCCTTCAAGCGAAACGGACAAACTTAACCAGCCGGTATCGTTAACAAACCCTAACATAACCGAATAAAGGCTCTCGGTTATTAAACAGTTTCTGCAGCGGTTTATATAGTTGTACAGCCTTTTTAATTTATGCGCAATTTTATCATCGTTTCTGTTTACATATTCCTCTGCCGCCGCAAAAAACTCCTTTTCCGCACCGGACTTTCTTATAGCGCACATTTCATTTTCGTCTAAGCCGATTATATCCGACATACACACGCAAGCCATTGCCAGGTCCTGTTTGCTGTTGCTTAATAAACTTATAAAGCCATGCAGCACCTGCACCTCGTAAAAATCCAGAAGATTATTTTTGCTGCCTAAAGATATGGGCACACCCAGACGAACCAGTTCACGCTGTACATTGGCGTTATATTCGTTTTGGCTGCGCACCAAAATTACGGCATCGCCGTATTGCATTTTTCTGCATAAGCCGGTTCTGCTGTCGGTTATGTTTAACCGGTTAACTCTTTCCGCCAGATACGAAGCAATTATTTTTGCCTCAGTCTTTGCCCGCCTTAAGCTGTCGTCCTCTGCAAGCGGAGAGTCGGCCACACTATAAACCCGGGCGGCTGCCTCAACACCCTCAGCATCGTCCGGCTCAAAGCTTTTATATGATTTTATTATGTTTACTTCCACACTGTGTTTTTGCTCCGGGCTAAGTTTTTGCCCTTCCTTAAACATTCCGGTGTTTTTGTAATCAGCTTTGCCGGAATTAACAGTCATTATTCTGTAAAAGATGTAGTTTACAAACTGCAGGATTCCGTTATCGCTTCTAAAATTGTAATTAAGTTCAACCGCCCGGTTAGGTTCGGCAACGCTTTGTTTATAGCCGGTATGCCTGTTGTTAAATATGTCGGGATTAGTATTTCGGAATCCGTAAATACTTTGCTTAACATCACCAACCACAAAAAGATTGTTTTTGCCCGCAACCTTATCAATAATTGCTTCCTGAACATCGTTGGTATCCTGAAACTCATCTACAAAAACATATTTAAACTCGTTCTGCACCTCTTTTACGGCTTCAGGGCTGCTCAGCACCTGCAGCGCAATGGTTTCAAGGTCGTTAAAGTCAGCTATGTTATTTTGGCGCTTTATTACATTGTAATTGTTTTTAAACTCTTCGGCCAGACAAACCAGATAATGTACCAGCAATTTTGTTTCAGCCAGGTCTTTAATCATCCGGTCGGATGTAAGCCCGGAGAGCAGTAGTTCCTTTAACTCGGATAAACGTTTTGAAAGCTTTTCTTTTTCAAGCTTAAATTCTTCCTCCGGCTCCGCAGCAGGCTTCCACATTCTGCCAAGATTAATATTTTCAACAGCACTGCGGTTTTCCAGAAATGATTTGTTTTTGTTTACGGCTTCCAGCTGGACAATGATATTGCCTATAAAAACAGCCAGCTTATCAAGTTTTGCCTGCTCTGCCCTTAGCTTCATGCCGTGCAGCCCGGCAGCAAAGGTATCAGAAAACTCTAACATTTCCCGTAAAAGAATTTTACAGGCCGGATTGTTGTCCAGGTCAGCAGAATACAGCTGTTCTATCCTTTTGTTAAGCTTTTGCATATCGGTCTGATTAACTAAAAACTCGTGGAGCTCTAAAACAATTTCACCCAATGCATTTAAATTACGCTTTCCCGAAAAGGCGGCGCGGAGCAGTTTAAACTCCTCACTGTTCTGCCTGCACGCCGATTCTATTGTTTTCATACACGCCTCTGCTGCCAGTGCCTGAGCCTGCAAAACGTCCGCAACAGTAAAATCGTTATCCAGCGGGGTAATATAAATATATCTGGTAATCAGTTTTTTACAGAAGGCATGAAAGGTGCTTACCTGCGCGCCGGGCAGGTTGTTTAATTGCTCATACGCATGCGCACGCACATCGGCCGGAAGTGCAGTATCCGCCGCTGCCATGCTTAGCCGATTTTCTAATTTCAGTTTTACGTCCGTTGCCGCAGCATTGGTAAAAGTAACCACCAGCATATTTTCTAAATCAGCTTTATCGTTTAATATCAAACTTAAAATACGCTCAATTAAAACAAAGGTCTTGCCGCTGCCCGCGCTTGCCGATACCAGAATGTTTTTATCTCTTAGTTCAATTGCCTGCCTTTGCTCCGGCTTTAACTCATAACTCATCCTGCACCGCCTTAGTCAAAATTTCAGCGGTCACATCAAACTTCCCGCTTCGCTCGTGATTACCCCTAGTCAGCACGTCCCTTCTGCAAACGCCGAAAAACTTACAATAATTACACTCGCCGCGTAAGGGTTTTGCCGCAATATTTCCGGCGGCAATTTCCGATATTGCGTTTTTGGTCATTGCCGCCGCATATTTAATACAGCCCCTAAACTGGGTATCGGTTAAATGCGCCTTATTACTGTTTGCCTTCAATTCGCCTGAGGCCTTGTTTTCTTTGCTTGTACTTATTTCAAACGGCACAATGTCACTTTTAGGGTGTTCAAAGCAAACCTGCTTATCATGCAGCAGGAGAGTATCCAGGTCGTCCAATGTTACACCGTTTAATTTGTAAGCCGAAAATTTGGTAGCCCGGCTGTCTTCAAACTCACTTGTAACCGGCAGATAAAATGCTCCCGCCGCCTGTGCCTTGCCGTCTTTTGTTAATGCATACAGATAAATAAACAACTGCAGCTTTTTCCCAAGGTAAAGCTCTTTAAAATTAAACCGGGCTCCGTTCCTGCCGGTTTTGTAGTCAATCACCCTGCACTTGCTGCCAAAAAAATCGGCCCTGTCCAGCTTGCCCTTAACGGTTATGGTTTTATTTAAAATATTAAATTCCAATCTTGGCAATGCCTCATCACTGCCAAAAGCAGCCTCCAGATATTTAGGCTTAAACTTGCCGTTTTCAAGCTGATAACATAGTGCCGCAGCAAGCCTTCCGGCTTCGGCTCTGAGTTCCGGAATTACAAACTCGTTTTGAGCCGCCTGCGCAAAATGTTCAAACTCAGGCTCACACATTATTTCATTAAACAATTCAGTTGCAACTGACAAAATATCTTTTTCCGCAATATTGTTGCCGGCTGCGGCTGCCACAAATTTTTCTGCAAAACGGTGCAATATGTTGCCGGCATCCGCTGCCTGTAAATCGGCCGTTTTATTATCACCCAGCTTTAACCCATAAACAACAAAATGCTTATACGGGCACTCAAAATAACGTTCAGCTTGTGTTACCCGCACGGTGTCAAGCGGCAAAAATACTTCTGCTGCATTCTCTATGCTGGCTGCGTGTCCGGCATTTAAACAATTTTTTATAACAACATCCAAAACCGGAGCATATTTGCCGGCCCTTAACATTTCTCTTATACTTCCTGCGTCCGGCGGCAGATTGCCCTCTCCGTCTTTTTCGGTTCTAAGTTCCAAACTCAGACGGTTTAATGCCGGCAGCGGCGCACCTAAAGTAAACGCCCGCAGCTTTTTGTTTCCCATAGCCGATTCGGCATAAATTTCTTCAGCCGGATTCACCCTTAAATCAAACATACCGCTTATCTGCGCTACAATCGAAGACGGTGCAGCTTCCGAGCCGCTGCTTTGCCTGGGATAAGACAAGCAGCATTCATCAGAACCTGCCAGAAGCATTATGGCGTCCTGACGCGCTAAAGTATTAATGTCTTTGGTCCCGGGAGAAAGTTTATACGAAGCGTTAATAATTCTCACCTCGTTGTCGGACAACAGCCCGGTATCCCTGGTATATACCGGCAGCATCTCACTGGTACAGCCCAACAGCCAAAACAACCGGTTCTGCATAAACACACTGCTGCCGGCCTGACCTATAAAAACACTGTCTGCACTCATAGGAAGCGGCACGATGCCGGCGTTTTTACTTGCCGAGTCAAACAACCGGATAAACTCATTTAAGTCCGGTTCGCTGTCCCCCAAAACCTGCTCTATAAGCTCCAGTATCCCAATCAGCTTGTTATATTGCTGCCTTAAAACACTTTCGGCTTTTATGTCACCCAACTTCATTGCCTCTGTTCTTAACTGCTCCAGCCGCACGGAGGCTTTTGTTTCATCTAAGAAAACTTTAACCGCCGCACAAAAGTCCGCTGCCGTTTTGCATGCGGAGATGTTTTTATTAAAGGTATTAACCGGCTTCATATAATAAAGCCGAAGCTCTTCCAGCTGCGGTTCGGCCAGCGGTGCAAACAATCTGCCGCCTTCAATGCCAAACTGGTTTAATACCAGTTCCAGTCTGTTTATATCAGCAGCATTGTTGCAAACAATAGCATTTTTTGCGTATGCCAAAAAATCTGCGCGCCTAAAATATTTGCCGGCACACTCCATTGCACTTCTTATTAACCTGTAAAGTTCGGTGTCCGAAAACTCTAAGTCCGTATCGGCATAAAACGGTATCTCGTACAGCTTAAACACTTGCTCTATTACCGGCTGATAAGTTTCCAGGTTAGTACACACAACCGTTATGTTTTTATAGCGCAAACCTTCTACTGTTTTATTTTTAATCACTCTGGCCAAAAGCTCAACTTCGGCTTCAATGTTTTTTGCGTTAAACAACTTGTACCGCTTGGTTTGTATCGAAAACTGTTTTTGCGGATAACTGTAAATGTTTTCTATCAGCTTGGCCTGCTCAGGCCTGAGCCTTGCCTCAGCATGCTTATGTTGTAATGCCGCCCCGCAGCTGCCGGCAATGTCAACAAGTTTGTTGTAAAACTTTATGTAATATGCAGCCCGGTTCGGCTGTGTCCGGCCCGGATAAACTACACCCGCACTAACATTTCCGGTGCGCTTAAGCAGCGAGCCAAGCACTGCAATTCCTTGCGCAGTTAAATCATTAAACCCGCAAAAATGCACGTCAGAGTTTTCAAAAAAGCTTGACGAATCTATGCAGCCGGCCAGCACATCCATCAGGCCGTTGGTGTCGATATAATGTGCCGCAATGTGCTGCTCATATTTTTGATAGATAAACGCAATATCATAAAGCTTGTCTTTGTTTAACCCCTTTGCCTCTCCTACTGCAAGCTTGCAAATATCTTCCGCACTAATGCCGCTGCTTTTAAATGCGGCTATTGTATGGTGCAGCTCCGAAGCAAACCCATGCGTCAAATTCTTGCCCTTAAAAAGTTTTAGCTCTGCCCTATGCTTCCTCAGCAGCATCTCAATAATTAACGCACTGCCCTGCGGGCTTAAAACTTTCTTGTGCTTTTCCCTTGGCGCAACCATACCGGCCAGGCGCACAAAACTAACAATCTCCAGATTAAAACACGCACTTAGCTCAAGCCGCTCCAATAAAAGCTGTTCCATACTAACCGAAAATCTGTCGGGCACAACAACTATCTGCTTTCGCCCCGACTTTAGTTTTTCACCTATATATTCAACCTGCGAGTATAAAACTCCGCCGGAAGTGCCGGCTGTAATTAAGGTTAGTTCCATGCGCTAATTTTAACACAAATTAAAGAAATAAAGCAAGCGGAGTACCTGCTTGCTTTATTTGCTCAGATTTATATTTTCGCTTGTTTGTTTAAGCCCGGCCAAAAACTCCCGCAGCTCGTTTACTTTTTTACTGCCTGCAAATTCCTCGGCCTTCAGCTTTACTTCTAAATTCTCGCTTCTGAGCTTTATCAAATCGTTGCTGGCCTGCCTAAGCTTTGCCGTAAGCATATTATTCTGCTCTTTCAGCTCTTCCAAAAACCTATCCTTTCTGCGCAAATCAATAAGCGTGTTGCGTAAAGTGCTGTTTGCAAATTCACATTCACGCTTAAGGTTAAGCGACACCTCTTCCGCGGCGTGGCGTTTAACAAGACGCACCAGCCCCAGAAACAAGTTCTTAATATCATTATCGGTTAATACACCGCTTGAAACAGGCATTTTAATTACGTTGTCAAACTTCCCTGCTTCAGCGCTTGCCTTACCTGTGTTTACACCAAACTTATCAGACAATGCCTTAATTAATCCGGGGTTTTTGAGAGCAGTATTGCGATACTTGTTTTGCAGTCTGGTAGCTTGTTTCAAATCACCGCCGGCCAGTCTGTTGCATACGCTTCTTGCCGACTCGCCGTTTTTGCCGGCTTGCAATATTTCTGTAATCAATCCTTCGGTTTCATTTTCGGAAAAAGTTCTTCCTGTGTTTACGTTAAATCCATCACACAATCCTGCTGCTTTGCTCTGCATTGCCGCATAATAAAAATTGCGTACACTGTTGGCGCTCCGCCCGGCCTGCAGCGCGTAGTTGTTAAAAGCAGCCTTTAAGGCTTGGTTTTTGTTTGTTTTTAAATATTCAAAAAACTGTTTGGCTTCTGATGCATTCCAACCACAAATTTTGTTCATGTATTAATAATTGCCCAATATTCATAGTTTAAACATAAAAGCTCATATCATATTTGTATGGAACATCACCTGCACATTAAGTCAGCTGCTCCAATGCTGATAACCTTAAACGGAACCGTGGCCGGCACGCTTGAAAATAATGCGCAAAAAATCAGCGCCAAAGTTGCTGACCATGAAGTGTTTTTATGCTGCTATCCTATTGGGGCAAAAAGCAGTAGCCTTTCATATGCGGCCAAACTTAACCTTGGCAACAACCCAAGTTGCTCGTCGGACAACATTGTAGTTACGGTTTATCCAAACAACCACATAGAGCTTTTGTGCCGCCCGTTTTTAATTGCGCAATATGCCCCGCCTAAAGAACTATGCTCATGCAGCATAAACAATGGCACGGCTGCACTGGTTGAAACCAACGTACAGAGCATAATAATTAATGAAAACAGCAAGCAATACAGTTTTGCCCTGCCGGAACCGCTTAACGAATATGCATTAGAATCCGTTGCGTTAGACAAAATAAAATGCGTAAAGCTATCGGGAAAGACCGCGCATAACAGACAATACCTGCTTTATGCCGGACTAATGGCCAACCGCTGGGAACACTTACTTGACCTGACCGCAGACAAAATTGAGGCCGGAAGTGATAACAGCATAACCTCACTTGCATTGGCTAACGACATAGCAAAGCATGGCTATGTAGAAAAATATGTTTTGAGCGAATCCGGCTTTTCTTTAGCGGAAAGCTATACCGTATATATGAATGAAAAACCACAGCTTACAGCAAATCCGCACTTAATGCCATATGCCTTTATGGAAGCAATTAATATCTCCAACCTGCCGCTTGCAAGAAAGTACCTGTCGGAAGATTTAAGCACTGCGCTAAACAATGAACACCTATTAACCTTTTTTGGAGATTACTCCGAGGTCTGCTGGCACAACTACGCCGACACGCCCACCAGCCTTGCCGTGATATATGGTGACAATCTGCGGGAAGCTAAAATATTTAATTTTGTTATTGATGATGGTAAAATTACTAATATAACAGAAACCGCCTGATTGCAAGCGGTTTTAGTTGTGTTCTTAGTTTTTGCTGAATTCCGTTTTGGCAGCCTCGATTGGATACGATATAGTGCCGTCATGCCTAAATAAAAGCGTCCTGTCCTTTTTCCCTAGGGTGAAATCTACTTCAATGTTTAGTTTTTTGCCTGATTCTTTGGAAACCCACATTTTGGTAATGCCACATAAGAAAGAATCGCTTTTCTCAGCCGCTAAAGCAATTTCCTCCGCAAATCTTGAAATCTGCTCGTGAGGCAATTGTTTGGCATAGTCTGCAATAATATTTAATGCCATTACTACAGAACCCATTGCATCTGAATTAAGGTCCACTAAATTTTCATTAAACTCTTCGGCGTAAACCAGTTCTTTTTTTACTTCTGCTAATTCAACCTTAGTTTTTACAAGCTCGTCTTTTGTTTTGGCCAGCTCTTCTTCCAGCCTATCTGACTTATTCCTTTCTTCGTTTAGCATACCACTGTATACTTCATCGTCTCCCGGCATTTTGTTTTCTCCTTAAATGTTTAACACATACAGTATACCCCCCCCCCCACCGCGTTTGTCAAAATTAAAATCAAAAGTTTTTCAAAAAGTTTTAAACCACCCCGGCGCTCTGCGCCACCCCTCCAAAGAGGGGAATTGTAATTGACAAATACTCCCCGCTTATGGTAATCTTGTCCCAAACCACCCCGGCGCTCTGCGCCACCCCTCCAAGGAGGGGAATTGTTTCCAAAGGAGCGCAACCGTGAACGAACTATTACTCTATTACCTGTTAGGCATAATTCTTTTGCCGGGAATTATTTTTGCGGGCTGGGCGCAAGCAAAGGTAAGCAGCACATTCCACAAATACGCGGCTATTGTAAGCATGCGCGGAGTTACTGCCGCGCAAATGGCAAGAAAGCTGTTAGATAGCTACGAGCTGAATCACATTAAGGTAGTGCAAACTCATGGCACTTTAAGCGACCATTATCATCACCGCAAAAAAACCGTGGCACTGTCGGAGTCGGTTTACAACTCCACATCACTCGCCGCACTTGGAGTTGCCGCACATGAGGTAGGCCACGCCTTGCAATATAAAGACAACTACCTGCCGGTTAAAATCCGCGCACTGCTTATACCGTTTGTAAACATTTCCAACATCCTGCTTTGGCCGCTGGTTATATTGGGCATTGTTCTGTACGCCGGTTTCCCTGCCGGCAGCATGGCTGGCGAAATTATTGTTTATGTTGGCATTGGTGTGTTTGGGCTTGCGGTGCTGTTTAGCTTAATTACCTTGCCAACAGAATACAACGCCTCAAGACGGGCGCTAAAGCTATTAGAACAAGATGGATACCTAGACCCCAACGAAATGGAAGGCGCCAAGAAAGTGCTATCCGCTGCTGCCCTTACCTACGTTGCCGGACTGATTGTTGCAATACTCAACCTGCTGCGATTTGTGCTTACAATATTGTTGAGCAGGAGATAAAATTCCCCTTCTCACGAAGCAATCCCCCAGTTAGAAGCACCAATCCTTGGGATTGCTTCGTTTGCAGGTGCTGCTGGAGCGACTCGCAATGACAGTGTATATCCGGAGCGCAAGCGACCCGACACTGTTACCTGTTATCTGTTCATTGTTCACTTGCAAAAAACTCCCTTACGGGAGTTTTTTGCAATAGGTAAAGCACGCCGCATCTCCCTTTTCGTCTGCAACCGAAATTCCGTTTGCATTGCATTTGCAATGGTTGTTAAAATGGCAGGTCGTTGCTTTGCATTTCAGTTTTACATTATCAAACTGTCTGTACGAGCTGTTATCCGCCGGCTCTTTATCCGGCACAATTACATACAGGCCGCAATCGGCATGATTAGTAATTGTTACCGCCTTGGCATGACAAGCATCCGCCTGATTGTATTTGCACATACCTTTCCTGCATCTGATATCCATGATAACACTCCTTAAATATTCCCCTTATATTATTACTCTCATTTCACTTGTTTATGCGTTTGACTTATTGAATTAATAAGTGTAGACTTTGTGTGAATTAAAATTCCCCCTTGAGCCAAGGGGGATGGCGCAAGGCGCCGGGGGTTGTGATTCTAGTAGAGCATTAACACACCCCGCCCCTGCGGGGCACCCCTCCAAGGAGGGGAATTATATGGAAAGGAGTGGAAACCATGAAAGTATTATTAAAAGCCGATGTTGCCGGCACCGGCAAAAAAGGTGAGGTAGTTGAAGTTAGCGACGGTTACGCCCGGAACTTTTTGTTTAAGCGCAAGCTTGCCGAAAGCGTAAACAGCACCAACCTTAATGTGGTTAAGCAAGCCGCAACTGCGCAAAGTTACCACAAAGAGCAGGAGCGGCTGGCCGCCCAAAAAGAAGCCGATAAGCTAAACCTGAAAGTAGTTGATATAGCAGTAAAGGTTGGAGACAATGGCAGGCTGTTTGGCGCAGTTACAAGCAAGGAAATAGCCGAAGCTGTATCGGCCGGACTGGGCATAACAGTTGATAAGAAAAAAATCCTGCTGGACGAAAACATAAAAGCCGTAGGCAAATATATGGTAAAAGCCAAGCTATACGAAGGCATTACCGCAAAGTTTTACGTGAATGTTATTGGTGAATAAACAAAAACAGCCGTCCGGCTGTTTTTGTTTATCTTATCTAGAGCACTAACTTTGGCGCAGTTTCCGTTTTTGTCGGTTTTTTCTTAGAAAAGTACATAACTGGTTCTCTATCACATCTTATACCCCCCCCCAGCGCATTTGTCAACACATAAACGTAAAATAGTTTAAAAAGTTTCTGTGGCCTCAAACCACCCCGCCCCTGTCGGGGCACCCCTCCAAGGAGGGGAATTTATTAGACACAAACCAACCCTTGTGCTATAATATAAGCATGACATACGAAACAATTAACTTAAAAGAACACGGCCCTACTGTTAATCAGGCGCTTGGATTACTTGAAATCGAAATAGAAATTGCCAAAAAGAGCGGAATTAAAGTGCTTAAAATAATTCACGGCTGGGGCAGCCACGGCACAGGAGGGGCAATTAAACAAGCCTTAAAACTATGGCTGCCGCAAAAGAAAAGTCTCGGGTTTATTACTGATTATTGCCCCGGTGAGTTATGGCCGGGCAACAACGAAGCCGTGCAAAAAATAAAAGACGAATGCCCCGATGTGCTTGGCGACATCGAGTTGTTTTACAGCAATGCAGGCATTACGATGGTGTTGGTGTAGGCTATGTCGTTGCACAAGAAATTCCCCTCCTTGGGGGGGGGTGTCACGAAGTGACGGGGTGGTTTAAAAGATTTTTGCGCTTGCTCTGCGCAAGCGGCTAGTCGCGGCCTTGCTGCGGCCAACAGCACGGACTCTTCTTTGACCGCTGTTACTCCGGCATCCACCCCTTCGGAAAAGGGGAATTTGTTCGGTATAGTCTTTGCCTTGAAACCACCCCACCCTGCGGGCACCCCTCTTATAGAGGGGAATTTATAAACAAACAAAAAAACAGGCGGTAGCACGCCTGTTTTTATATCTCAATTTATCAAAGGGGGTTAAGCCAGTTCAGCGTCTGCGCCGGCTTCTTTCAGCTTAGCAACCAGACCCTTAGCTTCTTCGCTCGGCACATTTTCCTTAACTGCTTTTGGAGCAGCATCTACAAGCGCCTTAGCCTCAGAAATTCCAAGACCGGTAATGTCTTTAACAACCTTAATAACCGGTATCTTGTTGGCTCCGGCTGACTTAAGCATAATGGTGTAGTTCGCCTTTTCGGCAGCAGCTTCGGCCGCAGCGGGAGCAGCAGCTCCGCCAGCAGCAGGAGCAGCAGCAACAGCCGCTACAGCAGCCGCGCTTACGCCAAATTCTTTTTCAAGAGCTTTAACAAGCTCGCTTACTTCTACAAGGGTAAGCTTTTTAATGTCTTCAATTAATGTGTCTATTTTCGCCATTTTTTAATCTCTCCTTTTGTTATTTGTTTGCAATTGCACTTAAAGCAACCGCCAGACCCCTGACAGGTGCGTTAAGCACGCCGGCCAGGTTTGTTGCGGGAGCGTTTAAGAGTCCCAGCAACTGTGCAATAAGCACCTCGCGTGAAGGCAGTGATGCTAATGCTTTTATTCCTGCTTCGTTTACAAAACTGTTGCCGATTGCGCCAAACCTGAACGCGATTTTATTTTCATCTGCAGCGGTTTTCAAAACCTTAGCCGCATCAATCTCACTGTTGTAGCTGAACGCAACTGCCAGTGTGTCTTCAAGCTTGCCGTCTAAGCAATTAATGCCAATACTGTTAAGCGCAATTGTCATTATCTTGTTTTTGTAAACATGATAGTCACAGCCTGCCGCACGCAGCTTAGCACGCATTGCGGTGTCATCTTTACTGTTCAGCCCTTTGTAGTTTACAAACACCAGCGACTTAGCTTTTTTCAGTTTGTCTGCAATTTCAGCAACCTGCGTGACTTTAGCTTCTTTATTTTTACTGATTCTGTTGTCCATTAGCGTATACCCTCCCTTTTAAATTGATTCTATAACATAATAAAAACCCATATGCCAAATAAGCATATGGATTTGAAAACACAAAACCGATATCCTTACCTCGGCAAGCAAGCACTAAGTGCTGTTTACGAAACGGTTGCTACCCCGCATCACTTGCTGTCTTTGGCAAAAGACTGATATTAAATTATAACGTTATTATATGATATAGATACACGATTGTCAAGGGTAAAACGCAAAATAAATAAAATTCCCCTCTGGGGAATCTCTGATTTTGCGATTTTAAAAACAACTATTGACTAAATTTAAAAACATGCTATACTTAATTGCAGCAAGTTAAAAGGAGCAATCATATGCCAGCTAAGGAAAGCTTTGTAAAAATCATTGGCGGACCTTACTCCACCGAAGAGCGCAAGGCCTTAGAAGAGGAATGGTCGCGTGTAAATCAATATGTTTATGTTTCGGGCAGCTATTTGAAAGTGCCCGAATCGGAAATCAGGCCGTATCACAAAACGCGCGGAGAGTTGGAAATAACCGATATCAGCAAGCTTTTGGTGGATGGAAAACTGCCGGATGATGTCGCAGTTAAAATTGAATGTCCGCATAGCGTTTGGTTTAATTTTGGCGGCCAAAATCCCGAGTGGTGCATGGAATTTACCAAGCTGCCTCACCTTACAATTGAGGCCGGCGGTGATGTAAGATTCCGGAATGCGGTTTTAGGCGGCGACATCGGTCTGAACATAGAAAAGAAAAATTTGACTAACCTATTGCCTGAGAATATTGTTGGCAATAAAACTGTTAATATAAAAGCAGGCGAAAGGGTGGTGTTTGGGCACAGTTACCTGCCTCGTATTAAATCGGTTGAAACTAAAACCATGACAATTACCGGAATGCCGAATGATATAGGCGAGGTTAAATTTGGTTGCCTAGACGTAAAGCAGTGTTGTTATATAGGTGGGTTTTGGTTTGGGCAAGATGATGATAGTTTTGTGACTATAGCTCTAGGTAACAGCAACAAATATTCAAGCTGGGATTTTTACGACACAAACGCAATTGTTAAAAAGGCTGATACGCTGGAAGATATTTATAAAGCTGCCGCACTTCAAAGGCGCGCTAAGGCTAGCCAGACTGGGAAATTAAACATATTTGAAGCCGAAAACATTGATGCTTTTTCAAGCCAAGTAACTATAGAATATGAAAAGGTGCATCTTGGCAAATACGGAGATATTTGGTCAAGAAGCAGCATAATTAAAGCAGGCATACAAGAGCTTAGAGCAAACAAATTGAATATACAAATGGGCGGTGAGCTCCACTCCGGAAACATTACCTGCAATGAAATGGAAATAGCATATGGCAGTGCAAGTATTAATAGCATTCTGCCATCGGGAGAGCTTGGGGAAATTAATGTAAACGGTGTTATAGACTATGATTACGGCTCGGTTATTAAAGCTAAAAAGATATCTGCTGTGGCAGTTTCTGAAACAGACACCTGCCCTTACAGATATATACGCAACAGCCCCAGCCAGCTGCCTGCCGTTACCCGCCTTGCCGCAGCAGACGGCGATACGCACGAAAGAAGATAACCAAAAACAAAAAAGTTTTGTGAAATCTCACAAAACTTTTTTATATTCTCCATCCACACCCCGCCGCTTTGCGGCACCCCTCTTATAGAGGGGAATTTTTGGTGTCGTATGATATCTATTTCTCTTTTTCGGGCAGTTTGTAGTCTACGCGTACTCCGGGGCCCATTGTTGTTGCCAGCGTAACCGAGCGCAGGTATATACCTTTGCTGCTTGCGGGCTTTGCTCTAATCAGTGCACTCATAAGCGCATCAAGGTTTTCCTGCAGCTTGTCTGCACCAAAACTAACCTTGCCTATGGCACAATGCACTATGTTGTTTTTCTCCAGTCGGTACTCAACCTTACCCATTTTAACATCGTTAATGGCCTTGGTTACATCATTGGTTACGGTACCTGATTTGGGGTTAGGCATTAAGCCTTTTGGTCCAAGAATTTTAGCCGCTCTGCCAACTACGCCCATCATATCCGGTGTGGTAATACATACATCAAAGTCCAGCCAGTTCTGCCCCGCAATTTTAGCTACAATCTCTTCGCCTCCAACATGGTCGGCACCGGCTTTCATGGCTTCGTCTGCTTTATCGCCTTTGGCAATTACAAGCACTTTAAGCTTCTTTCCTGTTCCTGCCGGCAGCACAACTGTGCCGCGCACCTGCTGGTCTGCCTGTCTGCTGTCAACCCCAAGCTTTACGTGAAGCTCAACCGACTCGTCAAACTTTGCTCTTGCGGTTTTCAGCACAAGCTCAAGCGCCTCTCTGCTTAAATAACTTTTTTCCTGGTCAACCAGCTTAGCTGCCTCTAAATAACTCTTTGTTCTATTCATCGTCTTTCACCTCAATTCCCATGCTTCTGGCCGTGCCCTTAATCATGCTGCCTGCTGCTTCCGCCGAACCGGCGTTAAGGTCTGCCATTTTTAATGCTGCAATTTCTTTAACCTGGGCAGAAGTAATTTGCCCCGCCTTAACTTTCTTGCTTTTAGCCGAGCCCTTTTCAACGCCTGCAGCCTTTTTAATCAGCACTGTTGCCGGCGGAGTTTTAATTTCAAACGTAAAAGTGCGGTCGGCATAAATGCTGATTATACATGGAGTAATCATGCCGGCCTTGTCTGCCGTCCTTTCGTTGAATTCTTTAATAAACATAGCCATGTTTATGCCTGTTGGTCCTAGTGAGCTGCCCAACTGCGGCCCCGGTGCGGCCTTGCCGCCCGGCAATTGAATTTTTACCTGGTTTACTGGTTTTTTAACTGCCATAAGTTCATCTCCTTTTGTGGTATTAGCGAGGTGTAAATTACAAATATTTTTACACATCTCCCACTATATATAAGTAACAGGTAACAGGGAACAGGGAACAACTGTTGGTCGCTTGCGCTCCGATATTAATTGGAACGAAGTGACCCATCGTTGTTACCTGTTACCTGTTACTTGTTACCTGTATAATCTAACATTTCTTAATCTCAGCGTATTTCAGCTCAACCGGTGTTTCCCTGTCAAACATATTTACGTTTGCTCTGCACTTCTGGTTAATATCGTCAACCTTAATTACTGTACCTATTGTCCCAAACAGTGCGCCTGATATAATCTCTATTGTGTCACCTACTGCAAGGCTGAAATCTACTTCAACTTTTTCTAAGTGCATCTTGCGTATCTCATCTTCGGTAAGCGGCAGCGGTCTGCCCTTAGGGCCTACAAAACCGGTAATGCCGCGGGTATGAGTTACGGTATGCCATATGTCGTCGCCGTAAATCATTTTAACCAGAATGTAGCACGGCATACTTTTACGGGTAACAAGCTTGCGTTTGCCCTTGCTGTCTTCAATAACATCCTCGGTGGGAATCACAATTTCAAAAATTCTGTCCTGAAGGTTGCCGTTTTCTATCACCTGCTCCAGGTTTTGCTTAGCAACTGCTTCATATCCGGAAAATGTGTGTAATACATACCACAACGGCTCTTTACTGATAAATTTGTTTTCGCTCATAACTTTGTCTCCATTTTATAGACTGCCCGTAAGCAGCAACTTGTGTAAAAACTGCAGCAGATAGTCAATGCCAAACAGCACTACCAAAAAGAACAGCACCACTGCAATAACAACTCCTGTCTTTTTAACTACCGTTGGGAAAGCAGGCCACGTAACCTTTTTAAGCTCACTGCCTGTTTCTTTTATTTTCTTACCTATATTAAGCTTTTTACGCTCACGCTTTGCTTTTTGCGGACCGTGCTTAGCGTCTCTTCTTGCCTGCTTAGCATCCGCCTTAGCCTGTTTGCGCTCGGTTGCATCCATAAGATGCTCGTTATTGTTAGACATAATAATTCCTTATTACTTGGTTTCTTTGTGGTCGGTTGTTTTTTTGCATCTCGGGCAAAACTTTTTCATCTCCAGCCTGTCGGGGTCATTCTTTTTGTTTTTAACCGACACATAGTTACGCTCTTTGCAAACCGAGCAAGCCAAGGTTATGTTTGTACGCATATTGGTTACATCCTTTAATAAAATAAACACCCCGTTAGGTTGTGCTCAAGACATAATAGCACAATTTTAACGGGGTGTCAATAGAATTTCATTAATTTAAACTAGGTCTTGTCTTTTAAATCTTACGAAGCCGGCCACCAGTGTAACAAGGGCAAGACCTGCCCAAACAACCGCAACCGCCCACTCAAACGGGGTGCCTATCATAGTTGGAATACCCATTGGCGTAAAGTATTTTATAAACTCCACCGCCGGATCAACCGCACTGATTATAAACAGGAAGTACATTATAAGCACCAGCCCGAGCGCAAGGCCCAGGCCTATACGCTTTTTGCTCAGCATGCTAAGCCCGAATACAAACGCAGCAATAAGCAGGCTCATTAACAGGATTGACCCAAAATGCGCAAATAATGTGCCGTACGCAATAACCTCACCGCCCGAAAAGCACCATGCCATAATCAGGCTGAACAATGCAATGCCCGCATTAAACAGCGTTACAATACTAACCAACACTCCAAGCTTAACTGCCGCTATTTTGTTTCTTGAAATCGGCATACTATACAAAAACTCTGCCGCATTGCCCTTGTTGTCTTTACTAAACACATTGCCCGCAATAATACCGGCAAATAATCCAACCATCATTCCAAGCCCGGCACTTAATATATAATAATTTACAAAGGTGTCCATAAGCCCAAACATTGCTACTATCATATCCTGCCAGATTTCGGGCAACGAATCAATCATTGCCGTCATTTCGCTAAACGCAACCTTAACCAGCGGATACACCGCAGCAGTAATAAGACAAAGCCCCGCAATTACCGCAAGCCAGATGAGCGTAAGCTTGTGCATCTGCTTATGCTCACCGCAAAACAGCCTTGATAAGCGCCTTGTCTTTCCGGCGGCGGTAGGAACTGTTTCGTGCAGCGCAAGAGTAACGTCCCCGCTTACCGCAACAGCTTTGCGCTTGGCGTATACCTTTTCTCTGCCCTTTTTATTTAAGTCGTTAAGGCTTAGCTTAACATTGTCGTTGCTCATGCTATACTCCCTTTGGTTCAAATATAAATTTCTTACGCTCCTTCAAAAGTTCTGCTTCTTCTTTTAACTGCTCTATAGTTATATTGTCAAACGGATTAGAACGACTCTCGTCTTGACTGAGATATTCGGCATATTCGGGATGTTCTTCAAGGTATTTCAGCCATTTATTGCGTGTCATTCTCATCATTGTTCCATCAGCAAGCGTAACCTCATAAACAGTTTCTATTTTATTCATATTTCGTTATATCGTCCTTTCGATTCAATTATCAATTATTAAATATCAAATATCAGTTGCCGGGCAGCAATGCTCCGAGATAAACTTTTATAAATCCTTAATTGATATTTGATATTTGTAATTAATCATAATAATGTAAAAACATCTCATCCAGGTTACTGTCTGTTATTGACACATTCAGCAAATCCAATGTAGACAGGTAGTTGATTAAGTCCTTCATATCCCCTACATATTTAAACTTATAAGTTTTTTCGTTTACGGTCAGGTTTTTTACACCAATAAGGTTAACCTCAGGCTTTGTGTCTTTTGTGGTAAACTCCACATTTTTAATTGTTTTGTCACGCAGTGCCTTAACCGACTCAACGCTTATTACCTTGCCGCGCTTAATTATGCCAACCCTGTCGCATATCTTTTGTACTTCGGTCAGGTTGTGGCTGGATAAGAGTATTGCGGTGCCGCGCTGGCGCTCTTCATCCAACACGCTGAAAAACACCTGCTGCATTAACGGGTCCAGCCCGCTGGTGGGCTCATCAAAGATTAAAACCTTTGGAGTGCTGATTAGCGCAGAAATTATGCTTATCTTCTTTTTATTGCCGGTGCTGAGGTGAGCAATCTTCCTGTTAAGCGGCAGCTCAAACTTAACCGCCAGCTCCTCAATGCGGTCTGCACCTCTGCCTTTAAGTTCGGCAGTATATTTTAAAAACTGCTTGGCGGTCATGTTTGGATAAGCCGCAACCTCGGCAGGCACATATCCAACTTGAGCTCTTGCTTTCTCTCCGTTGGTAAAGCAGTTTATCCCTAAGATATCTGCCGAGCCGCCGGTTGGACGCAAAAACCCCATAAGTACACGGATTGCGGTGCTTTTGCCCGCACCGTTTGGCCCGATAAAACCAAACACCTCGCCTGCGTTTACGCAAAAACTAACATCCTCAACACCAACGCTGGTTCCGTAATATTTCTTTAAGCTGTCTAATTGTATTGGTATCATAGTGTACCTCCTGTGGTAGTTTCCTGCAGAGACTGTCCCGAACAAATTCCCCAATTCCTTCGGGGTGGATGTCAAGCGTAGCGCAGACAGACGGGGTAGCCGCCGCCATTGGCGGCGCATAAGCTTTTTCACATACCCCGCCCTTCGGGCACCCCTTTATCTTAAAGGGGAATCTTTTGTTTCATCTCATTATACCTTAATCCCATTTGAAAAGCAATGAAAAAATCTTTAATAAACTTATTGACAATTAAATAAAATATGGTAGAATTAATAAGTAAATTAAACACTAAGGAGTTTATAGCATGATGACCGCGGACACGCAAGCACAATGGAACGAATTAAAAGCCATGAACGTCATAAACGTGAACGGCAACCCCTGCGAGCCAAAGCCTTTTGGCAACAACAATCTGCTTATGGGCGTTGTTGAAATTTTTGATTCAAGCAACTCAATAACTCTTTACGACGACAACCTTGATAATGTAAACGAGCGGAACCCAGCAATGACAATGCTGCACGCGCACTTTTTAACCGAAGTTCAGGACAAATTGCTAAAGCATCCAAATATGGATGTAAAGCATAGAGACGCAATCCGCAGCATGATACAAAGCAAAGCCCTGTTATTCCTTTCTTTTTATGGTGTTACTCTGGATTATGACAGGCTTGGTAACATGATTGATGCCGCAATTGCGGGAAAGAGTTTAGACCCCGCAAAGCCGGACCAGATTGTTACCTTTGGCCAGATTGCTACATTAATAAACTCAACCTACACCATTGCCGACCTGCTTGCCACCGGAACATATAGCGACTTAAACTTTGGTTACGACGAGGTAGTTAAACACGAAATAAGCACTAAGCTGGATGAGCTTTTAAAAAAACCTGCGGCAGAGTTTGCGCCTAGGAGTGTTGGAACCTCAAACAAACATTATGAGGAACTGCAGAGGCTTGAATCGTTATCAAAAGCAATAGCAGCCAAATGGTATAAAGACAACCCGTCGGCAAAAAAGCCCGAGGCATGGGAGAATCGTGGACTTAAAGGTCATGACCTGAATTTTAATAAATATTCAAGAGTTGTTTTTGAAGAAGGTTTTTACGACGAGGCACAAGCAAAACAGATTCCCGGAATACAGGAAAGAGTGGCCAGCTTGTCATCTCAGGTTGTTAGCTCCTCAGCAGCACATCTAACAAAATAAATAAAAAACCAAGGATTCTTGGTTTTTTTGTTTATTGATTACGTGTGCGTCATGCCACCACCTTCGTTCGTATTAGTCACGCGCCTACTGTTAGAACCACCCACGCGCCTGCTGTTAGAACCAACCACTTCTTGCCCTACTCCGGTATTGGCTTCTTTTATTTCACGAAACATATCCATTTTGCCGTCGTCGGTATTCGCTGGTTTTTTACCAGAATTCTCAGGGGTCTTTACTACATTCTCCGGCTGTATTGCCTCAACATTCTCCACCACTTGCTCAGGTTGCAAGTGATGCGGATAAAGCAGTTGCTCGCTAGCCGGAGTTTTTGGCGTGCCTGCGCCTGATTCAAATTTTGTTACAATCTCGGCCGTTTCAACCTTACCGCCGCCCACCTTGCCAGTCTGCTCCATTACTTTTGGAGGCAGGCGTTTAGCATCCACTTTTTCTTGTGGTTTTTCCGGGCGGTGCTTATCGGTTTCCTTAAGCATTTCCTCGGTGTTTCTGCGCAACAGTTCATTTGCCTTAGCAAGGCCGTTTTTAACCTCAGGCTCCAGCTGAGTGCCGTTTGCTTCCGCCACATCAATTACCCGGCTAAGTACCTCGTTAAGGCTGCGGTATTTGTTCTTCTTGTTCTGCAAAAAGAACTGTTCAATCTTTTCCCGCTCAAGGTTGTATGCATCCAGCACCCGTTTGCCGTTTACACCAAGCAGCAACGCCTCCAGCCGCTCACGCAAGTGCTGCTCCTGCATATTTTCCAAGCGCTTTTCAATAATCTTTTGCGCCACGGTAATAAAGCCTATATGCACTAACAAGTGCGGAAAAACTTCCGGCGCCATTTTCTGTCCGCCGTCCTCGTCGTCCTCTATCTGTGTTACTATATTAAAGGCTTTACGTGCTTTTAGTTTAAACGCCTTGTCCGGTTCGCTTACATATTTAGCAAGGCGGTAAGTATTAGTGTTTATTACATATCCGTTTGCGCGTTCAACGTTTTCCATAAGATTGAGGAACGCCACGCCCTTGCCGTCCGCCACGCTAAACTCAACCGCAAAATGCACATTGCCCATAGGCACAAACGCTGCCTTACTGTCCGCAAAAATCAGTTCCTTGGTTTTGCTTACCACCGCGCCCGGAGTATTTACTGTTTTTTCGTTAACAAACTCTATTTTGCGCATACCCAAGAGTTCCTGAACAATCTGCTTATCTATATGGTACTCTCCGCGGTCGGTAAACGAGCCCATGAGAAAGTTGTTAATTTCGTCCAGCCTGTTTTCAGCCCGCAAGCAACCAATGGCTGCCTTATCGGTAATAAAGCCCTTATCGCTTCCGGGACATAAATAACGCTCTGCTTCCATCGGCCTTGTATTACCCATACGGCACTTTCTCCTTTATGAAAAATTCCCCTCTAAGTTAGAGGGGTGTCACGAAGTGACGGGGTGTATGTTGGTCACCCTCTCTCAAAGTTTCAATGTTATTATAGCACAGCCAAACAATTTTATCAACCTTCTAAATGTGGTACAATAAAAATTCCCCTTTTCTGAAGGGGTGGCAATCACGAAGTGATTGACGGGGTAGCCGCCACCAAAGGTGGCGCAAAAAAACAGGCGCATGCCTGTTTTCTTTATTTCATAATATTTTGGCGTTGCTTAATTATTTAATAATCTTAGCAACTACGCCTGAGCCAACTGTTCTGCCGCCTTCACGGATAGCAAATCTTAAGCCCTCTTCAATTGCAATTGGAGTAATAAGCTCAACTGTCATTTCAACGTTGTCGCCCGGCATAACCATTTCAACGTTTTTAGGAAGCGCAATGCTGCCGGTAACGTCGGTTGTTCTGAAGTAGAACTGAGGTCGGTAGCCGGTAAAGAACGGAGTAGACCTTCCGCCTTCTTCCTTCTTTAACACGTATACACTTGCAGTAAAGCTTGTGTGAGGTGTAATGCTTTTAGGAGCAGCCAGCACCTGGCCTCTCTGAATGTCTTTACGCTCAACACCACGGAGCAGAACTCCAATGTTGTCGCCGGCCTGAGCCTGGTCAAGCAGCTTTTTAAACATTTCAACGCCGGTAACTACGGTTGCCTTAGTAGCTCCCATACCAACCATTTCAATTGTGTCGCCCACTTTAACTACACCACGCTCAACACGTCCTGTAGCAACTGTGCCTCTTCCGGTAATGGTAAACACGTCTTCAACCGGCATCAGGAACGGCTTGTCGATAGCACGCACCGGGTCCGGGAAGTAGCTGTCAATAGCTTCTACAAGCTCAAAAATCGGCTTGCTGTCCGGGCCGTCAATGTCGCCCTTGGTAGCAGCTTCAAGCGCTTTAAGCGCAGAACCCTTAATAATAGGAGTCTTGTCACCGGGGAACTTGTATTCATTAAGCAATCCGCGGATTTCTTCTTCTACCATTTCTGTCATAAGGTCTTTGTCTTCAGCCGGCAGCTGGTCAACCTTGTTCATAAATACAACAATATACGGTACGCCAACCTGACGCGCAAGCAGGATGTGCTCACGAGTCTGCGGCATAAGTCCGTCTGTAGCGGATACTACAAGAATAGCTCCGTCCATTTGAGCAGCGCCTGTAATCATGTTTTTAACATAGTCGGCGTGTCCGGGGCAGTCTACGTGTGCGTAGTGCCTCTTAGCACTTTCGTATTCTACGTGACTTGTGTTAATAGTAATTCCCCTTGCCTTTTCTTCAGGGGTGTTGTCAATAGACGCATAGTCTCGCGCCTGTGCCCAGCCCTTTTTAGCAAGCGTGCTTGTAATAGCAGCTGTAAGGGTGGTTTTACCGTGGTCTACGTGTCCGATAGTACCAAGGTTAAAGTGTGGTTTGTTTCTTTCAAATTTAGCTTTAGCCATTTTTTAAATCTCCTTGTTTTTTTGTTTTTATTTTTTTTATTTTTTGATTAGCGTTTTAATTCCCCTTTAAGGGTATTGGGGTGGCAAGCCGTCAGGCTTGACGGGGTATGTGATAAATCCAGTCTTATTGCTTATCCAACTGTTTCACATACCTCCCCCCGCAAGCGGGGTACTCCTTTATCTTAAAGGAGAATTTTGTTCGGGTGTTCAATATTACTTACTTCTATCCCCGATAATTTTATCAGCCACATATTTCGGAACCTCGTCAAAGTGACTCAACTCCATTATAAACGATCCGCGCCCTTGTGTCAAACTTCTGAGGTCAGTTGCATAACCAAACATTTCGGATAGCGGAACATTTGCGTTAATCGTTTGCTGACCGTCTTTAATTTCGGATTCCCTGATTTGTCCTCTTCGTCTGTTAAGGTCGCCCATAACGTCACCCAGGTATTGGTCGGGCATTTCTACCGAAACTTTCATGATAGGCTCCAGCAGCACCGGACGACAGGCCTTTGCAGCATCTTTGTAAGCCATACTTCCCGCAATTTTAAACGCCATTTCGCTTGAGTCAACATCATGGAACGTTCCGTCAACAAGTGTTACCTTAAAGTCTACCATCTCGTAGCCCGCCAGCACACCGTTTTGTTTAGCTTCCGTAATACCGTTGTTGATAGGCTGAATAAACTCTTTGGGTATTGCGCCTCCAACAATCTTGTCTACAAACTCATAGCCCTTGCCCGGTTCTAATGGTTCCATTTCAATAACACAGTGTCCGTATTGACCCTTTCCGCCGGACTGCCTGATGTACTTGCCTTCCATACGTGCGCTTCCGCGGATTGTTTCTTTATATGCAACCTGCGGTTTGCCTATATTGGCTTCTACATTAAACTCGCGTCTCAGCCTGTCTACATATATATCCAGATGAAGCTCGCCCATGCCGGCTATAATTGTCTGGCCTGTTTCCTGGTCGGTGTAAGTTTTAAAGCTTGGGTCTTCTTCTACAAACTTGAGTAAAGCCTGCATCATCTTGTCTTGCCCTTGCTTGGTCTTTGGTTCTATTGCAATTTTAATAACCGGGTCCGGGAAATTTATGCTCTCAAGGATAATCGGTTTCTTTTCGTCGCATAATGTGTCCCCGGTTGTGGTGTCTTTTAAGCCTACTATTGCCGCAATATCTCCTGCACGTACTTCTTCAATTTCTTTGCGCTCATTACTGTGCATTCTTATAAGCCTTGCAACGCGTTCTTTTTTGTCCTTGGTGCTGTTATACACATAGCTTCCTGTGGTTAATACACCACTATAAACTCTGAAATATGTCAGCCTTCCGTACGGGTCGGTTGCTACCTTAAACGCTAATGCACTAAACGGTTCTTCATCGCTTGTGTGACGCTCGGAATCCTCTCCGTTTGGAAGCACGCCTTTAATTGCGGGAATGTCCAGCGGGCTTGGCATATAGTCCACAACCGCATCAAGCATTAACTGAACGCCCTTGTTTTTGTAGCTTGTGCCGCAAGTAACCGGATTCATTTTCAGGGCTATGGTTGCGTTTCGGATACCCTTTTTAAGTTCGTCTTTGGTAAATTCCTCTCCCATAATAAACTTTTCAAGCAGTACGTCGTCTGTTTCGGCAACCGCTTCAATCAGTTTCGCCCTATACTCTTTAGCCTTGTCCATCATGTCGGCAGGAATTTCTTTAACTTCCATTTCCTTGCCCATGTCATCCTTATAATATGTGGCATTCATCTCAACAAGGTCAACAATACCGCAAAATGTTTCGCTTGCCCCAATCGGAAGCTGAATCGGCACAGCGTTTGCTCTCAGGCGGTCTTTCATCATCTGGATATCACGGTAAAAGTCTGCTCCGTTTATATCCATTTTGTTGATATACGCCATTCTCGGTACGCCGTATTTGTTGGCCTGACGCCAAACGGTTTCGGATTGCGGCTGAACTCCGCCGCGCGCGCAAAACACCGCTACGGCCCCGTCAAGCACCTTTAAGCTGCGTTCTACTTCAATTGTAAAGTCCACGTGACCGGGAGTATCAATTACGTTTATAGTGTGGCCCTTCCAGGTTGTGGTTGTTGCCGCACTTGTAATTGTAATGCCACGCTCCTGCTCCTGAACCATCCAGTCCATTGTAGCGCCGCCTTCGTGCACTTCGCCAATTTTATGAACCAAACCGGTGTAATATAATATACGCTCGGTTGTGGTTGTTTTTCCGGCATCAATGTGTGCCATGATACCAATGTTTCTTATTTTTTCCAGCGGAACTGCTCTCGCCATTTTAATTATCCTCTCTTCTTTTTCAAGTAACAGTGAACAGGTAACAGGTAACAACTATTGGTCGCTGCGCTCCGAGATAGTTATTTGGAGCAACGCGACCCGTCGTTGTTCGTTGTTCCCTGTTCCTTGTTCCCTGCCTTCTACCATTTATAATGTGCAAAAGCCTTGTTAGCTTCAGCCATACGGTGCATTTCATCTTTACGCTTTATTGTTGCACCCGTTCCGTTAAACGCATCTACTATCTCTCCGGCTAGGCGCATTTCCATTCCGCGCTCACCGCGCTTTGTGGCAAACTTAACTATCCATCTTATTGCAAGCGTCTGTCTGCGTACCGGTCTTATTTCAACCGGAACCTGATAGGTTGCGCCGCCAAGCTTACGGGCTTTGGTTTCAAGCAGCGGCATAGCATTTTCAAGCGCCTTTTCAAAAGCATCCATTGCGGGCACACTGGTTTTTTCGGCAACTATATCAAGCGCCTTCCAAACAATGCCCTGTGCTATACCTTTTTTGCCGTCCTGCATAACCTGATTCACCAGCTTAGCAATTACTTTGCTGTTATATTTTGGATCCGGCAAAATGGGTTTGGCCGGAATTCCACTCCTTCTAGGCATATTTTATCTTCCTTTTTATTACTTTTTGTTTTTCTTAGTGCCGTATTTACTTCTGCCCTGGTTCCGCTTTGCGGTTCCGGCAGTGTCCATAGTGCCGCGCACAATGTGGTAGCGCACACCAACAAGGTCCTTAACACGCCCGCCGCGCACAAGTACTACCGAGTGCTCCTGCAGGTTGTGACCAACGCCGGGAATATATACCGTGCTCTCACTGCCGTTTGACATACGCACACGCGCAATCTTACGCAACGCAGAGTTCGGCTTTTTTGGCGTAGTGGTGGTAACCGAAAGACATACCGCACGCTTCTGCGGACATTCGTCTAATAGAGGCGATTTGCTTTTCCTAACCACTTGCTTTCTGCCACGCTTAACCAATTGATTTATTGTTGGCATATTTTTCTCCTAATTCTATTTAATAAGCATTTTGCTAAGTGCTTACAACCCTATAAGCAGCCAGCGTATTTTGCCCAGACACAATTCAAAGCCTGGAATGGACCATGAATTATTTTAAGGCCATCAACTACTTTTTGTTCACCGTGAAAAAGTAATTAATAAAAAATGTGGTTGCAATTAGATGCAACGAGTGTGATTATATCAAACCCGGCCGTGTTTGTCAACACAATATCAAAAATATATTAGTATTTTTCGTTTGCTTTTATAAGTAGTATTTTGTTAGAATATGACTACAATAATTCGGGGGTGGCAGAATGACCAGGCTATTTAAAGCATTATCTATATGTTTCTGCTTTGCAATTGGCGTTGCAGTGTTTTCTGCCTGCGAAACTCCGCCCGAGTTGTCACGCATAGACATCAAGACTGCCCCTATGACGCAATATTTTATAGGTGAAGACATATCAGTTGCCGGCGGAGTATTGGAAGCAACCTTTGTAGACGGCAGCAAAGCAGATGTGCCGTTAACCGCAAATATGCTTAACACAACCCAGGTAAACAAGGACGCCGCAGGCACATACCAGATTGTGATTACGTACACTTTAAACAACAAACCGGCCCAAACCAGCTTTAATGTTACATACAGCCCGATTGTTCCGCTGGTTTCGGTGGCCATTACTCAACCGTTTCCTGTTGTAGAGGACTATATTGTTACATACGACTTTCTGGAAGCAGTGGTTTCGCCCGCGGGCGCCAATGTAAGCCTGCAATGGCAGGAATGGCATGCAACCAACGGCTGGCAGGATATTGCCGGCGCTAACAGCAAACAGCTTATGCCGGTTTATCAGTTTGCTACCAAGGTGCGGGTTGTTGCAACTGCCCTGCGCGGAAACTCGGGCCATGTAACCTCATCTGAGACAGATATTATTCACCGTATTCCAAACTCATTACCGGCCCCCGTTGCAGACCCGGCTGCACCGCCAACTACGGATACAATTACCTTAACTGAAATATGGAACGCCGAATACGCTATCTGCTGGTACGCGGAAGTTGGCAACCCCAACGGAACCGAGCCGGTTGAACTGGTTTGGCAGGCCAGCAATGTGTTTGACGGACTGCAGGCAGATACCAGATACAAGTTTGTTGTACGCTTAATTGCCGGCACATACGAAATACACGTTGATACCGTCCTGCAGCAAAGCCTTGTAATCAGAACATTAGCATTATAAACAAAACGCACAAAAAAAACACCCATATGGGTGTTTTTGTTTTACATTGTATCCATGATTGTCCCGGTTCCGGTTATTCGTGTTGCGGCTGTTCTTCTGCGTTTGGTAAAGTAAGCTTCTTGTTGGTTACAATAGCCGCACGCTTCTTTGCTGCGGCTGCGGGCACAGGCTTCTTTATCGGAACCGGAGTTACGGGTTTCTTTTCGGGAACATCCGCCGCAATCTTCCGCTCGGGTACCGGAGCCTCTTTTTTTGCAGCCCCTTTGGGGCTTATTGCCAGTTCCTTATAGCCGGTATCATCGTCTACCACCCTGCTGAACTCATATTCGTCTAATATGCCAATTACCAGTTCGCAGGTAGTGTCTATAATGCAGCCGTTTTGCATATGTCCCCCGTAAACGTTGCCCATCAGGTCGCTGAAAGCCAGATGCAGATGAAGGCCGTCTTTTGCTATTGTTCCGTTAATACTAATTATTTCAAGCGGCTCCTGTTTGCAAAGGTTAAGCTCGGCTCCGGCTAAGCGTATATCGGCTTTTTTCAAACTGCCTGCCGACGACAAAACAACGGCTGCCTGTATTTTGTTCTCAATGGCCACCCTGATAATTTCCAGCTTTAAATCGCTGCCGCCTGTTAACCTTACCGCCAGTGTTTTCACGCTTCCCCTACTCCTATGCTAATAATATAGCCAAAACAGTTTTAAATGTCAAAGCATTTACAACATAAAACCATACCGTAAATTACATAGTAAGTTGCATAAATCATTTTGTATATATACAAAAAAGGCGTATAATAATGTTGTATTATGGTTTGAAAGGGGAAATTATGTTAGACCAGGTTGTTTCTGATATTGTGGAAGCCGAAAATACCGCCGCGCTTATTGAGGCGGATGCTGCGGAAAAGGCAAAACAGCTGGCGTTAAAAATCCAGCTTGAAACCGACGAGTACCGCGATGAGTTTTTAGGCAAGCTGCGTGCCGAAATATCAGAGCTTGAGGAAAAATATAAAACTATCAGCGACGCCGAACTCGCTGCTTTTTTTGACGACCACAACCGGCATCATGAAAAACTGAAAATAGCTTACGAAAAAAATGCAGACCGGGTCAAAAAACTAATATTGGATGAGTTTAATAAAGAGTTTTTATGATTGAACGCATGAAAAAAATAAACTTAATAGGACTCAAGAGCGAACTGAACGCCATTTTAGAGGCATTGCGCGTCAGCTCCAGTTTTGAAATGGGTAAATTAGAAAAACTTACGGGCAGCGAATTTATTACGGACCAGCAGCGCCGCGACCATATTCAGGCCAGTCTTACCCGCACCAAGTTTGCAATTGAATTTTCCGATAAAAGTCATACCGGTTACCTTAACACACTTATCAATAACAAAAGCTTTTTAAAATACTTAGCTAAACGCAGACCGGAGCTATACAAGTTTGCGCTGGAACAAACAAATAGTCACAAGTATAAAAAACCAAAATCCCCAATGTTCTTTTACAGAAACGAGATAGACTACGCCGAGTTTAAGTCAATATCAAAGTACGAAGAAAAAATTTTAAGCCATATTCATGAACTGGAACAAATCAACCAGCTGATACCGGAACTGAAAAACGAGATGAACAACAACAATCTGATACGCCGTGAACTAAAACCGTACGCAAAACTTACCGTACCGCTGGACCAGTTTACAAACAACAATAAGTCCGTGCGGATTGTAGGTACAATACAGGAACGCAGTTTTAACGCCTTTATGGCAGAATGCGATACTACAAATCTTGTAATTGAAAAAGTAACTAAAGGCAATATGTGTTGTGTGGCATTGTTCTGCCACAAAGACAACGAGGTGTTTTTAAACGAGATTTACAAATACGGGCTAAACAAATGCAGCTATAGCTTCCCCGTTACGGCACAACAGAAAATAGATGAACTTGAAGCCACCAACGTAGGAATACGCTACAAAATTTTAGACCTTCTGAAATATGCCGCCACCAACGCTGACATGGAACAAAAGCTGAAAGTTTATCACGACTGGCTGAATCTTGAACTGGAAGGCGTAAACATAGGCGACCGCATATTATCCACCAACCGCACGTTTGTATTAACCGGCTGGGTTCCCGAGCATCAGCAGCAGAATGTAACCGCACTGATTAATCAGGTAAGTACCGACGTGTTTGTACAGTTTACCGACCCGGCTCCGGATGAAAAGGTTCCGACATATACAAAAAACAGCGCAATAGTACGGCCGTACGAAAGCATAACCAATATGTACAGCTACCCCAGCAGCCGCGAGCGTGACCCCAACATTTTTGTGGGAATATTCTTCTTTCTGTTTTTCGGCATAATGGTAGGCGATGTGGGTTACGGAATAATTCTGTTTATAGCAACCCTTGCGGTACTAATGTTTTGTAAAATGGAGCGCGGCACCAAAAGTTTGATTGCCATTATATGTATGGGCGGCGTATCCGCAATTATCTGGGGGCTTGTGTTTGGGGGCTGGCTGGGGCTGCAGACTGTTGGTGCCGGCGGCAAGGCCGTATCCATAATACCCGGACTGTTGGACCCCGTTAATGATGCAATATTGTTTCTGGGATTGTCTCTGGCACTTGGCATGATTCATATTATGTTTGGCATAACGCTTAAAATGGTGGCACTGCTTAAACAAAAACGGTGGCTGGACGCAATACTTGATGCCGGTATCAGGCTGACCATGCTGCTGGGTATAGTTATGTTTGTATCAAACCTTATTACACCAACCGGCATTGTAGCAGATATCGGCCTGTACATGGCAATTGCATCCGTTGTGTTAATTATGTTTACCAACGGCCGCAAAAACAAAGGCTTCTTTGGTAAAATAACGGGCGGGATTGCCGGAGTTTACAGCTTGGTAAACTACGCGGGTGACATTTTAAGTTATGCAAGGCTGTTTGCTATCGGCTTGGTTGGAGCGGTAATAGCAACTGTAGCAAACAGAATGGGAGTTATGGTGTTTGATATTCCCGGCGTGGGAATTCCGCTTGGAATATTGGTTGCGGTTGTGTTTCACAGCTTCAACGTTGGGCTTGCCGTACTTGGAGCGTACGTACACAATGCGCGTTTGCAGTTTGTGGAATTCTTCGGTAAATTCTACACCGGTGAGGGCACTCCGTTTGCGCCTATGGGCACCAATACAAAATATGTAATTTTAAAAAATAAAAAGATAATAAAGGAGAATAAATAATGGACGGTACAATTTTAGCCATAGTTGGTGCAGTGCTGGCTGCCGGACTAACCGGCATTGGTTCAACTATCGGTGTAACAACAGCCAGTCAGGCGGCAGCGGGAGTAATAAGCGAGGACCCGGAAAAATTTGGTAAAACCATGCTGCTTCAGCTTTTCCCGTCTTCTCAGGCCCTGTACGGGTTTGTTATTGCGTTTTTGGTAGTTCTGCCAATTATTACAGACGGGGTTGCATATACACTTGACCAAGGCCTTATGCTTATGCTGTATTGCCTGCCGATTGCAATAGTGGGCATGGTTACTTCAATCTTTCAAGGAAAAGTGGCAGTAGCAACCATAAATATGGTAGGTAAAAAGCCTGAACTGGCCGGCAAAGCCGCAACCATGATTATTTTCTCAGAGCTGTTTGCGTTAATTGCATTAATAGTATCGGTATTAGGAGTATTATAGTGGTTGAAGTCCAGGAAAACATAGTGGTTGAAAAAATCATAGCCGACGCAAAAGCCAAAGCCGAGGCTCTTTTAGCCGACACCGCAAAAACCAGCGCTGCTCAGTTTGATGCCGTAAAAGCCGAGCTCAAAGAAGTTCGTGCCGAAGCCGTAAAAAAAGCAACCGGCAAGGCACTGGACGCAAACAAACACCGGCTGCTGCTGTCTAACATAGATGTTAAACGCAATGAGCTTAATTTTAAGTCCGAGCTTACCGGTTTTGCCTTTGATTTGGCCAAACAAGACATCCTTAAACTAAACGACAAGAAGTATCTGGAGGTTATTAAGGCAATTATTTTAAAGAACGCAAACAACGGTGATGTAATAATTGTATCAAAACATGACGAAAAACGCATTACATCCACATTTGTGGCCGAAGCAGCAAAGGCTGGCAAAATTAAACTTGGCTACAGTGTTGTGTCAGATTTTAAGGGCGGCATAAAAATAATGGGAAAGACCTTTGACCGGGATTTTACGCTTGACAATATTTTAGCAGAACTGCGCAAAAAGATTGAAACGCAGGTGGCTGATATTTTGTTTAACAATTAGGAGACAAACATGAAAGGCAGCGTTATATACGCAAACTCAATAATTGCCTGCAAAGAGGGCAAGCTGCTGCGCCTGCAGCAAGTTAAACGTATGCTAAGTGCCCCAACGCTGATTGAAGCAATAAAAATACTATACGAGTGCGGATATGATGTTGGACTAATACAAAACAACCCCGAAAGCATTGACTCATTAATAGCAAACGAACACGAAAAAACAATTAAAGTGTTTAGCGGGCTTTGCGCTGATTCAAGCCTGTTGCGGCTCGTGCTTTTACGCTACGACTACCACAACCTTAAATCTGTATATAAAGATTCCGATGACACCCTGCTTTATCCGTTTGGCAATATTGCTGTAAAGGACATGAAAGCAGCACTAACCGAAAAACAGCGCTACCTGCTAACCGCACATATGCAGACGGCATTGCATGAGCTGGATACATTTGCAAAAGAAAATAAAGTTACATCTGCCGAAATTGAACTTAAGCTTGATAAAGCCATGTATTCCGAATTTAGCGAGCTGCTTAAAAAGATAAAAAGCAAAACCATAAAAGCATATTTTACGGCAGAGATAGATATTCAAAACATTCTTAGTTTTGCCAGAACCCGGGTAATGGACCTGCCCACCCGTCTTGCACATGATTATTTTGTTGCGGGCGGCACGCTTAAAAAAGAGCTTGTTGAAACCATAATTACCCTGCCGCCTCAAAAGTTTTCCGAAAAGTTTATTAACACACCGTATTATAAGTTTATGCAAGACCTCAGCTCAGGCATTAAAAACAACAGTCTGGCCGATTGCGAACACAATATGTGGGGCTACCTGCTTGAGCTATCTGCCAAAGAAAAGAACAACGCATTTAAGCTGGACCCGTTGTTTAACTGGTATATACGCAAAAAGGAAGAGCTTAAAACGATTAAACTGGTGCTGATTTCAAAGAAGCTTGGATTAGCGCCCGGCGTGATTGAACCAAAACTAAAGTATTATAAAACGTAAGACTAAAAATCCCCTCTTATAGAGGGGAATTATAAGGAGTACCATGTATCAGACAAACAATAAAATTGCAATAATAGGTGATAAAGACTCCGTGCTGGCGTTTAAGGCAGCAGGCTGTGAGGTTTTCCAAGGTGAACAGATAAAACAAACTCTCAAAAAGCTGTCTGAGGAAAAATACGCTATAGTTTTGATAACAGAAGAACTTTACAAAGCAAATGATGATGTAATTAAAAAGCATAATTCAAACACATACCCTATTATTATTCCAATACCAAGCAGCCTGGGGTCAAGCGGCTACGGTATGCAGCAGATAAAGGCTAATGTAGAACGTGCACTCGGAGTGCCGGCAGACTCAATATTCAACAAGGAAAAAATAGAATTATGAACGGAAAAATTGTGAAGGTATCAGGCCCGCTGATTGTAGCCGACAATATGGCTAACGTTAAGTTGTTTGACGTGGTTAAGGTTGGCAGCAAAGGGCTTATAGGCGAAATAATTGAGCTGAGAGGTGCACGCGCCTCTGTTCAGGTATACGAAGAAACCAGCGGGCTTGGGCCGGGTGACGACTGCATAAGCACGGGCGCACCGCTTTCGGTTGAACTGGGGCCTGGAATAATAGGCGGAATATATGATGGCATTCAGCGCCCGCTTGATTTGCTCAGACAAAAAAGCGGCGACAGGATTGAGGGCGGCATAACCGCCCCCAGCCTGGACAGAGATAAAAAATGGAATTTTGTACCAACCGCAAAAAAAGGTGACCATGTAAAGGCAGGAGATATAATCGGCACAGTTGCCGAAACCAAAATAGTAGAGCACAAAATTATGGTGCCGTTTGGAGCTGCCGGCACAATAACCGAAATAAAATCAGGCGAAGCAGCAATAACGGACACCGTAGCCAAACTTAAAACCGACGACGGCAAAACAATAAACCTAACTATGATGCAGAAATGGCCCGTGCGGAAAGGCCGGCCGTATAAAGAAAAGCTGTCACCAAAATTACCTATGATAACCGGCCAGCGTATTATTGATACGCTTTTCCCGATTGCGCGCGGAGGAGCGGCTACTATCCCCGGTCCGTTTGGAAGCGGTAAAACCGTGTTTCAGCATCAGCTGGCCAAGTGGGCGGATGCCGAGATTGTAGTCTACGTTGGCTGCGGTGAGCGCGGCAACGAAATGACAGACGTACTGACCGACTTCCCTACCCTTAAAGACCCTAAAACCGGTGAGGCGCTTATGAAGCGTACAATTTTAATTGCCAACACTTCCGATATGCCGGTTGCGGCGCGTGAGGCCAGTATATACACCGGAATTACTATAGCCGAATACTTTAGAGACATGGGCTACAACGTAGCCATTATGGCAGACAGTACCAGCCGCTGGGCCGAAGCTTTGCGTGAAATGAGCGGAAGGCTTGAAGAAATGCCCGGCGAAGAAGGGTATCCTGCATATCTTTCCAGCCGGCTGGCCGACTTTTACGAGCGCGCCGGAATTGTAAAAACACTGGGAAGCAACAGCCGTACAGGCAGCATAACAGCCATTGGAGCGGTGTCTCCCCCCGGCGGCGACCTGGCTGAGCCCGTAGCACAAGGCACACTCAGAATTGTAAAGGTATTTTGGGGGCTGTCGGCAAACCTTGCATATAGGCGCCACTTCCCCGCAATTGATTGGAACATAAGCTATTCGTTATACGCAGACGGTTTAACCGACTGGTTTAACAACAATGTAAGCAACGAATTTAGTAAGTACCGCAGTCAGGCTATCGGACTGCTATCGGAAGAAGCAGTGCTGGAAGAAATGGTGCGCCTGGTTGGTATGGACTCGCTTTCCAGTAAGGACCGGCTGGTTTTGGAGACGGCAAAAATGCTGAGAGAAGACTTTTTGCACCAGGACGCATTCAGCGATGTAGATAACTACGCAAGCCTTAAAAAGCAATTTAAGATTTTAAAACTGATAATTGATTATTATGAGCTTGGTTTGGCTGCAATCGACAGAGACATTGACATTAATAAAATACTATATATCAAAACCGCAGAAAATATAGGAAGGGCTAAGCATGTGCCGGAGTCAGAGCTGACCAAACTGGACCTGATTGGGCGTGAACTTATAAACGAAATGGAAGCGCTTTCAGGGGAGGATGACTGATGCTGAGAGAATATAAAACACTTAAAGAAGTTGTTGGCCCGTTAATGCTGGTGCAAAATGTGGAAGGGGTTAAGTACAACGAACTGGTGGAAATTGTGCAAAGCAGCGGCGAAGTGCGCCTTGGAAAAGTGCTGGAAGTTAACGGCAGCAATGCGGTTGTTCAGCTGTTCGAGTCCAGCCAGGGGCTGGAAATTGCCACAAGCAAAGCGCGCTTTCTTGGCAAGGGCTTAGAGCTTAAAGTGTCACGGGATATGCTTGGGCGGGTGTTTGACGGACTTGGGCGCCCGAGAGACGGCGGCAGAGATGTAATCCCGGATAAGAACCTGGACGTAAACGGTTTACCTATCAATCCTACAGCAAGGCAGCACCCGAACGAATTTATACAGACAGGCGTGTCTGCCATAGACGGGCTTAACACATTGGTGCGCGGGCAGAAGCTGCCGGTATTCAGCATGAGCGGTCTGCCGCACGCCCAGCTTGCGGCTCAGGTTGCACGGCAGGCAAAAGTGCTGAGTCAGGACACCCGGTTTGCGGTTGTTTTTGCGGCGGTTGGAATTACATATGAAGAATTTGATTACTTTACTCAGGACTTTAGAAAAACCGGCGCAATTGAGCGCGCGGTACTGTTTATGAACCTTGCTAACGACCCTGCGCTGGAGCGTATTGCTACTCCGCGCCTTGCACTTACCTGCGCCGAGTATCTGGCTTTTGAATTGGGAATGCACGTGCTGGTAATTATCACCGATATAACAAACTACGCAGAAGCATTGCGTGAAGTATCTGCGGCAAGAAAAGAAGTGCCCGGCAGACGCGGATACCCAGGCTATATGTATACAGACTTAGCCTCTCTTTACGAGCGTGCGGGAATAATAAAAGCAGTGCCCGGCAGCATTACGCTTATGCCGATATTAACCATGCCCGAGGACGACAAAACTCACCCCATACCCGACCTTACCGGATATATTACCGAAGGCCAAATTATGCTTTCGCGCGAGCTGACCAAGGCAAAAATTACTCCGCCGATTGACGTGCTGCCGAGTTTGTCAAGACTTAAAGACAAAGGCATTGGTGCCGGCAAAACGCGTGAAGACCACAGCGGAACTATGAACCAGTTGTTTGCGGCATATGCGCGCGGAAAAGACAGCAAAGAACTGTCGGCCATTTTAGGCGAGGCGGCACTTACCGACCTGGATAAGCTATACGCCAAGTTTGCGGATACTTTTGAAAAAGAGTATATTGCACAAGGCTTTTATACCAACCGTGATATTGATGAAACACTTGACCTCGGCTGGAAGCTGTTAAAAATGCTGCCAAGAGCGGAACTGAAACGAATTAAGGTTGAAATCTTAGACAAATACTACCCGACTGACACTTAACACTTAACACTTAACACTTAACAATGATTGGTCGCTAACGCTCCGATATGTGTTTTTTGGGAACGAAGTGACCCGCAGTTGTTACCTGTTACCTGTTACCTGTTACCTGTCTCCAAAGGAGACTCATGGCCAAGTTAAATGTAAACTCCACCCGTATGGAGCAGCGCAAACTTAAAGCGCGGCGCAAAATGGCGGTAAGGGGGCATAAACTGTTAAAAGACAAAAGTGACGAAATGATTCGTCAGTTTATGAATTACATTTTTGAGAACAAAAAAATACGTGAAGAACTGGAACATGAACTGGAGCAGGCGCAGCGGGCGTTTAGTATGGCGCGTGCCGCCATGCCTCCAAAGGCCATTGAGGAGGCGCTCAGCACTCCGGTTATGAGTTACAGCTTCGTCCCTAGCAAAACCACAATTATGGGCCTGGACGTGCCGGAATTTTTTGATATAGAGGTTAAAAACACCGGCGCACTTCCATATAGCTTTTTAACCACCTCAAGTCAGCTGGACTATGCCGTAAGCACAATAAGCAGATTGCTGATAAAAATTATCCAGCTGGCAGCAACAGAAAAAACCTGTGTGTTGCTGGCGGCTGAAATAGAAAAAAACCGCCGGCGGATAAACGCGCTTGAGCACGTGGTGATTCCCGACCTGCATGAAACAATTAAGTACATTGGCATGAAGCTGGAGGAAAACGAGCGCGGCAGCCGCGTGCGCCTGATGAAAGTAAAAGAAATGGTACAAAAAGAGCCGTAAACGGCTCTTTTTAATGAATAATGAATATTGAATACTTAATAATTATAGGTCGCTTTCGCTCCAAATAAAATTCCCCCTTGAGCCAAGGGGGTGTCGGCGGAGCCGACGGGGGTTGTGACCTTTTATCTACTAAAGAAAAAGCCATTCAATTGCTTTCTCTTTAACTGTTGCCACAGCAAAACCTCAGACAGATTACCCGCCTTACGCAGCTTTGACGCATACTGTTTTAGTTTTGGGTTATAGGGCAAATCATCGTTTTTGTATTTAAACAAACTTTAACGCAAACACACCCCGTCAGGCTTCGCCCGACACCCCTCTCTAGAGGGGAATTATGGTGGAACCCCGTTCGCTCAGCCGGCACCCCTTTGCTAAAGGGGGAATTAATACGGTTTGTTAACCACTGTTGTGCTTGCATCCGGCTTTACGGTAAACATCGTTCCGCCCAAGATGTTGCCGTAGCCGCCCACCCCGCCGGATAATACATAAGCCAGCTTAACGCCCTGATACTCTACCATAAAATCGTTTACGTGCTCATGCCCGCAAAACATATACTCGGCACCTATATCTTTTATGGCGGCAAACAAGCCGTTGTTAATATTGCTGTGTCCGTTTGGCTCAAGCTGCTGCCCGTGAATAACTGTGCCCGAGGCAAACGCTTCATTAAAAGCAGGAGTAAACTCCGGCACAGGTATATGCCCATACACAACCGACGGCACCTTTTTGCCTGCTTCCGCTGCTATCCCGCTAGCAGCCCATTTCAGCCAGCTTACCTGGTCGGCAGTATATGGCCTGTATCCGCTTTCCCAAAACGAACTGAACGAATCTAAAAAGAACAAGGTGTAAATAATATCTGCTCCGTTAGTCAGGTTTATAAAATAATTGCCGGCACCTGTAATTCTGGGGCCGTACTGAAACATACAGTACTCGCTTTCTTCAAGCATATTGGCTAAGTATTGCTTATCTGCCTTGCCTTCTTCGTCATGGTTGCCAAACACCGGTGCCCAAGGCACTTTAAACGAATCAAAAAGGTTGATTAAATGCCGGTAACTGAAATGGTTAAACGGACTAAAAACCTGGTCCCCCACCAGCACAATCAGGTCCGGATTATTCTCTTCCACCATTGTTTTTATAAGCGCATCTGTTTTAGCACCCGACAGCGGATAATGAAAATCGGTAAGCAGCAATATGTTGTAGTCCTCGCCGCCAACATCTATGCTCTGCCCGTGTGCTAAACTAAACGGCGTGAATTCATTCCAGTAATACCCACGCACCTCGCCCTTTAGCGGAGCAAGCAGATACGCACCAAAAACTGCAAGCACAAGCGCAAGCACCATAACCGGCACCAGCACGCACGTAACAATCCTTTGCTTTATTCCCACCCTGTCATTACCCGTTCCTGCCAATAATTCCCCTCTTGAGAGGGGTGCCGAAGGCGGGGTGTGTTCTATTTTCTCATTCGCCATCATCTTTTGTATCCCCTATTGATAATAAACTTATTATACCACAAAACAAGAGTATAAACCAAAGAAAAACAGGCTAAACGCCTGTTGTTTATTCTCTAATAGGCGTTTTGGATAGCCCGGAATATTTGTTGCCGTGATAATCTGTTGCCATACCGGTTGCGCCGTTGTAATCATAAAGCTGAATTCTGCGGCCGTCTTTTAATATAAGGTACTGATGCAGCAGCCCCGCTTTTTCAATACACACTGCGTCATCCCCAACATTTGTTGCCCCGCCGGTGCCTGATGCAGGTGACACGCTTCTGCTGCCGCCTGACTTAGTGTTTGAGCCTGATGACCCCGCAATAACGCCCGCAAGCATAAGCAGATAGCCCAAAAGAACAAAAACGGCAATAGGCGGAATAAATATTGCAAGCGGCAAGGCTTTCTTGGTTTCCGTATCTCTTACCGCCATAATAATCATGGCAATCGGTCCGCTTACAAAAAACAGCAGCATATTGGCAATATGCCACCATAAATCCGCAAGGATGTCGGCACTTATGGCGTGTATTACGTACATTGTAATTACAAACACCGCAGTTAATATGCCGCCCACCAGATAAATAATAAACCGGGGAGTTTCAAACATTGACTTATTGTAAACGGCAAAAATAAACAACAATGCCGGGCACAGCCATAATACGGCAGTATACAGAATAATATCTATGCCGCTAAGCCCGCCAAAAACAAAGAACAGCGCAAGCGCTGCTGCCGCAACGGCCAGAGGGATATATTCTGCAATCCGTCTGAACACGCTCATTTTAAATTCCTGATAAACTTAAACATATTTTTGTGCTTGTTAGACTTAGCATAAGCAAGCGCAGCTTTTTTGTCCGCACCATAGTCTAACAAAAACTTGGCTGTTGCTCCGCTGCACTGATAAATAGCACTCTCCATTAAGCCCTGCCTGATAGGATACGTGGTAACGGCATAACTCAACACAAAGTCTTCTACACCCGGCACTTCCATCATTAACCCTGCAATGCCTAGTTTTTCGCTCATAATTGCCGTAACCACAGCCGGACGGTTGTTGTGCTGTGTTAGCGGAGATGCACCGTACTTTAGCAGTATTTTAACTGCTATTTCATCATTGTTGTTTGTTGCCGCCGCAAGATATGTAAACGGTTTGTCGCCAATTGTTACCGTTACGTCAAGAAATTCTTTTACAGGGGTTTTCATGTTGTTGTTAAAGTTTGCGCAAAAATATTCAAGACGCTCGTAGTCCTTTATAAGTATGCTTGCAAAAATCATAGAGTATTTTGTTGTTCCCAGCTGGTCGTAAAGCTCCTTTTCTTCTGCGGAAATGCTTTGGGATTTGCTTTGGATTATATCGGTAAATGATTTAACTCCAACACCCGGCGTAAACGTGCAAGCCAGCCCCCACAGAATTTTTACATTTTCCTTTTCTTTATCGTCCCATAGGTTTAAGAGAATTTCCTTTGCCTCATCAATTTTCCCTTCGTCCATAAAAGCAAAGGCTTTTTTGATTTCTGTTTCCAGTTTTTTGTCTGCCATTTTTATTCTCCTTTTTATTTTTATCACCATGTAGTTTGGCGGGCTGGTGGTAATTGCGTTTGAACCCGGGTGTTCAAACTCTGTCGCCATTGGCGGAGAGGGAGGGATTCGAACCCCCGTGACTTACGTCTAACGGTTTTCAAGACCGCCCCGTTATGACCGCTTCGGTACCTCTCCAAATGGTTCCCCTATTATACAACACTTACTGCAAACTTGCAAGCGGAAAATTGAAAACTATACATTTTTAATATTTTGTTTTTTAGCTTCTTGCATGATATAATACAGTTATGATTGAGTTTATCAATTTACATAAATCATACGTTAGTAAAACCGGGCGCAACGTTGACGCGCTTAAGGGTGTTAGTTTTAGTTTGCCTGAAACCGGCTTAGTTTTTATTGTGGGCAAATCCGGCAGCGGAAAGTCTACCTTATTAAACATGCTTGGTCTGTTGGATAGCTACGACAGCGGAGAGCTTAAGGTCAATGGTAAGTCAACCAAAGATTTTTCCGCTAATGAGCGTGACGCATACCGCGCTTTGAATATCGGCTTTGTGTTTCAGGAATTTCATATAATTGAGAAATACACTATCGGGCAGAACCTGAGCCTTGCACTTGAAATCGGGCAGCAGGAGGCCGCAGCAGCACAGATTGCGGCAGCATTAGATAAGGTTGGGCTGGCCGGCTTTGAAAACCGCTACGCCAGAGGTGTATCGGGCGGACAGAAGCAGCGTGTTGCAATTGCACGTGCGCTAATTAAAAACCCTAAAATAATCTTAGCGGATGAGCCCACCGGAAACCTGGACAGTGTAACCAGCAAAGAAATATTCAATCTTTTACAGCAGTTATCAAAAACAAATCTGGTTATAGTTATCAGTCACGACCTGGATTCTGCTCATACTTATGCAGACCGGATTATTGAACTGTCTGACGGAAAAATATCAGCCGCCTATCACGGTGACGGCACAAACGAAACCGTTAAATTATCCGTTGACAAGGTTAATAAAAAAGAGTTGGACAAACTTCTTAACGCCGGTAAAAAAGTTGTTCTGGTTAAAAACACAAAGCCAAAACCTGCAGCCCTTAGGCCGGCAGCCGCTGCCCCAATCAACCTGGACACAAAAGTAAAACTGCCGTTTAAGTCTTCGTTTAAACTGTCGCTGATGAGCATGCGCGCTAAATGGGTGCGGGTGCTGTTTACAATATGCCTGTCTATGTTTGCAATTGCGTTTTTCGGTTTTGCCGACATGGTGGCTCAATTTAATGTAAACAATGTAATGCAGCAGGAAATTGAGCGGTCGGGCCTGCCGTTTGTGCCGCTTGCAATGATGGAAACCAAGGAAGAAGGATTCGTGCCAAGCCAGGAGCGCCGCATAATTGAGCCGGAGCATCTTGACGAATTTAAAAAACTTAATCTGCCGCACGCGGTAAAATATCAGCTGCCGTTTAACGGCGCCAACCCCAACCATGTTTTTCAGCCCACATTAATTCCGTATTACAATTTTTTGGGCACCGTTGTGCAGGGCGTTGTTGAAACCGACTCTCCCGAAGCCCTGGGGCTAACACTATCCGCAGGCAGATGGCCGGCTAACTTTAATGAGGTTGTTATAACCAACTTTATGTTTGAGCGGTATCTGCGATACGGCATTGAACTGATTATAGACGGAACAACCAGCATAGAAAGACTATATGGAGTAGTTACGCCGGCAGGCACGCCGGGAAGCGTTACAAAACTGACCGAGTTTTCACAAATTTATGAACGCGCCATTTGGGAAGGCTATGACAGAGGCGGCACTTCCTGGGCCGAACATCAGTTTCCAAACTCTAACGATGACCACACCCGGTGGCGTACAATGCGTATTGTGGGCATGATAGATTTTGACCTTAGCCCATATGCGCTCCTGATGCCTACTGTGCGCCAGACCACTCCCGCCACATCTGAACAAAAAGCTGTATGGCCGCAGGCAGCAAACGCATGGAGTACATACCTCAACAATTATTATGCACTGCCCGGTTATTATCACAATTTAATGAGGCACAGCAGCAAGCTGTATCTGCAAACCGGAATTGAATTATCCCTCACCTTGCCCGGCCAGAGTTCAACCACAGGGCAAACAGTAACTCACGCACCCAACCACACCGCTATGGATAGCTTTTTCAGGTCGGACGGACTATATCCGTATTGGTATACAAATACAATTCCTATAAACGGATTTACCGAGGCAGACCTTGCCCCATATAACCCGAACGAACCCGGCTACAACAAGAAACAAGTAGTGGTGGATGTAAGGTTGCTTCTTGATTTATTGCCAAGCGAGCTTCAGGCCTTATATACTGTGGACAGCAGCAATATTAATACTGTTGACTTTGCTGCTATTATGGATGAATTGGGAATAAGCAGCGGCGGAGCCTACATAAACTTTAAGGTAGACCGCAATATCGGCGGTGTTAATTTACAAGCAGAGCTCAGTGGTTATGAAATTGTAGCAGTCTACCTCGATTTGGGTCCGTGTTTTTACGCAACCCAAAACTTTTATGACCGGCTTATTATTTATCCTATAGGCAATATCCTGGTGCCGGCAGATACATATCAGGAGCGTATGCAGCTGCTAAACACTTTAAACAGCAGCGGCAAGTTTACAACACCAAGCCAGGAACAGGATGCCCCGGACAGGATTTTCAGTTTTGTAATATGGAGCAGCAGCGCACAGGAAATTTATTTTCTTAACAATATGTTCAGTTTGTTTGTAGGCGTATTCAGTTTGTCCGCAATAGTATTTACACTGTTTTCGGTTCTGCTGACCTATTCGTTTATAGCGGCCTCTATTAATGCAAGGAAAAAAGACATTGGTATATTACGCAGCCTCGGCGCCCGCCAGAAAGATATTGCAGGTATATTTATAACCGAGGGCGCGTTTATTGCACTAATTATGATAATCCTTGCAAGTGTCTCATGCTATCTAGGCTACTTCTTCCTTAACGAATTCTTTGTGTCACAGCTGGGGCAGATTGCCGAGATGTACAGCATAGTTGCATTCAGCGTACGGCAGGTATTGCTGATGGCCGCCGTAACCGTTGCAGGTGTAGCAATTTCCATAACATTGCCGATATTAAGGATAGCCCGCAAGCAGCCGGTGGAAGTAATACGAGCAGAAGCACAGTAAATTAAAAAGCAGCTATTAACCAGCTGCTTTTTGTTAATTATATTTTTCACTTGCATTGCACGACTTGCAGAGAAGTCTAGCATTGTCCAGCACCGTTGGGCCACCTTCACTCCATTTCTTTATGTGGTCAACTTCCAGCTTTTTGTAATTTGTTTCTTTACAGTTTAAGCCCGCACATTTTTGCGACCTTCCATATAAAACATCTTTATCTTCCGATGCAAATTTCCTTTTGCCGTCGCACTCAATATTGTTGTTTATTAAATTGTTTATGGCAACCCTAAAGTGCTCATATACATCCCAGCTTTTTACGTCATTTTTTTTGCGTACTATTCGCCTAAAATAATCACAGACCATGTCCTTGTCGTATCCCTTTCCAACTATAAAGGCAGCAACGCCCAGTGCCTTCTCGTCACTAACACCTAATATTTTTGACACTTCACTAAACACTGCTATTGTTTCTTCCATCTTGTATGTCTTTGCATCAAACGATGAATTTCTAACATGTCTCAGCAGTGTCCTAATTTTCCTGTCTGCTACTTTTTCCCCCAACAACTCAAAACAGTTATACAAGAACAGTTTTGCCTGCTCGCCTCTGCCTACACCTTTTACAGCATCAACAACTTTAGATTTGGATTCTATATATTGCTCAAACTCGTATAAAAATGTGCCGTAAAACATACCGCGCAAACTTTCGTATTCTGTTAGTGGCACAGCGTTCGTGTTTATCAAATCAAACGTTGTTTCTTCTTTCTCCTGTTCGCCGGCCGCAACAACGATATCAAACTCATACTCTAGCAGCTCCTTCCTTTGTTCTTCCGACAGACTTATATAGCTGGCTTCTCTGCCATTTATTCTTGTTATAACATTAATCTCTCTTGTCGGCTTAACAAAATAACGGATGCTTAAAATTCTTTGCTTGCCATCATGAACATTATACTTGCCGTCTCGCTCCCAAAAATATAGTGCAGGCAATTGAATTTTATACTGCAATATTGATTTTAAAACATTGCCGGCCTTTGTAATTTCTCCATCTTCTAATTTTTTAGTTATAGAGTTATAAATGAATTGCCTTTGCGTTGTTTGCTCAGTTTGCAATTTGCCGCTTTCAAGCATTTCAATTATTGCCTTTACCGTTAGCTTCATTTTCATATTCTCCTTCGTCTTATCACTACACCGTGAAACCCTTTGGTGTTTGCATTTGACACCATTTCATTTGAAGCTCTGTGCTCAAACGGACTGATGTGCCTGTTTGTATTTAAATAGCCCTTGAACCCTGTGCCGTACCATTCAAATTCTTCGTTGCTCAATATATCAAGCACTCCTATGGAGCAGAACATCCATCCATAGTAGTCGTCCGGAATTGCTCTAAAGTTGTTCACTCTTATTGGATGAGTGCCATCCTTCATTGTCATGTTTTCCATTACCATATACTCGTCTTCATAGTCCTCGTACTTGATACCGTTTAACAATCTTGATTTGTCTACCGCCTCCTGTGCGTCATAGAATGTTGTTATCCAATCACAAGCAACTAGTTTTGTGTTGTATTCATTGTCAATCGTGGGGTTGAAAAAATTCATTCTTAATTTTCTTCCGTATCCAAGGTAGCATTGTTTTAGTAATAATGGAATACCAACACAAGGATTTACCCTGTTTAGGAATGGAGCAAGAATTATGAAGTCAATTTCAGTTTTTACTAAGGTTTCAATAAATTCGGCATACCGCGAAAATGGCGGATTGGTGATACAAATATCATATTGTGAATAATCAACATCCTGAAACTTTTTACCTTTTCCTGTTGCCGGATTATAGCCACTTACAGACACACTTTTTATTCCCCATGTGTTTGCGTTCTCAATCAGGGTTCGTAGAAAGTTACACCTGGTTCTTTCTCTTAAAAACTTGTCTATTTCCTCTTTCTCAACTCTGACATTATGTAACGCACCATTTTGCTTCTCATAACTAATTAGTTTAACATCGTTAGTGTGCGCATGGATGTCTTCGTCAAAATCAACACGAAGTGAGTAGACTTCCTCATCTTCTAAAATATCCCAATCACACGGACATATAATGTCCTTGCCCCTAAACCGGCCATCATGTCCATATTGTGCTAACTCGTTTACAATATCCTGCATTGCAGTATAGCATTCATCATTTGGCTCTGTGCCAAGAGGAGTAACCTTGCCACTTTCATATTTGATTTTCGTTACCACTTTCCTTTGTTTTTCCACAAACATTCTCCAATCTTCTAACCAGTATACCCCCCCCCCCTGCCAAAAAGTCAATAGATTTTACTAGGTTAAAAGAAGAATTCTGTGGCTAATTTTCTCTATGTTTAAGTTAGTTTATCAACACCTGGCTTGTAAAAATTCAATACTTTCTTAATATGTGCTTGTCGCATTTGTTTGCGGCGGGTTGGTACAATATGATATAATTGCTTATTACTTGAAAAGGGAATACCAGTGGAAGAGAACAAAGTAGTTGCAGAGGCTAAGCCGGTTATGGCACCGCGCCTTAGCAGCAAGGCTGCAGGAGCCGCCAAGCGCGCGCGCCGCAAAAAAGGCTGGAGCTGGGACGCACTGGAACGAATCAGTGCTGACCCCGGCATAGGGCTGAACGATGAGCAGGTCTCCGCCAGAACTTTGGGCGGCTTTGTAAATGTTACCGTAAACAAAAATAAAAAGACATATCTTGGCATAGTAATCCAAAACGTATGCACGTTTTTTAACCTGCTGTGTTTTTTTGTGGCAGGTGCGCTTATTGCGGTGGGTGCCGCCGCCAATCTGTTCTTTTTACTTATAATATGCTCAAACATGGTTATCGGTATTGTGCAGGAGTTTAGAGCAAAGCGCAAGATAGACAAAATTTCGTTAATCACTGCACCAACCGCCACGGTTATCAGAAACGGCGTAAAAACGGTTGTGGCAGTTAACCAGCTGGTTGTAGATGACATAGTGTTGTTTACACATGGTAATCAGATAAGCGCCGATTGCGTGGTTGTGTCCGGCGAGCTGGAGGCAAACGAAAGCCTGCTTACCGGTGAACCAAACGCAATTAAGAAAAAGACGGGCGATATGTTATACGGCGGCAGCTTTGTATCCAGCGGAAACTGTGTGGCAAGAGTTGAGAAAGTTGCAAGTGCGTGCTACTCGGTATCGTTAGCCGAAAAAGCCAAGCGGTACGCAAAGGCTAAATCCGAGCTTATGTATAGCTTGCGCCTGATTATTAAAGTAATTGGCGCACTGGTTATTCCGCTTGGGGTGGTAATGTTTTACATTAACTACACCTTTTTACCAAGCACCAGCGACGTTGTGGTTAAAACCGCAGGCGCAATAATCGGAATGATACCTGCGGGAATGTTCTTACTTACCAGCGTAGCCCTGGCGGTTGGAGCGGTTAAGCTTGCCAACAAGCGCGCTTACGTTCAGGACTTGTACGGAATTGAAATGCTGGCACGTGTTAATATGCTTTGCCTTGATAAAACCGGTACGCTAACAGACGGCACAATGAAGGTAACCAGCGTAGTAAAATTAAACAACAGCTACAACGAGGAAAAGTTTAAAACTGTTTTTGGAAGCATTCTTAAAGCACTGGACAATAAAAATCAAACCTCTCAGGCGCTTGAACTTCATTTTGGCGTAAATACAAGATACCCTGCAACAAAAAAAATACCGTTCAGCAGTGAAAGAAAATACAGCGCCGTAACTCTTAAGGAAGCAGGCACCTACGCATTTGGGGCACCGGACTTTTTGCTTAAGGAAGACGATATTGCAATAAACAAGCTGGTAAAAGAGTATAGTGCACAGGGGCAAAGAGTATTGCTGGTTACGCATTCGGCCGCCGCAATATCGGGCGAAAAACTGCCGGCCAGCATGAAACCGGTTGCGCTGATTGTTATTCAAGACCACATAAGAGAAGACGCCCCCGCTACAATTAAGTGGTTTGTGGGCAACGATGTTAAAGTGCGAATAATATCTGGTGACAACCCGATAACCGTAAGCGAAGTAAGCCGGAGGTGCGGAGTTCCGGATGCCGATAAATATATCAGCCTTGCGGGCCTCTCAGACCAGCAGGTAATTGATGCAGCAGATAAGTATACTGTGTTCGGCCGGGTCAGTCCGGAACAGAAAGCGGTGCTGGTGCGCGCGCTTAAAGCAAGCAACTACAAGGTAGCCATGACGGGCGACGGAGTAAACGACATTTTGGCTCTTAAAGACGCCGACTGCAGCATAGCCATGGCAAGCGGAAGTGAAGCAGCAAGAAACGTCAGCCACCTGGTATTAATGGACAGCAACTTTCAATCCTTACCTAGCGTTGTTGCAGAGGGCCGGCGGGTTGTAAACAACATTACCAAATCATCATCACTGTTCTTAATGAAAACCATATTTATTATGTCGCTTGTAGGTTTTGTAATTATATCTCAGTTCTCGGGCGACCGTGGTATAAGCTTTCCGTTTGCGCCAAACCACTTAATGCTGTTAGAAATTTTTGCAATCGGAATACCAAGCTTCTTCTTAGCTCTCCAGCCAAGCAGCGTTCCTATTAAAGGAAAGTTTTTAGCAACCATCTTTAAAAATGCCCTGCCCGGCGGAGCAATATTCTTCTTAGCCTTCCTCGGTTGTTTCCTGTTTGATATTTATCTTGGCACCGGGTGGCAGTACGAAACCATGGGCAGTTACGCGGTTGCGTTTACCGGCCTCATAATGCTGCTTGCAATCTGCAGGCCGCTGGATATGTTCCGCGGAATATTATTCTGCTCAATGGCACTGGGCTGTACAATAGCACTGCTCAGCATACCGCAGGACTTCTTTGGATACGTCCCGCTTGGACAGCCCGCAATATTGTTTACAATCATAATGGTTCAGTTCAGCTTCCTGTATCTGGTATTTAAAAAACCAATGCATACCAGAAACGAAGCCCCGCCAAATTTGCCGCAGCAACCAAACATTAAGGCTTAACACCGCACAAAAAACCACGGATTACCCGTGGTTTTGTTTTTTTACTCTTCTATTATTCCATGTTTAAACTGACTGTTGTATAACTCGGCGTAAAATCCGCCTTTTGCTAAAAGTTCATCATGTGTGCCCTGCTCAACTATATCACCTTCATTAAGCACTAATATTACATCTGCGTTGCGGATTGTGCTAAGCCGGTGAGCTATTATAAAGCTGGTGCGGTTCTTTATAAGATTATCCATAGCTTTCTGAATTAACAGTTCGGTTCTGGTATCAACGCTGCTTGTGGCTTCATCCAATATCATAATCTTTGGGTCGGTAATCAGCGCGCGTGCAATTGTTAGCAACTGCCGCTCACCTGCGCTTACGTTGCTGCTTTCTTCATTAAGTATCATATTGTATCCGTCCGGTAAGGTTCGTATAAAATGGTCGCTCTGAGCGGCCGCACTGGCCGCAAGCACCATTTCTTTATCGGCATCGGGTCTGCCGTACTTTATGTTGTTACAAATCGTGTCGTTATACAGCCACGCATCCTGCAGCACCATGCCAAAGTTTGCCCGCAAATCGTTTCGTTTATAGTCGTTTATGTTAACACCGTCAACCAGTATCTCACCGCTGTTTATATCGTAAAATCTCATAAGCAGTTTTACAAGAGTAGTTTTGCCGGCGCCTGTAGGACCGACTATTGCTACCTTCTGCCCGGGCTTAACTTTAACGGAAAAGTTATGTATTATTTCTTTGTCCGGCGTATAGCCGAATTTAACCTGCCTGAACTCAACTCCACCTGAAAGCTTTTCGGGCTTTTTGCTTTCGGCTGTTTCAACGCTCTCGTCTTTTTCCTCTAAAAAGGTAAACACGCGCTCACTTGCCGCCAGCGTCTGCTGAAGCACATTTCCGATATTGGCAACCTGCGCCACCGGCTGATGAAATTGCTGAACGTATTGTATAAACGCCTGAATATCTCCAACCGCAATCCTGCCGGCTGCCGCAAAACTGCCGCCCATAATACAGACTATTACATAACTGATGTTACCTATAAAAAGCATAATCGGCATCATTAGCCCGGTAAAGAACTGACTTTTCCACGCGGATTTGTACAGTACATTGTTTTTCTCGTCAAACTCCTGCCTGGCCTGAGCCTGCCCGTTAAACGCCTTTACCAGCGTATGGTTGCCGTACATCTCTTCTACAAGCCCGTTAACAAGCCCAAGATGTTTTTGTTGCGCTACAAAATGCTTCTGGCTGCGCTTCATTATAAATGCCAGTATCAGAAACGAAATTGGAAGCGTAGCCAATGTAACCAGGGTAATTTCCCAACTGATTGTAAACATCATAATCGTGATACCCAAAAGCATGGTTACACTGGTTATTATCTGAGTTATGCTGTTGCTCAAACTCTGGCTTACGGCATCCACATCGTTAGTCAGGTGGCTTAGCACATCTCCATGGCTTTTTTTATCATAATACCCTATGGGCAATTTGTGAATCTTATCAAATATGCGCTCACGTAATTTGTGTGTTATTTTCATAGCTACACCAGCCATTAGGTAACCCTGGATATACGAAAACGTTGCGCTTACAATATACAGCCCGATTAAAATTAAAATAATCTGCCCGATATAGCCAAAGTCTATGCCGGTTGCAGTTCCCGCTATCATGCCCATTATATCTTCAAACAGCCGGGTTGTGGCCATTCCCAGAATTTTAGGTCCAACTATTGCAAATACGGTAGACAGCACGGCAAACGAAAATACTATCATAAGCGTAAACTTATATTCGCCCAGTATTTTTATCAGCTTTTTAGCAGTGCCTTTAAAATCTTTCGGCTTTTCGCCGGTGTTTGGGGCTCTGCCGCCCGGTCTCTGAGGAGCTTTACTCATTTACAACTCCTCCTTATTTAACTGTGACAGTGCAATTTCTTTGTATACGCTGCAGTTTTTAATAAGCTGCTTGTGTGTGCCCTTGCCCACTAGCTTACCCTTATCCAGCACAATAATCTGGTCGGCATTTCTGATTGTAGCCACTCTTTGTGCCACAATAATAACAGTGCTGCCCTTTGCATTTTCTGCTAATGCCTCTCTAAGTGCCGCATCGGTTTTGTAATCCAGCGCCGAAAAACTATCATCAAATATATAAATCGGAGCCTCCTTCACAAGCGCTCTGGCAATTGACAGACGCTGCTTCTGCCCGCCCGAAAAATTTGTGCCTCCGGCCGCAACAGGTGCTTCTGTTTTGTGAGGCAGCTTGTTTACAAACTCCGCACCCTGAGCAATTTCAAGTGCCGTATCAACAATTTCGTTGCCGGCATCCGTTCTTCCGTATTTTAAATTAGACTCAACCGTTCCTGAAAGCAGCATCCCTTTTTGAGGCACATAACCAATGCTGTTGCGCAAATCATGCTGAAGCACTTTGCGTACATCCACACCGTTTACCAGCACTTGCCCTGCCGTAACATCATAAAAGCGCGGTATCAGGTTTATTAAAGTGGACTTGCCCGAACCTGTTCCGCCAACAACTGCTGTTGTTTTGCCGCGCTCCGCCACAAAACTTATATCAGACAAAACCTCCGATTCCGCTCCGGAATACCTGAAACCCACACCTTTAAACTCAACCACGCCTGTTTTACTGTTATCAAAGCTTACGGGCTCTGCCGGGTCAATTACGCTGAGCGGCGTATTCAACACTTCGGCAATACGCTTGCTGCTGACCAGTGCCCGCGGTATCATAATAAATATTGCCGCCACCATAATAAACGCCATAACAACCAGCATTGCATATTGCATAAACGCCATCATGTCTCCAACCTGAATACTGCTTGCCGCTACCTGATGTGCTCCCACCCAGATTGTAACTACTGCAAGCAGGTTCATTAAAAGCATTAGCGCAGGCATAAAAAGTGCCATTGTGCGCTGAGTAAACCGCATGGTTTTGGTCAGATTATAGTTGGCGTCTTCAAATCTGCCGGCTTCTCTTGGCTGAGTGCTGAATGCACGTACTACAAGTAAGCCGCTTAAGTTCTCTCTTGCTACCAGATTAACTTTGTCTACAAGCTTTTGCATTATTTTAAACTTTGGCAGTGCTATAAGCAAAAGCCCTGCCATAAGTATCAGCAGTGCTCCTAGCGCAACGGCCACTATCCATCCCATACCAATCGATTTACTGAGCGCCATTATTATGGCCCCTATTCCAAGCACCGGTGCATATAATAAAAACCTCACCCCCAGCACCAGCGCAAACTGTATCTGAGTAATATCGTTTGTGGTGCGGGTAATTAAGCTTGCTGTGCTAAACTTGTCAAATTCGGCATTGCCAAAACTCTGCACTTTTGTAAACAAATCGGCTCTGAGTTTTTTGGCAAAACCCGCAGCCAGCCTGCTTGAAAAGAATCCGACCAATATGCTTGCAGCCCCGCCCGCAAGGCTGATAAGCAGCATAACCAGTCCTTTCAGCAAAATGTAGTTGGTCTGAATTGCCCCTACATCAATACCCAGCTCCCGATACAGCATCTTTGTAAAGCTTGCACCGGTCGTGTTAAGCATAACAGCGTCTATGTTGCCGGCCGCCGCCTGAAACTGCCCAAAGCCGGCAGTTTGCATTTTATATAAGGTAATTAACCCCATCATCGGACCATACATCTCGGCTATATCCAATACAGCCGAGCCGCCGGTTTCGGGCAGCTCAAAACCGTTAAACACAAGAAAATCTGCAAACTCCGTACTTTGCAGCCACAGCACAAATGTAAAACACGCCTGCCCAAACATAACATCCAGTTCGGTTTCGGATATGGTTAACACCGTGTTTAACACATAAACATTTTTATTGCTTAAGGCAGGATATTTATCAAGCTGCTCCGCGGTTTCCATACCGCTTAACACCAGCGTGTAATTGTCCGCCGTCACAAGCTTTTGTTCTGCCGTCATAAATTCAGATAAAAAATCGTAGCCGTCCTCACTAAGCGCCTCAGGCGTGCTTCTTTCTATTCCGCCTTGCTGAATACCCACATTTACAATCTGCCCCATGTAATTAGGCAAAAAAAGGTCGCACATGGCCTGACCAAACAACAATACCAGACATATAACTAATGCCGGCCAAAACTTTTTGAGATACTTTAAAATTATGCCCACTTCAAAACACACGAGACCTTTTTATGTAATAATAGTATATTACTCCCGACTAGGTATACTTGTCAACCAAAAAACAAAAGAACCTCTCCGCCGGAAAGGTTTTTTGCTGCCCGCTACTCAAAATAAATCAACGGATGGCCATTATCTATTACTTCACTGTTGTACAAAACGTTTGGCATTATCAGTTCCGCACCGTCAGACACATAAATAAGATACACATCCGTTACTCCTTCGGTTATTTCCATGTCAAGAATTATGTTTATAAGCGTAAGAGTTACACCCGGTTCTATGCCAAACAAGGCAGGAGCAGAAGCAAACGGACCGTATCCTCCGTCATACCCGGGAGTCCAGTTCATTATGCCGCTGATTTTAAACAGCAGACTGCCATATGATTTTATTGTTATGTCCTTATTAATATTTACAAGCCCGTTAAATTCCGTCTCGTAATCGTCGTTGTATCCCAGATTAATATTGCCGTAAAGAATCAGCGTATCGCCGGCCTGCGCAGCAGCTATTGCCCCGGCAAAAGTTTTGTAGCCCTGCCCGCCCGGCGCGTTTAAAACAATCAGTTCGCCGGCAGCTGCATATGTGTCAACCTGACTGATACCGTACTCCGCCCAATAGAGATATGTTTCGGGCTCTTCCACAACCAAAGAATTATCTATGTTGTAAAGCGCACCGTAATAATATGCTTCTATGTTAAGCCACCTCTGTGCCGGGTAATGGTCTTTGTTTAGAGAACTCATTATGGAATCCAGCTGCAGAATTGCAGCAAGTTTGGCTTCATTTAATGCCTGCTGCTCTTCAGATATCACTATCACATCAAAGCAGGTTGATTTTGAAATTCCGTTAAAAGAATAAGTTACATTAACCTGCTGCTTGCCCAGCTGCGTAAACGTTGACGGCGTGATTGTAACCGACGTGGAACCTAAATACACCCCGTCGGTGCTGCCGTCACTAAAAGAGGCAATTATGCTATTGCCCGTTAAATCGGGCGAACTGTTAATAACATACACTATCTTGTTTGGTAAAAATTCCAGCTCAATTTTGGCCAATTTTGCATCGCAGCCCGAAAACACAAAAAACGCAATTGCAATTATTGCAAAACTGCAGCATAAACCCAAAAGTTTTTTTATCATTTACACTATCTCCTCAATTATATTCCCCTTTAGGATATTGTGGGTGCCGAGCTTGCGAGGCGGGGTATGTGAAAAGCACACATAACACACCCAGGCACTCCGTGCCACCCCTCTCTAGAGGGGAATTTTTATTTTTTGCTCAGTAGTTTCTGCTTTAGCGCTATCAGCTTGTCAAGCTCTCCCGGCAGCGCTTGTATCCTCTCATCGGCATAGCCTTTTTCAAGCACCCCTTCCTTAACCAGCCGGTTTAATTGTTTAGCCCTGAATGTTCCTATCAGCTCCTGTTCGGATATTGGCAGAATCAACATAATTGCATTTATTACAAAATCATCCAGCGCCTTAAAATCCGAATAGCTGTTTGTAATCAGCTTGCGCGACACCTTGGTATACCATGCATTAAGTGTGGATTCCAAATCATTTGCCGTAACAAAGCCGCCGGAATTATTTTTAAAATAATCACGCATGCTTTCCTTGTCTCTTATTATTGCTTCTATCTTGTTTCTGGCAAAAGTAATTGTGGCCCCGTACTCCAACGGCTTCAGTCCTTCTATTGCATGAAAAACACTGGTCTTAAATTCAGCCTGCTGCTTATAAACTGCGGACGGGTCTTTGTTGCGCATAAGGGATACCCGGTTGCCGTACAGGCCTTTACCGCATATAAACTTTTCAAACTCAAAGCCACAGGTTATGCTATAGCATATGTGTTGTCTGGCCTGTTCGTTTGTAAACGCTCTGCTTATCATAATTTAGCACTCCTCCAAAACATTGGTCTAATCTAAACTGAAGACTGCTCTTTTTGCTTTATACTCCCCGGCCTCAAGCTCGGCATCTACCAGAATTTTGATATTAATACCTTCGTTAACATCTGCAAAACTGGTTGCCATTGGCACCTCACCGTTGTAATCCAGTGCGCATTGGCAATATGTCAGTAAAAATTCCTTGGCACGCAGAAACGCCTCTTCTACGGTTGCCCCCTCGGTAAATACATCAATATCATGCAACACTATTGTGTAGCCTGCTCTATCCCCATCTTTATACAATACCGCCGGAAAAACAAATTGTGCCATCGTTTTTTACCCCTTAAATATTTTTAAATTCGTTGTTACCTGTTCCCTGCTCCCTGTTCCCCGCTTACAGTACCGCCACTAAAATACCCGCAAGCACCAAAGTCAGGCTGTAGAGCATCACCAATATGCTAAGCGCCCTTCCGGCACCTATAATTGCACATTTAACCTTGCGCTCTTTGGCTCCCTTGGCGCCGAACTGAGCAAACACCATGCCCGTAATTCCCGCAGCAAGTGCAAACATAGACGGAATTAAAATCGGAATATTGTTGCCGGCAAGTCCCGGAATAGTAAAATAAAGAAGGATGTTAACCAGAAAAATCACCAGCCCGCCAAGCGCAATGTAAAAACTAAGCCTGCCCCAGATTAAGTAAAACTTAATCTGAAGATTTGCATTAAACTCTTCTTTATCCAGGTAATCAAAAACTCCCATTTGTATCCCCAACTTATATTCTGTTTAATTATAGAATATTTACGCCTATTTTGGCAAACAAAAACTACCCATTGGGTAGTTTAGTTTTCATTGTTACTTTGTAGCAACAGGAGTGCCCTTGTTTGTTTTTTGCATAAAGTCAGCAATATCCGCTGAAGCAATAACAAAGTTTTTTGTGTTAACTTGATTTTTTGTTAAATCCTTAAAACTTTTTCCGTCCGGCTTCAGGTTTGCTATGTTGTGGTCCACCAATATCCCGGCTTCAAGAACAACCATGGTACAATGATTACCCGCTTTTTCAATAAAATCACTTGCCCTGCTGCCGAAAGCAATCTTGTCCAACTCAAAAGCTTTGTTTATTGCTTTAACAGACGGCGTTTTACTTTTCATCTCGGTCTCAACAGTACCGATAACCCGCTTAATGCCTTCCAACGACATGTCATAGTCCAGTTTACCCTCTGCCGCCGTTCGCTTAGCTATAAGCACTGCAAATTCGGGTTCCAGCACCTTAGCTGTTGCAGCCATAATCATTTCAGCTTTTAGTTTTGGGTTGTCCAGACCAAAAAGACTAAGCCAAACCGCAGCGCCCGGTTCAGTGTCGGCAAGCTTAATGGTCGTGTCGTACATTCCCTCTTTCTCTTTTGGAAACGCAAAAACAAATGAGCCGTCTTCAAATTTTTTTGCCACCCTTGTGGCTCCAATATGACCGCCAAAATTTATGTGCATTTTTATTACATCGTATACAGTATCTGCTTTTGTGTCCAGTCCATTACTGTATTCAGTTACCAGCAACATACCGTTTGTCTTTTTTAAATTAGCCATTAAACTCTCTCCTTATTGTCCCGAATTTCCTATGGTTGCCCTATCATAACACATACACAAAAAAAAGTAAATACCTTTTAAACAATTTGTTTGTAAATTAATCTTTTGGCTGTTATCCCGCATTATTTTAAACAGTAGCCATACAATTTTTATCAGCATAGAATGCAGTATGAGCTATCCCCAACCAGGACGGGATAAAAACAACATTCCGTATTGCATTAGAATAAACCTCAAACATAAAAGCGGATGCCCCGCCTGCGGTAAGGCCGTATATATGAAAGACGACCAGACGGGACAAGTTTATTTTTTAAAATCCAACCGCCAGGGCAAGGCAATATTTAAAGGAATAAAGAAAGGCTGGTATTATATTACGGTGCCTGACGCAAATGACGAAACAATTAAAGTGCTGGTAAACGAATATAACTGCCACCCAAAGTTTCAGGGAACAGTGAACAGGTAACAGGTAACAACTACGGGTCGCTTTCGCTCCAAAAGATTCCCCTCTACAAGAGGGGTGGATGTCAAGCGATAACGCAGACAGACGGGGTGTGGAGATAAAACTAGCTATAGTGTTTTCCACACCCCGCCTCGCAAGCTCGGCACCCCTCTTATAGAGGGGAATTTCGTATATACAACATTTTCCGTACTTATTATACACGCTATGTAATTTTATGCATGCATATTATTCATGCCGGATTTCGTATAATGCAATGCGGATTGCATAATTATAAGTTATCCACATATGCACACGCGCATAATTATAAATATTCTTGCATAACCGTGTATAGGGTGCATAATTAATCAAATGGGTGCATAATTACACAAGAGTTGTCCACTTTTCCACAACCGTGTTAGACTTATTCACAAATTACATGAGTAAATATTCCGGTTTTGGGAGAGTGTGTGTCGTATTTGCAGCGCGTGTGAATAACTTTAGAGACCGCCTTAGTAAAAATTCCCCTTCTCCGAAGGGGTGGATGACGAGCCATTCGTGGCGAAGTCAGACAGGGTAGCCGCCGAAGGCGTATATAGTTATTAATCATACACCCCGGCGAGGCTAAACGCCTGCCACCCCTCTTTCTAAGAGGGGAATTATTTGAGTTAGCGGCTCCGATTCCAGTGGTGGCAAAGGACGCTTCTTAGCCCCGCGCACGTACACTCCTTGCTGCGGCTTGTATGTTTCATGCCGGATTAATTTTCTGCCTACCATTGTACTGCCAATGTAATACTCCAGATACGCGTTTACCTCATATCCGTCCTTTGCGTAATGCAGCACTGCTGTTTCGTCTGTATAGTTTACAAGGCCAGAATGTTCTCCGGCTGTATCAATAATGGTTTTACTCGGCGCAGGAGATATTTTTCTTATTATCTCGGTAATGCGTTTAATTTTAAAATCAGGTTCGCTTGAAGCGCCGTATACTTCAATGTAGATATTGTTTTGAGTGCTGTATGCTTTTATAAACATAGGCAGGCTGCTGCGGTTTATAAACTTAAGGTCACTTGTGCCGTGAGATACCATTGCATCAAACCCAAGCGCTACATAACTGCTGGGCAACGAATGCCGCCTTACCTCGGTTATATCTGCGCCTGAAAGAAGCAATGCGTTATATAGGGTAGTGCTCACCTGGCAAACCCCGCCGCCGTACCCTTCTACATATTCGTCGTTGATAATTATATTTGCTTTTCTGTATCCGTTGGCTTCTGTCCGTCTGCCGGTGATTTTGTTAAATGAGTATTCTTCATTCGGCTCTATCCGCATACCGTTAAGCTGCCTGAGAGCCAGGTTAATGTTGTGCCGCCTGTCCGCTCCGCTGCTTCCGTAATATGTGCCAAACTTTGCCTTTAGGTTGTCTACCGCACTCAGCTCGTCATATGTGTACCGCGGCTCCAATACTTGCGGAATAATTTCTATATCAATTTTGCCGGTCTTACAGTATTCTATGTACATTTTTTTGTAAAGCTGCTCCTTGTTTACCACAAAACCAACCTGCTCCCGGGATATATCAAACATATCGCTCCTGTTGGGATAGAAAGAAATCTTAGAGTCCTTGCTTGGGCGGCTAACGCCTTTAATTACCCCCGCAACAAATACATCAAAGTTTTTAAATACATATTTAAATGCCTCTTCATAGCCGAATCCCAGTTCCATTACCCTCCCCAGCAGTTCCGCACGCTCGGCAGGAGTTCCTTTTTTGCCAAACCTCTGATACCGGTGCTCAATGGTATGGATGCTGCTCTTGGGCTCGTTTTTAGCTACATCGTATATATGCTTTTTGCCGTCGTATCTTAAAACAAAATCCTCATGCGGCTCGTTGCTTGCCCCAACCGAACTAAAGCCTGAAAAACCCGTAAACAATACGAGCACAACTAAACTAAACAAAAAAGCGTAACCTTTAAAGTACAATCTAAACCACCCTGCAACGCTACCCCAGATAAATTCCCCTTTAAGATAAAGGGGTGGCGGCGAAGCCGACGGGGTATGTGATAAAGCGCCTAAATTAGATTACGCAAAGTTACACTATATATACTTATTCTTCTTTCTCGTCATCCCCAAAGTTGACTAAATTAAAACTCTCGTTTCCTTTTGGCTCAAAGGTTTGTACGGCGGCAAGTCCCTTGCTTATTTTAGCGGTCTTTTTAGTTGCATCTTCAATTGTGCTACTTGCTTCCGATAACTTCTTTTGGGTTTTAGCCAGCAAATCGGTAAACTTGCCAAACTCGCTTCTAAACATAGATAGAAGCGCCCAAATCTCACTGCTTCTCTGCTCAATTGCCATAGTTCTAAAGCCCATTTGCAAACTGTTTAGCAACGCAGATAGCGTAGTGGGCCCGCATACCATTATCCTGTACTCGGATTGCAGCTGTTCTATCAGCCCCTGCTTTTTTACAACCTCGGCAAACAACCCTTCTATAGGAATATACATTATTGCAAAATCGGTTGTAACAGGCGTTTTAATATATGCCGCGGATATTTTCTTTGCCTCGTTCTTAACTCTTGACTCTATTTCTTTTGCGGCTTTTTCAATTGCGGCTATATCACCCGCCTCGCTTGCCAGCACCAGCCGCTCATAACTGTCCATAGGGAATTTAGAGTCCAGCGGCAGATATACCACGCCGTCATCCTTGCCGGGCATAACCACAGCATAGTCTACCCTGCTATTTTCGTCTTTGCCAAGCTTAACCTGTGCCGCATATTGATTGGGCGCAAGCATCTGCTCCAACAGGTTGCCAAGCTGAACCTCGCCCCAGGTGCCGCGCACCTTTACATTTGAGAGCACTTTTTTAAGGTCACCCACGCCGGCCGCCAGCTGCTGCATTTCACCCAGCCCCTTAAACACAGACTCCAGCCGCTCACTTATTCCAAGCAGACTCTGGTTCAGCCTCTTCTCCAGCGTCTCGTTCAGCTTTTCGTCTACCGTCTGCTGCATTTTGCTTAAGTTTTCGGTTACGTTTTTGTTTATACGCTCCAACCTGGTCTCATTGCTGCTAAGCACCTCTTTTAATCTGTTTTCCACGCCCTCAAAAGCCTCACGCTGAAACTTGCCCGCATTCTCCACGCTTTTACTAACTTCAGTATTATACTGGCTGATTCTCTCCGCCAGCAGAGCATTACTCTCGCGGTATATCCGCAGCATATGCTCGTTTTCACGCTCTACCATTCCAAGCAGTTGGCTAAACTGCTGTTCTGTTTTTTTAACTGCATCCCCTATATCCATATTGCGTCTTGGTTTAATAAGATATTGCGCCGCCAAAAGCAGCGCACAAATACCGGACATTATTACAGATATAATTACTAAAATTAAAACTGCATCCATTACAGGTTGTTATCCTTTATAAATTTTATCAGATTTTTCTTTGTATTCAGTTCCGGCCTGGCTGCTGCCACCTCCAGACACATATTTAGGAAAAACGAATATAGCCTCGGCTTCATTAACGGAAAGTGTTCTTTTATGTCGTTGCCGTTTATGGCCAGGTCTTTTAAGGTCATGGGAGCCGATTCAACCACCATAATATTATACCTTACCGCAAGGTTGCTGGGTATCCCCCTTATACGCTGCCACTCCAGCAGCTTCGGCATTAACTTATAGTTTTTGGCAATAAAAATCGTTTCGTCGCGCGGACTGGCAAACCCGGTTTTGGCCTGTCTGCTTGCACGCAGCAGGTCGGTTGCAGCCTTTATTTCGTCCTTTTTAATCATCAGGCCCTTAAGCCCCAAAACATCATCTATAAACTGGTAGTTTACTCTTAAGTTGCCAAGCGCAACCGACAAGTCATAAACCAAGGCAGAAAGCCGCAATTCCGGCGGTGCCTGTTTAAGCGTTACAAAGGCATCCTTAGCTAATTTAATTTCATTCGGGTTATTCTTAGCGCGTTTAATGCCGTCGTACTTTAAAAGCTCCGGCAGCACATAACTCCATGCGCCAAGCGCAGTTACATTCTGCATGGCCGTAAAATGAGCAAATTTTTTAGACAGCCCCGTATACCTGTAATCTGCATATAGCATACCAAGCACTTCTTTATGAAACCGCTCGCGGGTAATGTCTTTTAGTTGAGACACCAATTTTTTAGCCACCCTAAAAGAGTTTTCTTCCAAGTCAAAACCGAGCTCCGCACCCATACGCAACAACCGCAGTATTCTAAGCCCGTCACTCTTAAACACAAATTCCGGCTTCTCTATACACTTTAACAGGCGGCTCTTTATGTCCGCCAATCCGCCGTATGGGTCAACTATTACTCCGTACTTAATCTCGTAATAAATGCAATTAGAAGTAAAATCACGCCGCTTTGCGTCCTCGGTGACGTCTGTTATAAATTCAACCTTATCGGGCATATGACATCCGCCCTCAGGATAATCCTCAGCTCTGAACGGCGTATACTCATAACTCTCGGGCGCAAACCTGCTTTTAATGAGCAGCGTACCCAGCTTAGCGTGCACAACGGTTGAAGTAAATCCCGTACCTTTCAGCAAACTCTTTACCTGCTCCGGCCTAAGGCTGCTGCATATGTCAACATCGGTATCAACAAATCCAAGGGCTGCATTACGAACATAACCTCCTACAATATATAGCGGAGCATTGATTCCGTCAAAAACTTCTGCAAGCCTGTTTAATGTAGGCGATATAACCATTTTCATGCCTTAATTATATCACAATGAATTAAAAACAGTAGTAAATTTTAAGCGTTTGTTGTAGAATTAAGTTGGCCTCCATTAAATGGCAACCACACCCCGCCTCGTAAACTCGGCACCCCTCTTATAGAGGGGAATTATTATACTAGGAGCAAGCCCATGTACCACATAGTCATCAACCCCAAAGCGGGCGGCAGAAAAAGCCGGAAGCAGATTGCTCTGCTTTATAACTATTTAAAAGAAAACGGCATTGAACACCGTATGTACTTTTCAGAAAAAAGCAAACATATGACCGATATTGCAGCTAAGCTCACTTCCGGCGGCAAATCATGCAACCTGGTTGTAATGGGCGGGGACGGCACCTTTAACGAAGCGCTGGCAGGTATTGCCGACTTTAAAAACACTACGGTCGGGTTTGTGCCGAGCGGCAGCGGCAATGATTTTGCCAAAATGATGGGTTTAAAGCTTGAGGCTGTAGCAGCCTTTGAAGACATATTAAAAGCCAAAACCGGAAGCATAGACTACATTGAATGCGGCAAGCTGAAAAGCATTAATGTAGTTTCAACCGGCTTGGATACCGAGGTGTTAATTAAATACAACAACGCTAAAGTATTCCGCGGCAAGATTGCTTATATGCTGGCACTGCTAATTACATTGCTGTGTTTTAAGTTTTACAAATTTCATATTAAAGCAGACGACAAAGAATATAAAGGCGAATACGTTTTGGCCGCGTGCTGCAACGGCAGCGGGTTTGGAGGAGGAATCCCCGTTAGCCCGCGCTCCGATATTACCGATGGCTTAATTAATCTGGTTATGATAAAAAAGATTAAGAAAATACGCATCCCGCTTTTATTGCTTAAGCTTTTGCGCGGCAAACATCTTGGAGAAGATTGGGCAGAAGAAGTTATGTGCAAAACTGTAAGCATAAAAACCCTTGGCAGCCCGGAGCTGCTTGAAACCGACGGCGAACTATACGACAACGCACCGTTTGAAGCAAAAGTTGTTGCAGGCGGACTGAAAGTATTTTTGCCGGGCTAGCCAGTTATCATTGCTGGCAACCCCCTGGATAGAACTCAAAAAAATTCCCCTCCTTGGAGGGGTGCCCGAAGGGCGGGGTGGTTTAAGGAAGTTTAACTTTGGCCGCAGGCGCTCTCTCCACCTTAAAATTCACTCTGGTTGGGTTGGGTATAATGCCGGACGGACCTTTACAACTTGCATCTGAAACTCGTTTTATGTCCGGATTATTGTTATGGTAATTTGCAAAAATCAAAAACCTTTCCGGCCCATACGAGATTGATGAAGTGAACATTCCTCGTATTAATTCATCTGTGTATTTAAATTTACACTCGTCAAAATACTTAAATATGGGTTGTGTGTCTATTGAGCCATTGCCTAAATCTTTGTTAATCATTGCAGCCAATACGTCAAAATTAGGCAACATATTTTCTAGCATAATTTTGTCATAACTATCTTGAGTTCCATCTGTAGAATATTTCTTTACGCTGCACAAGTTTCTAATCATATCATTATAAACTATCTCTCGCTTGCTGTCCTTGTCCAGTTTTGCAGACATATCAACTCCGGTTTTTTTATCTGTGATACTAAACTTGCCAAAACTATCCGGGTCAGAAGGCCTTACAACATACTTATTGCTGGTTTCAATAATTCTGTCCGCTCTTTGTTCTATATTCATTTTATTTTTCTCCTTTTGGTTTATACATCCATTATAGCGCCCCCCCCCCCGAACTTGTCAATACTAAAATCAAAAGTTTTTAAAAAAGTTTTGCTCCTAATGATTTGCCATATAAAATTCCCCTCTATAAGAGGGGTGCCGAGCCTGCGAGGCGGGGTGTGGTTGTCATACAGACTTTTCGTTATCCACACCCCGTCAATCACTTCGTGATTGCCACCCCTCTTATAGAGGGGAATTTTAGCGACGACAACAACCTTAATACCTTACCGCACAAACCATACTGGTTAAATTTTTCAGCACTTCATGCGCTTCGGTTATGCCGGATTCCAGCATAGCTTTAGATTCAGCGTTTGTTTCGTTTTTGTATAGCTCAAACATGGTTTTAAACACGTCCAGTTGAGTATCTATTGCCGCCCGTAATGCAGTGCAATTATTTGGTGCCTGCTTTGGAGCAATAAAATTAAACACGCATTCCGTGCCGGTTTTTTGGTGATACAACCTATGGAGCATAGCAAGCTGCCGTTCAATTTTAATCACATTTAATAAAATCTTTTCTTTGGTGGTGCCGCGGCCCGCAAACCTGGTTAACTGATTTAAATTAAAATGCGTGTGCTTCAGCCCATAAAAAATAAGGCGCAGCGCCTCCCAGGCAATAACCGGGACCACTTTTGAAACAATTGGCGGAACTACGCTTTGCGGAGCTATGCTCTGCGCATATGCCCGCTCCATTTGAGAATATGTATTATTGTCTAACAGCAAAAAGTCGTTGTAACTCTCCAACACTTGCACTCCTGTAACAAAACTTAACAATGTATATGCTTTATGCAAAAAATATGTGTAAAATAAAAATTCCCCTCCTTGGAGGGGTGGCGCATAGCGCCGGGGCGGTTTAAAAATTATTTCTTGTCCATGGTTCCGGCGCCGCCTTGCGGCTCAATTGCTGTTGCCTTTCCTGCCCACTTGTCTTTCCATTTCTTAGTGCCTGTGCCTATCTGTTTATACAGAGCACCTGCATCGTTGCCTATATAAACTGCGCTAACCCTTGAGTGTTTAATCAAGCGGCTTCTTTCCGCAGCCTTTTCAACAGTTCTAAAAAACATATCCATGTTTACTGCCTCACCGGCAAGCACAAAAATTTCGGGCGCGCATATGCCTGAATCGTAACCGCCTGCGTTTGCTTTTTCCTCAAGTTTTTCTGCAAGCGCCAATATTGCACCGTCAAGCATTGGATTTCCTACAAAATTAATTTTCGCTTTGTTAAACTTATTTCTCTCGGCAGCCTCAGGTGCCGCCGCCCATGGACAATTGTTGACCTTGCTTCTCAGTGGCTCCATATCCCACACACTGTGGTAAATAGAAAGCCGCGGCTCCACCTCCGGATGAACTGAGCCTGAAAAATCAGCTAAGTCTTTACAGACCATGCTCATAGCCACATTAACCGTTTCCGCCGTCATTACTTCTCTAGCCCTGCTCCCCGAATCACTAGAAGTGTCAATTATAAAAATCAATTCTTTAATCATATTTTGTTTCTCCTTTTGGTCTATGTGTCTATTATAGCCCCCCCCCCTACGCATTTGTCAATACCAAAATCAAAAGTTTTTCAAAAAAGTTTTGGGCAACAAAAAAGGGGAATCTTACTAAATCTCTCTCCTATCGCTCAGCGCTCTGGTCAGCGTAACCTCGTCGGCGTATTCCAGCTCGGTGCCTAAGGATATACCCTGGGCAATTCTGGTTACCTTTATCCCCAGCGGCTTAATAAGCTTTGCTATATACATTGCGGTTGCTTCGCCTTCTACATTAGTAGGCGTTGCCAGCACAATCTCTTGCGTTTTGCCGCCGTTTAGCCTTGCCAGCAATTCTTTAAGCCTTATGTCATCTGCGCCCTTGCCGTCTAGCGGACTAAGCACGCCATGAAGCACATGATAACTGCCGTTGTAGCTGCGCACCTTTTCAAGTGCCAGCACATCTTTGGGTTCTGCCACAACACATATAATACTATGGTCTCTGGCAACACAGACGCTGCAGGTTTCTTTATCTGTAAAATTGCCGCAGATATTGCAATACCTAACCTTGGTTTTGGCGTCTGTAAGCGCTTTAGCAAACTCCCGCACCTCCGTATCCGTGCGGTTAATAATACTATACGCAAACCGCCCCGCCGTTTTGGTTCCAACACCGGGAAGCTTGCTAAATTCATTTATCAGCCGCTCAATCGGCTCAACAAAGTTTTTCATGTCCTGCCTTAAAACGGTATATTCATTCCGCCGGGAAGCTTTGGCGATAGTCTCTCGGCAATTTCATCAATCTGCGCATTTGCATCATTAACCGCAGCCATAACCAAATCCTCAAGCATTTCAACATCGTCACCCGACACCACCTCGGGCTTAATTTTAACCTCAAGGGCCTCTCTTCTGCCGTTTATCTTTACAGAAACCGCCCCGCCGCCTGCGGTACCGGTAACCTCACTCTCTTCCAGCTCCTGCTTGTCGCGCTCCATCTGCTCCTGCATTGCTCTTGCCTGCTTCATTAATTGCTGCATATTTGCTCCGTTAAACATAAGTTTACTCCTTTATTTTTAATATATCGCCTAACTTTTCTTTTAATATGTCTTCGGTGTTTTTGGTTTGAGTCTTTATATTTAGCCCAACTTCAATCACGATATTGTAATTATATCCGATTCCGGCAAAAGCTGCTACCAAATCGTTGTAGTTTTGCTCTTTTTTTAGCAGTTTCTGCTCGGCAGCGCTTCCTGCTGCAACAACAAAATTATTGCCGTTTATATACACGTTACTAATCTTTCCGCAAATGGGGTAAAGCAGCATACATTGCTTTTTGTCCAGCTCCTGCAACACCTGCCCCCAAATCTTGCGAGCGTCACCATTGGCCTCCGCCAAACCAATTCCCCTTTGCTCGCGAAGGGGTGGATGCGAGCAAAGCGAAGCAGACGGGGTAGTCGCCGCCAAAGGCGGCGCAGAAACTTTGTTTAAACACACCCCGTCGGCTTTGCCGACACCCCTCTCAAGAGGGGAATTATCAATCACCCGTTTTTTTTTATCGCCGCCAAGCATAATTCCCAGCCCTGCGGCAGTTAAACAAAGCAGCGGGTCCGGCGCAAACTTCAGTTCCAGCCCGGCTTTATTAAATGTCTGCATACACTCATTAAGCAATGCCGCATCCGCTGCACAATCTTTCTGCATTTCCACAAAAACCTCTTTAGGCAGCAGCAATGTTTTGTTAGCTTCCGGCAAGGTTTTTATCATAATCAGCTGATAAAAATGTGCCGTCAGGTCCTTAACCAGTGCCTGCAGATTTCTGCCTGCGGAATTATAAACATTAACTAAGTCTACAAAGCCGGCTACATTCCCGCCTAAAATTGCACGGCTGATATCAATTATCGTGTTTTTGTCGCCTGAGCCAAGCACCTCCAGCACGGCATTGTAAGTAATGTTGTTGTTGCTATAGGCGGCCACCATATCGGCTACAGACAGCGCATCCCGTACCGAGCCTTCGCCAGCAACAGCTATTGCACTAAGCGCCGCCTCGTCACAGGTTATGCCCGCAGACTTAAACACTTTTTTAAGCAGCTTTTCAATATCTGTGCGCGCCAGCAGCTTAAAATCAAACCTGAGCACTCTGCTTAAAATTGTGGACGGCAGCTTATGTGCTTCGGTTGTTGCCAAAATAAACACAGCATGCTTTGGAGGCTCTTCCAGCGTTTTAAGCAAAGCATTAAAAGCGCTTTCGGTAAGCATATGCACTTCGTCTATAATATACACCTTGTACTTTCCGGACACCGGAGGATATTTAGCCTTTTCGCGGATATCCCGCACCTCGTCTACCCTGTTGTTGCTGGCAGCGTCAATCTCAATAATGTCCATGTTGCTCGGGTCACTTAAAGCTTTGCACGCCGCACATTTGCCGCAAGGGCTGCCCGATTTTGGGCTCTGGCAGTTAATTGCCCTGCTAAACACCTTTGCTGCCGTAGTTTTGCCGGTACCGCGGCTTCCGCAAAACAAATAGGCGTGCCCGACCTGACCCATGGCTATTTGATTAACCAGCGTTTTTGTAATATGCTCCTGCCCGATTAAATCCTCAAAGACCTCCGGCCGGTATTTACGGTATAATGCTAAATACATTGCATCCTCCTTAACGATTGATTTATGGCGGATTGTAAGTGCTAAGAGCGCCTCTGCAGCCACTTTAGTGGCGAAGCCAGCGCCGTAGCTTTACAATCCGCCAAGTTTAGTAATTTGTGATTGCGGAGAGCGCCTCTGCAGCTGCAGAGCAGCGAAGCCAGCGCCGTAGCATCACAAATTACTAAACCGCTAAATAGCTGAGTTTGGTTTTTATCCTGCTTAGTGCGTTATCTATAGCTTTAATATTGCTGTTGGTTTTTTCCGCAATCTGGGTGTAGTTTAATCCCTTTACATATAATGCCAGCACCCTGTATTCATAATCGCTTAAAGATTTATGTATCTGGCACGTAACATCTTTTAACTGTTCCCTGTTAAGCAGCAGCTGCTCAGGCGTAAGCTCACTGCTTACAACATATACACCAACATCTTCGTCTTCATCCGATTCAGACTCCGGGTTAGGAACAATAAGCATGCCCTGACCGTTAAGCCCAACACTGTTGTTAAGCGGCCGGTTTTTAAGCCGCCCATCCTGCTTAATAGCAGTTTGTATCTGCCTGCGCACACAAAGCGCTGCAAACGTTTTAAAGGTTGTGTCGTTTCCTTCTTTGTAACCAAGTATAGCCTTGTACAGCCCAATCATGCCTTCCTGAATCAGGTCGTCTGTGTCTCCGCCTATTAAGAAGTACCCTCGCGCTATTCCAGACGTAAGCGCTTTGTAGCGCTCCAAAAGCTGCTCCAAACAATCGGTTTCACCGCTTGCGGCCCGCTTTAAAAGCTCGCTGTCCAAAATCATTTTGCACCTCGCTGCCTTAAAGCCTCATATACCGTAATTCCGCACGCAACACTGGCGTTTAACGAATTTACACCTCCGCGCATCGGCAAAGTTACAACCCCGTCACAAACCTTTTTAGTAAGCTGACTTACACCCTTGCCTTCTCCGCCAACAACCAGGCATATTGCGCCGGTCAGGTTCTGCTCATAAATACTGGCACCGCCAAGTTCTGCCGCATAAACCCAAACACCTTTTTGTTTCAGCTCTTCTAAAGCCTGGTTTAAATTAGTTACTTTTGCAATTTTTACATGAGAAATTGCCCCCGCGCTTACTTTTGCCACAGTCTCGTTTACCGGGCAGGCATTGTGCTTAGGAATAATTATGCCGTGCACACCCGAGCAATCGCAAACCCTTATTATGCTTCCTAAATTATGCGGGTCCTCAACGCCGTCAAGCGCAACAACAAACGCCGGTTCGTTCCTTACACCTGCAACCGCCAAAATATCTTCTACACTGCTATAAACAAAATCCTGCATTTCGGCTAGCACGCCCTGGTTGTTTTTGGTCAGGCTTATTTTATCCAATTCCTGCCGCTCCAGCAGTTCTACCTTTACGTTTGCCTTTCTGGCCAGGTCTAAAATGTCTTTGTACTGCGCCTGGTTGGCGGCTTTGCTTAAATAAATCTTATAAACGGCCTTGCCGGCAGCCAGATTTTCGTACACAGCGTTTTTGCCTTCTATTTTCATACTCTTGCCCCCTTTAAGGCAAGCCCAAGAAGCTCGTTCAGCCTGTTTTCGTTTCCCGATAAATACAAATATCCAAGCAATGCCTCATATGCGGTTGAATCCGCATACTCACCAAGACCGGCCGCCTTTGCTTTGTTGTTTGTATAAGCATTTCTGCCCCTTCTTACTACCTCCTGCTCCGCCGTTGTAAGCATTTCTTCAAGCTCCGTCAGCAGCCGGCTTTGGTTTACAGCATTAATATACTTATTGCTTTCCTCGTGCAGCTTTCCGCTTTTGGCCAAACTGCAGCTTGTAAGACGCGCCCTTACGGCCAATGTAAAAACAGCATCGCCTACAAAAGCAAGTGCGGTTGATGAATACTTCTTTAGTTCGGATTCCGATATCATATGTTAAGTATAGCATATTTGCAGAGTAAATAACAATAGAATAATAAGGTAAAAATTCCCCTCCCTGGAGGGGTGCCACATAGTGGCGGGGTGGTTTTAGTTTGCTTTTATTAGTTTCTAAAAAGTGGATGAAATCTGGTTTGGTGCTGGTTGGAATTGCCGTTTTAATTTTGTCTCATTTGTTTATTACAGAAACAATTGCCATAGGCAGGCCGGTGCCGCAGTACACGGTGGTGATTGATGCCGGGCATGGCGGGATTGACGGCGGCAGTGTCGGCAGAACCACAGGCGTTAAGGAGTCCGACCTAAACCTAAGCATAAGCCGGAAGCTGGAAACACACCTTAAAAGTATGGGCGTTGGCGTAATCCAGACCAGAAAAACCGAAGATGGCCTATACGGCACGTTTGCCGCCGGCTTTAAACGGAAAGACATGAGCGAACGGAAAAGAATTATACAAAACTCCGGCGCAGACCTGGTTGTTTCAATCCATATGAACATACTTCACAACCCAAACGTACAGGGTGCACAGGTGTTTTACAGTCCGGACAGTGAAACAAGCAGGGCATTAGCAGCCGACATACAACAGCTGTTTATTAAAAATCTGCCACACACAAGGCCGATTCCAAAACCGCGCAATTTTTATATATTAGACTGCAGCAATATTCCAACTGTTTTAATTGAGTGCGGTTTTTTATCTAACCCGGAAGAAGAGCGGCTGTTGCAAACCGCAGACTATCAAAACAAACTTGCCTATCAAATGTTTCTGGGCATTATGCATTTCTTTAATTTAACGACAGAAGAACTGTAAAAACAACAAGGGTGACACTTTGAACGGGGGATGTGTTTTGCTAAGGCACGTAACAGACCACGTTGCAAAGTGTCGCCCTTTATTTTAATTCTATATTAGGCTCGGCTTTTAGGCTTAACTCGCTTATGCCCACGCCTGCCAGTAAGTTAAAGTACCCCAGCGCACCTATCATTGCAGCATTGTCGGTACACATTGCCATAGTAGGAGCAAGCACTTCTATCCCTTCTTTTGCCGCACGTTCGGCCAAGCCGTTTCGTAAATACTTGTTTGCCGCAACACCGCCGGCAAGGCAGATGGTTTTTAACCCGTAATCTTTGGCAGCCTTTACGGTTTTTTCTATCAGGCCGTTGCAGGCTGCCGCCTGAAAACTGGCACAGATGTTAGCCATATCCAGCTCAGCGCCCGCCTGCCGCTTAGAGTTTATATAATTTATTACAGCTGTTTTAAGTCCGCTGAAACTTGTGTCGCAGCTTTTGCCGAAGCTGTCCTGCCTTACAAACACAATGTCCCCCGCACCGCCTGCGGCAGTCCGTTCAATAATCGGTCCTCCGGGATACCCTAAACCCAATACGCGCGCCACCTTGTCGTAGCATTCGCCAATAGCATCGTCCTGTGTCTGGCCTAACAACTCAAAGTGGGTGGGGCTGGTTACCTTAACAATTGCTGTATGCCCTCCGCTTACAACAAGACAGATAAACGGCGGTTTAAGCCCGCTATGCTCTACATAATTAGCCGCTATGTGCGCTTTTATGTGATTTACGGCAATAAGCGGAACGCCCAGCGCATACGCAAAGGCTTTAGCCGTACTAACCCCAACCAGCAGCGCACCAACCAGACCGGCACCATATGTAACGGCAATTGCGTCTATATCGTTTAACTTAATGCCCGCTTTTACTATAGCCTCATCAACCACATTATTTATACACATAATATGGTTGCGGCTTGCCACCTCCGGCACCACTCCGCCAAAACGCTTGTGCACCTCAATCTGGCTTGCAACCACATTGCTAAGCACTGTGCGTCCGTTAACAACAACCGCGGCAGATGTTTCGTCGCAGCTGGTTTCAACAGCAAGAATCGTTACTTTCTCTTTGCTTTTTAGTTTTCCGGCTTGCGCTGAAGCCTTTTTGTAATACATTGTTTACCCTTTCCTTAAAAACTCATTTATAAAGCCCTGAATGTCGCCGTCCATAACCGCGGCAACATTTGCTGTTTCAAACTCCGTACGGTGGTCTTTTACCATTGTATACGGGCAAAACACATAACTCCTTATCTGACTGCCCCATTCTATTTTTTTCTGAACGCCTTTAACAGCGTTAATGCTGTCTGCGTTCTGCTGCTCTGCAAGCTCCAGCAGCTTACTTTTTAATACGCGCATAGCCGTTTCTTTATTCTGCAGCTGGCTGCGCTCATTTTGACAGCTGACCACAATTCCTGTGGGTATATGTTTAATACGCACCGCAGAGTCAGATGTGTTTACATGCTGGCCGCCGGCACCGCCGCTTTTATACGTATCAATTTTTAAATCATCCGGCCTTATTTCCACATTGGCCTCGGCTTCAATTACAGGAACAACCTCAACCGCCGCAAAGCTTGTGTGCCTGCGTGCGTTGCTGTCAAACGGAGATATGCGCACCAGCCTGTGCACTCCGGCCTCGGCACGCAAAAAGCCATAAGCGTTTTCGCCCGAAACAGATATGCTTATGCTTTTAATGCCTGCACCGTCACCGGGGCTGGAATCCAAAACAGAAACGTCCATTTCGGCGCTGTCCGCATACCGCATATACATGCGGCTGAGCATTTCGGCCCAATCCTGAGCCTCGGTTCCGCCGGCGCCTGCCTGAATGTTAAGCACAGCATCGTTTTTATCATACTTACCGCGCAAAAGCGCTTTTAAATAAGAGGCCTCGGCCCTGTTTTCAATTTCTTTAAAGCTTTCCGCAGAACCGTCTATAAGCTCGGTTTCGTCATGCTCGGCCAGTTCAATTAAAAACTTAAGGTTCTCTAAACCGGATTCAAGCAAAAACAGTTCTTCTATCCTGTTGTTAACAGCCTTAAGGCCTTTCAGCACCTTTTTGGCGTTTTCGGAATCGGCAAAAAAATCGGGCTGCATTTGAGCAGCTTCCAGGCTGTCACGCCTGGACTTAAGCTCTCCCTGGTCAAAGATGACCTCGTATAGTTTCCATCAGCTCTTCTATAGCCGCAAGCCGCTGCCTTGCTTCATTTATATCCATACATTCAGTTTACATAAACTTAACATAAAAGTCAATTCTCCTGCTTCAATTAAAAAACAGGCCCATGCCTGTTTTTTAACCGTGTGTGGTCTTCTTTTCTTCACCTGTATAACTGCCGTAAATGCCGGAGTTGTCAATAAGGCTCCATATCAGCTTCATGTTTCTCATGTTAGCTCCCGCACTCCAGGCAGACTCCTGCAAGCGAAGACCACCACGATTCAGTCCGCTTACAGAAGTATAAGAACTTGTTTCTCTGTATTCTCTTGAGTACAGTTTTCCAGAACTTTGAGCGGTCGTTATGTTGGCCTCTATTCTAACCCAAGCAGACATGTTAGGATTTCCCACAATTACAGGGTCCCAATAAAAGTTGCACCAAAACAACGGGTCATATCCAAAAAAGGGAACAAGGTTACCGTTCTGGCTAAACCAATCAAGCCTTGTAAAATACAGCCTCTGATAACCGATAAGCCAAATGTCTTCGACCGCAGCGGTTATAAAGTACTGGCCGGTGCCGGCACGGATATGCGATTCTATCCTGACTCTTGCCGTGTCACTGTCTTTGCCGTCGGCCTTATCTTTGCTGGGGTATTTTGCCAAACTGGTCAGTTTGCTTAATGCCTCAGAGCCTAAAATACACCTTATACTTTCTTGCAATACAAGTCTGTCACCGGTAGTACCATTAAAAACATTGCTTATGGCACCGTTCGGCGTGCTGTACTTAAATATATCATAACCAAGGCCCGATGTCTCGGTCATTTCTATTGAGTACCCGATTGCGCCCGGAATACTTCTCCAACTAAACTCCGTAATTTTACCGGCATTACCGCCTGCCTGGCCGTTGCCTCTTTTTGTTTGCAGGTTGGGAGCATTAAGGTCGGCTTGTGTAAAGTTTCTAACATTAAACTTTACCGCCTCAATATACAGCTTGGGCTCAAGCTGCGGAAGGGCGTTGGAGGGCGCAAAACTAAGATTAGCCGGTGTAACCCAGTAGTTTTTGGGGGACATACTCATGTACTCACAGTGGCTGGAGCTTGAACTGTACGCGTTGTGCCCAACTGTAAAGCTTGTGTTTTGTCCTGTACTGGTATTTTGCTTATCTTCAAAGTTGTAGTTGTAGGTTATAAAGTTTGCATGACGCTTGTCGATAAAAACTTCGTTTGACTTTAGAGCGTTCCAGGCCACTACCACAAACATTCCTTCGCCCGGCTGCAAGTACCCTCCAAATGTATTGCTGCTCACCCAACCTGCCAGATAATTGGCTATATTAGCGCTAGTGTCGTTAATGTTTTTATCAACATTTACTCCAAAAAATGCCGGAGCGAAGTTAAAGTTTCGCGTAAAGTTGGCCGGGCGGTCCGTAGGAATTGCGGTTGATTGACCAGGTGCTGCAGAAGAGCCTTCTAGTTGTGTTGCCCGCACCCACGCAGAAGAAGTCTCCCCTATTGCCTGAACATAATATGTGGCGTAATGAGTTGCAAACGGATGATTATTGTATGTAATATCCAGCCTGTTGTTGGGTGGGGTTGTTGTAAGAACCGTTTTTACTTCTGCAATAACGCTGTTGTATATGCCGTTGTTGTTGCCATATGCTTGTTCGCCGGTGTTGTAATTATAAATTACGCCGCCGGTGGTCCGGTTGGTATAGTTTATTCTGGCAACATGGTTGTACGCATATTCATGGCCGGCGGCAACCGCCACCGGATTTGAGTCAAAAAACACTATCCCGCCGCTTGGGTCAAGCGCGGTTACAGAATACCCGTAACTTCCGCCCTCCACATCATCGGCAAACAAGCTAGATACGCCTATGCTTCCGTTTGTGCCGACATTTGTTTCTACTCTGAATCTGTCAACCTTTAACAGCGGTCCCATTCTTTTGGCTGTGTCTGGATTAATTGTTTGAAGATCATGCGCCTTAACCAGGTAATATACAGAAGGGGATGTAAGACTATTTATATTCACTCTCTTAGTTTCGTCAAATATATAATTTTGCCCGGGCACCACTCCGTTTACTGCACCGGCACTGATTGAAAGACCCTGTTTGTTTGGGTCGTCGATTTGGGTTGACCGCAGCTTTAGCATAATCCTGAACTGATACGCCTCACTCGGATATCCTGCGCCCATAAACTCACCGCCATCATTCGGTTTTATTGCTTCAACATAAACCTCCCACCAGCCAACTCCGCCCGCCTCTTTGCTTGCATTATAGCCCACTCCGCCGTGATAAACATCAAAATTGCTATAATTAAAATTATTGTTAAACCCGCTTGCAATGTTTTGGTTTGATTGAAGCCCCGTACCGCCAAGGCCGCCAATAGTCTTTACTCCGGCTTGCGGCATGGAAAAACCGGATTCTCCCCACGGCATATTTGGAGTCTTGTCCTTTCTGTTAAACGGCGCAACCGTAACGCGGTAGTTTGTACTGTTGGATTCATGGACATTCCAATTAAGCCTTATAGTAGTTGGGATATACGCGTCGTATGTTGTATGTTTCATATTTGGTCCGGTGTTGGAATAGTCTATGTCCGCCCGTAAATCATCAACCGATACCGTATCCACAACCCCAGAGCGTACATAAAACGCAATTGTCTGTGTTTTTGCATTCAAATCACCTTCGGGCATAGGGCTGTTTTTCCATCCTGATAATGCATCCGGTACAGCTATAAGCGCAAGCTCAACAATTCCTCCTCCTGTTTGACTATGTTTCTCCCACAGCCAGGTACGGAGCATTTGGTATATGGAACCGAGGCCTGCTATAGTGTAAGTGCCCTCATTAGCAGCAGGATTTTTAAAGTTTCCGCCTAATATGGGGTCGCCAATATCACTCCAGCTTCCAACTCCGTTCAGCCTGCCAACCAGCTGATATTGCCCTATAGCATCATATTCGCTGCCCTGACGGCCTTCATTGTCGTCTTTCACATAAAGGTCGCACGCAGTACCGTTGGTGTTAAGGTTTGTAAGCCGATTCTTGTCATCTATTTCCCCTGATTTCAGGTTGCTTCTTTCAAATATATCATCTATCAGCAGCTCAAATGTGGGCGCAACCATCTGGCGGTTTATCTGTTGGCTTTCTGTTCTTTGGTAGCTGTCTGTATACAAGGTGTCCTCAGCCTTTGCCTGAACAACCACTCTGAACGTAGCGGGCGCGTACAACATAAGCTGATCAAAAAGACCGCTGTAACTTTCTTTACTTATCACTACACTGCACTTGCCGTCTTCTTCACCACGCTTAATTTCAACTATTGTCGTGGCACCATTTGGTAAAGGCACCCATCCGTTGTTATTATTATAAACCTCCAGCGTTAATGTAAAGCTTTTTGCATTGTGTGACATATTGCTGACATTAACCGTAAACTCAAAACTGCGCTCATGTACCTGCTGCGCTGTAATATAATCCAATCCTGGCCCCAAATTTGTAACTATTTCCACAACCGGGCTATCCAGCCTGATTCTGTAGATAAACTGAAACGGACTCGGGCCATAGACGCCTAATTCCTGCAGATTCGGATTATAGCCGCTAAGAAGAATCTTGTACCTGCCAGGGCCGGTGCTTTGTTCATAGTCGCCAAACAGCACCCACGCAGGAATATTAATTACAAAGCTTCCGGTAAGGTCACCATCCAGGCTGCCCAGCAGCGCATTGCCGCCGAGGGTACCGGCAAAATCTATGCGTTTGCCTTCTGAATTACACAAGTAAATGTTCCGGCGCAAACTCTCCCTGTCCACACAAAAGTATAATGTGTTGCAATGGCTTATTCCGCTTTCGTCCATAACCAGCAACATGTAGTGTTCTGCATCGTTCTGGTTTAAAAAGCTCCACGTTAAGGTCACTTCGGCGGTTTGGGCCCTGACGGTTGTTTCGTTTACCTCAACCCGGCCAGGCTGGTTTGTTAACACGGCAAAATCTCTCGGTGGAAAAGCTTTGGGCAGATTATAATACACAACTTGCGAGTAGTCGGAATTTACATAAAAGTCCGGATTTCCTATAGCCCTTAACCTAACCGTGTTCCAGGCGCCCTGGTCTAAGTAAAAATTGCCGCCTGAGGTATTGTTGCTGCTTGCAAAGTGCCGGTTTGATGTTGTAGTTATTCTAATTTTATGCTCTTCTAGTGCAAAACCATTAATTTCAACCACGCTAAGTTCGTATCCCAATACTCCATCAGCCTCATAAGCATTCCACGATATTGACCAGCCCTCGCCGGTGAAGTCTAAACTTAAAGTTGCAGGCAATTGCGGCACAGGAAGCTTTACATAATGCTTGAACTGAGCGGCCGGGGTTTTGTTACTCCTTGGGCTTGAACTGAAGAGGTCGCTGGACTCGCCTATGGCTATTACATATACAACATAGTCTCCGCCTCCACGCTGATTTTTGAAATCTGCCCAGATGTCATATGTATACTTATTTGTAACCGAGTCATATGTCAGGCGCTCGTCGTTGGTGTCAAGGCAGATTTCATATTCACCTTTTATTATTTCACTGTTGGTGCCGACAGAAAGAAATACCTGTATCATGTATTTTTTTGGATATACCTTAGTGCTGTCGGACATTTCCATTTCAACTCTAAGCCAGCTTACATTAATTTTTGTTTCGGTTTCGTTGCTAGTATAAGCTTCTTTGTCGTCCGCCAGCAAAGTGCTGCCGTTAACCGTTACCACTACAGCTACATCCGCCGGCATGGCAAACGGGTCTTTAAACTGCCGCCAAACGGCAGCCTCCGAAGGAGTATAGGCTGAGTTTGAACTTATAATTTTAATAGTTAACCGGTATGCTCCGTTTTTCAGTGATAGGCCATTTAAATAATCCGTCCCCCACAGCATATCATACAAATTAAAGCTCATTTCCGGATTCGGACTTCTGGGCATTGTCCAGGTGTGAATATCCTCATACCCGCTGCCGTTTTTCTCTGCAGTCGAGTCTGTGTCGTATGCAACTATAACTTCATACCATACTGTATCTATGTTGTCCCAGTTGCTGTTAAGCTGGTTGTTCCATGAAACAACATTATTGCTGCCCCAGTTTACGTTTGGCGCAGGAAGCACTACCTGGTAGCCGTTTACCGGTATTTCATCACTCCAGTCACCGCGCGAAAAATGCTTGTCGGGCATTGCTTCAACTGCCACTCTTATCCGGTTGTCACCGCCGCGCAGATAGTCCATTATAAGGCCATCTATGCTAAACAGGCTATAACTGTATATGCCGGGAGCAGACGTTGGCGCGCCTATTAAATTAATTAAATGTTCTTTGCCGTTAATAGATACCACAAACCGTACGTTGCCGGCTGCGGCCTCCGGCCCCGCCAGCGTCCAATACAGCCAGGTGTTTTTGCCGATTGTTTCGCCGTTCATAAGCGTCAGCTCCTCCGGACGGTATGGGTATTTTATTAAAAAGTTGAACATTCTGCCGCCCATACTGTAGTCTTGATACAGCGGAGGGCTTGCACGCACATCCATGTTAGACGTAAACTCGCCGGGCACCAATGTGGTGATTGTATAATAGTAATATCCGGAAATATATGGATTATTAATCCGTCCGGTTGAATATGCAAAGACGGAGATATCAAACCTTATTTCGCCTGTTAACGGATTAATTGTAAACCCATCGGCACCGGATTTTATAAAGAAGCCCGATTCATTTTTGCCGACAAAGCAGTTGTAGTTCGCGCTGTTTCCTTTATTGTCCCTGACCCATACGTTGTAGCCTGCATAAACCGGGACATAACTCTCACCGTTAAACGCGTCAAACGGCAGCCCGTGACCGGGCAGCTGGCTGGAATGTGTAAAATAAATATATCCGTGCGCCCGCACAAAACCGGTGTAAGGCTCGGGAGCATCGTACTCCATAATATGCGTAAGCGCCGCTTCTTCCGCCTGCGGCATCCTATACTGATGCTTATAAACTCCGCTGCCGCTCGAAGAAAATACTTGCTTCGATTCTAAGAAATATCCGCTGGCGGGAGCACTTACGCTTATAATATAACTTCTTGGCGGCAACTGATTTAATATATCTATAATTTCAAATCCGCCTACCCCATAAATTATCCCGGAAATATGCAACTCAGTTAAGCTCAGAGGGTCCAACAGCCTTATGTTATACGTCTTGTTAATAATAGCATTGCCAAAATTAACAATCACGCTTGTTGGGTTATATTCGTCTTCGGCTTGGGTTGCTCCCATTGCGTATTTTACCGTGTGTGTAACATTGGTCGGCTCTGCATGCATAAACCAAACCTCAATTTTTACTGTTTCAGTATTGCCGCCCAAATAATATTCGCCGTTATTAAGCGCCGTAAATCTCACATCATACTCGCCCGGCTGAAGTATCACACCCGAAACGTCAATAGCCCCGGCATACATGAAATACGTAAAGGACTGCCACTCTGTGCCTGAAGATGGTTTAATGTCTATTGTAAACATATCAGCGCCGCGCACAAAGCCGGTTAACTCCAAACGTTTTACGTTAAACTCCTGACTGGTCAAATCTGCCGGCAAATCCGGTGTAATGCTTACTTTAAGACCGGATATAACAAGTTTAATCTGATGACTGAATCCGGCATACGCCGACCATAGTGAATCTTTGTAGTATGTGCCTCGTGATAGCATACGTATGCGGGCATATAAATAATCGCCCTCCAGTTCTATTAAGTGCCCCGTTAAGTCTGCTGTCAATGCGCCGCCGGATGTGCTGAGTGCAATCCCGCCCGGTCCACCAAGAGTAAAGGTTCTGCCCTCTTCGCCAAACTTAATCTGGCCGCCTACGTTTCTGCCTATTTCAAGCTCAAATGAATTGTTGATGGTGTAGCCTGCAGGAGCATCAAAGCTAAGTATATTGCTTAAGCCTCCCGATATGCTGAAAACATCAACCGTATTTTCAAGGGCATATCTTCTAAATGATTTATAATATGGTTGGTCAGAACTGGAACGCTGGCCGTATACCCTTTTACATGTATCGCTGTAGACATATAGCCTTACGGTATACTCCATAGGGCTTAAACCGGCAAGTACACTGGTAAAGTCCAGACTATAGCTGCTTTGACCGGGCGTGCCAATCTTAATTGTCAGCACCGTTGCAGGACTATTCGGGTCTCCGTTTATATCGCAAACCTCTATAACAAACCCGGTTGCATGTCTTAGGTCACCGCTGAAGTTTATAACATAATTGTTGCTGGCATCATCCTCCACGCTTGTTATTATTATAGGCTCATCGTACAAGTACGGCGCCAGCCAGTTTAATTCAATGATGCGTTCCTCATACATAACCGCATTGCCGTAAATTATCTGCTCAAAACTTCCGTTTGGAATATCGTAGTTTGGAGCTGGGTCCTCTTTTACCTCTGTCAGTATAACTCCGTTAACCGCATGCGCATACAGCTTGATACTAAAGTATCGGTTAAAATTATGATGGTCTTTAACCAGCTCGTATTCGCCCCTCAGCTTTTCTGCAAGCCACACGGAGTCTATAGTTATAATACTCGTTACCGCATTAAAACTTGCGTTATCATCGTTAATGGCCCATTGTTCTTTGCCGTTAATACTAAGCGAATATATATTTTCCCAGCGCGGCTTTCCGTCTTCTGTGTACAGCCCAAGCTGGCTTGACAGCTCGTTTTTAAAACTCAATGTAATTGTTCCGCCGGTTTTATTTATGTAAAAATCGGGAGAGAGTGCCGGGTCGGCCAAAACAATTTCGGGCGCGTCCCTTGGCGCCGGCAGCAGAGTAGCAAGTACAACATCACTGTTGCCGTGCTCATTATTGCCTTCTGCAAGCAATGCAATTGCGTAATAATATGTGAGGTGGAGATTTGCGGTGGTTAAGGTATCCGTAAGCGGATAATATACTCTTCCATCGTCCACATAAACTCCGTTTTGCCCAACAATTACATTAGCGCTTGTAAGCACCGCGGACAACTCCGCTAATAAATAATCATTGTGTCTCTGATAATATCTGGTGACCCAGTCACCCACGCTTTCATCAAAATATGTGTCTTCCTCCCACGGAACAACCGTGCCGTCCGGCATGAAATAGATGCCGTTGGCGTCTCTAAGCACATACGCAAGCCTATAGGAGTCAACCGGCAAGCCGCTGCTCGGATACGTTACCTGAGTCCAGACCTGAGTCCAGGTTAAATACCTTACGCCTTCAATAACTACAAGCTCCAAATAGGCTGGAGGGCTTAACGCGCCATCCGCCTCGTAATTGGTTTCAGCTGCATCAGACTTAAGATACGCAAGGTATGTGTAGCCGTTTGGTAAGATGCCCGTAAACTCGGACGGAATAGTTACGGAAGCTGTTACATCATTGCTGTACAGCTTAACCGTATATTTATAACTGGTTGCAACATCTACAAGATTTGTTGGTATGGAATACACTAAGCGGCTTCCGGAAGGAACACATTCCCCGCGCGTTATAACTATAGTTTCCAGCGGCCAATCCTCTCTAAAAAACTCCAGAGTATATGTCTCGCTGTTTGCTACAGGCGTAAAACGAAGCTCTGCTGCAGACTCCACCTTTACAATAAACAAGTCCTGCGTTGCCGCAAGCTTCTCGTGCCGGATACAATATACCGGCGTGCTGAGCGGACTGTTTGCCCAAACGCCCGAGCCCAAAACCTCTACCCTTACCTCGTATACTCCGGCTTTTGTAGTAATCTCACTGAAATTAGTAAGACTGTAGCTTATTGGGTTAAGGCCCGCTGAAGGAGTAAACGTAATAGGCGTTAATACTATGTTATTAAGCCTGTCTGTTACGTGTATCGCAAAGCTTCTGGCTGCCAGGTTGGGCCGTTCAAACACAATTTCCAGCAGGCTTTGTGTTGCCTCAAGAACCTTGCTTCCGCCTACAAAACTTACGTTAGCAGTTTCAAACTGAAGGCAATACGTAAAGTCATGACGGTTCCAGTTTGACGCAAGATAAAATGCCGCCAGATTATCGGAAGCCCTGATTTCAATGGTATAGCTGTTCTGTTGTGGAATCTTCGAGAAGTAACCTGAGTTTAAATATGCGCCGAATCTGCCGCCGCCTAAATCTGTAATCATGTTGCTTGGAACGTCTATTGCTGCACTGCCGGTTACCTTAATTTCAAAATCCAACGAGTTTGCCGGAGCCTGCCATGATACAAACACAATTCCGTAGTCATCAGTGCTTTGCGGATGATTAAACAACTGAATAATTTCAACATTTGAAACCATATCCAGCTTGCCGTAATGAACATAAATTTGTGATGATGGGCAAAGCGAGTCTTGATACCAGACTGTAGACCCGCTCGGAATTGTTGGGCTTGCTATTGCGCGCACACCAAAATACACTTCACCCGGGCTCCCAAAAAACGCTGTGGAGCTGGGATAAAACCAGCCGGAAATATTGTAAGATAAACTTGTTCCGCTTTCAACCAGCTCAGCCAGACTCAGCTGTCCGGCATTCCAGCCGGTTCTGGAAGCGTAAACTTCATAGCTAACCGCATTCTGGACAGCAATAATCTCTACCGTAATTGTTTCACCGCTGGTCACGGTTCTAAAATTGGGACTGCTTAACGGCGGACTGTATGTATACAGCAGTTCCGCCTCCAAACTGGCCTGATAATAATATTCTCCTATTGCCTCATCCGGTATCTGTTTATGCCCGATTGCCGTAACTACAACAGTGTATATTCCCGGAAATGCGGCCGACAGCTGCGGTTCAATATCAAGCCTGACTTTGTTGTCGGGGCTGCCTAAGAAACTGGTGTTTTGGTTAACCACAGTCACTGAAGTGCCATTTATTGCATAATCCTTGTAAACGCGCACGTTGTAAACCGTAGCGTACGGCACAACCTCCCACACAACCTCATGGCGGCCGTTGCGCACCTCAACGCTGATATCGGGAGTTGCAAGCTGAAGCTTTCTGTCATAAATTAACATAGCAGCCGCACTGTTTGCTATCAGTAAGTTGTTTCCGATTGCCCGGACAACAATCTGATACTTTGCTCCGCCGTTTGCGGCAAAATAATCGGTAAGCTCGTAGGCGGTTGTTCCTCCGCTAAGCGTAAGCGAAATTGGAGTGCTTACGGCATTTTGCACCGAAACGCTGAAAGCATAGCCTGTGGCTCTGTCTATTGCACCCCAGCTGACCCACCACCTGCCGAAAGCATCTTCGCTAATAACAGGCACCGGAGTTGCAAGCACGGCTAAATCGTGGTAATAATATTCAAATTTATTCGAGTTTATTATCCAGCCTGTGTAATCTTCGCTGCCCGGAAGTGCATGTTCGTGCAGATACGCTGCCACAATACTGAACATTGTTGTGCCGCTTTTCTCAATCAGGTCCTCCGGTATTTCAATTGAAATCAACAGACTTAATCCAAGCGGAACAGGACGCTTAACAATTATGGAATTGCCCTCGTCATCTTCAACAACAATAATGTAATGTGTGGCATGACGTACGCTGTTAAAGTTTGCCTGATACCGTATTGTGCCGCCCACAATCCTGGCCGATACATTAAAGTCGGTAACCGCCGCCAGTTTAATGACGGTGTAATTAACCGTTATAGGAGCGCTGAACGGAGACTGTAAAAACCTTCCGTAGCCGGCCGCACATACGCTTACGGTATTTTCACCCGGCCTTAAGTGATTAATCAGGTTAAAAGAATTTACAAAATGGGTTGTTGTCCCCTCATCAGAATTTATCAGCTTGCCGTTAAGCATTACATAATATCCGTTACGTGTACCCGGAACACGCTCCCATGTCAGCACAAACGCCGAATCAACACCTACATTGTCAGGAGTACCGAAAGGCGTGATTGGGCCGTATGCCTGCTCATTTGAAAACACTGATTCCAATTCCACGTTATTGCCCGGCTCGGGAAATGCTTTTACTCTGAATACATACGGCAAGTTGCCGGCATCTAAAAAGTCGGTTATATCATAAATAAACACTTCAACCAACCCCAAAACCGGGTCCGTGCGCATAAAGCTTTCCGAATCCTGACGTATATTAACCCTTTTGCCGTCAATATCCGTTACCCAGCCCGATACTCCCAGACCGCTGAACCATATGCTATAGTAAATTTGTGATGCAGGCTGACCTACTTTCGTCCAAACCAGATATTCGCGATAGTTAATCACTTCCTCTTCGGAGCTTGTATCGGTTTCCTCTTCTGCTTCTACCTCTTTTACCTCTACCTTAAAAAGCACCGGAGCCGGCAGCACATATTTAATAACATACAGCAGGCTTGCGCTTTCTGCCGATGCAGCATAAAATTTGTAGCCTATGGCCTGTACGGTAAGCCTGTATTCTCCCGAAACGGATACCAAGCTGCCAAGGGCAGCCCAGTTGTCTTTAACCGTTGCGCTGGCTACAACCGAACCGCCGCTGTATGCCCTTACCAGATATCCGTTTGTAGCATACGGAATATGCTGCCAGGTTAAAAATTCCGCACCCGCCGCCCCGCCTACTGCCAAGCCAACAGGCGTGTCAAGCTGCGTATTTACATCTACCCTTATAGGCTCACAAAACTCCGAAGCATTGTAAAAGGCCGGCCCCGCATTTACCCTGACTTTTATATTATAAATTCCGTCGTCCGACGAGCTTAGCGGAACAACCGCCCGTGTTGCAGTAATGGAAATTGAGTCTCCGCTGACAAACGGAAAACCAAGGTCGGTTCCAACCACAAGGTTATAACTTAACGCACCGGGAACGGCATCCCAGGTGATAATCAGCTGATTTCCTTCTTTAACCGCGGCAAGACCTGCAGGAGCGGCATGTGTTACAAACTTCTGATACACAACCGGCTCGGTAAACGGACTGGTTGCAACAAAAGGCGCTCCTATTGCCCTTACTCTTACGGCGTACTCAAGCGGGTTGCTTACCAGGCTTGTTATATCAAATGCCAGGTCGTTTGTATATCCCAGTTCGGTTGATGTGCCGCCATGTAAAAGTTCCAGCTCATAACAGCTGGCACCGCTTACCGGACTCCAGCTTACTATCAAACTGCCGCCCATATCATCTATCCTTAGGTTGGCGGGCGCAGACAGCTCCGTGTTTATAACATACTTTAAGATATTACTGGGCAGCGAATCTAAAACAAACGCACTGTTGCTGTTGTGTGCCGCAACCTTCATGTCGTAGCTTCCAATGCCTAAATGCGCAATTGCCGGCAAGTTTGCAGCAATATCAAAAACCAGGCGCGAGGTAAGAAAATCCACCGTATCAATAGTTACCTTGTACATATCAGCCCTTGGTACGCTGTTCCACATTAAAACCGACCCTGTTAAATCAACCTCCAACTGAGGCGAAGCAAGCCGGGTTGTGTTGTTGTGAGGTATATTAGTGGTATAATCCGAATCAAATTCGGAATTTGCAGCTCTTGCCTTTACGCTTATTGCATATTGCTTATAGTCTGTCATCCAATTGGTTATATCAAACTCAACCAGCGGCAGGTCGCTGCCGTATATTGTAACTCTGGACTCGTCTATAAGAAGGTCATAACTCTTGGCATTTGTAACAGCCCCGAATTTAACCAGATGCCGCCCATTTTCAACCACTACCACCAAATTGCTTGGCGCGCTGAGCTTGTACTCCGGCTCCGGTACATTACCCGGCCTTAGCGTAATTACAAGCGTAACAATAGCGGCTGCCAAAACAACGGCAACTGCCGATACTATGTATATCCATGTCCGCTTCTTGCCGCTCTTCTGCCCGTAACTATAACTCATAGTTTACCTCTTCTGTTTATTCCCACCAAAGTGTCGGTAACGCGCCCGAACCACCATTAAACGCCCCCAAACCACCATTAAACGCCTCGTATCCGTTGTTTAACCTGACTACTACTGCGGAATCTGTTTTTAGTTCTGACATAGTTTTGTAAGCACCGGCATCAGTATAGCTGCTAGGTATTAATACCCCCCTACTATATCCGGCAAGGGCCTGGGTTCCGGCTCCGGTAAAGCCGTCAAACACTGGTCCCTCTCCCTGATAAAACACATTGTTTAATAATTCCGAATGTGGGGCCCAGTTGTATCCTACAATCCCGCCTTTAAAATTGGTGTTTGGCCGTTCTAAGAGTTTGATCCAGCCGCTGCTGTAGCAATTGTTTATTTTGCCGCTACTCTGGTTTTCGCCAACGATTCCGCCGGCATAAACTATCCAGGTCTCACCGGAAAAGTTTTCGCTGGTGATATCGGCTGTATTGTAGCATAGCAGAATATCACCGTTGTTAAGCCCGGCAATTCCTCCCGCCTGCCCGTTAGATGCATAACCGCCCGTATTTTTTCCTTCGCCATTAACAGCGCCTTCGTTTTTACACACAACAACATTTCCGCCGAATATATTGCTTGCAACTATTCCGCCTGCGTAATTTGCCGTTATTATGCCCTTGTTTGCGCTTTTTTCTATCTTTCCTTTGTTTTCTGCCGCAATACCGCCGGCGTATGTAACCGGAACGTTGCATTCAAGCGTAATGGTCATATTGCTTGAGCTGTTGCTTATAACGCCCATGGGTTCGTTAAACACAACCAGCCCGCCGGCACGCGAATTATTGTTGTTTGTGGCATTATTATATATTCTGCTGCCTGCCACGGTAGCAAGCACATGACAGTTGTATATGGTGCCGTTATTATATCTTGCAATAGCAGCGGCCTCAACTTCTGGCGCATTAGGCCCGCCGTAAATATCAACATCTTTTAAATTCAGGTTTTTAACAGTTCCGCCGTCTATATAGTTAAACAACGCAGCAGTTTTTTGGTTGTTGGTTCTATAATTGCTTATGCTGAATTTTTTTCCGTTAAGTCCGCCCGTAAACGGCTCGGCTGCTGTGCCGATACTTATAAAATTTGTGCCTTGATTGCCAAGGGCGGGCAGCTCTATATCCTGACCCAGTTCAAACCAGCACATTGGTATGTGCCTGATATAATCAAGCTTAGCTACCTCACTGCCTGCAGCTGTTTCGTTTACAGGGGTTTTGTCGTTTATAATAAATGGTTTATCCTTGCTTCCGTTACCGCTCTGGAACTTGTTAAACACAAAACTGTTGCCTGCAGGCAATGCGTCCGAACGGAATACCGAGTCATTGCTCATGGCCGCCGAAATACTGAGGTCATATGTGCCCAATGTCCAAAACGGCATTTTATTTGTGCCGATTATTGTCTTTTCTCCCACATCATCCCCGTCCCCGTCTTCAAGTCTAAACTTGTTTGATATTCTGTATGATACAACAAACATATCAGCCAAAATGTCTTCCGGCAGTTCTATATCGTCCGGCCCCTGCCAGGTCAGAAACAATTCTTCCGCACCTATGGTAATACTTTGCAGCTGCGGCATTTTGTATGCACCGCGCTCATCGCTTATGTTTGAGTTTACAAATCCGGAAGTGTTGTCGTCACCTTGTGTGCCCATTGCCTGAATGTAGTAAGAATAGTACACGAGAGACTTGTATACAACCACCCCGTCGGAATGTTCACTAAATACAGGAAAATCAGGACCTTCCAGCACGAATTGTCCTTTGCCTTCGGCAACGCTTGCCCGCTTTGTGTAGTTAACATATACCCCTATATCCGGCAAGTAGCTTGAATCATAATTAGAGTACGCAACATCAAAATCCCATGCTATAGCACCGTTAAGTATGTCGGGCTGTATTACGGGAAGTTTTTTAATGTTTTCCAGCCACGGACACCAATCACTGTTTACATACAGCAGTCCGCTGCCGGCAAAACCGTTACTGCCCCTATGCCGCACACTTATCTGGTACTCAATTGCCTGCCCGTTTTCAAATGCCGGCGCAAGACTTGCTAATGTGGTTTTGCCGTGAACTACCATAAACTCTTGGGTTTGCGGGCTGGGGTGCAGCGCCACATTGTTTTCCAAATAATGGTCTATCCGCATATCATATACTAAATTATCGTACTGGCTGTCCCACACAACCTCTCCGTCCTTGAGTCTTAAATCGTTAATCGTTGCCAAAAGCTGCACAAACATTTCCGGAGTTCTGCCGCTGCTCAGCGCTAAAGCACTGTCCAGCATTCCCAAAACTTCCGTATTGCCTGTTGCAGACACTCTGATAGACTGCGGACCTCCGGCAAGCTCCTGATGCTGCCTCATAATAAACAGCTCGTGTAAACCAACAGTGTACGAAAACTCCGACCCTACCAGCAGCCTGAAGTTGATAAGTCTGTCGTCCAGCTGAATGTTCGGCTCAACCGATATCAGCCTGGCATTACCGCTGGCGTTCCATGTATACCAGTCAATTTCACCATTACGGACCTGCAAGCCTTGCGGTGTAGGAAGTTTATATATTTTACGCTCGGCCGTTGCGGCTGAGTTTATATATTTCAGATTATCACCTGCCGCCCATATTGAAATAGTGTATACGCCGGCCTCGTTTCTGTTTGGAAGATAATTAAAGGTGTTTCTGCCGTCGTTTAAAACAAAATCACTCCCCGTTATACCTCCCGGCTCGGACCAGTTAACCATGTACCCGGACGCGTCTTCCACTTTATCCCACTCAATTAGTCCGTTTTTAACGGTAAAGTTGCCAAACCCCGCAGCAATCGGCGCAGGCAGCTTGGACACCTTATGTGAATAAACCACAGACCAGTTGCTGGATATATACTCTCTGCCGTTGCCTCTTGCCCTTATACTTATTTCATACTCTTCTCCCACAACCGGGTTAAACATTATGCCGTCTTTGTCGGTTTTAGCCGAAAGGGCATAACTGAACTCGCCGGCATTGAAAACAAGCGTACGCATAACATCCATTGTGTCTTTAAGCATAAGCTCATAGCCCCGGTCAGGCGCATTTGACAGTGCCCTTATCCATGTAATCAAGCCGTTTGAAACATACAGCACGGGGGCAATATATCTCTCCACATTAAGCACGGCGCTTGGTGCGCTGGACACAACATATACTGTTTGCCCCTCTTCCATAACAGTTCCGCCGGCATAGTTAGCTACAAGCTGAATATTCATCCTTTCGTTTATAGCAGCAAACATTGCGTGCCCTAAATTAAGTGTTCTGTTGTCAAAGTCAACCTGGGCTGAATAATTGAAGTAGTTTGTTTCTATCCAATACCCTGTTTCGCCGTTAATAATCGGCGTATAACTGGCCGCCAGGGTATTTTCTGCCCAGCCAACAACTTCATCTGCAATATTAAGGCCATGTACCGATTGAAGCCGCCTTACTAAAAATACATTAGAAAACTCACCCGTAATCTGATTGGCTTCTGTTCCTACCGCACGGATACTTATCTGATACACCCCGCCGAGATAGTTGCCAGGGAAATTGAAGACTGTGGTTCCTACGCGCGTAATCCCATAGTTAACCAGTCCAACCCCGTCTTCACGTTTGCTTACCCGCACATCGTATGTTGTAACCTCGTCCACAACATTCCACACCACGCTTGAGCCCAGCGCACCAAAACCTGTGCCCGGCACACCCAGTTTTACCACTTCAATTTCGTTGTTTTTTAAGTTTTCTAAGTCTTCTAAATCAAGTTCACTGCTGAACGTATTGGTATTATTGCCAAGCGCAACTACGGTTAGATACCACGTTCCGGCAGCCAGCCCGGACAGGTTGTAACTTAATGTATTTACTGCATGAAAAACCTGCACAGGGGTATGCGCTAAGTTCTGGCGGCCGAAAACCATGTATGCGTTAGCTTCGCGTATAATTCCATCATTTTCAAAACTGACCGGGCTCCAAACAAACACGCCCGCAGATACATATCCTATTGCCGGACTTAATACCGAGAAGAAAAACGATTCGCTGATATTGCTGTTTAGCAAATTAATCATGTCGCCGCAAGCCATAACTCTTATATTATAACTGCCGGCAGGCAAATCGCTCCGGACTAAGTAGCTGGTGCCGAATATTTCTTGGCCCGCATATACACCGCTGCCATAATTGATGTATACAATATATCTGTTAATTACAACACCGGCAGGAGTAACAACCGGTTCCCATCTGAATTCGCCGTCAACAATTCGGAGGCCGGTAGGCCTGGCCAGCTTGATTGCATTAAAAGGTTCCGAATAGTTTGAATTCAAGTACACCACGGCACCCGAGCTGTCCTCATAAAACGAATAAACTCTTATGCTGAGCGGTGTCATTACCTGGCTTATAGTGTTGATGGGTAAAGAGTTTGTGCTCACCGTATAGTTTGAATTGCCTATGTTTACACTAAATCTGTTTGGGAGAATACCGCCTATACCGTCGGCATCCCAGTACAGCACGCCGTCCTCTGCTCTCAGGTTGTACGGAGCAGGAAACTTGCTTGCAAACATAGCAATGGCCGTATAGTTGCCGTCAAGATACGGTGAAACAGTACCTAACGCCTTAATTTTAAAGCCATATGCGCCTGCGCCAAAATTGGCCAGCAGCTGGTTTACGGCATTTTCGTTGTTTTGCACTCTGTGCTCGGTAATAACGCCGCTGCTGTCAATCTCAATTAAAAACTCATTGGCATTTGGCATAGCATCCCACTTAAGTATGCCGTTTTCCACTTTCAGGTTTTGCGGCTCTCCAAGTTTTACTGCACCAAAGCCAAGCTCAAACACATCCGAATCAAACACGGTTGTGCCGTTGCCCAGGCTTTGAATTTTTACGTTGTAACTGCCGGCAGCAAATATAATTTTGTCATCGTCATCCATCCAATAGTCCAGTGCAAATGTCTTGGTGTTTAAATATAAAGGATTTGGGCTTGGAGATAACATAAAGGGCATATCATTTATAAATATTACATAGCCGCCGGTTGCAAAAAGGTCTAACTCCCACATAATCTGCCCGTTCTGCACCCTGAAACTTGCCGGCTTGTTAAGCTTGCGCACAGGCAAAGCAGCCGACGGGTTGCTTGGTGAATAATGCGACTCGGCCAAACCAACCGCAATAACGCTCACGTTTGTTACACCAACTGCAATATGCGCACTAAGGTCAAAGCTGGTTCCATCAACTATTGCGCCCGACGACCCCTGCCCAACCATAACTACGTAATGGTCGGCATTTGTTACTGCCTGCCAGGTAAGCTGCATATTTGATACAGACAGCCCCGTCGGGCTGTTTAGCCGTTCAACCGCACATGGCCCCTCGGCAACAGAGTCTAACGTTGTGCTTCCGTCACCCAGCGCCTGTACCCTTACTTCAAACTGAGCGTTAAGAGATACAAACTGAGCCAGTGCCGGGTCGGCCAGCAAGTCTAACAACAGCACTCCGGCACCCACGTCTCTTGTAACGGGTGCATCATTATTATTGTTAAGCTCAATTCTGTACCCTGCGGCCCCCACCACGTTCCGCCACGTAACCACACCCGCAACAAGCTGCTGCTCGGCTGGTCTGTTTAGTTTGGTAATTGACACTGTAGACGAAAGCGCCGAATCCCATATGTTGCCAGCCCCGAGACCAATAGCGGTAACCGCAAACGAGTACTCTCCGTCCGGTATGTTTTGCGGTATTGTATATGTAACCACAGCCGCGCCTATATCCAGATTTGCAGGATTATTAAACACCAAGGCAAGGCCGGCATCCAGTGCCGCACCGTTTCTGGTTACGCTTATAACATAGTCGGTTGCAGCGTTGCCTTCATTGTCTTTTACAACATCAAAAACAAGCTTGCTGTTCTGTCTTGAAGTGTTGTTTACGTTTGGCGTAGGCAGCTTAGTGAAAACAGCCGGACTGCTCCAGGCTGAGCTGGCGTATTTAATGTCGAGACCAATTGCCCTTACTCTAACGGAATATTTTATGCCGGGCGTAAAGTCGGCAAACTCGGTCAGCATAGTGTTTGACGTGCGTTCTATTCCGTTAATTTCAAGCTTATACGACGGCGTATAATCACGGTCTTCGGTTATAACCTCTCCCCAGATTAACTTGTTGCCGTTGTAAGCCGGCTGAGAGGGAGCATCTAGCTGTATTAGCTCCGGATTTACTTTGACATGACACGTTTGTGTAAAATTGCCTTGCTGAGTGGTAACAGTAATCAGCACGTTTCCGGCAGAAACAGCCAGAACCTGCCCGCTGCCGTTTACCGTTGCAACGGCCGGATTGCTGGACGCAAAGGTTACGTTTTTATTGCTTGCATCAGACGGAAAGATTTGCGGAGTCAACGTAAAACTAACGCCGACCGCCATTTCATAACTGGTGTAGTTTAACGACAAACTCGCAATGTTTTTTGGTTCATCGTCACACGCCGCCAGCAGCGGGATAAATGCTGCAAACGCCAGCAGCGTTATAAAACTTAAAACAATTCCCCTTATTTTCCGCATATGTTTCTCCTATGTTTTATCATGCGTAAATTTTTCTTTTTTATATAAAGATGATACCGCAAGTAAAGCAGGTCCAAACAGACGTACTTTATGTTACATTAATAGTATCAGTTTTTTCTTTTTTTTAAAAGCAAATAAGCCAAACAAGTATGAAAAATTGCATCATGTCACATACTATTCCCGATTACAACAACAGCAACGGGAGAGTTAATGAATATGCGTAACAAAAAATTCCCCTCCAAACCGGATGGAAAGCGGAGCCGAACAGGCGTGTGCATTGCGTTTATGTTTTTGTTTGCGGTTTTTGTGCTTGTGTGCCCGCAAACAGCCGTATGTGCCCAATCAGACGAAGGTGCTACGGGCGCCCGCCAGACCCTGACCCGGACTATAGAAACCCACAGTAAAATTAAACGGAGTATGTACCCCTATACAGCGTACGCCGAATTTGAAGGCGCGCTTATTTCGGCCCAAACCGCGCTCAATAATCCGGACTCGTCAGAAACTGTTTTAGAAGCGCATATAAGTAATCTCCATGCCGCCCGGGCCAACCTGCAGTCAAGCGGACATATGCCTACAAACGATTTTATATTAACCATAATTCTTATTGTAGTTTCAATTGCAATAACCACGGCCGCTGTTGCCTACATGTTAAGACACCGGCTTTTACAAAAAACAGCCGCAACAAAACAGCCGCCCCACAAACGGCCTTAGAAAAAGAAAAACAGGCACACGCCTGTTATTTTTCTCCTAACAATGCCAGCAGATAGTCTCTTCCGGCTGCCTTTTCACCGTCTCCGCCGCCCATTCCGGGCAGGTTAAACGCTGCTGCCGGACCGCCGGCCGGTTTGCTTGTATCAACTGCCGGTTTTGCCGCTGCCGCAGCAGGCTGCGGAGCCGCCGGTGCAGGTGCAGGCGCAGGTGGTGCCGGTGCTGGTGCCGCTGCAGGTTCCGGTGCATATTGCGGCATTGGAGCCGGTGCGGCCGGATATGCCGGCTGCTGCATTGGAGGCACATATTGCGGCATCTGCGGCTGCATATATGGCTGCTGCATTGGCATCTGCGGCGCAAACATGGTGTTTGCGTTGTACATCATATTAGGCATCATGGGCTGCTGCATCATGGGGCTGTTTGGCATAAAAGGCATAGGCTGCTGCATTCCGTAGCCTACACTCTTGTGCAATCCACGCTCGGTAATGCGCTGCTGGCCGTACATTGCTACAATGCTTTCAAGTTCCATAATTTTATTAGCTACGTTAAAAGTGAACATATCGTTCACTTTATCGTTGCGTATAAAACTGCCCAAGCTTTGAACCATACTGACAATTGACCGGATGCTGTTTACAACGGCAAGGTTGTCTCCAAACGACATCATCATCCTATCATTCTCAATATTCCTAAGCATATTTTCGAAATCATTTAACATGGAATTCCCCTCTAAGCAAAGCAGCTGCAAAACCAGCCCAGGTTAACAAACTAGAACTGTCCAAGCAGATAGAAGCCCTTAACGTTGGCTGAAACGGCGTCTTCCTGAATAACAAGACGCGGGTCGTTAAACAATGCCCTTAAGTACTTTTCGTATTGCAGACTTCCGCCGCCCGTAAGAATAATACGGTAAAACTTAGTCCACTCCAAACCGAGACCCATAACCGCCTCATAAACACGCTTAGCCTGAAGCTCTTTGTGTTTTTCAGCAAGTTTTTCCAGGTCATAGTTTCCAAACGGCGTCTCAACAATATAAGACTTCAGCAGTGCAATGTCTAACTGATGGCTGTTAAGTGCGTAAATGCTCGCTTCGGGGAAGCGGTTGTTAACCTCTTCCTGAAGGTCGGAAATATAGTCAGACACACCAACCTCAAAGCCAAACGTACCTCTAACCCTGCTTGACTCAAGCACAGCAAGGTCCAACGTGCCCCAGCCGATGTCTATAACAAGACTTCGCTGACTGAGTACTTTCTGGTTAAGCTCTTTAGTGGCTTCGTCATATACAAAATTATAAAGCGTTCCAAGCGGCTGAGGAACAACAATAACTTCTACAATTTCAAAAGTAATGTCATCTACCTGATCCCACTTAACACTTTTTATATTGTGCTCGCCCAGCAAGCTCTTTTTCATTTCTTCAATGATAGCACCGTTTTTAGAAAGCGCACTCGGCACACCGGTAACAAGCCGGATTCGGTCACGCTTAGACGGGTCAATAATGCTGGTTACACCTATAATTGCCTCAATCTTAAACTGCTCGCTGTTGTACCTGGCCTTGCCTCTGCCGCCGCTGCCCATGGCAGAAACATCGCCTACTTCGTAAACCTCTTTGTCATAAACATACATCTGATAGTCGGTTTTAAACGAATAAACCAACCCGGCGTCGTTTATCTCCTTAATAGTGTTACGGTACGACAGATACTTGTCTCCGTCCGTCCAAATCTTTATTGTTGAGTTTGCTACGTCAATTCCAATAACTCTTGTATAACTCTTTCCAGCATACAGCGGTGCTGCTTCTTTTTCTTTTCTTGGCATAATATTCTCCCTCTTTTTCCTTTTTATAATTTATTTAAAACATAGCCGAAGCTATACTGTTTTAGATTTTTAGCGTTAAGAGCAATGTTAACTCCGTACGCACCTCTAGCTTTTATGTTTTTAAATATCGAGAACATTCCGGCCTTTTTAAAATCCGCAGCTCTAAATACCAGCACATCCTCTACGTCTCCGTTTGAGTTGTAACAAACCACTGCAACAAACTGGCGCTCATCATCGGTGTTTATATATCCGGAAGGAAACAAAACCTGTTTTTCCGGTGGTTCGGTGCCCAACACCAAAAACTCACCTATGTATCTGTTGTGGTTGTCTGCCGTACGCAGGGTTTGAAAGTTAAGATTGTTGAAAGTTGTATAATTTGTTTTCTGGCACAGAAACTTAAAATCCTTTATAGCATCCCTGTGAATCTCCTGGTCAAGAAAAGTCTTTGTGTTAAAACTTGCGTTTATATCTTTAATTACTTGTATGTTTGCGTCTATTGCCATTTTTGTTACCTCCTAATACTTGTTGTCTTTGCCAAACTGACCCATTGCATCAAAGCCTCCGCGGTCAGTTTTATTTTCGGCAGCAGTTGTCCGTTCAACAGTTTTTTGTTCATTAAGCTGACCTTGAAAGTTTCGTGTTCCTTCGTTGGCGGATTTGGTCTCATTCACAACAGTTTTCACTGTGCTCTCAAATCTTGCAACCGTTTCCTCGTTCTTGTCTTTCTTGGCTTTTTTTCTTGCCTCTTCCTCTGCAAACACATTTCCTGCAAGCGCCTGATTCTTTTCTGTTTTCAGGGCTTTCTGCTCTTTTGCATCTTTTGCACCGGCAATTGCACCGGAAATTTTGCTCTTAAGCTTTTTTCTGAAAAGTAAAAAATAAAGAATAAGCCCAACCGCTATAAGCACTACCGCCACTATAATCAGCGTAAGCGCAACCCAGTTGTTAAATAGGTCCTGAAAAAAACTTAACAATAATGCGTTCATTTATATCCCCTTTCCGCTCCTTTAAAAACGTTTCACTTATTATACATTATTTTAATTGTCCAGGTAAAGCGTTTTAAACATCATTCGACACGATTTTAGTATGTGTGTTCTTAAAAGTTTTAAAACTTAATTATCTTAATTTTGTTGTCGGTAATTTTATAATCGTATTTAACCTTGTCAGTTTCGGAATACTCGTAGAAGGTGTTTAAAAGTTTTCCCTCGTAATTGTACATACTCAGCACATGAACAAACTTGTTTGTGGCTTCGTCTTTTTCATCAAAACTTACAACTATACTGTTTTCGCCTACAAAGTGCAGGTTATGCAGTCTGTTGAAGTTTATCGTTATTTCATCCACTTTGGTTTTTGCGTTTGGCCTCAGTTTGCAAAACGAAAGCTGGCTCAGCAGATTTTCTTCCTGGCTTTCACCAAGCACAAGAAACATTTCGTTTGAAATCCGCCTGATTTTTATGTTCAGCTTTGCCGACAGGGTTATAAGCTGCCACGCCTTGCTTTCGTTGTCGCTGAACAGTAATATTTTGTAGTACTTTTCGCCAAAACGGTCCAGCCTGCTGATTAACACGGAAATATCTTCGTAAGAAAAAATTGTAGATTTAAAATCGGTTCTTGTTACTGTCTGCATACTGTAATATGCACCAACAGTTTTATGACCCGTTTCCTCCACCTCGGTCTTTTCTTTTATTTCAATTTCAGTGTCCTCAACAAATACACCTGGCATTTATCTTTTCTCCGTGAGAGTGTTATTTTAACGAACAGAATATTTCATATGCCTCGTCTACCGTAAAGCCTTTTGGATTGCCGCGCATTGCCGGATTGATGCTCTCAATTGCCATGCTGTATGCCAGTTTGTCTGTAAGCCTTGCACCAAGCTTTGGCCTTGTAAGCTCAAGTTTGTCCAGCAATTCGTTTATTACAGTTTTTATGTTGGCCGCCTTTTCTGCGCCAAGCATTGCCTTAACAGTATTGTATTTAGACTTGTTTGCGCTATAGTTGTGTTTACACACCGCTCCGCACACCATTGCAAGCGCTACCCCGTTTTGAATGCCCAGGTTTGCGCTTATTACCTGCCCAAGTGCATTAACTGCCCCGCGGCTGGCAAGATTGCTTGCCACAAGCGAATTCAGGCTGGCATATGCAAACGTTTCAATAAGCTTAACGTTGCTCGGGTCTTTAAGCAGTTTAAAACACACCGACAGGTACCCCTTAAAGGCTTCCAAACAAAACACATCGCTGGCTGTAGTGGCATAAGTGGAAACATATGCCTCCAGCGCAGAGGCAAAGCACTCAAACCCAACTGCCGACCAAATTTTGCCCGGAGCACCCCGCATCAGATTCGGGTCAATAAAAGTTTCTTTCGGAGCAAGAAACGGACTGATTATGCTCACGCTTTTATTGTTTAACACAAAACTGGCCGTAGCCGACACTTCGGCTCCGGTTCCGCAAATAGTAGGTATGGTAATATGATGCATAGGATTAGGCATAATTGCAAGCGGCCCTAATGTTCCGCCTACAACGTATTCGTGCAGCAGCCCGCCTTGCCCTAAAAGCAGGCAAACCAGCTTGCCGGTATCGGCAACAGACCCGCCGCCAACCGATAAAATACAGTCTATTTTTTTGCTTCTTGCAAAGTTTGTAATTTCGTATATGTCGGAAGCGGTTGGATTACTGCCTATGCCGGAGTATACATGATATTTGGTTTTTATCAGCGGCGCAACATATGCCACAAAAACCTGCGGGCTGTTTTTAGAGCCGGTCAGGACCAATACATTTTTAAATTTATTTACCTTTAAGTCCTGCACGCAGCCGACAGATAAGCTTATTTTAGTTTGAGTTGCCGCATTGCCAAACTTGCTGTCTTTTCCCATTTTTATTCCCCTTAGTATTATGCGCAATTATAACATAATAAAAGTAAAAGGCAAAAGCATTTTGCAGGCTGATTTTAAAATTTCGGCAAAAGAAAATTGCAAAACGGCAAGCCCGCTTTTTTTGTTTGTTTTATGCAAACACCTTGCAAATGCCACCTGCTTATGCTAAAATACCCGTATGGCAAAGAAAACCTGGAACGAAAAGCTGCTTGACAGCAAGGATATGCCGTACGTAACCGAACTGACCTGCAAATACGCCGCTATGTACGGGCCGCGAATGCTGATTGCGCCGCCGCTTTTTTATGATGAAGTTATGAAGCGGGTTCCGCACGGCAAGCTTATTACCATTGATAAAATCAGTAATTATCTTGCAAAACAGCACAACGCGGATTGGTGCTGCTTTATGACTGCCGGAATATTTTCCCGCATTGTTGCCGAAGCCAGCAACGAGCGCATGGGCGCTGACGAGACCCCGTATTGGCGGACATTAAAAAAGAACGGCGAGCTAAACGAAAAGTACCCGCAAGGCATTGAAGGGCATAAAATGCTTTTAGAAGCCGAAGGCCATATTGTAGTTCAAAAAGGCAAAAAATGGTTTGTGGCAGACTACGAAAACAAAGCATACAGACCGTAGTGTCAAATAAAAACCTTAATGAAACTATAACAACACAAAAAAGAGCCGCAAGGCTCTTTTTTATGGTTTAAAAATTGCATGAAACAAATCCACAAACGTTAGTGCAAACGGCTGTAAAAACACTAGGAAGCCGATAGCCAACACAATGATACCGCCCAAACTTGTTCCTATCCATTGGAAGGTTCTTTTGTCTAAAAGCCTGAAAAACCGGTTTAAGATATATAAAGCAATAACCAAGATTAACGCTATTATGGAAATAAGTGCTCCAACATTGAATAGTTGTGGAGTAAAATCTACCTCGATAACATTTGCGCCGTCATGCAACTGCACAACCACAAACGAAGTGAAGGCCTTTGAAATTTCGCCCACTTGCCCGTTTACCTTTACAGAGTAATCCGCAAGCCATGTAATGGGTACAAATGCCTGAGAACTTCCAGCAGAAGTTATGGTAAACTTAATTCCTGACCTGGTTATCTGATAGTTGGCAAAATTATTATTTGCAACATGTGACAGATTCTGAACATCTGCAATTTTTATTGTGCTAAGTTGAGCATCCTCCAGGCTATCCACAGAAATTAGAAATTCCACAGTTTCATCCTCAAATATGCCAAGGTCAAACAACCCGTTGTTTATGGCAATTTTGTTATCGTCGTCCACCAACAGAAAGGCCTTTGTTCCGTACGGAAATTGCAAATAAAGGTTTTGAAGCTCCGTAACATTAACCGTAATTTTCATATCCTCTCCAACCGCTTCAGACACGAAAGGAATAGTATTAATAATGTTTTGGTTAGTGCCTAACAGCGCTTGATAAATTTCATTCTGCGCATCTAAAATTGAGGATTCGTTTAGTTCAGAAATGTCTAAGGCCTTATCAAACAGTTGAACATAGGGCAATGTAAAGTTATGCTCGTACATATACAACTTGTTTTCGGCACCCTGAAACTCATCTATTTTTGTGTATACCACGCTAGACAGACTTGGGTCTAACGACAAGACATATCTGTTTCCCAGCAGTAAATCGGAAAACAAACTTCCGCCCTGGTCGGTAAGAACCACGCCGTACTCGTTGTATCCCAAATAGCGATAGGCCAGAGTTTGGTCGTTAGGGCTGATATGAATCCATGTAGACAGTGATGGGTAATTCAGCATTAACGGGTAGTTTGGATACAACACATTGTCCTTGTCTTTAATACGATACGGAAGTTCCAGTCCAGATGTACTAATAGAGAAATTGGTTTGAATCTGGTTATGGTGTTCCTCGTAAAACCTATCCCCGAAATATGCAAACGTCAGCGAGAATATTGTTACAAAAGCAACAGCACAAACTCCTATATGTTTCAGCGTAGTTCGTTTCTGTTTTAAAAACAACACATATAGCGCCGCCCCGGTACCGCTTAAAGCAAGAACCAGCAGTGTGGTAGCAAGCGACAATGTTTGATACGGGTGATTTAGCCCCAGAGACACCAACGATAAGAATATATATGTTACTGCAAAACCAGGTATAAGGAGTGCGCTAATAAATTTGCTTTTTATCTCCTTAAAATCATGCCGCCAATCAAACTTATTGATGTAATACAATGCCATAAACAGCAACGCAAACAAAATTACAAAACTATATCTGTACGGAAAAGAATAATAGCTTCCCGTATGCCACATTGCGTTAATCCTTTCAAACACGAGCCCGGACAAAAGCACTGCCAAAACCGCAATAAACACAAGTGCCATACGCTTGTCGGTCTTAAAATGTTTAATAAAGTACATGGCAATTAATACCAACGGAAGGGGGAAGGCAATAATCATAAATAATTTGCTGCCAAAGTTTTCATACAAAACCTGTGCGGAGCCTCCGGAATCTATGCGGAAACTTCCCAAGCCGGCTATTAAACTAGGCGCAAACGCAATCATAGAAATAAGCAGTGAAAATATTAAGCCGTATCCCAGTGCCGCGGCGGTCTTTTTCTTGTTTTCCTTTACAAGCATAAGAATATATATCAGCGCAACGGCAACCAGTGCTACAAGAATCATAAACGAAATATAATAACTAAGCATTAAACTATAAGCAAAAACTATTACGAACGGGGTTATTTTGTTTTTTTGAATCAAGTATCTTAGTGCCAAAACCAGCAATGGAAAAAGCGCAATAATGGTCAGCCAGCCAACGTTGGTGTAATGTACCAGCATCCAAGCACTAAAGGTCCACATTATAGAAAAGAACAGTAGGTAATATTTGTTAACATTCGGAAAAAGCCTTTTAAAGCAAAAGTAAGAAGTAAAAGCAATTATCAAAAATAGAATTGCAATAATAAACACTATGTTAAATGCCAATGTCTCACGCGGAAAAAGCGCAACAAGCCACAGAATTGGGCACAGGAAAGAGTTCATTATACCAGACGCAAAAATATTGCCGCCGCCACCCAAAGCTGAGGAGTAAAAAATGGACGCATTACCATGCAACATATCCCACAAATAAGTATAACTCGGTACAAGTCCATGATAATAGTCTATCAGCCCGACGGCTCCGCCGCCAAAAGGATATACCCCCTTAACGGCCAGGAAAACACTAAGCAAAACCAAGGTTACCAAAGGCGGAAGCGAATACTCCCAAATAGTTTTCCAATGTTTTTTAGTTATCCCTTTCATAACTCCCCCTTCTTATTTAAATCACATTGTACCAATAAAAAACAATTTAGGCAACCGGATTTATAGAAAAATCAGCAGTTACACCACGCAGGAGCACAAAATTGACAATTTGGCTTGCACAAGCGCTGCTTAAGTGCTATAATTAAAGGCTTGTTCCCTTAGTTAAATGGATATAACAGGCCCCTCCTAAGGGCCAGTTACAAGTTCGATTCTTGTAGGGAACGCCACACTGTTATTGTTTTCTCTTTGTTTGGGGCTCGGCCGTAATGCGCTGCCATTCCTTTTCGGATACAACTTTCTGCTCGTTTTCAGTCATGCCATCCCATTTCTTTCGTTGCTGCTTTGTCCAAGCTGAGGGATAAATATGATACTTGATAAAAGCATTTTTCTTTTCACACCATACCTCTGCTACCAAATTTGGATAGCCTAACCAGTCGGCATGTTTCTGTCTCTCCGGGCTTGGATTATCACTTTCTGCCTGCCACTTTTTTTTGAAATAATCATCCATATATTCGCCAAGCGTGTCTTGCAGTATTTTACTTTCATATTTGCCGTTTTTAGACTCTCTGCTAATAATTCTTTTAAATGTTTTTGTATCGTCTTCAACCCTTGCATTAAAGCAGGCAATCGTGTCGCGATGCATTTTACGAGCCTTGGTTTCCAAAACAAGCGCTTGAGATTCTTGAGTAAATTTTGCAAATCTACGCTGTGCATCTATCACTCTAGCTGTTTTTGAAATTTTTTCATATGTTTTATCGCGTTCACGCTTATATTCTTTCACAAAGCCGCAATACGCAGCCCAATTACCGTTGGCAATGTCGCCCTCAAACGCAGCTCCGCCACACCGTTCCGTCCACGGACACCATGCACGTTTCCATTTTTCTTCCATACATTAATTATACTGCAAAACACACGATATATCAAGCGTTTAGGCTTGTTAGGTACGCCATATAAAAAGCCCGATTTTACTCGGGCTTTTTGTTTGCTATTTTTTATAAATAAAACTGTATGATGTGCTGTCTATTGCGTTCTGGTTCATATAAATCTCGTTGTTCTTAAACGACCAGTCTTTTGTTCCTTCAAACTTCACGGCAGACATATCTTTTTGGAACACTATCAAACCGGCAGAGTCTACCGTGTACTCGCTGGCTTTAGAACCGTTCTGCAGTCCAAGACTGGTTCTTCTAGCATCAATTGTAATCAGATTGCTTGCAACGGCAACCTCGGTCAGGCCGGCATGAAATTCGTAATAGTTTTTAATCTTGTATGCCAAAGAATTTGAATCAATATCTGAAGTAACGCCAAATTCCGCAAGTTTGTTGGCAATCCTTTGCACTACCGCAGCAGAAGTCATATCGTCCAGACTATACATATCTGCCATTGCAAAACGGTGAGCGGAGTTATCGCCTATCTGAACCAATCCGGGCTTGTACGTGCCAAGCGGAATATCTCCGTTGTTAAAACACGCCGAAAACGCTAACGGGCAGGCAATCAGCAGCACGGCTGCAACAAGTGTTTTTATCAGTTTCATTTTTTAAATCTCCTTTATTGTAAATTATTATACGCCTATCAAAAAAGATTGTCAATTGTTACATCGGGTCTTTGCTCTGGCTCTTTAGCTCTGCTTTTATGTCTTTATCCGTAAACTGTCCGGTAAAACTTCCGTCTTTAAGCCCCTTAATAAACGAGCCGGTATCTGTCTGGAACGCGTATACCTGCTTAACCTGCAATGCGTGCCTTGCTGCCTTGCGCTGCCTTTTACCAATTGCCAGCAAAAACACAGTAAGCAATATTAAAAGCGGAATTGAGGTTGACGCGGTTATTAAGGCAATCAAAAACATATCGTTTAGTTTGGTTGTTACAACAACATCCAAATTGCTCAGATAACCGCCCAGCCAGTCCTCGGTAATAATAATGGTTGCAATGTTGTTTGCAAACTTTATTTCTCCGGTGTAGTTTGGATGATTAACCGAAATTCCGTTTATTTTAAAGTCCTTTACTTCAAACATGGAGTCCAGGGTTAATGACACATAAATTTCATCACCCAATTTAAACTGGTTTGTACTAAGCACCACGCCGCTGGAGATAATTCCTTCGTTAATGATATAGTTTTTCTTTTTAAACAGCAAAAAGAATTCTCTGTCCGACCTTACTTCAACACTTAATATTTCATGTGACGCACGTTCGCTTTTAAAGTTTTGTTTAAAGTCAACAAACTCATGAAACGGATTAGGCAGTGCATGAATTTCAATTAAAGTCCCGGCCGGGAACTCATATCTGCTGCTCTCTTCCGGCGTTATTCCGGTTAAAATTTTCTCTTCTGTATCAGGGTCGGTATCAACCGCAAAAACCGCGAAACTGCCCATGCCATTGTATTCGCCCGGGATAGTAACATAAACCGAGCATACGCCAAATGCGCCAAACCCTGCGCTTCTTGGCGCGGCAGCAGCCGGAACTGCATTGTTTTCCGGCTCATAAGCAGCCGAAACTTTTACAACACCGTGGCCGCTGTATCCAAAACATATTGCAACACACAGGCACATAGCAAGCATAAGACAGGAAACAATTATAGCTCTCATTTGTTAATCTCCTTTCGCTTTTCTTCGCCTATCTTATCCATCATGTCTCTAAAGTCGTGTCCGCCCTTGGTTTTTGCCTGCCTTGCTTTAACCACAAGCGCCGCAGCCTTCTTGCGCTGGTTGTATACCATTATTATGGTTGCGGCAAGCACCATTCCCGGCACCAGCACGGCAATTGAGGCAAGCAGTATTATATACAATGTGCTTATGGCTGTTGATATGTTGGCGCTAATCAGCCCCTGATTGCCCGAAATCCAGTCCAGGAAATCCGCATTAACTCTTATTATAAGTGAATTTCCTGCTATTTGGGCACCGTAATCGTCTCTCAGCTGAATTAAAGTTTTTCCGTTTATTGTAAATTCACTAACCTGATAATTTGCCCCCGGCTCAAAGGATACAATAATTGTATCGCCTATCTTTACGGTCTGCATTTGCCCTATCTCGGCTGCCTTGGAATTGATTAGATACATCACCTCTCCGTTGGGAGAAATGTCACCCGGCCCTAAAGCAAAGTAAAAATCGTCCGGGTCAAAATAGACCGAAATAAATTGGTTTCCGCTCAAAACAAATGTGAGTGCAAACGGATTGGAACTATCTGCAGCAAGCTTATTGCCCTGGCTGTCTTCAAAATAAGCAAAACTGAAATAGTTGTTTGATACGGCCGTTATACGCACCGTTGCGCCCATTGCAAACTCTGTGTCATCCTTGTCAACAATTACAAAATCATTCAGTCCCTCATCATATACTGCAACAATATAGTCCCCGCGTAAGCTTTGAGTTATAGACAGGTGCACATCCAACACAAAAATGTTAACTATTTTTGCAACAATGGTTATGTATTCCCGGCCGCCGGAACCTGTCCACTTAACCTGATTAATAATTCCTTTTGTAATAATACTGTTTATGTTGTCATCCTCATCTGCCGTAATCGGCACAAGCGCACCGCCCGCCAGCCTGTAATACCACGCAACAAACATCATGTTGTTGCGCATTTCCAAAGATTGATAGTTGTATATAACAAAATTGTCATCATATTCCAGATACTCACCAAACAGGTCAGATTTAAAATCTATAGCCTCCAGATTGCCTTCGGTATCGATTTTAATATTGTCGTAATCTATAGTATACAGCTCCAGATAATACCGTATCTTGGCAAGACGGATTAAAATATTTAAGCCGGTCTCTAAGGGTAAGTCTACCTGTGCGGCCGCAGCTGCGTTTATAGTAATACTGTCCAATCTGCAATTGTCGTAAATTATAATAAATATTTTAATATCCGAGCCCTCGTCAAAATATCTGCCGTTGTAGTCTAAAATACTGCTTGTGTTTATCCGCACATCAAGACTGCCTAATTCGTGGTCGTTAAACTCCACATTTAACTGATACTGCTGTTTGTATACCGCAACTATATAAACTGTTCCGCCGTTGTAATATTGGGCTCCGCTAACAAAGTAGTCTTTTAAAAATCCGGCATCTACATCAACTGCCCCCATCACACCCGGGGCGTACAAATCCACATAATTGCTGTACCCGCCGCCAATGGCATACTTAAACTTAAAACCTAAAAACCTGTAGGCTTCAATATCTCCCGCTTTAGCGGAAATCCCACTCTGAACGGCAGGATTAATAAATTGGTCAATATAAAATGGATATACGTTCCCGTACAACTCTATCAGGTTGTCCGGCGTATCGGTAAAATCCTCATAAACCGAACTAATGCTGAAATTATAAATTGTTACGGCAAAACTGATTGAAAGCTTAAGGTCGCTTTTCAGTTGTATGTTAATGCTGGTGGGCTCAAACTCGTTTAAGGTATATGGTTCTATAAGGGTCTGCCCCGAAGCATCATTTACCTTTTCTATCGAAAACGACGATGTTTTGTAATATTCTTTTGGTGTAAGTGTAAGGTTTATTGCCGTATGTGTAACCGGAACCCTGAATGTATTATCAAAATTGAAACCGTGTGTATTTCCGCCAACGGTTATAGTCAGGTCTCCCCAGTTTTTGTGTTGTGTAGCAATATCTACCTCTATCTCCCAGGATTCCTCAAACACCGCAACAAATCTAAAGTCGGCAGCGCCTGCCGGCAAGGCAAGCAGATGCTCCTCAAAAGCAGCTAAAAAGCTCATATTAAATATACTGCCTAAATTAAGCTCGGCTTGGTTGGAAACCTGGTACAGCACGGCATCAAACTCAACCGCCCAATAAGCAAATTTGTTGCTTAACTGCGAAATCTGTTCTGCCTTTATAACCATATTAGTTTCCAGATTGGCATAAAAGTCCTCCGGATCGGCGGTTAAGGTTAGCGTACCGCCAACCCACTTATACAATCCAACGGTGCCTTCACTTACACTGCCGGCGTCTACATCCACTTCAATTGCATAATCGGTTAACGCATATTGACAATACAAAACCTCTGCCTGTAATTTGTGCACAAACGGCATTGGCACGTTAAATCCAACAAAACTGTAACCCAGTTTCTTAAAATCAGTAAAGAGCACCTGTGTCTGCCCTAAGTAATCCTGCAGGTAAAATCCTTTAAAGGCTCCCGTTGCTTCTCCGCCCTGTAAATCAATATATAAGGCGCTGACCAGCCCGGAGCGTATATATGGGAGTCCGTTGTTGTAATTTACGTAAGTTGTTCCGTTAAAGAAACTCTGCTGCGTATCCAGCCCCCAGCCGGACGGGCTGTAAGCCGACAAATTGTTAAAAATTGAACCTGCACTGCCGCCGTTGACTATAAGTGAGTTTATAATATTTGCACCAGCCGCCACCGACGAGCCGGACATATTATAGCAATTAACAACAGTAACAGACTGGCTTGAAGCGCCGATAAAAGCATTACCGGCCTCACCCCAGTTATAGCAGTTTTCTATTACAAACATATTAGCAGGCGCACCTGCCGCGTCAAAACTGCCCAGCAACCCTGCCGGCGTTCCGTTTCCGCTAACGCTGACCGCCCCCTTGTTGTAACTCAGCTTTATGCTGCCCGGGCCGGCCATTCGGCCAACAATTCCGCCCGCCACGGTATCTGCCGACGAACCGCTTGCAGATATATTGCCGCTTACACCGTTATAGCTGCCGTCAACATCAAACGTGCCGTATGCCGCAATGCCCGCAACAAAATTTCTGCCGTCAACGCCTGCATTGTTAAAGCAGTCTTTAATACTGAATTTTCCAAACGCAACCAGCCCCGCTACATAGTTGGAGTTGGTTGCATCAATTTTTCCGGTGTTAGAGCAAAAATTCATTACATTATTTAAGCTGCTGCTTGCGTATGCAATCAGCCCGGCAAAATAGCTTTCGTTAAACGTAAGGCTTTTAACAACTCCTGTGTTTACGCAACTATCAAGAATAAACGTTGCGCTGGTTGTGCTATAGCCCGAACCAATGCCCGCTACATATTCATTACCGCTTATATTACCATAGTTTCTGCATCCGCTTAACGTTACCGTACCCGAATACGCAGCACCAAAAATACCTCCCGTATAACTTCCGGTAGTTGACGTAACATTCACGTTGCTTATGCACCCAACAAAACCGCTTTCAGCACCGCCAAGTGCTCCCACCATGCCTCCGGCATAGTTGTTTGTTACGGTTATTGTTCCGCTTGTATTTATGTCGGTAAAGGTGCTTCCCTGTGCATATCCGGCAACTGCGCCGGTATACATTCCGCCGGAAGCAGTATCAACTATGCTGACTCCTGTCAGGTTTAAATTGTAGATGTCCGAATCCGCCAAAAACCCAAACAGACCGTTATAATCCGAACCGATGTCTATAGTTAGTCCGTCCAGCGTATAACCGTTTCCGTTAAAACTTATATTATAAATTTTGTTGTTTTCGTTGCCGGAACCAATCGGTGTAAAATAATGAACATCCAAGTTAAGTATATCATTTGCCAGCTCATAGAATTTATAGTTTAAAATAGACGCATTTTCGGCCGCCTGTTTGCTCATGTAAGCTAAGTCACTTGCATCGGTTATTATATACGGGTCCAACGCACTATCACCAGAGCCGCCGCCTGTAAAGACGTAGGTATTTATATCAATACCGTCGTTCCAGTTGCCGGCCGTAACGCGCTCCGACTTCATGTTGGGATACAGCGCAAAAGCAAACACCGACACAGAAAACACAAAACAGGCTAAGATAACAAATAATTTTTTCATCTTCTTGCCCCTCCCAGATATTCATTTTGCAAATTAATCCGGGCAATTAAGCGCTTATGCCTTAAGCATATAATGAGTATAGCAGAGCCGATTGCTGCGCCAAGCCCAAACAGTGCCAAAACAGTAACAAGCACATTAAGCGGCATAAGCGGTGCCGACGGTGCAGCGGCTATCCTGCTGTCTTGCGTTACCAAAGACGCGGCGTTTGAATCGGACGCTATGTTACCCGCACCTTCAATGCGCACCCTAAAAAACAAGCCTGCAACATCTATTCCAAGCTTATAGCTTGTTAATATCAGCTGACTATCATGCTCGTTGTTTAGCCTTGTCCAGCTTCCGCCAAGTGTTGAGGTGTATTCCCAGACGATAGTAAAATCATTTACCGTAAATTCGCCGTCAGCTCCAAAAGAAATGTCTTCTAAGTTAAAAAACAGTTTTCCGCCTTCAACATACCCGCCGGCCCCCGTCTGCAGTTCAATTGCGGCGTTAACAAGCGCAACCGGCTTTACCTCAATGTAACCGTTTTCGTATTTAAAGTCATAGTTCGGCACCGGTTCGGCAAGCTGATATATTATGTATTTGCCAACCCCGCTTAGTTTTGTGCAGAACGTTGAGTAGTTTACTACAATATTTATGTCCTCACCGTTAACAAAGCCGGCAACAATGCTTTCAAACAATGATTCGTCCGGATTGTCCGTAAAATAAATCTTTTCTAAACTATTTCCGGTAACAGTAAGTATGGCAGGGCTGATAATTATATTAAACACACAGCTTTCATCTGTTTGATAATACGCTGCCCAGGCTGCGGCCAGCACAAATTCTACCGTATACGTGCCGGCGTTAACAAACGGAACTATAACGTTGTTTTGCTTGAACGTAAGACCGGACAATGCCTTAACATTGTCGCCGGCATCTACTCCGGCAAGGGTATAAGCCACATCTGCCTGCTGATTAAGCCCTGTGTAAACAAAAGCAGTGCTGTAACTCTCTATGCTGATTGCGCTTTTGTTTATAATCACTTCATACGTTTTGGTATCAAACACATTGCTGTCGTCCGTATGCGTGGCAGTTACCGTAAACGATACCGTGTCTACTCCCGGCTTTCCTGTTGCGGTTATGCTTAAGACTCCTTGCGGGTTTATAGAAACTGTGCCGTTCAATACGCTGCTTACATTAAATACCACATTAACACCCGAAAACAGAATGGTTATGTTCTCGGCCTGCTTATAAACTACCTGCTCTTTGCTAAGACCAATCAGCTCCGGTTTAATGGGTGTATGTTTTGCAACAAGCATCTTTACGGCATCAAACGTATCAAAATAGCTTTCTCCTATTTCTATAAAGCCGGTAGGAGTTATAAACACCGAGCCTCCGCTAAACGCCAGCCCGTTAAAGGCATAGCCTGTCTTGGTAAAAATTCCTGCATTATAATACCATGTAGGATGACCGTAAGGCACATTGTAAAGCGTAAGAAGCGTTTCGGTTTCGGTTTCGTCTTTAATTACTATTGTGTACTTGGTCGGCTCCCAAACAGCAAACAATGTAATCCGGTTTCCGTTTGCCATAGCCGCAGCCTGTATGCCAACCGGCATTTTGCTGATACCTTCCGCAGCACTTGCGGTAAGGGCCCAGCCCATAAAGTCATTTCTTTGCCTGAAAAACGATGGCGGAAAGCTGATTTCGCCCGGCAAGATAATGTCGGTTTGTTCGTCTAAATCAAACTCTGCACTAATGGTAGTGCCCAAAAACTGGCTGCCGGAGCGGAACTCCAGTACATATGTCCTGTTCCCCCACACTGCATACAGCTTGTTTACGGTAGTAAACGCACCAAACAGTTCCGAGTTTACAAACTCTACCGTACCGGCTTTGGCCAGCACAGAAGTTGTTGCCCAGCCTTTAAACTCCAGCCCAATAATAGCAAATTGATTTGCAAATAAATTCTTAGGCTGGTCAAAACTGAACGACTGGCTTGCCATCACGTCAACATCGGCAACTCTGTCTATTGCCTCTGCGTTGCTGAAAAATTCCAGTATAAACACGTTTGGCTCCCAAACAGCGTAAAGCACTAAAGTATTAGAACCGGCGTAAGCCGCTGGCAATCCTGTTGTATGCAGCATATCGTTGGTTTCTTTTTTATATATTAGCGGCCCGCCAGGCTCAAGCGCCCAGCCAACAAAAGTGTAGCCTGTTCTTGAATAAGCAGAATAGTTTAGCGGCAGGCTGCCCGGGGTCTGAATGCTTCCCGGAGTCGGGTCGGTTCCAACTACAGCCGTGCTGCCGGAACCCGGATTTTTGTTATAGCTGACAGTGTATGTAATCTCGTCCCATTTAGCGTAAACATCGATATTTCCGCTTATTATAATGCTATTGCCTACAAGCGTTTCAACCCCGCCAACCAGCGTGTGCCATTTAGCAAAATCGTATCCGGTTTTGGTTGGCGTTGGCAAGCTTACTCTTTGTCCTGCCGCACCCTCGCGTATTAAGGTGCCCGGATTACTAACCCATCCGCCGCGCGTGTCCATGCGCACAAAAAACGTTTCCGCTCTCCAGACAGCATAAAGAGTTACGTCACCTTCGGTGTCCATTTTAAAGCTTACACCGTCCAGGTATACCACATTGCTGTTTATGCCCGGCGTTAATGCCCAGCCCATAAAAATGTAGCCTGTTACGCTGAATGCGTTTGTCTTCAGATTTTGCTCATCTTGCGGTCCGGTGTAAAAATCAAACACCTGCGGTGTCATTACACCGGCTATTGTGCCTGCCACACTTGCCGGGTTGGAGTCAAATATAACCTGATAAGTGTTAAGCTCCCATTCTGCCGCAACAACTATATTGCCGTCAAACTTATATATGTCTCCATCTTTAACCGTGCTTCCGCCCGCTGTCTTCCAGCCTAAAAACTTATGCCCAAACAGGTAAGGAATAGGCAGCAGCTCTAATGTGCTGTCATATTCAACATGAATAATACCGACCGAAACAAATCCGCCTGCCGCATTAAACTCTATGCTGTATGTATTTGCCTGCCACCTGGCAGTTAATATCAGGTCGGTGCTTAAGGCATAAACCGTGGTATTGTAGTACCTTATATTGCCGCTGTCAAACCAGCCCAAAAACTCATAACCGGGGCGTACCGGGTCATAAAGCTGCCCCATTGCGTAACCTCGGTAAACGCTGATGGAGTCATCGGCCGATAAACCTTTTAGCGTAACCGTAAAGGTAATGTTACTGAGTATCGGCATCCAGCCGGCATATATCTGAATATTGTCCAGCCCCACAAAAACGGTTGAATTGGTATCTGTAAGGCTTGTTGCAGTTTTGCCTGCATATCTTATAAATCCGTTTTGTCCGTTTACCGCCGCAATGCTGTTGTATGCAAGCCCGCCCACCTCTGGGTCAAATTCCACAGGATAGTTCCACCAGCCCTCAAACAAATATCCGGTTCTTAGCGGTGTAATTAACCTGCCTACCCGTTCGCCGTTATAAACATATTTTCTGTTAGGAGTTAATACGCCGCTTTTATATTCTGTAAGATAGCTCATGTACTTTAAAAGCGGCAGGTTGTCGTTTCTGTCAAGCCTAAATTCCCATACCGTACTAAAGTTCCATCTTCCAACATTTGGAGCAGCTATGGTCGGATTAGTTACAGCGGACGGAACCACAAAATAAGAACTGCTTACAAAAAAGTCTGTGTTGTTGGCAAAAGCAAATGCCTCGTGATTTCCTGCATGGCCATGTGCCACCAGGTTATTATTTCCAACTATTAAGTGGTTGCCGTTATATTGCCCGCCCGCACCGTTGCTTGTGTTGGCAGGCCTCGTTCTTGCAGAACCGTTGTTGTAGTAATCAATCCCTACATTCCTATATTGAGTCCAGCTGCCGGATGCCGTGGTACGGAAAAACATAGTGTTCTGTACATACTGATTGTTTATGCCCGTTACTCCCGCAGTGCCTACAATAAGCCCAATAATACCTCCAAGCCCGTCGCCCTCGTAGTTAACTTCAGGGGTGGTGTTTCTTGACGTGGTTGACCCCACCCGTGTTAGATATAGCGCACCGGTGTTTTTACATCCGTTAATGGTAATCCGGCCCGCCGAGTCATTTAAGTGCGCAACTATTCCGCCTACCTCAACACGGCGGTCCCCTCCGGCAGCCTGACCATGTGCGCTAACGGTTCCCGTGTTAAAAGTGTTGGCCAGGTTTCCGCCGCTGTTTATCTCCCCGCAAATTCCGCCCGCAAATGCAATGGTAGAACCGGCAGACTGTGTTTGTACCGTTCTTATATTAATATTGCCGGTATTAAAAACATTAGCAAAGTTGCTAAGGTAAACATAGCCAACAATTCCGCCCACAAAGTTGTGCACCCTGCCGCTGTTGTAGTTAAAGAGCGATTCAATACTGCCGCTGAAATAACTGTTTATAAACGAACTGCCCGCCGTTTGAATGCCCCAATTGTCGCTGGACACATTTCCTTCGCTTGTTCCGTTATCAAGCCTGCCAACCATTCCGCCCACAAAAGCCGAAACGCCCAGAGTAGCAGCGGTTCTGTTAACGTTTACGTTGATATCAACGTTACTGTAGCATTCCTGTATCAATGTAGCACCGGCACAACGCCCGATAACAGAGCCTACATATATATGTGTGCGCTCAGCTATATTCCCCGTTCCGGTTGCGTTAAAAGTAATGCTTCCGCTTTCAATGCCAACTTGGGTAATTTTTGCATTAAGTGCAGCGCCAAACAGCCCCAGATAAATACGGCTTCCGGCAGCTATTGCCGTACTGCTATTGTATTGTATGTTAAGATTTTTTACATAAAAGCCATTTCCGTGAAAGCTTCCTTCAAATCTCCTGACCAGTCCGCCGACTACCGAACCGTTACCTATAGGCTCCCATAGATGAACGGTTCCCAAATCTATATTGTTTGTTAAAATAAAGTGTTTGTCAAAATAAAAGTTGCCCGGGCTGATTGCCGTGCGGTTGTTTACGTGCAGTGCCAGCTGCCTCAGCTGTCTGGCGTTAGCAATCTGAAACGGGTTTTGCTCGGTTCCGGTTCCGCCGGCATATATTTCATCGCCGCCGTCCCATGCTGTACTGCACTCGTCAATGTCATCTGCGCCCATTAAGTTATACTCCAGGAAAGCGTTAGTGTTCCATCTGGAGGTAAGCGTTATCTGCCCGTTTGTAAGGCTTGCATGGTTGTATACCGTGGTTGCCGCAACCAATGTAGAAGTATTTGATATATTCTCATACCAGCCGCCGAAATAATACTGGCTGTTTAATATATTGGGCCTGGCTACAGGCAATGCACCAAGCGGCCGCCCGCTTACTCTTATTACATACAACTGATTGGGCGCAGCGGCGTTAAAATTGTTGAGCACGCTTGCGGGCTCGTTGTTAATAATGCTGCCAAACTCGGTTATGTTAAAGTTTATTCTTATTTCCTGAAGCCACTTGGCATATACCGTTGGACTGGCTTCCAGGCTTATTGCGGTAGCGGTTGCGGATAAGGGAGTGCCGAAAGCAGAATCAAGGTACCAGCCGTCAAACGCCCAGCCCGCTCTTACAGGAACAGGCAGCCCTTCGGCAACAAAATCATTTGCTTCAAACACCGTGCCTGAAACTCCGCTGCCGTTGTTAAGATGCGCGTTAATTACGTATAATTTTTCATATATAGCTGTTAATTCAATTTTATCAAGCGCCAAGAATAAGGTGTTGCCGTTTACAAAACTGCCATATTCGTTTTGCCAGCCTACAAACTTCCAGCCATCATAAACCGGCACGGGCAACGTGCCAAACGCAGAGTTGTAATCAACCGGTTTTGTTGCAACACCAACATTACCGCCATTATAATTAAACACCAGATGCGGCTGAAACTCCTCACCTGTCAGTTTTTCAATTGTCCCGCTGTCACCCGGAATGCCGTTCAGCCCGTTTTGCCCGCTGCTGCCATTAACCAGACCATAACCAAAGCCCCCTGCAAAACCACCAAAGCCCGCAGAACCGCCATTGCCGTTTATCAGGTCCAGATTAACCATTCCCGCACGGGTAAACGTGTTTGTAATAATGCCGGCAATATTTACCGGGACAGAACTGTTGTTTAAGTAAAAAACATATATTGCGCCCGCGCTGCCTCCGTTGCCGCCGTTGCCGCCTCCGCCTCCGCTGCCGCCGCTGCCTCCGTTAGCCAGATAATTATCAGAGCCGTCTTTTCCGCTGTTGCCGCCTCCGCCGCCGCTGCCGCCGTTGCCGCCTCCGCCTCCGCTGCCCGCTATAATCATGCCCGCATTAAAGGTGTCCGTTATGACACTTTCATAATCTATCACACAAACAATTCCGCCCGCACTTCCCCCGCGGGTGCCGTTTGCTCCCGCTGCCCCGGCCTTTCCGTCTGCGCCGTTTAATGCAGCAATGCCGTCAATCCCGTTTGCGCCGTTTAACGAGTACACACCCGCAAAACTTACACCGTCATATCCCTTTACCGTGCTGGTATTATAACTGCTTGTAATGGTCGTTCCCAGGGCAACGGCAACCAACCCTGCGGTATATCGCTGAGAAAAGATATTGTTGTCGCGGCTCCTGCAATCGCTTATTGCCGTGCCATTGCTTATTGCAGCAATGCCGCCCGCCGCAGAATCCACACCTGCCAGCAATATATATGTCTCGGCCAATATGTTGTTGTTCTGGCTCAGGCAGCTGTTAACAACGCTTCCGCTGCCGGTTATTTCACCTACAATGCCGCCCGCACTTTTTTGCGCACTGATAAACGATGCAAACACTTTGCAGTCTTCAACAACAGTGCTGTGTGCACTTCCGGCAATACCGCCGGCCGAATTATATGCAGTAAGCCTTGAGGACGAAACGGTACAGTTTGTTATTTCTGCGTTTAATGCCTCTCCCGCTATGCCGCCGGCCAAACTGCCCGGCGTATAAATCTGCTCGGCATTAAAGTTTATTATGTTAACATCAAAAACCTTTCCGCCGTCAATATAGCCGAACAAGCCGCCCGCATTACTGCTGCCGCTCATTACAAAGTTTGAAATTACAAAACCGGCGCCGTCAAATTCTCCTTTAAAAGCATTTGCGTTATCGTTTGCAATCGGGGTAAACACAAAGCCGTCCAAGTCTAAATTAGCACCCAGCCTATAGTGCTGCTTTGCCCCCAGCCTGTTATAGTTTTCGGACAGGTATACTAAATGCCCTTCCTTAGTTATTATGTATGGGTCACCCAACACGCCAGTGCCGTCGGTGCCGTCAACAAAAGCAACGGGAGTTCCGTCAAAAGCGCTGGCACGGTCTATGCTTTTTCCCGCATTAATTAAAAACATAAATGAGCCGGCAATCATTATCAGCGCAACAACCAGCCCCAACCTTTTGTACGAACTTATAAAAACTCTTTTGTTCATACCCTATCCCCTTTAGTACTTCAACAATAACCCTCAGCACAACACTGAGGGATTACTGTTTTAATCATTTACGCCAGTCTTTGTCTTTCATTCCCTTTTTAACCTGCGCATCTGTTGAAGCAATGTTTCCGGCCTTTAAGTCCGAAATAAAACCGGCCGTGTTTCGCGTCATGTCACTTTGCATTTTCTCTGTAACCATTGTTCTTACAATTCTCTTACGCTTCATGTTCTGCAGCCATAAAAGCAGCAGCACTGCGGCTAAAACCGGAATAGCAATGCTCGGAATCAGAATCATTAAAAGCACGCCCGTCTCCATACCTGGAATAGCTTCACTGCTGATTACCAGGTCGGTTCCGCCCGCGGACCAGTTTGAATACGCCATAATAAAGGCTTCGTTTAAGGTAATTTTTAATGTGCTTCCTTCAAGCTCGGCAATACTGCTCCATTTTGTATAACTGTCACCGAATATTTTCCAGTCTTTAATTGTCTGGTTAGGCGCCAGGTTATATGACAGTGACAATGTCAGAACGTCACCCACAGACACTGTTTTTGGCAGCATGAAAACATTTGAGTTTGCCGCACCGTCTTTAACGCTGAACATAACGGCTGAAAAGTTCACATTTACCGTTCTGTCATAGCCTGCAACAAAAATAAGTCTTTTTTCTGCTTTTGAGTAAAAGATGTCATCGTTTGCAACGCCTGAAAATCCTCCAAAGTTACGGAACGTTCCTTCGCTTGCTTTAATTTCAACGTTGTCACCGATATTAAATCTAAACATTTTTGAAGCTGCCTGTACCCCAACGCTTCCGCCGTTAACAAACACTTCATAAGTGCCCATCCCCGCCGAGAGCTGAGGAACAATAAAATTAACATCATATTGTCTAATTACGTGCACAACTAAAATTATTCCGTCGTTGTAAAGATATTTCTGCAAAAATGCAGGAGTAAGCCTGGACGTAGAGGTTGAAAACACAAGCGGGTCAAGCACATCGGACGTTGCTCTTTTAACGGAATATGTGCCCAGAACGCCAAAGCCCTGCAGGGCTGTATGGAAGATAACCTCTTCCATAACATCGTTGATGTTGGCTTTTCCCGGCTCAAGGCCGGTATTAAAGAGAGTCATCTTAATATATGCATGGCCGGAAAGGTCAAAGAGGTTCCCGTTAGAGTCGCGTGCAAGCAACGTTAAAGTTAGCAGCACCGGCTCAAAGTTTGCATAAATCCGATAGTTTTCAAACACTTTAAACATTGCCTGCAGCCCGCCGTTGCCAAAGATGCCCGGTGCTTCGCCATCCAGGAATGTATATCCGGCAAATGTGTAGTAATCGTCATGCAGTGCGTTAATAACAATCAATGAGCCTTTGTCAACCCAGCCCCGGAAGCTTCTGGCATGACTTTCAAAAGTTTCGGGCTTGTTAAATACAGGGCTTATGATTGAAATTTCAATTCCGTTGTACAGCGAGTGAAAATTAGGAATGCCGATGTTAACGTCAAAGGTTTCAACATACACCCCTATAACCCAGATTTGCGCGTCTTCATTTGCATACAAACCAAGATTTGCCGAATTAAAAGTCAGTTCATAAAGAGGCTGTATTCCCAGGTCATTGCTGCCCCTTCCGGTGAAATAGAAGATTTCAACATGCGAAAATCTTAGGCCGTCCTCATTCCATATATCATTTTTAAATTCAGCCTCTTCATCTAAGGTAATAAGGTTTGAAGTGAAATTGATTCTTTTGAACGCTCCGCTGCCTAAATCGCCGGAAATGTCATTTGAAATGTCCAGCGACCTGTTGTCAAACCATTGCGAAAGAACAATCAATTCATATTCTTTGATTTTAAATTCCACATAAATCTCATACTCCGAAACGTCCTGCAGCAGCAGCGGATAAGTGGTCTGTTTTCTTTCTTCCGTATCATTTTCGTCCAGAACAAAGCCTTCTGTAAGAGCATCATAATAATATATCGTGTAGCCAACAAATTCATAATGCGGCCAGACCGTCACAATAAGATTAATTGTTTCGCCCGCCGAAGAGAAAGTGTATGTGCCCGTTCCGTTCAAGGTGATTGGACGCATACCAATCTTAAACTCTCCGCCCTCAATTTCGTTATCTGCCAGAAACACGCTGATTAACGGATTGCCGGGTTCGTCGGCAAAGACAGCCCGGCTTCCGCTGTTGACCAGTCCAAAGATTCCCAAGCAGGCAAAGACGGAAACAAGCAGGGCGGCAAAACTGATTAAACTAAAATTCATTCTTAATTTCTTCATAATTCAACCCTCCCCTTAATCCCATTTTCCGCTTTGCAGGTCCTTAATAAATTGCTGTGACTCAAGCCCTGCTTTAGAACTTTTACTTTTTGCAAGTGCCTGTGCGTATGCTGCTTTTTTCTTTCTGTTTGAAAGCAATACCAGAACAATTCCAAGCGTTATCAACGGCACACCGGCAGCAAGAGCTCCCATTGAAACAAAGTACGCTGTTGTCATGGTTGTTTCAACCGTAATTTCAAACCTTACTTTGTCGTTTGCGTTAATCCATTCCTCCCACGAATCAAGCCATGCTTCCGTTACAAATATGGTTAACGTGTTGCCTATAAACATCATGTCTCCGGTCATTTCCATTGCTTGCTTCGTATTAACAATCATGCTTCTTAACTGATATCCGGCACTCGGCTCAAACTTGAACACAAGCACACTGCCGATTCCAAACTCAACTGTTTCGTCGTAAATTACCTGACCTCTTGCATTTGAGTCGGTAACCTTAACGTCCATTGTGTACATAATCTTTTTAAAGTTAATGTTAAGGAACGCCGGACCCTGCAGAGGCACAACAATTGCGCCCGTGCCCGGTGTGCCGTCAAGCTCATAACCTTCATAGGTGTAATACTTGTTGTTTTGCGGAACGATGGTTATTTCTGTTCCTGACGGAAGGCTGTCCCACAACAGTTTCTTTTCGGTTGACTCGCCAATCTTACTTGCTCCAATCCAAATTTCATAGCCGTTGAGGTCAACCGAGTCGTCAATGATTGAAATTTCAATTGATGTTTTTCTTCCAAACTCTGCAACTAAAGTAATAACGTTGCCGCCGCTTGCAAAGAATTGAACAAAGTTGCCGGTAAGCGTAAGGCTGTTAATTATGCCGGTGTCCACGTCAAGGGCAAAGACTCCGTCCATGCCGTCAACATATTTTTTAACACCCAACCCGTCAAAGAAGTAAATTCCGGTGCTGTCGGCATAATACTTAACTACGCCAACCTCAACAAACCAGCCCACAAACTCGTATTCGTTAACCGTTCCAATGTTAATGCCTTCAATCTGCTCGCCTTTTACCAGGTCCTGATAGCTTTTGTTTTCGGCGTTAGGAAGCGGGCTTCCGTCAACATCTCTCGATACTCTCGTCACGCTGAATATTATAGCATCAAACGCAACAGTTATTGATACGTCGGCTGTGAGATTAAACTTAAACATCCCTTCAATGTCGTTGCCCTGTTCGTCTTTGTAATATGTAACGGCAACTCCGTCCAGCCCTGAGATTGAATTTAGAAGGTAGTTATCATTTGTCGGCTTAACAACCACTTTAATTTCCTGGTTGTAATCGAATGCCGTTCCGTTTTTAGGGTTAGTAATTTGAATCCACTTAATTCTTTCAAGCTCTGCCTGAATTACGGGTTCAAAACTGTCAAGGATGTCTTCTTCCCACGGCTCCAGACCACCGTCACGCGTAAGCAGGTCGTTGTCAAGAAGCGGATGAGCTTCAATCATTTCCTGGAGTAATTTGTTGTATTCGGAAGCGGCGTTAAAGTCAGGGTCAAGATAGAACACCTCTATGCTTCCCCATAAACTGTTGCTGCCGGCAGCCAACTCCGCCTTAACTGTTTGCCGAACAACGTAATGCGCAACAACAACAATTCCTTCCTCGCCCGAACCAATGCTGCGCAGGAAGTCTTCAAGCCAGAAGGTTTTTGTTACAAAGCCGTTTGTTACAAGCGTAACCCCAACAACAAGCTGAGCAACGGTTTTGTCCGAGAGAGTCCAATACACACCGTCTTTGTCTATAACAGAGTATCGTATAAAGCTGTGCCCTTGCGGCGCATTTATCTGCATGATTGTTGTTCTGTCAGCGCCAAGCAGCATAGACAACTCGTCAGAAGAAGCCCAGTGGTGGTTAAGAACCACCAGCGGCGGTGCGTCGGCAGGTGACACTTCTGCCGCTAGAACAAGCTTGTAATCAATTTCTTCAAACTCAACTGTGAAGACAAAGTTTGACACAAGTGCTGCCGGGAATGTGAAAGTATATTCCATTATTCCGTTTCCGCTCAAAAGCGTACTGTCAAAAGCAAGTTCGCCGCAAATAACTTTGTACACTTTTGAAACTTTAATAGAAATTGTAACATCATCTCCGGAAACCTGAACCGGCATATTGTTGGTAAGCGCCTGAGTTCCTTTGTTTGTTGTAACTGTAATTGTTGCCTCAGCACCGTTGATAATTGTTGCGGTAATTGAGTATGGGGCAAGTTCAACTCTTGGCTGGAATCTAAGCTGGTAATATCCTCCTGTAGGAATCTCGTATCTTGCCAAAAGCTCCAGCCCCTTGTCATTATTAGCAAAAATATCTTTTATGTTGAGATACGGCATAATGCTTCCAAGCGGAGTAAAGCCGCTGTCAAACCAAACCAGCCATTCAACCATATACAAGCCGTCATCAAAACCTATGTAATAATTTGTGTCAAGCGAGAAGTAACCGGGGTCTTTTCCTGCCTGAACAGGGGTTTCGCCGGCGTCAACCATTTCGGCAAGGTCAACAATAATCTCGTATTCCCTCAGCGCCCATATTGCATAATATGTAACGCCTGTGGTTTCATTATAGCTGAACACAAAAGTATCTACAAACGCACCTGTTCCGGCGGCGTTTTCGTTCCAGCCCTGGAATACGTATCCAACCCTCTTAGGCTCTTCAATGCCGCTTACGTTGGCAGTCAGTCCGCCGTTGCCCGAAACTTGCTGAATTACGCCCGCACCGCTGGTTATTCTTCCGCCGTTAGGGTCAAAATAAATTGTTGTAACCGGATTCTCGGCAAATATTGCTTCAATAGTCATGTGGTTGGTAATACCGCTTACGGTTACGGTTACCTGATATGTAACCCCATAAACGCCCGACGGATTACTGCTTAAATACAGGAAGTTGTACCCTGCATTAGGTGTTACAATAATTCTGATGTCCGAACCGTGCTCATAATCGGTATCCAGGTCCGAAGCATGAATTGCAATTGAGCCGTACGCATTGCCGGTAAGCGAAATTGTGTATCTGTTTACAATCGGCTGAATGTCAACATCAGCGTCTTCCTTAACCTGTTTAATTACAACAGTGATTGAAGTAATGCGTCCGTTTGCGTTTCTTGCAACCGAAAGCGAGTAATATGCGTTGTTAATTTCTTCGTCAAGAACATCGGCTGCCTGCCCTGTTCTTGTTACGGTAACTGTCGGAATGTTAAGGTCGTGCTTACTGTCTAAAGCAATTGTAAACGTAAAGCTGCTGCCCCAGTCAACATCTCCGTCTGCTGTTGCGGCGGTAAAGCCTTGTCCGGCTCCGCCTTCCGGAATTGTTACCGTGTATGTATTAATGCTTGACGACAATGCAATAACAACTGCGCCTGTAATGTTTTCTATAGTGTAAACCCCGCCAACTGCATCCACAATGTGTGTGCCGGGCGTTCCGGCCATTGTGTAGGTAACAACAAGCGTGTTGTACCCTTCTTTGGTTTCTGCCTCAAAGGCAAAACCAAAGCCATGCTTAACCGGGCTCGTATCTAATACGTCGGTAACAATCCAGCCGGCAGCCTCCGTAACTCCGCCAACAAACGATACCGAATATTCATTAATTATTGAAGTAACCGTAATAACAACATCACCGATTACGTTAGGAATTGTGTAAACTCCCAGCACGCCGGCAATTGTTTGCGGGTTGCCGCTGTCAAATCCAACCATTGTGTATTTAACAACCAATGTGTTGTAGCCCGTTTTAAGCGCTGCGTTAAACACAAAGTTGGAACCGTGTTCAATCGGGTTTGTGGCTGCATTTACAATATCGCCGTCCGAAACCACCCAGCCTGCCGGTGACAGGCTGCCGCCCGAAACAGACACATTGTAAACATTCCAGTCGAGAGAAACCACGCGGATTGTCTGGTTGCCTTTTATTGCCGAAATTGTATAAACACCAAACTGGTCCGCAAAAATTTCAGCATGGTTAACCGTAACCACAAGAGTTGCAGAGTTGTGAGTGCTTGAGTCAACATCAATCGTGAACGTGTATTCTCCGTTCCAGGTTACAGTATCGTTTACGTTTGCAGTGCTCCAGCCGGTTCCGCTGTAATTGTTGCCGTTCCAGGTTACATTGTAGGTATTAACTGCGGCCCTTGCGCTTATTACAATGCTCTCTGTCATGCTTGAAATGGTGTATGTGTAAGTGTTGGTAGCTCCAACTCTTGCCATTGCAATCCAGCTGCCTGTGCCGTTAATTCTAAATTCCGGCGTGTTCTGGGTTGCAGATTCGTCCACAGTAACGGTAAAGGTAAACGGCTGACCGTGCGCTCTTGTAATGCCGTCTCCGTTTTCAAAGTTTATTGTTACTCTTTCTTCTGTGGATTTGGTAACAGTATAAACATTCAAGCCCAATTCAATTGTAATGTTTAGGTGTTTAATCATCTGAGGAATTGTGAAGGTAAATATTTCGTTGTTGGTGCCGCTTACGGCAACACCTACATCAATGCCGTCAATGAGTCCGCCAAGAACAGTGTCGCTATACGCAATAACGCCGTTAAACCTTACAATAAGAGTTTCCGGGTCATATGCAACGTTGTTTACCGTAATTGTAAACTCGTAGTCATCTTCGGCGGTTGGGCTGTAAGTAATATTTTTAGTATAACCTGTATCGTCAAACACCCAGTTAACAGGGCTGGTGCTTGGCGTGCTGTCCAAAGTAACATTGTATACGTTAGGCACAACAACAATCTCAATTTCTCTGTCCAGAATGATGTTTGATATGGTATATGTTGCAACACCGGTGGTTGAGTTGTAAGAGATACCCGATAATACCTCAACATTGTTGATTAAAATCTTTGGTGTTGTCTGCCTGTAATGACCGTCCAGTAAAATGGAAATTAAATAACTGCCGCCGTAGTTAACTTGTTCATCAACATTTTCCGTGCTCCAGCCTGCACCGCTGTAGCCGTTTTTCCACTCAACATTAAGCTTAATAATGCTTGATGAAACAACTATCTGAATTGTGCCCTGCACATTAGGAATATAGTACTCGTTTGGCTCTAAGCCCGGAACTGCATTATATTCTGTAACAGCACCGTTAATCGTGTATCTAACAGTAAGATTTTCGTAGCCGGTGGTTACGTTTGCAAAGAAGTAGAAGTCATTGTCCCAGTCAACCGAGTTGCTTTGGCCAACACCGCTGCCCGAAACTGCCCAGCCGGTACCGCTAAGTCCGTCTCTGAAAGAAACTGTGTAAGCATCAATTGCAAAGGTTACACTAATTGAGTTTCCGTTTGCCGTTACGTTGCTGAATGTGTAACCCAGGCTTACATATCCGTCAAAGGCTGCCCCGTCGGCACTTGTATAAGTTGTGCCGTTTATAGTAATGCTTTCCACATGATAGTTTGCATCAGGCACAAACATAAAGGCCTGGCTTGCCGCGTGGTTAACCGGAACATTTCCGCTTGGGCTTATGCTTCCGTTGCTGCCTGCGCTTGCCGTAATTGTGTATGTTTTAAGCTTAAACGTTACACTAATTGTATGAGTGGTAGTTACGTTTGTAAACGTATATGTGCCGCTTGGTACCGCTCCCGCATCGTTAACACCGTTAACCAGCACTTGGTCAATTTCATAGCCTGTGTTTGGTGTGAATGTAAAGGCCTCATCTTCGCCGTGTCTCACCGAAACACTTCCGGCAGGAGAAATACTACCATTGCTGCCCGTGCTTGCTGTAATTGTGTAAAGAATCTTATCGAATGTAACAGAGATTGCTCTGCTGCCCGTTATGCTTGCAAACGTGTAGCCGCCGCTGATTGCGTTTGTTAGAGCAGTTCCGGTTAAGGCGGTAAGACTGCCGCTGCCCGTATCAACACTTATGGCTATAACCCTGTAGCCGGTTGCGGGAACGAAAGTAAACTTTGGCGTGCTGAAGTGGTCAGCCTCAACGCTTCCGCCAACCGGGCTTGCATTGTCATTTAAGTGAGTGGTTCCGTTTGAGCCGGTTGTTATTGTTATAGTATACGATTTAAGCTTGAACGTTACAGAAATAGTCTGGGCTGACGTAACACTTATAAACGTGTACGTGCCGCTTGATACCGCTCCTGCATTGTTAACACCGTTAACCAGCACTTGGTCAATTTCATAGCCTGTGTTTGGTGTAAACGTAAAGGCCGGGCTGCTGGCGCCGTAATTTACATTTACGATTCCGCTTGGAGAAATATTACCATTGCTGCCTGTGCTTGCTGTAATTGCATTTGTATTAATTGCAAACGTTACGCTTATTGTGTGCGTTGTGGTTACATTGCTGAATGTGTAGCCGCCGCTAACAAAGCCGTCAAAGGTTGCGCCGCTTGTATAGGTTGTTCCGTCAACCGTAATGCTGGCCACATGGTAGTTGGCAGCCGGATGGAACGTGAATGTCTGGTCTGCGCCATGGTCAACAGAAACGCTTCCGGCAGGAGAAATATTACCATTGCTGCCTGCGCTTGCTGAAATTGTGTACGTGTCAATTGCAAACGTTACACTTATTGAACAATCTGTTGTTACGTTGGTAAACGTGTATTCACCTGCCGTAATAGCCGCTGCAATTGATGGGCCGGATACCTGCACGCCGTTAATTATTACAACAAGGCTTGCAATATGGTAGTTTGCATCTGCTGCAAAGGTAAACTTCTGGCTGCCGTTGTAGTCAACCGAAACATTTCCGATTGGAGAAATATTACCGTTGGCTCCAGCGCTTGCGGTAATTGTGCGCTGGTCAATTGCAAACACAACTGCAATGCTTGTGTTGGCTGTTACGCTTGCAAACTGATATGCCCCAGCCAAAATAACTGCTGCCAATGTTGGGTTGGTTGTGCCGTCAAGCGCCACTCCGCCAACTGTTATACTTACAATGTGGTGGTTTGCAGCAGGAGTTATTGTAAAGGTTGGTGTAGCACCATAATTAACAGTCACAACGTTTCCGCTTGTGCTGCCTGTTGCGGTTGTAACTGTTCCGCTGCCGGTTGTTGTTACCGTAATTGTGCGCTGGTCAATTGCAAACGTTACGCTTATTGTGTGTCCGTTTGCAGTTACATTGCTAAAAGTGTAGCCGCCGCTAACATAGCCGTCAAAGGTTGCACCGTCGGCACTTGTATAGGTTGTTCCGTCAACTGTAATGCTTGCCACGTGGTGATTAGCAGCAGGACTGAACGTAAACGTACGGCTTGCTCCGTGGTTAACCGCAACGCTTCCGGCAGGAGCAATGCTTCCGTTGCTGCCTGCGCTTGCCGTAATTGAGTAAACTTTAATTGACTGGCTAAATAGGGCGTAATATACGTTTGAGGCCGTTACGTTAATTCCTGCAAAGTTTGTAATAACACCAGCTAGGTCACCGAAGTTATATTCGTCGTCTCCAATACTTTGAGATGTTACTCGCCAGCCGGCAAAAGCATAGTTGTGTGAAACCGAAGTTGGAGCTTTTGTCGGGCTTGGTGCTGATATTACAGCATCATATTCCAGCCCGTTCTGAGCAGTTACCAATGTGCCGTCATAGTCGTACCAGTTTATGCTATACGTTCTCATGGTTCGCTTGTAAACAGCATAATAGTCCGTCGGAGCCAGAATTGTGCCGGGTGTCACTGTTGCTTCGCTCCATGAGCCGTTTCGTATTCCGTGAACCTGCTTGGTTGTGTTCCAGCCCTCAAAAGCAAAGGTGTAGAAGTTTGTTTGTGTAATAGACGGATTACCTGCTGTAAATATACTCGCTGCAGATTCTCCGTAATAAACTTTTACAGTCTGAACCAGTGTCTGGCTTGTGCCGTCCCAGTTGTAGAAGTTAACTTCTTGTTCTTCTCCTCTCCAAACAGCGTAATAGGTCTTGCCGCTTGCACTGTCCGCAGTAACACTCGTTCCGCCGGCTATAATCGTGCCGAGACCTGCTGCTGCCTGGCTTGGCGACACGTATGTTGCGCTCCAACCTAAGAAATCATAGTTGGTCTTGTCGTACGTCGGTGCTGCCGGCAAGCTGCCGGTTGCATTCTGTCCGGTTATGTAGTCAGGTACTATGTTGCTGTCGCCCTCGTCGAGTGTAATTGACCACGAAGTTCCTGCAGCAAACACTATTGTGATTGTGGTTGCGCTTTGTATGGTTATCGTTTGACCGGGCGTATATTCAGTTGCTCCGGAGCCCGTTCCGCTTGTTATTCTGAAACCGGTTGCGTTTGCATATGTGGTTGCGTGTCGTATGCCGGCTAAGCTTGGAACCGTCCAGGTTGAACCGAAGTTGATGGTTTCACCAGTAATTGTATACGACACCCACGCGTCTGTAACATATTGCACTGCGTTGGTTGTAACGAACGTAACTGTGTACGGTCTCGGCGTTTCGTTAAACACTGCGTAATAGTTTATAACCACTGCACCGTTTGATGTCAGTGTAAGGTTTGCATCCAGCGTTATCACGCTTCCGTTGTGTGCGGTAAGGCTTGTGTTCCAGCCCTTAAGCGAGTATACGCTTGATACTGTGATTGACGGCACTTTGTAGTTGCCGTGAGCTGTCGGCTCTGTAATTGCAGCGCCTATTTTAAGAAGCTCGCTCTTTATCAGTGTTCCGTCAAAGTTATACCAGTTTACGGTATGCTCTGTGTCCACTCTGCTGAAGCCTGCGTAATAGGTTGCATTGCCAGAGATTGTGCCAAGGCTTGTGCTGAAACCGGACACGTCTGTGTCATAGTCTGTCTGCGCCGTTGATATCCTCCAGCCAAGGAAGGTGTATATAAACAACTCGTCGTTAGGTACGGCTTTTGCACTTGGAGGTGTTATTGCATCTCCGTATCTGTACGTGGTTTGTGTTGCTGCAGTTGTGTCATCATAGTTCTTCCAAGTGATTGTGTAATACTTAATTGTTCTTGTGTATACTGCGTAATAGTTGGTTGCTCCCGTTATAGTCTGCGGGAATGAAAGCACCCCTTCGTTCCAGCTTGCGTTGTCCACGTTGCCGGTTGTCCAATATACCTGCTGGCTTGTACTCCAGCCTTTGAATGTGTAATAGTATTCTCTGTCGTCCCAGTTGGACGGTGCAACTCCGCCAAATGATAGTATATTTTCGTTGTAGAAAATTGCTTGTGTATCTATTGCTGAACCAACACTTACACCTCTCCAATCATAGAAATTAACCGCCTGCGCCGTTCCGCGCCAGACCGCACGATATACCAACTCGCCCGTTGCGGTAACGGCTCCCCCCTTGGTTGCTGCCAAGTTAGCTTCTTCTGAGCTATCCAGTTTGGCCGCCTCGCTTGGTGAAATATACGTTAAACTCCAGCCAAGGAAATCATGGTCGGCCTTACTGTAGTTCGGCAAACTTGGTAATGTGCCCGGTGCGTTTTGTCCGGTTATGTAGTTGTGTCTAACATTGCCGTCGCCTTCATCCAAGGTAATGAAATACGTACCTGAAGCAAACGCTATTGTTATTGTTGTCGTTCCCGTTATAGTTATAGTCTGGCCGGGAGTGTATACGGTTGCTCCCGTATTTGGTCCGCTTGTTACCCGGAAGCCTATTGCGTTTGCATAGCCTACTTCGTTTCGCACACCGGTCAAACCTATTACTGTCCAGGTTGAACCATAGCCTATTATTTCCTGGGTAATAGTGAACGGAGCCCAGTTTCCGTTTCCTAGAACACTCTCTTTCTCGGCACCGGTTGTGTCAAATGTTACGGTGTATGGTGTTGCAAACTGGTTGAAAATTGCATAGTAGTCAATTGTAACTGAGCCTGTGCCCGGAGTTGCTACATTAACCACGGTTGGGTTTGCTATTGTTGCGCCGCCCCAGTTAGTGTTGGTGGTGTTCCAGCCTTTCCACGAGTATGACAGCGCTACGGTGTTGGATGGTGCGTTAAAGCCGCCTGCTCCTAAAGTTGGCAATGTTAAACCTGCCCCGTTTGCAAGGCTGTCACTCTTTATTAGGGTTCCGTCAAAGTTATACCAGTTGATGGTATGCAAGGTTGCTGCCCTGCTGAACAATGCGTAATATGTTACATCAGCCGTTACCTGAGTTCCGGTAAGCGCAGATACTGATATAAGGTTATCCTGGTCACTGTAGTCTGATTGCGCCCCGGTTGTTCTCCAGCCCGCAAATGTATATGTCCATGTAGCATCGTTTGATGGACCGCTTACGCTCGGGATATTAATGGTTGCATTATGTCTGTATGATGATTGTACAGTCTCTGCGTCGTCATAGTTTGTCCAGGTTAATGTGTAATATTTAATTTCTCTTTTATATACCGCATAATAGTCTCTTGGTGCTGTAATGGTCTGCGGGAATGCCAGCACGCTTTCGTTCCATGCTGCATTGTCTCTGCCGCCGCCAACTGCCGCGTTCCAATAAACTTGTTGCGTGGTGTTCCAGCCGATGAAAGTATATTTGTATTCAACATCTTCCCAGTTTGCCGGTACTGTGCCGCCAAACGATACGCTCTCGTTGTAGAAGATTTGCTGCGTTGTTATCTGAGTTGCAGACGCTCCTCTCCATTCGTTGAACGTAACAGTCTGCGCCGTTCCTCTCCAAACAGCGTAATAGGTTAAGCCTGTAGGACTGTCTGCAGTTACGCTGTAGCTTCCTGTTTTGGTGTCTTCAATATCCTGCAGGGTCTGCCCGCTGAGTGCTGCCGCCTGGCTTGGCGTGTACATGGTTAAACTCCAGCCAAGGAAATCATGGTTGGCTTTGCTGTAGTTTGGCGCTGCCGGTAAGTCGCCGGTGGCCAGCTGTCCGGTTATGAAATTAGTCCTGATGTTGCTGTCGCCCTCGTCAAGTGTAATTGACCATGACGTGCCTGCAGCAAACACAATTGTAATTGTGGTTGCGCTTTGTATGGTTATTGCAAAGTTGATTGCGTCACCAAATGAGTACACAGTTGAGCCCGAACCGGTTCCGCTGGTAATTCTAAATCCGATTGCATCCGCGTATGTGGTTGCATGGCGTATGCCGGTTAAGTCAGGCACGGTCCACACACCGCCATAGAACGAGTATGTAGCACTGTTGCTTGTGTCAACAGTATATGGCTCCCAGTTGCCGCTAACCAACTCCACTGCATTGGTTGTAACAAAGGTTACAACATATGGTGTTGCAAACTGATTGAATATTGCATAGTAATTTATGGTTTGCCCGCCGGTGCCGGGGAGTGATGCCTCAACAACCGTTGGTGTTGCAATTGTTGCGCCATTATGTCCGGTGTTGGTGTGGCTCCAGCCTTTAAACGTGTATGACAATGCCACGGTGTTGGATGGCGCGTTAAAGCCGCCTGCTCCTAAAGTTGGCAATGTTAAACTTAACCCGTTTGCAAGGCTGTCACTCTTTATTAGGGTTCCGTCAAAGTTGTACCAGTTGATGGTGTGCAAGGTTGCTGCCCTGCTGAATATAGCATAATAGGTTGCATCTGCCGTTACCTTGGTTCCGGTAAGCGCAACAGTGCCGCCGGTATCGGTGTCAAAGTCGGTCTGCACAGTTATTCTCCAGCCAACAAAGGTATATGTCCATGTAGCAGTGTTGGATGGGGCTGTATAGCCCGGAATGCTTATTACATCATCGTATCTGTACGTGCTTTGTGTAGTTGTTGCGTTGTTATCACTTATCCATGTAACAGTATAATACTTAATTGCTCTTGTGTATACTGCGTAATAGTTGGTTGCTCCCGTTATAGTCTGCGGGAAGCTTAGCACCCCTTCGTTCCAGCTTGCGTTGTCCACGTTGCCGGTTGTCCAATATACCTGCTGGCTTGTACTCCAGCCTTTGAATGTGTAATAGTATTCTCTGTCGTCCCAATTCCATGCGCCGGCAGCAGGCGGCGTTAATGCCGCTATGCTTTCATTATAGTATATACTGTCTGTTCCTAATGTCGTTCCGTCATGGTCTTTAAACGTCACTGCCTGCGCCGTTCCGCGCCATACTGCGTAATAGGTCTTGCCGTTTGCGTTGTCTGCGTTAACACTGGTTCCTCCGGCTATCAATGCCGCAAGACCCGTTGCGTCAAGCGCTGCTGCAGCACTCGGGCTGATGTACGTTAAACTCCAACCAAGGAAATCATGGTTGGCTTTGCTGTAGTTTGGCGCATCCGGCAGGTTGTCGGTGGCCAGCTGTCCGGTTATGAAATTAGTCCTGATGTTGCTGTCGCCCTCGTCAAGCGTAACAGACCACGACGTGCCTGTGTCAAACACGATTGTTATTGTTGTCGTTCCCGTTATAGTTATAGTCTGGCCGGGAGTGTATACGGTTGCTCCCGTATTTGGTCCGCTTGTTACTGTAAATCCGATTGCATTTGCAAACGTGCTTACATGGCGCACGCCTGCTAAGCTTGGCACTGTCCATACTGCTCCGTGGTCTATGGTTGTTGGCGCAATGGTGTAAGATACCCAACTGGAGGCCGGCCTATGTACCGCATTAGTTGTTACAAAACTTACTGTATATGCGTCAATTGCAAACACAACCGCAATGCTGGTGTTTGCAGTAACTGCTGTAAATGTGTATGAGTTGGCATTAGCTACTATTGCTCCGCCAACTGTTATGCTTACAATGTGGTGGTTTGCAGCAGGAGTTATTGTAAAGGTTGGCGTAGCACCGTAGTTTACTGTCAGCTTGCCGCCGCTCAATGTGCCGGCTGTTGGTTCAACCGTTCCGTTGCCGGTTGCAGTAACCGTAATGTCGTAAGTGTATATTGCAAAGGTTACATGAATCGTACGCTGTCCCGTTACGCCCACAAACTGATAACCGCTTGCAACAAAGCCTGCAAATTCCGGGTCTGCACTTGTGTAGATGGTTGTTCCGTCAATAACAATGCTTTCAACATAGTAGCCGGTTGCGGGCGCAAACGTGTAAACTGCACTGTTGCTGCCATGATTGATTGTTGCCGCACCGCTTGGGCTTATGTTTCCGTTGCCGCCTGCGCTTGCCGTAACTGTATATTGTATGATTGTAAATGTTACATGAATAGAATGTCCGTCACCCGTTACGTTGGTAAAAGTGTAGCCGTTAGCATTAATAACATCCTCAAGCGCGGTGCTTGTTAAGGCAGTTCCGTCTATTTCAACCCCAACAACTCTATATCCTGTTGACGGGTTAAAAGTAAATGACTCATTTTCGCCGTGGTTTACGCTTACATAACCGCTTGGCGTAATGCTTCCGTTGCTGCCTGCGCTTGCCTCAATTGTAAACACAATCTTTTTAAATGTTACTTCAATGCTGGTTGCTGCTGTGATTGCGGCAAAAGTGTATGAGCCTGCCGCAATAGCATTTGTTAATGCAATGCCGGACAGCTCCGTTCCGCCGATTATAATTTTGTCAATACCATAACCCGTTGCCGGAACAATGTCGTATTTTGGTGTTGAACCATAGTCAAACGACCTTGTAACAGCCGTGGCGCTGTCAAATTCAATGGTTCCGTTGGCGGTTTGCGTAACTGTTAATGTAAAGGTCCGTATTGCAAACGTTACTTCAATTGTAAAGTTTGCCGTTACGCCCATAAACCGATAGCCGCTTGCAATGGCCGCAGCAAGTGTCGGGTTTGTGGTTCCGTCAAGTATTACCTGGCTTGGAAGGCCTTTGTTGATAATAATGCCAACAACCTCATATCCAGTGTTTGGCGTAAATGTGTAGGTTGAACTGTTGCTGCCGTAATTGATTGTTGCGGTGCCGCTTGGGCTTATGTTTCCGTTGCCAACCGCGCTTGCCGTGATTGTGTATGTGTGAAGAATTGAGCTTACCGTAATAACAATGTTGCCTGTTACGTGCGGAATAGTAAAGGTGTCCGTTCCCGACGCCGCTGTTAATGCGCCCATAGACACTCCGCCCATTGTGTAAGTAACGGAAAGAGTGTGGTAGCCGGTGTTTAATTGCGCATCAAAGCTGAACGGCAGGTTGTAGTTAACCGGGTTGGTTGTTGGGCTTACAATATCTCCGCCCGAAACTGTCCAGCCGGCCGGGGTTAGATTGCCGCCCGCAACCGACACGTTGTAACTGTTGATTGTTGAACTGATTGTAATTACAACATTGCCGGTTATGTTGGAGATATAATATTCGTTGGTTGAGCCTACACGGCTTGCTGTCTGTGTTGCTCCGCCTGCCATTGTGTACTCTACAACAAGAGTATTATAGCCGGTGTTTACATTAGCAAAGAATCTGAATTCGCTGCCGTAGTCAACCGAGTTGGTTGTTGGGCTGACCGCGCTTGTTACTTCCCAGCCGGCTGCGCTAAGTCCGCCGTTAAACGAAACATTATATGTTTTAATGGTTGCGGTTGCAGAAATTACAATGCCTTCAACCGTACCTCTAAATTCTGAAAGTTCGTATCTAAAAACTCCGCTTCCCGGGCTGGTTTCGCCAAGCGGTGTAAGTGTGGCTGTGCCCGCACTAACACTCACCGACGATATGCCGGAGTGAGAAGCAAGGAGTGAAATTGCAAAGTAATATTTTGTATCCGGAGTTGTGCTGTTTTGATAATGGTAAAGAACCACACTTGATGCAAGCGTGTCTTTATCTGCAGTAAATCCAACTGCATTCTGCCCTGAAGGCAGGGTTACCGTGTATATATATGGAGTAACCAAAACCTCTAGTTCAAAGTTTGCCTGAACATTGCTGACAGAGAAATAGAATCTGTCGGTAATAAAGGTTCCGGGAACCGTGCTGCCACCTTTAATTGTAACAACCGGTGTGTGGTGGCTTGGTGAAACCAGAATCTGGAAAGAGAATGCCTGGCCATGTCCTACTGATGCCGGTTCGGTTATGCCCGCAAAAGAATACCCTACTCTGCTTGAAGGCAGGGTAACGCTGTATTGGTTTCTGGTTACGTTGCTTACTGTTATTGTAGTATTGCCTGTAACTCCCGTAATTGTGTAAACATATACACCTATGGTTGCATCACTCTCGCCCGGAACAAGCGTTCCGGCACTTACGGTAGGCGCTCTCCAGCCGTTTACCGAGTCGCCTCTGTGAGATACGTCAAGTGTTACGGTAAAGGTATAGTTGCCGCCATGTGCTACCGGACTTGCGCCCGGAGTTGCAGTCCAGCCGTCACCCGTAAGCGCGTTGCCGTTTGCAAACGCCACGGTATATTGGTTTCTGGTTACGTTGCTTATTGCAATAGTAACGTTGGTTGTAACACCGGTAATTGTGTAAACATATACGCCTGCGGCTGCATCACTTGAGCCCGGAACAAGCGTTCCGGCACTTACGGTAGGCGCTCTCCAGCCGTTTATGGCATCTCCTCTGTGAGATACGTCCAAAGTAACGGTGTAAGTGTAGTTGCCGCCATGTGACACCGGACTTGTGCCCGGAGTTGCAGCCCAGCCGTCACCTGTAAGCGCGTTGCCGTTTGCAAACGCTACAATGTAGGTGTTAAGCTGAACCGATATATTAATCTGGATATTGCTTTTAATTCCTGTAAGTTTGTATGTATAAACACCGTTTTCCGGAAAATAGTTTAAGTGACCGGTGTCCAGAACCAGGCTGCCCGTGCCGCTTGCAAGGGTTACGCTTGGTGCTCTCCAGCCGTTTACTATGTCACCCCTGTAGTTGGCGCCAACATTTACGGTAAACTCATAACTGCCGTTCCAGTCAACGGGGCTTGCCGAGCCTGCGTTTGGAGCAGACGAAAAGCCCGTGCCGTCAGCGGTTCTTGAAACCGTGTATTGGTTGATTGTGGCTGTTACCGAAAGCTCAATATCGGTTGTAATACTTGCCAGCCTGAAAACGAACACGCCGCCGTCGGGGTTATGTCTCGGGTCGGAGACAAAAACCGAAACGCTGCCGTTTGTAACACCGTTTGCCGTGCCCTTAAATGTAACTGTTGGAGCTCTTCTTGCACCTGCGTCACCATACCAGCCCTCGTCAACATTAATTACAAATATGTAGTTTCCGCCGTGACTGAAGTCGAGGTCATCTTCATCATCTGTAAACCAGCCGCTGCCCTCAAAACCGGGCTCACCGTCTCTGGGGTCTTCATCAAATACAACAGTATACTTGTTTATATCAGCCGAAATTGAAATGTCTATCGCGCTTTTAATGCCGGTTATTTTATAAACATAAACGCCGGTTGACTGATTAGACAACGCGGGGTTAAACTCCAGCAGCCCCAAGGTTCCGCCGTTGTCACAACTGCCTGTACCTGTAAATGTAACGGTAGGCGCTCTCCAGCCGTTTACCGAGTCACCCCTGTGCGACGGTGCAACCGTTACGGTAAACTCATAATCTCCGTTCCAGCTTGCTCCCGTTGCGCCCGAAGATGCTGTCCAGCCGTCTCCGCTGTTATCTCTGTTTACGGCATACGTGTTAATGTTGCCCGCAATTGAAATATTCTGGATTGCAGTAATGTTGTTAATTGTATAAGTGTAAACACCTGTTGTTGTGTTGCCGCTTACAGGAGTAATATTGCCGCCGCCGTTAACTGTTACGGTTGGAGCAAACAGGCCATACCCGTTTGCTAAATCCGATGTTACGGTAAAGCTAAAGCTTCCGTTGTGGTTAACCGTGCCGGCAAAGCCCACAGGAGTTGTTGCAACTACCGAAACAAAGCCTGTTCCGCTTGTGGGAAAGTTTACGGCATACGTGTTTATGCTTGCCGAAACCTGAATGGTAATATTGCTTTGAATGTCTAAAATCCGGTACGTGTACACACCGTTTGCCGGAGAATAACTGGGGTGCAAAGTGTTTAAAACAAGTGTAACGTCGTTGGTGCCCGGGTTAAGCGGCTGCCCGGAGCTGTCTATAAGCTGAGCACCTGTGCCGTCTGTCAGCATAATGCTTGGAGCCCTCCATGCACCGGCAACACCACGGTAGCCTGCATCAACGTTAACTATAAAGTTGTATTCGCCGTCATATTCCACATGAATGGGGTCGCTCGACGAGGTGTTCCATCCGGTGCCTGAGTTGGGGCGGGTAACCACAAATGTATTTACGCTGCCCGTGGTTACCGTAATTGCCGCCTGCTGAGTAACCGGGAAGTTAAAGCCGTACACACCGGAAATGTCGTTTGACGAGGTAGGTGTTAAAACTGTGCCGCCGTGCATTACAATCGGTGCCGTTCCGCGGTATGCCGGTGCCACCGTAATTGAAAACTGACACATATCTCCGTGGTTGTACGAAGTCCGCACTATCGTGTTAAGCGGCGGGTTGGTAAACTGCATAGGAACCGAGGTAAACTCAGGACCGCTTGGCAGTGCAATGGTATAACTGCTGATTTGCAGAGTCGGGAAGTTTATTACAGTATCGGAGTTAATGTTCATAATGTAATATACATATTCGCCCGTTACCTGATTGCTGGAAATTGCCAGCATAGTACCCAGCGTTCCGGTTGCTCCAACTCTGGCAATATTAATGTTGCCCGCACCGCCAATTGTTGAAAGGCGTGCATGGCTGGTTGCGTTGCGGTAAGCCTCATTAACCTGCAAGGTAAAAGTGTAGCTCCCGTTTATGCCAACCGTTTCGGGAGATATTGAACTAAAAGTAAAGCCTGTATAATTGCCTGCAGGGTTTCTTGTAACCGCGTAGTTGTTTGAAACAGGCGTTATGGTAATTGCAGCACTGCTGTTTACAACATACGAATAGTTATATACGCCGGCCGAAACCAAGGTTCCGGAAATTGTTGTTGAGCCGAATCGCACAAACGGAGCCATTTGTGTATATCCGGTTGCCATTGTAATCTGAAAGTTGATGGTTGTTCCATGGTTGACCGAAGCTCCCGTAACCCCAGCAGGATAAGACGGGACGACAGGCGTTCCGCTTGTTCCGCCAAAATAGCCGCTTGTAAAGCCAAAGGTTCCTTGAGCACCAGCGTCAGCCGGTGCTGCTGAAACAGTGTATGTGTTTCGGGATGTTCCTACAAAAATTTCCATGTTGTCATATATATCGTTTATAGTAAATGTATATGACGTTGTGCTAGAAGTGTGAGCCAGCGGGTTTGGCGATACAGAACCAAATGCGGGGTCTCCCAGAACCGGGTCAACCAGGTCTGCCCACGTTTCTGTTGAGCCTTGTCCTATTTTAATTGACACGGCCGGTGCTGCTTGGCTGTGTGAAGCAAGCAGGCTTACCGTAAAGGTATATACAGAATTTTGCAAAACCGACAATCTGTGGCTGGTTGTAAAAGTATATCCATTTTGAGATTGCTGAAGAGAAGTTGGCGTAACTACCGAGAAGATAAGTTTCCCCGCAATAATTGCCATAATTTCGTCAAGAACGTTCTCCATCTGGCTTGGCTGAGCGGCTGCCGAACCGCCTATATTGCTTGTACCTTGCCCTTGCGGATAATAGCAGTTTGTAATATTAAAAGGCCCCGTACCGTTGCTTGTATTGTTTGTAATACCGCCAAGCATGGCAGAGCCGCCTCCGCCAAGAGTTCCGGCAAAGGCAACATTATTTAAGGTTGTTGCACCGGCATTTTGAAGGTTTCCTATAATACCGCCCACATTACCTTGCCCGTTTGAAAGCCACTCAACACGTGCCGTACAATACACATTTTCCATTTTAAGGATAGTTGCATCGCCCAGGCCCAAAATTCCGCCTACGTTAGGGCGGTTGTTAATGCTTGCCGAAACAACCGAGCCTGAGTTGAAGCTTTTGGTTATTGTTAATGTACATCTTAGTGACGAGCCCACAAGTCCGCCGGCATCATTAACGGCCGCAATTGCCGCCATGTTATAGCATTGGTCAATTGTAAGAACAGTTGTGGCCGCAACGCTGTTTGAAACACCAACCGAGCCGACAAGTCCGCCGGCATTTGTGCCTCCTACGGCTCCGTTAACCACACCCACATTTTCTATTCTTGCGTTAACCGCCTGATTGCCGTTTTGCACGGTTGCCGCAACCACGCCCCTGTTTGTGCCTGTGCCGGCAAGGTTTACGTTTTCAAAGTCTACGTTCTTAAAGGTTCCTAAAAGATTAGCCACAAACCCTATGTTGTTGGTGTTGCTTGTGTTTGTAAGGCCAACAATTTTCCGCTTACCAAGAAGAATAGGTTCGTTTGTAGTTGAATCATAAACAAAATCGCCCTGGCTGTCCACCTCATAAATTCCGCCGTCAAATACCGTTCCGGCTGCCAGAGTCGGAATAGGAGTCCAGGGGGCATTTCCGCTGATGTTAATGTCGGCGGTAAGCCGCACATATCTGTTTTGCGTTGCAAGCATTGTTCTGCCTGCGCCGCCAACAAGAAGAGGAGCCGCAGTTCCAATTTCCAATGCGTTTTCAAAGTCCAGTCCCGATTGGTTGCTTGCCGCGTAAACAACGCCGCCGTCTTTGCCGTATTGCTGCTGGTTAAAACCCAGCGCAGCAAAGCCGCAGCACATAAGCGCAATGGCAACACCAAACACTGTGAATCTCTTTATCCACGCGTTCCCCTTTTTGGCTAATGTACTCATATTCCCCTCCTATGTTTTCCGAAACCGATATGTAAAATTATTGTATCTCTTTTGCAAGAAAAAAAACCGAAAAAGACGAAACTCCCCCGCCATAAAAACTATGTCAAAATAAATATACAATATTTCGCCAAAAAAAGACAAACGAAACAATGTGAAAAATAGTATTTATTCAAAATATTAATGCACAAGCATGGTTTTTGTTGCGCACATCAAACATTTGTGCTATAATGGGGTATTATGCTAAAGGAGAATGTTTTATGTTTCAACACTACTTAATGTTCAGCGGAGACTGTGAGGAGGCACTAAAGACCTATGAAAAAGCGTTTGGAGGCAAAATTACGGAGCTATGCAGATACGGCGAAATGGAAGGATATGCCGATGAAGCCACCAAAAACCTGATTATGCACTCAACCTTTGTACTGGGCAGCGGCAACATTATGTGCGCCGATTATCCGCACAAAGCCACAACCGGCGACAATATGTTTGTAATGCCGCCGTTTGAAAATTCGGAGGCGCTGAAAAAAGCCTGGGAGGTTTTAAAGGCAGACGGAAAGATTATAGAAGACCTGTGCGAACCGTTTTACGCAGAGCTTTATGGCTGCCTGGTAGACAAATACGGCATCAATTGGATGCTGATGATTGCCAAGAAATAACAGTATGCAAACAAAAAAGCGGGGCTGGCTCCGCTTTTTTAATCCTTCCAATTGTACCACTTAAGCTGCTCCGGAGTTTTAATCTCGTTGTTGGCATATGCCACGCATAACCTGTACAGATATAGCGCACACCTGTCGTCCATCATGCCTGCCATTACGCTTTTAGCGTATATCTCGTCCGGATTGGCGCCTTTTAATGACTCAATAGTGGGGTATCCCGCTTTGGTCATGTGCTCTGCCATGCGTTTGCCCACGCCCGGGATTTGCATTAACTCAGATTTGTTCATAAATGAGCCCCTTTCATAAAATTCCCCCTTAAAATAAAGGGGTGGCAAGCCGTCAGGCTTGACGGGGTATGTGATAAAGCCAGTCTTATTGCTTATCCAACTGTTTCACATACCTCCCCCCGCAAGCGGGGTGCTCCTTTATCTTAAAGGAGAATTATGGTTTCAAAACAACCTTTAAAAAGGTCTTCTTCCCTTTCTTTACCAAAAATTCTTTCTTGTTTTTATCAAGGCAGGAATCTACCCCAACTACCTTTTCGTTGTCTATTAAAATTGCGCCGGCTTCAATAAACTCCCTTGCTTCGCGCTTGCTTTTTACAATGCTTGTCAGCGCTAAGACATCCACAACCTTAGCCCCTGCCCCAATACTGATTTCCTGTGTAGGAACGTCCCCGTCCGCGCCGCCGCCGGAGAACAGCGTTTTAGCGGTTTCTTGTGCCTGCTTAGCCTCGGCTTCTCCATGCAGTTTTTTTGTAACCTCATATGCCATAAGGCGCTTTGCGCCAACAATATCTGTTTTGCATTTGTCTTTAATTTCCGCAACCGGAAGCATGGTAAAGAATCGCAGCAGCTGCTCAACATCCTCGTCGTATACATTTGTAAAGTATTGAAAACAGTCATACGCACTGGTTTTATCTCGGCTTACCCATAATACACCTTTTTCGGTCTTGCCCATTTTTGTTCCGTCGGCCTTAGTCAGCAGCGGACAGCATAAACCCACCATAAGCGGCCGCTCCTGCCCCTTGGCGTTGCTCATTTTTCTTGATAGCTCCACGCCCGCAACAATATTCCCCCATTGGTCACTGCCGCCAATCTGCATTAAGCAGTTGTACTTGTCGTTTAAATGCACAAAATCATACGCCTGCATAAGCATATATCCCATTTCCAGAAAAGTCAGCCCGCCCTCATGCAGCCTGTTTTTGTAACAATCCGCAGCCAGCATTTTAGCCACGTTAAAATGTGTGCCTACTTCACGCAGAAAGCCTATAAAATCTTTCTGTCTTATCCAGTCGGCATTGTTTACAACTATTGCCGGATTATCTCCGGATAAACTGATAAACCTGTGCAGTATGCCGTTTATCTCTTTAGAGTTTCTGTCTACTTCCTCTTTGGTTAAGAGTTTACGCATATCGCTCTTAAAGCTTGGATCGCCAATCATGGCAGTTGCTCCGCCAATCAGCAGAACCCCTTTATGTCCGCAGTCCTGCAGAATTTTAAATATCTGCAACGCAAAAAAGTGACCTATATGCAGGTCGTCTGCGGTTGGGTCAATACCAAGATAAAATGTAACGGGCCCTTTTTCAAGCAGTTTCCTTGTTTCTTCCGGATGACTCAGTAAGTAAACAAACCCCCGCTCCTGTAAAATACCGAATGCATTGCTGTTAAATTTCATTTTCAATCTCCTGATTCAAAATTATAGATACAACTTACAAAAAAGTCAATAAAAAACCACCATAGCGGTGGTTTTTGTTTGTTTCGTGCTATTACGATACAGTGCTTATTACAAAATGCCTGGTGGTTGCTACCGTAATTTTATCAGCGCAGGTGTCCTCCGCACCCAATATTCCTGCTTCGCTTTTACTGAGTGTTGTTTCGGTCCCCCAAACGTCAATGCTGGCCGATTGCGTATCCCATATCAGATAAAACGGTTCTGCAGCGGCAAATGAAATATTGATACTTATTGTAATCTGACCGATGTTGCTTTGAATTTCGCTTGCACCAACAACTTGCAGAAACTCCACGTTTATTGTGCCCGGTCCGTTGGTGCGGATTTTGGCATCCACAACACCCCGTGCTTTTTTAATTGTGGTTGTTCCGTAGTTGTTTGTTGTAGTTATTTTAAAGGCTTTGTCGTCCTTGCCGGTAATATTTATGTTGCCGCGCTCACTTACAGCCGTAACCTCTTTGTTGGCCTCGGTTATTGTAATGTTGCCGTTCACGTTTTCAATATCAACCTCTCCAAGCGCTTTAGTTATTGTAACGCTTCCGGAGGTTTTGTATATAACAACATCACAGTTTACTTCACCTATTGTCAGTGCTCCGCCCGTGCCGTTTATTGCAACGCTGCTCGCGCCTTGTATTGTAGTAATATGCAGCTCACAGCCGGCGGTCATGTCAACCGACACATCACCGTTAATTTCGGCTATGTTGACAAGTCCTCCGCCCGCATCCAGTTTGAAACCGTCATTCCATACTTTAGTTACTTTAATGTCGGCGTTGCTGGCATTAATCTCCAGGCCAAAGTCTGAGCCTGTGCTTTTACCGCTTTCCGCAACTCCCAAAAGAGTAATTCTGGTTAGTCCGGCGCTCATCAGTATATCAGCCGTTCCGCCAATGTTTTTATCCACAGTAATTTCGCCGCCGGTTTTGTTTACTGTAAGTTTGTCTTTTATTATGGCGTTGGTAAACTTAGTGCTGCCGTGACCGGTGTTTACAATTGCATTTCCTATTTCCAGGTTTTTTGACGACCCGGTTATGGGCAGACCAATATCAACCTTGCCCGAGGTTGTGGTTAAAAGCAGAGTTTTGGACGCAAGCAGGCTTGTTGAGCGGAGATACACTTCCAGATATGTGTTTGTGTTGTTAACAAAACCTACCGGCTCACTTACCTCGAAAGTAAAAACTTTTGTGTCGGCATCATACCCTGTGCTTAAAGCCGGAGTTCTGGTGTCTCCGTAAACAAACCCGGCAAACTGTTTGTACAGCCTTGTGCCGAAATCAAATTCATTGGGGAGGTTGTCTTCTGTCCTCATTTCACGCAGCCTGATTCCGTAGCCGTTTGTTTTAAACTCAACAGTGTCTGCCAAGGCAAAGTTGCCTGAGTTTACGTGTCTGTTTTCTATTGGGGCAGCATTTCCGGAGGAATAACTAACACCAAATATGGTAGCACTCGGAAAAATTACAAGTACGGCGCAGCCGATAATGCCCAAACAAGCTATTCCGCCAAGCACAATAAGCATATACTTAAATATCTGAACCGCAAGCTTTGCCATATTCACCTCACAACAGACCAATTTTTTTCATTATAACTTAGTTTGGGTGTGATGTCAATAAAATTACCTCAACTCCGCCTTAATCCTGCGCACTCCCGCGCTGCTGGCTTCTTCTTTGGTTATTTTAAAGCTCCCGAGCTCACCGGTTCGGCTTGCATGCGGCCCGCCGCATAGTTCTTTACTGAATCCGCCCATTGAGTAAACAGTAACTTTTTCGCCGTACTTATCACTGAATATTCCTATTGCGCCGCTCCTCTTTGCCTCGTCCAAACTCATTTCGTTACAAACTATAGGCTCGTCAGCCTTAATCCAACTGTTAACCAGTTCTTCAACCCGTTTAATTTCGTCGTCAGTAAGTTTATGGTCGCATAAAAAATCGAAACGCAACCGCTCGGCTGTAATATTGCTTCCGCGTTGCAAGCTTGTGTTGCCCAGCACTTTGCCAAGCGCCGCGTGTAATAAATGCGTTGCTGAGTGCAGCTTTTTCAGCATCTCCTCTTGCGCACCGTCTCCCCTAAACACTCCGCCCTTAAACATATCGGCTCCGCCGGCTCTCGATTTTTCCTGATGCTCGGCGTAAGCCACCTTGAAGCCTGCCATGTCAACAGTCAGCCCTTTTTCCTTAGCAAGTTCTTCTGTAAGCTCCGGCGGAAAACCGAATGTGTCGTACAACCTAAACACTTGCTGGCCGGTGATTAAGTTACTGCGCTCGCTTGAACTCTTTATTGTGCTTACAACAGTTTCAAACTCTTTCATGCCACTGGCCAGGGTTTTACCAAAAGCGTCTGCCTCTTTAACAAACTCTCCAACTATATCACTTGCGCGCATATCCATATTTGGATAAAGATTTGCATAATACCTGATATAATATTCAATCACTTTTGTTAATTGCCGTGAATCTGTTATATACAACTTTCTGGCACACATAATTGCCCGCCGTATCAATCTGCGCAATATATATCCCCTGCCGGTATTGCTTGGTGTTGTTGGCATTTCATCGCCCAGCAAAAATACAGCACTTCGCAGGTGGTCGGCTATTATTCTGAAATCCTTGTTTACGGCTTCTGAGTTATTGTCCTTTTTAGAAGGATTGTAAGAAAAGTGAGAACTAAGCTCTTCCAAAATAACTATTGCGCCCATAAAACAAGTTCTTTCAAAAACCGTCTCATACCCGTTAAGCACGCATAGTACACGGTCTGCGCCCATGCCGGTATCTACATTCTGTTTCGGCAGTTTTTCGGGCTTTGCACCCGGTGCCGGAACGTTATATTCCATAAAAACATTGTTCCAGATTTCTATATGTTTTCCGCAATTACAAGCAGGCCCACAACTTTCTCCGCAAGACGGCTTGCCGGTATCATAAAAAATTTCGGTGTCGGGTCCGCAAGGTCCGGTATCACCGGCCGCCCACCAGTTATCTTTTTTTCCCAGGGGGTAGATACGGCTCTTTGGTATACCCAGTTTTTCCCATGCCGCAGCACTTACCTCATCATACGGAGCGTTTTCGTCTCCTTTAAAAACTGTTACGGACAGCTTTTCAAGCGGGATATTCAGCCATTTGGGATTTGTTAAAAAGTTGAAGCTGTATTTAATAGATTCCTCTTTAAAATAGTCGCCCAGGCTCCAGTTGCCCAGCATATGAAAACTGGTAAGGTGACTGCTGTCGCCCACCTCTTCTATGTCGTCTGTCCGGAGACATGTCTGAACGTTATATAACCTTGTTCCGTTTGGATGCGGCCTGCCTAAGAGATACGGCACCAGCGGCTGCATTCCGGCAGTTGTAAACAACACGCTTGTATCGCCGTCCGGCACAAGGCTGGAGTTTTTAATCTGTTTGTGATTATTCTCTGTCCAGAATCTGCTCCACTTATCCAGCAACGCATTAAATGTAAGCTTCTCTTGCATTTTTGTTTTGTCCTTCTTTATGAAATTCCCCTTTTTCGAAGGGGTGGATGCACGAGCCGTTAGCGAAGTGCAGACGGGGTAGCCGCTACCGGAGGTAGCGCAAAACTTTGCGTTAACCACACCCCGCCACTCCGTGGCACCCCTCTCTAGAGGGGAATTTTATTTATTCCGTTCTTGGTTCGGCCTCTTCCACAACCATACGGTGGTCGTATGCCAGCTTCTCTGTAACCTTAGTGTACATCGGCAGGTATTTGTTAATGGTTGCAATAACTTCCTTTGCGTTTGTAACCGGCCAGATTACGTCATCCACACCGCCGTAACGCTGACGGTTGTCCATTTTTTGCCCTGCCAGATTAGCGCTCCAGCCCTTAACATTAGTATATCCTATAATCATTCTGCTGCGCTGCCAGGCCGCCGCCATTTCATGAAGCGTTCCGCTTCCTCCGCCTACCGCAATTACTACCTTGCTGTTAGCAACAATTAAATCGCGCACCATGTCCAGGCCGGAACCGATACAAATATCCGCATAAGCATTTGCTTCATTATGGTCAGCCTGAGGCAAAATAGCAATGGTATCGCCTTCGCGATACTTTTTGCTCCTATGCGCGCCTTCATGCGCCGCTTTCATAATTCCGCCGTTGCCGCCGGTCATAACCCTGTAGCCGTTGTCTACAAGCGCCTTGCCCAGCTCCATTGCCAGAATATACTTTTCGCTGTCTGCACTGCAGACAGTGTCTCCCACTACCGACACAATCATTTTGCGTTTCCGGTTAATCGGTGTCCCGTTGTTTAGTTTCATCTGTGATAAATCTGCCATATTTTTATTTCTCCTCTTCTAATTAATTCCCCTCTTGAGAGGGGTGCCCGAAGGGCGGGGTGTGTTAAAAAGGCTTTTGCGCTTGCTCCGCAAGCGACTACCCCGTCTGACATCGCCTTTCGGCTCGTCATCCACCCCTTCGCGCAGCAAAGGGGAATTTTTGGTTTACTTCAGCCTATACGTCGTGCCGTCCTTGTTGTCATACAACTCCACATTCAGTGCCAATATCTCCTGCTTAACTCTATCAGCCTCCGCAAAGTTTTTAGCTGCCCTGAAATTATTACGCTCTTCAATCAGCTGTTTTACTTTAGCTTCTCTGTCGTCCGGCTTCCCGCCTGTTTCTGTTAAAAAATCAAACACCTTAAACACTTGGTTAACTTTGCTAAAAAACTCGGTTATTGCGCTTATGTTGCCCAAATTGTATTGCTTAGATACTATAATAGGGTTTGTTAGCTTTATAAATTCGTAAATTGCCGCAACCGCATTCGGGGTGTTTATGTCGTCGTCCATACTGGCTTCAAACTTGTTTGCTAAGTCTTTCAGTAGCTTATCCAGCTCAGCATTTTTTGCGTTGCCCGCATTTTGCTTCAGATTATAAAAGTAGGTTGCCAGGCGCTCATATCCGGCTTCGGTTGCGGCAATGCTTTCTGCGCTTATATTGGTGGGGCTGCCGTAATGGCAATTAACAAAAAACCATCTCAGCTCTCTTGCACCAAACTTTGTAATGGCATCATCGGCGGTTATAAAGTTGCCTGCGCTCTTAGCCATTTTAGCTCCGTCCACATTAAGCATACCGGTATGCACCCAATAGTTGACGGGCTGACATCCGTGCAGCGCATAGCTCTGTGCAATTTCATTTTCATGATGCGGAAACTTTATGTCCGCGCCTCCGCCGTGAATATCAAAAGTGTTGCCCAAATATTTCTGGCTCATAACCGAGCACTCAATATGCCAGCCGGGGTAGCCCATTCCCCATGGGCTGTTCCACTTAAGGTCAGACTTTGGCCCGGCAGACTTCCATACACTGAAATCATGCGGGCTGCGCTTTTTGCTCTCGGCCTCAATCCTATAACCGGCGCTTAATGCCTCCAAGGTGTTGCCGCTGAGGCAGCCGTAGTTCTTAATTTTGGATACATCAATGTAAACATCGCCGCCAGCCACATACGCACTGCCGCTGGCTATCATAGCCTGAACCGCTTCAATTATTTCAACAATATGTCCGGTTGCGCGCGGACTTATATTCGGTCTCCTGTTTCTCAGCGCATCAAGCCCGTCCCACATGAGCTTAATGTACATATCCACAACTTCCATAGGGTGGAGGCCGGCAAGCCGTGCCTGCTTTTCAATCTTATCCTCGCCGCGGTCGGCATCGCCAACAACCGCACCAACATCGGTTATGTTTTGGATATACAGCACTTTGTAGTTTTTGAAATTAATAAAATACTCGCGCATAATATCATAAGACACATAAGTGCGCGCATTTCCGATATGCATTTTATTATATACCGTAACACCGCAGACATACATTTTAATTTCGCCTTTGGTAACCGGTACAAACTCCCGCTTCTCTCTTGTTAGCGAATCATATAGCTTAAGCAAAATAGAATCTCCTTACTTATGAAGAGATTATATGATAAAGAAAGAGAGAAAGTCAAACAAAATAGTTTAAACACAAAAAAGTAAAAGCAGGCTAACCAGCCCGCTTTTTTTGTTGCTCCATTTCTCTAACCACACCCCGTCCGCCTGACGGCTGCCCCCGGCTGCGCGCACCGCGCTTGCCCGCTTTGGCTACAAACAGCGCCCCACGCTGTTTGCTTTACGCGTCGCGCCCCTCTTACAGAGGGGAATTTTGTTCCGTGCTCATATTAACTGCTGTTTCTACTTAGGGGATTGCTTCGTTTGCGGGCGTTGCCGGAACGACTCGCAAAGACAGTTATTAGTTTATACACCTCCACCAGTGGGATTATTGCCATACTGCATAGCGCCACCACTGCCCATTGGGTTAGGGTTAGCGGAACTACTCCAAATGCGGCTGCAATGCCCGGCGTAAGTGCAATCATCAGGTTAAGGCCAAGGCCAAGCCCGAATGCCAGCAGCATAAGCCTGTCTTTGTGCGGAGCCGACTTAAATATGCTTGTATGAGTTCGTACATTCCATGCGTGGAATAGTTGTATCAGCGAGAGAGTAATGAAAGCGCAGGTTGTGGCAACAGCATTTCCCCACAAGGCGTTTGCTGCAAAAAACAAGCTGATTACAATAACGCTTTGCATTGCGGCCTCGGTAATAATGTTTTTTCCAAGCCCGCCGCTAAATAGGCCAGCCGTTTTGGGTACGGGCTTCCTGTTCATAATATCCTTTTCGCTTCTTTGCATGCCCAGCGCAATGGCCGGCAGCCCGTCGGTAACAAGGTTTATAAACAATATCTGTATCGGCAATAAAAATGTAAGTTTGGGCGCAATCATTGTAACCGTCAGTATTGAAATAACTTCCGTCAGATTTGTGCTGAACATATAGCGGATGGCTTTTTTAATATTGTCCAGTATCCGCCTGCCCTCGCGTACCGCCACCACAATTGTTGCAAAGTTATCGTCTGCAAGCACCATATCCGCCACCTGCCTGGTTAGCTCCGTGCCCGATATGCCCATGCCGATTCCAATATCTGCCCGCTTAAGGCTTGGCGCGTCATTCACCCCGTCGCCCGTCATGGCAACCACCTTGCCTAAGCTCTTCCATGTATCCACAATCCGCACCTTGTTTTCAGGGCTGACTCTTGCGTAAACCTTAATGCTTTCTATCCTGCGTTTAAACTCCGCATCACTCATGGCATCCAGCTGCTTGCCGGTTATGGCTTCGTGTTCACGCTCGGCTAAGCCAATCTGCCGTGCTATTGCAAGTGCGGTAATTAAGTGGTCCCCGGTAATCATTACCGTAGTCATACCGGCCGCCTTGCAGGTTTTTATAGCCTGGGCCACCTCCGGCCTTGGCGGGTCAATTAGACCAGCAAAACCAATAAAAGTTAGCCCCTGCTCATTGTCAAAGCCAAACTTCTTGCTTCCGCCACATTCCTTATACGCAAACGCAAGTGTGCGCAACGCTTTTGAGTTTGCTCTAACTATCTCGCTTTTCATTTGCTCAACAACTTCTCCGGTAAGTGGCAGCATCTCATCATCTTGCAAATAATGTGTACACCTGTCCAAAACATTATCTGGCGAGCCCTTTGTGTAGCCAACCACCTTGCCGTTTACCATATTAAATGTTGTCATCAGTTTTCGGTTACTGTCAAACGGCAGCTCGTCTATTCTCCTATATTGTTCGTCAAATAGTTTTTTATTAAATCCCTGCTTCAGCCCGTACTCCACCAGCGCATTTTCGGTAGGGTTGCCTATAACCTTGCCGCCGCTGACTGTAGAGTCGGAGCAAAGCAGCATACAGCGGATTAGCTCGTGGGCGCTGTCATTGCGAGCCCTGCCTCCTGCCCCTTCAAACGAAGCAATCCCCCTGATAGAAGCGCTTCTCAACTCCCCTCTATAAGAGGGGCGCGACGCGTAAAGCAAACAGCGTGGGGCGCTGTTTGTAGCCAAAGCGGGCAAGCGCGGTGCGCGCAGCCGGGGGCAGCCGTCAGGCGGACGGGGTGTGTTAAAGGCCCTTACGCCGCTCTGCGCGGCGGCTAGTCGCGGCCTTGCCGCGGCCAACAGCACGGACTCTGCTTTGACCGCTGTTACCCCGTCTGCCTTCGGCATCCACCCCTTCGGAGAAGGGGAATTTTGTACTGTCAACATTTCCGGCATAAACACTTCCACCACTGTCATCTTGTTTTGCGTAAGCGTGCCGGTTTTGTCGCTGCATATTACCTGACATGAGCCAAGCGTCTCTACCGCACTAAGCCGCCGGATAATGGCGTTTTTCTTACTCATCCGCCCAACACTTAGCGCCATTATTATAGTAACCGCCGCCGGCAGGCTTTCGGGTATTGCTGCAACCGCCAGCGCAATTGCAACCAGCAATGAGTCAAAAATAGAATGAGCATCTTTAACAAGCACGTTAAGCACAAATATAAACGCCGCAATTATCAGCACACCAACTCCGATAACTGTTCCTACTCTGTTCAGTTTCTGCTGAAGCGGAGTTGTTTGCTCGGGAGCAGTATTAATTGCGTGCGCTATTTTACCCACTTCAGTGTTCATGCCGGTGCGTACGGCAACTCCAGCCCCGCGCCCATAACTAACCACGCTGCCGGAATGCACCATGTTGGTTCTATCTCCAAGCGCCACGTTTTGCCCCAGCCTCTCTGCAGCAGTTTTGGTTACGCTATGGCTCTCACCTGTCAGCGCAGACTCATTTACCTGCAGGCTATGCGCCTTTGTTATAAACATATCCGCGGGTACAATATCGCCCGCTTCTAGCGTAATTAGCTCACCTAATGCTATGTTTTGAGCAAGGATACTGCGAGCCTGCCCGCCCCGCACCACCTTGGCGTGCGCCTGATTCATGCGCTTCAGGCTCTCCATGCTTTTATCGGCCTTGTTTTGTTGGATAAAGTTTATAACAGCATTTAATAGTACAATAATTAAAATTATGCCCGCGTCTAAGAGCTCGTTGTATTCCTGCTTAAACAGCCCCACAGCGGCAACCACCACGGCCGCAATAAGCAGAATAATAACCATAATATCTTTAAACTGAGCCAAAAACAATATAAGCGGATGTTTCTTTTTAGCCTCCGCCAACTTGTTGAGTCCATGCGTTTTGAGCAGAGCCTCCGCCCGCTCGTTTGTTAAACCGGATTCGCTCGTGCGGAACTTATTAAAGATTTCAGACTTTGTGTAATTGTAGAAATTGTCCATTGCCACCTCAAAAAATTCCCCTTTAAGATAAAGGGGTGCCCCCAGAGGGGGCGGGGTATGTGAAAAACAAACCTCTTCACTAAGTATTGATATTCGTAAGCGGCAAGAATAATGAGTGTCTTTGCTCTGTCCACACCCCGCCCTACGGGCACCCCTCTTGTAGAGGGGAATTTTAATCGGAGTGTCAGCGACCCGACATTGTTCAGTGTTAAGTGTTAAATGTTCATTGAAAAAGTTTGTCATAAACTATTGATTATTTTTTATTTATATGGTAATATTAAGTATAAAACTTTTCCCCTTACTCCTTTTTCTGAAAGAGTTTTGGTTTTGGTCCAGTTAAAAAAGTTTTAAGAATTAAAAAGGAGTATGGTCTTTATGCAAGATGAAACCTTAGTTTGCAAAGACTGCGGAAAAGAATTTATCTTTACCGTTGGCGAACAAGAGTTTTATAAGGAAAAAGGCTTTGAAAACAAGCCGGTAAGATGTTCTGACTGCCGCAGAGCGCGCAAGAACAACCGCAACAACGGTTAATCCTTAAAAACCACAAAGAAAAACCACGCTAAACAGCGTGGTTTTTTATTTTACATCTTCATCTGGCTGGTGGTTGTGGGCTTCTTTCGCAGCAGCACCCAATTCAGGTCGTTCTTGATTCCGTACTCTGTCTGGTTCTCGCTTACAATAAGTTTAAAGCCGCATTCGTCCAGTATATTAACTGTAGTATCCAGGTCATATAGTTTGCCGTCGGCCATTGCATTTTGCGGCGGGACCGTAACAAGCAGCACGCCCTCTTCACACAAAAGATTGTTTGCCTTGCAAAACAGCTCTCTGTGCGTATCCTTTGGCAAGTGCTGATGCGCGTCAATTAAAAGCAGCCCGTTAAAAGTTTCTTTGGTATTATATGTTAAAATGTTTTCACAAACAAACTTAGCTCTCGGCACATCTACCATAGCTTGAACTACAGCGTTTTTATCCCCGTCCACGCCGGTAATAACGCACTTAAGCATACACAAAAACTGCTCGTACGGTATGCCCACACCGCAGCCAAGGCTTAGCACGCTTTTTCCCTTTCTCAATTTATAAACAAACAGATTGAGCATTGCCCGCTCAAACGGATTTACAGTTTTCCCTCTTCCGCGTTTTGGTTCCATATGTCTCCTTTGGATACAATTATAAATTATAAGATATAAAATATAAATTTAGGATTTTTTAGAATTTTTGATTATGGTGGCCAACAGTCTTAGCAGTTCCTTGCAGTCGTTTATTAAACTGTTAAATAATTTTTGGTCAATGTATTTAGACTTATATAATAATTCAATCCAAAACTCAGTTTCGCCTGCTTCTTTCTGTGCAATCTGCAGTTTGTTAATAAAGTCGGCTTTGCTGGATGCATATACGCTTTCTGAGACATTTGCGCCAACACTTGTTCCGCTTCTAAGAATTTGTTTGGACATGACCTTTTCGTTTTTATCGTCAACCAGATATTTATAAAGATTAACTACTCTTAAAGCAAAGTCTGCGCTTTTGTTTTTTACGATATTGTCGTTTACCACACCCCCACCTCTATTGAAATAAAATCCGCAATTTATATTTTATAATTTATATTTTATAATTGATTGTTTATAAATAAACAATCAATCCGTGTATTGCTCTTGTGCAGGCTATATAAAACAAGTTGTCCTGAGTTAACGCACCCTTACATAGTACAACGCAGCTGTCAAACTCCAGCCCTTTAGCAAGCAGCGCCGGAATAACCATAATAGGAGCCAAGGTTGCCGCCTCACTGCTGTTAACAAGCCCCAGCCGTGAGCCAAGTTTTGGCTTGAGCTGCTTGTATACATCTTTAGCGGAAGCAATTGAATCAACAATTATTCCAATGCTTTTGTCACCCGCTTTTATTAAGGACTCTACATCTGATAAAACCGTATTGTTAAACTCCGATGCTTTGTGCTCAATTACCGGACGATTGACCTTAAGCCTGAAAGCATTGTGCGAATCCTCGCCTATAATTTTGCCCGCATATTCAACAATTTCTTCACTGCTCCGGTAAGACTCATTAAGCACTACAAAACTGCCGTGTTCCTTAAACATATCGGAAAACGCCAGCAAGGTATCATCCGGCAGCGGCAGGGTTTTTTGGTTAATGTCGCCTAATACTGTAAACTTACTGCGCGGAAAAATCTCAACCAAAAACTTAAGAAGCAGCAGCGGATAATCCTGCGCCTCGTCAATAATAATATGCCGCACATCCATTTTAACTAAGACATTCTGCACCTTGCCTTTAAGTACGCACAACAGCACGGCATCCTCAAAACTAAGCTTTTCTCCAAGCGGAGGCAGATTAAACACAGCTTTATTAAATCCGTTGTAAATGTCGGTAAGCTTAATGCTTTTATTCAGCCTGCCGATTAGGTTGTCACGTAAGCTTGTAAGCGCTTTTGGAGTGTTTATGCCGCTTGATATTGCAATGTTTTCCGCAATGTTGCTTATACGCTCCTGAACCCTGTCGGTAATGCAATGCTCATGCAGCATATTATTTAAGTCGCGCTCGCTGATTGTGCCGGCACCGGTTTCAAGCTCTCCGGTAAACCGCAATGTGCGGCAGAAGCGCTTAAGATAACTGTCCAGCACGCCTTCTATGTCCATATTAAGTTTTTCCAGCACCACAGCTTTTTCAACATCCTTAAGCTTAGCAAACCTGGTTACAAACTCATCCTGGCTTTCAATATCGGCGCTGGTTTTAAGTATTCTTTTAACAAACTTAACAAACGTAGCCTCACGGGTGTTTTCCTCGCCAAGCTCCGGCAGAATGCCCGAAATATAACTGCTGAACGCGGAATTTGGGCTGAACACAAGCACGTTGCTGCTTGTAATGTTTTTCTCGCGGTAAAGCATATACGCTATTCTGTGGAGCGCAACTGTGGTTTTTCCGCTGCCTGCCCGACCTTGAACTACCAGCACATTGTCGGTGCTGTTTCTTATAATCTTGTTCTGCTCGGCCTGAATACTGCTTGCTATTGAGTGCAGCACAGACGTGTCTTTGTGCTCGCTTAAAATTGCCTGCAGAAACTCGTCTGCAATATTAAGGTCAACCTCATAAACCTGTTTCAGTTCACCGCGCTTAATTACATATTGCCGCTTCAGGGTTACCTCGCCCTTCATTTTGCCTTGCGGCGCCCGGTAGGCCGCCCGCCCAAGGCCGGATTCGTAAAACAACTCGGATACCGGCGCACGCCAGTCAAACACGTAATACTCACCTGCGTCCTCAATGCCGATTAATCCCACATATACCTGCATGGGTTCGTTGTCACCGTCTATCAAAAAGTCTATGCGCCCGAAATACGGCACGCGAAGCGCCTTGTTTAACATATAACTTTCTCTTATCTGCCCATTGGTGAAATCAACAAGGCTGTTTACCTTGCTATGTGTCAGTACAAGCTCCTCCGGGTCAATGTCCCACGCATCGTCGCTTAAATGGCGCTTCATTTCGGTTACGTCTTCAATCTGCTGCCGCACGAAACTATCTAATCTGCCTAAGCGGTTATTAACCGCTGTAAGCGTATTTGCCAGATACTTTTGCTCCAGCTCAAACTCTTTTGGGTCGTTTTTCATCATTGGCGTTCACCTCCGGTATTTCCCACTGCGATTGTATCATTATACCAAATTATTGGGCAAACTGTAAACCACTTAAAGGGCAAATAAAAAAATCCCCCTTCTGGGGAATTTTTTGTTAACAGTTTTTATGGTGTACGCTGGTTTAATGGTGCCGAACCTGCCGGCTTTACTTTTTCTTTGCCTTCAAGCTTTGTTTTAACTGCGTTAAAATAGGTTTCTGTGCGCTTCAGCGATGGTTTTGTTTTCAAATAGCTCTGAGTTCCGTCAAGCCTGTTAGCTATCACTGCGCTTTCACTGCCGCTGGTCCAGGAGCACCCATTTTCAAGCAAGCAAACTTTTACGGGTTGAGTTGCACTTATAATTACCATTCCTTCCAGTTTTGCAGCATCTTTAAACGCCCAGTTAAGTTTTGGAGCCCCGCCTACAGGCTTAGTAAAAAGCGGAGCCAGACCGCCTCCTGCAGCAAACAAAACATCGGACTGCTCTTGGTCAACTTTTCTTCCGTTTATCTTCTGGCGCAACTCAGGCACAGCAAACATTCCTTCCGCCTTGCCGTCTACCACCTTCTGTTGGGCGTACGGCATTGCTTTCACAACAGGATATCCTGCGTCAACATAAGCTTTCATTTCCGCTATGTTGTGTCCGCTTGGAATGAATGGAGTATTGTGTTTCGTGCAATACTCCATCACCGCCGGCACCCAGCTGTCGTCGGTTAAATAGGATATGTCGTCAAGATTGCCAAATTCTTTTTTGATTACCTTTATCTTGCCCAGCTCATCAATATTGCAAAACGACACCAAAAACCCGGAGTCCTTAAAGCTGCGTGCCATGTCCATTGTATAGATAATTAACTCCGGACTTTGGCTCAAATCCTCGTCCAACGGATAACAAAAATTAACACGCTTCACACCAGCCTTGCTCATAACATTAATAAGTTCTTCCCGCTCGTCGTCATCGCCCAAGCCCAGCATTCCCCACTTAGGCACAAACTCCGGCTCCAGTTTTTGAAAAGGCGTGGGATTTTTATTGCCGCCCAAAATGCGCTCTTTCCAGTCGTCTTTATTAATTTTACTCATTGTTTAAATCTCCTGCCTTTATTATAACATGATTAGCAAGTGATATCAATAGGTTTTCCAACTTTTGCTGTCAACTTTTATTCACTTTACAATTCTCTTTCTTTGTGGTAATATGTTTGCACTTCTATCCATTGGGATTGCTTCGTTTGAAGAAGACCCGGGTGTGACTCGCAATGACAGAGGAGAATCATGACTAAAAAAGAGTTAAGGGATTATGCTAAGCGGTATTATCTGGGCATTTTAATTGCCTTGCCGGTAATTATTGCGGTCAGCTGGCTATTAGAGCCGCATATAAATTTCTGGCTGCTGGTAGTTATTGATGCCCTGCTGATGGGTGTAGCAATAATAGTAAGCCAGGTTGTTTACGAGCACCGGCTAAAAATCCGGCAGCGCAAAAAGGCCGAAAAGCAATACGCCGCCAAGCTGGCGCTGCACAAGGCAAACGAGGAGACTAAACCAGAGCCAGGCGAAGACCTTCCCGGACAAAATTCCCCTTCCTCGCGAAGGGGTGGCAGCGAAGCTGACGGGGTAGCCGGCGCCAAAGGCGACGTAAAACCAAAGCCCAGAAACAACAACCCCAACCATAAAAAGAAACGAAAGAAGAAAAAATAACCCCAGCTATCGTTTGGCTACCCCGTCAATCACTCCGTGATTGCCACCCCTTCTAAAAAGGGGAATTGCTGGCGCATAACCCAGCCAACAGAAAGGAGAAAAAATGAGTACCACTAAAAAACCAACGTCTCACGTGAGCGTATCCGCAAGGATTCTTCCGCATAATATCGAAGCCGAGCAGGCAGTGCTTGGATGTGTATTAATTGACCTGGAAGCGCCCATAACCATATTAAACGAAATGGTTTCGGACGATTTTTACACGGATAGCCACAAAAACGTGTTTAGCTGCATGCAATCGGTTTTTGTTAAAAACCAGCCTATAGATTACGTTACGCTTACCGACGAACTTGAAAAACAAGGCCTTCTTGCCTCAGTCGGCGGTATTGCTTATATCAGTACATTAACCAACATAGTGCCGTCTGCCGCCAACTTTAAGCATTACGTAGAAATAGTAAAGCGTGACAGCCTGCTGCGCAGGCTGATTAAAGGCGCACAAGGAATAATTGACAACTCGTATGCGGCAAGCGACCTAACCGAAGCACTGAGTTACGCGGAACGCAGCATATTTGAAGTATCCAAAACTCAGGACAGAAGCGACCTGGTTGCGGTTAAGGAAACCCTCTTAGACGTGCTGGATATTTTCAACGCAATTCATAAAGACCCAAACAGCAGGCGCGGACTTAAAACAGGCTTTTACGAATTGGACTACATTACTCATGGGCTGCAGAAAGGCAATCTGATTCTTATTGCCGCACGGCCCGGTTTTGGTAAAACCAGTCTTGCCATGAACATAGCAGAGCACGTTGGAATTAAAGAGAAAAAAGTTTGTGCAGTTTTTAACCTTGAAATGCCCCGCGGGCAACTGGCTCAGCGCTCATTATGTACCGTGGCCAGAGTTAATATGAGCAACGCGCTAAACGGCAAGCTTAAGCCGGACGACTGGAAGCGCATTACCCTAGCACATGAGGAACTAAGCAAGGCCAAGATATTTGTAGATGACTCCAGTTTAATAACTCCCGCCGAAATGCTTAGCAAATGCCGGAGACTAAAACGCGAGCACGGGCTTGACCTTGTTGTGGTGGACTATCTCCAGCTGATGACACTTGGCGGCAAGTCAAAGAGTGATAACCGCCAGCAGGAAATAAGCGAGATATCACGCAGCCTGAAAATACTGGCAAAAGAGCTGAACGTGCCGGTAATTGCACTTAGCCAGCTAAGCCGTGCGGTAGAAACCCGCCGCGACCACAGGCCTGTGTTAAGTGACCTGAGAGAATCGGGCGCAATTGAGCAGGATGCGGATATTGTTGCGTTTATTTATAAAAGCGATATGTATAACGATATTGCAGAAGGTGAATACGAAAAGAACATAGCGGAAGTGATAATTGCCAAGCACCGAAACGGCCAGCTGCACAACTTTAAATTACTATGGAACGGCGAATATACCCTGTTTAAAGACCTATCTAAATCCGCCAATGCAGGCAGCCTTGAAGCCAGTATGCCCGCCGAACAAAAACGCAAATCCACACCCGCCGAAGACAAGGCCGTAACCCTGCAAGCCATGGACAACCTTGAAGACGATGATGTGCTGAAGAGCTTTTAAGGAGCAAATATGACCAACTACATTCTGGTAACCGGCGGAGCAAGCGGAATTGGGCTTGCTATAACCACGCATTTAGCCAACAATGGCTACAAGGTTTTTTGTACGGATATTAACAAATACTCCGGCGAACCAAGTGAAAACATAATTCCGCTGATTATGGATGTAACCAAACCCGCCTCCGTTGAGGCCGCATTTAAAGTAATCAGCCAGCAGACCGATACATTAAAATGCGTTATAAACAACGCGGGCATTTTTGTTATGGAGGCCATTTGCGAAATAGATGAGGCAAAACTGCAAAACATAATAGACATCAACCTTATGGGAATGTACCGGGTAAACAAAATTTTTCTGCCGCTGCTAAAAGGTGATTACAGCAGAATTATAAACATTTCAAGCGAGATTGCCCAATACTCTTCCCCGCCGTTTAACGGGCCGTATGTAATCAGCAAGGTTGCGGTCGAAGCATATTCGGATGCGTTGCGGCGCGAGCTGAAACTATTAAAAATTCCGGTTGTTAAAATCCGCCCGGGCTCGCTTAAAACCAATATGCTGACAGAAACAACTAAGAGCTGCAACCACCTTATGGAGACTACCAAATATTTTAAAGACTCATTTGGTAACATGGTAAGCATGATGAGTCATGAACTAAACAAAACCAATGACCCGATGCTGCTGGCTAAACTAACACAAAAAATAATTGAAAAGAAAAAGCCTAAAATAATGTACCGGATTGTAAACAGCAAACAACTAAAATTTTTGGGAATACTGCCCGAAAAAACACAGGACTGGTTATTTCATATGATTTTAACCAGCAAGAAGAAGTAGGTTCTGTCATTGCGAGACGGTCTTCGAAGCACCTCCAGCGAAGCAATCCCCTAGATAGAAATCTACAGGAAGTGAATAAAATTCTCCTCTAAGATAGAGGGGGATTTTTGTTGCGCACGCTTATTGCCCTATTTAATGCCATGCGCTAGACACACCCCGTCGCCTACGGCGCCACCCCTCTCAAGAGGGGAATCTTTTGTTCCAGTACTCACCCTAATACCACGTCCAGAATCATCATAAATATAAATCCGGCACAAAACATAAGTATCGTCAGGTTCCGGCTTCCCTTTATTGCATCTGGAATCAACTCACTAAGAACAACTCCAATCATTGCTCCTGCTCCAAACGACAGCAAAAACGGCATAAGCGGAACAGCAAGACTTGCCAGTAAAAAAGCTGCAATTGCAAACACCGGCTCAACTATTGCCGACAAGGCCCCATACAAAAACGCCGCCGGCTTACTGTGCCCGTAGCTGTACATCGGCAAAGACACAGCTGCTCCCTCGGGAAAGTTTTGTACAGCAATTCCAAAAGCGAGCAAGATTGCTCCAACAATTGTAGTCGTGCTGTCTGTCATTGCAGCCGCTGCAAAAGCAACTCCAATTACCATACCTTCAGCAACGTTGTGAGTGGTAATAGAAGCAAACAATAAAAAGGCTTGTTTCCGCTCGGCAGTTTTAAACAGCCGTTTTCTTTTGTTAGCCGCTTCCACCATATAATCAACCGCAACTATGTACAATGCTCCCAATGTAAACCCGAGGCTAGCCGTAAACCAGCCCATGCCATACACCAGTTCGCCCATTTCAATAGATGGCAATATCAGACTGAATATAGACGAGGCCACCATTACCCCTGCCGCTACCGCCAGCAGACAGGCAAACACCTTTTTATTGGGTTTAGCAAACAAAAACACAATTGCCGCCCCAAGGCCGGTTACCAAAAAACCAAATGTGCTTGCCAGCACGGTTTGCAATAACGGAGACAGCTCAGAAAAAAATTCTACCAGCATAATATGTCCTATCTAACATATTATGGAAAATTCTCGTTGCCCGTTCCACGTGGAACGAAAGAAGCAGTAGTGGAGTGACGGGGGATGTGTTTTGCGTAGGCACGTAACAGACCACGTCAACTCCGCTGCTGCTTCGTAAACAAGAAAGATTGGTTCCACGTGAAACGATTCCCTGTCCGGCAAAGATATGTCTTGAGCAAAATTCCCCTTTTTAGAAGGGGTGGCAGCGAAGCTGACGGGGTAGCCGAAACAAAAAACCGCCAACGGCGGTTTTTGTTTCGCATTATCTTCTTTTCAATCTTTCCATACAATCACTTATTCTGTCCAAATCTTCTTTGCTATAGTAGTCAATATAAATTCTGCCTCTTCTGTCTCCGCCCAAAACATGAACCTTGGTAGCAAATATCTTTTGCATATCACTTATCAGCTCTTTCAACTCTAAGCTGACACTCTGTTTAGCCTTTGGCTTAGCCAAACTTGGATTTAAGTATTCTCTAACAATTTTTTCCAGATCGCGAACGCTTTTCTTATCATCCGTTGCCAGTCTGGCAAGACGAATCTGATCTTCGGGCTTACTTACCACAACAAGCGTTCTTGCGTGCCCCGCGCTTAGCTTACCCTTCTCAAGCATTGCCTGCACTTCCGGCTGGAGCGATAAAAGCCTTAATGTGTTTGCAATTGCCGGCCTGCTTTTACCAATTCTGTCCGCAACCTCTTCCTGGTTCATTCCATGCTCTTCCATAAGCCGCTTAATAGCCCTTGCAGCCTCCAAGCTGTTCAGATCTTCCCTTTGCAAGTTCTCTATTAGCGCAACCTCTTTAATTTGCCGCTGGGTATAATTCTTTATTATTGCGGGAATCTTTTTGAGGCCCGCCATCTTGCTTGCCCTATACCTTCGCTCACCGGCAATTATTACAAACCGCCCGCCGGCATTGTTAACAACTATCGGCTGAATCACGCCGTGCTGTCTTATAGATTCCGCAAGCTCTTCCAAAGCCTCTTTATCAAAATTCTTTCTTGGCTGGTCTTCATTTCTGTCAATCAAATTTAAATCCAATATTTCAACCCGCTCTCCGGCAAAATTCTGAGTAACGCCTGCCGCCGCTTTGCCCGCTCTCTCCTGAGCCTCCGCCCAATTGTAATATGCCGCCTCTGGTTCGGCCGGTTTTTTTACATCAATCGTTTCACGTGGAACAGGTTTTGGCTCACTCTTCGGTTCCGCCTTGTTTGTTTCACGTGGAACAGGCTTAGAATTAATAATATCATCTGCTGCTTGTTCACCCTGTTCGTACACAGAGAACAATGCCCCCAGCCCTTTTCCCAGTCCTTTTTTCATTAATTAGCTCCTTTAAACAGTTTTTCTTTTGGAACCACAGTTCCTTTGTCATTGTTCCGTTTTAGAAATTCTCTTGTAAGCTCCTGGTATGCAATGGCTCCCGGAGCCTTGTTGTCGTAAATTACAATCGGCAGTCCATGGCTTGGAGCTTCGGCCAGCCGGATGTTTCTTGGTATAATAACCTCAAACACTTTTTTGCCGAAAAATTTCTGTATTTCTGCCGCTACCTGATTAACCAGATTGGAGCGGCTGTCCTTCATAGTTAAAATTACGCCCTCAATTTCTATTTCCGGATTCAAATGCTGTTTAACCAGTTTTATGGTGTTCATAAGCTGGCTTAGCCCTTCAAGGGCATAAAACTCGCATTGTATAGGTATCATAATTGAATTTGAAGCAGTTAAAGCGTTAACCGTCAGCAATCCCAAACTTGGAGGACAATCTATAAGTACATAGTCATAACTGTTTTTCAAGCTGTCCAATGCACGTTTTAAAACCTTTTCTCTGCTTTTAATCTGAACAAGGTCAATTTCGGCTCCCGCCAAATCAACAGTAGACGGAATAATATCCAGCCCGACAAGATTTGTGCCCAGAACCGCTTCGGCTGCCGAACAATCATTGTCAATAATGTTGTACAGTGTTTTTAAGTCTTTGCTCTTGTCTATGCCAACACCGGTGGTGGCATTTCCTTGCGGGTCAAGGTCTACAATTAAAACTTTTTTACTGAAAGCACATAAATATGCCGCCAGGTTAACACAGGTCGTAGTTTTTCCAACTCCGCCTTTCTGGTTGGTAAATGCAACAATCTTTCCCAAACTTTTTCTCCTTCTAATATAACATTGCAGTGACATTATATCACCCTCATAAATAAAACTCAACAAAAAACCGCGCATTCGCCGCAATTTTCTGCTCCACGTGAAACATAAGCGCATGAGCAAATGCCAGACAAGGCAGACGCGCTGACGGCAGCTGCCGGGCCAGGTCTTGAGAGCTGTTGTCGGTCATACTTCGAAACGCTTTAAACGAAGCCCCTTTTTCTTAAACAGAGCTGTATAAAACCGCTTCGTTTACCGGCGTTGAGGGGCATGGCCAGCAACAGCGTGTCAGTTTTTCATTGTTTTTAAATAAATCAGCAGCACAGCAATGTCCGCAGGCGAAACTCCGCTGATTCTTGATGCCTGTCCGAGATTAAGAGGCTTTATCTTGTTCAGTTTTTGTCTGGCCTCAATTCTTAGCCCGGACAAAGAATTATAATCCAGGTCGGGCAGCAAAAGATTTTCCGTCTTGCGCATTTCTGCAATATGCTTTTGTTCAAGGGCAATATATCCGTCATATTTTACTCTTGTGTTTACTTGTTCTAAAATATCTGCAGCGGCATTAAATAATTCAAACTCCTTGTTCAGTTCAAAAAGATTTATATCCGGCCGCTTAACCAAATTCCGCACACTTATTCCGCTTTTTGCCTCCGGCTGCCCGTTTTTTATTAAAAAACTATTCAGTTTTGCAGACGGAGCAAGTATTTTATCCAAGCCCGACTCCAAAACGGCAATTTGTTTTAATTTGCTTTTAAGTGCCGCCACTCGTTTTTTATCTGCAAGTCCGGCCGCAAACCCTAGCGGAGTGAGCCGCTCGTCGGCATTATCCTGCCGGAGAATCAGCCTGTATTCGGCACGTGAAGTCATCATCCGGTACGGCTCGTTTGTGCCCTTTGTTACAAGGTCATCTATAAGCACACCAATGTATCCCTGGTCGCGTCCAATAATCAGCGCAGGCTTGTTTTGCAATGCAAGCGCAGCGTTAATCCCTGCAATTAGCCCCTGCGCAGCAGCCTCTTCGTATCCGCTTGTTCCGTTTATCTGACCTGCAAAATACAACCCCTTAACTTTTTTAAATTCTAAAGTAGGGTATAGGTCGGTTGAGTCTATGCAGTCGTATTCAATTGCATATGCGTACCGCATAATCCACGCTTTTTCCAAGCCCGCACAACTGTTTACAATCTTTTGCTGAATTTCGGCCGGCATACTGGTGCTTATGCCCTGAAGATATATTTCATTGCTATCCATGCTTTCCGGCTCTAAAAAGAACTGGTGGCGCTGTTTATCTGCAAACCGCACAACCTTGTCTTCTATACTGGGGCAATATCTTGCGCCAATTCCGTTGATGCCGCCGCTATACATTGGTGCCAGATGCAGGTTTTTATTGATAATTTCATGCGTTTCCGGATTTGTATAGCCTAAATAGCATGGCTGCAGATTAAGGGCAGGGTTTTTGTCCAGCACACAAAATCTTCGCACACCGTCGTCACCATGCTGCGGCTCAAGCGCGCCTAGGTTAATTGTACGCCCGTCCAGCCTGGCCGGGGTGCCGGTTTTAAAGCGCATTATATTGCAACCGAGCTTAATCAGGTTTTTAGTAAGCAGGGCAGCGTTGCTGAAGCCGTTTGGCCCCTCATTGCGCACATATTTGCCGGATATAATGCGCGAGTTTAAATAAACGCCTGTTGCAACAATTACTTTAGGAGCAAAAAACTTTAGTTTCTGGTCAAGTTCAATACCAACCACTTTTCCGCTTTTTGTAAGAATATTACTGGTTTCGCCTTGTTTAATGTGTAAATTAGGAGTGTTTTCCAGCATTTTTTTCATATATGTGTGGTATTTTACTTTGTCCACCTGTGCCCGCAGACTTTGGACGGCTGCACCCTTGCCGCTGTTTAACATACGCATATTTATGGTGCAGGCATCAGCCGCTTTGCCCATTTCACCGCCAAGTGCGTCAATCTCGCATACCAGGTGTCCTTTGGCCGTTCCGCCAATGCTCGGGTTGCAAGCTAAAAACGCAATGCTGTCCAAATTAAGCGTAACCATAAGTGTTTTGTGTCCCATGCGAGAAAGAGCAAGCGCCGCCTCAACGCCCGCATGCCCGCTTCCGATTATAATTGCATCAAAATTGTTTTCCATGAGTTTGTCTCCTATAAATTCCCCTTCCCCGAAGGGGTGGATGACCGAGCCGCAGAGGCGAGGGCAGACGGGGTAGCCGACACCGAAGGTGGCGTAAAGGCCTTTTTACACACCCCGCCCGCAAGCGGGCACCCCTCTCTAGAGGGGAATTTTATCCTGCTTGTTCATTTCCCCAAACAGAATTTGCTGAATATAGCATCCAGCACCGCCTCGTTGCTTGTGGTTCCTGTAATTTCGCCAAGCGCAAGCCATGCGGATTTGATATAGAGCGAAACACATTCCAGCCCGTCATTATCCGCCATAGATATTGCTGTTTTAAGCGAATTGAGCGCCAGCTCTATTGCCGCCTTATGTCTTAGCGAGGTTAGCATAATTTGGTCGGAGGCTAAAGCAGTGCTTCCGGTAAATATGGTTTGATAGACTGCATCTTTGAGTTCGGAAATACCTACATTTTGTAGTGCTGATGTTTTGACTTCTATATGGGAGATTGCTTCGTTTGCCGGCTCCGCTTGCCCGTCTCGCAAAGACAGCGCACAAACCACATTGTCATTGCGAGCCCTGCTTCCTGCCCCATCAGACGAAGCAATCCCATCGCTAGAAATATCCGCCTTGTTCCAAACCGTAATACACGGCTTATCCTCCACCAGCTTAAGCAGCTTCTCATCCTCTTGAGTCAGCCCCTGGCTTGAGTCCAGCACTACGAGAACAATATCGGCAGACTCTATCTCCATGTAGCTGCGCTCAATGCCGATTTCTTCAACGCGAGTCTCTCCGCGCCGGATGCCGGCGGTATCGCTTAATATAAATTGAATATCCTTGTAGTTGTACGCATCCTTTACAACGTCCCGGGTTGTGCCCATAACCTCGGTCACTATACTGCGCTCAGCTCCGAGCAGGGCATTCATTAAGGATGACTTCCCAACATTCGGCCGGCCGACAATTGCCACACCTACACCGTTTTTTACCATCTGCCCGGACTTGCTGGTTGCAAGCAGCGTTGTAAGCGCATTTTGCACATTAATTAATTCCTCTTTAAGACCGCTCCCCCTGTCACTGCGAGACGAATCCAAAACCTCCCTAACAGGCTGATGCGCCAGCAATTCCCCTTTTCCGAAGGGGTGGCAAGCCGTCAGGCTTGACGGGGTAGCAGACGTTGGCGCAAAGGGCTGTGCCCCCTCATGCTCATACTCCGGATAATCCAGCCGCACCTCAATTTCGGATAAACAATCCGTCAGCACTTTCTGCAGTTCCGTCACCCTTTTGCTTAGAGTGCCTTGCAACAAACTAAATCCGGCACGAACCGCTGCATTGCTTGTTGCCTGAATCATTTCCACAATTCCCTCGGCTTGCGCTAAATCCATTTTGCCGTTAAGTACAGCACGCTTACTAAACTCGCCATTCCCGGCAAGCCGCGCGCCTGCCGCCAAACACGCCTGCAAAACCCCGGCAGGTATCGTATTGCCGCCATGGGTAAAAAACTCCACACAGTCTTCGCCCGTAAAAGAATTTGGCGCTTTAAAATAAATTGCCAGCCCTTGGTCGGTAAAGCCATCGGCCTTGATTGTACCAAAAACCGCCATCCGAGGAGGGAATGCTTCATCACACACCCCGCCCCTAACGGGGCACCCCTCTCGAGAGGGGAATTTTGTGGGAGTATCAACAGGAGTAAATATCTTTTTAGCAATGGTCAAACTATCCGCACCGGAGAGGCGCAGCGCAGCAATCCCGCCAAGCCCCGGGGGAGTGATAATAGCAACAATTGTGTCTGTGGTCATAAAAATTCTCCTAAAAACAAAAACTTGGCACCCGCAACCTGCAAACAATCCACACCTCTAATTCCCCTCTACAAGAGGGGTGCCCCGTCAGGGGCGGGGTGTGGCTGCCCACAAAACCTGCTTCCACCAAGTTTTATTTGAGAATATTGTAATATAAAACTGTTTGTCTGTCAAGAGGATTTTATGTGTTTACTCCTCAATCGTAATTCCGCTTACATCGGCACCTGCGGCCTTAATAAACGCCAGCGATATTTTATCTGCCTTACAATTGATAAACGCAACGCCTTTCATTTTGCCTTTAATAAAGATGTTTTTAATTGTTGCATCTACAAACTCAACCTTCTTGAAGCCGCAAAAAATAAACGCGCAATCCGTGATGCTGCCGCCGAACACAACCTTTTTAATATCGCATTTATTAAATTCGGTGTTATCCAGCGTTGCGTGAGACAGAACGTTTCCGTCAAAGTTGCCCAGCTTAAATCTGGCACCCGTCAAGTTTGCGCCTGTAAAGTTGTTGTCATCAAAATTTGATATGCTTGTTTCTATGCCGCTAAGGTCGGCATCGGCAAAGTTGTTGCCCTCTGCATTTGCCATACTAAACTTGCAGCCGCGCATATTGGCACCGCTAAAATCATTGTCCGTCATATTGTTTGCTCTAAATGTTGTGTTCTGCAAATCGGTATCTCTAAACTGGCAGCGCTCAACGTTGCTGCAACTTAACTTATCATGCAAGTCTTTAATGCCGGAGAAGTCCGAATCCTTCCACTCTCCAAACGACATATTGCGGGTCCTGCCGCTTTTTTTGCTCTCCTGTCTGGGCTCGCTTCCCGCATCTGAAAAATGATTCATGTCCACACCTATTACAGAAGCAATTTTATTAAGCATAATAATATCCGGCAGGCTTTCGCCGCGCTCCCATTTACTGACCGCCTGCGGGCTTACGTTTAACAACTCCGCAAACTGAGCCTGACTCAGCTCCTTGCTTTTCCTGCCGTCTGCAATTTTAGCTCCAATTACAATTTCATTCATAACAATTTCCTCCCTGTTACGCTATTATTTTATACCCAAAACATAGCGATTGCAACAAAAAACTATCAACCAGCGGTAGAATTGCTAAACCGTTGGTTGAAAAAGCGAAGAATTAGTTCTTCGCTTTTTCTCTATCCACACCCCGTCGCCTACGGCGCCACCCCTCTTATAGAGGGGAATTATTAACAATAAGTCAACTTGTTGAGTATCGCTTCCCAGGCTTTGCGGCATTTTCTTGGAACGCTTACCCTGTCATATTGGCGCATCATAAATAGCTTTATCCGCTTAGCTATTTCCTCGCGGAAGTTGCCGGGCAGCTCTATATTGTTTTTGTAGGCATATTCCTGTATCTGCTTTATGTATGTCTCAGACGGGTCAAACTCAAACGCCGCACCCACCAGCTTGGTTATATACGTACCGGCCGCAGATAAAATTAAACTCAGCGGCAATGTATCTTCAAGCGTAATAAAGTTGCCGAAATCGGATACAGATATCAAGTATTCACTGTCTGCTTTATATACACCGTTTGCAAGCACTTTCTTTAATTGCCGTCCGTCGTAATCACTGGACAGGAACACATTCGGCAAATCAGAGTTGTTGCTAAGCACTTGCGCCGTGCCTTCAATGCCGTTAACTCCCGTTGCAACAAACACCAGTTCGTTAAAGCCGCGGTACTTGCCTTTTCCGCTTAAGTAGTTTTTAATCCCGCTTAACAGATACTGGTCTGCATTGTGTACTACAATAACCGGAGTACATCCGCTAAGAATCGAGCGCGAAACCTCCATGCTTACAGATGAATGAACCGGAAACAGGCTGGCCTCATTGCTATGCTCGGCGTTTACTCTTAACGAATCCGCAACAATACTGTGACCGAACTTATCACGATACACAACCTTGGTGCGGTTAAGGTGCTCTGCCGGAAGCATAAAACTGCTATGAGTAGTATATACAAGCTGGTTGTTTTTGCTAAGTTTTTCAAAGAACCTAACCAGGTCCTGCTGCGCCAGACTATGCAACGTCATGCCGCTCTCGTCCAGCAGCAGAATAGTGTTTGAGTAAAAGAACTCGCTTTCAAGACTAAATACCAGAAAGAAAGACAGGAACCATTGCATTCCCACACTGCGCTCTTCAAGCGGAGCTCGGTTGCCAAGGCTGTCCGTTACCCAGATTTTTAGGTTTTCGCCTTCAAAAACGATTTCAAACCTGTAATTTCCCTGGCTCCACCATTTGTTAAAATCAGCACTTAATTTTACGCCCGCTTCGGCAAACTTCTTTTTATACGTCTCTTTTGTTTCGGCCAGCTTAGATAACTGTGCCGCAGTTAGATTTGACGCGTCCGCCGACAGGGCAGGCAAGTCCTCCTGCAGCATTTCGGTAGTGATGCCCGCGTACATCAAAAGCAGTTTAATTGTGCGGCGCTTGGCCAGGCTTGCTGCGTTAACACCCGCCTTGTTAAACTTGTTTAACATTTGCGGAAGATAAATGTTGCTGTCCAGATTTCCGTAATTGCTGTAGTATATAAAGCCCGGCAAAATTCTGATTACAAAGTCGTGCAGTTTCTGCGCTTCTTCACCGGACACCGATACCGGCACCTCTACCATATATTTGCCGTTAAGAGTGCGCGAAACAATTACCGTATCAAACGGCTTAACGGTAGGAAAAAACTTCCGGAGCGCACCCAGGTCTTTTGGCTCCAGCTTAAACTTGGCGGATATAAATACAGGCAGTTCATCAGACTCTAAAATGCTGTCAAACCTGTCACGCGGAATATCGCTGTGCAAAATTTTGTTGTCCTGCCTGAAAGCAGGCTTAAGCTTCCACAGTGCCCGCATAATATTGCTTTTGCCGGCTTCGTTTACGCCCGCAATTGCAGTAATGTTCTGACAGGCCACCCAGCCGCTGTCTAATACAGACCTGAAGTTTTGAACCCTGAACGAAACTAATCTCATGACATCTCCTTTATCCCCGTAACAACAAAAAACAATCACTTATGCTTTAATAAGTAATTTTAGAACTTTTTATTTTTATATCCCCTATGCCTTTAAGATAAAATACCCCATAAAATCTTAAAAAGTTGTTAAGAGTATAACAAACCATGAAAATAAACGCAAACAAATTGATATAGGTATTATTTATTTGATAAATCATGCCGTTTGTGATATTCTAACAAAAAGGAAGTAGCGTTTATGAAAAAGTTTGATTGGAAGCCGTTATACAGTGCCGCAAAAAAGGCACAAACTGCCGAGCGCACCCCAACGCCGTTTATGAAAGGCGGATACGTAAGCACCGCGGTGCTGACCAATAAAGGAAACATCTATGTTGCTGTTAATCTGGATTCAAGATGCGCACTAAACTTCTGCAGTGAGCGTATTGCAATATATAAGGTGTTTGAAGCAAACAAAAATGAATACATTACGCATCTCGTTTGCCTTTACCGAGACCATGGTCCAAGTATGCCGTGCGGAGCCTGCAGGGAGTTTTTAATGCAGTTCAGCCCGCACTCGCCGGAATGCGAAATTTTACTTAACCTGAAAACAGGGGAGTCTATTAAGCTGGGTGAAACTATGCCGCTATGGTGGGGAGCCAGCAGATACGGCAAGCCAAGCTGGCGTGAAGAAATACCTAAATAAATACCATAAAAGACAAATAAAAACTTGTAAAAAATCCCCTCTTATAGAGGGGAATTTTTGTTTCGTTTTCACAAACTTTTTGCTTTCTCATATACTATTTTAAAAGGAGAGAATCATGCAAAAAGGATTTTTACATATTACCGTCAGCTCTGCAATGGGCAATTTGCCGGTTGAGGGAGCAGAAATTACAGTGGTTGACGAGAACGGTCAATTGCTGCATTCGTTAACCACAGATGCAAACGGAGACGCACCCATCGTGGAAATAGACGCACCGGATGTGTCTTACACATTGGATCCGAACTATACCGGCATGGCGTACACGCCTGTTTACGTCAGCGTAAAAAGGCAAGGGTTTGTTCCGCTGGAAAACCAGCCGGCCTCGGTTGTTGCAACAGCCGAAGCGGTTCTGCCCGTTGTGCTTCAGCCGGCCGATACGGCTCAGGTTGCGGCAAGCAGCTATTACCGGGACTGGGGGTGTTAACCCATGGCAGACGCCCCAAACCGCCCGGTGCGCCCTGTTATTATCCCGGACTTTATTACGGTACACCTGGGCTCTCCAAACAACGCCGCAGCACAAAATGTGCGGGTTCCGTTTGCCGATTACATAGCAAACGTTGCAAGCAGCGAGATTTATCCGACCTGGCCGCAAGCGGCGCTTGTTGCCAACATCCACGCAATAACTACGTTTGCGCTGAACAGGGTATACACCGAGTGGTACCGAAGCCGCGGCTTCAATTTTGATATTACCAACTCAACCGCATACGACCAGTATTATGTGCATGGAAGAAACATATTTGCAAACATCCGGACTATTGCAAATGCCGTGTTTAACCAATTTATCAGGCGCGAGGGCTTTAACAACCCGATTTTTTCATCTTATTGCAACGGCACAACCAGCACCTGTGCGGGCCTCAGCCAATGGGGAACAGTAACTTTAGCCAATCAGGGGCTGACCCCTCTGCAGATACTAAAGCGGTATTACGGCAACGACATTGAAATAGCAACCAGCAATAATATCCGCAGCATTCAGGAATCATTCCCCGGTACATTACGCCTTGGCTCAACCGGAACCAATGTACAGCTTATGCAGCGTTACTTAAACAGGATTGGGGTAAACTTTCCGCTGATAACGAAAATTGCAAACCCAAACGGCACATTTGATGCCCAAACCGAATCTGCCGTGAGAGTATTCCAGCGCACATTCGGGCTGCTGGTGGACGGCATTGTTGGACGCGGCACATGGAATAAAATTAACTCTGTGTTTGTAGGCGTGGTAAAACTAGCCGAACTTAACAGCGAGGGAGAGAGAATAGGTATTGGCACCACGCCTCCCACAGCAGTAATAAAAACAGGCTCAAGGGGCGAGAACGTGCTGCTACTGCAATTTATTCTGGATTATATCAGTGAGTTTTACGACTTCATTCCATATACAACACAGGACGGAGTGTTTGGCAGCCAGACAGACAACACGGTGCGCGAATTTCAGCGTAACAACGGTCTTACGGCAGACGGTATTGTAGGACCAAGCACGTGGCGCAAGCTGTATGAAGTGTTTAATTCGGTTAAAGGCACGGTTCCAAGACCGCCGGACGGCGGAGCGCAGCCGCCGGTTACTCCGCCGTTCCCCGGCACGCTGCTTAGAGTAGGGTCACGCGGAGAAGATGTGCGCACCCTTCAAAGATATCTGAATCTAATCCAGCCCAGTTTCCCATCAATCCCGCGTCTGGTTGAAGACGGCATATTCGGACCGATTACATTGCAGGCCGTAACCACATTCCAGCGTTTGTTTGACCTTGCGGTAGATGGCATTGTAGGGCCAATTACCTGGAACAAGCTTATGAGCGTGTACCGTTCGCTTTAAAAACAAAACACCGCTTACGCGGTGTTTTTTACAATATTATTCAAACAGTGTAGCAAGATATTCGTGCAATGCCGCCTGATTTGCGTATGCGGTGTATATCAGGTTCATGCTCGGGTTATCTGCAGCGGTATTGTTGGTAACATAATATGTTAATGTTGCAACCTCGTCCCTGTTAGCCACCGGAATAAACAATCTCGTATAATATTGTTCTACATCCCCAATTCCGTGCACAAACGTGTTGCCGCGGTTATCCAGCATTTTCTTGCTTGTGTTGTACAAAAACTCTATAACAAATGTGCCGCTCGAAGACAGAGAGCTCACGTTCTTGTAACTGGTTAAACCGCTTGGTTCAACACTGTTGCCCCACAGCCCCAAAAACAGCGAGTTTAATGTGCTGAACTTCCCGGAATCGTTGTAAAGCTCCAATATTTTATCGTACGCTTCTTTATGTGCTGGGACGGTTGGACTCAATGTCCTCTGATTCATGTCATTACTGAACGAGCCGTTGGTGTAAACCCTTATAAGGTCCGGCTTGTCTTGAAGCCTTAAGTTAAAATTGACGGGCACAAGCGCCATTAATATTACGGCCGCTATTAAGGCTCCAACAAGGCCTAAACTTATTATTGCAAATATTTTGTTCATATATTGTCCCTTTATTAGTTAGTATTCCTATGATATTAGTTTTTATCGGTTTTGTCAACCGTTTCGTCGGCTTCCTTTTCGGACTTAACCGCTTTTGGTTTAGCCGCAGTCTTTGGTTTAACGCTCTCATCTTTAACAATTACCGTTATCTCGGCCGGCTTGGCCTCTGCCGCAGGTGTTGCCGGCAGATTTACGCCCGCTGCGGCCGCCGCGCCGTTAAACGCCGCAAGCGCCTTTGCCCTCAGCTCCTCAAGTTCGGCCTTTTCCTTTTCGGCCTTTTCTAAGCGTGCCTTTCTAAATGCCTCTTCCTGTTCTTTATCTCTCTTATCTATTGCCGTAATTACAGATTTTGCCGATTTGCCGCTAAACAGCATTTCAACTTCTTCATTGTAAATAGTTTCTTTTGCCATCAGCACATCAACCATGCTGTCTAAAAGCTTGCGGTTTTCTTTCAGCGTCTTTTCAACACGCACAAGGCTTTCGTCAATCAGTTTCTTAACCTCTGCGTCAATCGCAGCTGCGGTTGTTTCGCTGTATTTAGTGTGCTGCTGATAGTTCCTGCCAATAAATATCTCTGTCTCCCCTTCATAGCACACCGAGCCCAGTTTCTCGCTCATGCCCAATTGCGTAACCATACCACGTGCAATATCGCTTGCTTGCCGAATATCATTTGCAGCGCCTGAATTAATTGAACCGAACACAAGCTTTTCCGCAACCCGCCCCGCCATGCAGAAATCCAGTTCGTCCAGCAGCGCTTCACGGCTATGCGTAATATTGTCTTCTAACGGAGCAGATGCAGTGTACCCGAGCGCAGCGCCCCGATAAATTGTAGAAACCTCCTGAATGTCGCGCTTGCTGTGTTGCCCAAGTTTTGCCACAATTGCGTGACCCGCCTCATGATATGCCGTTGCCTTTCTGCTCTCCTCGGTTACAACCCTGCTGCGCTTTTGCGGACCCATAAGCGTTTTGCTTATGCCTTCGGCAATGTCTTTTGCTGTAATAACCGGCCGGTTGTCTCTTGCCGCCTGAATTGCGGCTTCGTTTAATACGTTTTCTATATCTGCGCCGGTAAAGCCCGGCGTGCTTCTGGCTATCCGCTCAAAATTAACACCGTCTGCCATAGGCTTGTTTTTACTGTGCAGCTGAAAAATCTTTTCTCTGCCTTTAACGTCCGGCTGCATAACCGTAATGCGCCTGTCAAACCTTCCGGCTCTTAAGAGTGCGGGGTCAAGCACATCATGACGGTTTGTTGCGGCAATAACCACAATGCCGTCGTTGGATTCAAACCCGTCCATCTGCACCAGCAGCTGGTTAAGCGTCTGCTCGCGTTCGTCGTTTGTGTTTCCAAGCCCTGTGCCGCGCTGACGCCCAACGGCGTCAATCTCATCTATAAACACAAGGCACGGCATACTTTTCTTAGCTTGCTCAAATAGGTCGCGTACTCTGGACGCACCAACGCCGACAAACATTTCTACAAAGTCTGAGCCCGATATGCTAAAAAACGGAACGTTGGCTTCGCCTGCAATTGCTTTAGCCAGCAAAGTTTTTCCGGTACCCGGAGGGCCAACCAGCAGCACACCCTTAGGAATACGCGCACCCAGGTCGGTAAACTTTTTAGGATTCTTTAAAAACTCAACTATCTCCTGCATCTCGCGCTTTTCTTCGTCTGCGCCGGCTACATCGTTAAAAGTAATTTTTATGCCCGATTCCATTCTTGCCTTGGTCTTGCCGAAATCAAAGTTTTTGCCGTTTGCTTTGGCAAACATTCTGAAAACAATGATAACAACCACTATTATCAGCCCGATGTACAGAATCGGTATCAGCAAGTCCATCCAGTTGAAGCCCGCAGGCCCGAAAACAGAAACTATCTGTTCGCTTTCCGGCTTGCCTTCGTTGTATTCTCTTACAAAGTCTCTTACTGCCCCCACATCAAAAACGCTTGTTAGGGTAAAATAAAAGTCGTGCTGCTTATCCGACAGCGCCGTTCCTTCCTTAACCTTGCTGTCTAGCACATATAGGCCGTATATGGTTGAACCTACGCCTTTCAGTTCCAACACGTTGCCGGCTTCCACCTGCCTGTAAAATTCATCATCTGTTATGCGCCGGTCTTCACCGAAACATGAAGATATCATTAGTACAAATACGCCTATCAGGAGTATTACAGAAAAAAAATAAAAAAACGAAAACGGTCTGCGTGCGGGTTGTCTGTTCTTTGGGTCCAAGATTAAAGCCTCCTTGCCAATAGTAATAATACTCTGTATTGTACCACAACTACACACATTTAGCCAAATAGTTTTAATCAGTTTACAAGGAACAAGTAACAGGCGGCAGCTAATTATTTTAAGACTAAAGCGGCCTGCAGTTGCTCCCCGTTCTCTGCGTGTTGTTTATGGATAAAAGAATAGCGTTGCTTATTACTTCGGCTGCCTTATCTATTACACTAAGCGCCGCTCCCCTTAGGCTTGTTTTGTCCGCCTGAGACACGGCAGCGGTAATATACAAATCTGCCTGCGGACATGGCTCCGCCGCCTTTACATACGGCTGAAATTCATCAGCAACCGTTATTACGCCAAACTTGTTGTTAAAGCTGGTTTGGGCGTCTACAATCCATACCGGCAGGTGCGGATGCAGCGCACGCACAAACTGCAGACAGTATTTCATACCAATTGCTGTCACAGGCCGCTGCAGACTGCCGTAAACAAATATCGGCAGGCCGGCAGCCAGAAGCTTGCTGCCCACAACAGGCCCAAAACAATCTGCAAGCACCCTGTCGGTGCCAAGGCACACAACAACCGGCAATCTGCCGTGCCGGTTAACAATGCTGCTCAAACAGCCGGCAACAGCCGCCGCCGCATATTTACTATATGCAAAAAACTCTTTTTTCATAATATAAAGATTATTAACATAATGCTGTTTGTTTAATACCATGTAAAAAATTGAAGAATTTTGATAAATTCAATGACAATTTATTTTTTTTATGCTAGAATGACCTTGAAGACATTTACTAGGAGGTAAAAGCCATGGCTCCATGGATTGATATTGCAGCAGTAATTATAATTGCCGTAATTGCAATCATCGGCGTCAGCCGGGGCTTTCTGCGCTCGCTTTTAAGCTTGTTTGGTACATTAGTTACACTTGCACTGTCTATCTGGCTGGCCAAACCGGTTGCGGGATTAATAAACGGCTGGTTTGGGCTGAATGAGGTGTTTGCGGACTGGATAGCTCCGGTTGTTGAAAACGCTTTTCCCGATGCAGGGTATCCAAGCGCGTTCGGAATTTTGCTTCAGACCATTTTTGGCCTGCGCGACGCAGGACAAACGTTGGGTGAATATGTAGATATGATTACGGCACATCTGGGCGAACTGCTTAGTATTATTGCAACCGTAATAATATTGTATATCCTGATTAAAATCGCTGTATGGCTGCTTAGCATGCTGTTTAACGCAATTACCAAAAACCGGGTTGTTAACGGACTGGACCGCTTGCTGGGGCTGGCGCTCGGGCTGGTAAAGGGCATATTGTTTGTAGCCGTGATATTTGGAGCAATATACCTGCTTAGCACGGTTATAGGCTCGCTGTATGACTTCATTAATCCGCTATTAGACGCAAGCTCTGTAAGCAACTGGTTCTTCAATCTGATAGCACAGTTCATTGACGATGTCTTGCTTCCGTACTTCTTAAGCCTGTAGTTTGATTAAACAAAAAAACCGCTGATTAATTCAGCGGTTTTTTATTTCGTCTTATCCACCACGCAAGCGTAACTGTTCCCATAATCAGCACGGTTGCGCCAATGGCTACAGCATACCACAGCGCACGGTTTTCGCGCGTAAAAGTGTACCTGAATAATGTTATGTTGCTTGCCGTTTCGTTAAAAGCAAAATCCCACAGATGAAAGTGCACACCATTGCTTGCAAATGTCCGGTCCGCATCCGAGCGGATTTTAGAGTCCGGCGTGCCGTATATATAGCTGAGCTTTATTTTGCTTTTGTCAATTTCGCCGTCGGTTTTGTTCAGGTTTATATAATCCGTAAAATGCGTTATAAATGTGCCGGCCAGGCCGCCGCCGAATTCGCTGATGCCGCTGTATATAACTTCTTTTGTAACAAAATTGCCGTGTTCATAATCGTATTCACGCCCGGCATTCGGGTCAATTCCCCAGAAGCCGCAGTAGCCAAAGTATCCGGAAAACTTCAGCGTTGCAATTATTGCGTCGGTGTCTGCGGTAACAACTTCGGGCGTTATTGTAAAGGTTGCGTCATGCTCCACAAAGGCATCGGTTTTATCCATGCGGAAATCTATAAACTTCTGCTTAATTTCAGTTAAGAGCGCCAACCGGTTAATACCCAGCTTTTCAAGTTCGGCGGAGTTTACCTTAATACCAACCTGCTCAACTATACTGCCGTCAGGATTCTGATAGCTGGCATATTGAACCTCGGCACAGCCGGCAAAAAGAAACACGGTTAGTGCTAAACAGATTGCAGTTAACAGTTTTTTCAAATACAGCCACCTCCCATAATTCCCCTTTATGATATTGCGGGTGTCACGAAGTGACGGGGTATATGATAATGTAGGGCTCTTTGCGCCACTTTTCGCGGCGGCTACCCCGTCTTCCTTCCTCGCTTTTCGCTCGTCGGAATCCACCCCTTCTAAAAAGGGGAATTTTTATTTTTTCTTTTTCTTCAGGTATTCTTCGTAAGAGCACATATAGTCAACTGCCTTGCCGTCTTTCAATTCAATTATACGATTAGCTACCGTACTCATAAAGGTATAGTCATGGCAAGAAAACAATACCGCGCCCTTAAAATCTGCTAAGCCATTATTAAGCGCAGTTATGCTCTCCAGGTCCAGGTGGTTGGTCGGTTGGTCCAGTATCAGCACATTGCCGCCCTGCACCATAAGGCGGGTCAGCATACAGCGCACCTTTTCGCCTCCGGACAGCACCTTAACAATCTTATCTCCGTCCTCGCCGGAGAAAAGCATCCTGCCCAGATAGCCCCTGAGATATGTTATGTCGTTTTCTTTACTGAATTGCCTAAGCCAGTCAACAATCTTTAAATTAGTATCAAAATACTCGTTGTACGATTTGGGTAAAGTTGTTTTAACAACACTGTTTCCCCATGTAATTGTGCCGCTATCTTGTGTTATTTCGCCGGAAAGACACTTAAACAGCGCAGTTATTGCCATTTCATCGCCCAGAAAAGCAATCTTGTCGGCAGGTTCAACCCTGAACGAAACGTCGTTTAAAAGCGTTGCGTCTTCTTCCGAAACTACCAGCTTGTTTACTGTAAGCACATCACGCCCCAGATTTTTATCGGGCTTGAAGTTTATATACGGATACTTCCTGCTGCTTGCGGGCATATCTGTAAGCTCAATTTTCTCCAGCAGCTTCTTTCTGCTGGTAGCCTGCTTGGCTTTACTTGCATTTGCGCCAAATCTGGCAATAAACGCTTTAAGTTCAGCCATTTTTTCTTCTTTCTTTTTGTTCTCGTTCTTGGTAAGTTGTTGAATAAGCTGGCTGGACTCATACCAGAAATCGTAATTGCCCGGGTACATTTTAATTTTGCCGTAATCAATATCCACAATGTGCGTGCAGACATTGTTTAAAAAGTGCCTGTCGTGACTTACCACAATAACTGTGCCGTGATAGTTGATTAAAAACTCCTCCAGCCACTCAACGCTGTTAATATCTAAATGGTTGGTTGGCTCGTCAAGCAGCAGTATTTCGGGGTTGCCAAACAAGGCCTGCGCCAGCAACACCTTTACCTTTTGCGAACCGGTGAGATTTTGCATAAGCTCATAATGCAGTTCCTCGGTTAGTCCCAGTGCATTAAGCAGCATTGCCGCTTCGGTGTCTGCCTCCCAGCCGCCCATATCCGCAAACTCGGCCTCCAGATGCGCCGCCTGCATACCGTCTTCATCGTTAAAATCCGGCTTAGCATATAGTGCCTCTTTAGCCAGTTTGCAATCGTATAGTTTTTTGTTGCCCATAACAACCGTTTCCAGCACGGGGAATGTGTCGTATTGGAAATGGTCCTGTTTTAATACACTCATGCGTACGTTTTCGGGGATAGCAACCGTCCCCTTATATTCCTGATTCTCGCCGGACAGCACTCTTAAAAAAGTGGATTTTCCGGAGCCGTTTGCCCCAATTACGCCATAGCAGTTGCCGGGCGTAAACTTTAAATTCACTTCCTTAAATAAGGGACTGCCCCCAAACGAGAGCTCCAGGTCTTGTATTGTAATCATAGTTTGTGTCCTTTTTGTTTGGTTATATTGTTTTAATTCCCCTTTAAGATAAAGGGATGCCCGAAGGGCGGGGTATGTGAAAAAGTAAAGTTTGAAACCACACCCCGTCACTCCTTGACACCCCTCTCATAGAGGGGAATTTTTGCAATTACTTGTTCCCTGTTCCTTGTTCCTTGTTCACTGAAATATGCACATCACTCAGCTGCTTAGCGCTAACCTCGGTTGGCGCACCCATAAGCAGGTCCTGCCCGCTCTTGTTCATAGGAAACACTATTACTTCACGCAGGTTAGGCTCGTCACACAGCAGCATTATCATGCGGTCAACGCCGGGCGCCATACCTGCATGAGGCGGGCATCCAAACTTAAACGCATTGTACATTGCGCTAAACTTTTCTTCCAGCACACTTTTGTTGTGCCCTGCAATTTCAAACGCACGCTCCATAACCTCCGGACTGTGGTTCCGCACCGCTCCGCTGGAGAGCTCAATACCGTTACAAACTATGTCGTATTGGTAAGCTAAAATGTCCAGCGGGTTTTTGTGCTCCAGCGCTTCTAAGCCGCCTTGAGGCGCACTAAAGGGGTTGTGGCTGAATTCTATTTTGCCTTCATCGGAAAGTTCATACATCGGAAAGTCCACAATCCAGCAGAACTCAAACCTGTTGTTGTCTATTAAATTCAGGCGCGTACCCAACTCTGTGCGGAGAATTCCGCTGAGCTTATATATGGGAGCACGCGCTCCGGCAAGTAAAAAGATGCTGCTGCCCGGCTTTGCGTTAAGTTCCGCCAGAAGTGCTTTTTGCTCGGTCTCGGATAAAAACTTAGCAATAGGTGAGTTAAGCACTAAGCCGTCCTCAACCTTAATCCAAGCCAGACCCTTACTTCCGGCCTCTTGCATGAATGTGGTTAATGTGTCGTAAAACGAGCGCGGCAAGCCGGCGCAGTTGTCTGCACAAATTGCCCGCACAGTTTGATTTTTAAACGCATTAAAATTAGTGTCCTTAAATACATCCGTTACAGTTTGTGCTATAAGCGGATTTCTAAGGTCAGGCTTATCGGTTCCGTACTTTTCTAAGCTGTCTTTATAAGTAATTCTTGGAAAGGGCGCTTTTGTTGCTTTTTTGTTGCCGAACCGCTCAAACACGGCCGGCAGCACCTTTTCTCCAACCGCAAAAACATCGTCCTGTGTAGCGTAAGCCATCTCCATATCCAGTTGGTAAAACTCGGCAGGAGTTCGGTCTGCCCGCGCGTCTTCATCTCTAAAACAAGGCGCTATCTGGAAGTACTTATCAAACCCGCCCACCATAAGCAGCTGCTTAAATTGTTGCGGCGCCTGAGGCAGCACATAAAACTTGCCCGGGTGCAATCTGCTTGGTATAAGATAGTCTCTTGCGCCCTCAGGGCTGGAGGCTGTCATTATAGGAGTCTGTATTTCCATAAAGCCCAGCTCATGCATCTGCTCACGCAAGAATTTAATAACATTGCTTCTGAGCTCAATGTTTTTCCGCACTTCTGCGTTTCTAAGGTCAAGGTAACGATACTTGTATCTGATGTCCTCACGGACCTTTTTGCTTTCGTCTATGTCAAACGGAAGCGTGTTTGTAACCGCACCCAGCAAATCAAGCTCCTGTGCAACCAGCTCGTAAGCGCCGTTGGCTAAGGCAGGATTAATGTTTTCTTTTGTCCTGTTAATAAGCTTGCCCTTAACAGAAATACAGGCTTCACGGCTGACGCCTTTCAGAATATCTGCACTCTCAACCACCACCTGAAGCAGCGCTCCGGTGCTGTCTCTAAGGTCAATAAAAGTAATGCCGCCATGGTCACGGATTGTGTTTGCCCAGCCGGCAACCCGCACAACCTTACCTACAAGGCCTGCGTTAATTTCATTTAGCATTTTGTCGCGATATATTGGGTTCATTTTGATTCTCCTTTTGAGAGCAGTAATTTACTGTCAGCTTCAAGCAAAACATTCAGCTGTTGCCTTGCCGTTTCATTTAGTTTTATTAGCCTGTCTGTTTGCGGAATATTGTCATTTATCATAATTGCATTGTAACTTTCCATATTGGCTAAAACCAGCAGTTGATGAATTGATGCAAAATCTCTAATATTGCCTTTTTCGTTTAGATTTTCCGCCCGCCATTCCGCAGCCGTTTTCCCAAACATTGCAACATTTAACAAGTCCGCTTCGTTTGCATAAACAAAGGATTTTTGCTTGTCGGTTAATGCCGGCACAATCGAATTTCGTTTTACGGCATCAGTGTGTATGTGATAATTAATTTTTGCTAACTCCCGTTTTGCGCTCCACGCAAGCTGTTTTTGTTCACCAGCTTTTAACCGCTGAAATTCTTGTATAACATACAGCTCAAACTCAACCGACAGCCAGCTTGCAAATTTAAAGGCAATATCTTTATGCGCCCACGTACCACCATCATATTTCCCGGCCTTTGTAATAATGCCAATAGCATTAGTCGTGGTTATCCATTTTGTCGGAGAGAGCAAAAACGCATTTTCGCCCGAAGCGATTTTAAACCCCTCGAATTCGAGTGGTTTAAAATCGGGATTGTGTATAATCTCCCACGTGCCCAAAAACGAAATTGTGTTATACGTTCTCATCCAGTTTGCAATAACTTTTTGCGGTTCTTCCGTACGGAACTTTGCAATATCAGTTAAAGAAAGAAAGTCGGTAGCATTAACTTTTTTATAACTAATCTCTATTCCTTGAACAATCATTTTGTTTTTCATATCCCACATTATACCTCCATTGCGCCTTAAAATCAAGTGGAAAGTTAAACATTGCATTGACTTTTACAAAACTAAATGTTATTATCTAAACTAGTGGATGGTGTGAGAAATGAAATCAGGTTTAGCAAGATTCAAAACCAGTGATGGCTTAAAGTTGCAAGGGCTCTTATATGAGCCTGAAAACAAAACGGATAAAATCGTAATTCATGTTCATGGTGCTGCCGGCAATTTTTATGAAAACAAGTTTATAGATGATTTTTCTGTGGCCTTTACAAAAGCCGGATACGCATTTCTTGCGTTTAACAACCGCGGCTCGGGATACGAAACGGAAATGGTGCGGGAGCAGGACGAAGTTAAGGACTACCCGGTCATAGGTATGTTAAACGAAATTTTTGAAGAATGTGTGCTGGATATAGAAGCCGCAATAGCTTTTGCCAAAAACATGGGATACAACGAAATTGTTCTGCAAGGCCATAGCCTTGGGTGCAATAAGGTAATTTGGCCGGCCACGCAGAAAAACTTTGCAGGAAAGATTATACTGCTTGCGCCATGTGACCTTGTAAGACACAACGACAAGCCCAGTGTAGACAGTGTTGAAAAGGCAAGAGAATTGGTTGCGGCAGGCAAGCTACTGGAAAAAGTACCCTACTTCTGGGGTAACTGGTGGAATGCCAGCGCCAACACACTGGTGTCGGTTTGGGGCGGCGGCACAAACGCCGATATGTTTAGTTACCGCAACGGCAGGCTTGTGCCTGCACTTGCAGACCTTAAGAACCCAATTCTTGTTTTAATTGGCACAGACGACAACTGCTATGATAACAAAGACAAAAAGCCCGTTATTAAATACCTGCAAACAGCTTTTGCAAGCGCCGACCTTTCTTTAAGCTTAATAGAAAGCGCGAATCACTGGTACTCCGGCAAAGAAGAGAAAGTGTCGGAAAACATAGTAAATTGGTTAAACAAATTTTAATAGTGATATTGCAATCCAAGCGTAATAATGGTATAATAATCCCACAATATACAAAACGGAGACACAAAAATGAGCGGAAAACCAGTATTTAGTTTGCTAGATTTTCGAAAGGGAGTTTTCCCATTAGGACGCAGCCGGGATAGGGATGTCTCGCGCGGGGAGTTGTTTTTACGACACAACAAGCATGGATTTGGTCTAATAGACAATAGTTTTTATTGTAAAAATAGCGATACGTCATCTCGAACAGGGCAAACTGGCCACACATTAGAGGGATTAATGTATGTCAACGCCCGTACGGGCGCAGAAATTACCACCGAAGGGCAAATAGAAAACTGGGCGGCGGTAATGTGTTTTGAGCCTGATGATGAAACTCTTGCCGGCTTAGACAAAGCCGAAGTAGTGCATTATTCCTTAAAAAATGGTTCCCCTGCTTTCTATTTTGTAATTGAAAACTATGGCAAAGACATTCACGAAATTGAAGCGCAGGTACGGCAGGCAACCAAAATCCTTTATGACAGAGGGGATTTGCCGGAAGAGATTGAAGCCGTAAAGCCTATGCTTTTGGCACGGGCGCAACAACTTGACGGCAAACTTTTAATGGGTAATGCGGAGTACTATGTGATAAATGTAGTGCCTAATAAAGACGGCAAAGAAAGTTTTCCTTTTACACATATTAGCAAACATGAGAAACTTGGCGGTCCGGGCCCAATAGGAACTACCCTTTATACGGGAAGTTTGTATGGCCGTGCGGCACAGGAAGCTGGAACCCTGCCACACAAAATAGCATCTAATTATTTTGTAGAGCAAATGCCAGAAAATATAAGAAGCGGCCTTGGAATTAAAACTTCGGAAGCAACTGGCTTAAAGGGCACGGGAGAGTTTCCGCCGACAAATCGTTGCAGATAAGACTGCAAGAGTCTTCGCAGTCTTTTTGTTTTCTCTTGACTTTGCCGGCGCGGAGTGCTACTATGGAATCCATTCCTTCGCAAAAGGGGAGTTATATTAACAACTAAAATAAAGGAAACACTATATATCATGAGTAATTTTAATAATCTGCACTTAAGCAAAGAGTGCGTATCTGCTATTTTGCAGCTGGGGTTTACCGCCCCAACAGAGATTCAGACCAAGGCAATTCCGCTTATTGTGCAGGGGCGCGACCTTGTTGGCCTGTCTCAGACCGGCACCGGAAAAACAGTGGCCTATGTGGCACCGCTAATAGATAAAATCAACCTGGAATGCAAGTTTGGCGTTCAGGTGCTGGTGCTTGTGCCAACCAGAGAGCTGGCCGAGCAGGTGCTTGGCGAAGTAAAAAAGCTGATTAAATACAAGCCGGATGTTAAGCCGGTGGCAATCTTTGGCGGGCAGGAAATAAGCAGGCAGATAATTGCGCTTAAAAAGGGAGCGAATTTTGTGGTGGGCACACCGGGCAGAATTATGGACCACCTGGGCAGAAAAACAATAAAACTGCAATCGCTTAAAACCGCTGTGCTGGACGAAGCCGACGAAATGCTTAATATGGGCTTCCGTGCGGATATGGAAAAGATTTTGGGGCAGACTCCGTCTGAGCGCCAGACCTTGATGTTTTCGGCAACAATGAGCAACGACATAATGGCACTTGTTAAAAACTTTTTACGCGACCCGGTTACATTAAAGATAGGCGAGACCAACCGCACAATAGCCAGCATCCGCCAGGTTTATTACATGGTTGGCAAAAACGAAAAGAAACAGGCGCTTAGTGACCTCCTTAAAAACCTGGAAGCCGGCACCACTATTGTGTTCTGCAACACAAAGCGCATGGTGGATGCCGTTGAGGGATACTTAAAGAAAATGGGCTTTTCTGCAACCGGACTTCACGGCGATATGAAGCAGAACATCCGACGAAAAGTTATGCAGGGCTTTAAGTGTAAAGACAGCCAGATATTAGTAACAACCGATATATCGGCACGCGGAATTGATGTAAAAGACGTACTTCATGTAATTAACTTTGACATACCTCAAAACCAGGAATACTATATCCACCGTGTTGGCCGGACCGGCAGGGCAGGCAAGGGCGGCAATGCGTACACCTTGCTCAACAACCCGGAACAGGTAAAAGAGCTGAGGGAAATTGAGAAGCGCACCAACAGCAAAATTATATTGGAGCGCATGGAACTGAGCAAAGAATTTAACGTGCCGGTTGCCAATACCAACGCAAAACGCCCGCAGAAACTTAACAACAATAAACGCGACACCCGCGGACCAAAACCAACACGAGAAAACCCGTATGAAAAACAGCGCTTTGCTGACCCCAAGCGCAAGCAGCGCCAGACACATAAAAGCACCGCCCGCGGTGAGGCAGGCAAACGCAGAAGCGGCGGCTTTAACAGAAGCGACCCATATAACAACAACGACCGCCCGCGCGGCGATGAACTGATAACCGGAAAAAGAAAATAAAACAAAAATTCCCCTCCTTGGAGGGGTGGCACGAAGTGACGGGGTGGTTTAAACAAAAAGCAGGGAACTATTCCCCGCTTTTTTGTTTGTTTCTTATCCGCCGTGTCCGTGCGCCGCTGCGCCTTCTTTTGCTCTACCGGCAATAAAGTCATTTGCCTTGCCTAGGTATCTTGCAAATCTTTTATCGGTTTTGGATTTGCTGCCTAATGCCTCCAGCATTTGCTCGTCTTTGTTCCAGTCGGTATATGCAATTGCGTAATACATAAGCTTCGGCTGGTCACCGCTTGCAATCCAGTCGGCAGCTTCATTTACAACTATACCGGCTGTATGCTTATCTAAAACGGACGGAACGCTGCAACCAAACTCGTACCCGTTTAAAATATCGCCCGTCTTTTTTACTTCTTCCCAAAGCTCAAGTACATTAACTTCTTTTGCGCTGAACTCACTGGGACATCTCTGTCCGTCAAACTTCGTATAATAATATGGATACGGAACTCTTCTTAGGTTATAAAGTGTTTTTGCCTTAATGTTTTCAAACATATCAGGATTAGACAAGTGCTCAGCCGCTTCTGTCATTGTGTATGCGCTTTTGCCATTTATGGCCAACTTAGCAATATCGTCGGGAGACTTCATACTAATCGTCCAATAATTCATGTCCCCGGACACCAGTCCTTTCTCATTTTCACCAATATATCTTAATGATTTCGGCAGACGACCGGTAGATGCGAGTTCTTGTTCTATAATTTGCTTAGCCGCAGCCAAGTCTCTTTTGTTTGCGCCGTTAACAAAGTCTTTAAAATAATCTATAAGCTTAACGTTTCCGCTACGGATAACATTCTTTTCAAATTCGTCCAAGGTTATCCGTACCCCGTTATCCGCCATACAAAAGGCATACTCGTACGCATGATACGGGTCTTTATTTTTCTCCGAATAGCGCAAAATGGCATCCTCTAAAACGCCGGTAATTTCCTTGTCCTGATTAAACGGACCGGGAAGCATTTCCGCAAAATCGCAGATTGCATATGGGTCTAAACCATGCGCTATTTCGCTTGCTTTCTGGAGCAGCGCTGTTCGCTCTGCCGACCTTGTAATTTTAGCAATTTGTGACTTAATGCTCATTAATTTACCCTCCTGATTGTTCTTATATATTATAAGCATGCCGCGGCAAAAGTCAATAGCAAAACATAAAAAAGCTTTACTTTTCCTGCAATTTATGCTATAATGCAGGCATACTATTACAGGGGGAATTTGGGATGAAATACAAATCAAAAGTAGGCAGCCTGCACCTGATTTTACTCATAGTGCTTACTGCGGTGTTTGTTTTAACCGCTGCGGTATGGTATTCGTTTGGACAATGGTACTGGTTTGTTATTTTCGGAGTGTTTTACCTTGGCGTTTTCATGCCGCCGTTCTTCTATACCAAATATGAAATAACAAAAACCGACCTGGTTATCAACTGCGGCATATTCTGGATTAACCACAAAATCCCGCTTAAAAATATACTTGAACTCAAAAGCGTCCGCGGCATAATTGATGCAATTGCATTAAGCCACGACTGTATAGAGGTACAATACGTAAAGGGCAAGATGCTTGAGCGTGTGTTAATTTCTCCGGATAACCGGCAGCAATTCTGGACAGAAATAAACAGTTTTAAGGAATAATTTGGTATAAACAATCATATATAGTAGATATATGTTAAAAGGAGTTGTTATGAGCAAAAAGAAGATTGAAGACGCAGAGGCGGTTGTTGTAGTTGAAACAGCGGAAGCCGAACAACCACGGCAAAAGCAAAAAGAGAAGGACTTTACCGACGAGGTTAAAGGCTTTGTAAACGGCTTTGGGATAGTAAACTTACTGGCGTGCGCATCTATAGCGTTTGCGCTTATCAGGTATTTCGTTTTAATATTCACACCGTTTGGAGCAGTATGGCCGTATTACGCTTTTGCAATCCCGGCATTTCTGTGCTTTGGTGCCGCGTTGGGCTTTTATGTGTATCAATGTGTCTCACACAAGACAGAAACAAAATTTAACCTGAACGTTCTGCTGATACTAATTGCACTTGTGTTTATGATTCTGGTATAAAAAACAACGCCTTAGGCGTTGTTTTTTGGTTGCTGATGCACATTTGCAAGATATTTGCTTATGTAATAATAAAACATATCGTATAGCTTGCGCGCAATTTTGGGCGAGGCTAAGCTTATGCTGCCATACTCTGTGTAGTTAAACATGTTTTCAAAGTCCTGAACCAGCGCAATTAATGTAAGCGGGTCGTATAGCCCAATCCGGTCAATAAGGTTTATAATAATGCCCGGGGCTGCACTTAAAAACTTACCGTAGTCGTCTTTGGCTAATGTTGTAAAAGTTTTAAACAGCCAGTTCATATCCCGTTTTTTGTCTGCAGCACCCGTCTGGGCCGCCGTTATCAAACGTTCAAAAGCAGCATATTGGGCATTGTGTGCGTGTATTCCTACGGGATGCCCGCCGGCAAGCAAGGAGCGGTAAAACTCAAACTCTACCGGCACCTCTCTGGCCGCATCGCGGTTAACCAGCACCGTTTTAATCTGATTGGCGGAAACAAATTTTCTTACTACTTCCGAAGCCGAAAAGTCGCTGACATTATTGTAGCTGTCGTCCATTTTAATGTTCCCGCCCGGCAACACGTTCAGTCCGCCCATAATTGCAATTTTACTTACCTTAGATAAAAACAGGCGTTTGTCTGAAATAATAAGCCTTGCAATATCTGTCATGCCGGCAGCGCAGAGCAGGCCAACGGTGCCGTCACCGCATTTTACAAGCACTTCGTGCAAAAACTCTTTTGGGCTGGATGCAACATCTGTCCCGGCCCGCATAAATTCCTTTATCTCCGCGCTCTCATGAAACAGATTCATGTTAAGGCTTGTAATCTCGTCCTCATATTCCTTGCCGGTGCCTGCACAAACCGGAACATCTATCCCAAGGCTTTTAAGTACGCCTTTGGCGTATCGCGCCCTTTGCAATGTAACGTTCTCGTTTCCCGACGTGGTTACAACTCCGGCAATGCGCGTTTTGCCGCGCTTCTCCATGGCAGCGGCCAAAATAAGCATAACTAAATCATCCGGATCTTTGTTTGGGTCGGTAACAATAATAATATTTTGCATATGTCTCCCCCAGAATCTCTATGAGAATATTATACTATATTTAACCATCAAATATCAAACATAAAATATCAAAATCCATAGCCTCTCTTAAATAAAAGTTGTATATGCAGGCACGTAATCGTTTGTTTTTTTTATGCCGTAAAGCTATAATGGTAAAAATTCCCCAATTCTTTCGGGGTGACACGCGCCAGCGTGACGGGGCAGCCGCCGCCGAAGGCGCAAAAACACGAGGTGTGCTTTGAGAGTTTTAATAACAGGCATAATGGGATTTATAGGCTCGCATTTAGCAGTTGGTCTGGTTAACGGAGGCTCAACTGTTTTTGGCGTTGACCAGCACAACAACCCAGCCAACAAAGAACTGCAGGCTTTAATTAAAAAGCGTAAAATAAAAACGTTTGTGGGCAACTGCGCCAGCATGAGCACCGCCAAGCTTCCTAAGGTTGATGTGGTTTATCATTTGGCGGGCAAAGTGGCCGCCTGGGGCAGACAGGAAGATTTTGACACCGTTAATTTAGGCTGCACACAAAATGTGCTGGATTATGCTAAAAGAGTCGGTGCCAGAAGGATTGTACTTATAAGCTCTGCGGCCGTTTATGGCTTTTACGGCTATACAAACCTGACGGAGGAAGCCGAAAAAAAGCCTTTTTGCAACCCATATCCGTTAAGCAAACTAAAAACCGAACAGCTTGTAACCGATTATTGCAAGCAGAACAACCTAAGCTACGTTATTATCCGCCCGGGCAATGTATACGGGCCATATGATTATACCAGCTATCCCATATATAAAAAGGTGGCCGCAGGCAGAATGCCGGTGGTAGACAAGGGCAGACATTTAAGCTGTTTTGTGTATGTCCGAAACCTTGTTGACGCAATTGTTAAGGCCGGCGCCAATGCATACGCCGGCAATACCGATTATAATATATCCGACGGCTACAACGAGACCTTGCGCGATTATCTGTGCTGCGTGGCAAAACACATGGGTGCAAAAGAAAAGTTTTTCAACGTGCCGGCTCCTATGGCGGTAATGGCAGCCAATTGTGTGGAGGGCACATATAAACTGCTTAAAATAAAAAAGCCTCCTCTGGTTACACGCTTTACTGTTTATCAAAACATTAACGATTACCATTTCAGCATTGATAAAGCAAAGAGGGTACTGGAATACAGGCCGAAATATTCTATGGACGAGGGAGTGAGAGAAACCTGCGAGTGGTTTAAAAAGGAAACTCAGAAATGAAGCTGAAAGAAGAGTTTAAAAAAGACTTTGCCGGGATGCGGCAAACAGACAAAAATCTTAACATAGTTATTGTTTTTACTACCATAGTGCTGTTTTTGTATTGCTATATGGCATCTTTCTCCGCTTACTACAAGTTTTTTGACGGCAGCGCAGACATTGATTTCTGGGCATATATATACCACAACGCCACGCCTATAATACTGTTTTTTGTGTTCGGGATACTGCTGATAAAGTTTGTAATGAAAGACAAGCTCCGAAATTACGGGCTTGGCTTAGGCAAATATAAAACCGGGCTTATTATCTGCGCAGCGGCTACTCCCATATTAATCGGCCTTGGGTTTTTAACCGCTTTTTCGGACTTTGAAATGGTGCTTACATACCCGCTTACCAAGTATGTTTACTTTGCGCCGATAGGGCTTGTGGTTCTGTATTATGCAACATATGTCTGCTATTATATCGGCTGGGAATTTCTGTTTAGAGGACTGGGGTTCTTTAGTTTTGAGCGGAAGCTTGGCGTGCTTACGGCAATACTTATTACAACCGCCCTGTCTGTGCTGATTCATACCAGCATAGGCGGATTTGGCAAGCCCATGCTGGAAACAGCAGGCGCAATTGCCGGCGGCTTGCTGTTTGGCTACGCGGCATACAAAACCCGCTCTATCTGGTATAGTGTATACCTGCACTTTGTAATGGGCTTTGCGCTGGATATGGCAATAATAATTTTAAACGGATAAAAGAGTGACAGAATGATAATAAGAAACGAAAATCCGGCCGATTACAATAAAATCCATGCGCTGGTTAAGTCCGCCTTTCAAACTGCAGAGCTCCCGCCAAGCGGCGAGGAGGATTTTGTGTTGCGGCTGCGTGCCGGCAGCGGATATGTGCCGGAGTTGGCCTTTGTAGCTGAGACGGCTGTCGCTGCGAGTCGCTCTGGCGGAGCCAACAAACGAAGCAGCCCCATGGCTAGAAGTTCTGTTGGGAGGATTGCTTCGCTTGAAGAAGCAAGAAGCGGGTCTCGCAATGACAGTGCTCCACTCATTGGCCATATAATGCTGACCAAAACCTACATAACCACTGCCGCAGACAAGGTTGAGGCTCTGCTTCTGGCGCCATTGTGCGTTGCATTGGAGTACAGAAACAAAGGCATTGGTGCAGCATTAATTAAACACGCATTGCAAAAAGCCAAAGAGCAAGACTATAAAGTCGTGTTTCTGGTAGGAAACCCGAATTATTATAAAAAATTTGGCTTTGCGCCTATAAGCTCTACAAACATAACCTATACCATGGATTATCCGCCCGAGGTTGTGCAGGTTTGCGAACTGGAGCCCGGATTTTTGAGTAATATAATAGGAAGCATAACTATTGAATAAACAATACTTTTAAAAATTATTTCAAGCAAGTTATTGACACCCGCAATAAATTTTGATAAACTTGTGTTTGTATTCCTCTATATTCCCTATATTCCTCAGTAGCGATTCGCTTACGCGAAAATTTGTCTTCGGAATATATTCGTCCGAAAGCAAGCTTTCCCCCTCTATATTCCTCAGTAGCTCAGCTGGCAGAGCATTCGGCTGTTAACCGACAGGTCGCTGGTTCAAATCCAGCCTGAGGAGCCATGTGACGCCTTAACGGCGTCAGCGATTAAATTAAGAGTGAATAAGTGAAGAAGTTAAGGATTTAGTTAAAAACCTTAGGCGTCACAACTTATTCACTTTTTCATTTATTCAATTATTCATTAATAATCGAACTTTTTCCAGTCCATTCCAACTCAAGCAACCAATCTGTCTCTTCCTGTGGAAAGCTTAAAAACATTGCATCATCAAAATCGTTATGCTATAATATGGACGTGTTTCTTTCATAGGCGAGAGATAGAAACTTAAAAGGAGAATTGAATATGAAAGAATTATTTTGGTTGCTATTGGGTGCTGGGATGATTGCAGCAACGCAATATATTGCTAAAAGAAATCCATATGTAAGTTTAGGGCAGAATGCTTACAGTTTTGCAACTGCAAACACACCATTTGGACAGGTTGACAACACTATTGGTATGTCAAGTGATGTAAGACGAATTAATTATCAAAGTCGAAGCAAATATCTCCCTGATTAAAGGGTATTCAGCAAGAACAAAAAGCAGTAGAAATTAACTACTGCTTTTTCTATATTTTGAAAGTCGCCAAGTGCCAGTTCTTATGCCGTTCGGTTGATATACAATGTCAGCAAGTCCTGCTTGGCTATATTCAGGATACATTGTTCTTGAAACCATAGATTGTAAAGTTCCTCTCAAATTTGCATTCGGGTTTTTTTGTGCTGATAAATCAACGCCAATGAGTATAATTTGATTTACCATTTCCTGCGTTGTGTAGCCATTTACATTGTGATTTTTACCTTCAAGTTGTTCCAGAACTTCTACAATTAATGCCTTGCTAATCGACGAGGCTTTTCTACCACCAAGTTTTTTTCGGTTTTCAATTATACTTTGCGTGTGAGAAGAAATATTTGGTCTTCTTATATTTTGAATGCTAGGTACAATAACATTTGCAAGTGCATTTTTGTTCACAATTCTGATATTTATATTTTCAAGTATGTATTGCACAACTTCTGGCGAATGTTCTAATAATAAATTCTGTTCTAGCAGGTTTGTAATTTGTTCTTCGCCCTTAGCAGAACAAAGTTTGTTAATTTTTTTGTTTATGGCTTCTTTTTCTTTTGCAACAGCAAGTTTGGTTAAACAGTAATTTTGGAAATTCTCAAAAGAATAACCATCTTTTGTTAAAATGCTAATTATTTCAATACCATCTGCTTTTCTTGGGTCAAATGCTATTTCAGACACTAGCTCTGGTTCGTTATCATCGGCATAATCTTCATAAAAAACTTGTAATGTATTTCCAAGCAAAACACCAAATTGCAAGCGTGCTAATCTCATATAAGAAAATAGTTGTTTTTTGTGTTTATCGCTTAATACTGCACTCGGTCTTTTGAGTTCAATAATATAATGTTTTTTGTTTCCACTCTGTATAATTATGTCAGGTTCGGCTCGTCCGTTAGAACCTACTTGAATTGCCTGCTTTGAAATTATTTCACCTCTACGCCTTGACCAACCAAGTTTTTCAAAAATAAACTCATAAGAAGATTGAAAAAAATCTTCTCTGACAGAGGACATATTATTCATATCAAAGCAAATATCTTCCCATAACTCTTGATAATTCATATTTGTATTATATCACGGTTTGTTGAAATTGGCAAAAATAAAAGCATATTTAAGCAATTTTTTCCCGAGAGAGTTCTAAGCTCATTTCCTTTATTTGTCTTTAAATTTTACTTTCTCAACCTCAAATCTCACCGTCAAAAACATCCAAAGCCGTTGTTTTCTCATGCCGAGAGACAAACACTAAAAAATTCCGGCGGCAGTTTTGCTGGCAAGCAGCAAGAATCTACTGCATATATCGAACAGAATAAAAACAATGATGTTAAAAACGAGACTGAGTTGGTCAAATAGAGATTTGGCGAGCCAAAATAAAAAAGATGTCGTATGACATCTTTTTTAATCTAAATCGCCGTTTTCTTTACCAAATCGACACCCAATGAAATTGGTTTCTTCCGCAATTTGCTTTTCTAATTTTCTAATTTCTTTTTCGTCTTGATTTTCTTTTTGGGCGGTCAAAAGTTTTTTCTTTAAAACATCAATTTCTGCTTGTTTTAACTTTTTAAAGTACTCTACGCCTTTGAACTTATAAGGCGGTGTTATTCCAAACTCTTTGTCAATTTCGACGATTCTCGCTGTCATGTACTCTACACCGTATAAACAAGGTGCAAGTTCCAAATCACGAATCATTATTCGCCTGCTGGCAAGTTTTCTCTCGGTTTCGGTCTGGTGCATCCATACCTTATGCTTTGCACCGTCCAATATGTCATTAACTTCTTTTTCAGTCATGTTTTACCTCTATCAAGAATATATCAGATGATCAAAAACCTCAACACAACTTTCTGGCTTGTTGCATTTTTGTGTTGCTTCTGAACGATGATTCTGCTATCTTTTTTTAATCTAAATCGCCGTTCTCAATCATCTCTCCAATAAAAACCGGTCCTCTGGGCACTTTCTCACGGCTATTTCGCTCAAGCAGATTTGTGCTAAACAAAATTATCAAACTTGTGTTAATCAACAGTATCTGCGCATAAGCCGCCACCCAGCCGGTAATTACTGCATCAATCAGCAGCACCGCTATTCCTACAACCGCAGCAGCTATATATATAAGCGTTATGTTTCTGTTGTCCTGTTTTTTAAATTTAATTATTAAAGTAACCGAAAGCAATGAAACAGATAAAACACAAAACAGCACCGCGGTTACCAAATGCCACCACCAGCTAAAATCTTTAACTTCCTGCAGCCCGCCTTCGCCTATAATTGCGGTTGTTAATATCACCAAAAGACCGGATAAAAAGATTCCGAGATTAAACCAGCGGTTTTTTATACCAAGTTTAACTAAAAGCAGTCTCAGCCCAATAAATATTGCCAGGCCGGACGCAACTCCCCATGCCGCAAACAGCCAGCGGTATTGTGCGCCGATAGAACTGAATGAGTCGGTAAAAGGATTGCTGCCTATAATCATTAACAGCGCAGATAAAGCAAAAGAGCAGAGCATACATACAACAAAATAAAGTTTTGGGTTTATTAACAAACTCTTCATGGTTTTTACTCCGCTGCCGGCTCAACTTCGGCGGGCTCGGCCTCTGTAATTGCTACGCTTACAATTTTGGCCGTATCTTTAAGCTTCATAATACGCACACCTTTTGTGTTCCTGCTTATTTTACTTATGCTGGCGGCAGATATCCTTATAATTGTACCGCTGTCTGCAATAAGCAATATATCATGCTCCGGCGTAACCTGTTTAATACTTACAAGCCTGCCTGTCTGTGCATTAAACACTCCCGCTTTTATTCCCATGCCGTTTCTGCTTTGCAGGCGGTAATCCTCGGGGCTGCTGCGCTTGCCGTATCCGTTTTCGGATATGGTGAGTATTTCCATACCGTCACGCAATACACACATATCCACTATATAATCATCTGCCGCTAGACGCATACTCTTTACGCCTTGCGCGGTTCTGCCCATGCTGCGCACTCTGATTTCGCTGAATCTTATGCATTTTCCGCTGCAGGCCGCCATAAGCACTTCGCTGCTGCCCGTTACAACTTCTACTCCAATAAGCTCGTCGTCATCATTAAGTTTAATTGCAATCTTTCCAACCTTGCGTATTAGTGCAAATTCGCTCAGCGGAGTCTTTTTTATCAGGCCGCGTCTGGTTGCCATAATAAGCGCACCCTCTGCCGCAGATTTAACCAACGGGATAACCGCAGTTGCCCGTTCGCCATGTTCTAACTGCAACAGGTTGATTATAGCTCTGCCCTTAGCCTGCCTTGCCGCTTCGGGCACTTCGTATGCTTTTACAGAGTAAACTCTGCCCTTGCTTGTAAAAAACAACAAATCGTCATGGGATGAACACACAAACATATTATTTACAAAATCTTCTTCTTTAGTCTTGTGCGCCGCAACCCCCATTCCGCCCCTGTGCTGGCTCTTGTATTCACAAACCGCCTGGCGCTTTACGTAGCCCTGATTGGTAAGAGATATTACCACATCATGCTGGTCAATAAGGTCTTCTATATCAATGTCTCCAATGCTATGGCTTATTTCTGTGCGCCTTGGGCTGGTGTACTTTTGCCTTATCTCCGTCAGCTCCGTGTTTATAATTTGCAGCACTTTAGCAGGGGTTGCCAAAATAAACTCCAGCTCCGCAATAAGTTTGGTTAACTCTGCCAGCTCTTCTTTCAGCTTTTCAACTTCTAATGCAGTCAGCCTCTGCAGACGCATTTCAAGTATGGCAACAGCCTGTTTTTCGCTTAACTTAAAGTTTGCCATAAGCTTTTCGGCCGCATCGTTCTTCTCTTTGCTGGCTTTAATTACTTTAATAACTTCATCAATGCTGGCTAGAGCAATAACAAGCCCTTTAACTATATGCTCGCGTTCTTTTGCCTTTTCAAGGTCAAACTTGGTTCTGCGGACTATTATCTGCTTCTGGTGTTCTAGGTAATAATGCAGCATCTCTTTTAGGTTAAGTATCTTTGGCTCGTTGTTAACCAGGCTTAAAAATATTATTCCGTTGCTGGTCTGAAGCTGGGTGTGCTTGTATAAACTGTTTAACACCACCTGAGCATTTGCATCGCGCTTTACATCAATAACAATACGCATACCGGTGCGGTCGCTTTCTTCTTTTATGTCCGAGATGCCTTCAAGCTTTTTATCTTTAACCTGTTCGGCAATGTTCATTATAAGCCGCGCTTTGTTTACCTGATACGGTATTTCGGTTACAACAATGCTGGCCCGGCCGTTTTCCTCAACAATTTCGGCCTTGCTGCGGATAATTACTTTGCCGGTACCGGTCTTATACGCCTGCCGTACTCCAAGCCTGCCCATAATAATGCCGCCGGTAGGGTAGTCGGGGGCAGGTATAGAATTCATAAGTTCGTCAATTTCAATGTCGGGGTTGGCAATTAGCGCAACCACGCCGTCAATTACTTCGCCAAGGTTGTGCGGAGGAATACTGGTTGCCATGCCAACCGCAATACCCTCACTTCCGTTAACCAGCAGGTTTGGGAATCTGCTTGGCAGCACGGTCGGCTGCTGCAAGGTTCCGTCAAAGTTAGGGTAATAATCTATGCTTTCCTTTTCAATATCTCTAAGCATTTCGCCGGATATTTTGGATAGGCGCGCCTCGGTGTATCTTTGCGCCGCAGCCGGATCGCCGTCTATGCTTCCAAAGTTGCCGTGTCCGTCAACCAGCGGAGCGCGTATGCTAAAGTCCTGCGCCAGGCGCACAAGCGCCTCATAAACCGCACTGTCGCCGTGCGGGTGATATTTGCCCAGCACATCGCCTACAATACGCGCACATTTGCGGTACGGTTTATCGTTGTACAGCCCAAGCTCGCTCATGCTATACAAAATTCTTCGGTGAACGGGCTTCAGCCCGTCACGCACGTCCGGTATTGCCCGCGATACATTTACCGCCATTGCATAAGAAATAAACGACTTTTTCATTTCGTCTATCACCGGCATTTTTATAATTTTGGTATTGTCAATTATTGACTCATCTTTTTCCATGTTTGTTCTCCTGATAATTCCCCTCTATAAGAGGGGTGGCGGCGTCAGCCGACGGGGTGTGGTAATAGTTCTTTCTTCGTCACATACCCCGCCCTTCGGGCACCCCTTTATCTTAAAGGGGAATTCTCACTAAATATCCAAGTCTTTTACAAGCTGCGCGTTCTGCTCAATAAACTCGCGTCTCAGTTCCGGCCGCTCACCCATGAGTATTGTAAATATTTCATCTGCTTCGGAGGCATCCGCCATGGTTACCTGAAGGAGGGTTCTGCCCGCCGGATCCATGGTTGTACTCCACAACTGCTCAGCGTTCATTTCCCCAAGGCCTTTGTAGCGCTGAATTTCCACGCCTTTCTGGTTGTCCATCTGCGCCAGGTGTGCCTCCAGCTCCTTATCCGAGTATAAATATACTTCCTGCTTGCCCCGGCTTACTTTATACAGCGGCGGCTGAGCAATATAAACGTGCCCGTTTTCTATCAGCGGGCGCATGAACCTGTAAAAGAATGTAAGCATTAATATACGGATATGGCTTCCGTCTACATCGGCATCCGTCATGCAGATAATTTTGTTGTACCGCAGCTTACTCTCATCAAAGTCGTCACTAATTCCGCAGCCAAACGCTGTTATCATGGTTTTAATTTCGTTGTTTTCCAAAATCTTACCAAGGCGGGCTTTTTCCACATTAAGTATCTTACCCCTTAGCGGAAGTATTGCCTGAAAGCGTCTGTCCCGCCCCTGCTTGGCTGTGCCGCCCGCACTGTCACCCTCCACCAGATAAATCTCGCATTTGCTTGCGTCTTTCCACGTGCAGTCACTAAGCTTTCCGGGCAGGGTAGTGCTTTCGAGAACACCCTTTCTTCGGGTTAACTCTCTGGCGTTTCGTGCCGCATCTCTTGCCCTTTGCGCACTGATACACTTCAGGCAAAGTTCTTTGGCTTCTTTAGGGTTTTCCTCTAAAAATGCCCCAAAATGCTCCTGCATAGCCTTTTCTACATACACGCGCATATCCGCATTGCCCAGCTTGGTTTTGGTCTGGCCCTCAAACTGCGGCTCGGTAAGCTTAACGCTGACTATTGCGGTTATGCCTTCACGCACATCTTCGCCGCTCAGTTTTTCGTTTTCTTTTAATATCTTCTGCTGCAATCCATAGTCGTTAACCAATTTTGTTAAGGCGTTTTTAAAGCCGTTAAGGTGCGTACCGCCCTCTTCGGTGTTAATGTTGTTGGCATACGCGTAAATAACTTCCGAGTAGCTGTCGTTGTATTGGAAGCAGATTTCAACTTCATAATTTTCTTTCTTCACATCCATGTAAATTGAGGCAGGAAACAAAACGGTTTTGCTACGGTTCAGATAGTCCACAAACTCCACAATTCCGCCCTCATAACAAAACACATCGTGTTTTTCGCGCCCCTCACGCTCATCTTTTACGCACAAAGTAAGCCCCTTGTTTAAAAAGGCAATCTCTTTTATGCGCGTTTTCAGCGTTTCGTAATTAAAGTCTACGGTATCAAAAATTTCAGCATCGGGTTTAAACACTACGGTTGTGCCGGTAGCCTCCGCGGTACCGGTTACTTTAAGTTCGCCTTGCGGCTTGCCGCGTTTGTATTCCTGTTTGTATTCTTTGCCGTCCTGCCTGATTCGCACACTCAGTTTTTCAGACAGCGCATTAACTACCGACAGCCCCACACCGTGCAGCCCGCCCGATATTTTATATCCGCTGCCGCCAAATTTTCCGCCGGCATGCAGTTTGGTTAAAACAACCTCAACGGCAGACCTGCCTTCGGTTTTGTGGATTCCGGTAGGTATACCCCTGCCGTTGTCTTTAACCATACAACTGCCATCGCGCTTAAAAACAATAGAAATATGATTGCAGTAGCCCGCAAGCGCCTCGTCTATACTGTTGTCCACGATTTCAATAATAAGGTGCTGCAGCCCGCGCTCATCGGTGCTGCCTATATACATTCCCGGGCGCTTACGCACTGGATCCAGCCCCTCAAGCACCTGAATAGCGTCCTCGGTGTAATTGCCGCCCTTAGCGGTATCGTTACTCATAAAATACTCCTATAAATAGCGTGTGTTACTAACTAATTCCCCTTTAAGATAAAGGGGTGGATGCGCCAAAGGCGCAGACGGGGTATGTGATAAAGTTTATTTTTTATCACAACCCCCGGCACTTCGTGCCACCCCCTTGGCTCAAGGGGGAATTTTCTCTTTAGTCCTGGCAATATTATACCATATTCTATTCCGGATTGGAAGCAAAAATTAAAGAAACTTTATTTTAGCCCCGCAAAAGGCTCAAATTTAAACAAACACCCCATATGTAGTATCTCCCCACGACGATTGGCTCTATAAAACTCCCCTCCTTGGAGGGGTGCCCGCTAGGGCGGGGTGGTTTCAAACAAAAAAGACGCCTTTTAAGCATCCTTTTTCATTCCTTCGTCTTCCCTTACTTTGGTTTCGTAACGCATCCGCATAGTCAAATCGGTAAACTTGCCGTCATAACGCTGTTTCTCGGCAGCTTGTTTATTAATGCTCTCTTTTACTTCTTGGTCGCGGTTTTGTTCCAAGCTTTTCAGTTCTGTCTCAAGCGCTTCCTTTCTGTGGGCATATCGTTCCATTATTGCTGCCGTAAACTCTAAGCCCGCCCAAGCCTCCTTGTGTTTTGCCTCTTCCAAGTCCAGTTTCGATTCAAATAACGCCTTCACCAGTTTCTCATTTCTGATTTTGTTCAGTGGAATAAGCACAGGAGGAGCCTTTTCTACTCTAGCGCAATACTGGGGCCTGTCTGTTGAATAAGCAAGCGCCATTCCCAGGTCATACGAAAGTTTTGCTAAAACAAACGGGTCAAGTGAGTCAAGGCCAGATGCCGCCTTTTTATCCAGCTTGTAGAAAGCACCTAAAACTTCTATGTCCCGTTCAGACGGATAAACCAGCCGAGCGGTATCCGGTGTGATGTACACAGAAATTGTTTCCGGCTTTTTCGGCGTAGAGTTTACGTAATAAAACTCCACCCTGCGCAGTTCATACTCCAAAAACTCCAGTGCTACCTCTTCTGCCAGCCCTTCCTTTATTCTCTCGGACAGCTTTTTCTGGAGTATAGACCATTCCTCATCCAGTGGGTTTTCCTTATGACACATTCTTCCGTCCGGCAGCATTCCTTTCTCCTTAACCCTTTTTCATTCCTGTGTCGCTTCGCGCTTCAACTTCTTTCACCCTTTTGGCGTTTAATTCTTTAACACTGTTGTTGTAGCGGTTGTTTTCGGCATCTTGGGTGACAACCCCTGTTTTAACCGCAAGCGCTTCCTGAGCCGATAACCCGTTAAGCTCTATTTCCAATTCCTTTCTTCGGGCTGCATATCTAGACAGTATGTCTTCAGAGCGAGGAAGCCTTGCTTGGCGGGTTTCATGTTTTTCTTTTTCAAGCTCAAGCCTTTTTGCAAACAACGCCTCTACTAGCTTAGCGTTCTTAAACTCTTTGAGGGATAGGTGAATAATACATCTGGCAGAAACTAACTTGCCATAAACTTCCGAACAGAGACCACACTCGGAATCGGCATCAATGGCAATATACAAGTCTCCCATGCCATCCATTTCTTCATCTTCCAAAAATGCGTTGTCTGGAGTTGCCCAAATATAGCCTTTTGAGTCAACCGCTCTCACTTGGCCCCAGAACGAAAAGCCTCCGCTATCTTTTTCAAACCGAAGACGGTCGTCACGTGAATCAATCTTTATCTCCACTTTTTCAGCCAGCCCCAATTTCTGCCATTTCAACAGCGTTGTCATTTTGTTTCTCCTTAACCCTTTTTCATTCCGGTATCGGCGTTGGCTATTGCGGCTTCTTTAGCAGTAGTTAGCGAACCAACTAAAGTGTTATAGCGTTTTTCTTCTGCATCGCGCTTGTTGTTGGCTTCGCCTATTGCATTTACCTTCTCTTGTGGTAAACAATTAAGCTTTGACTCCAATTCCTTGCGCCGTTTTTCATATCGGTTTTTAATTGCTTCGGTGGTTCCAATTGCTTTGGTATTGTTCGTGTGTGTCTTTTCTTCTAATGCAAGCCGCGCATCAAATAGTGTTGATAAAAGTTTTTCGTTTTTAATTTCACTAGGCAGCAAAAGCGCATACGAGGTAGGACCGTGTGGGATTTCTTTGCCCAGATAAATAAAATTGGGTAAACCAACCATTTCACCATTTTCGGTATAAACATACGACTCTATTTCGTTCGACCAATAAAGACAAGCTTGCACAAACCACTCGCCTTGGCAGAGCGCTTCGCCCCTTTTCGACGGCGGCATACTGCCTGGTTCACCTATATGAACAACCTCAGCATTTTCTTTTGTTACATAAAAGTAGCCTCTCTGGGTTTTCTCTTTTGTTTTGCCCTCAGGCCTTAAAAACTCTACAGGCACTCCCTCGGCCATACCTGCTTTTACCATGCTCATTAGTTTTTTGGGAAGCACCGCCTTCTCGTTAAATGTTACCATGGGTTGTTTTTCTCCCTTGTGTGTTATGGTTTAAGTATAGCATGGGGTTAGGAGGCTGTCAATACCCATTTTGCTTCGTCTCCTGCTTGGCTATCTTTCCGCCCTCAATGGTAAATAGTTTGTACGGATAATCCACTTTATAGTTAAAACTTGTGCAGGTAAGTATTGTCTGAATCCCATTAATGGCTTTTAGCAATTGGTTGGCTCTGGTCTCGTCCAGTTCACTCAGCACATCATCCAGCAGCAGCACAGGATATTCGCCGTATTGCGCTTTAAATATTTCAAGCTCGGCCAGCTTCAGGCTGAGTGCCGCCGTGCGCTGCTGGCCCTGGCTGCCGTATGCGCGTATGTCTGCGCCGTTTACTTTTAAAATTAAATCGTCCCTGTGCGGGCCAACTGTTGTAAACCCAAGCTCGTAGTCTTTTTCAAAGCTTTTTACATAAGCCGCCTGCAACTTTTCCACAAGCTCGCCGGCCGCGCCGCCAACAAGCCCACTATAAAAAATTTCAAGCTTCTCCTTATTATTCGTAAGCTTGGCATGAATTTTAGCCGCTTGAATTTTTAGCTCATTCAAAAACTGAAGCCGCGCTAAGATTACATTCGCCCCGTTTTTAGCTAAAGCTTCGTTCCATATAGATATGGTTTGTTTTGTGGTAACTTTATCCTTTTTTTGTTTAAGCAGCGCGTTGCGCTGTGCCAGAATCTTGTTGTACCGCTGCAATGAGTAGAAATAAACTTTACTTAACTGACTGATATCTATATCCAAAAACCTGCGCCTATCACTCGGCGCCTCTTTTACAAGCCTCAATTCATCAGGCGAGAAATACACAAGCGGCAGCTCTCCCATAAGCTCGCCCAAGCGCTTTATCGGAAGATTGTTTATCTTAACCGTTTTTTTGCCCGAATTCGGCAAAATCATTTCTATGCTGCGCTCGCCGTCACGCCGCAATAAAGCCGCTTTTACCCTGGCCAGGGCCGTCTCCCACTTTATTAATTCCTTTTCTCTTGGTGTCCGCGCGGAATGGCCAAGCCCGGCAAAGTATATACTTTCCAGCAGGTTGGTTTTGCCCTGGGCGTTTTTTCCTATTAAAACATTAAGCCCGCCGTCTAAATTTAAACGGGCGGATGAATAGTTTCTGAAGTTTGTTAGCTCAAGTGTTTTTATCTGCACAAACAGATTATACCACACACCCTAGGAATCCCGCAAACTTTATGTCTAATATAAAGGTATTGTTTGTTTGACTTTTAACTGTTTTTGGGCTAGAATTAAGTATTATGTTTTTATCTGATGCGGAAAAAAAGAATTGGGCCGAAGCCTTAGGCCAGCTTGAGCGCGAACTAACTGCGGTTAGTTTTGATTTGTGGGTGAAATCATTAACACCGCTTGAAAAAAACGGGCAGCTGTTGTATCTGGTCAGCCCAAGCGATATGGCAATAACCCAGATAGCAAGCAACCACTCGGCAGCCATAAACGGCGCAATAAACCAGTATTTGGGCTGCACCAGTTTTAAACTGCTTAACGAAGCCCAGAAAGATGAGTACCTAAAAGCCAGAAAAAAGGCCGGCGAACCCGCCTCCGCAATAGCAAAAGACAATGTTTTGTACTCATATGAGTTTAACCCCAAATTTACATTCGAAAACTTTGTTGTAGGAAAAAGCAACCAGGTAGTATATGCCGCCGCATACTCGGTGGCAAACGACCTTGCAAAAAAGTTTAACCCCTTGTTTATATACGGCGGCGCCGGACTTGGTAAAACACATATCCTGCACGCAATAGGAAATTACCTAAGGGAGAAAAATTCACAGTTAAAAATTACTTATGTCACTTGTGAAAGGTTTACCAACGACTATATTGATGCAATGCGGTTTGGCAAAGATGTAACGGCTTTTAGAGATAAATACCGCAACAGCGATGTGCTTATGGTGGATGATATCCAGTTTATATCAAACAAAACCGGCACACAGGAAGAGTTTTTCCACACATTCAACGAATTGCACCAGGCGGGGCGGCAGATTATAATTACATCCGACAGGCCCCCAAAAGAAATAGCTACGCTTGAAGAGCGGCTGCGTTCGAGATTTGCAAGCGGGTTGCTGCAAGACATAGGCAGCCCGGATTTTGAAACACGTGTGGCAATTTTACAAAAGAAGGCACTGGTAGAGGGTTGGAATGCGGATGATGCGGTTTATTATTTTATTGCGGAAAAAATAGAAAGCAATATCCGTGAAATGGAGGGTGTGCTTAGTAAGGTTTGTTTTTATGCAGGCTTAAGCGGTAAAAACAAAGCAGGCATAGAACACGCACATGAAGCCCTTAAATATGAAATATCCAACGCAAAAGAAAATATCACCGCGGATAAAATTATTGATGTTGTATGTAAATATTACAATGTAAACAAATCTGATTTAATGGGTAAAAAGAAAAACAAAGAGATTGTGGACCCAAGAATGATATGTATGTATTTAATGACCGAGCTTTTAGATATCCCGTTAACCAGTATTGGAAAAATCTTTGCGCGCGACCACACCACCGTAATTCATGCAAGAGATAAAATAACAGATGGTATACGAAAAAACAACAAATTAAAGACCGCTATAAACGATATTAGAAATATGTTGGTATCTACTCCTTATTCTTAAATTAAAAACGTTTTAGCAGGCTTGTGCACATAATTACGCCACTTACCCACATTAATTTAATGTTTTGTGAATTGTTTTAAAAACTTATCTACATATTTTAGGTGTTTATCTACAATGAGTTTGTGCTGGTTTTATCTGGTTTTAATACAAACAAGAAAACAAGTTGTAAACGTATTAACAGGCTATATATATTATTACTGTTAAACTATTAATTAATAAAAATTATTAAAGTGAGGAATTTTTATGAAGCTTATTTGTGATGGGTTGGATTTATCTGATGCGGTTCTTAAAGTAATTAAAGCTGTAAGTAATAAAACCACAAACCCCATATTGGAGGGTATATTATTAACAGCCGAGGGTGACAGATTAACCCTTGTCAGCACAGACACCGAATTAAGCATTATTAAATCAATAAAGGCAGATGTAAAAATTGAAGGCGAAACAGTTGTGCCGGGTAAATTTTTTTCCGAGTTTACAAAAAAACTTACAGGCGAGCAAATAAATCTGACATTAAACACAGCAAACAATCAGCTTAAAATAGAATACTCCGACTCCGAGGGTTTTATTGGGTGTTTAAATGCCGCCGAATTTCCAACACCAAAGCTTTTGTCGGATGCCGATTATTTTAGTTTAAAACAAGCTGATTTCAGAGCGCTTGTAAACAAAAGTATTTTTGCTGTCAGCGGCGACGATTCAAGGCCGCTGCTTAAAGGATGTTTAATTGAGATAAATGATAAAGAGGTTAGAGCTGTTGCGCTAGATGGGATTCGTTTAGCATTGGTTAAAAAACCGGTTATTAAAACCAAAGTTAATACCGGCTTAATAGTTCCGGCAAGAAGCCTGGTCGAAATTGCCAAACTGTTAAACGAAAACGAAGAAGAGGTGAAGGTTTTAATTCAGAAAAACAACATAATGGTGGACCTTGGAGATATAAAGGTTATTACCAGACTGCTTGGAGGCGGCAATGATTTTATAAACTACAGACAGATTATACCAACCGAGTTCAGCAGCGTAATTACAATAAACAAACTGCATTTAGAAGATGCGCTGGAGCGGGTAAGCTTGCTCTCAAGAGTGGAAAAAAACAACGTGGTTAAATTTGAGATTGCCGAAAAATTATTAACCTTAAAGTCTATGAGCGAAATCGGGAACATAAAAGAAAACTTGAGTATTGTGCTTAACGGTAAGGATTTAATAATCGAGTTTAATGCAAGACTGTTTATGGATTGCTTGCGCGCCAACAACGACGAGTTTGTAAAGTTATCGTTTAATAATAATATTTCACCGTGTGTGGTTTGCCCGGAAATGAGCGAGGAATTTCTATATTTAGTTCTTCCGGTCCACCCAAGGTAAGTATTAAAAAAGTGCCGCCAGGCACCTTTTTTAATTAAGACACAAAACACACTTGACAAGCGCATAGTATTACATTATAATAACCTATACTTGTATAAGAAAAAAGGAAAAAATCATCATGAAAAGAACCTATCAGCCCAAAAAGCGCCAGCGCAATAAAGTACACGGCTTCCGGGAGCGTATGAGCACTGCTGCAGGCAAAAAGACATTAAAGCGCAGAAGGGCCAGGGGCAGAGCAAAGCTGACAACCAACGCCGCTTAGGAGGTGGTTTTATAATGCTGCCCAAACAAAATCGTTTAACAAAACGCAAAGAATTTGGTTATATTTACAAAAACGGCAAGGCTGTTCATAGCAATATGTTTTCGGTTATAAGTGTTAAGTCGTATCAAACCGAGACGCGGATTGGGTTTTCTGTTAGTAACAAGCTTGGCAATGCACCGGCAAGGAACAGAATTAAACGGCGCTTACGGGAAATTATGAAATACAAACTAAGCAAGCTCAACACACATCAAAACTTGATTATTATTGCTAAACAACCGGCAGCAGAAGCAGACTTTAATAAACTAAAATCGGAAATAGATTATATCCTTAAAAAGGGCTCATATTTAAAGAATGAATAAAATAACTGCTATAATAACTTATCCATTTAAGCTTTTAGCAATCGGGTTAATATATGTATATAAAGCGTGTATATCGCCGTTTTTCCCAAACACCTGTATTTACCAGCCTACGTGCTCAACCTACACATTAATAAGTATAAAAAGGTTTGGGGCGTTTGAGGGCGGATGGATGGGTTTTAGGCGTATTTTGCGATGCAGGCCAAAACAGGCCGGCGGGCTTGACCCGGTGCCGGACAATATTAGGGGAGGGTATAAATGGGTGTTATAACTCCCGCCATAGGTCTTCTTGGCGGACTTAATGAAATGTGGGCAAGCATTATAGACTTGTTTGGTTTTATCCCCAATTTTGGCTGGATGCTTATTTTCTTTACGGTGTGTTTAAAGCTTTTACTGTCTCCGTTAGATTTCTGGCAGCGCAAGGTGTCGCGTGAAAGCGCAAAAAAGCAGGCCAGGCTGGCTCCGGAAATAGCAAAGATTAAAAAACAATACGGCAACAACAAGCAGCTGGAAAATCAAAAAACCATGGAACTGTACAAACGCGAGAACTACAACATATTAGGTTCTTGCCTTGGTATGGTTGTCAACATGGCCGTAACCCTGTTTATATTCATCTCACTTTTTTATGCGCTTATGAATATGAGCCATATCAAAATTCAGGAACAGTATTACGAACTGAGAGACGGGTTTGTGGCTGTAAGAGATGCTGATATCTTAGCGGGTGTAGCAAATCCTTCGGGGCTTGAGTTGAAGGTTGAAATTGAGGCCGGCACCGCGGTTGTGTTGTTTTATGACGATGCTGCCGAAGACTGGCTATGGTTTGCGGACATTGACGAGCAGGACCTGACCGATGCTGTTGCCGCAGGGCAGTTTGCGGTTGTTGAAAAGTACAATGTGATTAAAAACAGCTGGCTGTGGATACAAAACATATGGCGTCCCGACACATGGGTAAGCCCGTTCCCCAATTTTGATGATTACAAAAAAATGACCGCACTAAACCTGGAGGGCGCTGCGCTTCAGGAATATAAAGACACCTACAACGAGGTTACTTTTGCCTTGCAGGCAGCAACTAAAGATAAATGGAACGGTTTGCTTATTCTTGTTGTACTGGCAGCTGTTGTAACATTCTTCTCCGTAATAGTATCTCAAAGCGTAGCGGCAAGCAATAAAAAGAAAAACGACACCACGGCTGCGGCTGCTGCAACGGCTCAGGCTAATCCAATGGGCGGCGCAATGAAAATAATGAAATACGTGCTGCCGCTGTTTATGGTGTTTATTGCGTTTACGTACAGCTCGGCATTCAGCTTGTATATAATAACAAACTCGCTGTGTATGGCGCTGCTTGGACTGTTGTTCAACTTTGTGCTTAACAAACTGGAAGCCAAAAAAGAGGGGCAGGCAATAGTAACGGACAACCAGAATAAGGCTAAAATAGATTACAAACGAAAATAATACTCCAGAGAGGTGAAAACATGAACAGAATAGAGGCGGCGGGGAAAAACGTAGATGAGGCCATAAAAGAAGGGCTCAAACTGCTTGGTACAACACTTGACGAGGTTGATGTAAAAATTGTTAACGAAGGCGGCTTTTTCAGAAAAGCGCAGGTCATACTGACAAGAAGCAATCCATTGCCGGAACGGAAGCCCGAACCGGCGGAGACCTCAAAACCGGTAAAGGCAGAAAAGCAGCCCAAAATTATGGCAGAATCGGAGCCGCGCCCGGTTAAAAACCGGAAGCCGCAAATGGAAATAGTATCTGTTATTGAGCCCGAAAAACCAAAGGCAGAAAAAACCGTTGTGTATGAAAAATCAGAACGGACACATATCAGTAAAAAGCCGCGCTTTGGCGGGGCAGATGCCACGCCCGAGCAGCTCCAGCAGATTGTAGGGTTTGTAACCGGGCTTGTGGCCGAACTTAATATTGACGGAGCGGGCGTAACCGTAAACCAATCCGAGAGCGCTGTGGAGGTTACTATTGCGGCAGATAAGGCCAGCAGTATTATCGGGCACCGCGGCGAATGTCTGCAAGCTATTCAGACAATTGTAAACGCCTTTGTAAGAACAAAAAATATGCATATTAAAAAAGTGGTTGTAAACACCGGCGGCTATCGTGAGCGCAGAGAAGAAACCCTGCGCGCCATGGCAGAGCGCTTAGCTAAAAAAGCGCTGGAAACAAAGCGTACGGTGCGCATGGACCCGATGAACGCGTATGAACGCAGAATTGTACATGACGCGCTTGGGCAGAATCCGATGATAAAAACCGAAAGTTATGGCTCTGAGCCCAGAAGATATATTTCAATAAGTCCAAAATAAAAAAACAGCCGATGGCTGTTTTTTTTGTTAGTGCTCAAAGTCTGTAAATTCTATGTATTCCTTGCCTTCAAGCTGCCTGATGATGTCGTGGTAATGCGCGCAGTCCTCGGGCACTTTTACATTCATACTGCCGGTATACATATCATGTATAAAACTGATAAAGTCTTTAGTGCCGATTTGCTTCAGGTTTTCATTAATTATACGGATACCAATCTGGTAATCCACGTCTTCGTTGCCAAGTGCGTTTGCCGGCTGAACGTACTTAACATCAACACACCTGTAATACCACTTTTGCCATACTTTGCTATGAGTTATGGCCGGCTGCCTCTCTAACTCCGGCAGCGTGCTTGGTTTGGCAAGCTCAACACCGATAAAGTCTAAGCACTTGTAGCCTGCCGCAACCGCATCGCGCTCCAGCACGTGCTCTAAGTGACTCATAATTTTCCGCCCGTAATGGTTGTTGCGGTACGCTTCATCTACCATTAGGTACTCAACCAGGCTTGAATTGGTTTTTGCAAAATAGCACGCAAGCGCACCCCCCACCACCCTGCCTTTGCTGCTGGCAATAATTATATGGTAGTTGTCCTTGCCGCGGTTCTTTTTAAAGTCCTCTATCTGCCGCAGCAGATATTCAATGGTTACACGCTCGTTAGGGTCGGGAAAGGCGGGTATCATCTGTTCACCGTAAAACTGGCAAAACAACCCCATATGTCCCTTAACCGAAACATCAATGTCCGTAAAGTCCAGCTCCAGCACATTTGCGGTAAAGTGGTCTTCGCAGCTTTTTATAATGGTATTTATAGTGTATGGCTTGGTTGTAATATCCAGCCTTTCTGCCAGCGCCTCGTTGGTTGCAATGCGCTTGTTATACTCTTCTTTAAATCTGGCTTCCACATGGTCATTTATAGCGCAAACAAAATGATATTTTCTGTGATTAAACTTTTCACTTTTCAATATCGTGTCCAAATGCGCAAATGTTTTGTGGATAATGCTATCTATATGCAAGTCAAGGTTCTGTTTGCAGGCGTAGTTTGCGTCGGCCAGAAACACTACGGCTTTATCTACGTTAAACGCTTTTCCGGGCTTACCCCAATATAGCATGAGCCAGACGTAGGCTCCAAACATATAGCTGGGCAGATAGGTTTTTGCCTTTAAATAATCCCGCTGAAAGTTAAGCACAAAAAACACTTCGTTAGACTTGTTTTTAAGCCTGTCTACCGTGCTTTGGGCGGCGCTGCCAAAATACTTACTGTTATGCGTAAAATAGCTCTGCGTTTCGCATATTTTGCAGACGGTAGATGCATGAAAGCCCATCTCGTTTCTGGCTTTTACTTCTTTCATTTGCTCCCACAGCTTTCTGCATTCTTCATCATTGCCCAATATAAAACAGTTGGCATTGGTTTCATCAAACAGCCCGTATTGCAAAATTTTGTATTCGTGGTCGTCGTACTTAATTTCATGCCCGGGCGCCCATGTAAGCCAGTTAAACACCGAAAACACTTCTGACGAATCCAACACCTCGGAATTACGCTTAAATGTCTGCACGTATTTGTTTACCACGGCCTGCCAGTCACCGCGGTAAATTTTTTCTAATCCCGTAATAAACGTGGTATATAGCAGAAATCCGGATTTAAAAGCAATGTTGCTTACAAAACAGATATGTGAGTTATCCGTCAGCTCAAACTTTTTTATATATTTTGGCTGGCTCAGCATTTTAAAATATGTTTTAATCATATCGCGTATGTAATCGCTCTCAAGCACCGAAGTGTCTTCAACCTCAATTAAATACGTGCTCTCCTGCATAAGGTCGTAATCATTGAAAAAGCTGTTTTGTATATTACGCCAAGCCTTGCGGCCAACCTTTTTGCCGCCGCATCGGATTATTGCAAATTCCACAAAAAACCGGATTGCCCTTCGGCTGTTTTTGCGGCATCTAAAAGTAATAAGTATGCTGTTTACAAACCCAATACCCTTATCCTTTAAGTTGTTGTAAATAAAACTCCTAAACTTAAAAATTATCACTATTGTTAACAGGTAAACAAATATAACCACAATAACAAAGTTGATAACCGTGTTTACAACGCCCATAGCCGATATAATATTAGTAAGCCAGCTAAAATCCATAATCTCACCTCGCTGTCATTGCGAGACTTGCTTCTTGCCTCTTCAAACAAAGCAATCCCATTGACGTAACTCATTATACCAAAAACCGTCAAAAAACTCAACCTAAAATTTGTAAAACAATTTTGCGTTCACGTATTGACTTCTGTGGGGGGGGGGCGCTATAATAGATATAGAAACCAAAAGGAGCAATAAAATGAAAATAACAAAGTTTACCCCATTAGACATGGAAGACAGGCTGGACACCCTTAACACCACAAGCCCGGTGCCTACCAAAAGCACAAAAGAAATGCTGGATGCGTTGTTCAAACAGGAAATAGAAGGAAAATTGTTTTTCGAAGTTCTAAACAATCCCGTAAAGATTGCCTATGACGGCACGCTGGCAAAACCTATTATTGTGGGCAAGCCCAGCACACGGGACATATATGCTTCCGCCATAGCCAAAGGAAACAAACACCCAAGAGAGTTTTGGGCCGGGGGCGACTTTGACTTGTGGGACGGGCATTTTAGAGTTTATGATGAAATGATGAATAGAAGAAACAGAGCAGAATATGCCGTTGAGTATGCCGAACCCGGAGAAAAGCCTCTTAAAAAAGATGAGGCGTGGGTTACGTTGGTATTTGACAGGACAATAGAAAAAGGGAAGCCAAACAACCGCCTGCTGGGCGCACTTGCATGGAAAGGCCCATGGACAATGCTAACCGCAGAGCCGGCCAAAGAAGCTGCACCAAAGCTATCTAAATAGAATCTAAAAAGAAAACAGCCGGACGGCTGTTTTTATACGGCGGTTCTTGACAATTACCAAAGCAGGTGTTATCATTGAGTTATGGAAGAATTTATTGATGAAATAAACCGGAAACACGGAATCAGATTTTATAAAGAGCAAAAAGAAAAATTTTGCGCTTTTGCGGTTCAAGAGTTTAAAAAACTGGGTTATGAGGTTAATGTAGATAAACTTGGCAATGTTGTGGTTGGCCATCCGGAGGCGGCTAAAGTTGTTTACTCAGGACATTATGACACGCCCGGTGCTGTAAATATGCTGTTTATAAGCGACCGCCTTAACAAGGCGGTTGGCACGGGCAAGGGTGTAGCACTCTCTTCGTATACCCTTGCCGCAGCAGTAGCCGGCAGTATGCGCTATACTTACGACGTGCTTGGAAATATCGGTCCGGTTGCTCAGGCCGTAGCCTTTATAGCTGCAATAGGCATTACAGGAAAGTTTCCGCACAAGCAGAACGTAAACGATAACGCATCCGGCGTGGCGGCTGTTTACGCTATGGCACAAAAAAACGACCCCGCCAACAAGGATATTGCCTACATCTTGTTTAACAAGGAGGAGGGTGGCTGGTGGAGAGACGGCGTTAAGCCCAAAGTCGGCACCAAGGGAAGCGGGCTATACGTTAAGGAGTTCAAAAAAAGGTACGGCCATGAACCGAACTTCAATTTAGTTAATTTTGATAGTGTGGGCCTAGGTGAACTATCTATTGCAAGTAACAAGAAAAATCGAAAAGATATTGTGGCAAACATTGCTGACACTTTGGATATAAAAAAGGACTCCGGGACTTCTGACCATGTTAATTTTGAGCACGCTGTTTCGGTTTTTGCCACCAAAGACGCCAAAATCGGCAAAGGACGTTATATGCCGCACATACATTCGCGACGTGATTTAGAGTATGACCCGGATGCCATAAAAGGTGTTGTTAATGATATTTATTCAGTGCAAGACAAGCTGGTAGAGTTGTATGACGTCCGCCTGGCAGGTGGGGGCGGGCCGGAAGAGAACCTTGGTTTGCTTCGGCGCTTTGCGCTTAAATGCCGTGAGTTTTTATCAAAAGAAAGCGGTCGGTCGGTACCGGCCCCACACACTACAGAAAAAATATTAAAGCCGAGATAAAAACCACCCGTTTGGGTGGTTTTTACTAATCTTCTTTTTTGTTTTTCTTTTCTTCTTCGGCTTTGCGCTGGTAATAGTTTTTGTAGCCTGCATTCTGATTGTCGCCCTGGTCCCATTTCTTTCCGCCAACAACCAATATGCTTAAGAGAATTGCCACAGTAATTACAACCGCAATTATCGGCCAGATAATTTCGCCCGGCACCACAATTGCTGCTGTCAGGCAGCCGAATGCCACAATCATTAACGCCGCACCAAAAATAATTTTAAACCGCTTGCCAAAGTATCCGCCCTTACCGAGTATCGTGCCCAGTATAACCACAATACCGGTTGAGCCCGCAATTATGGTTGCCGCCCATGCAAGGTTAAACCAGCCAAACGTTGCTTTTGTTGCCTCAAGCACGCTTAGCAGCCACAATGCCGCCGCCGCCACCCATATAAGCGCCAAAAGTGCTTTACTGAAAAGATTTTTACTTATACTCATTTTTTTATACCTCTTTACCTTAATATTACATTGTGAGAAATTGCTGTAATTTCGTCACCTTCGGCTAAAACAATGGGGGAATTGTGTTTAAACTCGCGCACAAACCCACCAACCTTTAAATTAAACTTGCCTTCGTTGCTGTTTGCAGACAGCACTACGTATTTGCCCGGCTTAATAGCCCCGGTTTTGCTGGCTACACGCTTGCGGTTTGCTGTGAGCAGAATATCACCTTCGTTGTGGGTTATGTTCATGCTGCCGTTGTCTTTTACCACGTTCTGGTCTGCTGTGTATCTTACACCATCTTTAACAACTACTTTTTCCACCGCGTTTTTGGTGTTTTTGTTGACCCACTTCTTTTTCTTAACAATTAATGTAATTACTACAGCTATCAGTGCCGCAATACATACGCTGAAGCTTACCAGATAGATTATTTCGGTTGTATCCATATATTTATCTCCTTAATAAATTTTATCCAAAATACCAGTACAATACACCCGCTGCGGCAACCGCAAGCACAATACCCGCAACCAGGAAGAATACTTTCAGCGTACTTGTAGGAACCTTGCCCGTAACCTTGCCGCTAAAGCCGTTTACAAAAAAGTTGTATAGCTTAGCCTTCCAGTTGCAATGCCCGATATACAGCGGAAGCAGAACATATTTCCAGCTGATATTGCTTCGCTTGGTTTTAATGTTTAGCCGCACCACTTCATTGTATGTGTATTTTTTTAATATGCCGGCACGTATGGAGTTTTCCATTTGTCCGCAGGCCTCTATCCAGCACTTATCGCCGTCTTTGCTATGTTGTGCGGCGGTGTATCCATGCAGAAATTTTTTGTCATATTGAAGCGATTTGTTTGTTTCAAACGGCAGCAGCTTGTTTATTGTCATTAAAGGTATTGTAGTACACGCCTGGACTGTAACCTCTTTAAAGTTGTGGTTATACGAGCCGTTTATATTAAAGTAAGTGGTGTGTCTTGTGCTTACGGTGCGGCCGTTAACCGTACGCGTGGTATAATGATATCTTGCCAGCTTACCCGAGTATGTGCTCACGGTGTCGGCATCAAACGTAAATGCCGGGTTAAATGTGCCGCGGATTTCCTCCGGTGTAATGCTGCGTTTAAACGCTTTTGGGGCAAATACCTTCTTTTTGGCCCATTCTATCACTTTCACGCTGGCTTGTTCACGGGTCAGCTTGTACGGCACCACGGCATTTGGGGTAAGCCCCGCAAGCTCTTCGGTAACAACCACATTTGTGGTTCCGCAAAACGAGCAGTTTGTTGCAATAGTCTTTTTTTCCAGTATCTCTTTTGCGCCGCAGTTGTTGCATCTGAATATATGTGTGTCTTTTGCCCAGCTGCTGTCGGCTTTTGTAAACAGTTTTTCAAAGTTCTGCTGCTCGGATACGGCACTTTCAATTTCTACCTCGGTTCCGCAATGGTCACATTTCAACAATTGCTTTTCGGGGCTGAAGGTAAGGTTTGCGCCGCAGCTGGGGCATTTTTCAATATCCGTAGCCTTTTCTTTTGCGTTCATTATTTCTTCCAAGGGGCGTTACACTCCTTTCCCGCAGTCCGGGCAGAACTTGGCCGTTGCACTAAGGCTTGCTCCGCAGCCTGCACAGGTGCGCGTCAGCGGTTTCCCGCAGTCCGGGCAGAACTTAGCGCCGGGCTTAACCGAATGTTTGCAATGCGGACAAACCGCTCCGCTTGGGGTTCCGCATTTAGGGCAGAACTTAGCGCCGTCCGGAATAAGGTTGCCGCATTTGCCGCAATCGGTACCGCTAGCCTTAGCAGCAGCCGGAGCTGCCGGCTGAGCCATATTGCCAAACATCTGACCCATGCCCATACCCAGGCCCATGCCGAGCCCGGCGCCCATAGTACTGCCTGCCATCCCCGGGTTTTTGGCCGCCTCTTTAAGTGCGTCCGCCTGAGCCATTTGGGTATATACGTCCATGCTGCCTCTCATCATGCCCATACCGGTTGCCTGGTCCATCATTTTTTCCAGTTCAGGCGGAAGGCTAAAGTTTTCAAAGTTAAACTTAGTCAGCTCTATGCCAATTGCATTAAAGCAGTCCTGCAGGCTGTCCTCAACATATTTACCAAGTTCTCTCAGGTTGCCGGCCATTTCTAAAATAGGAACCTTGCTTTTGCCTATTGCGTCCGATATGCCGGTTATAACCATGCTCCTGAGGTAATCCGTAACGTCCTGGGTTTTAAAGCTGCTGTTTGTGCCCGACAGTTCCTGCATAAATACAAAAGCATCCTTAACCTTAAAGCTGTATGTACCGTAGCCGCGTATACGTACTGCGCCGTAATCGGCATCGCGGATAATAATCGGATTGACCGTTCCCCATTTTTCGCCCGCAAATTGTTTTGTGTTTACAAAATACACATCGCTTCTGAAAGGATTCTGAAAACCGTATTTCCAGCTTAAGAGTTTTGTTATAATCGGTATGCTGTTTGTGTCCAGCTTGTAAAAGCCCGGCAGAAACACGTCGCACATCTTTCCCTTATGTGCAAAAATAGCAACCTGGCTGTCGCGCACGGTAAGCGCAGAGCCCTTGCTGATGTAGTCGTTTTTCATGTCAATTTTATAGACGATTGTGTTTTTGGTGTTGTCTTCCCAAAAGATATTTTTTAGTAAACCCATGGCCAGTTTCTCCTTATGTAGATTTAGTTAAAACAAGTATAAAGCTTATACTTTAATATGTCAAATATTATGGGGCTGTTTTGCCGGCAAAAATACTTGCAATTTTAATAAAAATATATGTTAATTTAGTTGCTTATTTTTTAACAAAGCCTTACAATGTGCGTGATAACTAAAGGGAGGGTAAAATCTATGCCAGCAGCAAAGAAACCAGCAGCTAAAAAGAAAGTAACAAAGAAATAATTTTTTAGCTAATTTAACCTTAAGAAAACCGCGTATCTACAACGCGGTTTTCCATTTTTATTTGTAATACATTTTGTATAAAATCCATAGTTTAACGCTCTCCGGCAGAAATCTGCAAACAAAGTGGAAAAACTTTTCTTTTCTGCCTATTATATACAGCGGCTTGTTTTTTGTTTTGTTAATTATTTTAATAATTTTTCCTGAGACGTTTTCAACCGGCATTCGCTCGTCGTTTTTCTTGTCCAGGTGGTCGGAGCATTTTTGTATTGCATTGCCATAGCGTTCGTTGGTTTTCAACTCCCGAACCCTGTTTGCGTTAAAGTTTGTTTTTGCATCGCCCGGGCATATGGATACAACCTGCACTCCAAAGGATTTACATTCCAGCCTTGCGCTTAGCGCCAGCATATGCACGGCGGCCTTGCTGGAGCAATAAAACCCCCTAAACGGCAGCGGGTTAAGCCCCGCCGCGCTTGATAAAAATATAACCTTGCCGCCGCAAGGCATTAGCGGCAGACAAAACTTGTACGCATTTGCGCTTCCAACCAGATTCACGTCAAATTGTTTTCGGACGGCATCTGCATCAACCAGTTCAACCGCACCCAGCAGGGCATAACCTGCGGAGTTTACTAAAACGTCAACCTGTTTGTGCTTTTTAGCGATATCGGCAAAAACCTCTTTCATTTTGCTTTCGTCGGTCACATCTGCCCGGTAAACCAAGCCAGCCTCCGATGAATTGCAGGCTTTATCTATTACAACAACCGTAAACCCGGTTTCTCTTAGCATATTTCCAACCGCCAGTCCGATTCCGCTTGCGCCGCCGGTTATAACAGCAATTTTATTCACAATACACCCCGCCACTCCGTGGCACCCCTCTGTTAAGAAGGGAATTAATAAAATAAATACATAAAAGTATATCAATATATCAAAATAAAAGCAAGCCCAATAACAACTGCCCGATTTTTATTGTAAGTTTTAATATCTAAAGCTATTTGTTTGACAAGGTTTGTCATAATTTGTTAAAATACGAGTATTATAAATAAAGGAGAAGTTATGAAGAAAAGAGGTATCGGCGTTATGATTCTATTGTATATCTTTACATTTGGAATCTACGCAATCGTATGGCCATGCATGTTTCAGGGCGAGCTTAAAAAAGAAACCGGCGAAGGCTTTGGACCATGGGGACATTTCTTTATGAGCATTTTTACCTTCGGCATATACGCCATTTACTGGCAATATGCGGCTGGTAAGAGACTTGCTAAGCTTGGAGCAACGGACCGCGGAATTCTTTACCTGATATTCTGTTTCATTGCATTGTCTTGGCTTAACCCATTCTTAATGCAAAGCCAGGCAAACGGCCTTACAAAATAACTCAAGGCAAATTAAAAAACATCTCGCAGGAGATGTTTTTTATTATTTATTTGCGCCTTGTTGCCCGCATTATCAGCTGCCAGATTGATATATTAATAAACAGGGCAAACAAGCTTGCTCCAACAGAAACAAACAGCAGCCAGCCGGAGTTGTACTCACTCCAGCAAACAAGAAGCCCGTAAACACTTCCGCCCAGAATTGCAAGCGCCATCACCACCAGAAGCACAAACTTTGCTTTGCGGCCCAGGCTCGCGCGCTTAATGCTTTTAATCTCTTTGTTAAACTCTTTGGCCCAATGTTTTAAATATGCTTCATATTCGGCCTTAAAGTGCTGCTGCTCCTCTGGCGTGCTCAATTTTTCGGCTTTTTTCATGTAGTTGTTTATGGCTTCGTCGCTGTACAGCTGCCAGTTTTGTGTCACCGCCACCGCCAGGCCGTACCAGCCCCGATAGTCATGCGGAGCTATATGTATCTGTTTTTTAAACAATTTCTCGGCGTCTTTATATTCTCCAAGCTCGGTAAAAGTAACCGCGCGCATAAACAGGCTGTCGGCATCTTCGCCCGCAATAATTTGCTGGTTAATAGTTTGGTTTATCACTTTTTCGTTAACAAACTTTGCGCCGCAATGGCCGCAGGCATAACCCTCTTTCTCGTTGTCAACCTGAAGTGCTGCTCCGCAGTTTTTACATTTTGCATCAATCAGTGCCATAACATTTCTCCTTACCGCAATTTTTACTTTTAACAACCGAGGTTATTATCTCGGTCAATTGGTTTTTACATACTGTGTCGCTTCTGAAATGCCCGGCATTTTCAATTGGCACATGAACGGCATTAATTCTGTCCGCATACTTAACCAAATGCTCGGTAGCAAAATAATTGTCATCATCCGATATAGAATACAAGGCATATCTGTGTTTTGCCATTTTAGAAAAGTCATAGCAGGTTCCGGCCTTTTCGGGCACAAAGGTCTTAATCTGTCTGCGGAACAGCGGCCAGCGCGGCTTGGTTGAGCCCGCAAGCGCAATAAAGGTGTCAAAATTCAGGCCTCTCTCGGTAAAATACTTAACCGAAAACACGCTGCCCATAGAGTGAGCTATTACCATTGTATCAGATAAATCCACGCCCTTAATTTTCTCGTCCATAATTCTTGCCCAGTCTTTGTAATAAACCTCGTTGTTTCTTATCTGACACGGAAATTCGGGCTTAACAATGTTTAAACCCAGCCCGGTGCAGAACTCGGTCAGCCATGGCCAGAAGTACGCTTCGTACCAATGATTTAATCCATGCACAAATATAACATTCATGTGCTAAGTATAGCACACAAAATAAAAAACCCGCAAGGGTTTTTGTTGCCCTGACTGTTTTTGTAGAAATTCTAAAATTTTTACTGTAAAACGTTTTGTTATTTTGTTATTTAATGTAATAATATGGAACATATGTATATATTAAACAAAAGGGGAGTTTGTTATGAGTTTTTTAAAGGGTATCTTGCCGGTTGGTTTGGGATTAGTGCTATGTTTGGCGGCGGCCGCAATAATTTCAGTGTTTGCGCAGCCTCCCGGTGTTTCGGTTGTTCTTTTAGGAGTCATTATTTTCTTCCTGGTTTCGTTACTGATAATGTGGTATCTTGCCGTTATTGGCATACAACGCAAACCAATGGATGCAGAGCTTAGAAAGGTAATGGAGGCAAAGCGCAGCCTTAACGCTGCGGGCTATATGGAAGACCTAAGGTCCGGTAAAAATGTTAATATAACCGACGAAGACTTTAAGCGTGCTGCAAAAGAGCAGAAAGAAAACCTCAAAACAGCTAAAAAAGAAAGTTCGGGCAAAAAATAACAAACAAAAAAAGCGGCGTCTGCCGCTCTTTTTATTTTCATCCTATAATTGAATTCGTTCGCTTGTGTTTTTTTGTTAAAATTTGGTATACTAAATCCGTAAATTTAAAAACCGAAGGAGAATACCATGAAACAAAAAACCATGAAAGCCGTTGTTTACAGCGGGCCTGAAAAGATTGCACTGACAGACGTGCCGATGCCAAAGCTATTAAAAGACGATGACGCAATAGTGCGTGTCACCTTATCTACCATCTGCGGAACCGACATACACATTTTCCACGGAGGAGTGCCAACTGTTAAGCCGGGTACCATACTTGGACACGAGTTCTGCGGGGAAGTAGTTGAAACGGGCCCGGCCGTAAGCGGATTTAAAAAAGGCGATAAAGTATCTGTGTCCTGCATAAGCTTTTGTGGACATTGTTTCCATTGCGTGCGCGGTGAATACAGCCAATGTGAAGACGGCGGCTGGCAGTTTGGCAACACCATAAACGGCTGTCAGGCAGAATACGTGCGTGTGCCGCACGCGCATACCGGAATGCACCTTATTCCGCAAGGCTTAACCGAAGAAGATGTGCTGCTTACGGGCGACGTTATATCCACCGGTTATTTTGGAGCCCAAAACGGCGGTATTAAGCCCGGTGACACAGTTGCGGTATTCGGCTGCGGCCCAATTGGAATGTGTGCAATGATGACCGCAAGGCTATGGGGCCCAAGCAGAATAATTGCGGTTGATACAAACGAAATGCGTCTTGAAATGGCCAAAAAGCAGGGCATAGCCGACATTGCTCTTAACCCGGCTAAGGAAGATGCCGTTGCAAAAATAAAACAAATAACCGGCGGGCGCGGTGCCGATGTAACAATAGAATGTGTTGGAGTAACCCCTACTTACAACTCTGCAATTGACTCGGTGCGGGCAGGAGGAACCGTTTCGATAGTTGGAGTGTTTGAACAACCTCAAACATTAAAGCTAAACGAACTATGGGCCAAAAACATTACAATTAAAATGGGTCTTGTAGATGCCAACCACATACCTCAATTGTTTGACCTGATTGCCGCCGGCAAGATTGGCACAAGGTTTTTATATACGCACAAGGCTCCGCTTAACGACATAATTAAGGGCTACGACATATTCGGCAACAAAAAAGATAACTGTGTAAAATGGCTTGTAACCCCATACGAAACCAAGAAATAAAACAAAAAATGAGCGCAATGCTCATTTTTTATCTGATATGCTGATTGCCGGTTTCTCCCGCTTCCGGTCTGGGTTGTAGAGGATAAAACCGCTCATGGCCGGTTTTGGTGTCAACCACAATTGCCTTGCCGTCCCGCAAAAGCCTGTGCGGCCGGTTGTTTGCTATTAAAAATTCCAGTCGTTTCTGCCGGTGTTCTTTCATGTTTTCATCATAATGCACAACCGGCATATAATCTATAAATCCAAGTCCGCCGTCAACCGGGCAGTGGCCATGCGTCGTATCGTATACGTTATCAATTGCATTTAACGGTGATAGTTTTAAACAGTCAATGTTCTTTGCCAGCACCATTGCGCTTGCGCTGAATCCGGCATATAGGTAGTCATTGCTGTTGCTGATTGAATGCAAAAAGTCATCAAATCCACTAAGCTTCATTGCCTGGCGTAAAGTGTAGCACCCACCCCCTAAGGCAAAAAACGTACGGAATGGTTCTGCAGCCTTGTGCAATGCTTCCGGCTGATTAAAATAGTCCTTTAAGTCCAACACGGAAACTTCAAATCCAAGCCCCTGCAATATGGCGGTATACTTAGATACGGAGCCGGCAATCTTTTCAGGTTCTTCCATGTCTTTTGCGTTTGGAATCAAGGCGACTCTGTTGTGCTTTTTTGCCCAATCTCTTAAAATCTGCAAGGATTCAGGTCCGTCTTTATCAAATTGTGACGACAGGTATAATTTCATAATCTATTCCTCCAGCGCGGCATATTTTTAGTATAGTTTGGGTCTGTACACCACAACGTCTGTTTTTGATTTCTAGTTTTTGCATTCGCGATAACAATTTATCGTATTGTAATTACATAAGCTTTTGAAATATAAACACTCTTATCCAGTACAATAAAATTGTCGTCGTATGAGGTTAAGACGCAGGTTAATTATGTCAACGGCGAATTTTTTTGAATTCTCTATCAGCAAATTTTCTTTCATTTGCATTCCTTTTTAATGATATTGTCGTTGCCAATGATATTACTTCGTAATGATATTCTCGTTTCACTCGAATGATATTAAATTT
>Ga0123353_10000006_pt1 | contig 279423 bp, 245 predicted proteins | sample TergutLab28metaG_3_FD_92763 | JGI IMG/M metagenome (GOLD analysis project Ga0123353, IMG submission 92763) | Labiotermes labralis P3 segment gut microbial communities from Petit-Saut dam, French Guiana - Lab288 P3 | ecosystem: Host-associated > Arthropoda: Insects > Digestive system > Gut ... | reverse complement strand
TTCAGCAACTTTGCCAGTTCCATTTCTGCTTCCGTGTGAATGTTTTTCGATGTTCGCATAGGATAACCTCCATTGGTTTGATATGGAGATTATTACCATTTACACGGAGGAAAATACGCTCTCGTGTGTTCTATTTGGCATATATTCTTCAAGAAATCGTTGACGCATTCGATGATGGCACGCTTACGCAACAGAATTTTATCAGTCAGTTCCATCAAGCGATTCTTCATATTTTTCTTGATTTTTGTGATAAGGGTGACGTTATTTTGCCATAATTTCTCGAACAATTTTTGTGAGAGATAACCTTTGTCGGCAAAGAGCTTTCCATAAATCACTGCGGTTAGCCTGGCAAGGGTATCCCAGTCACGGTCATCTACATTGCCGGGCGTGACGCAAAAAGAAATAATTTCACCCTTGTCATTTATAATCAAATGCAGCTTGAAACCATAGAACCATCTCCGGTTGACGATTTTCCGCGTTTTGCTAAATCCTTAAATACTTTATGGGAATGAATTCTTCTGCTGTTGCAAACTTCGACAGTTGTAGAATCCATAAAACTTATTCCGGAACACTTGCCTGAACGGAACTTCATCTGGTATACTGTAAGCGGGACAATAACGTTTTGCATAACTTCCACAAAACGGTTATAACTAAGCCGTTTGGGGAAGAATTCCTTGAAAAATCCACATATATAAGTCAGATAGAATGACTTGAATGTGCGTTGGTTTGACAAGTGGAAGAACACCGTAATTGTCATGATTTCTGAAAGGTTCATGGCGCAGTTCGGCATAATCGGAGTACCGTCTGTCAGTAAATGCTTGTGCCAATACTCCTCGAATCCTTTGCAAAACTCGTCAATATCGCAGTATAATGCTATAAACGCCAGTTGTTGCTCCATTGAAGCAGCCCCTTTTTCTGTTCTTGGTCTTTGACGATTCCAGTGTAACAGATTCTTGGGGTTGTTTCCATTTATTTGCCTTTTTCCGTCGAACTCACGTTTATAAACTGTTGGATTGTGCATTGAGCCACGAAGTTACTGCCTATTGCTTAAGTAATATAAAGACGCAAATAAAACAATAGGTGTAATTTTATCGGTATCTGCAGAGCAACGGACTTATAATTAATACACTGGACAGGTATTTATTGCAGATAGTAATAAATGCCTGTCATTTTATTGCTGCCGAATGCGAAAATAAGAGATTTAAAACGACAAAATATAAATAGATACAGCTTCAATATTACTATGCAATTTGGTGCAAAATGATTCAAAAATGGCGGTTTTAGGGGATAATTTGATGGTTTGCTCATCGTGTATAGCATTGGTTATTACCCTCACACGCCAACAATCTCTTTGATATTTAAAGTAGTGGGCAGTTTCATTAATTGTGTTGTGTGGAGACCCCGCGTAATTATGTTATAGGTAGGTTGGTTAGTTATTATAGGCATGTGCGATGATGATATAGAAACTCTACCGGTGAAATGGAATGAGAAAAATCAACCGCCAAAGCCAAAAGGCGAATGGGACCGGGAAAATAGGGGATATCTTAATGAGCGTTATGACATTTAGAAGACATTAAGGCTGACAGAAGTAAATTAAATAAAAATACAAATCCCCATAACACTTGAGTTTACGGGGATTTCATATCAAAAATTAAAAAGCGCGAGAAGGGATTCGGACCCTCGACCCTCGCCTTGGCAAGGCGATGCTCTACCACTGAGCCACTCGCGCGGTTAACAATAAGAAGTATAGCAAAAAAATGCAAGTTTGTCAAGCATTATTATAAAATATTTAAACCTTCTCTTATGCTTATATCGCCCGATGTTAATTTAATTATATCACCTCTGTCAGTCTTAACTATCAGACGGCCCGCGTCGTCTATATCAACAGCCGTTGCTTCAAAGGCTTCACCCGTCCCGGAAACCGTGATCCTGCTCCCCAGCATCATCATGCGTTTCTTATATTTTCCAAGCATAGTTGCCGTGCTTGGAGGCTCCGGGGGTTTTATTATACGATTTATGATATCGGCGGCAAACTGCGGGCGCGTTACGGGCGGATTTCCGTTCGGGAATATCGAACCTGCGGTTTGCTGTAAATTCGGGGGGAAATCCGTTTCAGGCGTGCTGAAGTTTACGCCTACGCCGAGAACAACACGTTCAATGCGGCCGCCAGGATTTGTAACCGCCTCCGTTAATATGCCGCATATCTTTTTGCCGTCCAAGAATATATCGTTTACCCATTTTATGCGCGGCTCTTTGCCGCACATTTGCTCGATGGATTCGCACACGCATACGGCGGCGAGGGCGGTAACCAGCGAAGGCGTGCCGAACCCCAGCAAATCCGGGCAAAGGACAACGCTCATATATATCCCGCATCCGGGCGGTGAGAAAAACGCGCGCCCCATCCGGCCTTTCCCGGCGGACTGCCGCTCCGCGATAACCACCGTGCCGTGACACGCCCCGGATGCCGCCATTTCCTTCGCGGTTATGTTTGTTGATTCCAAAGAGTCAAAAACAAGGATTTTATCGGTGCTAAGGCTGTGCATATCCATGAGGATTTTGGCTCTGCCAGCGCCAGACATCCGCGCAGGCCTCCGAAACCGTCTTTTCCGCGCGCCATTTCAGTTTTTCCGCGGCTTTTTCGGTGGAGGTGTAGTTAACCGGCAGATCACCGGGGCGGCGCGCGGTTATATTTGTGGGAAGCTTCACGCCCGAGGCCCGCTCGAACGCCGTTATCATTTCAAAATTACTTGTGCCGCGCCCCGTACCGAGATTGAACGTCTCAACGCCCGTATTGATTTCGCTGTATTTTATCGCCGCGACATGACCCTTTACCAAGTCCGTAACATGGATATAATCACGCACGCAAGTACCGTCAGGCGTGGGATAGTCCGTACCGTAAACCGGCAGGCGCTCTATGCGCCCAACGGCGGTCTGGGCTATCGCGGGTAAAATATTATTTGGGATACCCATTGGATCCTCGCCTATCTTGCCGCTTTCATGCGCGCCGATTACATTAAAGTAACGAAGCAGCACAACCGACCAATCCGGGTTAGCGGCGCCGGCGTCCCTTAAAATCCGCTCGCAGATGTATTTAGTCCAGCCATACGGATTTGAGCAATCGCCGGTTTTGGAATTTTCTGTCAGCGGCATCTCGTTGTCGCCCCTGTAAACGGTGGCGGAGGATGAGAAAATGAAATTATTAACGCCGTGGAGTTTCATCGCGCCGCATAGGGATATTGTGGACATCAAATTATTATTATAGTATTCAACCGGGAATTTAACGGACTCGCCAACGGCCTTCAACCCGGCGAAATGGATAACACAGCCTATCTGATGCTTCTCAAATATCGCGGAGGTAACGTTCGGATCGCATAAATCCGCCTCATAAAACGGAAAATCCCTGCCCGACAATTCTTTAATCCTCTTCAACGCCTCAGGCTTGCTGTTTGAGAAATTATCCGCCACAACGATATCGTAATTCTGCCCCAAAAGCTCCATGCACATATGGCTTCCGATATAACCCGCGCCGCCCGCCACAAAAACCGTCATCTCCGCACCTCCGCTACAATACGCTCCATATCTTCCCATTTCCGTTCCATATCTTCAACCAGCTTGAACTGCGTGCGGCAGCGGTCCATATTATGGCCTTCCCGCGCTGTATGGAAATAGACGTCGCCGTTTATGTAATCCGTTAAGAAACGCACGCCGCATTCCAATGTCATCATCTTTGCCCCGTCGCGCAGATGCTCCCGTTCGGCATCCGTTAGGCCGCCGCTTTGCAAGAAGCCGCGCGTATACGCCTCGTACATTTCAAGCGAGAGGGACACCTTCGACAAATCCGGCTCGTCCTCCGCCGCCGTAGACGCTCCAAACCTGATTGAATCGCCGAAATCGTTCACCGCCAGCCCGGGCATAACCGTATCCAGGTCGATAACGCAGATCGCCTTGCGATCCGCGTTAAACAGCACATTATTCAGCTTAGTATCATTATGCGTCACGCGCAGGGGCAATATACCGTCCTTTTGCAGCCGCACCAGCGTCGCCGCGTATTCCTCCCGCGCCAAGGCAAACGCAATCTCCGGACCGGCGTCCTTCACGCGGTTTTTCGCGTCTTTTGCAACGGCCTCCTTCAACTGGGTAAAACGGTTGGGTGTGTCATGGAAGCGCGGTATTGTCTCCGTCAGCGTGGACGCGTCAAAATCCGACAAGGCCTGCTGGAAACGCCCGAAAGCCGCGCCGCTTTCGTAAAAATCCGCGGGGCTTTCCGCGCGGTCAAGGTTCAGGCTGCCGGCGATATAGTCATAAACGCGCCAGTATTCGCCTTCCCCATCCACATAGTAATCCGTGTCCTCATAAGTCGGCACAAGGGCCAGCACGGAACCGCCGCTAACACAGCTATCGCGCAAAAATCGCGTAACCGCGGCAATATTCCGCATAACCGCCTCAGGCTCCTTAAACACAAATTTGTTGATTTTTTGCAGAATATATTCCCGGTTTTTGCCGGTAACCACAAGATACGTATCGTTTATATGCCCGCTCCCGTACCGCTCGCAGTACACGGGGGAGCCGTCCAGCCGGAAACGGGCCGCTATTTGTTCCGCGCTCATCTCTTGATCACCGATTGCGCAGCCTGTACAATATCTTCGGCCCGCATATTCATAATGGTTTTAAGGTAATCCGTCTTGCCCACCTCGCCGAAGCGGTCCCTGACGCCGATGCGCTTCACGGGGACGGGGAAATTCTCGGACAGGAACTCCGCAACCGCGCTGCCCAAGCCGTTTACCACGCTGTGGTTCTCCGCCGCGACAACCGCTCCGGTTTTCTTTGCGCTGTTCAAAATCAAATCCGTATCAAGCGGCTTTATGGTGTGGATGTTGATAAGTTCCGCGCTTACGCCAAGCTTTTCCAGTTCGTCAGCGGCTTTAACCGACTCCGAAACCATAATGCCCGTAGCGATAATCGTGACATCCTTGCCGGATTTAATCACATGCCCCTTCCCCAGCGTAAATTCCGTACCGTCCTCATAAACCTTCACGGCGTTCTTCCTGAACAGCCGGATATAGCAGCCGCCATCATAATTAAGGATCTGCGGGAACACGCTCTTCAACTGCGCGCTGTCAACGGGTTCAAAGATCACCATGCCGGGGATGTTGCGCATAATAGCGACGTCCTCAAGGCTCATATGCGTCCCGCCGTTCAGCTCGGCGGCGATGCCGGGGTCGCTGCCCGCCATTTTCACGTTAAGCCCCGCATAAGCCACGGACAGCGTAACCTGGTCGCATACACGGCGCGTGGCGAAGGGCGTGAAGGTGTGCGTGAAGGGTATCCAACCCATGGCCGAAAGGCCCGCCGCTATGCCAATCATGTTCGCTTCGGCGACGCCCACGTTAATGAACCTGTCGGGGAAGGCCGCCATAAAACGCTTCAAGCCCCCCGCCTTCGACAAATCCGCGTCAAGCAGGACTATGTTCTTGTTTTCCTTTGCGTGCTCTATCAATAAATCACAGTATGTGTCCCTTAACATTCTCTCCTCAAGCATTAAACTCACCCCTTTTACAGTTCTGCCACGGCTTTGCGCCACATTTCTTCCGTTACGGTCATGCTGTGGGAATCCGGGTTGTTATCCGAAAAATACGCGCCCCTGCCCTTTACCGTATCCAATATAATCATGGACGGAAAACCGAAAGCGCTTTTGGCGCAGGTTATGGCCCGGCTTATCTCATGCGCGTTATGCCCGTCTACATGCTGTACATGCCAGCCGAAGGCCTTCCATTTATCCTCCAGCGGATGCAGGCTGTTTATTTCGCCCGTCCAGCCGTCAAGCTGGATCTTATTATTATCGGTAAACGCTACCAGATTATCAAGCTTCCTGTTCCCGGCAAACATTGCCGCCTCCCAGATCTGCCCCTCCTGGCTTTCGCCGTCCCCGATAATCGTATAGATCGTAATCCCCAGATTATCCATTTTCGCGCCCAGAGCCATGCCTGTCGCGATAGAGAACCCCTGCCCCAGCGAACCCGTGGTCATATCAATCCCCGTGGTCTTGTTCATATCGCAATGGCTGGGCAGGCTGGTGCCGTTTTTGTTCAAGGTCATCAATTCCTCAACGCCAAAATACCCGCGCAGCGCAAGCGCCGCATAAACCGCCGGCCCCGCGTGGCCCTTCGACACAATCAACCTGTCCCGGTCAGGCATTTTAGGGTTTTGCGGGTCAATTTTCATGGCGTCGAAATAAAGAACCGACAAAACCTCCGCCACGGACAAACAGCCCCCTATATGCCCAACACCCAGATTCCCTATGCATTTAATGGTCTCCCTGCGTATGTCCTTGGCTTTTTCGGTAAGATAAGAGCTTTTTTGTGTTACCATTTTATCACCTCATTATGTTATTCTTACATCAACGGCGCTATATGGATCTGCTCATCCCTGACAAAGGCGTAGAGCGGTTTCCTCGAATACATATCATCCTTGGCGAAGCTTTTCGGGAAATATGTGATTTTGTCCCCAATCCGCAATTGTACGGGCTGGAGCCTTAACGCCGCCACAAAACAATCCGCCACGCCGGAACAGCCGGCATGGGCGACGCCAAGCAGCTTACCCAGCACAACAACGTTACCCTCGGCAATTATTTCCGCCCCGGGATTAACGTCGCCGATAACCACAACGCTTCCCTCAAAACATAGGCTTTGCCCCGAACGCAGGCTGTCGATCTTAAAAAGCGTATTGTTCTCGGCAAAAGACTCAATAGTCCGCGCCAAAGCCTCCGTTTCGTCCGTTTTGGCGTCCTCCGTCACGGCAACGCGGCTGTTGTCACCGTCCCCCACACTTTGCGCGAAGGTTATGGACATATCCGTCTGGGCGGCGATAATGTCCAGAAGCTCCTGCTCCTCATCATCGCTCAATTCACGCCCCTTAAAGGTTATAGCCGATTTCCCGTCACTGAAAAAACCCTTAGCGTCCGCCATCTTGTTCGACAGCGCTTCCCGTATCTCACCAAAGCCCACGTCCCGGTCAAGCAAAATCACGATGCCGTCTTTCCGCCCCTTAAAAATAACGCTGTTGTTTTTTCTCATCATATCACCTATCCGTAGGGGCGAACTGTGTTCGCCCGCTCAAATTTATCTCATAACAAGCGTGTTATCCTTAACCGGCCTCTGCGGTTCCGCATCCAGCTTAAAATAAGCCTCTATAACATCACGGGCGACGACGGCGGCGGGGTTATCGGACGAACTCCGGTAACCCCCGGGGACAAGCACGTACAGGGCGATTGCGGGGTCGTCATAAGGAGCGAAAGCCGAGAAGGACATATGGTTAGGCCAGCCCTCCTCCTGGGCGGTTCCCGTTTTGCCCGCCACCTGTATTGGGAGGTCACGGAATACCCTGTGCGCGGTTCCCCTTGAATTAGCCGTCACCCCAAGCATCCCGCGGCGCACCGTATTCAGCGTGGATTCCGACATGGGCACGATATCTTCAATTACAGGCGTTCTCCTTGATACAAGGGATCCGTCGTAGGCCTCAACATGACTTAAAAAATGCATTTCGTAGCGCACCCCGCCCGATGCGATTGTGGCGGTGTATTTAGCCATAACGGCGCATGTCAGGGCGTTTTCCGACTGTCCTATGGCTGTGCGGATGGTTTCGCCGTCGCTCCAGCCGCCCCTTCCCCTGTGCAGGCGGTATTCCGGCGACGAGATGGGCAGGAGCCCGTGGGGCAGGCGCTCGAACAGCCTGTCAAACTCGCAGAAGATTTCCACGCCCGTCGGGTGTCCCAGCCCAAAGTACGACATGTACTCGTTCAGCTTCCAGATACCCTCCAGCATATTGCCGCTGCGCGAGTTGCCCAGGCGGAAAGAGGTCTCGTAATAATAATAATTGCAACTCACCATTATGGCTTCTTCGGCGTTTACGCTTCCGTGGCGCGTGTTGCAGCGGGCGTGGGGCAAACCGGCGCTGGTAAAGGTAAATTCGTCAAATATGCGGGTATTGGGCCTAACCACCTCATTCTCCAGTACCGCCACGGTGGTAAGCATCTTAAACGTCGAGCCCACGGCCCGCAATTCCTGAAACGCGCGGTTGAACATCGGCCTTGCGGGGTCGTTCATCAGCCTTGCCCAGTAATTATTATCAAAATTATTAACCAAACGGTTATTGTCGTAAGAAGGATAGGAAACGGACGCCAGCACCGCGCCGGTGTCTACGTCCAGCACAACGACTGAAGCCGTGCTGGGATGGACGTTCGTCATGGCGGGGGTTATGTAGCCCTCGTTCAGCATCCGCACAATAAACGCAAGGGTCTGCTGATTTCCGCGCTTCATGCGCTCAAGCTCCGCATCCGTCGGGGCGACAAGCCCCTGCTCATACATCGCCAGAAGGAGCTGATTCTCCGTAATTCGCCCCTTGTCAACGGCATCGGCCACAAAATCCCTAAGCTCACGCTGGTATGTTTCGCTCGCGATGTCAAAATCACTGTTGTTTTCAACATACGCCCTTATGGGCCAGGCCAGGTTTTCCTCACCCGCCGTCATAATCGCGCCTATGGAGATATTGTTCGATTTTATCATGGAAACCAGCAGGTCGCGGACGGGGATATGATCCTCGGGCCGCGCGCGCTCCCTGCGCGGGTTGCTTGTCAGCTTGCCGATGATGATTTCCGTCAGCCGGCGTTCTATAATATGGTAGATTTCCCTTTGCAGATTTATATCCAGGGTCAGATAAACATTATCGCCCGCTATTGCGGGGTTGGTATCCAGAATTCCGATGCGTCTGCCCGCGGAATCCGTCTCGATGGTCACGCTGCCCCTTTCGCCCCGCAGGAACAGCTCAAAAGCGCTTTCAACCCCCTCCTGCCCGAAGAGGTCGTCCTCAATGTAGCCGAACACCCTGTTGCGCTCAAGCTGATCGCTGTTTATACGCCTTATATAGCCTATGATATGCGAGACATACATGCCCTCAGGGTACTCGCGCAGATAATCGATGTCGATGTAAAAGCCCGGAAACTCCTGATTACGCTCCTCCAGCGCGGCCTGCGCGGCCGGGCTGACGCTCAGCACCACCGTAATGGGGTTCCGGTGCCACTGCTGCCGGAGAAGGCTCTGGCGCATAGACAGCACCAAGCGCGCCTCCCGCGGCGTCATATCGTCCACTGGGATACGGAACCGCGCTACCAGCCTATCGTAGGCATCCTGCGCCGATATGTCAAGCGGCAGGTTCATATCCCTTTTCCACAGCTCCTCGCGGCTTCTGCTCCCGCCGAACAGGAACTCGCGCGGCTGGGACTCTGAAATGCGCAGCTCGTCTTCAATAACCTCACCGTAGCGGTCCATCAGGCGGATAAAACTCAGGAGGTTCTCATTGATCAGCGCGTGGTTGTTACCGTGTACGCGGACGTTTGGATCCATCTTCACCATCGCCGTGGTACGGTTTATGGCAAGGGGCTGCCCGTTCCGGTCAAAAATTTCGCCGCGCGGGGCTGAAATAACGCGCTCGTTGGTAAATTGCCTTCTCACCGTTTGGTATTCATGCCCGTGCACAATTTGCAAATCATACAGCCTTGTGGCGAGAATGATGAACATAGCCGTCAGTATCACAAGCAAAACGATTAATCTATTTGTTAAAAGCGATTTTATTTTTGATAGGATTTCCTTCATAGCTAAAAAATGCTCCTATATTTCTTTTCATGCCGTTCCAGGCGTTTGTTAAGCGCGAACATCAGGCGGTAGACCGGTATGGCAAGCAGCATGGTATAAATGGTTTCCGGCAGGATAATATACCTGAAATAATCCATCAGCCGCCCGCGCATAGTGAAATTGATGAAATAAAAGACAACCTCATAGCCGATCATGGCAAACAGCGTAAGGGTTACGGGCAGTATAAAGCTGTCGGTAAAAAAGTCCCGGAAGGGCTTGCCGCATATAAAGCCCGTAACGGCAAAAAGCAGCGCGTACAGGCCGATGTACTCCATAAAAAAAACGTCTTGTAGAAGGCCCGCGCAAAAACCGGCGATTGCGCCCTCAACATCCCCGCGCAAAATGGCGTAGGAAACCACCACCAGCATCGCCGTCATCGGCACAACGCCGAGGATGGCTATATGCCGCAGCAGCGTGGTCTGCAACAGGAAATTACCGTATATAACCGATCCGATAACAACAGCTCTCAGCATTACCAATCACCGTATTCCAAATAAAACAGCTCCGTAATAACCAACACGGATTTAACCGGCGAAAAATCGGCTGTGGGCTGGACTATAGCCGAAGCGATGCCCCTGGAATCCACCTCGACGCTCACGACATGCCCGATGGTGATCCCAGGCGGATAATAGCTGGAAAGCTGCGAGGTCTGGATTTCGTCCCCCACCGCCACGTCAACGCCGAGGCTTGTAAACCCCATGCGCACAAGGCCCTCCATCATCAGCTCCACATCCCCGCGCACAACGCCGACGTGGTTTGTGCGGTAAACCTTTGCGCTTACGCCGCTCCCATCGTCGATAATGGACTCCACAAGCGCGGAATAAGGCCAGGTTTTCGATATGCGGCCTATCAACGCCCCGTTAGCCAGCACAGGCATATTAACCTCGATGCCGTGGGACGAGCCCCTGTCTATAATAAAGCGGTTATACCAGTTCCCCGGGTCGGAGGCGCGGACCTGGGCAACCATTGTATCGTAATTGGAATATCTAAGCTGGGTGTCCAGCAGCATCGCGTATTCCTCAACGGCTTCCTCAAGGTACCTCAGCAGGCTGTTTTCCATAACCAGCAGCGCGTTTTCAGCCGTAAGCCGCCGGTTTTCCTCATACAGCGCAGCCATACCCCTGAAATAACCAAGCCGCTCGCCAAGCCAGTTACCCGTGCCGGTAAGGCCGGATTGGACGGGGCTTGTAACGGTAACAAAGGCCCTGCCTAAAAATGTCGGCCCTCCGCCTGCCAAAGCCGTAACCGTTATCAGCAGCAGGCAAAAGATTATAAGCGATATGATAAACGCGCGCTTGCGGCGCTTCAGGCGTTTCATAACGACGTACTAATGGGGTTTTCTTCTCTCCGGGTCTACCAGAACATCCCGGAAAGCGTTGGTGTTCTCTATAAAAATACCGGTGCCCAGAACCACGCTGTTCAGCGGTTCCTCCGCCACATAAACGGGCATTCCGGTCTCAACGGAAATCAACTGATCCAGCCCGTGTATAAGCGCGCCGCCGCCGGTCAGCATTATGCCCGATTCCATTATATCTGAGGCCAGCTCCGGCGGAGTCTTTTCCAATGTGAATTTTATAGCGTCGATGATAGATGAAATGGGTTCGTGCACGGCTTCGGCGACTTGATCCGACGAGACGCGTATGGTGCGGGGAAGCCCGGAGCTTAAATCCCTGCCGTGTATGCTCATGCTTACGTCGGGGTCGGGGTTGTAAACGCTGCATATGCTTAATTTGATCGTTTCGGCGGTACGTTCGCCGATGGCCAGTCCGAAGGCTTTCTTTACGTACTGGATGATATGGTCGTCCAGCTCGTCCCCCGCGACGCGGAGGGATTTGCTTGTGACGATGCCCCCGAGTGATATGACGGCGACCTCGCTTGTGCCGCCGCCGATATCGACGACCATGCTGCCGCTGGGCTCCTCAACGGGCAGCCCAGCGCCTATCGCCGCCGCCATCGGCTCCTCGATCAGCCCGGCCTGCCTTGCCCCGGCCGAGATCGTCGCCTCCTTCACCGCGCGTTTCTCAACCTCTGTCACGCCCGACGGTATGCAGACCACCACGCGCGGTTTGCTGCTGAAAAGCCCCGTACGGTTCGCCCGGTTTATAAAGTAGCGCAGCATGGCGCGTGTTGTCTCAAAATCGGCTATTACGCCGTCCTTCATGGGGCGTATGGCAACGACGTTGCCCGGGGTGCGCCCGATCATCTGCTTCGCGCCGTCGCCAACCGCCAGAATTTTGCTGTTTGTGGTGTTGTAAGCCACAACCGACGGCTCGTTCACCACAACGCCCTTACCTTTGACGTACACCAGCGTGTTAGCCGTCCCCAGATCTATTCCCAAATCTCTGTTAAACATAGCCGTGCTCCTCTTGTGTATTGGATTATCGGGCGAACTGAGTTCGCCCCTACAAGTTCGCCCCTACAGTTTATACGATTTTTTAATATTTATCAATATTTGCATATATTTATTTTTTCGGGGCGGACGGGCTTGCCCAGAATGTTACGGGCGATTTGCTCAAATGTGCCGGGGTCGCCGCTTATGTAGAACGCGTGTTCCGGCTTGTCCCGCCTTTCCGCCGCCAAGCCCGCCTCGGCCAGCTCTTTCTTCACCTTGGCGCCGGACGCGGCCGCCGGGTCTATCAGCCGCACGTTTCCGCCCATGTACGCCGCTATGTGGCCGTAAAAAAGCGGAAAATGCGTACACCCCAGCACAAGCGTGTCGATGCGGGCTTCTTTAAAGCTCCTCAGATAAATCTCGCATTGCAGCGCGCCGGCGGCGCTTTCCGCCAGACCCCTTTCCGCCAGCGTTACTAAATCAGGGCAGGCTTTCTGCAACACCTCGGCGCGTGGGTTCAGTTTATGGATTTCTATGCGGTAGCCCTCGCTTTTTACCGTTGCCGCCGTTGCGATCACGCCAACCTTAACGGCGGGAGGGCTGCCGTTAACGCAATCCGCCGCCGCCGGGGAGACGATCTCCATTATCGGCACATCAAAAGCCCCGGTCAGTTCGTAATAACTGGACACGCAAATGGTGTTGCATGCTATTATTGCCATTTTCAACCCATGAGTTTCAAGAAACCGCATTATCTGCATACTCTGGGCCGTGATGCGCTCTTTGGTACGGATGCCGTAGGGAGCGCGCGCCGTGTCGCCAAAATAAACTATCCGTTCCTCCGGCATATCCAGCATAACGCGGCGAGCCACGGTCAGCCCCCCGACGCCGGAGTCAAAAATACCTATCGGTGCGTTCCGGTCCGCAGGCATACAGGCACCCTTCCGCAATCATTCGTAATATATTGAATTATTATAACATTACTTGTCTCTTCCTTCAATAGCCAATTCGACAAGTTTATCCACAAGCCGCGCCATGGGGATTCCTTCGTGTTCAAAGAGCTTCGGATACATGCTTGTCGGCGTAAAGCCGGGTATTGTGTTGATTTCGTTAAATAACACGCGGTTCGTCCCGTTTTCAAGGAAAAAATCCACGCGCGCCATACCGCGGCAGCCCATGATTTTATATACCTCAAGGGCGTAATATCTTATTGATTCCGCAATATTCTTGTCTATATCGGCGGAAACGACGACTTCCGCCGCGCCCTCCGTGTATTTTGAATCATAATCGTAAAAACCATGGGATGTTATAATCTCGCCGACCCCGGACGCAACGGGCGAATCGTTGCCCAGCACGCCCACCTCCAATTCCCGTCCCTTCACCGCCGCTTCAACAATAATCCTCGGGGCAAATCCCGCCGCAAGGCGCAGGGACTCAAACAGCCCATCCCCGTTTACAGCCTTGGATATACCGCAGGACGAACCCGTATTGACCGGCTTCACAAAGCAGGGGTACCCCAGCGCGTCCCGCACCTTCGCGGCTATTTCCTCAAACCGCGACGGATCGGATGCGTTGAACTCAAGGAACGGCACGCGGAAAAGGCCCCCGATTCCGGCGGCCAGCCGCTTTGACACGGGTTTATCCAGGCACATTGCGGAGCTTAGCATACCGGAGCCGACGCAGGGCAAGCCCGCCAGCTCACATAACCCCTGTATGGTGCCGTCCTCGCCGTATTCGCCGTGCAGCGCGGGAAAGACCGCATCGGCAGGGACCGGCGTAAAACCGTAGTTCGCCAGCATAAAACCGTTGCCGGGATTTACCGCGACCGGGGCGCCGGTATGCTCCAATGTATCAAGGCCTGAGGCGTTTTCATGCAGAAGCCACTGCCCGTCTTTTGTTATATAAACCGGTAAAACCTCGTATTTATCCCGCGATTCCAAAAGAGCCGCTATAATAGCCCTCCCGGATTGTATGGAGACCTCGTGCTCGGCGCCGCGCCCGCCTAACAGCACGGCAACTTTCGTCCTGTCATCATTCGGTTTATTCATGATTTAACAACTCCATCCGTTAAGCATATGAGTAGATCCTTTACTATTGTATTTATCCGGCTTATTTCAGTTGACAAAAGGGTGCCGTAAAAGTATTATAAAGGTATTATAAATCATGCGGAAATAAATGGGAACAATTAATTGGATCGGCGGTAGTTTATCCTTATGACGGGACAAAAAAACAAAAGTCCTACCTTGCAAAAACAGATATTCCGGGCCACGATGTTTACAATAATTGTGGTGGTGCTTAGCCTCGCGGCAAGCCTTGTCGCCACCGGAACCATCGGGAAGCTTGACGAAATCGCATTTGAATCCGTAATAAACATGAACGCGGGCAACGCGTCGCTGGCGGAAAACACATTGATGCATCACAGCCGCGCTTTATGGGGTGTGCGGAGCAATATACAAATCAAGCTGAACAGCCTTCTGACTGCCAATAATATGGACGTTTCGTGCCTGTGGGAGAACCCCGGGCTGATTGACGAGCTTTTCAACCGCGTCTTTGATGATATGGACCGTTTTTTAGCGACAAACGATGTATCCGGCGCGTTTTTTATCCTGACCGCCCCTTCGCGTGACGGGGCGGCGGGCAGATACCCGGCCCTTTACCTGCGAACGCCGAACCTGGGCCCCTATGTGCACGGAAGAGATCCCATGGCTTTGCTGTGGGGGTATCCCCAGCTCAACAGCTTGAGCGGGCGCAGCATTACGGTTGACCACAGCTGGAGCATGGAGTTTTCGCTATCCGGCAATGAACGCGATGATTTTTTTCTTATGCCTCTGGAGGCGTTTTCGGCTTTACCCGACGCCAGCGCGGCGAACCTCGGGTACTGGAGCCTAAGCAAATGTTTTGCGCAGGACAGCGGGCAGACCTTATTCTACACCGTACCCATCTCGGCGAGAACGGGTGAGGCAGCCGGCGTTCTGGGGTTCGAGCTGGACAAAAGACATTTGAACATGCTGGTATACGGCGGCGATATACCCTTTGACAACGGTTTTTACGCCATAGGGAAATTTACGGGATACGGCATAGACGGCGCATCGCTTACAGCCGGGAGCGCCGCGCCCGCGGCGTTCCTGCGGAATATCCCGGATATCCTGAATTCCAACCCCGTAGGCTCCTCAGGCGGGACCCTGAGGCAGACAACCGTCGGCTCCCAGCAGATGGTGTTTTCGCACATGCCGCTTAACCTGACCGGCCCCAGCTCGTATTTCACCAATGATATTTATATGTTCTCCTTTGCCGACAGGGCCGAGGTTATGGCAAGCTCAAGGAATACGCTGAATATGCTGGCTTTGGCTCTGCTGATCTCGATGACCGCGGCGCTCCTGGCCTCGTACCTTATCAGCCGGTATGACGCGGGAAAGATCAAGAAAGCCGTAAACATCGTAAAAGAAATGAGCGGCCTGACCGACGTGCCCAGCTTTCCCAAAACAAATATCCGCGAGATAGACTCCCTGCTGTCCACAATAGAGCATATGAGCGCGGATATCGCCCACCAGGCGTCGAAGATGTCTTCCATCATCGACCTTATGGGCCTCGGCATAGGCGTTTTTGAGGTCTCAAAGGCCACGGGCATGGTATTCTTAACGAAATCCATGTACAGGCTGATTGATATCCCGTGCCCCGATGACGTCTGGCAGCCGCAATTCATACCGCTGCGCAGGCTTGAGGCCTTCTTGCCGCAATACAGGCAGGCAATGAACGAGGGTCTGACGGAGATGCTGTTCCAGGTCACGCGCGCCAATGGCACATATTGGCTGGACATGCGCCTTAACGTACAGGAGTGGGACGAGAATACATTAATTTACGGCGCTATAACCGATGTTACGGACAGGGTGCGCGAAAAGGAACGTTTGATTTACGAAAGCACATATGACATGCTGACAAAGCTTTTGAACAGAACATCCTACCTCAAAAAGATACGCTCTTACATCGAAGCCGAACCGGATAAGGCCGGCGTTTTGGCTTTTATTGACCTGGATAAGCTGAAACGCCTGAACGATACATTCGGGCACAACGACGGCGACCAATACATCATGCTGGCGGGCAAGGCGTTCTCCGTGTTTGACCATATAGGCGGCGTTGCCGCGCGTATCGCGGGGGACGAGTTTGTTCTGTACCTGCACGGCGGGGACAGCCGCGAAGAGATGAGGGACAGGATGGTGAACCAGCTTGAAAGGGCCAAGAACAGAAAGGTGGAGCTTGCCGACGGGACAATAGTTGAGCTGCAGTTTTCCGCGGGCCTGGCGTTTTATCCATATGATTCCAACGACGCGGAGTCCTTGGTCAAATACGCCGATTTCGCCATGTACGAGGTCAAGCAGAGCGCAAGGGGCAGCATTTTTGAATTCGACCGCACACGCTACGACCGCAGCGGAACGCATACCAACAACGTTTCCTATCTCTCCGCCCTGTTGATGGGGCGCGAGGTGCGCTACGCCTTCCAGCCCATCGTCGATCTCAGGACAGGCCGGATTACATCCTACGAAGCCATCATGCGGCCCGCCGCGCAGATCACATACACGCCTTACGAAATTCTTGACCAGGCCAAAAACGAGGGCAAGCTTTACGAGCTTGAGCTGTTCCTGTTTGAAAATTTCTGCAAGTGGACGCATTACAACCTGAAACGCCTCAGCGGCTACGCCATAACGTTCAACACCATCTATGACCAATACCTCATTGACGGGGACTTTTTCACGCATCTGCACCAGCTTGGCGAGGCGGATGATAACAGCGTAACCATTGTTATGGAGGTCTCGTCAAGCCGTTATACCGACACGGCCTTGCAAAAGCGCAAAATAGACCGCGCGCGCCGCAACGGCATCCGTATCTCAATGGACGACTATAGCTGCACCGAATCGGAAAAACAGCGCGTTTCCGAATTGAATCCGGATTTCCTCAAACTGTCCCCGGAAATCGTGCGCGGCATCCACAAAGACGGCGGCAACAGCGCAAAAGCCCTGGAAGCCGTTGAGCTGGCCCGCCTTCACGGCGCCAAGGTCATAGCGGAGGGCGTGGAAACCGCGCAGGAATTGTGCGCCCTGATCGAGTTGGGCGTAGATTACGGGCAGGGGTTCTATTTCTGCCCGCCGGAATTCAGGCTTCTGGACACCCTCCCCGCTCACATTGCCGCGGAGATTCTGCAAAATCAAATAAAGTAAAAAATGATTGCCATAAGCTTCATATTCGTTGTATAATTAGTATGACAATCTTGTCATTTTTTTGCAGAAGCCTGACAAACAATAATAAAACGAAAGCCATCTTTAAGGAGGATTTAAATGCTGCCAATAATTGGCATAACATCATCCGCAGCCGATAAAACCCTTACGTCGGTGCAAAAAACATATGTAAACGCCGTGGCGGCGGCAGGGGGCATTCCCGTTGTGCTGCCAAATAAGCCGGGTTTTGAGAATGAATACCTTGCCGCCTGCAACGGCCTGCTCTTCAGCGGCGGCGGCGATGTACAGGCTAAATATTTCAGTCAGGATAACCATGAGAAAGTGTCCGGTATATCCGAGGAGCGAGATATGTTCGAGATTACGCTGGCAAGGCTCGCTTTCGAGGCGAAGAAGCCGCTGCTGGGCATCTGCCGGGGTGAGCAGGTCATCAACGTAGCCTTGGGCGGAAATCTCATCCAGCATATAGACGGCCACGACCAAAAAGACGCCAGAAGCACCGCAACGCACAGCATTGACATAACGGACGGGACTAAACTGCGCAAATGGCTTGGACAGAGCTCCGTCCGGGTTAACAGCTTCCACCACCAGCTTGCGGATAAGCTGGCCCCCGGTTTTATCGTTACGGCGCGTTCCGCCGAAGGTTTCACAGAAGCTTATGAATACAGCGGGGATTGGTTCTGCGCCTGTTACCAATGGCATCCCGAGGCTATGCTGGAATCCCCGGAGCACGCGTTGATGATTGAATTATTCAGGCCTTTTATCGAGGCTTGTAAATAATAAACATTTTTTAGAAGTTGGCTGAGTATAAGGAGGGTTATCATGAATTATCTGTACGACGAACTGTCTGTAGGCCAAAAGGCATCTTTCAGCAAGACCGTCACGGAGACGGACGTATACCTTTTCGCGGGGATTTCGGGCGACATAAACCCGGCTCACCTCAGTGAGGAATACGCGAAGAACACATTCTTCAAAACAAGGATAGCCCACGGGCTGATATCGGCGGGACTTGTGTCGGGCGTGCTCGGCAATATTATGCCGGGCCACGGCACTATCTGGATTTCCCAGCAGCTTAATTTTATGGCTCCGGTTAAATTTGGGGATACTATTACCGCCGTTGTCGAGATTGCGGAAAAGCTTGAAAAGTCGAAAATTAAAATCAAAGCCGCCTGCGTAAATCAAGACGGCGTTACAGTCCTTGAAGGGGAAGGAATCATCAGCCCGCCAAGAGTAAAAGTTGAATAGGAGCCTTTAAATGAGCAAGGTGTATATTGTGGGAGCGGCAAGAACCGCAATCGGGTCAATGGGCGGAGCGCTGATGAACGTCCCGGCGCCGAAGCTGGGAGCCGTGGCAATAGCAGAAGCCGTAAAACGCGCGGGGCTTACCCCCGCCGACGTGGACGAAGTTATAATGGGCGCGGTGCTGACCGCCGGGTTCGGGCAGAACGTGGCAAGACAGGCCGCCCTTCAAGCCGGGATTGGCGAAAACGTATGCGCAACGGTGGTCAACATGCTGTGCGGGTCGGGCTTAAAGTCGCTTACCCTGGGGCGGCAGAGCATTATAGCCGGTGACAATGACATCGTGGCCGCCGGCGGCATGGAAAGCATGAGCAAAGCGCCTTACGCCCTGTTGGACGCGCGTTTCGGCTACAAGCTTTTCAACGGCGCGGTTGTTGACACAATGATCAACGACGGCTTGCTCTGCGCCATGAATCACATCCATATGGGCATTACGGCGGAAAACCTTGCGGAAAAATACGGCATTTCCCGCCTTGAGCAGGACATATACGCGGTGGAAAGCCAGCGCAAAACAGCCGACGCCGTTACATCCGGGCGTTTTAACGACGAGATCGTACCGGTGGAGATTACGGTAAATAAGGAAACCGTCCAATTCAAAACCGACGAATTCCCGCGCCCCGATACCAACATCGAAAAGATCGCCCGGCTGCGCCCCGCCTTTAAAGAGGGCGGCACGGTTACGGCGGGCAATTCCTCCGGCATCAACGACGGCGCGGCGGCTCTGATGCTCGCTTCCGAAGCCGCAGTCGAAAAGCGCGGTCTTAAACCGCTGGCGGTGATAAAAGCCATGGGACAAGCCGGCGTGGACCCCGCAATTATGGGAATCGGCCCCGTCCAAGCCGTCAAGAACGCCCTCGCGGCGGCAAACTGGAGCATGGACGAGGTTGAGCTGATTGAGACCAACGAAGCATTCGCGGCGCAGTCGCTTTCCGTCGCGAAAGAGCTTAAATTAAACATGGACATAGTAAACGTAAACGGCGGCGCAATCGCTCTGGGCCACCCCATCGGAGCCAGCGGCGCGCGGATCCTCGTAACGCTTTTATACGAAATGGAAAAGCGCGGCGTACGGAAGGGGCTGGCCGCACTGTGCATCGGCGGCGGTATGGGTATAGCCGTGGCGGTGGAGAGGGAAAGTTAAAAGGTAATAAGCAAAAAGTAAAAGAGAGGGGTGTAGACATGAGGGTATTCATAGCGGGCGCGGGAACCATGGGCGCGGGCATCGCGCAGGTTTTCGCCCAGTCCGGGCATACGGCGGTTTTATATGATATTTCGGATGAGATAGCGGCAAAGGGCGTCGCGGGGCTGGACAAGGGCCTTTCAAAGCTGGTTGAAAAAGGCAAGATTGAAGCGGGTAAAAAAAGCGAAATTATGGGGCGTATAAGCGGTACAGCCGATTTATCGTCTGCGGCGGATTGTGATTTAGCTGTTGAGGCTGTAATTGAAAACCCGGCTATTAAAAAAGAACTGTTCGGCAAACTTGATAAGATTTGTAAGCCTGACACCATTCTCGCGTCGAATACATCGTCCATTTCGATAACCGAGCTTGCTCAGGCCGTAAGCCGCCCGGACAAGGTTATCGGTATGCATTTCTTCAACCCGGCGGCTGTTATGAAGCTTGTCGAGGTTATCCGCGGGTTCCTGACATCCGACGAGACATTTGAAAGGGTTGTTGAACTTTCGAGGGAAATCGGCAAGGAGCCTGTTGAGGTAAAGGAAGCGCCGGGTTTTGTCGTGAACAAGATTCTTGTGCCGATGATTAACGAGGCCATTTGCGTGCTGGAGCAGGGCGTGGCCTCCGCCGCGGACATCGACAAGGCGATGACGCTGGGCGCGAACCATCCCATCGGGCCGCTGGCGCTGTCCGACCTCATCGGCAACGACGTTGTGCTGTTTATTATGGACACCTTGCTTACGGAAACCGGGGACACCAAATACCGCGCCAGCACGCTGCTCCGCAAAATGGTAAGGGCGGGCAGGCTGGGTAAAAAGACCGGAGAAGGCTTTTTCAGCTATGCAAAATGATTTGTTCAGCCTTTGCCGTCCGTATCCGGTCGTTTCGCTGGTCGGATTGTCGAAATCGGCCGGTAAAACCACTGTTTTAAAGCATTTGATCCACGCATATAAACGATATACCAAAAGCAATGCCCAAGCCCTGCCCCCGTTAGCCGTTACATCCGTCGGGCAGGGCGGCGTTTTTCCCGAAATCCGCATATACAAAGGGATGTACGCCGCAACAGCCGCCGGGGTACTGAGGGATTGCGATTTCACCAGGCGCATCGTCCATACGACGGGCATCTCCACGCCTTTGGGCGAGGTTATCGTAGCGGAAGCCCTGTCCGACGGGCGCGTAAGCCTTGCCGGGCCGTCCGTCAACAGCCAGCTGGGTGAACTATGCCGCTACATGCGCGCGGAAATCGGAGCGGGCCAAATTTTGGTTGACGGCTCAGGCGACAGGCGCACATTCGCCCAAGCTTCCGGAGGGGTCATTTTATGCGCCGGGGCCGCGCTTAACCGCGATATAAACGCGGTAGCCGCCGAATGCGCGCATATCTGCCGTTTAATGAATCTGCCGCTGGAGGCGGAATGCAGAGAAGACGCGGTTATACGTCGGATAAGCGGCGCGCTGACGGACGAAATCCTTGGGGAAATCACAGACTGCGCCGATATTAAAATAACGGCGGTAATTGCAGCCGATATGTCAAAAATCTTCGTAAAATCCGCCGTTCTGGACAGATTTCTGCACAGGGGCGGAAAGATTTATGTTAACAAGCCGGCTGATTTAATCGCGGCGGCCCTCAACCCAACCGCCCCCGGTCTCGGCTATGCCTTTGACCGGGCTGAGTTTCTCGCGGCGGTTCGTGACAGGGTATCTGTCCCTGTCTTTGATGTGGAGGAACATGAAACGGTTTACGGATAAACAACTGCGCACGGTTGGAGCGGCGTACGCGCTGAATAAGCTTACCCCCGTCACGCCATACGGAAGGGACGCGGCAAGGCATATTGCGCCGTTTTTAAAGGCTCAGGCGGGCGCACTTGCGATAGAATTGGAAAATGTGGAGCGCGCGGCTTTTTCCGGCGCGGATAATTCAGCCTTCACCAGAATATTACCGAAATTCCGCGATATCAGGGGTTCGGTAAAAAAGCTGACCGGTGAAGAAGGCAAAGCGCTGGGTGAGGTGGAGCTGTTTGAGGTTAAATCCTTTCTGCTTGCCCTTAGCGAGTTGGCGGAGGCGTACGCGCGCTTTAACGGATCCGCCGGGCTTACAGGCATAGGGATTGCTCCCATGGAGGACGCGCTGCTGGTACTGGACCCGGAAAGGACGCGCCTGCGTAGTTTTTATGTCAATGAAAAATATTCGGAAAAGCTTCGTATAATACGTGAGAAAAAACTGATAATCGATGCCGGGTTAAACGCCGTGAATAACGCGGAAACCCTAAAAGAGCTGGAGCGCGAACGCCTGAAAATTGTGGCTGAGGAGGAGGAAGAGGAGCTGGCGGTGCGTACCGCGCTTACGTTTAGGCTTGCAACGCACAAAATGGATTTCGACGTGAATATCGATGCCCTGGCAAGGCTGGATCTGACCTTGGCAAAGGCTTCTCTGGCACGTGAATACGGCTGCGTAAAAGCGTCGATTACCGAAAATACAATAATGCTGAAAGACGTTTACAGCCCGGAAGCGGACGCCGCCCTGAAAGAACGCGGCGGGCGCGTTACACCCGTAAGCTTGAGCCTCGCGCCCGGAACGGCTGTTTTAACCGGCGCGAACATGGGGGGCAAGAGCGTCGCGCTCAAAACCGTTGCGCTTAACTGCTACCTGTTCCAATGCGGTTTTTTGGTGTTTGCCGCCGAAGCCGGGCTGCCTTTATTTGACAATATCGACTTTATCTTTGACGATGAGCAGAGCGTCTACTCCGGCCTGTCCAGCTTCGGCGCGGAAATGTCCAATGTTAACGCCTTGCTTGAACGCGCTTTGAACGGCTTCTCCCTCATCATCCTGGACGAACCGGCAAGGGGCACGAACCCCCGCGAGGGCCGCGCCATAGCGGCGGGGCTGGCCGCGTGTTTAAACGGGCTGTCATCCATATCCATCCTTTCCACCCATTATGACAATGTGGCTAAAGAAGAATATAATTGCTACATGGCGGCGGGATTGAAAAAAGAACTCCTGGCCGCGCTGGAATCCGATAAAAAACGTTTATCGCCGGAAATGATACCGGGGCTGATGGATTACAGGCTGATCAAGGCGCAGCCGGCGGATTCCGTGCCGAACGACGCCCTTGGCATTTGCAAGCTGCTGGGAGTCTGTCCATCTTTGCTTAATTTAGTCGAAAAATTCCTCTGACATAAGATATTGCGCGGAATGCTCCGCTGTGGTATAATTACTATGCAATTTTCCGATGAATAAAAACGGTGATATTTTATGCGAGGATTCGGCGGTTTTGCGGAGATGTCCGTACAGGATAAAACAAGGCGCATAGCCAGTATGCTCCTTGTTTTGTATGTTGCCGTAACTATAACGTTAAGCCTTGCGATAGATACATACAGCCATCTTCTTATCCCCAGGGCCGTCGGGGGGGCGGCTATGGTCGCAGCTGTTTTGCCCTATGCAATCAGTAAGCGTTTTAGCGGCAGGATAGGCACTGTGATGACCTCCGTCGTGCTTTCGCTTATCCACTCAATAATGTGCGCCGCAGGCGGCGGGGATCACTCGTACTTCCTGTTCCAAATCGGCCTGGTAGGCTTTTGCCTGGTTCATTTGGACCTCAAGACCCTTGCGATGTACATAGGCTTTTCCAATATCATTGTATTTACGTTTGTTGTGATATTAGGCTTCCCCATGCTTGGCGAAGGTTATGGTTTCCGGGATTATGCCGGTAATATTATAGCCTTTGTATTTCTTAGCCTGGTTTTTGTTTCCGTTGGTATCAGATTAGTGGCAAAAAGTGAAAAATACCACGAGGGCAGCCTGACCTGCGATATGATTATGGCTAAAATCCCTACTTTCCTTGCCATAACCAACGACAAGGGCGAAGTGTCGCATATGAGCGCGGCTATGATCGAATCACTGGGGCTTGAAGATGAAAGTCAGATTTTAGGCCGTCCTCTGCCGGATTTGTTTAAGTTTCAGGAGCTGAAGGACGCGGTTCGGCAGCTTTCACCGGAGGACGGCTATGTGGAGAAAAATTTCCACGTGCCGATGGACGATGAAATGAGCTGGCTGATGATGCGCTCCTCTTTGGTGGGGAAACATACGGCGGCGCGGTTTTTCGAATGGGTAGACATAACGCCGCTGGTTGAGGCCAGGAATCTGGCTGAGGCGGCGGACAAGGCAAAGAGCGACTTCCTTGCGAAAATGAGCCATGAAATACGCACGCCCATGAACGCTATAATGGGCATGAGCGAGTTGATCCTGCGCAAGGATATCTCCCGCGATCTTTACGAAAAAGCCATAGGCATAAAAAGCGCCAGCGTTAATTTGCTTTCTATAATCAACGATGTTCTGGACTTTTCCAAATTGGAATCAGGCGGCTACGAAATAATGGAAGGCGAATATGAGCTATCCGCTCTTATAAACGACGTCGCGAACATCATGCGTATGCGCCTGACCGAAAAGCCCGTCCTGTTTACGACAAACATCGACAGCCGTCTGCCCGGCGTACTGTGGGGCGACGAGGTGCGTATCCGGCAGATACTCCTCAACCTTTTGGCTAACGCGGTCAAATATACGCAGGAAGGCCATATATCGCTGGATATCACGGGCGAAGCGGAGGGGAACAGCGTCTTGCTGACCGCGGTGATTGAGGACACCGGCATTGGTATAAGGGAAGAGGATCTTGGCAAGCTCTTTCAGGATTTCGTGCAGCTTGACGTGAACAGGAACAGGGACATCGAGGGTACCGGCCTGGGCCTTGTTATAACGCGTAGCCTGTGCGTCGCGATGGGCGGCGATATCACGGTTAAGAGTACATACGGCAAGGGCAGCGCGTTTACCATGACCCTGCCGCAAAAGATAAAGGAACACAAGCCCTTCGCCGAGGTAATAAACCCGACAAAGGTTCTGTTCTACGAAACGCGCCGCGTCTACCGCGAATCCGTCGTCAGAAGCTTTGAGGATTTAGGCGTCGAATACAAATGCGCGGATAATATTTCGCAGCTTATAGAAAATCTTTCGAAGTATCCGCATATATTTACACCGTCCTTTGTTTACGAACGTATCGCGCCGATAATAAAAAATATAGAAAATCCGCCAAACCTGACGCTTCTGACCGATATCACGGAAACAATGGCGGCGCAGGACGCGCGTATGCTTATAATGCCGGCCCATACGCTGACCATCTCGAATGTGCTCAATAATATCCAGGACGGCATTTCGTACGTGATGGAAGCGGATTTTACCGCCCCTGAGGCGAAGATCCTGATAGTTGACGATGTCAAGGCCAACCTTGAGGTTATGGAGGGCCTGCTGTCGCCCTACGAAATGCAGGTAACGCTGTGCCAGCACGGCCCCGACGCCGTGGGGCTTATCTCCACAACACAATTCGACATGGTGTTTATGGACCACATGATGCCGGAAATGGACGGTATCGAGGCTACGAAGCTTATCCGGGCCAACACCGGGGAATACTACGAAAAGCTTCCCATCATAGCCCTAACCGCAAACGCCGCGGCGGGCGGGCGGGAGCGGTTTATTGACGAAGGCATGAACGATTACCTTGCGAAACCCATAGAAACGGTGAAGCTGGGCGCTATTCTGGACAGATGGATTCCGCGCGCGAAACGCCGCAAGCCGGCGGAAGTCAGGCACAGCGCCTCCGCTGAGGGTATGGCGGCGGCGCTGACGGATATCCCCGAGCTTTCGGTTGACAAGGCGCTTCTTATGGTAAACGGCTCCAAGGAGACCTACGAACGTATTGTCAAAGTAGCCGTGCGGCTTTTGCCGGAAAATATCGAGGAAATAAATAACACCCTTGCCACGGACCTAAAGCTCTACGCCGTCGGGATACATGGCATAAAGGGCGTGCTGAACAACATAGGGGCATATGGGCTTGGCGAAATCGCGTATAAGCTGGAAATCCTGGCAAATGACGGCGAAGGCGAAGCCTGCGCCGAGCTGCACCGTTCCTTCGCGGGTGCGCTTACGCACTTTGTTGAAAGGGTAATGGCGGTTTTCAACAACGCCGATACGCACAAACGCAGGGCGGACGGTACGGGCGCGCTTTCCGCCAGCATGTCCGCGCTGGAGATGGCCTGCGAGTTCTTTGACAGCGCTCTGGCTCTGGAAACGCTGGACCCGCTGATAAAAACGGATTTTGGCGGGGACATTAACCGTATGGTGGCGGATATGGTGAGCGCTTTCGAGCGGTTTGATTTTGACAACGCCGGCAGATTAATAGATGATTTGAAAGGAACGCTTAGCGCATGAACGCTGTAGGTACCGCAACGGCAAGAAAAAAAATAGTTTTGGTTGACGACCAGATAACCAACCTGAACATCGGCAGAAACGTCCTGTCTCATATATATGATGTGTTTACCGTGCCATCGGGCGAGAAGCTGCTTCTTTTGATGCAGAAAATTACGCCGGACATGATTTTGCTGGATGTTGAGATGCCGGTTATGAGCGGCTATGACGTAATGAAAATAATCAAGAGCCTCCCGGATTTTAACCATATCCCGGTGGTGTTTGTCACGGCGAAATCCGACCTTGGAAGCGAGCTTGAGGGGTTTTCACTGGGCGCGGTGGACTATATCTACAAGCCCTATTCCCCGCCGCTGCTGCTGAAGCGTATCGAAGCGCACCTGCTGGTGGACGAACAGCGCAAGGAACTGCTGGATCTGAACAACAACCTTGAGGAAATGGTGACAAAGAAAACGCAATCCGTTTTAGAGCTGCAAAACGCGGTGCTTGAAACGATGGCGGAGCTGGTTGAATGGCGCGACAACGAAACCGGCGGGCATATAGACCGTACGCAGAAGTATATGAGGCTGCTGGTTGACGGATTGATTGAAAGCGGCCTGTACAGCGAGGAAACATCCGCATGGGATGTCGATTTGCTCGTCCTGTCCGCACAGCTCCACGATGTAGGTAAAATAAGCATAAGCGACAATATATTGACAAAAACCGAACGCCTGAGCCAGCAAGAGTTTGAGCTGATGAAGAAACACGCCGCCTTCGGGGGGCAGGTTATAAATAAAATACAGTCAAAAACAAGCGAGCAGGCCTTCCTGAACTACGCCAAGGTTTTAGCCGAGGGGCATCACGAGCGCTGGGACGGCAAAGGCTATCCCAACGGCTTATCCGGTACGGATATCCCGCTGCCGGCGCGTCTCCTGGCTATTGTAGACGTATACGACGCCCTGATCTCGCAGCGGGTATACAAGGCCGCCTATTCCCACGAAAAGGCCGTTGAAATAATAAAAGAAGGGCGCGGGACGCAATTCGACCCGCATTTGGTAAACCTGTTTCTCTCTATGGAGGATAGGTTCAAGCATGTGTAGGGACGAACCTTGTGCCGGACCGGATTATGCCGATATAATTAACATGAAGGATTCAAATATATAGCACGGACGCAGGACTCTGGAGGCAGCAGTCAATGACAAACGGTATTTGTATCAGCAGTTTAGGGAATGCCCATGTAAAATGGGCGTCACAGAGAAACTCAGCGTCACCGCCGAAATCAGGCAGCTCGTTCGGGGCGGCGCTTGCCGGATCCAACGCAAGCCAACGCGAAATAAGGCCGCTTGGTTCTATGAACCCCCTGTTTTATCCCACGAAACTGAACAGTCATAATATTCCGACGCCGGCGGAGGAATTTTGGCCGAAGGAAATACCCTATTTACTTGAGGAGTACGGACCGGAATTTTACATGGTCGATTTAAAAACCTATTATGCGCAAATGGTTGAATTGGGCATATTCACGCAGGAGTACGCCGATTGGATGCTTGATCTGAATGAAATTGAAGAGCAAAAGACAGCCGGCGCAAGCAGCCGTTTTAACGGGACGGTGCAGGCTTCATACGGGGGATATGTTCCCTATGAATTTTCCATTTTTTTCATTAAAGGCAACGACGGAAAAGATAAAATAGTGGGTTTGTTCGGGAATGGGCATGAATTCGTCATTGATGTGCCCGAGGGCTTTGATGTGCATGATTTTGGAAATTTTATGAATGACCGGGATAACATACTCAAATTCTATGCCAAATACGACTTCAATAACATCCATTATGAGCCCTCCGAGTTAAAAGAAGATTTACGAAGAATTCTTATTGGAAATGTTTGCGTAACAGTCTGCAACGCGGGGGCGGGTCTCATGCCTGCCCCTGCGAACACTATATAGATGTAGAGGGTGGTTAAGTGATTTTTCAAGAAAAGCATGAGCTTATACGTAAGCTTGCCAAGGGCTTCGCTGACCGCGAGCTGACCTCCGAGGTGCTTGACGAGGCGGAGGAAAGAGGTTATTTTGACCGGGCGTTGTTGGACAAGATGGGTAAGATTGGGTTTTTTGGCATTAAAACGCCGAAGGAACTGGGCGGGCAGGGTTCGGACTGTTTGGCCTATGTTATCGCCACGGAAGAAATGTGCCGGGCCAGCGCGGCTTTCGGGCTGTACATCTCCACACAGAATTCCCTTGTCAGTATGCCAATCATGATTTCGGGCAGCAGGGAGCAAAAGGAGAAATACATGCCGCCTATCTCATCCGGCGAATACATCGGCGCATTCGGCCTGACCGAACCCGGCGCGGGCAGTGACGCGGGCGGTATGACCACAAGGGCCGTCCTTGACGGGGATTACTATATCCTAAGCGGGCGCAAGACATTTATCACAGGCGCGCCTACGGCCGATATCGCGATTATTTACGCAAAGACCGACCCGGACAAGGGTTTGCGCGGCATCTCCACCTTTGTAATGGATATGCGCGCCCCCGGCGTTTCTTTGGGGAAACCGGAAAACAAGCTGGGCATCCGCGGCTGCCCGACAAGCGATATTATCATGGAAAACGTACGGGTTCATAAAAGCGGCCTGCTGGGTGATTTGGGCAGGGGATTTGCCAACGCCATGGGAACGCTGGATATCGGGCGCATAGGCATCGCGGCCCAAGCCATCGGCATAGGACAAGCCTGCTTGGATGAATCCGTTAAATACGCCAACGAACGCAAGCAGTTCGGCAAGCGCATAGGCGAGTTCCAAGGCGTTAGCTTCAAGCTCGCCGATATGTACGCGAAGCTTCAGGCCGCGAAAGAGCTTACTTATCAGGCCGCCCTGCTGGTTGACGCGGGCGTTACGGGCGGGCAGATATCCCTTGCCGCCTCCACCTGCAAGCTCTATTCCGCCGAGGCGGTAAACCAGATCGCCTACGACGCCATCCAGATCCACGGCGGCTACGGCTTTATGAAGGACTACCGCGTTGAACGCCTGTACCGCGACGCGCGCATACTGCCGATTTACGAGGGCACAAGCGAAGTGCAGAAAATGGTTATGGCAGCGCAACTGCTGAAGAGATAAAGGAGTTTTATATATGAAGATAATCGTGTGCGCCAAGCAGGTGCCGGATACTAACGAGGTTAAGATCGATCCCGTAAAGGGGACATTGATACGCGAGGGAGTTCCGTCGATATTGAACCCAGACGACGCGAACGCGCTGGAAGCCGCCCTCTCCCTGAAAGACACTTACGGCGGGGAAGTGCATGTAATTTCCATGGGGCCGGGTCAGGCGAAGTATATGCTGCGCGAGTGCCTTGCCATGGGCGCCGATGACGCCGTCCTGCTGTCCAGCCGCGTTTTCGGCGGGGCGGACACATATGTCACGGCGAATACGGTTGCCGAGGGTATTAAAAAAATCGGCGGCTTTGATATCATCTTTGCCGGGCGCCAGGCCATAGACGGCGACACCGCGCAGGTCGGCCCGCAGATAGCCGGAAGGCTGGGGCTTCCCGTCGTGACATATGTGCAGGCGATCCGTGAGGTTAAGGAAAAAAGCGTCATCGTGGAGCGGCAGATGGAGGACGGCTACGAGGTTATTGAGATTCCCCTGCCCTGCGTGCTTACGGCTGTGAAGGAGCTTAACAGCCCGCGTTACATGACACTTATGGGCATTGAGGACGCGTATGCCAGAGAAATTACGGTATGGGACGAAAAGGATTTAAACATAGAGCCCGAGAAATGCGGCTTGAAAGCAAGCCCGACCAAGGTGTGGAAGAGTTTTACGCCGCCGCCCAAGGGTAAGGGGCAGATGCTTGGGGGCAGCGCCGGGGACGCCGCCGCCGCGCTGATTGACGCGCTTAATCATAAGAATATGCTGAAGAAGGAGGGCTAAGGTTATGGCGATTAATGAATATCGCGGTGTGTGGGTTTTTGCGGAGAGCCGCGGCGGAAAGCTTATGCCCGTGGTCATGGAGCTTTTGGGCGAAGGCCGTAAGCTGGCCGAAGCGGCCGGGACGAGCCTTGGAACCGTGCTTTGCGGCGAAAATGTGGAGCATTTGATACAGGAATTATTTGAACTGGGCGCGGACACCGTATACGCCGCCGACGCCCCGGAATTAAAGAATTATACCAACGACGCGTACACAAAGGTTATGGCGGACGCGGCGGCGAAATATAAGCCCGAGATTATCCTGATGGGCGCGACGCACATCGGGCGCGACCTTGCGCCTTGCGTGGGGTTAAGGCTGGGCGCGGGGCTTACGGCGGATTGCACAAAGCTTGAGATAGACCCGGAGGATAAAAAACTGCTGCAAACCCGCCCCGCTTTTGGCGGAAACCTTATGGCGACAATCATTACGCCGGACAACCGCCCGCAAATGGCGACCGTTCGCCCAGGCGTAATGGAAAAAGCCGAAAGAACGCCCGGCAGAAAAGGCGAGCTGGTAAAGCTTGACATATCCCTCACCGAAAACGACGCGCGCCAGAAAATATTGGAAATAGTAAAAACCGTGCACGAAGCCGTTTCCCTAACCGACGCCGATGTCATAGTCTCCGGCGGCGGCGGGCTTGGAGGCCCTCATGGATTTGAGCTGATCGGCAAGCTGGCGAAAACCTTCGGCGGCTTGGTAGGCTCCAGCCGCGCCGCGGTTGACGCGGGCTGGATATCCAAAAACCACCAGGTAGGCCAGACCGGCACAACGGTAAAACCCAAAATCTACATCGCATGCGGCATTTCCGGCGCGATCCAGCATCTGGCGGGTATGCAGAACGCCGACTGCATTATCGCCATAAACAAAGATGAAAACGCGCCTATATTTGAAGTGGCGGATTATGGCATAGTGGGGGATTTGTACACGGTCATCCCGGCTATTATCGAGGCTTACGAAAAGGCGTAAACACCGAAATTTAACTATTCCAATACACCCGGCAAATCCGCGTTCTTCATCGGTTCGGCACGGGTGTATTTTGTTTTTAAGTCTATGCAGCGTTTTTGGCGGCTGGACTCACCAAAGGCCGTCATGATTTCCAATACATGGATTTGCTGCTCGGAGTTGGCGCGGTGGAGCCTCTTTGACTCTATAGCCCTGCACATATCCGCAAGTCCCAGGCCGCGGCTGTTTTCACGGTAGCCGAACATTAGCGGGATTTGGCGGTAGCCGCGGTACAGGCTGATTTCCTCGGGTTTTATGAGGGCGGGGTCAACGCTTGGCAGGTTCGCGGCGTCCTCGCGGCGGTAAAGGAGGATGGGGCCGCCGAAGGTGTTGGGGTCGGGGACGATCATTGTGCCTTCGGTGCCGTAAACCTCAAAACGCGCCTGGGTGGTGTAGTGTACGTCGAACGTCGTGATGACCTGCGCCACCGCGCCGCTTGTGAACTCTATACAGCCGGCGGCGTATGTGTCCTCATCCACGGAGATGATTTCGCCGAAACGCGGCTGCGAGCTGATGGGACGGCTTTTAAAAGAGCGCTTTGTCATGCCCGTGACGCCTTTAGCTTCGCCAAGGAGGTTAAGGAGTCCGGTCAGGTAGTACGGGCCCATGTCCAGCATCGGGCCGCCTCCGCGTTTATAGTAGAATTCCGGGTCGGGATGCCATGTCTCGTGCCCCCTGCAGATCATTGCGCAATCCGCGCCGATAACATCGCCTATAATGCCGCCGTCAATAAGCTTGCGGCAGGTCTGTATGCCCGCTCCCATGAATGTGTCCGGCGCGCCGCCCATTAAAAGGTTTTTTTCCTTCGCAAGCGCAAGCAGCTCCGTCGCTTCCTCCATGCTTACGGATATGGGTTTTTCGGCGTAGACATGCTTGCCGTGGAGCAGTGCCTGCCTGCTGACCCCGTAATGCTCGCCGGGCCTCGTCAGGTTTAAGATAACGCTGACATCCGGGTCGTTAAAGGCTTCGTACATGTCTTTGTAAATCTTAACGGTTTTCCTCGGATTTAATTCGCTGACATAAGCGGCGCCTTTTTCCGCGCGGGAGCCTATGAGGTCGCAAACGCCGATAAGGTTAACGCCGCGGAAAACCTGGGTTATATTTTTCAAGTAAATACCGCTTATATCGCCGGTACCAATCAATGCCACACCAATCATGACAATGCCCCTTTACCTATTTTCTCCCAGTATACAGCTATATTTCCAAAAATGCAAACGGTAAATTCTTTTTGGCGAGGAATGTTTAATTCACTTGCATTTTGTATAAACCTATGTTATTTTAATTTTTATATACACTTGCCGTATAATATTTTCTTCAAATCCATAACTGGGGTGGGGTAAATGAGGAACCTGATCATCAACCTGAGCGAGAATTGCGTCGGATGCAACCGCTGCGTTAGAGTATGCCCTATTGACGAAGCAAATATCTCCAGGCTAATCGGCGGAGATGTCAAAGTCGAGGTGGACAGCAGCAAATGTATAAGCTGCGGAGCTTGTATCAGCGCGTGCCATCACGGCGCGAGGCAGTACGAGGACGATACGGAGCGATTCTTCAGTGACCTGAAAAGCGGCGTTCCCATCAGCGTCTTTGCCGCGCCGGCTTTTAAAACGAACTTCAATGACTGGGAGCGTATGCTGACATGGCTGCGTCAGCTTGGAGTCAGGGAAATCCACGATGTTTCCCTTGGCGCGGACATCTGCACATGGGCGCATATCAGATATATCCAGAAACACGGCGCAAACCCCATAATCTCACAGCCATGCCCCGCTATTGTGAATTACGTGCTGCTGCATAAAAATGAACTGGTCAAGAAGCTGTCCCCCGTACATTCGCCCATGCTCTGCTCCGCGGTATATATGAAAAAGTACGCCAATGTAAATACCAGAATCGCGGCGCTTTCCCCATGCATCGCGAAAACCCACGAATTCGAGGCCACCGGCCTTGCGGAATACAACGTCACTTTCAAAAAGCTCCAAGAGTATATGGACAGTCACCGCATCAGCCTCCCCGTCCAGTCATCCGGGTTCGACCATTATGACTCAGGATTGGGTTCGCTTTACCCGATGCCCGGAGGGTTGAAGGAAAATGTGGAGTATTACATAGGCAAAGCCCTCCGCATAGATAAATCGGAAGGGCCGGACGTCGTCTATAAAGCCCTGGACGAATATGCCATCCAGCCGGTCAACGCGCTTCCCGCAGTGTTTGACGTACTCAACTGCGCGGAGGGATGCAACCTTGGCACCGGCTGTATCCATAACAAAAACGTGTTTGATATGAACACATCAATGGATTCCGCGCGCAAAAACTCAATCCGCGAGGACAAGAGACAGTATCTGGACGAGCTGTTTGAGGAATTTGACAGAACACTGCGCCTGGAGGATTTCATAAGACATTACAAACCCCTCCCGACCCGCCGTATACAGGTTTCACAGGAAGCCATCAAAAAGATTTACGAAGCGCTTGGCAAGCATGATGAAGCCGGCAGGACGTTCGACTGCGGCGCTTGCGGCTGCGACACTTGCCATGAAATGGTGCTGAGGATAGCGAAGGGGCTTGATATTCCCGGCAACTGCGTTGACAAGGCGCATAAGGACGTTCAGCGCGAACATGCCGAAGCCAAGGCGAATTTGAGCAACTTTGAATATATACTTACCGACACCGCAAATACAAAGGAGCTGACCGAGGGCATCGTATCAAACATAAAGGATATCACCGATGCCATCACCGCGTATAATAAGATGGTCATGGAAATTGAAAAAATAGCGATGCAGATTAATATTATATCGCTGAACGCCTCAATCGAAGCCGCCAGGGCCGGTACGGCGGGGCGCGCGTTCAGCGTTGTGGCGGAGGAGATAAGAACGCTGGCTACCAGATCCGCCGAATCAGCAAAACAGACAAAGGATACCTCCGTTAAGGCAACAGGCGCCATCAGTTCCGTCAACGAGATGATAGTGAAGATCAGCGCCAGCGTAAACGCGTCCTACGACAACATATCAGCCATTGCGGAAAATACCCGGAAGTTCTTTGCGGAGGAAGGTGCCGGATAAAGGGAATTGAATTATTTATTTTTATGTTGACATACCGGGAAAACTGTGTTAGCATAATAAACGATGTGCGGGCATACTGCACCGTACACGCATTTTTATTTATATCCAGGAGGATGCAACATGAAAAAAGGTACCGTGAAATGGTTCAACGCAGAAAAGGGTTTCGGATTTATTTCCGTACAGGGTGAGGACGATGTATTCGTACATTTCTCCGCTATCAACTCCGATGGTTACAAGACGCTTGAAGAAGGCCAGGAGGTCGAGTTTGAAGTCGTAAACGGCGCGAAAGGCCCGCAGGCTTCGAACGTTATCAAGCTCTAAAACAACTATTCGTAAGCTTTAAACCCACGAAATCTATTTCACGTGAAACCTGGTTACGATTTTTTAAGCGCTTTGGAAAACGACACAAAGATATCACGCGTAAATATTTAAATGGTTTTATAGCACACGACCCTCCATGGCGACTACGTCATGGAGTTTTTTATTATACAACCGCATAAGACATAAAAACATAAAAAAAGGCGGAAATCGGATGGAAGCGGTAAGCAAAAATGATGTTGTAACGCTTTCTGTTACGGACATATCGGCGGAAGGCCAGGGTGTGGCTAAGTTTGGCGGGCTTGTCGTCTTTGCGCCGTTTACCGCGCCCGGCGAGGTGGTTGAGGCGCTTATTTTAAAGGTTAACAAGAACCATGCCTTTGCGAAGGTATTGAAAATCATAAAGCCCTCGCCGGAGCGCGCGGAAGCCGGCTGCCCCGTATACGGCAAATGCGGCGGCTGCGCGTTCAGGCATATGAGTTATGACGCCGAGCTTAGGGCCAAGCTGAATATCGCGGCAAGCGCGTTAAAACGCATTGGAGGGACGGATATAAAGCCATGTGGAATAATACCGTCGACCTTGATTTCGGGCTACCGTAACAAAGCGGTTCTGCCCTTTGGCGGCGAATGCGGCGATGTGCGCCTGGGATTTTACGCCGGGCGAAGTCACAGGCTTGTGCCGGCAGAATACTGCGATTTATGCCCCGATATCTTTGCAAGCATTCAAAGGAAAGCGCTTGGTTTTTTGAACGCAAGACGCATACCCGCTTACGGCGAGGAAACGGGAAAAGGGATTCTGCGCCATTTATATTTACGGCGCGGGGAGCGTTCCGGCGAGATAATGGTTTGTTTTGTGATAAATGGGGAATGTTTGAAAGACGGGGATGAGCTTGCCGCGATGCTTGCCGGCGAGTTTCCCGCGGTACGGGGCGTGCTGATCAACACGCACACGGCGCGCGGCAACGCCAACCTTGGAAGCGGCTGGTCCGTGCTGTACGGGCGCGATTATATTATGGACAATATTTGCGGGCTGGAGATGCGGATAAGCGCGGGCGCTTTTTATCAGGTGAACACATCGGCCGCGGAGGAATTGTACGGGGCGGCTTTTGATATGGCTGATTTGGAAGAGAATGAGACCGTTTTGGATTTGTTTTGCGGAGCGGGGGCCATCGGTTTGTTTTTCGCTAAAAAACGCCCGGACATAAACGTTACGGGGGTTGAGATTGATGGGAAAGCGGTTGCGGACGCGCGCGAAAACGCTAAACATAACGCGGTAAATAATATACGGTTTGTTCAGGCCGACCTTGATTTTTCCGGCAATGATATAAGCCGGCTGGTAAGCGGTTTTTCCGCCGTCATCGTTGACCCGCCGAGGAAAGGCCTTGGTAATCATACCGTTTCCGCCATAGCCGCCGCCCATCCGCGCCGTATAGTATATATTTCATGCGACCCGGCGACGCTCTCGCGCGATATTAGCCTGCTGGGCAAATATGGGTATACGGTGATTAAATCGCGGGCGGCGGATCTATTTCCAAGGACACGGCATGTTGAGGTTATCGCCGTATTGAAGCCGGCCGATTGCTAATTTACATTGCAGCAAACCCGGTTACGGCCTTTGTTCTTAGCTTCATAAAGCGCCATATCGGCGGCGGAGATAAATTCGTTTACAGAGCAGCTGTTGCCATGCTCCCGCGTGTTCGCGCCGATGCTGACGGTTACCTTTGTTATTCCGTCGGGGCCGGGGATTTCCATGTCCTCGGCATGTTTGCGCAATTGCTCCGCGACGTCCTTTGCGCCGTCCGCGCATGTGTTGTATAAAAGCACTATAAACTCCTCGCCGCCCCAGCGCGCGGCAAAGTCGCTTGTGCGTTTCAATACCCGGGGGAATATCCCGGCGACGGCCTGCAGCGCGGCGTCCCCCTGCTGGTGTCCATAAGTATCGTTATATATTTTAAAATTATCTATATCAACCACCAGAGCGCTGAGCGGGGTATGCTCACGCGCAGACCTTCCCCATTCTTCCTTCAGCCGTATCTCAAAACTGCGCCTGTTGGGCAGTTCCGTAAGCTGGTCATGCATACTAAGCCGCTCGATTGTCCTAAGCTGCTCAAGCATTCTTATCTGGTTCCTTAACCTAAGCTTCACGATATCGGGGGAAAATGGCTTGGTGATATAATCGGCGGCCCCCAAAGCAAGCGCTTTCTCCTCGTTGTCATCACCATATAGCCCCGTGATAAAAATGACGGGGATGTGCATTGTTTTCTCGGATTTTTTAAGTTCCGTAATTACGGCGTAACCGTCCATATCCAGCATAAGTATGTCCAGCAAAATAACGTCGGGCAGATGCCTTTCAGCGGCTAATATGCCCTCAACCCCGCTTTTTGCCGCATAAACGTTATAATCGGAGTTTAACATCCTCGTAAGGGCCCAAATGGTTGTTTCCTGATCGTCGATAACAAGCACGCTATGTTTCTTACCCATGTTTTACACCTTTACGCTATTTTTTATGCATTCAAGCAGCGCCGACGGCACGAACGGCTTGCTTATAACGTTCACCGCGCCCAATTCCATGGCCTTGTTTATAAGCCCGTCGTCAATCCAGCCTGTAACAAAAAAAACGGGGATACCGCTCCATTCCGGATTCCTCTTCAATTCAACAATAGCTTCAAGCCCGCTCATTTCTGGCATTTCAACATCCAGCAGAATTATATCCGGTTTCTTTTTATTCAAAAGCGCAAACATTTTTTGCGCGGAAGGCATCGTCAGCACACGGTAATCGTTCTCCAGCGCCGACGCGGCTACGGTCAGGTTGGCGTCGTTATCGTCAACAATAAAAACCAATCCCTGCAAGGCAAAACTCCCCCTATCTTCTGTTTGTGTCAAGCTCCCTCAAACGGCGCATCATAATAAAATTCTTCGTATGCATAGCTACTTTTTCACGCAATATCCTGTCGTTGATTGGCTTTACCAGGAAATCGCAGGCCCCGATGGTCATCGCCACGGAAATGTTATCAATCGTAGCCTCGGATGTCAAGTACATTATCGGGGTTTCCGCGTGCACCGGAATTTTCCGTATTACCGGGACAAGGTCAAACCCGTTTATTACGGGCATCATATAGTCCAGCAGAAATAAATCCGGGGTTACAATACCCAGCAGCACCTGCATCTTATCCGGTTTCGGCAGCGTATATACCGTGTAATCCTCCTGCAATAAAGCGTTGAGCGTTTTTAAGATGCTGGGGTTGTCGTCAACAGCCAGGATTATAGGTTTGTTCGTGCCGCGTTTTTCAGGATGCAGCTGATACTCTATGCATTCGGTCAATTCCGTGTCGGTATAGGGCTTGGTTATAAAATCGGACACGCCCAGATTCATGCTCTTGATTATATTCTTCCTGTCGTTCTGCGATGTCAGAAACACCACCGGTATCCCGTCAAAACGCGTATCGGCCTTAAACCGGTCAAAAACCTCATAACCATCCGCATCCGGCATATTAATATCCAGCAATACAATATCGGGCGTAACATTTTCCAGCGTCTCAAAGAAAATCTCCGCAGTCCTGGCGGTATAAACATCGTAATATGCCTTTAACCTTTCCTTTGTGGACATCAAGTGGTAATTGATGTCGTCAATCAGCATAATCTTCTTACGCGTGCCGTTCATGTTCAAAACTCCTTTAAACCTTACTCCGTAAGTTTTTCAACGATCTGCGGGAATCTCATCATATCCACGTTCTCCCGCAGCCAGCTTGCAAGGCCGCCATCGGATTCATACCGGTATTTTTCTATCTCGTCCATCGCGGCGTCCACGCCGGTTATATCGTAGATGACACAGGCATCGCTCAGCTTTGACAGCACCCCGGGGTCCGGCTTGTCTTTTTTGGGTTTGGGGTTTTCCGCGTCTATGGCTGAGAGCACACCGTCAATATCGCCTATGAATATCCGCGCGGATTCAACGAATGCCGGATTATGCCCGTGTATATAAACGAGGTCGCCGACGGTTGCCGCTTCCTCCAGTTTTTTCGCCGCTTCGCCTATTTCGGGGGCAAAGATATCAAAGCTTGCCCCTTTGATGCCGTGTACCTTGATTTTATACTCTTTAAGGCTCTCTTCGCCTACAGTCCCCAATGAATCTAATATGGAGCGGATGTTTGCGGCATATGAGCGCAGTATTTTGATATATGTATTTTCGTCGCCGTCATACCGTTTTATGCCTTTGGCAATGTCCAGCCCGGTTATTTCCTTGTTTTGGATAATAGGCGGTGTTTTTGAGTCACAGCCGCCGGTCAGGCCGGATGCGTATGCTTCCAGCACGCTTTCGGCTTCCTCAAATTCACTGTGCAGAATCAGTTCCTTAATATTAACCAATACCGCCCTTGTTCCGGCGGAGGGGTTTTCGATCCCGGCAATGGCTTTCAAGGCATCCTTCCTGTTATAATCCGCGCACATTTCCGCAATGGCCAGCAGCCTGCCGCGTATATCCCGCGTATCCCCGGCTGTGCCGGCGGCTTCACGGGTTTTTGTCAGTTTATCTATAAGCGAACGTAATTCATCCACAAACCCGCAAACGGACGACGTTATCAAGTCCGTATCCTGCTTGCGCCCCGCTGTTTCCAGTTTAAACGCCTCGTCTGAAAGCGCCGGCTCGCCGATATAAAGCAGGGAGCTTTTCATGCCGTGTACGATGGCGGTAAACTTACGCAGGGATTCGGCGTCCTCAAACCCGCCTTTTTCGCGCTGCTCTTCCAAAGCCTCTATCGCCTTGCGGGCATCCCGCATAAAGGACTCCATCAGCATCGCGTCCGTTTTCGGATGCTCGCCGTCCTCGTCCTGCGCTCCTTTTTGCCTGTCCATTTCCAGGCGCGCGGCCTCAATGACCTCGGGGGGCTGCTTGTCCCTTACAAGCCGCAGAAGTATGGAGTTCAGCTGGCGTACGTCAATCGGCTTTGAAATGAACTCATCGAAGCCGTTTTGCAAAAACATATCCGACTGGCCGGACACGGCGTTGGCCGTCAGCGCCACAATGGGTCTTGTATACCCCATATCGCGCAAATGCCTCGTCGTCTCTATGCCGTCCATTTCCGGCATCATATGATCCATAAATATAATATCGTACACATTGCCGGCTTTTATTTTGTCGATGGCATCGCGCCCTCTCATTACGGTGTCGATCCGCAGCTTGTAAAGCTTCATCAGGCCCACGGCGACATACAGGTTCGTCTCCACGTCGTCGACAAGGAGGATGTTCCCGTAAGGCATCGGGTCACGGGCAATCTGGGGCCTTTTCTTATTCGCCATATAGTTCGTGCGGAATTGCTTCAGGTTTTCGGCGACATCCCCGCCCAGCACATTGCCGTCAACCTTCCCCTGAGGCAGCCACACCGTAAACATGGAGCCTGCGCCGGGCTCGCTCTCAACATGTATCCCGCCCTCCATAAGGCCGGTCAGCCGTTGGGTGATGGCAAGGCCCAATCCCGCGCCCTCGATGGTTGCGTCGGTCTTTGCAAACCGGGAATACTCGTCAAACAATTTGCCAAGCTGAGCCTCCGTCATGCCAAAGCCCGTATCGCGCACGCCGAAAATCAGCGTTACCACGTCTTTATCCACCCCGGGTTCCGCTGAGACCGACAGCGTAACCTTGCCGGAATCCGTGTATTTAAAGGCGTTGGAAAGCAGGTTGTTCAAAATCTGTTTTATGCGTACCTCGTCGCCAACCAGTTTTTCCGGGACGTCCCCGTCAATTTGAAGCTCAAATTCGATGGGTTTGCTGTCTATCCGCATCATATTAAGCTGCACGGCGTCGTTTATCAGGCTGGCGACCTTATACCGCGCGGGTGTTATGTCCATCTTCCCCGCCTCTATCTTGGAGAAGTCCAGTATATCGTTGATGATGCCCAGAAGCAGATTGCACGAATTATATATCTTGTCAAGCCCTTCCTCAACCTCGCCGGAAAGCGTATCATCCTGCATAAGGATTTCGGTAACGCCCAGGATGGCGTTCATCGGCGTTCGTATTTCGTGGCTCATATTCGCCAGGAAAGTGGACTTGGCCTGATTGGCCATTTCCGCTTCCTCGCTTGCCATGCGCCGCTCGTAGCTCGTCACAGCGACCGCCATGATATCGGCAAGGGACGAGGCGAAATTCTGCTCCTCAGTCGTCCAGTCGCGCCTTCCCGGATACCGTTCGCAGGCTTCCTGCTCTATGCTGACCAACCCGTACAGCTTGCCGCCGATACGTATGGGGGCTTCAAGAATGGCGCGCAGCTTGGTATTGTATTTGTAATAATCCCCCGGGTCGTTCGTGACTATATCATTTATAACGATAAGCCGCTCGTTTCTGAGGAGACGCTCGTATTCAGGCCTTTGTGAAATATCGAAGTCTTCCTGAGTGGTAATCGCACAGGTTGAAACAACATACTTTGTGATGTTTTCAAGAACATCCCTTCCTTCCGCCAAGCGCCAAACGCTGACGCTGCCGGCGTCCAGCGCAAGGCCGCCCTTCTGTGCGATAACATCGGCGGCGCTTTTCAGATTACCGTTGGAAATGGTTGGGGATTTTGTAATGAACGCCAGCGCGTCGCTCAGCTTCTTAACATATTCAAAATGGGCCGCCATGGCAAGCTCCGATTCTTTAAGCTTTGTAATATTATGCGCCACGCCCATGATCCCGACTGCTTCGCCGTCCACAATAAGCGGCATTTTTACCGTTTCGTAAAGGGGGTTCGCCCCGCTGACATTGGGTATGTGTTCCTGAATTACAACCGTCCGCCCCTCGCGCATTACCACACGGTCATTGTAATTAAAAAATGCCGCCATATCCTCGGGTATGCCAAGGCCCTCCGAGTCGGTTTTACCGATGACGTCTTCCAAGCGCTTGCCGTGGTGTTCCAAAAGCGCTTTATTCACATGCGTATAACGCAGGTCAAAATCCTTTGTAAATATATGGTCGGGGATTGAATCAAACAATGTGCTGAGCGTGGTTGTTTGGATCGCCAGTTCGTGGGTGCGCTCCCCTACGATTTTTTCCAGCCGCTTCTCATGAAGGCGGCTTCTGACAAGCACGGCGGCGACAAGGATGAGGACAAGCACGGTCAAAACCGTTGTGCCGATAAACCACGGCATTCTTGCCCGGGCCAGCCTCAGCTCGTAATCGTATGTCCTATGCCGCCACTGCTCCGAGATTGCGCGGGTGTCGATAAAATCAAGCGACTTATCGATGACGGAGCGTAAAACGGGTTGATTTACGTTAATGCCGAAGGTTGACGTAAACATGTTGTCGAAAATATAATTCGCCTTGAAATCAGGGTCTTCCAGATAGTGCGTAAGATGCAGGAGCGTGCTGTAGCTGTTCATCACCATACACACCTCGCCCCGTCTCAGGGCGTCAAAGGAGGCTTCCTGGCTTTCGTAATCAATTGTATCCGGGTGATGCGGAAACAGTCTGCGGAAAAATTCGGCGTGGGCGGTGCCTCTGCTTAATCCGATTGTTTCGGCGTGGATCCTGTCTATGCTGATATTTTGATGGTCTATCCGGGATATCAGCACCGACCGTTCCTCCATAAACGAGTTTTCGGGCCATAAATACAACCCTTCCCGGTCGTCGGTGCGTATTACCTCTGAAACAATATATACTTCCCCATTCCGAAGCATTTGGAGAAGTTCGAAGAACGCCGTATTTTTATTATTCTTTACCTCAAATGCAAGCCCCGTCAATAGTTCAATTTGCTTGAGAACATCAAAGCTTATCCCCTCCCACACGTTATCGTGGGTATTAAAAAAACTTACGGGATAATTATCGAATTCGGCTCCAAGCGGTATAACGGGATTGTTGCTTATGTACTCAACCTCCTCATCGGTAAGCCGCATAAGCATCTTATGCTTTAAATACACTTGATGGCCCTCGTAATATAACTCGTCTAAATAATAATTACCGCTGTTATCCAGCGCTTTTTGCATGACTGAGACAATCGGCGCAAGCTCGGGGTTTTGCGTTGCGAAAGACACGCAAGCGCGAATCATCGGTATATAAACCGATGTTAATATATCGCCGTATTCATCGAAAATAGCTTCCGCGGAATTTTCAGCGAGAAGGGCGTCAGCCTCCCCGGATTTTAACAGCCGGTACGCGTCTATGTATTCATTGACAAATACGGGTTCAAAGTCTTCAATAGCGTAAAGCAGGATATCGGCGGCGCTTGCCGCGCCCTGGAGGAGCGCATATCGCGGCAGGCGCTTTAGCGCGATTTCCGGAAGGGGTTCGCTTCCTATGATTCGGAAGGATTTTATCGTGCGGCATGCGATGGGGGTGGTCATATGGTATATTTGTTCGCGTTCCATGGCAGCCGTCAAGGTTCCGGTAAAATCAATCCCGCCGTTTGCAAGCCCTTCAAACAGGCCTTCCCATGTAACAATCCTTGGAACGAACGAAATCCCGAACAAATCAGTCAGCCATTCGCATACCAAAACGGCATACCCGCCGGTATTGCCGTCAACATCAATGAATGCCTCGGTACTGTGCATCATTCCGTATGTAAAATAGTCGGTTTGCCCGCGCAACGCTTCTATCGCCGCTATTTCCGCGGCTGTAACGCCGGGGATATCGCGGTATGTGGAGAACGCCGGCGCTCCGGCGGATTTATGTACGCCGGTATCCCGGCAGCCCGAACAAACGGCGGTAAACAGCATCGCAAAAAGAAGAAAGTACGTTATACTCCTGAGTGTTTTCACTGTGGACCACCTTAGGTACAGTCTTTGCGGTGCTTACATTTGCCATTACAGTATATCACCGCGATTGTTCAATGTCAAATTTATTCATGTGTTGCCCGGGGTGTATTCCTATACATAAAACAGAAAGAGCGGATAGACATATGTATACCCATGTGGTATTCTATATAAGGAACCTTAATTGGTTTTATGCGATAAGCCGCGCTCCGCTGCGGAAACGTATTTAAATAAGTTAACGCAATAATTCAAAAGGGATTGACGCGTATGAAGTATATTTTTAATAAACAGAGAGTATTGTTTCAAGGGGATTCCGTTACGGACTGCGGGCGTGACCGCTGTGATTGCGGCTCATTGGGAAACGGCTATGTAAAACGTGCCGCTGATATTTACAACTCCCTGTGCCCGGATTCGGGAACCGTATTTTTAAACCGGGGCGTTTCGGGGAACCGCGTGCGCGACGTGCTTGCGCGGTATGCCGCGGATATTTTGGAGCTAAAGCCTGATGCGCTGTCCATTCTTATCGGGATAAACGATGTCTGGCGCAGATATGACAGCGGCGACCCAACAGCGGAAGACACTTTTACCGGCGGTTACCGTGAGCTGCTGTCATTTATAAAACGGGATCTCCCCGAAACAAAAATCATCATGATGGATCCCTTTCTCCTGCACGTCTTGCCGGGCCAGAACGCCTGGCGCGAAGACCTTGAGCCCAAGATACAGGCCGTGCGCGAGCTGGCGGGGGAATTTGCCGATATCTACATACCGTTGGACGGCTTGCTGGCCCGTTTCGCCGTTCAGGGAGTCCCGGCCCGCGATATAGCGGAGGACGGCGTACACCCCACTGATTACGGGCATGCGTTGATTGCGCGGGAATGGCTGCGCCACGTTGGCGTAATATGATGACGGGTATAGAGCGTATTTCAAATATCCTGAACAAGAAACCCGTGGACAGGCTCGGCGTTTACGAGCATTTTTGGGACGGGACTTACCCCGAATACCGCAAAGACGGCAAAGTCGGCGCGGACGAAAGCTTTGAGGATCATTTCGGGTTTGACATGCAGGAGGGCTGGCCCTTTAACCTCACCGCCGACCTTGATTTTACCGTCAAAATAGTTGCCGAGACGGATGAAACCGTAACGACCCTTGACGGAAACGGGGCATACCTCAGAAGGCATAAAAAACGAGAAACCACGCCGGAACACGTTGATTTCACGGTCAAAACGCGCCGCGACTGGGAGGAATACAAGCCTTTCCTGGTTAAACCGGACGAGCGCAGGATTAATTTTGAGCGGTACAGGCAGTCAAAGGAAGCCGCCCGTAAAGCAAACCGTTTCTTCACATGGAGCGGCGTTAATGTGTTTGAGTGTATGCACCCCATCGCGGGCCATGAGCATATGTTGGCCGGGATGGCGCTTGACCCCGGGTGGATTTTGGATATGGCGGAAACATACGCGAACCTGACGGTAGCGCTGATGGAAATATTGTTTGCCAGAGAAGGCAAGCCGGACGGCCTTTGGTTTTGCGAGGACATGGGTTTTAAGGAAAGGCCGTTTATGTCTCCCGCAATGTACGGTGAGCTGATTTTCCCGTCGCACAAGAAAACGATTGATTTTGCGCGTTCTTTGAAGTTACCCGTGATTATGCATTCCTGCGGTTATGTTGAGCCGCTTCTTCCTAAGATGATCGAAGCGGGCATAAACGGTTATCAAACCATTGAAATAAAGGCGGGGATGGACTTGCTCCGCATACATAAAAATTACGGAGATAAAATTGCCTTGCTTGGCGGCATTGATGTGCGCTGCCTTTATTCCAACGACCGGGACATCATCGGCGCGGAGTTAAAATCCAAAATACCCGTTGTAAAAGACGGTTTCGGATACATTCTTAGCAGCGACCATTCCATACCGCCGACGGTGCGTTACGACTCGTTCCGGTATTTTCTGGAAAAGGGTTTGGAGCTGGGAAAATACTAAAATGTTAGACAAACTGTGAATTTTTTGATATCATACAAATAATTAACCTTGGGAGGCAATATTACATGAGCGAACTTATTAACCAAATTTCGGAAGCGCTGCAAAGCGGCAAAGCCAAAGCCGTTACGGAACTGATCGAGCAGGCCCTGTCCGAAAACGTCAGTTCCAAGGACATTTTGGAAAAAGGCTTGCTGGCGGGTATGGATATCGTCGCGGATAAGTTCCAAAAAAACGAGGTGTACGTCCCTGAAGTATTAATAGCGGCGCGGGCGATGAATGCCGGAACCACACTGTTGAAGCCGCATCTTGCCGAAGCCGGGGCCAAACCCATCGGCAAGGCGATTATCGGCACGGTAAAGGGCGATCTGCACGATATCGGCAAGAATCTTGTCCGCATGATGTTTGAAGGCAAGGGCATCGAAGTCGTCGACCTTGGCGTAGACGTTTCCCCCGAAAAATTCGTGGAAGCCTATGAAACCGAAAAACCGGACGTTGTCGCTTTATCCGCGCTTCTGACCACGACAATGGGCGAAATGAAAAACACCGTCGAAGCGTTCACGGCCGCCGGCATCCGTGACAGCGTGACGATAATGATAGGCGGGGCGCCCGTGACGGACAGCTTCCGCAACAGCGCCGGCGCCGATATCTACACCGCCGACGCCGCTTCCGCCGCCGAGGCCGCTAAGCAGGCGATTTTAAATAAATAAAACCTTGGGGACGCCGCCCCCAAACCCCCGCAAGGGACATTCGTCCCTTGACCCTTCTGTTTCGTATTTATAAATATGACAACTGCTCCGGCCTGACAGCAACACTGGACAGCCTTGCCCTTAACATTTCGTTGCCGGGGGCAGGGCTTGCGTAATATTTGCCGCTGAATGTCAGGAAATAACGGCTGTTTTTTAATGATACGCGCATTTTCTTTAATATTTCCGGTGTTACGCGTCCGTATCTGCGGGCTTGGATTATCCGTTTCGCGCCGGTTACGCCGATGCCCGGGACGCGCAAAAGCATTTCGTAATCGGCCTTGTTTATTTCGATTGGGAATAATTGCAAGTTACGTAAAGCCCACGCTGTTTTGGGGTCTATGTCATGCTCCAGAAACGGGGTGTTTCCCGGCGCAAGTTCTTCCGCGGTCATGCCGTACAGGGCGAGAAGCCTGTCGGCCTGGTACAGGCGGTTTCTGCGCCATATCGGGGTGTTGTTTTCCGGCAGCGCCGATGTGGCTTGCACGGGCCAAAACGCGCTGTAGTAGACGCGTTTAAGGCCGTATTTCTTATACATAGCCTCCGACAAGGTTATAATCGTGCGGTCATCCTCGTCCATCGTGCCTACCATAAGCTGGGTAATCTGGCTGCGGGCGAATTGGGTTCCGTTTAAATCCCTGATCATCCTGCTGATAGCTCCCATGGGACGCAGGATGTTCTCCCTGCTTTTTTGCCGCGCTATGGTTTGATAACCCGAGCTGTGCGGCAGCTCAATGTTTACGCTCAGCCTGTCCGCTAAAAGCCCGGCTTCGTATATCAGCCTTTCGTCCACACCGGGCATGATCTTCGCGTGCAGGTAACCCTTGTATCCGTGTGAGCCGCGTATTTCAAGCAGTGTGCGGTTTATCAGCTCCTGCGTATAATCGGGGGACTTATAAACCGCCGATGTCAGAAATATGCCGGCAGCGTTCGCGGCGGCCCCCTTCACAGCAATATCAGCCAATTCCTTGGGCGGCAAAACAAAGTTCCGGCGCTCCTCGTTTGACCTGCGGCATGTGCAGTATTGGCAGTTAAACGCGCATTCGTTGGTCATAAAGACCTTCGGCACCTTGTTCGGCGGCGGTAATTTCGCGCATCCGCCGCCGCTAAGATTGGACTCAAAGAAAACATCCTCTTCCGACACGTCAAAACGCGCGGAATTAACCATCAGCCATACTTTATCCTGTAAATGCATAAAATCACCGCCATTAATACTACATGTTGGCCTTGCCGGTTATTTCTTCGATAGTTACCTTACAAACCAAGGTTCTGTGCAATAATTGGGCTATCTTTTCGTCAAAGCCGCCCATATTGCCCGGAGCGTATTTTTCACAAATAACCCTAAGCGCCGATATTTTCTCCGCTTCATCGGTTATTATATCACATTTTCCAAAAGCAACCGCGCTTTCATACTCCGTTGTATATTTATGGGGTAAAAGCTTTGTATGGCGCGCGCCGCTGATGCAAACGGCGTTGTTCTTTCCGATATTGTCCAATTTGCGCCCTTCCGCCGCGCAATGGAAATATACGCTTTTATCAACCAAAACGATAGATATGGGTATGCAATACGGCGTTCCGTCCGCGTTAACGGTGGCAAGGGTCGCGTATTCGCAATCCCTCAGCACGTCAAAAGCAAAAGCGGCGTCTCTTTCCCTGTCCGTTCGCCTCATTTACCTCTTCTCCTTCACCTCGTCACGCATACGCGAAATCACAGCGTCCGCGGCCTGCGCCCCTTCGTCGCCCTCACGGCTTCTCAGGGATACGGTGTTCGCGGCCTCTTCAGCCTCGCCCACTACCAGGATATATGGGATGCGGCGGTTACGCGCCTCGCGGATTTTATAACCGATTTTTTCCTGGCGCCGGTCTGTCTCGACGCGGAAGCCCTCGGCGTTTAAGCGGTTCTCGACGGACCGGGCGTAGGAAAGGAATTTGTCGGAGATAGGCAGAACGATAGCCTGCACGGGCGAAAGCCACAGCGGGAACTGTCCGGCGTAATGCTCAATCAGCAAGCCCAAAAAGCGTTCAAGCGCCCCGTAAATCGTGCGGTGGATCATTGCCGGGCGCTGTTTGCTGCCGTCGGGCGCGACATATTCCATTCCGAACCGTTCGGGAAGATTGAAATCAAGCTGTATAGTACCGCATTGAAAGGTGCGCCCGATAGCGTCCGTCAGGTGATAATCTATCTTAGGCCCGTAAAACGCCCCATCGCCCTCGTTTACCTTATAAACCTTGCCCGTTTCTTCCAATGTTTCGCGCAGCGCGTTCGTGGCGTTCTCCCACATCTCGTCCGTACCCACGGAATTTTCAGGCCTCGTTGACAGCTCCAATTTATAGGTAAACCCGAAAGTCCCGTATATCTCGTCCATTAAGCCCATTACATGCTTAACCTCGTCTTTGATCTGATCGGGCGTAATGTATATATGCGCGTCGTCCTGCGTAAAGCTCCGCACACGTATCAGCCCGTGGAGCGTCCCCGATTTCTCGTGGCGGTGGACGATACCCAATTCGCCTATACGCAGTGGAAACTCGCGGTAGGAATGTAAGTCCTGCTTATAAATGAGTATACCGCCCGGGCAGTTCATGGGTTTCATAAAATATTCGTAATCGTCAATCTTGGTTGCGTACATATTTTTTTCGCCAAAGCTTTTCCTATGTCCGCTGACATCCCAAAGATTCGCGTCCAGCATTAGGGGTGTGGAGATTTCCATATAATTCTCGCGTTTATGCACTCCGCGCCAATAATCGGTCAGGATATTTTTAAGGATAAGCCCGTTGGGCAGCCAAAACGGAAATCCCTGACCCTCGTCAAGCATGGCAAAGAGCGACAGCTCCCTCCCAAGCTTACGGTGGTCGCGCTTCTTGGCTTCCTCCAGCCGCTCCAGATAAGCGTCCAAATCCGCTTGCTTTGTATAAGCCGTGCCGTAAATACGCGTAAGCATCTTATTTTTTTCGCTGCCGCGCCAATATGCCCCGGCGACGGACGTAAGCTTTACGGCTTTCACGGCCTTCGTGTCCATCACATGCGGCCCGGCGCATAAGTCGGTGAAGCCGCCCTGTTCGTAGAACGAAATCTCCTCGCCCTCGGGCAGGTCGGTTATCAGCTCGGTCTTATAGGGCTCGTTTTTTACGGACTCTAAGGCATCGGCGCGGGAGAGGGCGTAACGTTTAGGCTTCATTCCGGTTTTAGCAAGGCGTTTCATTTCGTCCTCAATGGCGGGCAATTCATCAGCCGTAAGGGGTTTGGCGAATTCAAAATCGTAGTAAAACCCGTCGTCGATGGCGGGGCCAATCGCAAGCAGCGTCCCGGGGTAAAGGTTCAGCACGGCTTGGGCAAGCAAATGCGCCGCGGTATGCCTAAGCGTCCATTTACCGCCTTCGTCGTTAAAGGTCAGGATTTCCAAGGATGCGTCCTTGTCAAGAACCGCGCGCAGATCCGAAAGCCCGCCGTCAACCAGAGCCGCCAGAGCGTTGCGCTGTAAGCCTTCGCTGAGCCTTCCGGCTATGTCGTAAACGGACAACCCGGCTTCTAACATAAGCTCCTTGCCGTCTTTCAATGTCAGAGTAATCATGTTTTTTATCCTTTCATTTAAAAATACTCATAGAGAAAATTGGTTCTGCTGCAGAACAGGCCGGAGAGCATATCCCTGTTCCCGTTAACGGTAACGGCGGGGAAAAAATCAACATGCTCAAAGTCTATAACCCCGGTAAGCATCGCGCTCAGCGCGCAGACCGGCGCCGACATGCACGGATTCACACCGTCAGCTTTTTCCGCCTTAATGCCGCCCTCGCCGGATTCAACGCGCCAGCAGCCGTTGTTTTCGGGGATTTGCCTGTCGGTCACCTCGATATAGGCCACGCCAAAACCCTTAGCTTTCACGGCTTCAAAGGTCTTTTTCACGTTCACGATACGCGTCATGCCCCTGAAATTGGTCGTTCCCTTAATGGAGTTATGCTCGGTGAACAAAAAGCGGATATCCGCGCCGGCGGGGACGGTTATGCGCATGAAGCCGTAAAATCCCAGGAACGAGCCGCGCACGAAGCTGATCAAGGCCCGGAGCGCCGTGCTGTCCGTGAAGCACAGCTCCTTTACGTCAAGAAACATTTCGCCTTCGTTTTTACCGATCTCATAGGTAATATAAGCGCGGGGTTTGCCGTCGTTATCCTTCCATATATAGGTGGTAATCCCGTCTACGGAGGGTTTCTTTGTAAAAATGGCGTCCCAGCGGGAGTCATTGCGGACGGCGGCAAGGGCGGAACGTTCGGCGTACGTGCTGTAAACCGCGGCGGCATCGTTAAAGTGAGCCCTTGTTTCGCATAAAATGAAGGAACCTCCGAAATCCCCCTCCGGGCAAGCCGTGATTTTGACATCATATGTGGTCATAGCCAGCGCGCATTCGTAACCCATCTTGCGGTAGAAATCGAAGCTGAACGGATACAGTACGGAAAAAACAGCGCCATCGTTGTAAATATCCCGTAAAACCCGCTCCATAATCCCGCGGACGACCCCTTGCTTGCGATAAGCCGGCAAAGCGCAGACGCCGCCGATGCCGCGCATATTATACTGCCCGCCGTCGAAATAAACGGTGTATTCGGGAGTTAACACGGCGCCGACCATATAGCCGCCGGTAAACGCGGCATAGTCCCCTGTTTTCTCCGCGTCGGGGTTCCAGCTTGCGTCCTCTGATTTCATGCGGGAAACGAAGGCTTCTTTGTCAACGTCCTTTTGCCCCGGGACGCTGAAGCAGATGTGCCCGATCTTAGTTAAGTCAAACTCTTCATGGTTCTTTATTTTGCGTATTTCCATATGTACGCTCCTTTAATATAAATTAAAAATGCCCGCGTCCGTTGTCATAAACAAGGGACGGGACATCTCCCGCGGTTCCACCCAAATTGCATACCAAATAATATGCCTCTCTATAGATTATAACGTAATCAACGGACTCTATTAAAGCCACTCGGAGGTGGTTTCGGCCTGTTTGTCACAGCGGCTTTCAGCTCTGCCGTTATTCTCTGTTTTTCTTTGCTTCCGGCCTCTGTCCCCGTCAATGTGTTAAATATATACTATACATTACCCGTAAAACTATGCGTCTGGTTTGGCATTACCAAAATGCCGTCTTTTGAATGATTTGCGAAAACCGCTTTCAATTCGCGGATATAATCGGCATATCGCGGGTTATCTTCCTTCAACGCATATGAAGCGGAAAGATTGCGCCCGATAAAGCCTTGCTCGGTATATTCCAGACCGTTTTCAAATACCTTTGCCTCATACCCGTTAACGAAGAAATCATTGAATTCGCCTGCGTTCCCGGCTCCGCGCATACCGCCGGAAAAACCCTTGAAGTCCGGGCAGTATTCCTTATGGATAATATCCGTTTCCTGAACCAATACGCTGCTTTCGTCACGCCTGTTCCAAACCAGGATTACTTTCCCGCCGGGCTTTAGTATCCGCCCGCACTCGGCCTTAAAACGCCGCCTGTCAAACCAATGGAACGCCTGCGCCGCCGTAACGAAATCGACACATCCATCAAGCAGCCCCGTGTCTTCAGCCGTTCCGTTATACGAATAAAAATACGTAAAGGCCTTTAAATCATCCTCGGCAACCGCGCGCATACTGTCATTAGGTTCAACAGCGTATACCCGGCTCCCCTTCAGAAGAAGCTGTTTGGTCAGTATCCCCGTGCCGGAGCCTATATCAGCGACGGCACCGCATTCCGCCATTCCGATATCAGAGTATAAATAATCCATGAAGGCATCCGGATAGCACGGGCGGAATTGTGAATATTCCTTCCCCATTCCGTCAAATCTGGCTTCGTTCATCTCCCATCACCTTAACAATTATAATACCCCTTTATATCAATGTCAAATTAAAATTTCATGTCATTTAAAAGTCTTAAAAACGCCGGGTCAAGGTTAAATTCCTTTATTGCCGCCATTGCCTCTTCGTATGCCGCCTGCCGATTTTCCCGGGGGAGATTTGCTTTAACCGCGCGGATAAGCACATTTTTCGGTGTGTGCGACAGGTCAACGAATTCCAGTATCTGCACCTTGTATCCGGCGTATGTCAGCAGGTTCGCGCGTATCGCGTCGGTCAGAACGGCGGCGGCGCGCTCCTTTAACAATCCGTACCTCGTGAACAGGCCAAGGTTTTCCGCCCTCATCTGCCCGTTCAGTTCATGCTGGCAGCACGGGGATACAAGAATTACGCGCGCATTGTTTTTAACGGCGTTGAACAGGGCATAGTCCGTCGCGGTGTCGCACGCGTGCAGGGATATCAGCAAATCCGCCTGAAAATTATCGTATTCCGCAATATTCCCGCGTTTGAAGGAAAGCCCGGTATAGCCGTACCGTTCCGCCGTTTCCCGGCAGGACTTTATAACATCCTCTTTCAAATCCAGCCCCACTATTTCGGCGGAAACCCCTTTTATTACGGTAAAATAATAATAAACAAGGAAAGTGAGGTAACTCTTGCCGCACCCGAAGTCCGCCACGCGCACGGGATTGGGGACGCCGGATTTATAGACATCATCAATTATTTCTAGGAATCGGTTTATTTGTTTGAATTTATCGTACATATTGGCGGCGACTTTGCCCGATGCCGTAAAAATCCCCATATCCCTAAAGGCCGGCACATCCGCGCCCTCGGAAATAATATACCGTTTGTCCCGGTCATGCTCCGTCCGTTCAACAGGCTTAACCCCGGCATTCCGTTTATTCGATATAACCTTACCGGATTTCGCAACCCGCACGGCATATTCCCTGCCGTCCGCGTCCCAGGCGTGAAGCTGCCGAAAACCCATTCCGAACAAGCCGCTTAAATACGCCGCAAGCTTTCCTTCGCCGATACGTTCATGAAATGCCTGGGTTTCAGTAAGTTTCTCAACCTGATAACCTTGTTTGCCCAGCCTTATGTTTACGCGCCTAAAAGCCGCCCCTTTTTCCGGGCCGCTTAATACCAGTTTTTCCGGCGCGGCTGCCGCTATGCCGTTCAAAGATTTTTCCAGACCGTTGTCCATTTAATCAGCCATCATATGTTTAATCTTATTAATTCTGTGGTCAAGGGCCGAAAAACGGCGAACCTCACGGTTATTGCGCACCATCGCGTACATAGTTTCAGGCAGGCCTACCAGTACGACCAGCTCCCTGGCGCGGGTTACGGCGGTATATAGGAGGTTGCGCGTCATAAGCTGCGGCGGGCCGCTGAATACCGGTATTACAACAACCTTATATTCACTGCCCTGGGATTTATGGATGGTTACGGCATATGCGGGCGTTAATTCATCAAGCCTGCCGAATTCGTAATCCACCAGCCGCCCTCCGTCAAAGCATACGCGCAGCAGTTCGCTGTCCTCGTCGATTTTAACGATAACCCCGCCGTCCCCGTTGTATACGCCCGTTCCCTCGGTTGCCCCGTCACCCGTACGCCACGCCAGATTATAGTTGTTCTTTATCTGCATAACCTTGTCCCCCTCGCGGAGGATATAGCCGCCCAGCTCCTTCTCCCTGCGCCCTGAGTCGGGCGGGTTCAGCGCCTGCTGTAATATATGGTTCAAATGCTGCGCGCCCAGCCCGGATTTTCGCATGGGGGTAAGCACCTGTATTTCGGTCAGGGGGTCTGCGTTCGCGTATCCCGGCAGCCTGTCTCGCACAAGGCCCGTTATCGCCTCCTGCACACTCTCCATGCTTTTGCATGTCATAAAATAAAACCCGCGCCCGTTGGCGTTAAGCTCGGGACGCTCTCCCTGATTTATGCGATGCGCGTTCATCACAATGGCGCTTTCTCTGGACTGCCGGAAAATCTCCGTAAGCCGCGCCACAACGATTTCGCCGGACTTAATAATATCTTTTAAAACATTGCCCGGCCCGACGGAGGGCAGCTGATCGGCGTCGCCCACAAGGATAAGCCTTGTGCCGCGTTTAATAGCCCTAAGCAGATAATACATCAACGTTATATCAACCATCGAGCTTTCGTCAATAATTACAACATCGGCCTCGATGGGATTGTCCTCATCCCGCTCAACCTTATTGTCGCGGCCCTCGTCGCCGCCGCTCATGCCCAGAAGCCTGTGGATGGTCTTGGCTTCCCGCCCGGCGGCTTCCTCCATGCGCTTAGCCGCGCGCCCGGTTGGGGCCGCCAGTTCTACAGTAAGGCCGCATTTGTCGAACAGGGATATCAATGTATTTATTACAGTTGTTTTACCCGTCCCGGGACCGCCGGTAATAACCAAAACGCCGGAATCAAACGCAGCGCGTACCGCTTGCTTTTGGCATTCCGCCAGCGCAAACCCGCCTTCCCGCCGGAAAATTTCATTTTCCTCGCCAATAATAGTCCTCTTAACGCCGGAATTCAACTCAAGCAGCTTCTTTGCGACAAAACTCTCCGCATAAAAATACCTGTTCAGATAAACGGCAGTTATCCCGTTTTGATTGTCCTGCATAACCTGCCGTTCGAATTGCAATTTATGCAGCGCGTTCTCCGCGGTGTCGCCGTCCACGCCCAGAAGCTCCGCCGTTTCCCGGCACAGCTCGTCCTTTTCCAAATACACATGACCGCCCCTTGCGGCTTCGTTTAAAATAAACTTAATCCCCGCCCTGACGCGGAACTCCGAATCCGGCTCAATACCGACACGTCCGGCGATAGCGTCGGCAGTCTTAAAGCCGATGCCGATGATATCCTCCGCAAGAAGGTACGGGTTGCGCCGGACGATTTCGATGCTCTCTTCCTTATACCGCCTGTAAATTTTATTTATAAACGCCGGGGATACGCCGAACTGCTGCAAATACATCATTGTGTGGCGCAGGGAACTCTGTTCCTTGAACAATTCGCTTATCGCCCGCGCCTTTTTATGTGTTATACCCGGTACCTTTGCCAGCATATCGGGATGCCGCTCGATTATATCAAACGTTTCCGCGCCGTACATATCCGTTATGCGCTTTGCCGTCCGCTCGCCGATGCCCTTTACGGAGCTTGACAAATACTTAATAATCCCCGGGACAGAGGTAGGCGCGCTGCGTTCCAAGGCTTGTACGCCAAACTGCATCCCGTAAGAGGGGTGCATAACAAAATTACCTGTCAGCCGCACATTTTCGCCGGTACTGATATCGGGCAAAAAGGCGGTGCAGGTAACCTTACTTTCCGCGCCGGGCAAATCCCCGCCGGAAACGCTTAAAACTTCAAAAACCGTATATCCGTTCTGATCATTCCTAAAAATTACGTTTTCAACGGAGCCTTCAAGCGTCACAACCCCATTGGTCATTCCGGCTGCCCTTGTCCGAGGCTCCCGGCGTTTTCGTATGTGAGGCCCTCGCGCTGCATTTGCCGGAACATAAACGCGGCAAGGCCGATGCCGCCGTTATTTGCCGCCATTATCGACATCTGTTCGTCCAGCATTCCCTCAAATATCTTCTCCGCGTTGGATTTGACAAAAAAGCCGTCCTTCGCCTCTGGAATGGTATTCCGCATCTCCTTGAACATAATCTGCAGGAAATACGACTCGAACGCCTTGCACGCATCCATAAGCGCGACGGGGCACTCCCCGCTCTGGGCGTTGCGGATATCATTTACAAGGTTATCCGTCTTTGCCATTTCCGATTGCAGATGCGTCGCCGCCTCCGCAACATATGCGCTGGACGGAGGCACATAAGCCGGTATGTTCCCAATAGATATACTCATAGCCGCGCCTCCTTATATTAATTGCTAAATATTAATTGTTAACTACGGTCTCTTCAGGCCGTTCGCCGTTTGCAGCATATCGTCCGAGGTGCTTATGACCTTGGAATTAATTTCGTAAGCGCGCTGCGCGATTATCAGGCGCACCATCTCTTCCGCTATCTGCACGTTTGGCATTTCGCGCACGCCTTGTATTACTTTGCTCAGGCTGGGCACATCGCCGCCGGGTTCCGATAAAGGCAGACCGGAGGCCACGGTTTCGCGGAAAAGGTTTGAGCCGACGGCTTCAAGCCCCTGGGTGTTGGAAAACTGCACAATCTCCAATTGGAAACCCAGTTCTATCTGCTCCCCTTCTTCACCCATGAATAAGAACCTGCCTCTGTAATCCACTTCTACATCGTGCATGGTGACTTCGGGCGGAAGGATGATGGGGCCTCCGTCTGTGGAAAGCACCATATAACCGTCGGAAGTAACGAGGTATGAGCCCTGGACGGTCGTCGCAAGCTTAAAACAGCCGTCGCGCGTGTACGCGACTCCGTTCGGCGTTTCTACGGCGAAAAATCCGAAACCCTCAATGGCAAAGTCCAGGTTGTTTTCCGTTACCTCAAGGTTCCCGCGGTCAAACATCCTCGCAGTGGCGACGGGGCGTACGCCCAAACCCACCTGAAGGTTTACGGGGCGCGAACCCATTCCGTTCGCGGGGTCCAGATCCGCCTGGGCGAGGGTCTGGTATAGCAGCGACTTGAATTCAAGCCTTTCTTTCTTATATCCCGTGGTGTTTACGTTCGCGAGGTTATTCGCGATAACATCGACGTTGGTTTGCTGGGCTATCATGCCCGAAGCCCCTGTCCATAACGAACGCATCATAATATATGCCCCCTGTCCTGCATCCTATTGCCGTTCATAATATACTAACACAATTGCAAAATTTTTTCAACAAGGAATTTTTTCATTATCCCTTCCGCGCTATATCATTCACGGCCTTGCCCAGCGTCGTGTCCATTACCTGCACAAAACGGGCGTTAGCCTCATAAATCCGCGATACGTTAATGATCTCAATCATCTCACGCACGGCGTTTATGTTGGAATCCTCAACATGCATGTGAATGACGGCACCTGTGAAAACAACCTGCTGCGTCTGCTCCGTGATATCGTAGTAATTATTGCCAACCTTGCGCAGGGTCGTGTAATCCTCAAAATCCACAAGCTGGAGGGTGGTGATATAGTTGCCGCCGGATAAAACCTCACCCCTCAGGCCGATTGCCGTATCTCCGTCCGCGATTGATATGTAGACGGGCATATCGTTCTGGTCAAGCACCATGCCGCCGTCCTTGGTCACAAGCATACCGTTGGGGTTCAGCGTAAAATTGCCGTCCCTTGTATAACGCGTCGCAACCTCACCGGTGGGAAGCGCCACGCTGACCGCGAAGAAACCGGGGCCCTCAATCGCCGCGGTGTAGGGGTCATGCACGTTCCGCAGCCTTCCCTGCGTAAAGTCCGTATATACCTCATCAACAAAAACGCCGCTGCTGAACTGCCCGATATGACGCCCGTGCCTTTGCATACCGACGGGATTGGACTGTTCGCCGTGGATGCGCTGCATCAGCTCATCCGTAAAAGCGCGCGAGGCCGTCGCGTCCCTTTTAAATGCCGTGGTATCCGCATTGGCAAGGTTGTTGGATAAAACGTCCATCCTGTTCATTTGCGCCTGCATTCCGATACCTGATATATATAAGCCTCTTAGCATGTTTCGGCCTCCTTTTCAACCTTAAAACTCCAGTTCCCTTCCCGTTTTGCCGGCAAGGAAATCATTTGCGTTATATCTCGCTATATGCTCCACATACTTGCCCGTGCCCGAAGCCACGCAGGTTACGGCATCGTCCGCCACAACCACGTCAATGCCCATTTGCTCGGCCATCAGCACATCAAGCCCGTGCAGCAGGCACCCGCCGCCGGTCAGGACGATACCCCTGTCGGCTATATCCGCCACAAGCTCCGGCGGCGTCGTTTCCAGCACATTGCGCACAGCCCTCATTATCGCCGATATGGGCTCGGACAACGCCCCGGCAATCTCGTCCGACGTAATAATACGGTTTTCCGGCAGCCCGGAGCTAAGGCTCCTGCCGCGTATCTCTATAGATTCCTTTATAAGCGCGGGATAAGCCGTGCCTATGCTTATTTTTACCGATTCAGCCGTGCGCTCCCCTATAAGGAGGTTATACTTTTTGCGCACATAATTTATGATAGCGTCGTCCATGTGGTCGCCGCCCGTTTTTATGCTGACCGACGTCACAAAACCGCCAAGGGCGATAACCGCGGCATCCGTTGTGCCGCCGCCCACATCCACAACCATACTGCCCCGCGCGGCGGTTATGTCTATACCCGCGCCGATTGCGGCGGCTATGGGTTCCTCTATGACGTAAACCTGCCTGGCGCCCGCTTCCCTTGCGGCGTCCTCAACCGCCCTGCGCTCAACCTCAGTCACCCTGCATGGCACGCAGATGGCTATGCGCGGCTTGCGTGAGAATATGCCCTTGCCTACAACCTTGCGGATGAAATATTGCAGCAATTTTTCCGTTATATCGAAATTTGATATTACGCCTTCCTTTAACGGGCGTATGGCGGATATGCTTCCCGGCGTCCTGCCCAGCATCCGCTGGGCCGCCGCCCCTACCTCAAGCACTTCGCCGGTTGAGTTGATGACCGCGACCACCGAAGGCTCCTGCAGCACTATCCCCCGCCCGCGCACATAGACCAGAACGCTCGCCGTGCCCAGATCAATGCCTATATCACATCCGAACACGGAGCATCACTATCCTATACAAGCTTTAGTCACCTTTTCTTATGGAACCTATCCCTGTTATCCTTTGCGACACATCCGGGCTGCCAAAGTAAGTTATAGAACCTACCCCGGTAATGCCCATATCCAAGTTTTCCGAAGCGTAAACGCTGACGGAGCCCGCTCCGCTGAGGTTCACCTTCGCATCCCTTGCAAGCAGGCCGCGCGTATTAATGCTGGACGCGCCGCTGCTCCTTATATCCAGTTTATCCGTTCCGCCCGTAAGCGTGAACGCGCCCGCGCCGCTAACGGTCATCTCAACCGTGCTGGCGTCAAGGTCAAGCTGCCCGTTCGCAACGCCGCTTATGTTTAAGCTAAACGTATCGGCGGTAAACGTCCCGTCCCCGTTGATTACGGCATCCCCGGATATTTTCAGCCCCTCAAGAACATCCGTACCTATGGTAAAGATTATACTGTTGTCCATTCCCAGATACCGGCGGTTATTGGAGTCTATCGTCAGCACGCCGTCTTTCAGACTTACGGATAAATGTTCGTCCAGGTTGCTGTCAGCCGTGTGGATTACCGAAGTGCTGCTTTCGGCGGAAATATTTAATGTAACGGATACATTGGCTGCTTCAATTCTGCGTATCGGTTCGTAAATAACGTTTACAACAGTAACTGAATTCCCGTTCCCTCTCAGCGCGGTTCCGGTGTATCCGACCGTCACATCCCCAAGCGTGAAGCAACCGCTCAAAGCAAATGCGGAACAAGCAAACGCCATAACTAACGCAAAAATTCTTTTCATCATAAACCTAACCCCTCCGGTTAATAAATTGTACTCGTAATATACGCGCGCGGCGGGAATATGTTTGAAACTAATTATATATCAGCAATTTAAAAAATACAATTAAATTTTTATGGCATTTTTTCAAAAAATTTAGTATAATAGCAATTGGAAGTTTTGTCCGATTAAACCATAGGGAATGAAGCCGTTTGTATTCCGCGCTGTACAGGAGATTAAGGCCCCGGCTTTTCGCCGACATAGTGGGCCAGGAGCATATAGTACGGACTTTGCGCAACCAGGTAACGATGGGCAAGGTTTCCCACGCGTATCTGTTCTGCGGCACCAGAGGCACGGGCAAGACCACAACCGCCCTTGTTTTTGCCAAGGCGATAAATTGTGGCGCAAAGAAAAACGGCGAACCCTGCGGAACATGCGCCCCATGCGAAGCAATCTCCAGGGGTACCGGGTTTAACGTTATCGAAATAGACGCGGCATCAAACAACGGCGTGGACAACATACGCGACATACGCGAGGAAGTGAAGTACCCGCCCGCCGAGGGGCGTTACAAGGTTTATATTATTGACGAGGCGCATATGCTCTCCACAAGCGCATTCAACGCGCTGTTAAAAACCCTTGAGGAGCCGCCAGAGGGCGTTATTTTCATCCTTGCCACCACAGACCCGCAAAAAATCCCGCCCACCATCCATTCGCGCTGTCAGCGGTTTGATTTTAAGCGCCTGTCCCTTGAAACAATGGCTGTGACCGTTGAGGGATATCTTGAGGCGGAGGGCATCGTCTGCGACGGCGACGCCGTAAGGTACGCCGCGCGTATAGCGGACGGCTCCATGCGCGATATCCTTTCGGTTTTAGACCAGTGCGCGGCTTTTTATATGAACGAGCGCATAACCCTTGAGAAAATTATGGAAGTTACGGGTTCAGTCGGCACGGAAGCCCTTTCCCGGCTGCTTTCCGGTATATCCGCGGGAAATACGGCATCCTGCCTGGAGATTATCAGTAATCTGGTAAAAAACGGCAAGGATGTGCATCAGGTTACGGCGGAATTCCTCAGCCATTTGCGCGATACGCTTATCGCCCTTGCCGCCGGGGACAGCGCGGCGCATATACTCGATTTATCCGTTGAAAAGGTAAACCGTCTGCGAGAAGCCGCCGCCGGGATTACGGCGGGGGTATTGACGCGTTTTATAAGTGTTTTCAGTGAACTTGTGCCGAAAATGCGTTACGCCGGGAATCCGAGGATTCTGCTGGAAGCGGAGTGCATTGGCTTAACGGCTGAGAAAACAGAGAAAAAGGAAGAGCTTAAAATAATAGAAAAGCAAGAAATAAAGCAAGAGAAAAAGCAAGAAAACAAACCGCAAGAAACAGAACCGCCGGATAACCCCCTTTCCCGCATCCGGGACGAATGGGGCGGCATTATAGCGGGGTTCGGCGCGGCGGAGCGGAGCTTACTGCTCTCCACATCGGCGGAGTACGCCGGAAACGGTATGATCCATGTTATTTGCCAAAACCCCGGCATTTACGATATACTTAAAACCAAGAGGGAAAGCTTAAAGGCAAGGATAAAGGAAAAATACGGCTTTAACGCCGAAGTGGAGTTTATAATACGTAAAAATTGACAATACAGATAGTGGAGGATTAATAATGGCGAACAAGAAACCTTTTGGCGGTATGCCCGGCGGCATGGGCAATATGAACCAGTTAATGAAGCAGGCGCAAAAAATGCAGCAGCAGATGGAGGCCGCGCAGGAAGCCCTTGAACAGCGCACCCTTGAGGTCACAAGCGGCGGCGGCGCGGTTAAGATCGTTATCAGCGGCAAGAAAGAGCTGCAGGAGATTGTCATAAGCCCGGACGTCGTTGACCCGGACGATATCGAAATGCTCCAGGATCTGGTGCTTACGGCTGTAAACGAGGCCATCCGCGCCGCCGATGAGCTGTCGCAAAACGAAATGGGCAAGATAACCGGCGGCCTTAACCTGCCGTTTTAAAATATGAATTATTACGGCGAAGTTGTCGCCCGCCTGATTGAGGAGCTGTCCCGGCTTCCGGGCATAGGGCCGAAATCGGCGCAGCGTATCGCGTTCCATATCCTGAACCTGCCCCGGGAAAAGGCCTTTGATTTGGCAAACACCATAACGGAGGCCAGGAAAACGGTTAAATACTGTCAGGTATGCCAAAATCTGGCGGATGCCGACCCCTGCCATATCTGCGAGGACGAGGCCCGCGACAGGGGCATGATTATGGTGGTGGAGGACCCCAGGGCGATGGCGGCATATGAGAAAACCCGCGAGTTCAAGGGGCTTTACCATATCCTGCACGGGGCCATATCACCGCTGCACGGCATCAGCCCGGCTGAAATTAAAATTAAGGAGCTTCTGACCCGTCTCGGCGGCGAGGAGCTCCACGAGGTTGTAATAGCCACAAACCCAACCATCGAAGGGGAAGCGACGGCAATGTACCTAAGCCGCCTGATCAAACCCCTTGAAATCAAAGTCACGCGTATAGCGCACGGCGTACCCGTAGGCGGCGACCTTGAGTATGTAGACGAAGCGACGCTGGCGCGGGCGCTGGATGGGCGGAGAGAGCTGTAGGGGCAGACTTCATGTCTGCCCAAACAAACTTTACAGGAGACGCTATGACAGAAGATAAACTTAAAATACTATTCATTTCCTCAGAAGTAACACCCTTTTCCAAAAGCGGCGGGCTGGGCGAGGTTGCGGCGGCATTGCCGAAAGAGCTTGTCAAGCAAGGCGTAGACTGCCGCGTGGTTACGCCGAAATACGGAAAAATCCCGGCGCGTCTGCTGGACGGGCTTGTTTACAGAAAAAGCTTTGAAACAAGCATGGGCTGGCGCAAACAGCACGCTTCGGTTTATCAGCTGGAGTGGGACGGGGTTATAACCTATTTTATCGGGAACGATTATTTCTTTGACAGGGACGGGTATTACGGCTACGGCGACGATCACGAGCGGTTCGGGTTTTTCTCCAAGGCCGCCGTTGAAATGGCCGGGGCTGTTGATTTTAAGCCGGATATAATCCACACAAATGATTGGCAGACGGGGCTGGCTCCGGTTTATTTACGTGACAAGCTGTCCAAATATGTCTTTTATGAGGAAACCAAAAGCCTGTTTACCATACATAACCTGCAATATCAGGGGGTCTTCGGGCGCGGCGTGCTGTCCGACCTGGATCTAAACGACGGCTATTTCTCCGTTTCAGGGCTTGAGTTCTATAATAATATAAGCCTGTTAAAAGCGGGCATCGCGCACAGCTCAGCGGTTTCGACGGTAAGCGAGACCTACGCGCAGGAGATAACGACGCCGTCGTACGGATTCAGCATGGACGGTGTCATACGGTCACGCTCCGCCGATCTGTACGGGATTTTAAACGGCATTGATTATGACAGGAATAATCCCGAAACGGACAGGCATATTTTTGAGAATTATACCATCCAAAACGCCGTAGCGGGCAAAGCCACGAACAAGGCGGGCCTGCAAAAGGAGCTTCAAATGCCGCAACGCCCCGATGTGCCCGTACTCGGCATAATTTCACGCCTTACGGATCAAAAGGGCTTCGACATATTATCCATTATTATGGACGAGCTGCTGAACCGCGACGTACAGCTTATCATGCTGGGTCAGGGCGACGGGCGTTATGAGCATATGCTCAATTATTTCCGCTGGAAATACCCCGAAAAATGCAATATTTACCTGGGGTTCAACGACACGTTGGCGCAGAAAATATACGCTTCGTCGGATTTCTTCCTCATGCCGTCACTGTTTGAGCCATGCGGGCTGGGCCAGCTTACCGCCATGCGATACGGCGCGCTTCCCATCGTCCGCCGCACCGGCGGCCTGGCCGACACGGTGCAGCATTTCGACAAGAAAACAATGTCCGGCAACGGGTTCAGCTTTGAGGACTACCTTGCCAGCGGCCTTATGTGGGCCATCAGCGACGCGCTGGACGTTTACGGAAATAAGGACATGATGGCCGCCGCGGTAAGGAACGCAATGTCCTGCGATTATTCCTGGGAAAGCTCGGCGCGTAAGTATATCAAGCTGTATAACAAGATAATAGGAAAATGAAAAGGCTCTTTAACAAATATGATGTGCTGATACTGCTGATATCGCTGGGAGCGGCTGTTGCCCTTTCGGCGATATTCTTTATAACGGGGCGCAATGCCCCCCAAGGGGGCTACGCCCGTATCAGCGTGAACGGAAGCGTCGCGGCTGAGCTGCCGCTGTCGGAGGACGTCCCGGAATACAGCATCATTCCCGCTTACAGCGGTGTAAACATACTGGAAATCCGCGGCGGAACGGTGCGCATGGCATACGCGGGCTGCCCCGGCGGCTCCTGCGTCAGACAGGGAAGCATATCGCGGGCCGGGCAGTTTATTGTCTGCCTGCCGAATAGGGTAGTTGTGGAAGTTGCCGGCGAAAACCGCGACCCCCATATTGACGCGGTCACGAGGTAGCATATGGCTAAAAAAACGGCGTATATAGGCATTTTAACCGCTTTGGCGGTCTGCCTCGCCTGGCTGGAGCGGCTGATACCTCTGGACGCGGCGGTTCCGGGCGTAAAACTTGGGCTTTCCAATACCGTTACGCTTATAACAATGCATTTGTTCGGAGGCGGCTGCGCGTTCGGCGTCACCGCGGTGCGCGTCCTTCTTACGGGGGCTATGTACAGCGGCGTGTCGGGTATTATCTACAGCGCGGCGGGCGGGTTTTTGTCCTGCGCCGTAATGATCGGGTTGAAGCAAACGCGCTTCCCGACGGTTATTGGCGTAAGCATAGCCGGGGGGGTGTTCCACAATATAGGCCAGCTTTTAGCGGCGGCCCTGGTTGTTGAAAACGCGGGTATATTATATTATTTGCCAATTCTAATTGTATCGGGGGCCGCAGCCGGCGTTGTTACGGGACTTTGCGCCAGGCTGGCGCTTATTGCAATCCTTAAAGCGTTCCCGCCGCAAAAAAGAAGTTAAGCAGTGCTTGCGTTAAATGTCCGGGTTTGCTAAAATATGGATGATTGAATTTACCGGGGGTTTTGCTCTAATGAACAGGTCATTTATGGGACTGGACGTTTCTTTTAAACATCATCCGCCTTTGGACGCGGGTTTTTTGCCGTTGGACAAACTTTTATCGGCCTATGCGGAAAAGGCTGAAAACGGCGATGGGGTTGTTGTTGCCGTAGAACGCGCCAACGGTGTAAACCGTATTGCATATAACGTGGAAAATGCCGAAAACTTAACGGATTTGGACAAGTATATGGCATGGCGGGTTTTAACCGGGATGCTGTGGATTTACGGCGGGTGTAAGGTTTACGTCGCTGGGAGCGGCGCCCTTGCCGGGTATATTGAAAGCCTTGGAAGCGGTAAGATGGCGTTTGACTTTGTTTTTATGGCAAATGTGTTTGAATCGGAATTTAAGGTAATGCCCGTTGCGTTTGAGGATTTGCCGGAAGGAAAGGATTCCGGCGGCGGGAAAATCGGAGGCGGGCTGGACGGCTGCCGTCTGGGCTTTGACGCCGGGGGAAGCGACATAAAGGTATCCGCCGTAGTAGACGGTGTTCCGGTATTTTCTGAGGAAATCGTATGGCATCCCAAGCTGAACAAAGACCCCGGCTACCATTTCGGGCATATTGTGGGCGCGATGAAACTGGCGGCGTCAAAAATGCCGCGCGTCGATTCAATCGGCGTAAGCTCGGCGGGTATTTATATTGATAACCGTACAATGGCGGCGTCCCTGTTTTTAAAGGTTCCCAAGCATAAATTTGACGAACATGTAAAGGATATCTATCCCCGGGCGGCGGCTGAAATAGGCAATGTGCCGCTGGTTGTGGCAAACGACGGTGATGTCACCGCATTGGCGGGGGCGATGGAATACGGCGAAGGCCGCGTTTTGGGTATCGCAATGGGAACCAGCGAGGCCGGCGGGTATATAAACGAAAGCGGCGGCATTACGGGCTGGCTGAACGAGCTTGCGTTCGTCCCCATCGACGCCTCCCCGGAGGCCTGTTATGACGAGTGGTCACGCGATACAGGGCGCGGGGTGAAGTACTTCTCTCAGGATGCGGTTATAAAGCTTGCGCCTGCCGCGGGCATAGAGCTTGACGAAAGCCTTTCGCCCGCCGAAAAATTGAAGGCTGTGCAGGATTTAATGAAGGATGGGGATACCCGCGCCCGCGATATATTTATTTCCATAGGGATATACTTAGGCTATACATTGGCGTACTACAGCCGTTTTTACGATATTAAGCACCTGCTGCTGCTCGGACGCGTCATGTCCGGCGGGGGCGGCGCATTAATCCTTGAAAACGCGGAGATGGTATTGAGGGATGAGTATTGCGCGCTAAGCGAAAAAATAACGCTGCGTCTCCCCGATGAGCGTAACCGCCGCGTAGGTCAGAGCGTAGCCGCGGCGAGTATGGTCTGATGTTTATTATACGCTTGGCACTTGAAAAAGACATTCGGAGGCATGAACCGCAATGAACATATCCTTCAGCAAATCGGACCGCGACATCTTCATCCCTGACGGAACCGGCACGGAGCAGGCTTTTGCGCGCACTACCCACATGGGTATAGGAGCGCATCAGGACGATTTGGAATTTATGTCCTATGACGGGATTTTGAAATGCTTCGGGCATACTGAACTCTGGTACACGGGCGTTGTGGTGTCGAACGGCGCTGGCTCGCCCAGAGACGGGCTTTACGCTTCGTACACCGATGAGGACATGAAGCGCGCGCGTGTGGCGGAGCAGCGCAAAGCCGCTTATATCGGCGAATACGCCGTCTGTGTGCAGCTTATGCATTCTTCGGAGGAAATAAAGGAGAACGGCAATGACGCGCCCGTTCAAGATATAACCAAGCTCTTGCGCGCCGCGCGCCCCAGGGTTGTTTATACGCATAACCCGGCGGATAAGCACGACACCCATGTGGCTGTGGCTTTACGCGTTATTAAGGCCATACGCTCGCTGCCCCCCGGGGAGCGTCCGGAAACACTTTACGGCTGCGAGCTCTGGCGCGGCTTGGACTGGCTTTGCGATGGGGATAAAACTGTGTTTGACGTAGGCTTGCGGCCCGGAATCGGAGCGGCGCTGGCAGGGGTTTTCGATTCGCAGATCACGGGCGGCAAGAGCTACGACAGCGCCGTTTTAGGGCGGCGCCGCGCAAACGCTACCTTCCTCGCCTCCCATTTTACGGATAAAATACAAGAAGCTATCTACGGTATAGATATGTCACGGTTTATCACCGATGAAACCCTTGACCCGGAAAGTTTTATAGAAGGGTATATCAACCGTTTCAAAAGCGATGCTTTAAACCGTATTTCAAAGTTTAAATAATCGATTAACAGGAGAAACTAATGGATAAGAAAATCAACATTGTCTGCGCTTTCGGCACAAGGCCGGAAGCCATAAAGATGTCGCCCTTGGTGCTGGCTCTCCGCGCCCATCCCGCGTTTGACACAAAAGTGCTTGTAACGGCGCAGCACAGGGAACTGCTGGATTCGGTGCTGGATACCTTCGGCATTGTGCCCGACCATGACCTGAACATCATGCGCGGCGGGCAGACACTGACCGAGATCGTAACCAAAGCGCTGACCGGAGCCGGGGAATATCTGAATGAAATCCGCCCGGATATCCTATTGGTGCACGGCGATACGGCGACAACCTTTGCCGCGTCTTTGGCGGGTTTTTACGCGGGGGTCTCTGTCGGGCATGTTGAGGCCGGGCTTAGGACGTATAATAAACGCGAGCCGTATCCGGAGGAAATGAACCGCCTTTTAACCGGGCGTATCGCCGACGTACACTTCGCGCCAACGAAATCCGCCAGGCAAAACCTTTTGAATGAGAATACCCCCGCTGATAGTATCTATGTAACGGGCAACACCGAAATAGACGCAATTTTAAGTATTTTATCCAAAGAAGGTGAATACCGCTACAAAAGGGACGCGCTTAACGGGTTGGATAAAAACGGACGTCTTATTGTAATGACCTCCCACAGGCGCGAAAACCTTGGGCAGCCGATGACAGACATGTGCCGCGCGCTTCGCCGCGTGGTTGACGAAAACCCGGATGTCACGCTTGTTTGGCCCATTCATCCAAACCCGGATGTACGTACCGCGGCGTATGCCGAGCTTAGCGGCCACAACCGTATTGTTTTGACGGACGCTGTCGATACCGAAGATATGTACCGCTTAGCCGGCTCAGCCTTTATGATAGCGACGGATTCCGCGGCAATACAGGAGATATCGCCTATTCTGAACAAACCCTGCGTTGTGCTGCGCAACGTCACGGAGCGCCCGGAGGGCGTTGAAACAGGCGCGCTGATGCTTGGCGGGAATTCATACGAAACGGTGTATGGCGCCGTGAAAAGCGTTTTGAATGATACGGGTGTTTACAACAGAATGGCGGCCGCGGCAAACCCCTTTGGCGACGGGAAAGCCAGCCAACGCATTGTTTCGGCTGTTTTGCATCATTTAGGCATAAATTCCGATAGGCCCGATGATTTTTAAACTTTACCGGATTTTTAACGTATATAAATAAAAATAGATGGGAGGCAACGAAGATGAAAGAAGAGAGAATCAAGATATTGCAAATGGTAGAGGACGGCAAGATCAGCGTTGAGGAGGCCGGCAAGCTTCTGGAAGCCCTTAAAGCGTCGTGCGGGAACGAGTTTTTTTGTGACGATGAGGACATCGCCGACAGGTTTCAGGAATTTTGCCATAACACCGAGACTTTTCTTAAAAATGTGGGCTGTAAAATAGGTGAGTTCGCGAAGGATATGGAACCCCGTGTGCGCAACGTTACCAAAGTAGCCGTATCCAAGACCGCCGATCTTGTGGACGAACTGGGCAAAGCCCTTGCCGCCTGCCTGAACAGCCTTAACAAATGCGAATCCGAAAACGAGGAATGCTGCGGCTGCGGCGCTGAAAAGGACGAGGAAAACAGGGAGAATTAATGGTTGTATAAATTCTGTTATACTGATAATAATAATCCTATAACTATTATAACAATAACAGTTTAGGAGTGTTTGAATTGGCTAAAGCAGGAATGCGCCGTCCAAGCCCGAAGGAACCGCACGGCACCGAGAGCAGCGAAACTCAGAATATCCCTAAAAACGATCATTTGCCTGTGCCGGAGATTAAGGGAAAGAAGAAACATAAGTAATTAAGAAGGGGAAGCTTATCCGTTAGCTTCCCCTTCTTAATATTATTCATTATGCGCACAGCCGACAATCTCTTTTATATTTGAATAACCTTCGTTTTGCATAAATTGTTCTATACCTTCTATAACTTCTATAACGGCATAGGGATTTATCAGTCCCGCCGTGCCGACGGCAACGGCAGAGGCGCCCGCCATTAAGAATTCCACGGCGTCACTTCCGGTTGTTATCCCGCCCATACCAATTATAGGAATCCTCACCGCTTTATAGACCTGGTACACAGCGCGTACGGCAACAGGCATAATAGCCGGGCCGGATAAACCGCCGACCCGGTTGCCGAGCAGCGGCTTTTTACGCCGTATATCAATTTTCATGCCAACCAGCGTATTGATCAGCGATAATCCGTCCGCGCCGCCGGCTTCGGCGGCTTTCGCAATCTCTGCTATATCGGTGACGTTTGGAGATAGCTTTACAAACAAAGGCTGACGTGCCGCGGCTTTACATCGTTTTACCACTTCGTGGGTGAGGCGGCTGTCTGTACCAAAGGCTATGCCGCCCGAGGAAATATTTGGGCAGCTTATATTAAGCTCCAGCATATCAATATCTGCCGATGCTAAACGTTCTATAACAGCTGCATATTCATCAATGCTGTTACCGCAGACATTTACGATTATATTAACGTTGAATCCGCGCAAAAAGGGTATGTCGTCACGTATAAATGCCTCAACGCCCGGGTTTTGCAATCCTATCGAATTAAGCATTCCGCCGAAGGTTTCGGCAATGCGCGGCGGAGGGTTCCCAGCCCAGGGTTTTAATGAAACGCCTTTAACAGTAACCGCCCCGAGCTTGCCAAGCTCAAAGAATTCCGCGAATTCCCGCCCGGATCCGAACGTCCCGGAAGCCGTAGTTACAGGGTTTTTCCATTCCACACCAGATAAATTGACCCTCATATTAAGCCCCTTCAATGTCAAATAGCAAATCCGACGCGGTAAATACCGGCCCGTCCCGGCAAACACGTTTATATACCCAATTTGCGCCGTCACGAACCTTTACCGCGCATCCCATACAAGCGCCCGTTCCGCATCCCATGCGTTCCTCCAGCGATAAGAAAAGCCTATCCGCGCGGTTCCTCATATATTCCGACAAGCTTTTCAACATGGGCAAGGGACCGCAGGCATAAACAAAATCCGCCTGGGTTGTATCCCCATTTTTAAATAAATCAACCGAATTGCCATGAAATCCGGCGCTGCCGTCATCCGTCGCGATATCTACGTGCCGGCAGATTTCTCTAAATTCGTTCAGCAGGAAGGTTTCGTTGTTTCTGTATCCTATAAATACATTGATATCAGTTTCATCATCATTTTCCCGCAAGGCATGAGCAAGCTCAAGAAGCGGGGGTATACCCACCCCGCCGCCAACCAAAGCCACCTTTCCGTGTTCAAGTTTGAACCCGTTCCCAAGAGGCCCCATAACCCTTATCAGGCTGTCCGGCTTCATGCGGCTGATGATCTCCGTACCCTTGCCCGCGATTCGGTAAACGAGTTTGATAACACCGCGGTTTTTATCGGCACGGCAGATGCTTATCGGACGCGGCAGCAGCATGGCGTTGTTACCTGTGTAAAGGTTTACAAACTGCCCTGCGCGGCATATAAACGTTATATTTGGTATATGCAGTTCTATAACATATATATCACGCGCTACTTGCTCATTTTTAAGTATCAGCGCATTGTTGCTGTTAATCATTTAAACCCCCGATATGCCCGCGCAAATCCTCTATCATTTTTATTGCTTCGCTTCTGGCGCAATCGGCGTAACACCCGGCATCCTTGCCGTATTTTTCGGCGTACTCAGGCTTTTTCCACGCTGCGATAATCCCGCGCGAGGAGTTTACTATACCGCCTATCCCGTCCTTGTTAAAACACACCGCCGCGTCCGCCGCCGTACCGCCCTGCGCCCCGTATCCGGGTATGAGGAAGAATGTCTGCGGCATAGACATCCTAAGCTTCTTTGCCTGAGCGGGCGCCGTCGCTCCGACTACCGCACAGACGGAGCTGTAGCCTTTTGTACCTACCAAATCCTTTCCCCACTCTGATACAAGACCGCCTACATGCTCGTACAACCGCCCGCCCTTTTGCAATTCCAGATTTTGCAAATCCGCGCCGCCGGGATTGGAAGTCACTACCAGCACAAATAAACCTTTTCCATTTTTCTGGCAGGCGTTAATGAACGGCTCAACCGCGTCGCGGCCTAAATAGGGGTTAATCGTAACAAAATCGGGGCCGTCCTCCCCTAAATGAGCGTCGGCGTAAGCGGCGGCGGTAGAGCCGATATCTCCCCGTTTTATATCGCCTATAACAAGCAAACCACGGCTTTTCGCATAACTCACCGTTTCAAGATACGCGCTGATCCCGGCAATCCCATATCGCTCATAAAAAGCAATCTGCGGCTTAACTACAGGTACAATGCCGTAAACGGCGTCAATAATACATTTGTTAAACTCTAAGAACGCGCCCGGTACGTCTGCGGCATAACGTCGCAGCAACGATTCCGGCAGCAAGTCCGTGCTTGGGTCAAGCCCAACGCATACGGGCGAACGAAGTTCCTTAATCCTCTCAATCAACCTGTCAATCGCGAATGCCATTCAAACCGCCCCTTTATTATATTGTTATACAACGAATAGACCATATATAGCATAATATACAACAGGCACAAAAATCGCCGGCAGGAAATTTGCCAGTTTTATTTTTGTTACATTCAACAAGTTTAATCCTATGGCGAGCACCAGCACCCCGCCTGTAACAGATATCTGCGCCAGCATGTCCTGCGTTATGTAAGGCGAAACCAGGCCCGCCGCAAGGGTTATCGCGCCTTGGTATAAAAAAACCGACGCGGCTGAGAGGATAATGCCGGGGCCGAGAGCCGCTCCCAAAACTATGGCGGAAATGCCGTCCAAGGCTGATTTCGCAAATAAGATGTCGTGCTTCGCCAAAACGCCGCTCTCGATTGAACCGACTACCGCCATCGTTCCCACGCAATAAAGGATGCTGCCCGTGACAAAACCTTTGGACAAGCCTTCCTTACCGCGTGAAATCTTGCGTTCTATAAAGGCGGCGAACACGGTGAATTTATGGTCGATGTCCAGCGCAGCGCCGGCAAGCCCGCCAACGGCAAGGCTCATGATAAACACCAGCGTTGACGCGCCGCCGTTTATCAGCGTATCCGCCGCGCCGGAAAAACCTATAAGGGCGACAGCCAACGCGATGCCTTGCATAATCGTGGCGCGCAAATTCTCTTTCAGGCGGCCTTTAATCAATAATCCCACAAGCCCTCCGGCAACAATCGCCGCCGCGTTTACCGCCGTGCCCAACATTTGTAAACAACCTTCCCGCCTAGAATCGTCATATCAACATCCCCGCAGACTTCGCGGCCGCTCCAGGGTGTATTTTTACCCATGGACGCGAAATCCGCAGCATTTATTATGTGTTTTTTCTCTTGATCTATAATAACTATATCAGCATCTGAACCAATTGTGAGCGAACCTTTATTGATACCCAAAATCCGCGCCGGATTAGTTGACAGCCGTTCTATTAGTTCTACATCGGACATAAATCCGGTTTTCACCAACTTAGTAAAACACACCGGATACGCTGTTTCCAAGCCGGTTACACCATTAGCGGCATTAAACCAGCCGCAAGATTTATCCTCCGCGCTATGCGGCGCGTGATCCGTCGCGATACAGTCGATCACACCTTCACGCAAGGCCTTGCGAAGGACGGCGGCGTCCTCTTTTCGGCGCAGCGGCGGGCTCATTTTATAGTTGGTGTCTTCGCCGGGGATGTCGGCCCGCGTTAAAAACAAATGATGCGGCGCAACCTCGCATGTCACTTTTACTCCCCTGGCTTTAGCTTCCCTTACAAGCCTGACGCCCCCCTCCGTGGAAAGATGGCAGATATGGAGGTTAGCGCCGGCTTCCTCCGCCAGCATGATATCCCTCGCAATGATGATATCCTCTGCAATCGCCGGAACGCCGCCGTTTATGAGGGTAAGCTCCTCGCAATGGGAGTACACCGTCAAGCCAAGTTCTTTGGCCTTTATCAAAATTTTCAGGTACAGCCCCGCGTTGGCTACGGTTTTACCATCCTCGCTTATCCCGGCTATACCGGCTTTAGCCATGCCCTCAAGCTCGGCAAGCTCCGCGCCCAGCATACCGCGCGTGGCGGCCCCGAATTGAAGCAGGTTTACTGGTATACCGGCGGCCTTTTGGCGGATAAACTTTACAAGTACCGCATTATCAACAACCGGATTGGTGTTGGCCATACAGCAGACGGTGGTAAAACCGCCGCGCGCCGCCGAAGCCGCGCCCGTGGCAATGGTTTCCTTATGCTCAAAGCCCGGCTCGCGGAAATGGACGTGCAGGTCGATAAACCCCGGCGCGACAAGCTTGCCCGCGGCGTCCACGGCAATCTCCGCGTTTGTGTCAATGTTTCCTTTAATTTCCGATATTTTACCGTCCCTGACAAGCACGTCGCCAACCTCGGATATGCCGTTAGCGGGGTCAATAATATGCCCGTTTTTAATCAACAAACTACTCATTGCAAACCCTCACGCTGAACTCCGCTTCCTCGCCGTTTATGTCCCAGGATTTGGCGAAGCCGTCAGTGTCCGCCCCCTCCGATACGGTGACGGCAAGTACCTCCGACATTATAAAATCCGCGTTGCGTGAGATAACGCCGGACAAAACACCGCTTGCTTTGAACCCCACGCGTATTTTATCAACAACGTTAAACCCGGCTTCCTTGCGCATGTTTTGAAGCTTTGAGACAACTTCACGCACGAAACCCTCCTCGATAAGCTCCGGCGTCAGGCGCATGTCCAGCGCCACCGTGACCCCTTTGCCCGTATCAGCGGCGAAATCCTCACCCCGCGCTTCGGCTACAAGCACATCCTCCTCGGTCAAATGCACCTCATTATCCGATATATTAAGCGTTACCCCGCCTTCCCTAAGCCGCGCCAAAAACCCGCCGCCGCTCTGCGCCGCCAGCGCCTCGCCTATCTGCGGCAGAAGCTTGCCGTATTTTTTGCCCAGCGTACGCAGCTGCGGCTTATATGAATACGCGGCGAAACGCTCCATATCGTCGGTAAACAACAATTCTTTGACGTTTAATTCTTCCAGTATTATATCATGGTAACTCACAGGCAGATCAAAGCCGGCTTTTACATACATCGCGGGCAGGGGCTGGCGGTTTTTGACGGAAGCGGAGTTGCGCGCGGCGCGTCCGCGTTCCACTATTGTCAGTACGCCGTCCATGTCGGTTTCAAGCCTGACATCCACATAATCATTGCAGCAAACGGGGAACGGGCGCAAATGCACGCTTTCAACAGCCGATTTATCAACGGAGCGTACCAGGTTCTGGTAAAGCCCCTCGGCTATGAAAGGCGTAAACGGCGCGCAAAGCTCCGCAAGCGTAACCAAAACCGTATACAGCGTCATATACGCGTTTACCTTGTCCGTCTCCATACCCGCCGCCCAAAAACGCTCCCGGGAACGGCGGATGTACCAGTTTGAAAGCTCGTCCGTAAACTGTGCCATTTCACGGGCGGCTTCGGTCAGTCGGTATTCCCCTATATTTTTATCAACATGTTTGACAAGGGTGTTCAGCTTTGACAGCACCCAACGGTCCATCGGCGCAAGCTCCGATGCTGCCGGAAGCTTATATTCCGCCGGATTAAACCCGTCGATGTTGGCATACAGCACAAAAAACGCGTAGGCGTTCCACAGCGTGCCCATCATCTTCCGCTGGCCTTCGTTCAGCATTTCCTCGTTAAAACGGTTGGACAGCCAAGGCGCGCCGAAGGTGTAGAAGTACCAGCGCACCGCGTCCGCGCCCTGTTTATTAAGAAAATCCCAGGGCTGCACCATATTGCCCTTGGACTTTGACATTTTTTGGCCGTTTTTATCCTGTATATGGCCTAACACAATGCAATTTTTAAACGAGGATTTCTTAAACAAAAGCGTCGATATCGCCAACAGCGTATAAAACCAGCCTCGGGACTGGTCTTGCGCCTCAGAGATAAAGTCAGCCGGGAAGTTTTCGTCAAAGGTATCGGCGTTTTCAAAAGGATAGTGCCACTGCGCGAAGGGCATTGAGCCGGCGTCAAACCAGCAGTCCATTACCTCCGGCGTGCGCTTCATCACAGCGCCGCACAAAGGGCAGTCCAACGCGATTCCATCTATATAGGGCTTATGCAGCTCCAGCCCGTCTATCATATCCCTATTAACGGCTGCGGCGGATTCTTTCAATTCCGCAACGCTTCCGACAGCCTTTTGATGCCCGCAGTCACAAAGCCATATCGGCACCGGCGTACCCCAATAGCGGTCGCGGCTCATGTCCCAGTCTATAACATTTTTTAACCAGTCGCCCATACGGCCCGTACGGAAATTATCCGGCAGCCAGTTTATCGAGTTGTTATTTTCTATAAGCCGGTCACGCACCGCCGTAACCTTGATAAACCATGACTCCCTTGCGTAATATATCAACGGCGTATCACAGCGCCAGCAAAAAGGATAGCTGTGCTCATAGGGCATCTTTTTGAACAAAAGCCCCGACTCTTTCAGACTTCTTATTATCAGCGGGTCGGCATCCTTTACAAACATCCCTGCCCAGGGCTTAACGTTTTCGGTAAAGCAGCCCCTTTCATCGACAAGGTTCACAAAAGGCAAACCATAGGCCATGCCGGAGCGGTAGTCGTCCTCGCCGAACGCCGGCGCGGTGTGGACGATACCCGTGCCGTCCGTAAGCGTTACATAATCCGCGCAGACAACGTAGAAAGCGTCTGCGTCACCGGCAAAGTCAAACAGCGGCTCATAACGCTTGCGGTCAATCTCTTTGCCTAAAAAGCGCGACAAAACCTCGGCTTCCTCACCCAGCACCTTTGTGACCAATGCTTCGGCAAGTATCATTATCCGGCCTGAATCATCCTTCGCTCTGACATAATATTCATCGGGGTTAACCGCCAGAGCCACGTTCGACGGCAGTGTCCAGGGCGTGGTCGTCCACGCCATGAAATATTCGTTTTCCGCGTCTTTTACCTTAAACAGCACAAAAGCCGAATCCTCTTTCACATCCTTATAACCCTGCGCCACCTCGTGGCTGGACAAGGATGTCCCGCAGCGCGGGCAATACGGCACAATTTTATGCCCCCTGTAGATAAAGCCCATGTCCCATATCTGCTTTACGGCCCACCATACGGACTCTATATAGTTGTTATCATAGGTTATATAAGGGTTCTCCATGTCCGCCCAAAAACCGACGCGGCGGCTCATGTCCTCCCATTCCGATTTGTACCTCCAAACGCTCTCCTTACAACGTTTTATAAACGATTCCACGCCGTATTTCTCAATATCCTGCTTGCACGTTAACCCCAGTTCCTTCTCAACCTCAAGCTCAACGGGCAGCCCGTGCGTATCCCAGCCCGCCTTGCGCAAAACCTTATATCCCTTCATGGTCTTGTAACGCGGGATAGCGTCCTTATACGCCCGCGTTATAACATGCCCGATATGCGGCTTGCCGTTGGCCGTGGGCGGGCCGTCATAAAACGTAAAAACCGGCGCGCCTTCCCTTAACCCGATACTCTTTTCAAATATCTTGTTATCTTCCCAAAATTTCAATATCTCCTGCTCGCGCGCCGTAAAATCCATGCTGCTCGTTACCTTGTCAAACATTGCAATGCCTCCTCATAAATAAGAAAACCCCGTCACCCGTCAGGGCGAAAGGGTTATTTTCCGCGGTACCACCTGAAATTGGCATAAATAAAATGCCCACTCAATATCCCTTAACGCGGGATTTTCGTCCAAGCCTACCATTAATAAATTATCGGCCAAGCCGCCGCACCGCGAACGGCGCAATACGGTGATCTTCACCCCGGGGTTCGCGCCGGATTTGCACCATCACCGGCTCTCTGCGGCTCCGCCGCGCGGTTACTCTCCGTAATATGCGTTTATGCTTTGATGATTATAGCATATGCGGAACCCGTTTTCAAGTGCGGAATATTACATTATTATGACATAAAACCAGCCTGCGCGGGCTGGCTCTGCGCATAAATATATCAAAGACAAGACAAATATAAAATTTTCTTGACAAATAAACGTTTCGGTGATAGAATTTTTCAGCGCGTTACTTTATACGCAGTATTTTGTATGGAATCGGCGCGCAGGCTATAAACAGCCGAGCTCACAATGGCGTATCAGCTTAAAAGGAGGTGCAATATTGCCAACATTCAACCAGCTCGTAAAGCAAGGGCGCGGAGCCAAGACATGGAAATCCAAGTCCCCCGCGCTGGGCAAGTCCTACAATTCTTTTAACAAAAAGCGTACGGACCGCCCCAACCCGCAAAAACGCGGCGTCTGCACAAACGTTAAAACCGACAAGCCCAAGAAGCCCAATTCGGCCCTTCGCAAGATGGCGCGCGTCAGGCTTTCAAACGGCATCGAGGTATGGGCCTATATCCCCGGCGAGGGGCATAACCTGCAGGAACACAGCGTCGTGCTCATCCGCGGCGGCAGGGTCAGAGACCTTCCCGGCGTGCGTTACCACATCCTGCGCGGCACTTTAGATACAGCCGGCGTAGCGAAACGTAACCAAGCCCGTTCCAAATACGGCGCCAAACGCGCTAAAAAGTAACAACCATTCACTATTCATTGAATTTACCGCGCCTCGAACGAATTGTTGATTCGCCATTGTCAATATAGACGTAGAGGCCGTACTGATCGAGAGATTATAAACTGGAGATCAGAGTACCTGCGGCTGTTTAGCCGCTTTAGGAGGGAAGCATCGTGCCACGCAAAGGACATGTATCAAAGCGGGACGTTTTAGCCGACCCGGTTTATACAAGCAAGGTCGTTACAAAGCTCATCAACTGCGTTATGCTGGACGGCAAGAAAAGTATAGCGGAGAGCATTGTATACGGCGCTCTTGAAAGGGTCTCAAAGGATAAAGGCGCGCCTGCCATGGAGGCGTTTGAGGAAGCGCTGGCGAACATCACACCCGTGCTGGAAGTAAAAGCGCGCAGGGTCGGCGGCTCCACATATCAGGTGCCGATGGAAATAAGACCGGAACGCCGTCAGGCGTTAGCGCTCCGCTGGCTGGTTCAATACGCCAGGCGCCGCGGAGAGAGAACGATGGAGGAACGCCTCGCGAAAGAACTGCTTGACGCGCTGAACAACGTTGGCGGCGCTGTCAAGAAAAAAGAGGACGTTCATAAGATGGCTGAGGCAAACAGAGCTTTCGCCCATTATAAGTGGTAACAAACGTTGTAGGGGTGAACTGTGTTCACCCGTTCCGAAAGGACGGATAGACTGTGTCAGACAGAGTATTCCCGCTGGAACGCACACGTAATATAGGTATTATGGCTCACATAGACGCGGGTAAGACAACGCTGACCGAACGCATATTGTTTTACACTGGTCGTACCTATAAAATGGGCGACACCCATGAGGGAACAGCATTAATGGACTGGATGGATCAGGAACGGGAGCGGGGCATCACCATTACCTCCGCCGCCACCACCACCCAGTGGAGCAATCATAGGATTAATATTATAGACACGCCCGGACACGTGGATTTTACCGTTGAGGTCGAACGAAGCCTCCGCGTCCTGGACGGAGCGGTTGCGGTTTTCTGCGCCAAAGGCGGCGTCGAGCCGCAGTCCGAGACGGTTTGGAGGCAGGCGGACAAGTACGATGTGCCGCGCCTTGCCTTTGTCAACAAGATGGACATTATCGGCGCGGATTACCTCTACGTCGTCGACATGATAAGGGACAGGCTCGGGGCCAATCCCGTGCCCGTTACGCTTCCCATCGGCGCGGAATCCGTATTTGAAGGCGTTGTGGATTTGCTGGAGATGAAGGCTTACTACTTTGAAGGCGATAACGGCCTTGACGTTGTGGAGCGTGAGATACCGGCGGATATGCTTCAAGCCGCGGAGGAACACCGCGCCAGGCTCATCGAGGCCGCCGCCGAGTGCGACGACGATTTGATGGAGAAGTATATCGAAGGCGAGGAAGCGTCCGTCTCCGAGATTAAAGCCGCCATCCGCAAGGGTTGCGTAGGCGTAAAGATGATACCCGTGTTTTGCGGGTCGGCTTACAAATGCAAGGGCGTTCAAAAGCTTTTGGACGGCGTTGTCGATTACCTGCCGTCGCCCGTTGACATTCCCGCTATTATCGGGACGCTGGGCGAAAAGGGCGAGGAGACGGAACGCCATTCCAGCGACAGCGAACCCTTCAGCGCGCTGGCGTTCAAGATCATGAACGACCCGTATGTGGGCAAGCTTGCGTTTTTCCGGGTTTATTCCGGCAAGATACCGACGGGGTCATATATCTACAACTCTACAAAGGACAAGAAGGAACGCCTAGGGCGCATCCTCAGGATGCACGCAAACCACAGGGAAGACGCCGACATGGTTTTTGCCGGGGACATCGCCGCGGCGGTCGGGTTGAAACACACGACTACCGGCGATACCCTGTGCCTGGATGGCGACAGCATCATCTTGGAGAGCATGGTATTCCCGGAACCGGTCATTTCCGTGTCCATAGAGCCAAAGACCAAGGCCGGACAGGACAAGATGGGCATCGCGCTGGGCAAGCTCTCGGACGAGGACCCCACATTCAAGCACTTCACCGACCAGGAAACGGGGCAAACCATTATCTCCGGCATGGGTGAACTGCACCTTGAAATCATCGTTGACCGGCTGCTGCGCGAATTCCGCGTCGAGGCCAACGTCGGCAAACCCCAGGTTGCGTACCGCGAAACATTCCGCACGCCTGTTGACGCCGAAGGCCGCTATGTCCGGCAGTCCGGCGGGCGCGGACAGTACGGGCACTGTAAAATCACGTTCGAGCCCGTTGAAATCACGGACCGGGAAAGCGACAAGAATTTCGAGTTTATCAACAAAATCACCGGCGGCGTTATACCCAAAGAATATATCGCCCCCATCGAGGCCGGCATACGCGACGCAATGCTGTCCGGCGTCATAGGCGGGTACCCCGTTCTAGGCGTCCGCGCCATCCTCTACGACGGCAGCTGCCATGAGATAGATTCCAGCGAACTGGCCTTTAAGATCGCCGGCTCCATGGCCTTCAAAGACGCCATGCGCCGCGGCGGACCCGTTTTGCTTGAGCCTATCGTGAAGGTAGACGTAACCGTCCCCGAGGATTACATGGGCGACGTTATCGGCGATATCAACGCAAAACGCGGCAGCATCGAGGGTATGGAGCAGCGCGGCAACGCCCGCGTCATACACGCCCTGGTGCCGTTGGCTGAGATGTTCGGCTACGCCACAGACCTGCGCAATAAAACCCAGGGGCGCGGCGTGTACGCCATGGAAGTCCACCACTACCAACCCGCGCCAAAGGCGGTGCAGAACCGGATTAGTATGGGGATGTACTAGTCCAATGACCGCGTTAAATTTTAGGGTGTTCAGCGCATCAATTACTTATTAATGGAAAGCAATTGAGCGCTGAACACTAAAATTTAACTAGGTCAATGGACTAGCAGGAGCGGAAGTGTTCACCCTCAAGCTTAAATTGCAAAAAAGTATTGCAATTTATGGATTTATTTACTATAATCAGTATATATTGGAAAAATTAAGTTTAAATCACAGCAAATGATTTATAAGGAGGAAAATCTCTAATGGGTAAGGCGAAATTTGAAAGAAACAAACCCCACGTTAACATCGGCACAATCGGTCATATCGACCACGGCAAGACAACCCTTACAGCCGCTATTTCCAAGACCCTCGCCACCCGCTCAGGCAAAGGCGAAGTCATACCGTTCGATAAAATCGATAAGGCTCCAGAAGAAAAGGCCAGAGGCATCACAATCTCCACTACTCATATTGAGTACGAGACCAACAACCGCCACTACGCGCACGTTGACTGCCCCGGCCACGCCGACTATATCAAGAACATGATCACAGGCGCGGCGCAGATGGACGGCGCAATCCTCGTCGTCGCCGGTACGGACGGCCCCATGGCGCAGACCAAGGAGCATATCCTGCTGGCCCGTCAGGTTGGCGTTCCCAAGATCGTCGTATTCCTTAACAAATGCGATATCGCCGACGAAGAGCTGCTTGAGCTGGTCGAGATGGAGATCCGCGAAGAGCTTAACAAACACGAGTTCCCCGGCGACGATACGCCAATTATCAGGGGTTCGGCCCGTGAAGCGCTTGAAGATCCCAGCGGCGAATGGGGCGACAAGATTATGGAGCTTATGGACACCGTTGACGATTATATACCCGCTCCCGAGCGCGACACTGAAAAGCCCTTCCTTATGCCTGTTGAGGACGTGTTCACCATTACCGGGCGCGGCACCGTCGCCACCGGCAGGGTGGAACGCGGCACACTCAAGATTCAGGACGAAGTGGATATCGTCGGCCTTTCCACCGAAAAGAGAAAGACAGTCGTTACCGGTATTGAAATGTTCAAGAAGTCCCTCGACTTCGCGCAGGCCGGCGACAACGCGGGTATCCTTCTCCGCGGCGTAGCCCGTACGGACATTGAGCGCGGCCAGGTGCTGTGCAAGCCCGGAAGCGTAACGGGCCATACCGATTTCACCGCCCAGGTTCTGGTTCTTACGAAGGAAGACGGCGGGCGCCACAAGCCTTTCTTCAACAAATACCGCCCCCAGTTCTACTTCCGCACAACCGACGTTACGGGCGAAATCACACTCCCGGACGGGGTTGAGATGTGCAAACCCGGCGACCACGTCGAACTGACCGTAAACCTCATCACCCCCATCGCCATGGAGCAGGGTCTCCGTTTCGCCATCCGCGAAGGCGGCAGGACAGTCGGCGCCGGCACGGTGGTTAAAATTATTAAATAATTCAACAAACTGTTGGGGCATGTGCGCACGCGCTTCAATCCGCGCGGCGCATTCGCCCGTTAAACCAGTAATCATCTCAGCCCATATCATAAAACGGACATCCGCTTTTGAATGGGCTGGTTTTTTACTTACGGTATTTGGAACATTTTTCCGCAATAATTCGTCATATATAGCAAATCCCGGACCGATTTATTAAACGGTTTTAGGGAATGATATAAACGAATATTTTATGAAAGGATGAAATGAATGGTGAAACTGCGTTTATTGCAAAAAATTGCGGCTTATGCGCTTTGCTTCATTATGGCTATGGGCCTGGCGCTTGGGTTTTCCGCCGAGCGCGTATGGGCAAACCCCAATCTCAGGGATGGTGATGTCAGCTTCAGTGTAAGACCAAACGGAGATTTGCGGGTGACGGTCACTGCGCGGGGGAACCTGCTTATTGAAAGACTGGATGTAGGGATACAAAGAAGGAACGGCGGCAGGTGGATCCAGGAAGTATTTGAAGTTTCCAGGACGCGGGATGCGGAAAGAACCGCGACAGTCACTTTTGACTCAAAGGATTTGTCAAATGGGGAATATAACGTTGAAATAGATATCTGGTATACGGATGAAGCTGGCAGGTTTTCTCATGATATGAGATATACCTATGGCGGAAGCGGCGGAAGCGGCAGCTCTACCGCGGACGGCATAAGCTTCAGCACCCCCACATTGGTAGGCGAGAGCGGCAGCAACCTTGAATTAAGGGCTAATTATTCAGGCGGCACATTGACCCGGAATGATGAGTTCGGCTTCGCGTTCTCGTCATCAAGAACACCAACCGACAGAAATATTATTGACCGCAGGGATGCCAGTGAGTTCACAAACAGCCGCATTACCGGAACCTTGCGTACAAATAATATGTCTTCCGGTTCGACATATTACATTTTCGCGTATATTTGGGATAGGGACGAACGCGAATATGTATATTCCCCGCCGCTTGAGCATTCGCATGGCGGCGGCAGGTCGGCTGTCCGCACCGACAGCACCACCTACAGCTCCAGCCAGGGAGTGATTGCCGCAAGCGGGCGGCTTACGTCGATTGGCAATTCCAATGTAACCGAATTGGGGTTCGTATATTCCAATACGGAATCAACCCCGTCTCTTAATAACAACGGCAACCCAACATCCGGCAGCTTTAAGGCGGTTGCTCTGACCGGCTCATACAACAACGCCCGTGATTTCAGTATTGATTTTACGCCGGAGGCCGCCTCGAATTCAACATCGCGCACCTTTCATGTCAGGGCTTACGCCATCAACACTCAGGGCGTCAGTTATGGCGAGGTACGCACGGTGAATAACGTTGACCTCAACTTTATGGGTGTTACCATGTCCGCCTTCACCGTAAACAGCGGTACTTCCGCCCAGGCGGATGTGAAGGTTACAGGCGTTTCAGCCAATAACGTATTCGAATGGGGCATTGCGTATTCCGAAACAGTCCAATCACCCGCTCGCAGCGGTACAGGCAGCGGCAGCGCGGTGCTTGTACAGGACGGCCCCAGAAATTCCGCCGATGATACGATAGTTTTGGAAGGCCTTAAACCAAACACGCGTTATTACGCGCGCGCTTTTGCCAGGACGCGCAACGGCAACTATGTCTACAGCGCGGTAAGGGAATTTACCACTCCCGTCGCGATGGACGTTGAGCTTTTTAGCGTACAGGAAGTTACGCATAATTCGGCTATGGTCTCTGCGCGCGTTGATGTGCAGGGCGCCGGCACCATCGTCGAAAAGGGCTTTGTTTCCTCTAGGATAAACGAAAACCCCACATTGGCGGATACAGTACACCGGCATACAAGCAATGCGGATGGCAGCTTTAATATGGAAGTGCGCAGCCTTTCAGCCAATACCGGTTACTATGTACGCGCATACGCGAAATACGGCAGCGGCCCAAACGATGTTGTTTATTCATCCGCACGCAATTTTAGGACCTTGCAGAACATTGCTGTCCTCACCATTTCCTTCCAGGACGCAAACGGCGTTGAAGTCGGCACCCAAACCATCGAAACCAGCATTGAGGACCGTTTAACGGAGAGGGTTCTTGTCCTTCCCGGCGGAACCAGGCTTGCTCAGGATAGATGGCAGTACACCGTCATGGGCAATGACTTTATAAGGATAACAGTTATACGGGAAAACGCGCAGGGTAATAATCAAGGCGGCAACCAGGGCGGTAATCAGGGTGACAACCAACCTCCCCGTTTGCCCGGACAAATCCCGGGTTATGATCCCTCTAACGAGAGAGCATATATGCACGGTGTTGGCGGCGGATACTTCGACCCCGAAGCGCACGGCACCTACTTCACTGTTGCCGCTATGCTGTTCGACCTTCTTGCCGATCCCCACGAACGCTACCACCATGACAATTGGTTCCCGGATGTGGATTACAACAATCCCGTGCAGGTAAACGTCGTAAACTTCGTCGCGTCCAGGGGTTATATGATAGGCGACGACCGCGGCTTTTTCCAGACTCATGAACCCATAAACAGGGCGGTTGTTGCGGTTGTTATAAGCGAAGTGCTTGATCTTCAGCATAAATACGAACACATGGCTACGGGCTTCTTTATTGACGGCGCGTTCGGTATGTTCCCCTCGGCATTCCCGGATACCAACAACCACTGGGCCAGAGGTTTTGCCTGGTGCGCGGCGCAAGAGGGGATTTTCGGCGGTATACCCGATGAACGGGGCGTATTGATGTTCAGGCCTGATGATCCCATAACAAGAGCGCAGCTTGCGCAGGTTTTCTCTAATCTCTTTAAGAGAAGCAGTAATCCTTTGAGCCATTCAACCTTTGCGGATGTGCCAATCAACCACTGGGCCCACTACGTTATCCACAACGCCGCCATACCGCAGCATTAATTTCAACATTAGCATAACAAATTATAAACAGAAAGAGGAGACTTATGGTTTCCTCTTTCCTGTTCCTGTTATATAATATCTAGAACAACTATTTGGCACAGAACAATAGCATAAGGATTTATACGGTGAATATTCAATTAAAACCTTATAAAAAAAATTTTGATTATTCCTATGCCTTTGGCGCGTTTGCCGCTTATGAGGCTATATTGGCGCGCCCCGGGGATGTATCGGTTGTTTATATCCACTCCGATTTTAACGATTCCGGCAAGTTATCGGCGGTTTGCGTTGAAAAAGGAATTAAAACCGTTACAAACGACCGCATTTTTAACCGCGTGGGCCAGAAAGAGAACAGCCTTGTTTTCGCGGTTTTTAAGAAATATACATGCGGGTTAAGCAGACAAAAACCGCATATTTGCCTGGTAAACCCCGGTGATATGGGAAATCTGGGCTGCATAATACGGACGGCGGCTGCGTTTGGGATATATGATCTAGCCTTAATAACTCCGGCGGCGGATATATTCGACCCAAAAACAATCAGGGCGTCTATGGGTGCCGTGTTTAGGGTAGACTTTGGGATGTTCGCGTCATTCGATGAATACTTGGAAGCGTTTGCCGGGCGGGTGTTATATCCCTTTATGACGGACGGCGCAGCTTTGCTTGGCACGGACGAAGTTGAGCGGCCTGCCGGGCCATACAGCCTTATTTTTGGCAACGAGGCCGCCGGGCTGCCCGCATCCTTCCATACCGCCGGGAAAAGCGTCCGCATCCCGCAAACCGGAACGGTTGATTCCCTTAACCTCTCCGTGGCCGCGGGCATTGGCCTCTATGAGTTTACAAAGGTGATTTCATGAAAAGCATCCGCGTAAAAATGGTTGTGATGTATTTAATATTGGTATTTATTGTAATAATAGCGGGAGCTACGTTTACAATTGTACGTCTGCGCATAAACGTGGAGAACGACGCCGAGGTAGCGCTTTCAAACGCGGCTGACAGAATCCGCGACGAAATAATCTACCAGTACGGAAATTACGAGTGCAGGGGCGAATTTTTTCATGATTGCGGCGAGGAAATCGGGCGAATATTTCATGACGCGCTGCGGAGCGAGGCGCGCCCCGGGTCACTGGACCCTATCGAGTATTTTATCATGGACGGTAACGCAAGCCTTTTAGCCACAAGCGTTGTTGATGACCCCCGGTCGATACATCAAAACAGCCTGCATGTTTCGGTTGTAATCTCCGCCGTGTCCGGGGAAGAGGATTTCTCTCCCGGGCGGAGATACCCTAACCATGAGGGATTGATAAAAATATGGATGCAATACGCCCGCCCCGTAACCTACAATGACCGCACATTTATACTTTATTTGCGCCTTGATGCCGAGGATACCTACACTTCAATAACGGATATAACGCTTACCTTCCTTTTCGGGCTGCTGATTGCCTTTGTGCTGGCGGTTGTGCTGGGCGTGTTCTTCGCGGGTTCCGTAAACAAGCCCATACGGCTGCTTACAAAAAAAGCCAAGGAATTCGCGCGGGGCGCGCTGGATCAGGATATCGAGGTTTACTCAAACGACGAAATAGGGCAGTTGACCGAAAGCTTTAATAATATGGCGCACGAGTTGAAGCATACCCTACTCGGGCTTGAAAATGAAAAAAACCAAAAGGAAATAGTTCTTCACAATGTTACGGACGGCGTTCTTGCCTATGATACGGGCGGCAGGCTGATACACGCCAACCATGTCTGCCGTGAATTGCTTGATATCCCGGGTATTGAGCGTATCCAGTACCACCAAATGCTCCGCCGCCTGGGCATTGACCCCGGCAATGTCAAAAACGACGGGCTTACGGAACTGGTGCTGAGCCTTAACGACCGGTACATCAACACCGTCATCAATTCTTATAAAGGCGGCGCGGGGCAGGCGGGCGGCGTCGTTCTGCTGCTCCAGGATCTGACCAAGCATATTCACCTGGACAATATGCGCAAGGAGTTTGTGGCAAATGTCTCCCACGAGCTGCGTACGCCGCTGACCACAATTAAAAGTTATACGGAAACGCTGCTGGAGGAGATCATCGAGGCGGGCGAAAGCGAGGACTCCCACAGCGTTGATTTCCTCAAAACCATTGACGGCGAAGCCGACAGGATGACCTTGCTGGTCAATGACCTTCTCGAGCTCTCCCGCCTTGACAACAAACAGCTTGCGTTTAATTTTCAAACCTTTGACCTGGTTGAGCTGTTGAAAAGCAATGTCGCAAAACACACCCACGCCTTGGAGAAAAAAATGAGCGATAAAACAATCTTCTTCGAACCGCCGGAGGAGGAAATGTTTATTTATGCCGACTTTGAGCGTATTAATCAGGTCGTGAACAATATCATCACCAATTCTCTGCGTTACAGCGGCGATGACGGAATCGTCGAAATTGACATAATCCCTAACGACGGCAAGTACAGCGTACGCATTATGGACAACGGCGTGGGCATACCGCCGGAGGACCTGAACCGTATATTCGAACGTTTTTACCGCGTTGACAAAGCCCGGTCCAGGGAACTGGGCGGCACCGGCTTGGGCCTCTCCATTTCAAAGGAAATTATCGAGTCCCATGGCGGCACGCTGACAGCCAGAAGCAAAATAGGCATTGGCACATGTATGACAATTACACTGAAACGCGTGGAAAGCGAGGAAATACCGGGTCAATTATAATGGCCGCGCGCGCTTGCCTCTGTCTGTGGCGCGGTATAATAAGGTAATAAATGTCAGCCCGTCTGAATAGGATGTAAGGATGTATTCTATCAGACGAGGGGGCAGCAGTTATGCACAGCGACAACTTCAGCAGCAACATAGTCGCGCTTACGGGAAAGATAGTTGGAGAGCCGGAGTTTAGCCATGAGGTTTTTGGTGAGGGGTTTTACATTGTAAATTTGGAAGTGCCCAGGCTGAGCGAGGCATATGATATACTCCCCGTTACGGTATCGGACCGGATTATGGACCGGGAAGCCTTTGCTTTCGGGAATTATATAAGCGTCAGCGGCCAAATACGGTCATATAATAATTATGTGGAGAGCGAACGGCGCAACAAACTGGTTTTAACCGTCTTTGCCAGGGATTATGAGGTGTTTGACGATTATCCTTCACGAGGCGGTAATGAGGTTTTTTTAAACGGCTTTATCTGCAAGTCCCCCATGTACAGAACGACGCCCTTCGGGCGCGAGATAGCGGATCTGCTGATTGCCGTCAACCGTTCGTATAATAAATCCGATTATGTGCCGTGTATAACCTGGGGCCGCAACGCCCGTTTTTGCGGCAGGTTAAACGTCTCGGACAATATAAAGCTGTGGGGAAGGCTCCAATCCCGCGTTTATCAAAAGAAATACGAGGACGGGCGCATTGAGGATAAAGTGGCTTACGAGGTCAGCGCGTCAAAAATAGAAATAATGGAACGGGATATGGAATAAAGGCTTCACGCTGGGACAAGCCGTCCCCTATCCGTATACGTATGAAAAGAGGTATTATAAATGTACATCATGTCTGCTAAATTGACATTTTATATATCTCACGCAAGTTCATTAAAGGATAAACGGCAAGTAAGCCGCAGCCTTATTGATAAGGCGAAACGGCGTTTTAACGCCTCCGTTGCCGAGGTAGGTACGCAGGACAAGCATCAAAGCCTGACGATTGGTGTTTCACTGGTGTCGGGGGAAGCGGCGCGCGTCAGGCAGTCCCTGGATGAAATAATACGGTTTATGGAGGAAGCGGCGGATGCCGAATTAGTCCATTCCGAGTATACGGAAGATTCAATTTGAAAGGGAGATACAAGTGGACGAAATTACAAAAAACAGAAGATTCATGCATTGCCCGAGTTTTAAGGGCTCAATGGAGGAAAGCGACCAACAGCGGGGGATAACGCACCCGCCTCACGGTAAGCCTATCAGCGGCGAATTAACCCTGCTCCCGGCCTTCGAGGACGTTGTTACCTGCCCGTCTTATGTTGATTTACTTGACATAAGGCGAAGCGAGAGGATTTACACCGGGGAACCGATGACGCAGGCTCAGCTTGCGTTTATGTTATGGAGCGCGCAAGGCGTGCAGAGGTACCGCGACGAGGCCCGCGCCTTTACGCTGCGGCCCGTGCCCAGCGGCGGCGCAAGGCATCCCTTTGAGCTGTATGCCGCCGTTAAGAACGTAGAAGGGTTGAAACCGGGGCTTTACCGGTACGCCCCGATGGAGCATGTGGGCGAAAAGCTCGCGGCTGTCGAATTTTTACACGCTTTAGATGATTATGATAACCGCGTATCCGACATGCTTGCAAAGCAGAAGTGGGCATCCAAAGCGCCCGCCGTACTCTTTTTCAGCTGCGTGCCGTACCGGTCGGAATGGCGTTACACCGATGCCGCTCACCGCGTCATGCTGATCGATTTGGGGCACGCGGGGCAAAACGTTATGCTGAACGCGGCGGCCTTGGGCCTTGGAAGCTGCTGTATCGCGGCGTATGACCAGGCTCTGTGCGACGAAGCCTTCGGCTTCAACGGCATCGACGAATATACGGTGTACGCGGTAACTGTCGGGGAATTTAAATCATAAATGAATGCCGCGGCCCGTTTGGTTTTTCACAAACGGGCTTTTATTATTTACAAGATTTTGTTATAATAATAACAAAAACAAAGGAAGATGCATCATGAAGTATGGTTATTTTGACGACAAAGCCCGCGAATACGTTATAGAAACGCCATATACGCCATTGCCTTGGATAAATTATCTGGGCAGTGAGGACTTCTTTTCGCTGATATCCAACACCGGCGGGGGTTACAGTTTTTACCGGGATGCCAAGCTGCGCCGCATTACCCGCTACCGTTACAACGGTGTGCCTACAGATTCGGGCGGGCGCTGTTTTTACATTACTGACGGAGACACCGATGCCTGGAGTCCATCGTTCCTGCCCGCCAAAACCCCCCTTGACCGTTATAAATGCCGCCACGGCTTGGGTTACACCGTCTTTGAATCAACAAAAAACGGGCTTGACGCCGAATTATGCTCCTTTGTACCCGTCGGTGAGAACTGCGAAATCAACCGGCTTATTTTAAAGAATGACACAGCGGAGGTAAAAACCGTATCCGTAGTAAGCGCGCTTGAGTTCTGCCTGTGGAACGCCGTGGACGACGCGTCAAACTTCCAGCGCAATTTTAACACGGGCGAGGTAGAAGTCGAGAATTGTGAAAAGGGATGCATTATCTACCATAAAACGGAATACCGCGAACGCCGTAACCACTACGCCTATTACTCGGTAAATAAGCCGGCCGCGGGGTTTGACACCAGCCGCGAATCATTCCTTGGCCCATTTAACGGCTGGGATACGCCGGACGCCGTATCCAAAAACAAGAGCGGGAATACTATTACGCATGGCTGGGCGCCTATAGCCAGCCACAGGGTTGAATTGACGCTTAAACCGGGCGAAAGCTCTGCCCTCGTCTATGTGCTGGGATATTGCGAGCTTCCCAAGGATGAAAAATGGGTAAAGCCCGGCGTAATCAACAAATCCCCTTCCCTTGCCCAATTGAAGCGTGTTGAGAGCGGCGCGCAGGTATCCGCCGCGCTGGAAAAGCTTAAAGACTATTGGGGAGCGCTGTTGTCAAGGTACTATGTTCAAAGCGGGGACGAAAAGCTTGATCGAATGGTAAACATCTGGAACCAATATCAATGCATGGTCACATTCAACCTGAGCCGCAGCGCCAGCTACTACGAAAGCGGTATGGGGCGCGGTATGGGATTCAGGGATTCCTGTCAGGATTTGCTCGGTTTTGTGCATCTTGTCCCGGACCGCGCGGGCGCGAGGATACTGGACATCGCCGCCACCCAGAAGGATGACGGAAGCTGCTGGCATCAGTACCAGCCGCTTACCAAACAGGGCAACGCAGATGTTGGCACGGGCTTCAACGACGACGCGCTGTGGCTTATAGCCGCCGTGCACGCGTATATCTGCGAAACCGGGGACAATTCTATATTGAACGAACCCGTGCGGTTTGATTGCAAGGAAGGGACGGAAGCCCCATTGTTCGAGCATCTGCGCCGCTGCGCGGGCTACACGCTGGAGCGCCTCGGCCCGCACGGGCTTCCTCTTATAGGGCGGGCTGACTGGAACGACTGCCTGAACCTGAACTGTTTCTCCGAAGAACCGGGCGAAAGCTTCCAGACTACGGCGAATTTTGAATCGGGCGTGGCCGAAAGCATATTTATCGCCGGGATGTTCGTCCTCTACGGCAAACAATACGCCGAAATATGCGAAAGATACGGCAGTCCGGCTGAAGCGGCGCAGATTACCGCCGCCGTAAATCGCATGGAGGAAACCGTTAAAACCCATGGATGGGACGGCGAATGGTTCCTGCGGGCCTATGACGCCTACGGGAATAAAATCGGCAGCCAAAGCTGCAAGGACGGCCAAATATTCATCGAGCCGCAGGGCATGTGCGTGATGGCCGGAATAGGCCTTGACGACGGGCGCGCGCGGAAGGCGCTGAACAGCGTTAAAGAACGCCTGACCACGGAATACGGCACTTGCCTGGTCGCCCCCTGCTACTCCGAATACCGCCTTGAACTGGGCGAAATCAGTTCTTACCCGCCGGGATACAAGGAAAACGGCAGCATATTCTGCCATAACAACCCATGGGTCAGTATCGCGGAAGCCGCCGCGGGTAACGCGGACGAGGCCTTTGCCATTTACGAGCGCATCTGCCCGGCATACAGGGAGGACAGAAGCGAAATCCACCGCGCCGAGCCTTATGTATATAACCAAACCATAGCCGGCCAGGAAGCGCCGACACATGGCGAAGGCAAAAACAGCTGGCTCACAGGCACCGCGGCGTGGACATTTGTAAACGCCAGCCAGTATCTTTTGGGCGTTCAGCCCACCCTTGACGGCTTGCGGATCGCACCCTGCCTGCCGGATAGGTTCAAGGAGCTGTCAATCCGCCGCCTCTACCGCGGCGTTGTTTACAATATCACCATTAAACGTACGGGCAACTATTCCCTCGCTGTTAACGGGGTACCTGCGAAAGGTGATGTCATACCCATCGCAGCGTCAGATTGCAAAATAGTAGTTACAATATGATGCATACGGGCGGCCGCAAAGGTCGCCCCTACAAGGAGGGCTTTTCATGGAATACGGTTATTTCGACAATGAAAAACGGGAATATGTCATAACAAGGCCGGATACGCCCGCGCCTTGGGCCAATTATCTGGGTTCTCCGGCTTACGGGGCGATTATATCGAATAACGCCGGGGGATACAGCTTTGTGGAAAGCGGAGCGGCGGGGCGGATTTTACGCTACCGGTTCAACGAGCAGGACAAACCGGGCCGCTACATTTACATACGGGACGACGCGGACGGGGATTTCTGGTCGGCGTCGTGGCAGCCCGTGGGTAAGCCCCTTGACAAATACGCCTCCCGCTGCCGTCATGGCATGGGATATACGGCTATAGAGGCGGAATACCGGGATATCGGCTCATCCGTAACGTACTATGTACCCGTTGGCGAAAGCCACGAGGTTTGGAGCCTCACCGTCAAAAACACCGGGGATACGGCGCGTAATCTGTCGGTCTTTGGATACGCGGAATTTACAAACGACGGCAACTACGAGCAGGATCAAATAAACTTGCAATACACGCAATTCATCACGCGTACATATTTTCATGATTGCATTTTAATGCAAACCATAAACGAAAACTGCCAAAACGCGGTCAACGGGAACGCTAAGGCTTCGCGTTTTCTGGGCCTTGCGGGAGCGGATGTGGCAAGCTTTTGCGGGGACCGGGAGCGTTTCCTTTGCGGAGACGCCGGCCCGTACAGGAGTTATGAGAAACCGGCGGCTGTAGAAGCCGGGGATTGCGGAAACGCGTTAAACTATGGCGGGAACACCTGCGGCGCCCTCCATACGCGTATCAGGCTGGAGCCGGGCGAGAGCGCCGCGCTGATATTCCTTCTTGGGCAGAAAGAAAAGGATGAGGCCCTTGCGCTGGTTAAATCATACGGCACAGAGCGCACCGCAAAAGAATTGGCGCGGCTGTCGGAGCTTTGGCGCGGGCGTGTTGAGGGTTTGTCCGTAAAAACGCCGGACGAAAGCTTCAATGCTATGGTTAATACCTGGAACGCCTACCAGTGTTTTATAACCTTCCACTGGTCGCGGGCGGCGTCGTTGATTTACTGCGGTTTGCGCAACGGCTTCGGATACCGCGACACCGTGCAGGACATACAGGGCATCATCCACCTGGCGCCGGAATTGGCCCAGGAAAAGCTTGTGTTCATGCTGTCCGCCCAGGTTGACCACGGCGGGGCGCTTCCGCTGGTAAAGTATACACACAGCGCCGGGCATGAGAACAGCCCAGAGGAGCCTTCCTACGCGCAGGAAACCGGGCATCCTTCCTACCGCGCGGACGACGCTCTGTGGCTGTTCCCCACCGTTTATAAATATATATCCGAAACGGGCGATACCGCGTTCCTGGATGAAAAAATTCCTTACGCGACTAAGGGGATCGGTACGGTTTATGAACATTTGATGGCGGCGATAGATTTTTCGCTGACAAATTCGGGGATACACGGGCTTCCCGCCGGCCTGCACGCGGATTGGAACGATTGTCTGCGCCTTGGGGCGAAAGGCGTTTCCGCGTTTGTTGCCTTACAGTTATATTACGCCTTTGATATAATGGCGCGGTTTGCGCGGCTGCGCGGTGATGAGAAGGACGCCGCAAACCTTACGGAGCGTAAAGATAAATTCGGTCAGCTAATCGAACGGCATCTATGGGCGGGAGACCGTTTTGCCCGCGGCATTTCAGAATCCGGCGAAACCGTTGGCACAGCGGCACAGCCCGAGGCGAATATGTGGCTTAATCCCCAAACCTGGGCGGTAATCAGCGGTTATGAGCGCGGTGAGCGGGCGGAAGCCATACTCCGCCTTGTGAGCGAAAAACTCTCCACGCCTTACGGGGCGGCCCTCATGTCACCCGCGTACAGGGAGCATCCCTTTGAGGGCGCGCTGGCGCTGCTGTTCAACCCGGGCATGAAGGAAAACGCGGGCGTGTTCCTACAGGCGCAGGGCTGGCTGATATTGGCGGAAGCCCTGCTGGGTCACGGGGACCGCGCCTTTGAGTACTACGCGGCAAGCTGCCCCGCCGCCCAGAACAGCATCGCCGATTTAAGGAAAATGGAGCCATATGCCTACAGCCAATTCGCCGAGGGGCCGGAAAGCCCAAACGCCGGGCGCTGTCATGTGCATTGGCTGACCGGAACGGCAAGCACATGCATGGTTGGCTGCGTCGAGGGCATTTTAGGCCTGCGGCCTGACCCCAGCGGGCTGCTGATTGCGCCGTCTATCCCCGGTGCATGGAAGGAGCTGACCATAGAAAAACGTTTCCGGGGGAAGCTGCTGCGCATTAAAATTGAAAACCCCGACGGCAAGCAATCGGGGATGTCTCAAATAACTTTGAATGGGGAGCGTTTGGATAGGCCGTATATATCGGAAAATTGTCTGAAAAACGAAAATGATATTTATTTATTAATGTAGGCGAAGGGGGCGAACTAAGTTCGCCCCTGCGTTTATATTTATCCCTTAACGCTGCCCACATGCACACCCTTCACGAAATATTTTTGCAGGAAGGGGTACACGCACAAAATCGGCACGGCGGCGATTATGGTGATGGTGGAGCGTATGGCGATGGGGGTGATGTTTTGGAATCCCCCCGCCGCCGCCTGCCCCGCCATAAACGCGGCTTGGCGGCTGGACATCTGAGCTATGGCTGTGGAAAGGACTTTCATCAGCTCGTATTGAAGCGTTGTAAGGTTGTCACGGGTTGAGGCGTAAATCAATGTTGTGAACCAGTCGTTCCAGTTTCCGACGGCTATCCAAAGGCCGACGGTGGCAAGCACGGGCTTGCATACGGGCAGGACGATTTGGATGTATGTACGGAATTCCCCCGCGCCGTCGATGCGGGCGGCCTCTACCAGGCTGTCGGGGAGGCCCTGTATGTAGGTACGGATAACGATGACGTTAAACGCGCCGAACAGCCCCGGCACCACGTATACGGCGAAGTTGTTGAACAGCCCCAGGTCGCGGTACAGGAAAAATGTCGGGATCAAACCCGCGCTCACGTACATGGTCAGCAGGAAATAGATTGTAAGAGCCTTATTAAAGATGAATTCCCTGCGGCTAAGAATGTAACCCGCCATAGAACACACGAACAGCCCGCCTATGGTGCTAAGCACCGTGCGCAGCACCGAGTTTCTGAACGCGATGAGCAGCAGGGGGTTTTCAAAGATGTTTTTATAGTTATCCGTAGTAAATATGCGGGGCCATAGATATATGCCGCCCTTCAGGCTGTCTGTGGCGTTGTTAAAGGAAATAGCCAGCGTGTTTGCAAACGGGTACAGCATGACCGTGACGATAAACGTCATGAATATTATATTAAACGCGACAAATATACGGTCGGCCGCTTTTGTGCTTATCCTTTTCCTGCGTATGGAAACCGTTTTACCGGATGTATTTTCGTTAGCATTCATTGTCATCCCCCCTAGACCAGGCTTTCTTGGGCAAATCGCTTTGAAAGCTGGTTCGCCCCGACGATAAGCACGATACTCACCACGGTTTTAAACATGCCCAGCGCGGTTGCAAGCGAGTAGTTGCGCATATTAATACCCCATCGGATGACAAAGACGTCGATGGTCTCAGCCACGTCTATCGTAAGGCCGTTGTGCAGCAGCCACTGTACCTCAAAACCGGCGTTCAGTATCCAGCCTATATTCATGATTACAAGGACCAGTATGGTTGATTTTATGCCGGGCAGCGTAATATGCCACATACGCGCGAAACGCCCCGCCCCGTCCAACTCCGCGCTTTCGTATAATTCCGGGTCTATGGCGGTTATGGCGGCGAGATAAATTATGGTGTTCCAGCCGACGCTTTTCCAAACGTTTGACCATCCCACAATCCACCAGAAATAATCCGGGTTAGCCAGGAAAATATTCGGCTGATCTATGATCCCCAGCCTCATCATCAGTACGTTTAGAATGCCGTCGCCGGCGAGGAAGTTCGCAATCAGCGAGCAGGCGACAACCCAAGATAAAAAGTGCGGCAGGTATGAAATCGTCTGCACCACCCGCTTAACCGCTTTCTTACGTATCTCATTAATCATCAGCGCAAGGAAAATCGAACATGCAAAACCCAATACCAGATTTATAAAACTCATTGCCAGCGTGTTCCTCATAATGCGGAAGAACCCCGCGTCCGTAAACAGGAACCGGAAATGCTGAAGCCCAACCCACTCCTGCTCGGCGCGGCCCGGGCGGAAATGTTGGAACGCCATTTCCCAGCCCCTCAGCGGCAGATAAGAAAAAATAAAAACATACACCACTATCGGGATTGACATAAATATAAGCTCACGCTGCCGGATCATCGTCGGCAGCAGTTTTCTTCGCGTTTGTGTTTGCATAAGCCCCCTCCTTGCCTACGGGCGGTTACAGATCGCCCCTACTAAAAAGAAGGGGCTGAAACTCCAGCCCCTTCGTACATACGGGTTATTAATTACTGCCAAAAGCGGAAAGGCGCACTTGAATCTGACGGTTAATCTCCTCAATCAGCGCATCCCTGTCGAGAGCCAGCAGGGCAGCCTGATATTCGTCCCAGATAGCGTCGAATTCACCTTCGGGGGCGACAACCAAGCGCGGAAGCATCCTTACGTTGACATCTTCTATGCGTTGATCTACGATATGCGGCGGGGAGCCGTCCTCAAGGGTCATGCTCCAGAAGGGGAAGTAGACGGGCACGGGCACCGCGGGGGACATAAACCCGGATTCCATTTGAATGCCCAATCTCTCAAAAAGGTCTCTGTCATAGCCGGTCAGGCTGGCGAAGTATTCTTCGGGCTGGTTGTTTGCGGTGGTGGAGTTGCCGCAGGAATAGGTGCCTTCCATCTTGGGCATATACTGTCTGAGCATGTAGCCGAGATTATCAACCTGCCATCTCTGGTCGCGCTGTAAATCACGCTGTTCGTCCGGGCGCTCCATGCGGCCGTTTTCGTTATAGAACCAATGCTCGCCTTCAATGCCCCACTCAAGGAAACGCTGCACTTCCTCGCGCACGATGTAGTCCATATACATAACAAACCTTACGGGGTCGGGGTTGGTAACGTTGACGACAAGGCCGTTGTTGCCGGTGAACGGACGCCCTTCCGTATATCTGGGCGCTACGCCTTCGTTTGTAAGGTCAAAGGGGAGGTATGTGCGCTCAAAGCGCCCTTCCGCGATCAGCGGAAGCTGGCCGGGATTGAAGTTCCATCTCTGGTCGAAAATTCCCAATACCGCTCCCGAGGCTATCCTGGCTATGTACTGGTCATATGTGAGGGTAAGGGTTTCGGCGTTGATAAGGCCGTTGTGGAATTCTTCGTTCAGCTTCTTGTAATAGTCCTTCGTCCACGGCTGTGTCCAGCGGCAATAGGCTGTGTTGGTCTCTTCATTAGCCAAAGCGGTGCCCCAGTTGGGATAGCCGGCAAGGAACATGGGCGGGTTGTCGATACAGAAGCGGCGCCAGTCCTCGGTCAGAATCTCAAAGCCCATGGTGGGTACGCCGTCGATTGTCGGATGAAGCGCCATATACTCCCTGATGAAGTCAAAGTATTCGTCAAGGTCTTTGGGGGCGCGCCCGAAATGGTCAACAACGTCTTTCTGGAGCCAGAACGCTGTCTGCCAATGCTCCATTTCAATCCAATCGTTGGTTTGCGTGCCGTAAATCTCCGCAATGTAGAGGTTGCCGTCCTCATAATGCATCAGGTTCCACCACGGGTCGTAGTGCGCGCGGAGGTTGGGCGCGTGCTCCTCAATCAGGTCTTGCAATGGCAGCACCTGGCCGGAAGTAAGGAAGAAGTCTCCGTCCGCGCCAAGGAACGCGGCGTCTGCCCAATCGCCTGAAGCGAGCATAACGCTTGTCACCTGCTCAAACTCACCCACCAGGAATTGGAAGTTGATCTTGACATTTGTGATTTGCTCAATAATGTCGAGTATCGGGTTGTCTGCGCGCGGGGGCGTGTTGGGGTTACGGATCCAGACAGTAAACTCAATGGGATCCATGTCTTCCATACCGGAATAGGGCAGGCCGTGCTTGTCAGCCAACGCGCGCCCGGCATCCCCGGAGGCTTCGCGCGTCGGGGCGGTTTCACAGGCGGCGGCGCCGAACAGCATGACCGCAGTGATAAGTAACGCGATAACTTTCTTCATAGCATTCACCTTTCTTTTTTAGATTTAGTATCAAATTGCATGGACTTATTTTAACACGAAGTTTTCCCTTAGTCAAGAAATTAAAGAAAAGTTTACAAAAAAAACAAGGAATGCGTTAGAAATTTGTTGATGTTTCGCAGAAAATCTTTATAATATAATATCAAGGAGAGGATTTTATGAATTATATTAACTTCCGCGCCGCTACGTACGCTCCGGCGGAATATTTGCACAACACCCCTGTTGATATGATCCGGGCCGATATCGAAAAGGTTGGAAGGTATGTGAAGCTGGACAAGATTTATCTGGAGACATACCGGACGGATACCACGGTGGAGCGGGATAAAATGGAAGCTGTAAAGGAGCTGTTTACCGCATACGGCTTTCAGCTTGCCGGCGGGGTCACGACGACAACACGCGGTTCGCTTATGTGGAGTATGTGTTTCACCGACCCCGAAAACCGCAAAAAGCTGGGGGATATAGCGGCATATACGGCGGAGCTCTTCGACGAAATCATGTTCGACGATTTTTACTTCACCAACTGCCGGTGCGAGCTGTGCATACAGGCAAAGGGGGAGCGCGATTGGGCGTCCTTCAGAATGGATTTAATGAACGACGTTTCGGAGAACATCGTTATCAAGCGCGCGAAGGAGGTTAACCCCGGCGTTCATTTAATAATCAAGTACCCTAACTGGTACGAGAGCTTCCCGGCCTGCGGCTATAACCCCGAGGACGAGACGCGTATGTTCGGCAGCATCTACACCGGGACCGAGACCCGCGACCCCCACTACACCCACCAAAATTTGCAAAGGTACCTGAGCTATTTCCTGCCGCGCCTGATGGAGCGCGTAAAGCCGGGATTAAACGGCGGCGGGTGGTATGATTTGTTCGAATGCGATTTGGACGATTATGTGCAGCAGGCATACCTAACGATTTTCGCCAAATGCCGCGAGAACATGCTTTTCTGCCTGCCCCTGCTGGCGAGGTTCCCCGCCGTTTACGCGGCCGCCGCGGGCGCGGCGTTTGACGAAACAGATATGCTTATGGGCAAAATGGGCGAACCCATAGGCGTGGCGTGCTATAAGCCATACCATTCATACGGTGAGCGGCATTTGTACGATTTCCTGGGAATGCTGGGCATCCCCCTTGACCCTTATCCCGAGTATCCCCTAAACGCGCCGGTTATCATCCTAACCGCGTCAGCCGCTTGGGACGGCGATATCATCAGTAAAATCAAGCAAAGCCTGCTGGACGGCAGCCGCGTTTTCGTCACTGGCGGCCTGTACGATAAGCTTAAACACAAGGGAATGCAGGATATTCTGCCCCTTGAGGTTACGGGAAAGAGCGTCACCGCCGATATGTTCTCAAATAACGGCTACGGGAGAAACTATGAAAGCAGCGCAAAAGCCGCCGGTTCCGTAACGATGCCGCGCATTACATACAGCACCAACGATATCTGGGTGCTTTCGGCGGGACTGACGCCATACGCCAGCCATCCCCTCCTGCTGTGCGGTTCTTACGGGAAGGGTTTTATGTATGTGCTGAACATCCCCGATATGCCCGCCGATTTATACAAGCTCCCCGCCGAAACGCTAACGCTGCTGCGCGGTGAAATGAAGCTGCCCGTTACCCTCGAAAGCGGCGCGCACGTAGGCCTGTTCCTCTACGACAACAGCGCGTTCATCTTACAGTCATTTTTAGACAAGCCGGAAAAGGCGCGCTTACGCATAAGCCTGCCGGGCGTTGAACTGGAATCCTTGACGGGCGTTAAAGCATCAAAAGCGAGAAGCGGCGAAGGTGAAAGCGTATTTGAAATTACCCTGATGCCGGGTTGGTATGGGGCGTTCAGGGTAAAAAGCTAATCCGTGCCAGTGGTTCCGCTAGCCAGATCATAAGCAAAAACCGGCAGCGCAATATGTTTGCACTGCCGGTTATTTATCAAATCCTAATAAATCGTTTGGCGTAACATCCAGTATTTTACAAATTCTGACAAATGTTTCAATTTCCATTTGCCGCTGACGTGTTTCATATAATCCATACGCGGACTCACTCAAACCTAATTTCTTACTCATTTCAACTTGCGTTATGTTTTTCTTTTTCCTTAGTTCCTTAATTTTTTCAATATACATAGAGGCATATGGATTTTATGGTACGGCTAAACCGTATCATCCAGCGGCAGCCCCAACTCAACATACAGCTTCCTGCGGGAAACGCGGTCAGAGTTCATCTCCCGCGACGCCCATTTCGCGACGTCCGCGATTAGCTCAGACGGCACAACAACAACGCCGTCGCCGTCAGCCACTACCAAGTCCCCCGGCGACACGCACACGCCGTCGCAATTAATCCGGGTGTTGTGGCTTTCGTATTGGATCCGGGCCTGATCCATGGGCTGCGCGACCTTTGTTGACCAGAACGGTATCTTTTGCAAAATAATCTCATCGGTATCGCGCACCCCGCCAAAGGCCACGTATCCCGCGGCTCCGGAACGGATGCCTTCAAGGGTATTGTTGGAACCCATCAGCCCGACGGCAAGGTTCGACATGTCTATAACGGGAAAATCGTATTTTTCCAGCTCATTCATCCATGGATAAATGCATATATTACCGTAATACCAGTTTGACCATTCCGTATACCGCTCTCCGGTTACGTCCGGGCGCGGTTTGTCATAGGGTATGTAACGCGCCGTTTTCGCAAAGCCTATGGCGCGCGCCCGCCACAACGGGCGCATATCGCAGCTCATGCTGCCGTAATGATGGTATCCCATCCAATCCAAACCGTCGCGCGTATCGGTGACGCGCAGCTTTTCATAAAGGTTTAAGATTTCCTCCCGCTGTGATTGCGTCCGTTCCATAAAAGCCCCTCCATAGTTTTAATTATAACAGTATAGCATATTTCTTGTTTTAAATAAAGACGCGTGTTAAAATATAGCAAATAAGTCAAGGAGGAACAGGATGATTTCCATAAACAATGCGTACAGCCACAGGATTGGGAAAAAATCCCTGCGTGTAATGCGCGGGGACGGGAGCCCGGTTTTAAACGGGGATGTAGTCGTCCGCCATGAAAAGCACAAGGTGCTGTTCGGATGCTCCGCGTTCGAGTCCGTACGGCTGATAAACAATGAGCTTGAGGGTCCGGAAAAAGAGCATGCCTCCGTACATGTACAGAAGATAAAAGAACTGTTCAACTTTGTAACGATGCCTTTTTATTGGGGGCGGTTTGAGCCGCGGCGGGGCAAGCCGGACACGGAGCGGATAATGAAAACGGCCCGGTATTGGAATGAACAGGGCATGGCGGTTAAGGGTCACCCGCTTTGCTGGCACACGGTCTGCGCGCCGTGGCTGTTGGATATGACGGACGAGGAGATCCTGCAAACGCAAATAGCGCGTATAGAACGCGATGTGGCCGATTTTGCCGGGGTTATCGGCATGTGGGACGTTATAAACGAGGTTGTCATCATGCCTGTTTTCAACAAGTATGATAACGGTATCACGCGCATATGCAAGAGCGAGGGGCGTATCGGGCTTGTGAAAAAAGTTTTTGAGGCGTCGAAAAGAACGAACCCGGAAGCGGTGCTGCTGATAAATGACTTCGATATGAGCGTTTCCTATGATATCTTACTGGAAGGGCTGCTCGAGGTTGGAATCCCTATAGACGCCATTGGTTTGCAGTCCCATATGCATCAGGGATATTGGGGGACGGAAAAAACGGAGGAGATACTGGAGCGCTTTTCCCGTTTCGGGCTGCCGCTGCATTTTACCGAGATTAATATGGTTTCGGGGGAAATAATGCCCAGGCATATCGAGGATTTGAATGATTTTATTGTTGACGAGTGGCCGTCCACTGCCGAGGGTGAAGAACGTCAGGCCGCTGAGGCTTCGGCGTTTTATAAGCTGCTTTTTAAATGCCCGCTGGTCGAGGCGGTCACCTATTGGAATTTTACCGACGGCGCGTGGCTTAACGCCCCCGCCGGGCTTATGACGAAAGACGCACGCGTCAAACCCGCATACGAAGCCCTGCACAGCCTCATCAAGGGCGAATGGATGACTCCGGAGCAGAGGTTAACCGTCGGAACGGACGGCTATATTGAGGTAACCGGCTTTAAGGGTGAATACACCGCCGAGTTTGACGGGGGTGAAATGCGGTTTGTAATAGACTAGGTCATTGGACTAGCCGGCATCAAGCATATAATTCCTTCTGGACATTTTTTACATTTAGGGGTAGAATGAAAGGTGCATAAAAAAGAGGAGGTCCATAATGATTAAATTATTTACTGATTCCGCCGCTGATATGCCGCGCGAATATTTTGACAGGTACGGCGTGAGCGTCATCCCCTTTGGCATTTCGTACGGCGACGAGGTATACCACACAGACTTTTATGATTTAAGGCCCGACGAATTTTACAGAAGATGCATAGAGATAGACGCGTGGCCAAAGACCTCTCAGCCCGCCGCCGCCCAGTATGAGGACAAATTCCGCCCCGCTCTTGAGGAAGGCCACGATGTTTTTTGCCTGTGCATAACAAGCAAGTTCAGCGGCTCGTACCAAAGCGGCGTGATGGCTATGAACAAACTGAAGGAAGAGTTCCCGGAGCGTAAGATACTGGTTATGGATTCCCGCCGCTGCACGGCGCAGCAGGGTTACCTTGTTTATCAGGCCTGCCTTATGATTGAGGACGGCATTGATTTCGACGGGCTTGTATCGCAAATGGAAGCGGTGCGGGACGGATGTTTCACCTTCTTCTCCGTCGGCAGCCTTGAATACCTGAGGAAGGGCGGGCGTTTAGGCAAGGCAAGCGCGCTCTTGGGCAGCCTTCTCAACATTAAACCCATAATTTCATTTACGGACGCCGAATTGAAACCCCATTCAAAGGTGCGCGGCACAAAAAACTCTATCGCGGAGATCGTCAAAGCCCTGAACAAAAGCGCGGGCGAGATTAAAGATAAGTATACGGCAATGGTTTTCGTCAGCAACATGCACGAGGAAGGCGCGGTGTTGTTTAAGGAATTGAAAGCAAGCGGCTTTGACCCGGTCCACAACTGGAACATAGGACCCGTTGTAGGCGCTCATTTAGGCCCGACGGGTTACGCGGCCGGTTTATTATTAAAATACGAAGGACAGAAGGTTTTCTAAATTTTTATTTAGGAGGGAAATACTTGGACACAAAGAAATTCCTGATGTCAATCTGCGACGCCTCCGGTGTCGCGGGGTACGAGGAAGAGGCAGCCGGGCTGATAAAATCGGCCTTTGCCGAAGCGGGCTGCGAAACCTCTATCGACAAATTGGGTAATGTTATTGCGCTTAAAAAGGGCAGGGGTAAATTTAAGGTAGCTTTTTTCGCCCATATGGACGAGATCGGCCTTGTGGTTATAAACCTTGATAAAAACGGGTTTATCCGGTTTTCGCAGATCGGGGGCTATGACCAGCGGACGCTTCTCGGGCAGGAGGTTATCATACACGGGCGCGAGAAGGTTTACGGCGTTATCGGCATAAAGCCGCCGCATTTAACCCCATCCGGGGACGCGATGAAATCCGTAAAAATGAGCGATATGCTTATAGATACCGGATACGGCGAGGAAAAGCTGAAAGAGCTTGTTAACGTCGGGGATATTATTACTATAAAGAGAAAGACAATTGAATTGAAGGGCGACGTCGTTTCCGGCAAGGCCATTGACGACCGCGGATGCGTCGCCGTTATGTTTGAATGCCTGAAAAACCTCAAGGACTTCAACCATGACGCGGATATCTACTTTGTGTCCACAACGCGGGAGGAAGTCGGCTCTCAGGGCGCGATTGTGGCGGCATACGGGATCGAGCCGGACATCGGCGTCGCGCTGGACGTTGATTTTGCCAAGACGCCGGAGCTTAAACCCACGCGGACATGCGAAATGGGAAAAGGCACGGTTATCCAAATGGGGCCGAATATTCATCCAAAGGTGTTTGAGTTGTTTAAAAATGCCGCGAAAGATAACGGCATCCCATATCAGGTGGATGTTATGACCACAGGCCAATCCGGCACGGACGCGCGTGTTGTGCAGATATCGAGGGAGGGCGTGGCCTCCGGGCTTTTAGGGCTTCCGCTTAAATACATGCATACGTCCGTGGAATGCGTGGCGATGAAGGATGTAACCAATATGGGCAAGCTTATGTCCGCCATGATCATGGGGCTTAACGGCAAAGATTTGGAGGAACAGTTATGTCTGTAGACAGAACCGCGCTTATTAAAAAATTGACGGACGCGAACGGCCTCCCCGGCGACGAGGGCGAAATCCGCAATATAATTCGTACTGAACTTGAAGGCCATACGGACAGCATAATAACTGACCGCCTGGGCAACCTTATCGTAACCAAAAACAGCGGCAGGCCCGGTTTGCATATAGGGCTGTCAGCGCATATGGACGAGGTTGGCATGGCGGTTTTGCGTATAAACGAGGCCGGGCTGCTTACCATTGGCACATTCGGCGTTGACCCGCGCCTGCTGCCGTCTAAAATCGTTAGCATCGGCAAAGACAAGGTGAAGGGCGTAATCGGCACGAAGCCCGTACACATGACAAAGCCGGATGAACGCGAGCGCGCCATTGATCTGGACGCACTGTACATTGACATCGGCGCTTCAACCAAGGAGGAAGCGGAAAAATCCGTTTCATTAGGCGATTTCGTTTATTTTGACAGTGAGTTTGTTGAATTCGGCGAGCGGAAAATCAAAGCAAAGGCCTTGGATGACCGCCTCGGCTGCGCCGTGATGATTGAAATATTAAAATCCGACGTAAAAACGCCGATTACCGCCATTTTCTGCTCCCAGGAGGAAGTTGGGCTGCGCGGTTCAGCCGTTGCCGCCAACCGCGCGCATGTGGATGTGTATATAAACCTTGAAGGCACCGTTTCGGCGGACATGCCCTCAACAGACGCGCATGAGAGGGTTACGGTTCTGGGCAAAGGCCCCGCGCTGTCGCTGATTGACCGCACTTCCGTTTATTTGAAAGAATATATAAATAAAATAGTGGCTGCGGCGGAAGAGAACGGAATACCGTACCAGTACCGCGCAACCGGAGCGGGCGGCACGGACGCCGCCAACTACCATGTAGCGCATGGCGGGACGCCCGTCATTGGATTGGCGACGCCTTGCCGCTACCTGCATTCTCCGGTAAGTGTCTGCGATTTACGCGATTATGAGAACACGGTTAAGCTGGTAAGAGCTTTTATACAAAAATATGGAAATTCCGCTCGCGCGGAATCTTGATTTATATTCTTTTTGGATTGCCAGCAAGAATCAAAAAACAGGGAGGATAAATAAATGCCTATAAACACGGCTGTATTAAAAAAAGTCTGCGAAGCCTTCGGGCCTTCGGGCCACGAGTGCCAAGTCCGTGAGGTTATCCTTGAGGACCTCAAGGGCTGTTACGATGATTACCAGGTGGATGTCCTGGGTAACCTGATCGTTCATAAAAAAGGCGACGGGCCGAAAATTATGCTTGCCGGGCATATGGACGAAATCGGGTTCATCGTGACGTATATTGAGGACGAAGGGTTTATCAGGTTTTCAAACATCGGCGGGTTCGACCCCTTCATGCTTGTTTCACGCCGCGTCATTTTCGCCAACGGCGTACAGGGCGTTATCCGTTCCGAGCGTCTGGAGAATTTCCGAACCGAGCTGAGCCAGAGCAAACTGTACATCGACATCGGCGCGCCAAACAAAGAGCACGTGGAAAAGCTGGTAAAAGTCGGTGATGTCGCCGTTTATTCAGCTTCTTTCTACGCTGACGAATACAAAGTTATGACCCCGGCGCTGGACGACCGGGTTGGCTGTTTCATTATGATGGAAACCCTGAAACAGCTTAAAAACCCCAAATTTGACTGTTACTTCGTGTTTACCACCCAAGAGGAGGTCGGGCTGCGCGGCGCGAAAACCTCCGTCTATACAGTTGACCCCGATTACGGCCTGGCCTTCGACGTGACCGGCGCGTTCGACACGCCCAAAGCCCTCAAGTACTCCATGAAAATGGGTGGCGGCGCGTGCATAAAAATCAAGGACGCAAGCGTTATCTGCCACAAGGCCATGATAGATTTCCTCACAAAAGTAGCCGTGGACAACAACATTAAATACCAATACGAAATCCTCGATATGGGGGGCACCGACACAGGAGCCATCCATGTCCACAAATCCGGCGTTATCTCCGGCTGTATCTCAGTTTCGTCCCGCTATATCCACGGCGACGCCGAAATGTGCGCCCAAAGCGATATAGAGGATTGCATAAACCTTACGGTCAAGGCGTTGGAGACGGGGATATAAATATAAAATCAAAGCAGGCGCCGCGGCAAAAACCCCGCAAATCATCAATTTGCGGGGTTTTTGGTATTCTATATATCCAGTAAACCAATCAGAGTTCCCATACCCCCGATTTTCCGTGCAAGCATTGCCGACAAATCCTTTGCGTGTTCGCCGGAGCTTTTCTCAAGAAGTGAGGAGATTTCACTAAGCGCCAGCCCTTCCTCGCGGATTGCCCATTTCAAGCCCTCGCGAAGATTTACCGATGTGTTTATCTGCGTATCGCGGATTTCAAATTCCTTGCCCCTGTGGTTTTTATAAAATGAATTAAATACGCGGCTGTTTTTACGGCAAGAATCCGCAACCCCGGTCAGAATGTTTCTTGTGGCTCCATTGCTAACGGCGGCCAGATGCTCGTAAAACAACGCCGCGTTCCGTTCGTTTTGCACACATTCGCCAAGCAGCTTAATGTCCGCTTCGTCTGCCCCGGGCATTTGGCCGGACATGGCGGCACTTGGCGGAGCAGGCAAAGGCTTGGATTGGTTTGCCGGATTATTTTGAGCCGGGGCGCTTTGAGCCGGAGCATTTTGAGCCGGTATACTTTGAGCGGGTACATTTTGAGCGGGTGCGTTTTGAGCCGCACCGCCTTGGGGCATGTTTCCAAACAATGATTCCACCGGCTCAAATGTAATGCCCATTTCCTCCGGTGTAGCCATTCTCTGGCCATGCTGGCCGGGCTGGCCATGTTGGCCGGGCTGGCCTTGTTGGCCTTGCTGCATGAACTGACCCGGCATCATTTGCTGCTGGCCTTGATTCCTCATATTCATCATGTTTTGATTCTGGTTTTGGTTCCTATATGGCGAAGGCTGCCTCTGTTGCGCGTTATATCTGTTATGCATGTTATATCCGTTCTGTCTATTATAGCTTGTGTTATTACTTCCGCGGCTATTCGCGCGATATCCCGCCGCCATTGCACGACCTCCACGTCTTGCTGCTGTTTATTTATATGTATTCGTTGCGGATAGATTATGCTACTATATTATGGTGCCGCCGCCCAGCACTATATCGCCATCGTATAGGACAACCGCCTGTCCCTTCGTTATGGCCCTTTGCGGTTTGTCAAACTCGATATATGCGGTTTCCGGCCCGGTTTGCCAGACCGTCGCCGGCTGCTCTTGCTGTCTGTATCGTGTTTTGGCATAAACACGCATGCTTCCTTCGAGGCAGTCAAACGCAATCCAATTCACACCGCGCGCAGACAGTTTTTTTTCGTACAAGTCGTCATTTTCACAAAGAGTTACGGTGTTTGACGCGGCATCCTTTCCCCCCACATACATGGGCTTGCCAAAAGCCGTCCCAAGCCCTTTCCTCTGCCCTATCGTATAACGCTGCTGCCCGGAATGCTTTCCCAGGTAATTTCCGCGCATATCAATAAAATCGCCTTCCTCAAACATCTGCCCTGTGTGTTTCTCGATAAATCCGGCATAATCGCCGTCCGGCACAAAGCATATGTCCTGGCTGTCCTGTCTGGAAGCCGCGCTGAGACCCAAGGCCGCCGCCATCTCGCGAATCTCGGCCTTGCGGCGTGTACCCAGCGGAAAAACCGCGCACCGAAGCTGCTCCTGACTTAGTCCGTACAACATGTAACTCTGATCTTTCCCGCCGTCCGCGGCTTTCTTCAGAATGACCCGGCCGCCGTCGCGGACGATAACGGCGTAATGCCCGGTAGCTATCTTATCAATGCCAAGCTCCGATGCGTAATTAAAAAATACCCCGAATTTTATATGTTTATTACAATCAACACAGGGATTGGGCGTAAAACCGTCCGTATAACCCCGGACAAAGCGCCTTACGACTTCTTTTTCAAATGATTCGGAGCAATCCGCTGCATAATGGCGCAAGCCCAGCTCCGATGCCGCCCGAGCCGCGTCCGCCACAGCCGCCCGCGATTCCGGGGAATCAAAAAGCGCCATGGTCGCGCCGGAGCAGTCGTACCCGCCTTCTTTCAGCAAATATGCCGCAATTGTGCTGTCTAAGCCGCCGCTCATCGCCACTAGGATTTTCTCATTCGTTTTCATTCTTGGCGGATCCTCTCCATCGCGCTCCACAACGCGCAAAGCGGCAGGCCGATTACCGTTGAGTAATCCCCACAAACACGCCGGACGAAAACCGCGCCAAAACCTTGCAAGCCGTATGAGCCGGCTTTATCCATAGGTTCGCCGGTTTTTATATAGGCATGTATTTCTTCGGGGGCAATTTCGCGCATATGAACATCGGCTTGTTCAGAAAAGATTATTTTTTTCGGGATACCGGAACGGAGATAGAGACAGACCCCTGTATGCACAGTATGCCGCTTGCCGGACAACCGCGACAACATTGAAAACGCGTCATTATAACCGCCAGGCTTTCCTAAAACAACGCCGTCTAACTCAACAACGGTATCCGCGGCTATGATGAGCGCGTCTTCCATCAGGGTTTCCGCGGCGTCCACGGCTTTTTTTTCAGCGTTTGCGACAACAATATCATGCGCGCTTTCGCCCGAATCCGTTTCCTCAGTGTTTAAGGAAAGGACTTCAAAGCTTAGGCCAATCTGATCAAGCAGCGCTTTTCTGCGCGGCGAAGCTGATGCAAGTATAATTTTCATAAATACCGCCATCTTTCAAAATTAATCATTGACTTAGGTAAAATATTGTGATATGATACATTAGGTTGGCGGGAATGAGTGCCGGACTGCTTGTTTAGCCGCTCTTATAGCTCAGCAGGTAGAGCGCGTCCTTGGTAAGGACGAGGTCACCGGTTCAAGTCCGGTTAGGAGCTTTTGCTGGTTTAAGCCCAGCCAATTATATCATTACCAGGCCCGTTGGTCAAGTGGTTAAGACACGGCCCTTTCACGGCTGTAACAGGGGTTCGAATCCCCTACGGGTCACTTTTTATATGGTTTGTTAATATAATATATTATTCGGCACCATAGCCAAGCGGTAAGGCGGAGGTCTGCAAAACCTCTATTCACCGGTTCAAATCCGGTTGGTGCCTTACTTGAAAGCTCTAGAATTCAAAGTTCTAGGGCTTTGTTATTTCCTCAGATGTATGCGTATCGTTAGAAATCTGTCCTTTTATCTTATCAATACTTTTGGCCATAAATTTACGTATATTTTCATTGAAACATATTCAATGCGCAGAATATCTTTTATCAGAGGTGAAAGAAATGGAAATTATACTGTTAATTTTATCGTTTGTGTTACTTATAGCCGGGCTCTTGGGTTCCGTTCTGCCGATTATACCGGGTCCCCCATTAAGCTTTACAGGCTTGCTTGTTTTGCATTTTAGCGGGCGCGGAAACTTAACCGTGGCTTTTTTGCTGATATGGGCGGGCATAACTCTGGTTGTTACGGTAGGAGACTATTTTCTTCCATCATTGATGACAAAGCGTTTCGGCGGCTCGCGCTTTGCAGCAATAGGTTCTTTTCTGGGGCTTGTGACAGGTATTATTTTCTTTCCGCCTTTCGGGATGATTTTAGGGTCTTTTCTCGGCGCGTTCATAGGAGAGTTGATTCTTAGCCGCGCGCAGAGCAAAAAGGCGCTTAAAGCCGCGTTAGGCTCGTTACTCGCTTTTGCTATTGGTACAGGAGCCAAGCTGATAATATGTTCGATGATGCTATTCTATGCAATAAGAACATTGCTTTAGGGCTTGCCGTAGAATAAAAATCTAAAAATTGCGTACATAATCAATAATAGGCGTTATCGTGTCCTTATCCATGAAATCCAATTTTATACCATATGTTTCCAAGAACAGCTTATCTTCCTCGGTGCGCTCAGACTCGGCTTTTTTCATATCCATTTTCCGCAGCATTGCCATCATGCCTCTATGAGCTAAATTAAGATTCTTATAATCCATAGCGCCTCGCAGATGAAAAATCTTTGTTTTCTCAAGCTGCTCCTGCGTAAAATTCATATTCAAAATAGCCGAATAATCCGTGGTTTCGGGATCGGCAAGCCCCACGGTGTAAACAACTAGGTTTTTGCAAGGGTTTTTCGTGACCAATCGGACACCGTCAATACCCCCGGCGTATAGACCGCCTCCATAAATCACAGCGTCATAAGACATCAACCGGGCAGGCTTAATGCCGGACACCTCAAACAGGTCAGCGTTCAATTCCCGCGCTATCCATTCCGCGTATTGCTTTGTCGTACCGTATTTGGATTTGTAAATAACCGCGATATTGGTTTTCATCATTTTTGCCCTTTCTCAATGCGTTCAACGCCTGTATATAGTTTTTTGTATAATTGATAAAACAGCGATATTTCTTTTTCGGTAAAGTCAGAAAAGAGCAAGCGCAGGATTTCCTCGTGTTTCCCACCCATCCTTTTTTCATATTCACCGAGCTTTTCGGTTAATTCGATATTAACCGAATTACCCTCACCCAGAATAAGGCGGACATATCCCTTTTTCGATAAAGCCATCGCAAGCTGCTTTGTGTTCTGCCGGGAACAACCCATGTAAACGCTGACATTCGTAAGCGTATGCGGTTTCGGGCAGATTTGAACCATAGTCAGCAGAAGCCATTGCTTTATCGTAAGGTCGTCTTGCTCTTTTTCATACGCCGTTCCGAAACGGTTTTGCAATATAAAAATACTCGTAAAAATGGCTTGCATCTGCGTTATTGTGTTTTTTGCGTAATTCTCGTAAAGTTCTTTCATTACGTATACCTTTCTAATCGTAATATATTACGGTATTAGTTTAGCAATATATAACTATGATGTCAAGTACAATTTATACATTTGCTTAAATAAAAAAATATGACAAGCAAAGCAGAAACAGAAAGCACAAGCGCGCTTCCGGTTCGCTCAAATGCCCGCCCATAATAGATATGGCAAAGCCTGTCATGGCGTGCCTAACGAGGACACGGATTGTCTAATTAATCATTTTATCAATCAACAGCACAGCCTCGTCATACTCGCCGGCAAGCTTGTGTTGCAGAATTCGGCCTATATCCTTGCCGAAATCAGGGTCGCGCGCGAGGTTTTGTAAATTACCGGATGCCTCGTTTATAACAGGGGTATCGTAGATGTCCAGAGCTTCCTTTAGCTTGACAAGCTCGGATTTAAGCGCATCCATGTCAATGGGGCCCGCGTCGGCGGATTTATCTTTTTCACGTGAAAGCACATCGCTGATGTTTTGCAACAGCTCATCCAGCTCCGTCAGGAATTTTGGCGCGCCGGCATCAATGAAATCCATGTCTCCGCGCAGTCCGGCCATCTCCAGTGTTTCGGCGAAAGCGGATAAATCTTCAGCTCCGATACTTGCGGACGCGCTTTTCAAGGCGTGAACATGCGTGGTAAATAACTTGATATCTTTATTTACTAAACAGCTCTTTATCTCTTTAAGCTTATCAAGCCCGTTGGCGCGGTATATGTCAAGGGTATCAAGATAACTGTCAGCCGTCCCGCCCGTCATAAAAATGCCTTTGCTTACGTTAACCCCGGCAATTTCAATACCTCTGCCGGCATCGGGTTTAGGTGCGGGGAAATATGTTTCGTTTGATGCTATTTTCTTTTCCCCCGATATCCATTTTTCTAAAACAGCGTTCAGCTTCACCGTGTCGATGGGTTTTGACAGAAAATCATTGAATCCGTTCTCCAGGAACATCTCCCTTGTGCCGGTTACGGCGTTGGCGGTCAGCGCTATAATCGGCACCTCCGCGTAATAGGGGTCGTCAGCCGCCATTCCCCTGATCCGCGCCACCGTCTCAATTCCGTCCATTTCAGGCATCATATGATCCATAAACACCAAATCATAACGGCCAGTCATCATGGCCTCAATAGCTTCCGCGCCGCCGGAGCATAAGTCTACCTGCATGTCGTACGGCTGCATAAGCCCCCTGGCTACGACCAGATTCATACTTATGTCGTCAACAATCAAAACCTTGGTGTCCGGCGACAAAAATCCCGTCTCCGGTTTTTTACTCCATGTCCGGTTATAGCCGTCGGACAGGCCGTTGAAAATCTGAGCGAGTGAAATGGAGAATACCGGCGTGGTAAGGACGCTTATATTATTTTCAGACACCGTCTCGCCAAATTCCGCCACAAGCACAATCACGGCGTCGGTTTCCACATTTTCGTATATTTTCTTAATGCTGCCATACAAAGGAGCGGCCACGAAAACGTAGGAATAATTATTACCGATTAATTCATTGTGGAATTCGGATACGGAAGAGACAACCTTGTGTTTTACGCCCAAATCGTCCATTGCGCGCGTTATGGAATTTACGCAGATTTTACGCCGCTCGAACAATAGGACGTTTTTATTCTCAATTTGATTTACCTCGGCTACTTTCCGGCTGCTGGCAATGCCTTGCGGTAAGGTAACGGTAAAAACCGTTCCTTTGCCGTATTCGGACTCAACATGAATAGTACCGTTCATCGTTTGAACAAAGCTGTATGTTATGGCAAGGCCCAGCCCCGTCCCCTCGTTATTTTTATTTTTATTCATATCGAACCGCGTAAACTCGTCAAAAAGCGTCGTAAGGTGCTCTTCCTTAATGCCTCTGCCGCTGTCCTCAACTTTTATTATCAAATTTAAGCTGTTCCCGTCAACAGGCTCTCCCGATACCGTAAAGTAAACATGCCCTTTCTCCGTATATTTCACGGCGTTGCTTAGAATATTCAACATAATCTGCCTGATTCTAACCATGTCGCCTTTCAGGATGCTGGGCATGCCGCAATCTATATCCACCGCTAACTGCAGCCGGGAGTCCAGGGCCTTCGTCTTTATTATATTAATTACGTCGTTGACCAGCGACGAAAGCGCGTATTCCTCGGAAAGGACATCCAGCGCCCCGCTTTCAATTTTCGATAAATCCAATATGTCGTTGATTATATCAAGGAGGTTTACGCCCGCTTGCTTAATGGTGGAGGTAAATTCCATAGCCGCGCCGGACATCTCCTCCCTCAGGGCAAGCTCCGCCATACCCAGGATCGCGTTCATGGGCGTGCGTATCTCGTGGCTCATCCGGGCAAGGAAATTGCTTTTGGCGCGGTTTGCCTGTTCCGCTTTTTCTTTCTTCGCAATGTCCGAAACATCGTTGGTCACAATTATATAGCCGCTTTTTTCACCGTTTTGGTCAAGGAGGTAATTCGCGGTGCCTTTGTAATATTGCCCGTTGCTTTCCCTGTATATTATCCCGGCCTCTCTGCCTTCGTGCAGCGCGGAAATGGGATCGTATTCCGAACCCGGCGGATATATGCTGACTTCGCCGTAAGGCATGCCCGCAACATCATCAAGCGTCTTGTTGATTATGGCTAAAGCCGTATTATTTATGTAAATAATTTTATGGTCAATATCAATGATTACCAGCAAGCCGCTCATGCTGTCCACTATGTTGTCCGCCATTTCGTCAAAGGAGCCGGCAAGGATGCCGAATTCGTCCTTGATGTCCGCGCGCAGCCGGAACTGCCGCTCCCCCGAACGGAACCGGGATATGCCGCTGAGCAGCAGGTTAATATTCCCCGTCAGATAAGACGACAGGAGAATAGCGATCATAACCACCACCGCGAAAAGACCAACGGCTATTACGGCAAATTGGATTATATTCCGCGTCATGTTGGCGTTTATCGCGTTTGTGATTTTCTCCTCCATGTAGTTGGCCGGCGCGGTGAAGTCCTCGATGCCCGCCCCGATGGTGACAAAGGCGAATCCGCGCCTATTGCCCTGAACATCGGGGTGGTACTGGCCCGTGTAGTACGGGATTGCTCCGGCGGTCGTCGGCTTTTCAATGCCGCTCCATAATATATAGAACGAACCCGAGCCGCCGTTTTCCGTAAGATTCATCCAGCCCGTACACTGAGGGGCATTATTCAGGTACCGTCCGTCAAGCCCGACAAACCCGGCGGCGGTAAGCGCTCTCGCCGGTGTCTTGTCGCGCGACTGGTAATCCAGGATATAGTTGCCTTCCGCGTCTCTTACGTCATTGCCGTCAAAGTCTTTTAACCTTCTTTCTCCGAATTGCGGCAATACCTCCCTGTTTTCGGCGTTTGCCGCGTAAAATTCACCCCAGCTCGTTCCGGCCGCAACATCGGGGCTGTCCCATTCCCACCAGTTTTTGCCGTTGTGCTTGATGCTGCTCAGGTTATATAATTCCCATGTATAATTCTCCGCAAGCCAATCATTGCCGCCGCCCGAGTACCAATAAAAGAAAGGCGTATCATGCGCGGGCCGCGTATTGCCGTCCGCGTCAAGAATGGGAATGGTGCGGTTTGCTCCATCCCTTAAAAATCCGCCGTGCGCATAGTCCCTCTCAAGCGCTATAGTGCCTTCCAGCCACGGAACCTGCGGTTCGCCGGTAAGCGGGTTATATCCGACGATGGAATTATGCCGGGGATGGCATATGCTGCGGTTTTTATAGTCCCAAATGAAGGCATAGTTGCCGTCCTGGGGGCTTGGCAGCAGGGAATAACGCTCAAGCATGGGGTTTACGTAGTCCACAAATTCCATGATGTGATCATGGTTCAGAGCCATTGTAACATACCCGGTCCGCACATCGTCCTCGTATACCGGAGTAGCCCACCGCACTATGCCCTCAAACCGCTGGCCGTGTGGGTTTTCCAAGCCCGCGAAGGCTTGCCGTCCGGCATATTCCATAAACTCATCCGCCGGCAGATTCCCTATCCTCACCAGTTCGGCGTGATTCGGATGCGCCGCGGGCACGTTTTTCAACACTTCCGGCGTAAACATCCCTATGAAATTTGTTCCAACATACGCGCCGATAACATCCGACACATAAATTTCGCCGCGTTTCAATCCCTGCAGCCCGTCCCAATAATTCTCCGCCCTGATATATGTATTCGTCCCGTCGGCAACGTTCACCGCATCGGGGTTTAAGGGATAATGTATTTTATTTGAATTCGGATTGACATATTTAAAAACTTCATTTCCGTTTAGGTCAATAAACGTAATTTCATCATATAACGGCACATTTGCCTGATACTTCCCGAAAAATTCAGGCGGCCTGTTGCGGAAGGCGCTGCCGTACAGCTCATCGTTGTTCTCCCTGTTCCGTGACATGTTATCCGCTTGGGCAAATTGGAAAGGCTCCTTCTCCACCCAGGACATACCGTCGTCAGAAATCACCCATTCGCCCGGCTGTACCAACCTGCCCAGCTTGTTATCGGAAAAAGCTTCAAAAGCCTGAAAACCGGCGGGAACAAGGCTTGCCAGCATCAAAATATCGTTGTCGCGCTGATAGAGGAAATCCGCCACGGACATAGCCAAATCGGTGGTCAGCCTTTCCTTGCTCTCCCTGGCGCCGTCATTTAACGCGTTTGTTGAATCTGTAACCGCAATATCCCGTAATATATTACCAAGTGATACGATCTGCGTAAGCGCGACAGCCGTGAGCAGAATAATGGGTATAGCCTTAGCCGCAAGGAATATTAAAATCAACTTTGGGCGCAGCTTCAGGTTCATCCTGTTAAGCAGCCGCCCTAACCCCTTTGAATGCCATTCGGAAGAGTTTTTAATATTCATTCCTATGTAACCCCTTCGCCGCTTGTTTGTTGGATAGGCTCTAATACCAAGTTGCAATCTAAATCACACTAACTCCGGACGGATGATCCAGTGCGCTCACGCTCAGGCCGGCTCATCCGCCCAGAGTAAGTGTTGCTTTGATTGCAACTTGGTATAAGGATAAGTATATCATACAATATATGACAAAGGTATAGAAAAAAAATCCTCCGAAAGTTTCACCAAATGTGCCTCTAAAATTATGTATAGTGTACAAGAGCGTTGACTAACCCTTATCTGCAGAACTAATACCTATGCAACGCGTAATAATTCCAATGCTTTTTTATACTTAGGGTCACAATCGCAGCCGCAGCTTCCGCATTCCGCGTCGGCTTTTTCTATAGCCGCGGCCAAGGCCGGTGTGGCCTCCTTTAATTTGGCGCAGTCATCTTTAACGCTTAACCACTCTTTGGCGGGGCCATCCAGTACATCCCATCCCATTTCCGCAAATTCCTTAATGATATCCGTTAATTCCTGATTTTTACCTAACATTTTAAACCTCCTGTGTTTTAGTAACTCTTGTACACTATAGCGATTATACAAGCGTTAATATGACAATAGTATGTCTTATTATAATCATAAAGCGATATTTAGCGCATAAAGAAAAGGTGCTGAAACTACTTAACAATTTCTTGCGGATGAGGTATAATATGTTCGGATAATTATCGGCGTGTTAGGAAACCATTGATGTGTTGAACAAATGCGTATATATGTATAAAGAGGGGATTTTAGAAAAGAATGGTTGACGTTGTAATAATAGGCTGCGGTATAGTTGGCGCGGCGGCGGCGTATGAGCTTTCGCGGTATAAATTGAACATTACCGTGCTTGAGCGTGAAAACGATGTCGCCATGGGATCCACCAAAGCCAACAGCGCCGTAATCCACGCGGGTTACGACCCTGAGCCGGGCAGTCTGATGGCGCGGCTGAATGCAGAAGGCGCAAGACTTGCCGATGAATTATGCGATAAGTTGGACATTCCGCATAAGCATTGCGGCGCGCTGGTGCTGGCTTTTTCAAAGCGTGAAGAGCTTTTATTGGAACGTCTGTTGCAAAACGGTATAAAAAACGGCGTGCCGGATTTGAGAATCCTGCCCCGGGAGCTGGTTTTGGAAATGGAACCGAACCTCAGCGGGGAGGTTGCGGCAGCATTGCACGTCCCGTCCACAATGGTGGTCGATCCGTGGGAGTACACACTGGCGCTGGCCGAAACGGCGGTTAGAAACGGCGCCGAAATCCGGCTGGAATGTCCGGCGGAGGGGATTACGCGAATTCCGGGCGGCTACAGGATACATACCGGGAAAGGCGATGTTGAGGCACGCACGGTTATAAACGCGGCTGGGTTGTACGCGGATAAGATACATAACATGGTGTCGGAGCCCGCGTTTACCATCATGCCGGTTAAGGGCGAATATTACCTTTTAGATAAAAACGAGGGGGCGCGGATTTCTCAAGTCATTTTCCAATGCCCGACAGAAGAAGGCAAGGGTGTGCTGGTTGCGCCCACGGTACACGGAAATTTGATTGCCGGCCCCAATTATGTTCCGTCAAAGGATTGCGGAGATTTTGCTACTACCGCCGGCGGACTTGCCTTCGTGATGAAAACCGCCCGGAAATCGGTGCCGGAAATCAATTTTGACGCGAATATCCGTAATTTTGCCGGTAACCGTGCCATTTCGGATTATAATGACTTTATCATTTCGGAAGCTAAAGGCGCAAAAGGCTTTATCGACCTTGCGGGCATTAAATCACCGGGCCTTTCAGCCGCGCCCGCTATCGCTAAAATGGCCGCCGGGTTATTGACGGCAGCCGGGCTTCATCTAACCTTAAAAGATAATTTTGTTGACAAACGCAAACGTATACGCTTCCTGGAACTTACGCCGGATGAAAGGAAAGCGCTTGTTGCCGCCGATCCCGCTTACGGGCAGGTTATTTGCCGCTGTGAAACGGTTACGGAGGGGGAGATTCGCGACGCGTTGCAATCACCCGTCCCGCCGCGTTCCATTGACGGCGTCAAGCGGCGGCGCGGCGCGGGCATGGGGCGGTGCCAGGGCGGTTTTTGCGGGCCGCGCGTGTTGGAGCTTCTGGCGGCGCATTACAAACGTCATTTTACCGAGGTGTTGCAGGATGGCGCGGGCAGTCATGTCCTTGTTTCGGAAACGAAAAGGAACCCCTTATGCATGAATTGATAGTCATCGGCGGAGGGCCCGCCGGGCTTGCGGCGGCGTACGGCGCATGGCGGGACGGGCTTCGGAAAATATTGATAATAGAGCGTGACAAGGAACTTGGGGGAATCCTGAACCAATGTATCCATACCGGTTTCGGTTTGGAATACTTTAAGGAGGAGCTTACCGGTCCCGAGTACGCCGGGCGTTTTATCAAGCTTTTGCAAACAACGCAAATTGAAACCGCTTTAGATACCATGGCGCTGAAGATAACGCGGTCACGAGAAGTCCACGCTTCCGGCAAGCAATTTGGATATGCCGTACTGCCCGCCAAAAGCGTCATACTGGCTATGGGCTGCCGTGAACGCGCCCTTGGCAGTCTGGGTATCCCGGGCACAAGGCCCGCGGGTATTTTCACCGCGGGAACGGCCCAGCGGTATATAAATATCGAAGGTTTTATGCCGGGAAAGCGAGTTGTTATTTTGGGGAGCGGTGATGTCGGGCTTATCATGGCGCGGAGGATGACGCTGGAGGGCGCGGAGGTTTTGGCTTGTGTTGAAATAATGCCTAAACCCGGCGGGCTTTTAAGAAATGTCGTCCAATGCCTGCATGATTTTAACATACCGCTTTACCTTTCACACACCATCACCGAAATACGCGGCAGCAAGCGGGTGGAACAAGCGGTTGTGAGTAAGGTTGACGAAAAGCGGCAGGCGGTTAAAGGGACGGGGTTTGCTGTTGATTGCGACACTATTTTGCTTTCGGCAGGGTTAATACCCGAAATTGAATTACCAACGGCAGCCGGTATTAAAATAGACCCGAAAAATATCGAAACCTCTGCGCCCGGCGTGTTTATATGCGGGAACGCGCTCCGCGTCCACGATATTGTCGATAATGTGACAACGGAAGCCCTGCGGGCGGGAAGCGCGGCCGCGGCGTTTGTATTGTCGGAGAAAATCCATGACTAACATTATATGTATAATCTGCCCTAAGGGCTGTAATCTAATTGTGAGTGAAAACGGCGGTACTATAGGCCATTCATGCGCGCGGGGGGAGATTTACGGACGCGAGGAGCGGATAAATCCCGTCCGGATTGTGACGTCCACTGTTAAAATCTCCGGTGCGGTACACAGCCGGATACCGGTTAAAACTAAGACACATATTCCTAAACACTTAATTTCCGACGCCATGCGCCTTTTGGATGATGTGGAGCTTACCGCTCCGGTTGACGAAGGCTTTACGGTGATCGCGGATATTTGCGGCACCGGCATACCTTGGGTAACAACGCGCGGAATGTGAAATTTATGCGGGCGGGACGCCCGCGCTCCCAGGGTCAGCCCAGCCAAGGCTTCTGCCGACAGCCTTTTTCCAGCCGTTCAGCAGTCTTTCGCGGGTTGTCTCCTCCATTTTGGGTTTAAATACAATATCACATCTCCATAATTGTTTCAGTTCATCCAAATCCTTCCAAAATCCGGCGGCAAGGCCGGCTAAATAAGCCGCGCCCAAAGCGGTCGTTTCCCGGATAACGGGCCGGCACACGGGCTTGTTCAGGATATCAGCCTGAAATTGCAATAAAAAAGCGTCGCGGCTTGCGCCGCCGTCTGCTTTTAATTCCCGGAGCGTTATTCCCGTGTCCCGCTGTATCGCGTCCGCCAGCTCGCAGCTCTGGTAGGCTATGGATTCCTGCGCCGCGCGGATTACATGCTCTTTTTTAGTGCCGCGGGTGATGCCGATTATCAAGCCTCGCGCGTACATATCCCAATACGGCGCGCCCAGCCCCGTGAAAGCGGGGACAAGGTATACCCCGCCCGTATCGCTTACCTTTGACGCGTAGTATTCGGAGTCGCTGCTTTCGGCAAAAAAGCGCAGCTCGTCGCGTAACCATTGTATTACCGCTCCGCCGGTGAATACGCTGCCTTCCAGCGCGTAGCATGTTCTTCCGCCGATACCCGCGGCGATGGTGGTAATCAAGCCGTTTTTACTGACGCATGGGTTTTTACCCGTATTCATCAGAAGAAAACAGCCGGTGCCATAAGTATTCTTAGCTTCGCCCTCGTTAAAACAGCATTGGCCGAACAATGCGGCTTGCTGATCCCCCGCCGTGCCCGCGATAGGCACTTTTACGCCTTGAATCTCCGTATATCCGTATATTTCACTTGATGGGCGCGGCTCCGGCAGCATCGCCCTCGGAATATCCAACGCTTGCAGCAGGCGTTCGTCCCAATCCAGGGTCTTTATATCAAAAATCATTGTACGTGAAGCGTTTGTATAGTCCGTGACATGTATGCCGTTTGTCAGCTTCCATATAAGCCAGCTGTCAACCGTGCCGAACAGTATCTCGCCCCGTTTTGCGCGTTCGCGCGCTCCCGGCGTATTGTCCAGTATCCACTTTATCTTGGAACCGGAGAAATACGCGTCAGGGACAAGACCCGTCGTTTCGCGTATGTATTCACCATGCTCCAGCGTAAGCTCCTCCACAATCCGCGCGGTACGGCGGCATTGCCACACAATAGCGCTGCAAATGGGAAAACCCGTATATTTGTCCCACACCACCGTTGTTTCCCGTTGGTTAGCAATTCCGACGGCGGCAATCTCCCCGGCGGAAACCCCTGTCCGCGCCAATACTTCCATCATTACCGCGTATTGTGACGAGTATATTTCCATAGGGTCATGCTCGACCCAGCCTTCGCGCGGATAAAACTGCGTCAATTCCTTTTGCGCGGCGCCGATTATTTTCTGCTCATGGTCAAAAAGAATCGCGCGCGAACTGGCGGTGCCCTGATCCAGCGCTAAGATATAAGGCATATAATTCCCTCCGGCCTATCTCTTTCGCATTTCATCCGGATATTTAAGGATTTCAGAAAGGGGCCTATTCCGCAAACTGTCCGGAAAGCGCCGATATTGTAGCCTTTGCGTCACCATACAGCATCAGCGTATTCGGCATATAAAACAACTCGTTTTCGATACCGGAAAAACCGCGGCCTTTCCCGCGCTTCAGAACAAACACGGTTCTTGCTTCATAGGCCTTGATTATCGGCATTCCATATATGGGTGAGGATGTATCCGTTTCCGCGGCCGGGTTGACGACGTCGTTCGCGCCGATTATGATCGCCGCGTCCTGTACGGGCATTACCGGGTTCATTTCTTCCATGGTTTTCAACTGCTCATACGGGATATCCGCTTCCGCCAGCAGGACATTCATATGCCCCGGCATACGCCCCGCGACGGGGTGTACGGCAAAGCTTACCTCCGCTCCGTTTGCCATAAGCTTTTCCGCCAGCTCCTTAACAACGTGCTGGGCCTGGGCAACAGCCATGCCGTAACCCGGTATAAACACTACGGAGCCGGCGGCCTCCAGCACGGGATAAGCGTCCTCGGCGGATACGGACTTGGGCTCGGAACCGGGGCCTTGCTTGGATGATGTTTGAACCGCGCCGAATCCGCCGAATAAAAGGTTCGCGATAGAACGGTTCATCGCCTTGCACATTATCAGCGTTAAAACCACGCCCGACGCGCCGACCAGCGCGCCCGACACTATCAGCGCCGTGTTGGAAATAATGAACCCCGCCGCGGCGACGGCTACTCCGGTAATGCTGTTTATTAAAGAAATAATAACGGGCATATCGCCGCCGCCTATGGGTAAAACGAACGCAAGGCCAAATACAAGGGAAATTGCCGATAATATAAGGATTGCGGAAGCTTTAACAGAGGCTTCGACACCGGGCAGAATTATACATACCGATACGGCGGCAACTGCCAGGAAAAGAATCAAATTTATTAATTTTTGTCCCCTGAACACGATTGCGCGTCCCGTTATTTTTTCCGAGAGCTTGCCCCACGCAAGCATCGAGCCTGAAAAAGCCATCGCGCCGATAAAAATCGTTACGCATATTGCCGTAAGGCCGATAATATCATGTCCGCCGGGGTTGTTATGAAACTGCGAAAACGCCACCAGCGCCGACGCCAGCCCGCCAAAACCGTTATACAGAGCCACCAGCTCGGGCATCCCGGTCATCTTGACCTTCTTCGACCATATAAGCCCTATAACCGCGCCCGCGGCGATACCGACAAAACACCATAAAATACCGTTTTGCGCCCAGTCCGCGGAACTCCGGCTCTGAACCACATCGTTCTCAAAAAACACGGCGGCAGCCGCGATAAGCATACCAATGGCGGAGATCAGGTTCCCCTGACGCGCGGTTTGCGGTTTGGTCAGCTTCTTTATGCCCATAATAAACAATACGCAGGCTATGATATATGCAATATTAATAACCATCAGTCTTTATTCTCCTTTTTCTTGCGGAACATGCCCAGCATCCGTTCCGTAACCATATACCCGCCCACCACGTTTATGGTTGCCAGTATAATGGCGATAAAGGATAACACCATGCCCAAGGAACCTCTGACAGTTATTGCGCATACGACCAAAGCGCCTAAAACCGTTATGCCCGATATGGCGTTTGTCGCCGACATGAGGGGGGTGTGAAGCTGGGACGGCACCTTGGATATAAGCTCCCTGCCCAGAAACGCCGCAATTACGAAGATGAAGAGAAGTAGTATCTTATCCATATGTATCGCTCCTAGTTTTAGATAAACCGTTCATGCACAATCCGTCCATCCGCCGTAATCAGGCAGCCCTTCATTATTTCATCGGCAGCAGTCAGTTTTATTGATTTGCTTTCGGCATCCCAGAAATGCGTCAGGAACGCCGCTATATTACCGGAGAACATATTTGAGGCGTCTTTAGGGATAAAACGCTCCAGGCTGTCCCCGCCGATAATCAGAACGCCATTGTCCAGCATAACATCGCCTTTGGGGTCCGAACCCTCAACGTTACCCCCTGTCCCAACCGCCATATCTATTATAACCGAACCCGGCTTCATGTCAGCCGTCATTTCCTTTGTCAGCAGAACGGGGGCTTTGCGCCCGAAAACCTTCGCCGTCGTTATAACCACATCCGACTGCGCGCAAACCTTGGCCTGGGCTTTCCGCTGTATCTCAATCTGCTCCGGGGTAAGTTCCTTCGCGTAGCCCTGCTCCGTCTGCCCCATCTCTCCCAAATCGATTTTAACGAATTTCGCGCCCAAGGACTTTACCTGCTCCTCCACAACCGGCCTTGTGTCGAAAGCTTCAACCCTCGCGCCCAGACGCTTCGCCGTGGCAATGGCCTGCAAACCCGCGACGCCTACCCCTATAATAAAAAACCGCGCCGGAGAGATAGTGCCGGACGGCGTCATCATCATCGGCAGAATCTTCGGCAGTCTGGACGCGGCTAACACCACTGCGTAATACCCCGCCAGCGAAGCCTGCGAACTCAGGATATCCATTTTCTGAGCCAGTGTCGTGCGGGGAATCATCTCAAGGCTCACAAGCCTAATACCGGCTTCGGCATATGCCTGTATCGCGGCCTTTTCGTTGAAGACATCAAAAGAGCTGATATGCAGCGTGTTTTTACGTATGCCGTTTATATCCTCAGGTTTGTTTATACGTACAATAATATCGGCAAACCCGTACCCGGCTTCAAGGGACGGCATAACCGCGGCCCCCGCAGTTTCGTATTCACCGTCCGTATAACCGGTTACCGCCCCCGCTCCGCTCTGTACCGCGCATTCGTACCCCAGCGCGGTCAGAGCCTTTATATCCGCGGGAATAAGCGCAACCCGGGTCTCGCCTTTTTGAGTTTCCCTGCACAAAAAAACCTTGTTCATCGCTTCATCCGCTTTCATGAGTATTATTCTTTAGCCAACGCCGAGTCGAACGCTATATTGGAAGCGCTGAAATTCAACCTTCTTATGAAGGCGCAGGCTTCCGTCGCGCCGAATACCCGCTCCATGCCCGAATCTTCCCATTCTACGGAAAGCGGCCCTTCGTAGCCGGCTTGGTTAAGCTCGCGTATAATGCCGTCAAAATCGACGGCGCCATGCCCCGGCGACACAAAGTTCCAGCCCCGGCGCGTATTGCCGAACTCGATATGCGAGCCCAGAATACCGTTGCGCCCGTCAAGGTTCAGCTTAACGTCCTTAACATGCACATGGTAGATTTTTTCGGCAAAATCCCTGGCGAAAACAAGGGGGTCAACCATGTTCCACAAAAGGTGGCTCGGGTCGTAGTTAATGCCGAGTGTCGGGCGGTCTTTAAATTTCCCGAATAATTTTTTGGTTGTCCAGTAATCGAAGGCTATTTCTGTGGGATGCACCTCCAGGGCGAATTTCACGCCAACCTCGTCAAACACGTCAAAAATCGGCGTCCAAAGCCTTACAATCTCGTCAAAACCCTCCTCAACCATCGCTTCGGTTGTTTGCGGGAAGGAATACCAGTATTTCCAAATGGGGCTGCCCATAAACCCCGTGACAACCTTGCAGCCCATTGCGGCGGCGGCTCTCGCCGTCATTTTTACTTCCTCTATGGCCCATTTGCGGATTTCTTCCGGTTTTCCGGCCAGTGAGGCGGGCGCGAAGCCGTCCAGACGCGGATCCCATAGGTCGCCCACGCACTGTCCTGTCAGATGGCCGCTTATCGCCCAGCATTTCAAACCGTATTTCTCCAGAATTTCTTTGCGTCCGGCGACATACGCGGGATCGGAGGCCGCTTTATGCACGTCCATATGATCGCCCCATGTCGCCAGCTCCGCGCCGTCGTATCCCATGGAGCCAATCAATTTACACGCTTCTTCAAAAGGAAGATCGGCCCATTGGCCTGTGAACAAAGTTACGGGTCTTGGCATTTTAACCCATCCTTTCAAGCATTATTAATCAAAATCCACCCAAATATTGCCTTTTGCTGAGCTTTCCACGCAGCGGTGAATGAACTTCACACCGTTTAAGCCGTCCTCCAGACCGGGGTAATCGATGTCCTCCGGTTTTAAAACCCCTGCATTATGCTTGCAAACACAGTCTATGAAATTTGAATAGATATTTGCCATGGCCTCGAAATACCCCTCGGTATGGGCGGAGGGCAAACGGCTGTACCGCGCGGCTTCTGGCCTTATGGCGCTGTATCCGCGGCGCACGGTTTTGCGGATGCCGTCCTCACCGGTGATTGTAGCTTCCTCGGAGGTATAGCAGCCCCACTCAATTGCGCCTTTGGAACCGAATATGCGCACCTTCAGGTCGTTGTCGCAGCCAAGGGCAACCTGGCTGGCCCAGTATGCGCCCGAAGCCCCATTTTCATATTCTACCAGAACTACGCTGTTGTCGTCAAGGACGCGCCCGTGGACTATTTTGTCCATTTTTGCCAGCACGCGCTTGATTTTTAGCCCCGTCATCATGGCTACGGTATTCTCGATGTGGGTGCCGAGATCGCCCAGCGCGTTGCTTATCCCGGCTTCGGCGGGGTCTCTCCGCCACGCGCCCTGCTTGCCGCCGTCGCCGTCGTAGAGCCACCCCTGCGGGTATTCGCCCATCACCATGCGGATATCCCCTATTTCCCCGGCCCTGATCAGCTCGCGCACATGTCTGAACGTGACGTTCCCGCTGTAAGAATATGTAACCGCGAAGAGCAGCCCCTTTTCCTCCGTGATGCGTATCAGCTCCTCGGCCTGGGCAATCTCACAGGCCAGGGGCTTGTCGCAGACTACGTGGATACCGGCTTCAAGGAACGCCTTGCATATGGCGAAGTGCGAGGTGTTCGTCGTAACCACAACGGCAAAGTCGATTTTGCCGCTTTCCGCCTTTGCCATTTCCTCATAGCTGTTATAAAGCCGCCCGGGGTCTAATCCAAGCTTTCTTCCTGTTGTGAGGGTATTGTCCGGGTTCCGGGAAAAACAGCCCGTAACCAGCTCCGCCTTACCGTCAAGATTGATCGCCTTGCGGTGTACGCCGCCTATGAACGCTCCATCGCCGCCGCCAACCATGCCGTATTTCAAAACGCCCGCGGTAAAGCTCTCCGAAATAGTCGCCGAAATGCTCAAAGCATAACCTCATTTCAAATAATATAATTATACCACAAATATTTATGTTCTGCCAAAAGATCTTTTAATTATACCTTTAAAGAAGAGGCCATTGCAGGAGCGGATACGTTGTGATATAATGGCTGGGTAGGCCTAATACCAAGTTGCAATCTAAATCACACTAACTCCGGGCGGATGATCCAGTACGCTCACGCTCAGGCCGGCTCATCCGCCCAGAGTAAGTGTTGCTTTGATTGCAACTTGGTATAAACCGCGCATACCTCTCTTTGGCGCGGCTGGATTGGAGGCAATGCAAATGAATCATTTTCAAGGAAAGGCATGGGCTGCTTCCCGCCTTGCCGCCGTTTTTTTGACCATACTGCTTTTGTTAAGCGGCTGCGCGGCCCATGGCGGGTTCAAAACGGCTACGGCGGGCAACACCCCCGTCACCCGCGCCGGACAGCGCCACAGCTTCCCGCCTATCGTGGCAATAGATATAGGCGGCCCGGCCAGCGCGGCGCAATCCGACCTTAAAGTCGGGTTTATCTTCAACGGCAGGGTGGGCGACTTCGGCTTTACATACGCGCAAAACCAAGGCGCGCTTGCCCTTATCAGGGAGCTTGGAGTTGATGTGCTGACGAGGGAAATGGTTCCCCCCGACGAACAAAGCATGGACATTATGCAAGAGCTTATAGATGAAGGCTGCACCGTGATATTCTCGTGCAGCTTCGGTTTTATGGAATTTACGTACGCCATGGCGGAGAGGAACCCCGGCGTCCGCTTCTTCCACTGCTCCGGATATATGACAAGCGATAATATGTCAGCCTATTTCGGCAGGATGTACCAGATGCGGTACCTAACCGGCATCGTCGCGGGTCTTCGGACTGAAACAAACTTAATCGGCTACGTGGCGGCGCATCCCATACCGGAGGTGCGCAGGGGCATTAACGCCTTCGCGCTGGGTGTGAAAAGCGTGAACCCGGACGCGGCGGTCAACGTTATTTGGACAAACTCGTGGCTGAACACGGGTTTGGAGAGGGACCTCGCGCTGGAGCTGGTGCGGATAGGCTGTGACGTAATCGCCCAGCATCAGGACTCCCTGCTTCCCCAAATCGTCGCCGAAGAAGAGGGCATATGGGGAATAGGGTACAATTCCCCCATGGGCTTCTTTTCCCCGAACGCGTACCTGACCGGCGCCGTATGGAACTGGGGGCCGTATATGGTGGGCGAGGTCCGGAAGATAATCGACGGCACATGGGAAGCGTCGAATTATTGGGGCGGCCTTGAAACAGGCATTGTTATGCTTGAGGAACTGACGGAAAACGTCGCGCCCGGTACGCAGGAAGCCGTGGATGAGGCCATGCGGCGCATAATAAGCGGCTTTGACGTCTTTACCGGCCCGATATACGACAATATGGGCGGAATACGCGTCCCCGAAGGGCAAATCATGCCGGACAGCGAGAAGCTGTCAATTACTTGGTTTGTTGACAATGTAACGGAGGTGGGCGCCCCATGAGTACGATGATCAAGAATCTGAGCATCGGCAGGCGTTTGGCGCTTATAATGTGCTTTGCGTTTGTGATGATTATTATAACCGAAACAACGGGCCTGGTTAACAGCCGCCGACTGGCGAATGAGATTAATCTGGGGTATGAGGCTATCACCCTTCCGCTGAAGGCAATCGCAAACGCCCGCGGCGAATTTAACGCCATGCGTACGGCTCTGCATGATCTGGCCTTCGATTTTAACACGGACGAGCAGAACCGCCGGTTTACGGCGGAAATCCTGCGGAATTTAAGCAATTTCGAGGATAATATAATACTTTACAAGGAAATACTGGATATTTACGGCACAAACGCTCCCTATGAGCAGGAGGCTGTTGATTACCTGTACGGGATGCTCCTTCCCCTGCGCGAGTATGTGGAGCATATCATCCCGGTTGCGCAGAGGACGGGCTTTGAGGCCGACGTGGTACGAATCCTCCGGGGCGGCTTCCATGACGCTGCCGAGGATATATCGCTGGAGCTGATGCTTTTGACGGACATACTTGAGGCGCAGTCCAACGACGCGAACCTCCGCGCGGAAGCCCAGTTCAGGGATACGGTCATACTTTTCGCCGTCGTCCTCGCGGTCAGTATGATTATCCTCACATTAGGCACTTTGGTATTCGCCCGTTCCATAATAAAGCCCCTCCGCGAAATCACGGATACCGCCCTTGATTTGTCCAACGGGAACCTTGACACCGCGGACATCGGCTTCCACTCGAAAAACGAGCTGGGTATCCTGGCGGACAGCTTCCGGCATATGATACACGGCTTGAAGGCAAGGGAACTGATGATTTCCGGCATAACATACGCAAGCCAGATACAGCGGAGCCTTCTGCCGGCGGACAGCGTCTTTGCCGAAGCTTTTGCCGATCATTCCGTCATATGGGATCCCAAGGACATAGTGGGCGGCGATATCTACTGGATCAAGAATTTCGACGGCGGCGCAATCCTGTGCGTGTGCGACTGCACGGGCCACGGTACGCCCGGCGCGCTCCTGACGATGCTTGTCGTGTCAACCTTTGAAACCTCCGTGAACGAAACCAATTATATGGACACCGCCGCCGTTATTTGGGAGCTGGAGAAGCGGCTTACGGCGACGCTGAAGGTTGACGCGGACTCGGATGTAAAGGACGGCTGCGACCTTGCCGTTGTGTTTATCGCCAATGACGGAACCGTCAGCATATCGTCGGGGAACACCAACGTCTTTGTCTGCGACGGGCAAAAGGTTTCGCGGCTCAGGGGCCAGAGGATACGTGTGGGCGAGGGTTCGGTCAAGGGCAAGGATAAGATAAAGGTCACCACCGTCCCGGCGGATCCCGCGAATAAGTTCTATATCGCCTCCGACGGGCTGTACGAGCAGGTCGGCGGTGAGGAAAATATACCCTTCGGGTATGATATCATCAAAGAGATTATCCTTGAAAACCACGCCGAGACGCAAAGCGTTATATCGGAAAAGATATGGCGGGCGTTTGAGGCTTACAGGGGTGATAACGCAAGGCGCGACGATCTTGAGCTTATAACCTTTATACCAAAAAACGGCAAGGAGGGCACAAACTAATGTTTGATATGATGGAATACCACAAAACATTGCGGGATCATAAAGTCACGCTTGTTTACACCGGGCCGTTATGGGCCGAAGGTATAGGCGGCGTCGCGACTACGCTGAAAAAACGGCTGGAGTACGATAACCTGCCTTTAGAAACGTCACAGGAAGTGTTTTCGGTTTTTGTCGAGCAGATGAACAATATGCTGATGTACTCAAAGGAAAGCGAACTGTTTACAGCGCCGGATGACCTGCATTCCGCCGCTCCCAAGGGGACATTTATACTGGGGACTCTGGGCAAGGCGTATTATATCCATACCGGAAACATAATGAAGAATGACAGCGCGGAGCTTATCAAAAACCGCATCGACCATTTAAACACGCTGGATAAAAAGGAGCTGCGCAAATTCTTTAAGGAGCAGACGCGCCTTGAGGACGACAACCCCGACAGCAAGGGCGCGGGCCTTGGGTTTATCGAGATAGCGCGGCGCATCAGCTCAAAGATAGAGTATGATTTCAAGCCTTATGAAGATGGGTATACGTTTTTTACGATGTACGTCACAATAGGAGGAGGGGCCGAATAATGCCATACCACTTGGAGAGAGCAAAGACCGATTTGACCCCTTACGTCCTTATAGATGAGGAAAAAGGGTATATGAAGCTTGAGGGCGAAAGCTACCACGAGAATGTCTTCGAGTTTTTTCAGGAAATCCGGTCATGGCTCAGCACGTACCTAAAAACTGATTTTGATTCGTTTACCTTTGACTGTGAGCTTAAATACTTCAACAGCTCCACCGTAAAAATCCTCCTGGGTATGCTGCTGGAAATGGATGCCGCGGATAATAGCGGAAACATCACCGTGAACTGGATCACCACCAGAAACAACATGATTATCATTGAGTGCGGCGAGGACTTTGAAGAGGATTTGGAAAACCTTACGTTTAATCTTATTGCGAATTGATTTTTTACCGTTATTAACGGGGGGTCATTGAAGTGCCGGATATATTTGACCGTGAACAGGGCGTACTCGACGATGCCTTGAACCATATCAGCGAGATCCGCGGCGGCGCGCCCGTATGCGCCGAGATGTTTGAAACCCTTGCGAAAGAGTACAGGATGCTGTTGAAGCAGCACCGGAAGGTTATCAAGATTTCCGACAGGGCCTCGTCGAACATGATAACCGACCAAAAGGGCCAGATTACCGATTTATCGGGAAAAGTACATATAGATATGCTTACGGGTATCTTCAACAGGCGTTATATGGAGGAAGCCCTGAACAGTGTTGTGAAAACAATGCAGCGTGCCGGCGGCGGGCTGCTCAGCGTTCTGATGATGGACGTTGATTATTTCAAGAAATACAACGATACGTACGGGCACGCGGATGGGGATGTCTGCCTTAAAGCCGTGGCCGGGGCAATCAAGGGCAGCCTGACGCGGGAGGACGATTTTACCGCAAGGTACGGCGGGGAGGAGTTTGCCGTCGTTTTGCCCAACACCGACGAGGACGGCGCGTGCATGATAGCCGAGAGGATACTCGAAAACGTAAGAAGCCGCAGAATTCTCCACGAAAAAAGCGAGGCGGCCCCTTATGTCACCGTGTCGATAGGCATTGCCACGGGGGATGTGCTGAACATACAGACCGGCATGGAGTATATCAAATTCGCCGACGACGCTTTGTACCAATCGAAAGGAAACGGGCGTAACAGGTATACCGTAGGCAGACAGTGATTGTAAGGAGATCATCCTATGCCGGCAGAAAACATGACACGCCGCCAGCGCGTACTGGCCGCCGTTAACCGCCAGATTCCCGACAGAATGCCCATCGACCTGGGTATGCATTTTTCAACCGGGATATCGGCGTTCCCGACCATGTACAGATGCTGGCACGCGTACAGCGCGACGTCCTCGAACATTTCCGATGCGATACCATACTGCTTAACCCCGCATGCAAAAGCCCCGTCAAATGGGATGTACGCGAGGATTATTCGTTCTAGGTCTCCGATAAATCGGTGCCGGTTTTAAACGATAACGGCGACTGGATTGTGTCCCGAAACGGCTTGTCCATGCGTATGCCCAAAGGCGGGTACTTTTTTGACGGCGATTGGCTGTCTGCAAATGAATATGCCGGTGAGGACGATATCAAGGTATTCCTGCACGCATGCGGTTCTATCGAACCCCTGATTCCTTACATTATAGAAGCGGGCGTTGATATCCTGAACCCCGTGCAGATATCTGCCGCCAATATGGATCCCGCCGTATTAAAGGAGCGTTACGGGGATAAAATATGCTTCTGGGGCGGTGGCTGCGATACGCAAAGTATTTTGCCCAATCCCTCCCCCGATGAAATACGGGGGCATGTCCTTACGAAAACATTGCCGCCATGCTGGATACGGCTTATGAGGGGAGTTTTTATTAACCATCCTGTCAACGGAAATAAATACTAATGTAAACCCATATACCGGACGATAGAATGTATATGACACGGAATGTAAATTTCTCCACGGATGGATGAGTCCGGGAGTCGTTTTTTTATACGACAATTCTAATTCGGGGGTTGAATAGTATGTTAATCAATAACCATTTCACCAGTTTCGCAAGCTTCAGCAGCATGAGTAAGCTGCATATGCAAAAAACGCAGTCCGTAACAAGCATCGGTAATTTTTTCGGGGCCAACGCCTCTTCATTAATGAAAAGCGCGCAGAACTTTGTTTCCGTGACCACTGTCCAAATGACGAGGATCAGCGTCACAATGAGCGCGTTTACCAGCAGCAGCCGCACTCTTTACGACAATAAAACCGCGGTGTCCGGCGACCCGGATTTATTGGAAATCAAATCCCATGACGGGAAAGGGTTTCAGGATAAAAAGGTAAAGATAGACCAGATTGCCACATCGCAGCAAAACACGGGCAAGATGATGAACGTGAACGCGAACCCCGGAACTCAAAAAGACAGTGTGTACCGTTTTGAAATTGAAGTGGACGGCGAAAGGCATGAACTGTCTTTTGAGGTTGATCATAAAGAAACAAACAAGGGCTTCCAGCAAAAGATGGCCGACGCGGTAAACGCGGCGGGTATAGGCGTCACCGCCTCCGTCATCACCGATAAAGACGGCAAAAACAGCATGCTTAGCCTGGAAAGCAAAGCCACGGGCGCAAACGAAAGCGGCGGCCCTCATTTCACCGTAAGGGATATACAAGGAAACGCGGTGGAGTATACGGGCGTCGGCACGGCGGCGCAGGAAGCAAAGGACGCCGTATTTTCCGTAAACGGCGAAAAGCGCACTTCCAAATCGAATGACGTTGACCTGGGCGACGGCGTTACCGCGACGTTGAAAAAGGCGTCAGACAAAGAGATTTCCGTAACACTTCAGAAGGATACCCAAGCCATGCTGGACGGGATGCACACTATGGTGAACAGTTATAACAAGATACTGGAAGCCGCAAGGAACAACCAAGGCGATAAGCACACAAGAATGTTTATGATGAGCTTTGAGCTGACGGTGGTATCCTCCAGAACCGTGCTTAAAGAAGTCGGCGTAAACGCAGACGAAAAGGGCTTCCTTTCCGTCGATTCCAAGAAGATGAAGGAAGCGGCGGAAAGCGGCGCGATAGAGCGGTTCTTTACGGGCGAAAAGGCAACCGGGCGCGGTTTTATCGGTCAGCTGGGAAAACTCATCAACGATTTCCATAAAAACCCGTGGCAGTTTGTAAGCCCGGCATTGGGCAGGCTGCCTATGCACGGCACGTTGATTGGCGATAACGGGTTTAACGGTTCAAGCCCCTTTGAATTACTGCATAGGATGCTTGATATAAAAGGATAATTTACGGTTAAAGGGTGTTTTAAAGGGTGAAGAAAGGGTTTATATCATTTGCAATGGCGTTGTTGAGCGTACTTATTCCCGCCGCGGAAATCGCGGCGGGTTATCCCGTTATCCCGGAAGCCGGCGAACACTTTGAAATTTACAGCATTGAGGGAACCGCCGGTTCGGTGACGGGCCAAAGATGGGTGAATATGCTTGCGTGGCGCGAACAGGCTCGCGTATTGGCGCAGCGGTACCGCGATATCGTGTTTGTAAACATGGATCCCGCCGATAACGCCGTATACCTCACATTCGACGACGGCCCCGACACCGCGAACACGGTCAAGGTAATGAGCATATTGAAAGAATACGGCGTTACGGCCACTTTCTTCTTCACGGGGTCGAACATCGAGAGGCACCCCGCCGTGGTTAAGCAAGCCCATGACGCCGGGTTCGCCATAGGGCTTCACAGCTGCAGCCACGCCCGCATGACAGAGCTTACCGAAGATGAAATACTGTCCGAGCTGAACAGGAACAATGATTTACTGGAGACGGCAACAGGCGCGCGGTCTGGGATTATGCGCCCTCCCTTCGGGGCTTTGGGCGATAGGGAGATAGAAATAATAGATAATTCAGGCCTCCGGATATATCTGTGGTCAATTGATACCTTGGATTGGGCGCAGAGCGACCCTTCCGAAATTCTGCGAAACATAAAGGATTACATCCGCCCCGGCGACATAATCCTTATGCACAGCGGCCCGGGCCAATCCAAGAGCGCTGAGATACTGCCGTCTGTTATTGAGTTTATACGGGACGCGGGCTATGAAATGAGGGCGCTCCCGGTTACAGCCCCGCCTTCTTCATGTTATCAAAACTGAGCTTCAAGGATTCAAACGGATCCCTGCCGTTGCAATCGTCCTGCTCCACAACCGCCCATTCCACGCCTGTTTCCTTACAGGCGGAAATTATCGCGTCCCAGTTCAGGTTTCCTTCCATAACCTCCGCGAATTTCCTTTGTTTGGCGATTATACTGTAATCCTTGAAATGGATCGTCTCTATCCTGCCTTTTAGTTTTTTAATCCAAAAAACGGGATCCGCGCCGCCGGCCTGTACCCAGAACACATCAAGTATAATACCCAGCAGCTCCGCCTCAAACGCGTCCAGCAAATAATCCAGCATCAATTTACCGTCAAATTTCTCAAACTCAAAATCATGGTTATGGTACATAAACCGGAAACCGTTTTTACGCAATGTTTCCGCGGCGGGTTTATAGTCGCTGATAAATTGTCTGACCGTTTCGGCGTTTTCCCTGTATTTGTCCGGCATAGAGCCTATGCCTATGCGTTTTGTGCCGAAAACCTTATGATCGCTGATAACTTTCTCCGTATTTTCCAGCAGCGCGTCGCTGCCGCAATGCGTCACGGCGATTTCCAGGCCGTATTTATCGGCTGTTTTCCTAATGTTGTCCGCCCCGTAATCCCAAATGGGTGACAATTGAACGCCGCTGTAGCCGATTGCGGCCACCTTTCCCATGCTTTCCTCAAAACCTTCAAAGGTCTTGCAAAAATCCCTGACCGTGTACATCTGTGCGCCCAGTTTCATAATCAGACCATACCTTTCTATTTTTTAAATTAATACCGCGTATACCATGATTCCGTTAATATTATCTCTGCCGTTTTGCATAAATTCATCTGTTTCTGCTTTGTTTTTTTGACAAATGGAACGGCAGGGTTGTAATAAAAATAAACGGCGCGAACAGCAGCAGCGACGGAAGTAAAAAGAAAAACTCATACGGCAGGATACGCCAGAAAAGTTCGGTAAAGAAATCCCCTTTCAAGCCGTATGTAAAGAAATAATTGGATTCGGGCGCAATACCCGACGTCCTGAGAACTATATTTACAACATGTATGATAAAAGTCAGCGCGGTCAAAACCGCCGCGGGCTGCCAAATAACCTTAAAGGACGGCGTGTAGAGCTTAAACCTGACCAGCATTACCGGAATAACGGCTAACATGCTGTGGTAGTAAAAGTAGACGATGCTTGTGAATTCAAACAACGGGCGCGATCTGAACGCAGGGTCCACGGTGACAAGGGCAAGCGCGGCTAAAACGGTTCCGAAATAAAACTGATAAGCCATGAGATGCTTGTTCCTTGTAAAAATTGCCAAAGGAAGGAGAATAAGGTTGATATTGCAAAAATGCAGGGGCAGATTCATAAAAATATCAAAATCATATGCGGGGTCACGGGCCTGTACAATTTTATAAGAGAGATAGAGCAAGGCATTGAAACAGCATATCAGCAGCAAGTTATTTCTCAGTCTTTTTTCATTGCTTTTCTTTAACGCGAAATTCAAAGCCAAATAGCAAATGCCGGGTATGGCGGTAAAAGCAAGTATATGCATTAGGTTAAACGCTTCTATTATCATAATGCGGACCCCTCTCAGCAAGCACTCCAGCATTCGAACCATTTTTTGTTACAAGGGAATTATTTGAATAACCGTACATTTAACTTAGTAATTTAAGTATACAGTTGATGAACCTCAAACGCAAGAGGATACCTTATTTTTATTCAGTCCTTAAAGCCACGACGGGGTCTTTCTTCGCCGCCATTTTCGAGGGGATAAAACCCGCTATAACTGTTAGGATTATGCTTATTACAATCAAACCGGCGGCGCCGTAAGCGGGCAGGGAGGATAATCCCGAAACGCCCGCTAAGGAACTGATAATGGCGTTAACCGGGATGTTCAGCAAAATTGTGACGCCAACGCCCAACGCTCCGGCTACAAACCCCTCAATAACGGTTTCGGCGTTGAATACCCGCGTGATATCCTTCTTTGACGCGCCTATGCTTCGCAGGATTCCGATTTCCTTGGTGCGTTCCAGTACGGAGATATAGGTGATAATCGCGATCATAATGGACGACACCACAAGGGAGATGGCGACGAAGGCGATTAAAACGTAGGATACAATACCTATAATTGACGAGATGGAAGAGGTCATAAGCCCGACAAAATCCGTGTAGTTAATGACATATTGTTCGCTTCCGGCAAGTTCATGGGCATTGTTATAATCCTCAATAAGCGCTTCCAACCTTGTTTTCGAATCAAAATCCCTGGGGTAAAGCCTGACGGAGCTTGGGTTGTCGAAATCCGCTATGCCCAAAACCGTTATATTGTCCTCAAATGTTGATGCGTCCGCGGCGGAGTTCGCCCTCATCCGTTCGGCAAACATAGCGATAACCTGCTCCTCGCTCATCACCGCAAACATCATTTTAGCCTGTGTTTGCTCAGCTTCGGGCAATTCAGAGATAATTGCATTGATATCGTCAATAGTCAAATTGTCAATGAAATCCTCTATATCAAAGGCATGGCCTGTGAAAACATTGATTTCGGGGTCGGCAAGCTGCGCTTTCGCTATATCCGTTTCAAGGACCGCGCCGATAACATATTCGGTCAGGGCGGAGGTATATCCGACAGAACCGCTGATTGAAGCGGCGGCCGCATCGCCGGACGGCTTGATAATGCCCACAACCCTCAGTTCAAGGGCATTCCCGACAGCCGATATCATAAACTCCTCATTATCACGCATATCTTCCCAACCGTTGTCCCTCCGCTCATAAAAGTCCGTATTTAGCAGAAGCTTGAACGTAAGCGAAAGCAGCTCGTCGAAGGTAAAGCTGGTTTCCGGGCTGTCCTCAATTTCCTCTCCGCGCATTACCTTTCTCATCAGTTCGTCGATTTCACCCGAATCCATCAACCCAAGGGCATAAAGGGTCATATCGCTCAGCTCGTTATTCCGGCTTGCTACCAGCACTATTTCATTAAAGGCTTGCGGCCAGCGCCCCGCCAAAACGTCGTATTGAGAGCTAAGCAAATCTTTATTGTCCAGCATCTCCGTCCAAATCTCCATACCGCCGCCCATACCCATGTTCATGCCGCCTATGCCGCCGCCGTTCATGCCCGTATTTGCGAAAACCTCGCTGGGGTTGACCTGCGTAATGCCGCCGGACGTGTCCGCTTTGAATATTTGAAGCTCCACATCATACCCGTATTTTATCGTGTTCGTCAGATTATGGAATTGCCCGTCCGAATCATTCTCAATGTGCCGTTTGAACGCGGCAAGGTCGTTATGTTGAATTTGCGCGCTTACCGACTGTACCATATTTGTCGCTATTTTGTTGGCGTAAATCCTGTCGGGCTCGCGTTCGCCCGCTGCCCCGCCCCTGCTGCTGTCCATCATTAAAGCCATCATGCCGCCCATGTCCATTGAATGGCTCAAAATCTCAATAGGATATGTAGACAGTGTATCCCGTTCTAAGTTATTCACATATCCCTGCATACCGCTTGAAAGGGATAGGATCAGCGCTATGCCGATTATTCCGATGCTTCCGGCAAAGGCGGTGAGGATAGTCCGGGTCTTTTTCGTCAGCAGATTCTTAAAGCTTAATCCCAGAGCCGTTGTAAAGGACATGGAGATTTTCCTGCGTTTAACTTTTTCTTTTTTTACCGCCGGCCTTTCGCTTATATAAGGGTTCGAGTCGTCTACTGCCTTACCGTCCAGCAGCTTAATGATACGCGTGGAATATTTCTTCGCTATGTCAGGGTTGTGCGTAACCATGATAACCAGGCGGTCTTTAGCGATTTCCTTCAAAAGCTCCATAATCTGCAAGCTTGTTTCCGAATCCAGCGCGCCCGTCGGCTCGTCCGCCAAAAGAATCTCGGGGTTGTTCACAAGGGCCCGGGCAATGCTCACCCTTTGCATCTGCCCGCCTGACATCTGTGTGGGCTTTTTGTTTATTTGGTCGCCAAGGCTTACTTTTTCCAGCGCCTCGATTACCCGCCTGTGCCTTTCCGCGCGCGAAACCCCGGCTAAAGTCATGGCAAGCTCGACGTTGGTATAAACGGTCTGATGGGAAATCAAATTATAGCTTTGGAACACAAAGCCGATGGAATTATTACGGTAGATGTCCCAGTCCACGTCTTTATATTCCTTCGTTGAAACGCCGTTTATAACGAGGTCGCCGCTTGTATATCTGTCAAGGCCGCCGATGATGTTAAGCATTGTGGTCTTTCCGCATCCCGACGGGCCTAGGATGGACACAAAATCACTTTTGCGAAATTCCAGGCTTACTCCCTTTAACGCTTCAATGCGCGTATCGCCCATGATGTAGGTTTTTACGATGTCATTTAATTGCAGCATTTTACTACTCTCCTTTATTTATTCACTTTTTCATGAATTTCCGAATCTGTCCCGTATTCCGGTTTTGGTTTATTTAACCGGAAAAATATAGTAACACTATTGATTCCATGCGTTATAAACATGAACGCAAGGGAATAAACCACGACAAAAGCCGCCAACTGCCGGTGGAACAGGATCAGGAACCCGAAAGCGATTCCCAAAACGCCGAAGCCAAACAGCCAAACCCACCACGGGGAGCCTTTTTTTCTGTGTGATAACGCGTTGATTATCCGCGGTATGCTGGCGGACATAATCCAAACGGTAAAGGCGAAGGGAAGAACCAAAGATATCATATCTATCCCGCTGCCGAATACAATCCAGGTACCCAGCAGCACCGATACGGCGCCGTTTGCCGGCATTGCATATGTCCGCTTCCCTTTTTCTTTACCGAAAAAGGATGCCATTTCGGAAATTCCGGTAAAGATCATAGCAAGGCCGATATATACGCCAAGGGCTGAGAAGTTCTCAAACGGCGTAAAAATAAGCGTTATGCCTAAAATAGCGACCATCGTACCGGTTAAAAGCAGCAGCCACTTAATTGCTTTAAGGATTTTTTTCATGTAAATACACCTCTTTTTATTTTTTTATAGAAGCGGGGCGAATAAATTCAGGATTGCGTCAACAAGCTCACCCCAAAACGCTCTTTTCTTGCCGCCGGGCAATACCTCGCGGCTTCCGGCAAATGTTGCGGCGGCATCATCCCTGATATCCTTTACTGAGCTTGTTTTATATAAAAGCGCCGCGCATTCAAAATGCAGGTAAAGGCTTCTGTAATCAAGGTTGATTGTCCCGACAACCGCGATTTCGTCGTCACATACAAAGCTTTTGGCATGAATGAAGCCGGCGGTGTATTCAAAAAACCTTACCCCTGCCTTTTGTAATATTTTGTAATAGGAGCGGGTTAAGCGGTGTGTGAGTATATTTTTGTCAACGCTGGGTACGGCGATTTTGATATCGACACCCCGTTTTGCCGCCATTTGCAACGCGTAAACCATTTTTTCGCCGGCAATCAGATAGGGTGTGAATATGTAGACGTAGCGCTTGGATTGGTTAAGGATATCTATATATATATTTTCTCCCAAGCGCTCATCGTTAAGGGGCGAGTCGCTGTAGGGCAATACGAGGCCGTCATTCCCGGGGGCTCCGTTCCAAGTTTTATTAAGGGCTTCGTAATCGTTTATCCGCTCATCAACTTTGCAAACCGTATTCCATGTTTCGATGAACATCAGCGTAAAACTCCAGACCGCCTCTCCGCCCAGCCTTATGGCGGTATCCTTAAAATTCTTAAAACGGCTGTCCATATTGATACTTCTGTCAACCATGTTGATGCCGCCGGTAAAAGCGGCGCGGCCGTCAACAACCGTTATTTTCCTATGGTCACGGTGGTTCATAAACAATGAAAGCAATGGCCTTATAGGGTTAAACCTTAATACCTTAATATTTTTTGACCTAAGATATGAAAAATAACTCTTTGAAAAAAGCGCATACGATCCCAAATCGTCGAAAATAAGCCTTACATCCAAGCCTTCCTCAGCTTTTGCAATCAATATTTCGGTAATCCTATCCCACATTCTTCCTTCGTTAATTATAAAATATTGCATATAAATAAACTCTTTGGCGTTTGAAAGTTCGGTGAGCATATCGTCAAACATCAGATCACCGTAAGGATAATACTTAGATTCCGTGTTTTCATAAGCGGGATATGATGAAACGTCCTTAACATAATTAATGAGACTCGCGATCCTTACATCGTTAACCTGCCCGTTTCCGCTGTTTTGCAAGTGTTTCGCCGTAATATCCTGCTCCTTTTTCAAGCGCCCTTTCGTTCTTTTTAACAGATGCCCGTTCCCGAACAGAAGATATAAAATCCCTCCCGATATCGGCAATGCCAGAATGACGATAATCCAAGTCATTTTATAAACGCAGCTTTCCCTTTTCTTAACAAGCAATAAAATAATCAGGATGCTGATAACATAACTGGCGGCGGAGATAATCGGAACAAAATTAACAAATCTGCCAAGAAAACGCGCAAAAAGAAAAATCTGTACGGCAATAAGCCCAAGGGTTATTACAGCTCTGGTGATAAGGGATTTTGAGATTTTCATTCCGTACCTCCCGATATATTATTTCTGCCCAGCCGTTTAAAGATGATAAAAACGGCAAGCGAGATTGACAGGCTGATTCCAAAGGGCAGTAAGAATTCGAGTGATAAGGGATTGGCAATAGACGACCCCGCGATTACCAAAGGAATCATTGCAGGCGACAGCCCCAGCAGCGAGATACAAATATATTTGCCAAACGGCATTTTCACCGCACCGTGAAATAAATTGGTAACTTTTTCCGGAATCGGTAAAATACGGGATATAAAACACAATGAGGACAGGTTATCCTTTTTACCATATAAAAAATCCGCTACTTTTCCTCTTCGCTTGAGTATCTTCTCTATTTTATTCTCCCCCAGCGTTTTACCTATAAGGTACCCTATGCTTATCATTACGGTTATACCGCAGTATGATACTGCAATACCCCAAACCGCCGGGAAAACAATGCCGGCTGATACATAAAGAACCGCTATGGGAAAAAAGGGGATTATGGCTTTTAAAAAATAAAGCAGCAGAAAGACGAGCGCTGCCAGCGGAAATGAGGTTGGTACGAAATTTACAATGTCTTCGATTGACATAGAGCCGGTTTTGGAAAATAATAAAGATACTGTAACTAAAACAATTATTGTAAAAATCCACATTTTTCTTTTTTTCAACCTTGCTGCCATATAGCATCCCCCCTTATCTAAGAAAATGATACACCACGAACTTCAACTCAACTTCAATTTTTCTTACCTTTTTGTTGAAGTTCAGTTGAAGTTTCTGCACGGCAGCCATAAAACACCCGAATCACTCAAAACCCCGTAAACTTAACATTTACGTGGTTTTTCTCAATTTTGAAAAATGTAGGAAAACGGAGAAATATGGAGATTAATGAAGGGTACATGTATTTTTTGCGGAAATAAGATATAAAAAAATGATTGCGAAATTATTAAGATAGTGTTACAATATTAATTGAAAATGTAAAAAATGAGGTTAAACAGCATGAAAAAAGCATTCTTTAAACTTGCCATAACACTTATCATAATCCTTTTAATTCCAGTTCATGTTTTCGCGGAGGAGATTGAAGAAGAGGATTTTGAATATTCTAATGAGGAGATAACGGAAGAAATAACGGAGGAAATCGAACATTCAGTATACGCCTCTATTGTAGACAACGGCAACACGGTGTTTACAAACACCACAGCCGCCACGGTGGGCGAATTTCTGGCGGAACACCGGGTCAGGGTTCACCCGCGGGACCTTATCAGCCACTGTATGGACGAGCCGCTGACAAACGGCACGCGCATTATTATAGAACGCGGTTACGAAATCACCTTTCAAATCCGTTACGTTACCCCATGGGATATTTTCACGCGTTTTGAAACCATATATGTTTCTCCCGGGCAAAGGATCCGCCAGGTTGTGCAGTGGTATATGGACGAGACAGGCGAAGACTACGCGTATGACGAAACCATAGCCAGGCAGGAGGTTACGCCGGACATGGTAATTGTGCTGCATGAAGCCGAAACCGTACGTATCAGCACAAATGAGGAAGTCCCTTACGAAACGGAATATGTGTACGCGGGAAACCTTCCCGAGGGATACCGCCTTACCATAACGGAGGGCGAATCCGGCACAAGGTTTGTTATTAAGGAAATCCGGTATGAGATCGGCGTCGAGGTATTCCATACGCGCATTCATGAGGAAATAACATTTTTTCCGGTGAACGAGGTTATAGCCATAGGAACGGGGCCTGCGGATCTTCCCGCGCCGGATCATCACCAGACCGGGGGTTCCGGCGACAATAACGCGCAGACGGAATTTGCCGGTAACTTTAACTATGTAAACCATACGGATAACGGTTCGGAACGCTACGAAAGCCTGTACCAAAACGTAGTTTCCGCCCCGATTATAATGCCCGATGACGAAACATACGTCGCCGCGGTGCCCTTGGGTAATTTTTCGGTGGCCCAGATTACTCTGCCGGAATCCGCGTCCGCTTTCTTGTCTGACGATAGTTTCTTCTATGTAGATGGCATGGCGCATGAGTTTTCGCGCCAATTCAATATGTCGGCCACGGCATATACGGCGGATTTCGCGTCAACGGGCAAGCGCCCCGGCGACAGATACTTCGGAATCACAGCCTCCGGCCTTAAAGCCCAGGTGGGTGTGGTAGCCGTTGATCCCAATGTTATCCCGCTGTTTACAAAGCTTTACATTGAGGGCTACGGTTTTGCCATAGCCGGCGACACAGGCGGCGGCGTAAGGGGCGAGGTTATCGACCTTTACTTCAATACATCAAGCGAGGTGCGCCAGTTCGGACGCCAAAGGCGCAACGTATATATTCTGGCTGACCAGGATTTTGAGATTGCGATAATACGATAGATTTACAGCTTTTTCAGGTACGCCACCTCATCCGCGGATAGGTGGCGGTATTTTCCTTCCGGCAGTTCACCCAGATAAATACGCCCGGTGGCGACGCGTTTTAAGGCCAGTACCTTGCAGCCCACGGCGTCCAGCATTTTACGCACCTGACGGTTGCGGCCTTCGTGGATAGAGATTTTGAGGCTGGCGGAGCCGCCCCAGTCCTTAACGATTACGGCCTTTGCGGAGGCCGTTTTTTTACCGTCGATTACAACGCCGTCACGCAAATCAGACAAAACCTGTTCATTAACCTGGCCGCTTACCCGCGCTATGTAAACTTTAGGCACCTCATGCTTCGGGTGGGTCAGCCTATACGTCAGATCGCCGTCGTTAGTCATCAGCAAAAGCCCCGAAGTATCATAATCCAGCCGCCCAACCGGGAACAGCCGCGCCGGTATCCCCGCCACAAGGGCCGCCACATCCGGGCGCCCAAACTGATCCTTCGCCGTTGTGATATAACCCTTGGGTTTGTGCAGCATGATATAAATCTTTTCCCCGGGCGGAACCAGAATACGCCCGCCCAGTTCAACCCTGTCAGTTCCGGGGTCGATTTTATATCCCATTTCGGTTATTACGCCGCCATTTACGCTAATCTGTCCGGCGGCGATAAGCTCCTCGGCCTTGCGCCTGGACGCGGCCTGGCAGTCCGCGATGTATTTCTGAAGTCTTATTTGCATGGGTATCTCCTTTAAAATTCGGGCAATGTAATGGCTATCTCATCAACGGTGAATATTTCAAGCAAAGCCGATATCACTTTTTCCATGGATGTTTTAAGGTCGTGGCGGCTGGCGGCGCCGGCTGCTAGCACGTCTATTTCGGCAAGTTTTTCGTCATCCAAATAGATACTGCAAACACCGATTTTATCGCCGATGTTAACCGGCGCGCGTACCGAGCCCGGCAAATCCGGGAACAGCCTTATCCGCTCTTTTTCCTGCGCGGTCAAAGGGAATTTTACGGTCTCATCGTAAACAACGGATACCGCCGGGGTTTTTGAACGTTCTATGCCGACGCTCCCCGCCGTGTTTCCTTCATGCAGGATGGTTTCCACGGAATAATTATTAAAGCCGTAATTTAACAACTGTCTCGTGTCGGCCCATCTCTGCTCACGCCCGCGCCCGCCCCAGCCGCTGCCCAGCACAACGGAAATAAGCCACAGGTCGTCACGCTTTGCGGAGCCGACAAAGCAATACCCCGCCTTGCCGGTAAAACCCGTCTTTATGCCGTTTGCGCCGCTATATTCGGAAAGCAGGCGGTTTTTGTTGTGGATAAAATAGGTGCGGCGATTGCTGTTTCCCGTGTATTCCCGGGTGTTTATAAGATTGACGAACTGTTCGTTATTCATGGCATATCGCGCGATAACCGCCAAATCATAGGCCGTCGAATGATGGTCGCCGGCGTCAAGGCCGTTGGGCGTTTCAAAAACCGTATGAACCGCGCCGATAGAACGCGCCTTTTCCGTCATCATAAGGCAAAACTCCTCCACGGAGTCCGCCAGATGTTCCGCGATAGCGACGGCGGCGTCATTTGAGCTTTGCAGCATTAATGCGTATAAAAGCGTTTCCAGGGAAATTTTTTCGCCCTCGCTCAAATACATTTTGACCTTGGGCGCCGCGGCGGCTTTACGGCTTACGGTCACGGTGTCGCTTAGATTGCCATTTTCCAGGCACAGTATTGCCGTCATGATTTTCGTTGTGCTGGCCATGGCAAGCTCGGTGTCCGAGTTCCTTTCCCACAGCACGCGGCCTGATTCAAAGTCCACCAATATCGCGCCCCGCGCTTCGACTCTAGGCGGCGCGGCCCCTGAAACGGCATCATAATCAAATAATAATATAAGTAACAGCACAACACAAGCAATTAAGGGCTTCATAGGGGCCTCCTGTTGCGTTTTGATTATTCTGTGCTGTTTTTACTTCCTTTATTCCTCAGTTAATGATGAAATATCCATATTTTTTAACTCGTCCAAACTGGCTATGCCAAACCGCTTCATAAATTCGTCGGTTGTCTCAAATAATATAGGACGGCCCGGCGCGTCCAACCGCCCGCATTCCCGCACCAAATCCAGCTCCACCAGCCTGTTTACGGCGTGGTCGGCGCTAAGTCCGCGGATTTCCTCAATCGCGGCCTTCGTAACGGGCTGCTTGTAAGCGATAATCGCCAGCGTCTCCAGCAAAACCTGGGTAAGCGTTTTCTTTTCGGGAATCCTCATCAAAGCGTTTACAGGGCCGTAAAAAGCCGGGTTTGTGCGCATCTGGCACTTGCTCCCCAACCTGATGATTTCCGCGCCCCGCTTACCGCCGTAATCCTCAATCAAATCCTTGATATACGCGTCCGCGTCGTTTACGGTTATGCCTATAGCCCTCGCCAGCGCGGAAACCTCCACAGCCTCGCCGGAAGCAAACAACATCGCCTCAAGCGCTCCTTTTATGTACGCGCCATCGTATAATACGGCTTCACTCACTGGTTTATACCCTCGCAAAAAATATCGTTGAACAGCCCGTCCTGTATAATGGCAACGCGGCGCTGCCTTATCAATTCCAGCAAGGCAAGGAAGGTAACAACCCTTTCACCCCGGGTAGACGAGCAATCAAACAGCGCGTAAAAGCTGATACGCCCTCCGCGCCTTAATTTTTCCGTTATATGCGCCATCCGGTCAGATATGGTGAAGCGTTCCACGGTTATCGCGCCAAAGCCTGAGCGTATTTTATCCGTACGGCGTTCGCGCCTGGCAAGGACTTCCTCGAAAATCGCGCGGAGGCGCTCTATTGATACTATGCCCGTAATCGGCTGGTACGCGGACATCATCGCCGAACCGCTCCAGTCGATACTCCCGTCCCTGTCCCTATACAAGGCCAAAATCCCGGTTTTTTCACGCTGGGCGAACAGCTCGGCGCGTTCTTTATATTGCTTGTAATCAATCAGCCGGTTTACCAATTCCTGGCGGGGATCGGATTCTTCTTCCGCGGCGTTACCAACCGTCCGGGGCAGAAGCATACGCGCCTTTATGCTCAATAGCGTAGCCGCCATCACCAAAAATCCGCTCAGCGCGTCCATATCAAGCCCGTCCATAGATTTAACATAAAGCAAATACTGTTCGGCGATCGGCGCGATAGGTATGTCAAAGATATCCACTTCGTGCTTGTCCAGCAGATGCAGGAGCAAATCCAGCGGCCCGTCAAAGATATCTATTTTAACATTAAAGCCTGCCATTAGATGTAAATAAAACGCAATATCCCGCCGGCAAAGTAACCGATAAACCCGCCCAGAATGTTGAAGAACAACAGGATCAGCAATATGGTCTGCGCCATGCGTTCCCTGTTCAGGAGCTTCACCCACCAGCCCGGTTTTACGATGGCGATAAAACGCGCCCCGTCCAGCGGGCTGACCGGTATCAGGTTAAAAAGCACGAAACACAGATTATAATACGCCCCGGCCGCCACAAGGTCAAAAATCAACCTGTGCCCGCCGCGGGCATTCATTACGTCGCCGGGGACGCCGGCCAGCATCACATGTGCGATAACGGCAAAAACAGCCGCCGCCAGCAGATTCACGGCAAGCGGCAAAACTGCAACGATCAACTCGCTTTTCCTGCGGTCCTTCGTATACGCGAAAGGCCTTGTCTCCACCGGTTTGCTCCAGCCCAGCCTGAAAAACAGAAAACATAGAAAACCCACCGGCTCGATATGCCTGAGCGGGTTGAGCGTAAGCCGCCCCTGGTTCGCCGGATACTTATCCCCAAGCGCCAAGCTCGCCGCCGCCCTTGCATACCCGTGCAGCGTAAAAGCGATAATACCCGCCGGGACATGTATGAATATCCTGATCAATTGATATAATGCCGTCATATGCCGCCTCTTCCCGGGGCAAATGGCTGGTTATACTGCCTCTGTGCCTCCAGATGTTCATCGTAGTTGTTTGAGAAGAAGTGCGCGCCTGTCTGTTCGTCTTTCAATACCATAAAGATATAGTTGGTGTCGGCCGGGTGCAGCGCCGCTACTATTGCCGCCCTCCCCGGGCTGCAAATAGGGCCGACGGGCAGGCCCGGGTTTCTGTACGTGTTGTAGAGGGAATCAACCTCCAGGTCGGCGAAAGTCAGCCTGTCCCTTGGCGTATCCAGCGCGTACAGGACGGTTGAGCACATCTCCAGCCTTCTGCCCTGCCTCAATCGGTTATATATAATTGCCGAGCAAATGGCGCGTTCGGCGGGTACCCTTATTTCCTTCTCAATAATGGAAGCCTTGATTATAACCTGGTCAATCGTCAGACCCAGTTCCTCGGCGCGTTCTTCCATCTCATAATCGAAAACCCTTTGGAACTCTTGCAGCATCATGTCAATCAGATCCCTGGGGGTGGGATTTTCGGGCAGATGGTATGTGTTGGGGAAAAGGTAGCCCTCAAGGAAATTCGGGCGCCATCTCACGGGTTCAAGGAAGAAAAACATTCGGTCATACTCCGCGCAGGCCTCCAGCCATTCCTCAACCGTGAACAGCCCCATGCTCTGGCACAGCTCGCCGATCTGGCGCAGGTTAAGGCCCTCCCGGATTGTTATGCGCGTATAGCTGGCGGGGGCGAACCTTGCGCTCTGTATAATATCCATAATATCGCCGTTGCTCATATGGGTGGTAAACTCATAAATTCCGGGGCGGAATTTATTATGCGTCCCGTTCAGCCGCGATTCGACATAGAAAATCATAGCGTTTTTGGTAAGTCCGGCTTCCTCCAATATCCTGCCGATGGCCATGGCGTCAGCCCTGCCCGGCACGTCGCCCTCGGGTATCTCAATGGTAAATTCCTCGAAGGGGACGTTCAAATCCTTGCGGAACATATCTATGCCGTACGCGTAGGCGCGTGTGCCCACAAAAGAAATGGCGATAACAGCCAGAACGATAAAAATAATGTTAAACAACGCGCCGGTCAGGTATTCGATTACATTATAGAAGGTTTTCACGTTATCACCCCCCGATTAAATCTCGACCTGAATATCATCCCCGGCGACGATATCCATCACATCGCAGACAAGCGAAACAACCGCGCGTTCCGCTTCCAAAAACCGCAAAAGCCTCCTGTCGGAAGCCGCGGCGAAATAAGCGGCGGACACGCGCTGCCTGTACGGCAGCAAGTCCGGTTCGTTCCTATCCTCGGCGTGCGCCAGCTCACGAACCAGCCGCTGGTATTCTGATAACAGCGACGAAAGGGCCGGGCGCGCGTTCACGTCGTTCCTCGCCGCGTGATATTCCCTGTACGGGCCGCTTTCACGGATTACCGCCGCCAGTTTCCTTGCGTCGTCAAAGATGTGTTCCATAGTCTACACTTCCATAATAACCGGCAGAATCATCGGGCTGCGCTTTGTTTTCTGCCAAACGTATTCCTTCAACGTGTCGCGGATTTCGGTCTTGATGTAAGACCATTCCACTATATTGCGGTTCTCGCATTTAACCAGCGCCTTTTTAACAACGGCGCGGGCTTCATCCATCAGGTTTTCCGATTCGCGCACATAAACGAAACCGCGCGAAATAATATCCGGCCCGGCCGCGATATTACCCTCCTCACCGTTGAAGGACAGGACAACTATGATAATGCCGTCCTGGGAGAGATGGCGGCGGTCCCTCAGCACAATACTGCCCACATCGCCCACGCCCAGCCCGTCAACCAGCACCTGCCCGTGCGGCACGGTTCCGTTGAGCTTCGCGGCGTCGGCGTTAAGCTCAAGCACATCGCCGTTGTTCGTTAAGAACACGTTCTCGCGCGGCATACCCATGGTAACCGCCAGCTCGCAATGATGTTTAAGGTGCTTGTACTCGCCGTGTACGGGCATGAAGAACTTGGGCTTTACCAAGGCGTGCATAAGCTTGATTTCTTCCTGCTTCGCGTGGCCCGAGACATGTATTTCGGCAAGTCCCTCGTAAACAACGTCCGCGCCTTTTTTAAATAACTCGTTAATCAGCCGCGTGATTGACTTTTCGTTGCCCGGGATGCTTGACGCGCTGATGATGATTTTATCGCCGGGCTTAATCTCAACCTGGCGGTGTTCGTTTATTGCCATGCGCGACAACGCGGACATAGGCTCGCCCTGGCTGCCCGTGGTAATTATTACAATCTGCCCGTCAACATAGTTGTTTATCTCCGAAATGTCGATCATAACATGGTCGGGGATAGTCAGATAACCCAGTTCGGACGCGGTTTTAACCACGTTAAGCATACTCCTGCCGACAAAAGCGACCCTTCTGCCATGCCTTTTAGCCGCGTTAACAAGCTGCTGTATCCTGGGAATATTTGAGCTGAAGGTAGCCACCATAATGCGGTGGTTCTGGGTCTGGTTGAAAATACTCTCGAAGGTTTCGCCCACCTGCCGCTCGGAGATGGTGTATCCCTTTAACTCCACATTGGTAGAATCGCATAGGAACAATAGAACGCCTTGCCTGCCCAGTTCCGCGAAACGCTGTAAATCAATCCTGTCGCCCTGCACGGGCGTATGGTCGATCTTAAAGTCGCCGGTGTGGACTACAATGCCCGCGGGCGTTTTGATGGCAAGCGCCACGGCCCCGGCTATGCTGTGGGTAACGCTGATAAACTCCACCTTGAAATGCTTGCCAAGCTCAACGGTTTCGCCGGCTTTTACGTATTTGCGCGTGGTTGTGCCAAGGAGGTTATGCTCTTTAAGCTTTAACTCCGCAAGCCCCAATGTCAATGTTGTGCCGTACAGCGGAACATTCAGCTCCCTGCAAAAATACGGCACCGCGCCGATGTGATCCTCATGCCCGTGCGTTAAAATTACGCCGCGTACTTTGTCCTTATTCTTTGTAAGGTACGAGAAATCGGGAATAACCAAGTCTATACCGAGCTGGTCGTCCTCGGGGAACATAACCCCGCAGTCAACGATGATGATATCGTCGCCATACTCAAGCACATACATGTTCTTCCCTATCTCCTGGACGCCGCCAAGGGAAAACACCCTTAATTTAGTTTTTTTTGAAGCCAAAAATAAAACTCCTCCTGAATCCCCGGGGTTCTCCCGCGGGGCATTAATCTCTAAAACTCGATATCATAATCCTCAAGCCGCGCGTCAAAGAGCTTTGCGACCTCCTCAAACTCATCGTCGTCAAGCTCCTCAAACACCATTTCGTCCTTGTCGCCGCCGACTTCCTTGAAGATGACGGCCTCCGCCTCGTCATCATCTATCAGGTCCGTTTCAACAACAAGCATATAACGCACGCCGTTCCGCTCCAGCTCGTCAACCACGCAAAACTCGATTTCTACGCCGTTATCGTCTTTTATGCGGATGATTGAGTCCTCCATGCCGAAATCGTTATTATCTTCGTCTTTCTTAATGCTGACCGCCTCTTTTTTCTTATAGTATATTTCGTCCAAATAATTTTGCAAGATAATAACCGCCGCCATCCGGTCAACCACCTGACCGCGGCGTTTGCGGGAAATATCCGCTTCCAGCAGCACACGGCTGGCGATTGCTGTGGTAAAACGTTCATCCTTTAGTATTATATCAGCGGCGGGAAAAGTCTTTAGAAGCAGCTCCTTGAATTCCAGGGTTTTTTCCGCCTGCTGCCCGATGGTGTAATTCTTGTTTATCGGGTAACCAAGAATAATCGTACTTACATTATACTTTTCCACGATTTCAACAATTTGCGGCATGAACGACCACTTTTTTTTTGCGGGGTCACGGCGGATTGTGTCAAGGCCTTGCGCGGTAACTCCCAGTTCGTCGCTGATTGCGGCGCCTATCGCCCGCTCCCCGTAATCAAGGGCCAGAATCCTCGTCAATTCTGATCCGGGTCAAACAAATAAAAGTTTAAAAGCTCTTCCAAAAGCTCGTCCCGCTCCACGCGCCCGATGATCTTACGCGCGTCGCGCGAGCTTGTTATATACGTCGGGTCGCCGGACAGTATATAGCCTGTAAGCTGGTTTATGGGGTTATATCCTTTTTCCTCCAAAGCCTCGTAAACCTGCATAATAACATCCCGCGCGTTCTGCTTGCGCGTCAGCATGAGCTTTTTTAACTCATGTCGCGGTATCTCCTGCGTATCATACGCATTCGGGACATACTTTTCCGGCATTTTGGCTCACTCCTCTTACTGTAATAATATTACAGCGGATATAAAAAAGCAATAGATAAGGTCTATTTGAAACATAATCTTAACATAAAATCCCATAAACTTGCCCGTTTTCGACTGTTTTTAAGCAAACCGGCAATATTTTACCGCGTATGTCCGTTTCAGAATCCGCCGATACCTCAATATAATTGGGGGTAAGCCCGGTATACGCGCCGGATTTTAGCCGGCTCTCAAAAAGAACCGGGGCTGCCGTCCCTAGATTTCGCGCCGTAAAATCCGATTTAAGCCTATTACCCAGCTCAATCATCCGGGCTGCGCGCTCTTCCTTTATTTTTTTCGGAATTTGATCCGGCATATCCGCGGCCGCGGTTCCTTCCCTCCGCGAAAACGGGAAAACATGAAGCTGGGCAAACCGTATATGCCGGGCAAAAGCCAGGCTTTCTTCAAAGTCAGATTCCGTCTCGCCGGGGAATCCGGTTATCACATCCGTGGTAATGGAAGCATCCGGTCTGATGGAGCGTATGGCTTGTACAGCCCCCATATATTCATCCGTCGTATACTTCCTGTTCATACGCGCCAGAGTCCTGTCACAGCCAGCCTGCAGAGACAGATGCACATGCCCGCATAACGCCGGAAACTCACGCAACGCGCCAAGAAACCCCGGAGTAACCGCTCCCGGCCCGATTGAGCTGACCCTTACACGCTCTATACCCGCGGCATTGGCGGCGGCACGGATAACGGCAGGCAACGATAAATCAGGTAAATCCTGCCCGTATGAAGCCACCGAAATACCGGTCAGCACCACTTCCTTAACGCCCGCGGCGGCCACGGCTTTGATTTCGTCTGCCACATCGTCAAGAAGCCTGCTCCTCACCGGCCCGCGTATATGCGGAATAACGCAATATGAGCAGAAATTTTCGCAGCCGTCCTGTATTTTGACGAAGGCGCGCGTCCTGCCCGTAAGCCCTTTCACGGGCATATTCTCAAATAACAGCTTATCCCTATTATATCCTGTAACAAGGTTAATAATGCCGTTCGCCCCGGAATAATTATCGTGATAATTCTCCACCAGCCGCACTATTTCCCCGCGTTCCTTCACCCCGGTTACAATGTGCACGCCCGGTATATTCCGGGCTTCCTCCGCCTTGTTCTGGGCGTAGCATCCGGTCACCACCACAATGCCGCCCTTGGAAGCCGCGCGGCGTATCATCTGGCGCGACTTCTTATCGCTTACGGCCGTAACGGAGCAGGTGTTGACAATATATACGGCGGCTTTGTCTTCCCAGTCTTTAACCTCATATCCCGCCTCACGGAACCGCGCCAAAACCGACTCCGTATCATAAGCGTTGACCTTGCAGCCAAGCGTAACCGCCGCCACGGTTCTTCTATCCATTATTCCTTTTAAAATATTCGTCCGCAAGCAGAGCGTATACCGCCCCGTCGATCCATTCCTTGTCAACGCGCGCCCAGTGTCCCTTTACGTGCAAGGCTTCACGGCGCATTCCGTTTCGCTCCATAACACGGCAGGAGCCATAATTCACCGCCGCGCAGGGAGCGGAGACACGCCTCAGCCCCAAGTCCTCAAAACCATATCGGATCAACTCCGCGCCGAGTTCCGTGCCGTAACCGCGCTGCCAATAATCCAAATGGAGAATCCAGCCAAGCTCACCGGTGTCATTATCATCGTCCGGGTATATTCCGCAAGTTCCGATAACCCTCCCGGTTTCCTTCAAAACAACGGCGAAATCCCTTCCGGCCTGTGCCGATGTTAAGAAATCCCGCGTCTGCTCCTCGCTGTTCGGCCCCCAGCACATATACCGCGTGTTTACGGGATTGCCGCACCATGAATGGACGGCTTCAAAATCCTCCGTTCCAACAGGCCGCAGAACCAGCCGCTCAGTTTCCAGTGTGTCCGTCTTTGTTGATTTATTATTTTTATTTTCCAACATATCCGGCCTGCTTTCCCTGGTAATTTCCAATGATTTTAACCGACGCCACTCATCTATCTTGCCATGGTCGCCGGAAAGAAGCACCTCCGGCACCTTTAACCCCATATATTCGGCCGGGCGCGTGTATTGCGGGTATTCCAACAACCCATTTGAAAAACTCTCGTCCAGGGCTGAGCCTTCATTTTTCAAAACGCCGGGAATAAGCCGCGCCGCGGCGTCGATAACAGCCATGGCCGGAATCTCCCCGCCCGAAAGCACGTAATCACCAATGGAGACGCATTCCGGCTTAATCAATTCCATAACGCGCTCGTCGATGCCCTCATAATGCCCGCATAAGATGACAACCGCCCGCTCCCGGGACAGTTCCCGCGCCATATTTTGGTCAAAACCTTTGCCGCGCGGTGTCATAAGCAAAACGCGGGGGGGATTATAACCGGCGGCGTTCAGGGTTTCCAGCACATGCGTATATGCCGCGTAAACCGGCTCCGGCTTCATAACCATACCGCAGCCGCCGCCATATGGGTAATCGTCGGCCTGACGGTGTTTATTCCCGGTATAATCACGTATATCAACGGCTTCCAGGTTTATTATCCCTTCGCGGACCGCGCGCCCTATAACACTGTGCGATAACCCTTGGGCAATCATATCGGGAAACAGCGTCAATACGGTAAATTTCGGCGTTAAGCCCTCATTTCCTGCCATACGGTCGCATTACCATCCTCAAATTCAACCCTGCCATACGCGCCGTTGATAATCTGTATCTGCGGCGGGATATGGCCGATATCGGCGTCGTAAATCACGGGAACGCCTAAATCGCCGAGGCCGCTTTTCAACGCGTCGGTAAGCGTGAAATCATACGTATCTGAATATCCGTCAACCCGCCCGTATAATACGCCTTTGCAATGTTCAAACCATCCGCATTCGCGCATCTGCCACAGAGTACGGTAAATATCACCCGCGCTCATCTCACAGCTTTCAAGAGTCCAGATAAATCCGTCGCTTTTGTACTTCTCTAAAAACGCGGGGACAGGCGCAAACCGCGTTCCAAGTAATTTACACAGCGTGTCTGTACAACCGCCGATTATGCGCCCTTCAAACTTATGGATTTTTTCGCCTGAAAGGGATTTCCAGACGGTTTTTTCGGTAAGGTCATATATGGGTTTTGAAATATCGTTCCAGTCTGTAAATTTACCCCAGAATCCTGAATTCCGCTGTGATAACTCAGGTTTGGACATCGCCTCAAACACCGCCATGTCGTATTCGTGGATACCCGCGAATCCCATGTTCATAAAGTTTGCGCCGTGTATGGCAGCCATATCGCAAATCAAAGTCAGCGGAAAAATTAAAGTTGTGATGTCGGAATAACCGCAGACCCATTTCGGCGGCAGTTCTGACAGGCGCGCAAAATCCATATATGGAAGCACATCTATCAGGAACTCGCCGCCCCAAGGCGGGATTATTGCCGCCACATCGGGATTTTCGTAAAGGCTCATAAATTCGGCGGCACGGGTTTTGGCATCGGCGCTTACACATTTAACGCTGTTCCGTACTGATGCTGTTTCCAGCGTATTATATCCAAGCGAACGTACGTTTTCATGCGCTTTGTCAAGCTTTTCATGCCTTACAGGGACGCTACCGTCAACGCCGGACGACGGCGCGCAAACGCCGATTGCATCGCCTGTTTTTAATAATTTAGGATAACGCATATAAGACCTCTTTTCAACCGCAGGTACGATGCGCGCGCCGTGAGAAATCAAAAAAACACAAAAACTACATTAAACCCGGCAACAGCTTTACCGTCATGCGCTTGTCCGGCACGTTAACTTTTAATATGCACTGTTTTATGGCGGGAATCAAAAGCTCCCCACCTTCGCTTAAAGCCACGGTATAAACGTCGTTCGCCCCGGTTTGAAGCACTTTTGTCAAAACGCCCAATTCACGCCCATCATCATCGACAACGCTCATGTCCAGCAGGTCACGGTGGTAATACTGGCCTTCCTCAAGGGGCAAAGCAAGCTCGGGGGGTATTTTCAGCACTGTTCCGCGCAAGGCTTGCGCCGCTGCTGCGTCTTCTACCCCCGTAAACTTAATTATCACCAGATTTTTATGAAAGCGCAGGCGCTCAATGGCATAGCACATCGGCCCGGCATCCGAATCAGCGTATAATTCACGCAAAAGCCTGAACCGTTCCGGTTCGTCGGTGGTCGGAAATACCTTGACCTCGCCTTTAAGCCCGAACGCCCCGGTTACTGCGCCCACCTCAAAGTACGCGTTCATTGCCGTCCGCCGATCTCCACCGTTACACGCACATTTTTATGGATAGCCGCCGCTTTTATCAGAGAACGGATAGACTTCGCTATGCGCCCCTGTTTGCCGATAACCTTGCCCATGTCCTCTTCCGCAACGTTCAGCAGCAGAACAGTACCCGACTCGGTCTGGCTTTCGGTAACCTTTACATTGTCCGGCTTGTCAACCAATTCCTTCGCGATAACCTCTAATAATTCCTTCATGCCCGCACCTTAATCCAAAGCGCCTTGCTTTTTAAGAAGGGCTCGGACGGTATCCGTCGGCTGGGCGCCGTTTTTAAGCCAGCGTTTCGCGGACTCAACGTCCAGCTTAACGTCGGCGGGGTTTTTGATGGGGTCGTAGTAGCCCAGTTCCTCAAGGACGGTGCCGTCTCTGGGAGTGCGGGAATCCGCGACCACGATACGGTAAAACGGGTTTTTCTTCGCGCCCATGCGCTTCAGCCTGATTTTTACTGCCATGTTGCATTCCTCCGTGTTGTGTGTTATATATTTTAGACCTTGGGGCAGGGCCCCACGGTTTTATCACCGCTTAAAACGGCAAATTAAACTTCCCCTTCTTACCCTTGCCGAATTTCGGCCCGTCGGTAAACTGCTTCATCATCTTTTTCATGTTATCAAAATTTTTAAGGAGCTGGTTGATTTCCTGCACCGTGCGCCCGCTGCCGGCCGCTATGCGCCGCTTGCGCGAGGCGTTCAGTATATCGGGGTCGCGGCGCTCCTTAGGGGTCATGGAGCGTATGATGGCCTCTATGCCGCCCATGCTCTTGTCGTTTACGTCAACGTCGCCGATGTTCATCTGGTTCATCCCGGGTATCATGCCAAGTATATTCTTGAGCGGCCCCATTTTTTTAAGCTGCTGTATCTGGCTTAAAAAATCTTCCAGGTCAAACTCGTTTTTTCGCAGCTTCTTTTCAAGCAAAACCGCTTCTTCCTCGTCGATTACGCTCTGAGCCTTTTCAATCAGCGTAAGCACGTCGCCCATGCCAAGGATACGGTTCGCCATCCTGTCCGGGTAAAACGGCTCCAGCTCGTCCATCTTTTCGCCCATACCCACGTATTTGATGGGCTTGCCGGTGATTTTGCGCACGGAAAGCACCGCGCCGCCACGGGTGTCCGAGTCCAGCTTCGTGACGATTACGCCGTCGATGCCCACCTTTTCCGAAAAGCTCTCGGCGACGTTAACGGCATCCTGACCGGTCATGGCGTCAACAACAAGTAAAATCTCCTGCGGGCGTACGGCGGCCTTTATGTTGATCAGCTCGTTCATCAATTCGTCGTCAATGTGCAGGCGCCCCGCGGTGTCAATAATCACCACGTCGTTGCCCATATGCTCGGCGTGGGCTAAACCGGCTTTCGCTATATCCACGGGGTTCTTGTCCGTACCCTGCTCAAAGACGGGGACACCGTACCCCGCGCCGACGACTTGAAGCTGCTTCACCGCCGCGGGCCTGTATATATCGCATGCCACAAGGAGCGGCTTTTTGCCCTGTTTACGCAGCTGCCCCGCTATTTTCCCGCCGGTGGTGGTCTTACCCGCGCCCTGTAAGCCCGCAAGCATATAAACCGTGGGCGGCTTTGACGAAAACGTCAGCTTCGCGTTTGTGCCGCCCATAAGGGCGACCAGTTCCTCGTTAACAAGTTTTATAACATGCTGCCCGGGCGTCAGGCTCTTCATAACCTCCTCGCCCACGGCTTTGGCGGACACATTGTTTACGAATTCCTTAACGATCTTAAAACTGACGTCCGCCTCCAGCAAAGCCAGCCGTACATGGCGCATGGCCTCGGCAACGTCCTTTTCCGTCAGTTTCCCCATTCCCCTAAGCTTTTTGAACACTTCGGACAGTTTACCGGACAAGCCGTCAAACGCCATGAAATCACCTCATCACTACTAATTTTGAATAAATAACAATGCCCGGTAAAGATATTAGTATAATGCAGAAAATGCTTATATTAGGTACGCCGTTACCATGAAACAGCTTTAACTACTTGTTCATGCGTTTTTTCTTTAATTTGTTTTTCTTGTTCTGGTGTTAGTTCTGCTTGCATTATTTTCTTCCTCTATCCTGTCTAAAATTCGGACATTTGCTTTACTTATAAGCTTTCTATTAATTGTTCCTTAATAATAAATTGGATAAATTCCGAGGGTGATAATGACATTGCCTGAGCTTTCATATTAACAATGCGCGCATACTCAGGGGGTAATAGCTTTGTTATAAGCGTTATAAATTATCTGCATATAAATATCGCTTTCCGGTAAAATCTAGGAAATACAATCCCCAATATTGATATCAAAAGGCAGAACAAGCAGTTTCATGATTTCTTTCGAATAATTGGCGAAAAACCACTCATTGGCTTTCCCGTAGCTTTCTTTTCCGTCAAACTCCCAATACGAATAATACTTCACGCATTTTACGGCCTTCGTCAGCTCCCGGGGCGGGCTTCCCGGTTCAACCCCGTCAATTGCGTAAAACCGCTTCATGTACCTTATATTTACGGCTCCGGGCTGCTTTAGCTGCCCCTCCGCCGCCTTTGCCGCCAAATCCTCAAACTCCTCAAGCTTATCCGGCTTTACTTGAAACAGCTTGATTTCCGCAAACACAGCCCTGTTCCTTTCGGTTGCGGCATGAAAAGCCATATACCCGACCTTTTTTTCGCAATTCAACAGCTTTTTTTTAACCCGCGTTATTATATCAAAAACCGCTTGACGGCTTGTTTCCTGAATTTCTGAAATCTCACCCAGACTGAGGTTATCCATATAATACATCTCAAACAGCGTACGCTGCTTTTCCGTCAGCAGCCCGCCGTAAAAATCATATAACATAACAATCTCAATATGATCGTCCATATACATACCCTTACCGCTGTAAAATATTTTTACTTGTCGGGCTTTGCTATTTTACTATAATCTTAATCTGTTGTCAAATATTATTTTTTTTGGTATACTATAGAATGCTTAATTGAATGGAGGCATATATGATTAACAGACAGAATTCAATCCGCAATTTCAGCATTATAGCGCATATAGACCACGGCAAGTCCACCCTTGCGGACAGGCTGATCCAGCGTTCGGGGCTTTTGACAAAACGTGAGATGCAGAATCAGGTTCTTGATAATATGGATTTGGAACGCGAACGCGGCATAACCATCAAGGCCCAGAGCGTCCGGCTTGTCTACCGGGCGAAAGACGGGCAGGAATATATTTTGAACCTTATAGACACGCCGGGCCATATAGACTTTAACTACGAGGTTTCGCGCAGCCTTGCGGCCTGCGAGGGCGCGGTGCTTGTGGTGGACGCGGCACAGGGCGTTGAGGCTCAGACCCTTGCCAACGTTTATCTCGCAATTGACGGCAATCTGGAGGTCATCCCGGTTATAAACAAGATCGACCTCGTAGCCGCCGACCCCGAACGCGTAATCAAGGAAATCGAGGACGTAATCGGCCTGCCCGCCGACGGCTGCCCTTTAATTTCCGCCAAAAACGACATCGGCATAGACGATGTGTTCGAGCAAGTCGTTTCACGCATACCGCCGCCGTCGGGCGACCCCGAAAAGCCCCTGCGCGCGCTTATATTCGACAGCCTGTTCGATCCGTATAAAGGCGTAATCGTATTCCTGCGCGTTGTGGACGGCTCGTTCAAAAAAGGCGACCGCGTGCGGTTTATGGCTACGGAAAAGGATTTTGACGTGACGGACGTTGGCTTCTTCGGCCCGGGACGGTTTATATCTTCCGGCGGGCTGCAAGCCGGCGAGGTGGGTTATTTATGCGGCAGTATAAAAAACGTGGCGGACACGCAGATAGGCGATACGGTTACACTGGCCGATAATCCTACGGATCAGCGGTTCCCCGGTTTTAAGGCCGCCGCGCCCATGGTATTTTGCGGCGTTTTCCCCGCCGACCGCTCCAAATACCCGGATTTACGCGACGCGCTGGAAAAAATGCAGTTGAACGACGCCGCGCTGTTCTTTGAGCCGGAGGTGTCCATCGCGCTGGGTTTTGGTTACCGCTGCGGTTTTCTGGGCCTTCTGCACTTGGAAATCATCACCGAACGCCTGGAGCGGGAATTCGGCCTTGAGCTGATATCCACCGCGCCCAGCGTTATATATAAGATCTATAAAACCGACGGTTCGATGGTTGAGCTGTCCAATCCCGCGAATTATCCCGAGGTAACGTCCATACTGAAAACCGAGGAACCCGTAGTAAAGGCCGAAATCCTGCTGCCAACCGAATATGTCGGGCCGATAATGGAGCTGTGCCAGAACAGGCGCGGCGAGTATTTGGGCATCGAGTACCTTGAAGCCACACGCGCCAAGCTTTTCTACGAGCTGCCCCTGAACGAGATTATTTACGATTTCTTCGACGCGCTGAAATCCCGCAGCCGCGGTTATGCTTCTTTTGACTACGAGCTGTCCCACTACAAGGAATCCCCGCTTGTAAAGCTGGATATCCTGTTGAACCACGATATGCTTGACGCCCTCAGCTTCATTGTCTTTTCCGGCAGCGCGCAGGAACGCGGGCGCAAAATGGTGGAGAAACTGAAGAAGGAAATACCGCGCCACATGTTTGAAATACCGATACAGGCCGCCATCGGCTCAAAGATTGTCGCCCGCGAAACAATCAGCGCATTGCGCAAGGACGTTCTGGCAAAATGCTACGGCGGCGACATAACCCGCAAGAAAAAGCTGCTGGAAAAGCAAAAAGAGGGCAAGAAGAAGATGCGCTCCATTGGCAGCGTGGAGCTTCCGCAGTCCGCGTTTTTGAGCGTGTTGAAATTGGATGAGGAGTGATTTTTTGGCAATTCTTAAAAAAATACTGGAATACATTAAAAAAATCCAATACAACTCCCCGGTGATCCTGACATACGCCTTGGTTTCGCTTGCCGTCCTTGGCATATCGGCCTTGACGGACGGGCAGTCCAACCTGCTGCTGTTCAGCGTTTACCGCGCTTCTTGGAGCGATCCCCTGGCGTATATCAGGGTTATCACCTACGCTCTGGGGCATATGCACATCCAGCATTACTTTAACAATTTCCTGCTGATACTCCTTGTCGGGCCGCTGCTTGAGGAACGTTACGGCAGTAAAAAGCTGCTGATAATGATAGGCGCGACATCGCTGATAACGGGCATCGCGTTTTTATTAATCGGCCCATCAAACACCGCCGGGCTGGGAGCCAGCGGCGTGGCCTTTATGCTGATACTCCTCGCGTCGGTAACAAACGCCGCGAAAGGGCGGCTGCCGCTGACCCTGTTGTTTGCGCTGGCCGTGTATGTCGGCGCGGAAGTATTCAATGAGGTGAGGCCCAACGAAACAGGTATTTCGCATGTTTCGCATATTATAGGCGGTTTGTGCGGAGCAGCGTTCGGGTTGTTTTTGGGAAAAGAACGGGATAAAAAATCATGACGGTGGAAGGCGTAATTACCGGGTTTCTGAAAAACGGCGATAATTACTTGCTAATGAAAAGGGCGGATAACCGTCGGTTTTATCCCGGCATGTGGTCGGGCATAGGCGGGCATATGGAAGAAAGTGAGATGAACGCGCCCGAACGCGCCTGCCTGCGCGAGATTTTTGAAGAAACAGGCATAGCCGCCGGCAGCATAGACGGTTTAAAACTGCGTTACATCCATGTTGCCCCCCGGGATACCTATATTGTCATCCACTACATTTTCTTCGGTGATACAACGGAATCAAATCTTATCCAAACCGACGAGGGCGAAACCCTGTGGGTGCCTGAACGCGAGGTTCCGGGAAAGGATTACACCCCTGTCATGCGCCGTCTTGTGGAGCATTATTTTACATACGCAAAGGATAACGGCACGCTTTTTTTATTTAACGAAAGTGATATGTCAATAACCCCGTTAATGGAATAATATGAAAAAAACTATTTTGAGCATGCTGTTTCTGATAGCCGTTGATCAAGGGATAAAATTGATTATCGCAGGCTCTTTTATGGACGCGGACGCGGTTATAATTCAAAACTTCCTGCGGTTCAAGCCGGTTCAAAACACCTATTTGTCATGGATAAACTCAATGCGGGGCGTTACGCCGCCCGTTTATGTTATGGTAATCTCGAATCTTACGGCCATGGCGGTGACATTAATTTGCTTCAGGTATCTTTTCTTTTCCTATGCCGGCCTTGGCTTGCACAAGCTGTTTACCGCATCCTTTCCGATAGTGGTTTCCGGTATTGTCTGCGCTTTTATAGATGTTGTGTACTGGGGCGGCAGCATAGATTATATATGTCTGTTCAATTGGTTTACCTTCGATTTAAAAGACTGCTACATGACGGTAACAATGACGGCGGTGCTGATAATTATCCTCATCCATACGCCGCGCTGGTATAGGCTTTCCAAAGAAGAACGCAGGCGCCGCGGTTTTATAAGCTGGGCCAGACTGGGATTCCCTGTTTCATTGCCAAAAGATTTTTAGTAAAATCAACCAAATCCCCCGCATTATTTTACTTGCATTTCCTCCGATAATATAATATACTAAATAATGGATTAGTTTCCGTAAGGAGGTGTCATTATGATCAGTAATATTAATTCCGGGCTGGGAGCCGGCTTTTTTTCGCAAGGGATAGGCGGTTCCGGCAGGTTCAGCCCTAATACGATGATGGGTATAGGCGGCGGAAGCAGCCCTTGGTATATGATGCCAAGCTTAGGTATAAACACGTCGCAGACGCTTCCGAAAACCCGCGAGTATGTAAGCGGCATTAAACAAATGTCCAACCAGCTGCTGAAAGCCGCCAACGAAATGGCTTCGGGCCATATGTCGAAATTAAACCAGGTTTTGGGTTCTTCCAGTAACAATAATGTGGTCGGCAAGGTTGAGGCCAGGCCTACGGCGAACGCAAACAAACCTATAGATTTGAACGTAGCGCAAACCGCGTCGGGGCAGGTTAATACGGGTAACAGCGTAAGCTCCGAAGGGAATGATTTGTCCGTCGGCATGAATTCCATCAGAATCGAGAGCGGCGGCAGAATGTTCGCGGTAAACGTGAATGTAACGGCGTCAGACGATAACGAGTCCGCGGTGAACAAGATAGCGGATGCCATCAACAGGAGCGGCGCGGGGCTTAACGCCGCCGTTACCACTAACGAAAAAACAGGTGAAAGCTCAATCACAATTGAAAGCAGGAATACGGGCGCGGGCCGCGGCTTTACCATTTCGGATGTTTCGGGCAATGCCGTTTCCGCCCTGGGCCTTGATAACGTAACAACCCAGGCGCGCAACGCTATTTATAGCGTTAACGGCGGCGTAAACCGTGAATCCGCCACAAACAGCGTGTTCCTTGGGAACGGCGTGAACGCGGAGCTGGAGGGAACGGGCCAAACCAGAATTACCGCCAAGGCCGATACCGGAGCCGCTCTTGACGCGGTTAAAGACATGTTGAAATCTTACAACGATCTGCTTAGGACAGCCCGTTCTTTCGATTCCACTGGTTCGGACAGGATTTCCGAAAGGCTGACCGGAGCGGCGCGAATGTTCTCAGCCAGCTTAAATTCCGTAGGCATCAGCGCGGACAGGAACGGTTTCCTTACGCTGGATGAAACAAGGGCTTCGAGAGCCGTTGAAAGCGGGGCAATGCAGCACACCATGCGGCCCGGCGGCGGGTTTATGAGCTCGGTAAGCCAAACGGCCCGCGCGGTAGATTCAAACCCCAACCAATTCATAGGCTGGCAGAGGGATAATGAGCAGAGCGGATTTTCCTTTAACTCATTCCTCAGCAACAATCTGTTCGGCAACATGACCGGGCTGGGATTATTATTTAACGCGATGTTTTAAACGTTTTTCCTCGATATCCCGTTGATACAGAAAAATTATTATTCGCCTTTATAATAATCGACTTCAACTTCGCCGCTTATTATTTTTCTAAGCCCTTTGCCGTATATAACTGATTTATTAGAATCCGGCATGAAGGATACTTCCGGTGAATGATAAGTGTCAAAATCAATATACGTCAGCATTTCAGTTTCCGACGAATTTGTAAGCTTATGCGCTCCCGCTTCACCCGCCGGAAAGACGAGTATATCTCCGGCGGTTACATTTTTATTCCCGTCAGGAGTTCTTACAATACCATGTCCGCTTATGATATAAAATATTTCTTCGCTTTGAAAATGATAATGGTATGGATAAGCGGATTTGCCGGGCGGAATTTCATAAACCGATACATTGCATTTGTTGCCGTTTTCGCCGGATATAATAGTTTTCCTGTAATATTCATAACCGTGATGTACGTTCTGATGTTTTGCGGTCAGTTGATTTGCGTTTGTAATTAATGCTTTCTCAATTTTCATGAAACCACCTTCCTATCCTTAGAGCCTGACATATTACCAGCCTGCTTCAATCAAACAGCCAATACAGCTTCTCCGGCGTCACCGTAAACCCAAACCTCTGATGCAGCCTAACCGAAACCTCATTCTCCGGTTCAATCTGGGAAAATGGGACATTCCCTTCCTCAAGTATTTTATTCACCATAAAGCCCAGCAGCTCCGCGCCAAAACCGCGCTTCCTGTACTTTTCCAACACCTCAAGGATCCCAATGCTGCCTTCGGCATGCGTCCCAACAAAGCCGCACATCTCCCCATTAACATACCCGCCGTATATACCGCCGTTTTCCAGCCGTTTTTTAAGATATTCATAATCAGCATACTGATAATGCTCGAAAACAGCGCCGGTGTGGGAAACGTCCAGCCGCCGTATATCTAATGACCCTTGCAATGGGATCGGCTCGCTTTTTTCATAAACCGCCTGCACACATGTCAGTTTTTTTTGGTGATTAAACTTATCGGTTAAATACAAAGCAATGGATTCCTGGCACACGCAAAAAAGTTCCTGACGCCCGGCGGCATCCAGCAGCTTTTTGCCTAAAACGGCGCATTTAACAGACATCATAAACGCGCCGCTTTCGCATTCCTTTATGAAAACCCCATTGCTATCCGCGTGAATTATTTCAGCGGTGCCTCTTTTTATCGGGAAAATCAGGCCCATGTGCAGCAGCCTGTCCCCGTTCAAGAACGCCAACGCCTTTTCTATCATTGCGTACGTTCCCCATTCACCCAGTTACCGGTAAAAATAACATCTCCGCCCGCGCTGTATAACGTACCCGTCCCATGGCGTTGATTATTGCTCCAGGCGCCCTCGTAATAACTGCCGTCCTCGTACCAGGCCGTGCCTTGGCCCTGCCGGATTACCTCGGTTTGGTCGGCGGTTACCGCGCCTTCGTAAATCTTGCGGTTTTGCGCGTCATTTATAACGGCCTGCCCGATAAGGGCGCTTCTGCTCCAGTTGCTGCCCGTTACGCTGTGGCCCTGCGAGAAGCGCATGGTGCCTTGCCCCGTGAACCAGCCGTCCACCCAGTTTCCGTCATAGGTATGACCGCTTCTGAACTCGTTCCGGCCCTGTCCGTGGCGCAGGCCGTTGGCCCATTCGCCCGTGTAAACGCCTCTTTGGCCGTCAAAGGTAAACGTCCCGAAACCATGCGGCCTGTTGTTTTGGTTAACAGCGCCCGTATAAGTGCCAACATAGACATTATTTCCATAATTAAACCGCTGATTTTCCACGCGATTCCCGTTCTGAGCCGGGCCAGGCTCCTCCGGCCCGCCGTTTTCATCACCGTTCCCGCCCGCCTCCGCGTAAAGCATCAGCACATCCAAATGCTGGCGGCAATGGTTGATTTGCTCCAGAACATCCTCATCACCCGGCATTATGCGGAGCATGGCGTTTAATGTTTCAATGGCGTTTTCATAAGCCTCTACGGTTCCGGCTTCTATCCCAAGATTTGGGAACACAGAGTTTTTGTACTGACGCGCCGCGTCTTCACGCAGATTCATAGCCGCGTCATATCCGTGGAACCCCGGCTGCACTCTGCCTAATTGCGTGATTGCGTCCGGCAGGGAACCGGCCTCATAAAAATCGCGGCCCAGGTCAAACGCCCTGACGGATTCAAAAATCTCCATTACCCTGTCCAGATACGGAAGTAATATATCATCGTCCAAAATGCCCGTATTCTCTATATCCCTTACAATGCCATGCGCGGCTTCATAGGCCGAATCGCCCGCCGCGAAAGCCAGTACGGAGGATGAAAGCACCGACACAAGGATTTCCCCGGCCTCATCCGCAAGCTCCGCGTTATCGCTTATTTTTTCGTCAAAAAGCTGTGCGGCGGACTCAAAATCCCTGTCCTCAACATATTTTGCAAAGGCGGATATGGGATCGTTGAAGAAATAATTATAAGCAAGGTAACCGCCGTATCCGAACCCAGCCAGCACAATTACCAGCACAGCGGCTATTATCAGCCCCGAACCCTTGCGCCCCATGGTTCGGCGGTAATCGTCTCCCCAATCCTCGGCCCGCGCGCGTTTTTCCGGCCTGATACTTCTTGCGCCGCGAGTACCCCTCGGCTGTTCGGAGCCGCGCGCGCGTTCCGGGCGCGGAGGGCGCTCGTCGGGAGTTTCCATATGATCACTTTCAAAATCTTCATCGTAGCTTTCAGCCGTACGGTCCCTCAGCCGGTCATGCGTACGTTCGGACGGCGATATGCGTTCTGTGGGAAGCTCCCTCGCCCGGTCCCTGCGTTCGCTTAAACGCACGGACGGACGCTCGTTCAGGCGTTCGCTTACCCGTTCGTTTATACGCCCGTTTGAAGTCTCTTGGGGCTGCTCCATGTCATCAACGTCAATAGCCGATCTGGAAGCCCGCGCCTGGCCCATTGCCCGCCTGCCGGGAACGGATGTTCCGGGAGGCTGTACAACAAAGGTATTTTTTTCGGTATCCGTCAATGTATCCAAGTATTTTTTCAATTCATCACGCAGTACCTTGGCAGTTTTATGCCGCCTGTCCTTGGAACCGCATGCTTTGCGTATAATATTCCCAAGCCGTTCCCCCGCTTTCCGCGGCAAGGGCGGTATCTCCCCGCCGCGTCTGCGCTGTTCGGATGTTCCGGGGTCGCCAACAACATGTGAGGGCGTTAATGGCGCGAACGGCATACGCATGTCGTTAAACAGCTTAAATAAAATAATGCCTACGGCGTAAATATCGGCGGCTTCCTCGGCATACTCACCCTTGAAAACCTCGGGCGCGGTATACGGCGCGGCTTCGTCCTGGGCGCTCTGCGTCGGGTCCCACAGTATCCGGGATATGCCTATATCCCCAAGCTTGTACACCGTAGCCTCTTTACCCGCGCCTTCCGAAACGAAAATATTTTTTTCCTTTATGCCGCCATGGATAACATCATTGGCGTGGCAGGCCATCAAGCCCTCACAGGCGTCTATGCCCACCTGCACAGCCGAACCTATCGACATACCCTTTTCTTTAATAAAGATGTCCAGAGGGGTAAGGTACTCCGTAACAATATCAATCTGGAAAGCCAGCGGGTCTTCCTGCTTGGCGCCCTTGTGCTCAAACACATTAAGGATGTGGCGGCCGTTCTTCTGGCTTATCGTAGCCAAGGCGTTCACGGCGTCGGACAAATCCTCGGCAAACCCGATAAAATAATCCTCGGTCTGCCTTTTGTCGTACCCATATTGTTTGAATACTTCCTCGTACCGTTCTTCCGAGGGAACGCGGATGCGCTTGACCACCACGGTACCGCGCCCGCCTTCCTCCCTCGCGCCCAGACTGACTGTTGCGTAGCCGTTGTCGCTTATTTCCCTTTCAATGAAATATCCCATTTACTGCCCCACCTTATAAGATAATACCAATATTATATCTGCCCGGTAACCTGCTTTCGGTGGATTTTCGCGCAAATTTTTTGTTCTGCTAGGAACCCGTAGCTATTCGCATTCTAGAATGCGAATAGCTACAGAACCGCGTGTGCCCAAAGGCACAGAAGGTTTTTTGTGACGACGCAGAACGAAAAATTTGCCGGAAAGACACCGGAACGAGGTTACCGGACAGGTATATTATACCTTAATCCCAAGCATCCACATAATCAGCGCCATACGCACGTATTTGCCGTAATTTGTCTGCGCGAAGTATACGGCGCGCGGATCGGAATCCACTTCATAAGAGATTTCGTTTACGCGCGGAAGGGGGTGTAAAACAGCCAGATCGGACTTCGCCAGCTGGAGTTTGTCCATGCCGAGGATATAGCTGTCTTTCAGGCGGACATAATCCTCTTCGTTGAAGAAACGCTCCTTCTGCACCCTTGTCATGTACAGTATGTCCAGCTTATGGATAACATCCTCCAAGCGTTCGGATTCCTCCTGCGACGGGCGTTCAATCTCCCCGTCCCTATCCAGCACATAGGCCGGCAGCTTTAACTCCGCCGGCGATATCAGCACAAAATGGTTGCCGGGGTAACGGGTCATGGCTTTTGCCAGTGAATGAACCGTACGGCCGAACATCAAATCCCCGCAAAGGCCCAGGGTTAGGTTGTCCAGCCGGCCCTTTACGGATTTTATTGTTAAAAGGTCTGTTAAGCACTGGGTAGGATGCTGATGCCCGCCGTCGCCCGCGTTTATGACCGGTATGCCGGAGTGCTTTGCCGCAACGGTAGCCGCGCCTTCCTTTGGATGCCGGATACAGCATATGTCGGCGTAATAAGTAATGACGCGGATGGTGTCCGCCACGCTCTCGCCCTTGGTCGCGGAGCTTGAATCCGCCGACGAAAAGCCCAGGCAGGTTCCCCCAAGATCAAGCATCGCGGCTTCAAAGCTCAATCGCGTCCGCGTGCTGGGTTCAAAAAACAGTGCCGCAAGTTTCTTTCCTTTGCAAGCCTCCGAATACTTCGCCGGGTTCTTCATTATATCGCCCGCAACGTTCAAAAGGCCGTCAATTTCCTCAACTGTCAGGTCCATGGGGTCTATCAGATGGCGCATGCAATTTCTCCTTAGTTTAGACTTTAATCCCATTAGTATATTCTATAGTATTTTAGCCGGCGTGTAAACAAAAATCTACTTTTTTTCGACAAAACCTAACGTATCCCGTACGATATAGTAAGGGCGCGCCCTTACCTCGTCGTATATTCTGCCCATATATTCACCCATAATGCCAATTGTTATGAAAACAAGCCCCTGGGTGAACAGCATAATGGCCACGGCGACAGCCCAGCCCTCGGTTTGAGCGCCGGATATGCTGTTGATAAGGAGGATTAACAACCATATAAAACCGGATGCGGAGGAAACAAGCCCGAAAAAGGCAGCCAGACGCAGGGGTTTGTTGGAAAAAGAAACCATGCCGCTGATAGAAAGCTCAATCATTTTACGCAGCGGGTACTTGGTTTCACCGGCGAAACGTTCCTCGCGGATGAACTCGACGGAGGTCTGCTTGAAACCGACCCAGCTCACCAGCCCGCGCACAAAGCGGCTGCGTTCCCCAAAGGTCGTCAGCGTGTCGCAGACCTTGCGGTCTATCAGCCGGAAGTCGCCGGTATCAACCGGGATATCCGTAACGGTCATTTTGCGCAAGATACGGTAAAACAACCTTGCCGAAATTTTTTTAAAGGCCGTTTCGCCGTGGCGCTTGACGCGTTTGCCGTACACCACGTCGAATCCCTCGCGCCATTTCTCAAGCATCAGCGGGATAACCTCGGGCGGGTCTTGCAAATCCGCGTCGATAACCACCACGGCGTCCCCCGACGAATATTCCATGCCGGCTGTTATCGCGGCCTGATGCCCGAAGTTTCTGGAAAAAAACACAACTTTTACGTTTGCGTCCCTTTCACTCAGTTCCCTAAGCATCTCCGGCGTCCTGTCGCGGCTGCCATCGTTTATAAAGATCAGCTCATAAGTAATGCCAAGGCCCGTCAATACGCCGTTTAAGCGCGCATAAGACACTTGCAGAACTTCTTCCTCGTTGTATACCGGAACCACTACGGATAGTACGGGTCTCAAATGATCTCCTCCAAATTACACCAATACCCAGCCGCGCATCCATCTGAGAACGCGGTCTACGAAATCTGAATCCACGGGCGTACCCGTAAGCACGGGGTAGAACATTATAAACAGAAGCGCCGTCAAGGCAAGGAATGTATAATTAAACCATACGCCCCTTATCTTAACGCCGTTTCGATTAAATTCCCTGCCTTGAATGTTATGCGCGGCATACCCCAGCATTAAGGTTATGAACGGAATGCATGTAAAATAATGGTAGATAAAGACAATACGCGATACATACATCCACGGTATGAATTGGGCAATATATCCGATTATAAGGAACAAAGCGATTTTATCACGGGTTTTGAAATATTTATACAATGTATAGGCGAACGCGGCTATGCCGCCCCACCACACCGCCGGGTTGCCGAACGCGCTGATGCCTTCGCGCAAGCCTTCCGCCGTCCTTCCCGAGTAATACCACATAGGGCGCAGCATCAGCGGCCACGACCACCAGGGCGAGGAATACGCGTGCTCCGCCACAAGCATTCCATGATAACTGAGCATTAGCTGCTGGTTATCCCAAACGGCGGTTAAAAACGCGCGCAAGCCTTCGGCGTTCCTGTACTGAGGAATGTACGACATAGTGTAAATTATTACTGGTACAACCACAAAAAACACAAAACAACACAAAAACGTTATCCTGACATTGCGCCAAAAACCGCCAAAGCCCTGTATCCGTTGAGAACGCGCAAAACAGTACTCTCTGTAGCGGCTCCACACCGTTAAGCAGAAGATCAAGGCAAGCCCCAGCCCGGCGTACATGCCCGTCCACTTCACAGCGATGCCCAGCCCCATAAATATACCGGACAGGAAGAGCGGGACGAGGGTTTTGCGCAAGGGTTCGGCGAAGAAGCTTGTTTTATAATATTTATACATAAAATAATATTGCAGAATGATAAACAGGACAATATAGGAATCTATCGTAGCCAGCCTTGTCTGGACATAGTGCATGAAATCAAAAGCGAAGACAAACGCCGTAAAAAAAGCGATAAATGACGATTTGAACATATCGCGCGCAAATATATAAATAAGCGGTACCATCAATACGCCCGCAAGCGTTCCCATAAACCGCCAGCCAAATGGGTTCATGCCGAAAATCCCGATGCCGGAGGCGATAATAACCTTACCCAGCGGCGGGTGAGTGGTCTCGTAAATATGCAATTGATGGATGATTTCGTAGGCCGTGCGCGGATGGTATATCTCATCAAAATATGTGCCGTTCATATAGGTAACGCGGTCCGGCAGCAGGCGCTGCTCATCGTTAAGGGCCGCGGCGCCGGGCGTAAGGCATACCGCGGGTATCCTCTGCCCGTCGTGATCCTTAAACGCGGCCTCCATTAACATCAGGTCATTTATCGCGGACGTTATCTTAACATATCTGAATTCCATCCCCAAATGCAGGTAATGGCTGCTCCAGCGGAAAACGGAACCGGTGCTGAAACGCCGGGGAAAATCATCCGCGCCGATGAACGTAAAATCATGACCGTCGGCGGAAAGGCTGATAAGAAAATCCTGTTCGTGCCTTGCCCCGCTGTAGATCCAAAGCTCCGCGCCTGTTACGCCGACGCCAAGGTCAAATACTGCCTCGCCGTTAAAAGGCGGCGTCCAGGCTGTTTCGGGGGCTTCCCTGTCGCCCAGGCGCGTAAACGCGACAATGGCGTAAACGGCGGTCAGAACGCACATCAAAATATAATCCGGGCGTTTTAACCGGTGTGAGGTATCGTTTTTAGGAGCGTCCAAGCCCTGGATGGAGAAAGGTATGGGTTGAACCGGTTTAAAATCTTTAAATTGTGCGTTTTTACGGTAATTAAATAAAGTAACCGCAATAAACCAAGCGAATGCCGCCATCCAAACAAATGAGAAAACGCGGCTGGTGCGGTCAATCAGGCTGTAATCCCAGCCGCTCAGCGCCAATCTCAGCGCGTCGGCGCAGTTAAGGAACGACGCGAACAGCATCCCCGCCCATGCCCATAAAATTTTGCGGTCGCCGCGTAAAGCGTACGCGGCGGGCAGCAGGACGAATATAGGGAAAGTGTAGCGTTCATGCATTCGTGTGGAGAGCGTAAATACAATGACGCAGATAAACGCCGCCGCGTAATATATGCTCCACTTATCGCGCTTCATCAATATCAAAGCTGAACCGCCTATCGCGGCGGCGGCAAGGGCCAGCACACCCCACGCCCCGTAGCTCAAACCCATGAATGTATCCGTTAAAGGACGCCAATTCAAGCCCAGCAAGCCGTAAAGGTTATAGGCGTTTACCGAGCAATACGGATATGAGGCAACCGTTGTGTCTAAAAGCTGTTGCAAAACAGGAGCGAGTACGATTTCCCTGCCCAGCGGCGTATCGTAAAAAGTCGCGGCCGTAGTGCCCATAAATGGCAATAACGCCGCAATTATAAAAATCAAACTCAGTACGCAGCGGAATAAAAACCCCGCAAGCTCCGCCGAATGAAACCTATGTTCCTTCAGGCGTAAAACGGCGCGCACAATAAATACAGGCCCGAACATCAGCGCCTGGGGCTTTACCAATATGGCGGCGGCGTAAACCAGATAGGCCTCCGTATCCTTTTTTTCCGTAAGCAAGTAAAGCGACCACAGCAGGAACAGTCCGTAAATACTGTCAACCTGCCCCCAAACAGCCGAAAGCATGATGGTAAGCGGGTTAAACACATACAACGCAGCTATTGCCAGAGGACTGAGCGAAGCCTTCCGTTGTGTTTTCCCCGCGTGATTCACAGCAATACGGAACAGCAGCACGCCCAGGCCAACGTCGGCCAGCATAGCGGGTGTTTTAATCAGCAGATTATGCGCAAAGCCGTTATATGACAAGCCGAACGCATCACGCAGAAATCCTATAACGTATAGAACATACATATAACCCGGCGGATAGTCCGTAAACGCGGGAGATGCGTAAAAAGCCCGTAAGCCGTCCCGGAAAAGCATGTCGGCCCAAGCGTAAAAGCAGTTGATATCCGTCGGATGCCCTCGGTTAATACCGACGGCAAGCAGCCTGATCAACAGACCGCCTAAAATTAAGATTACATACGGCCTGATGCTGTCCCAATCTTTTTTTTTCTTGCCATAATGCATAAAAAGCTCCCAATGCTTTTTTTGTGTTTTTTTGTGCTTTTTGTGGTTGAAATATTAAATAAATATTACGCCTTCCAAATAAAGCCGCGCTTTCCCCGCTATTTCGACGCGTTCGTTTTTATCGCGCACAAACAGCGTGCCTCCGCGTTTTGAAAGCTGCATGGCGGTCATTTCCGTTTTGCCAAGCTTCTCCGCCCACAAAGGTATAAGGTTGCAATGCGCGGATCCGGTTACAGGGTCTTCCGGTATACCCTCCAGGGGCGCAAAAAACCTGGATACAAAATCAGCTTTATCGCCGCGCGCCGTTACGCAAACGCCTAAATAATCTGAAAAAGCTTCAATTTTGCGCATATCCGGGTCAAGCTCCCGCACTTCTTTTTCGGAGGAAACAACCAAAACCAAATCCCGCGAGCCATAGGCTTCCAAAACATCCGCCCCAACAGCGGCGGACATTTCTGGCGCAACTTTCACGGGCACGGGCTTGCGCGAAGGGAAATCCAGCACATACAGGTCGTCCCGGCGTTTTACCCCAAGAAGCCCGCTCACGGTGCTGAACTTCACCGCATCAAGTTCTTTTTCCGCGTAATTCATCACAACAAAAGCCGCTGCCAGTGTCGCATGTCCGCACAGATCAACCTCGTTCATCGGCGTGAACCACTTCAAATCATACGCGCCGGGCCCGGATTTCACCAAAAACGCGGTTTCGGCCAGGTTATTCTCCGCCGCTATGTTTTGCATTGCGGCATTGTCAATCCAATGCTCCAGAAGGCACACCCCGGCTGGGTTCCCGGTAAACGCCCCGTTTGTAAACGCGTCGGCTATGAAATATTTCATTATTAACGCCCCTTTCATGTTATCGCTCCTACGGTGTGAATAATTCCAATATTTCCTCTGGCGTAAGCTTGCTGATAAAACTTGCGCCTTCCTCAATCACCGCGTCAACCATGTCCTTCTTGAGGTTTTGCAGCGCGATAATCTTTTCCTCTATGCTGTCCTTGGAAACAATGTTAAAAACCTGCACCATCCGCGTCTGCCCGAACCTGTGCGCCCTGTCCGAAGCTTGCGCCATAACGGCGGGGTTCCACCAGGGGTCGTAATGGACAACAACGTCGGCTCCAATCAGATTAAGCCCCGCGCCCCCCGCTTTCAGCGAGATTAGGAACACATCCCGTTCCCCGGCGTTAAAAGCATCCGCCATTTCCAGCCTCTCTTTAGCCGGCGTTGCCCCGTCAAGATAAAAATATTGAATTTTACCCGCGGACAACCGTTCCGTCAATATCGCCAGCATCCGGGTAAACTGCGAAAAAACCAGTACCCTGTGCCCGGACGCAAGCGACGCCCGTATCGTTTCAATGGTTAAATCAAGCTTACCCGAACCGCCGGAGTAATTCTCAACAAAGGTGGCGGGATGGCAGCATATCTGCCTAAGCCGCGTCAACATGCTGAGAATCTCAATCCGGTTTTCGTTCGCGCGGCCCAACCGCGCGTTTTCTTCCAGCTCGCCCTTGGTCTTCAGCAGATATGCCTCATATATAAGCCTTTGCTCCTCCGTCATATCGGCGTAAAGTGTTGTCTCCACCTTATCCGGTAATTCCGTTAAAACATCGGACTTCAAACGCCGCAGTATAAACGGCGAAATCTGCCTGCGCAAACCGCTTGCGGCTGATTCGCTCTTATATTTTAGTATTGGCGCTTCATATGTTTTGGTAAACCTCGCCGCGCCGAACAAATATCCCGGCATGATAAAATCAAAGATAGACCATAGCTCGGACAAGGCGTTTTCAATGGGCGTGCCCGTCAAAGCCAGCCGCGCCTCGGCACGCAAGCGCTTCACGGCTCTGGCGTTTTGCGTCCCCGGATTCTTTATATTCTGCGCTTCATCGGCGATTATATATCGGAAGGACGCGTTATTATAATTCTCAATGTCACGTTTAAGCATGTCATAGGTAGTAATATATACGTCCGTTTTATCCGCCGCATGAAAATCATCTCGCCGCTTCGCCGCCGCGCCGGATAGGAGCGCCGTCTTTAAATCCGGGGCAAACCGGGCAATTTCCTTTTCCCAGTTGTAGATAAGCGATGTCGGCGCGACGACCATCGACGGCAGCCGATTGTCAGCCGGGGTATTTTCCTTGTAAAAAAGCAGCGCGGCGATGACCTGTATGGTTTTGCCAAGGCCCATATCGTCGGCTAAAATGCCGCCGAACCCGTAATGGCTTAGCGTCATAAGCCACCGGAAGCCCTCCTTTTGGTAGGCGCGTAAAACACCATTCAGGGTTTCCGGCACGGTGAGGCGCAGTTCGCTTCCCGCCGAAAAATCGTTAATCAAGCTTTTAACCCCGCCGTCCAATTTCAGCTCCGCGTGTTCAAGCTGCGAAGCCGCGTACAGCGCTCTGTATTTTGGCACGGTGAGCGTATCTTTATTGATATCTTTATTTCGTACATCAAGCCCTTGGAACAAAGCGTCAAGCTGGTCGTAAACGGTTTCGTTCCCGTTGAAATTCACATACCGCCCGTCAGGGAGCTTGTGATAGTTTTTTTTAGTCCGGTAGCTCTCCAGCGCGGCCAGCAGCTCCGAAGGGGTATAGTCGCCGGATATTTCCACCTCAAGAAGCCCGCCGTTTATGCGCAGACCAAAGGACGGCGCTTTTACGGGCTTGCGCGATATGCTGGCAAACGCGTCCGTGGCGAAAACCTCAGCCAGGCCGCGCAGCTTCGCCAACCCGTTTTCGGCATAATAGAAACCGTGGACGGCATCATCCCCGGCAAGAGTCATCCCTTCCCCATCAGTCCCGCAAAAACCCATCAATTCCAAAGTTCTCGCAAACGCGTATTCCCCCGCGTGATCCCGTAAAATATCTGTTTTCTCCCCCCGGCGCAATTCGGTTCCGTCATAAACAAAAGCCGGGACGCAGGTTACAACCCCGTTTTCCGCATCCAGATAAACGCGCGGCGACAGGGTTTTAGGAAGATATTCCGTAACCGACGCGCTTTCAAGAATACCCAGCCGCCGCAGCTCCGGAAGCAGAAACGCGGCGCATCGGTGCATATCCGCGGGCCGCATGACAAGCTCCGTGCCGCCGGTCGATTGGAAGGCTTTTATCAAAGCGGTCAGCGCGTTCAGATAATCCATTGATGTGCGGTGCAGAAACCCGCCGCGCAGTATATAACCAAAATTTTCGCCGGTAAAGAAGTGCGCCTGCGCGGTTTCGCTCAGCGTGAATGCCATGCCGCCGTCACCGCGCCCCGTAAATGTCAGGCATGGCTCCGGCGCGGATGAATCCAGCGAAACCTTGCGGGGCGTGTTTATTTCGCCGTTTACGTCTATCTGTTCCCCTTCAAAGATGCCGAAAAACCTATCCATGCCCAAGGGCGAGAGGGTGAAAACCCTAACGTTCAAAGCCTTGCCGCTAAAATATTGACGGGTGCGCTCGGCGCGAAGAAGTTCGATCAAATCCTTGGATTTTACGTCCAACAAGCTGATCCGGTGCGGTATTTCGAGGTTTTTTCCGTAACACATTACGGATTCCTTGTCAAAAGCGTCTAAAAACGCATGAACATCACGCACAACATACTTGCGGCTTTCGGAATACCCGATGCTTAGCTGCAAGCCCGGTTGCTTGTTATAGTCGGTATAGAACATAGGCTGCACTGTAACAGGGCTTACGGGCTTGATATCCAGCGCAAGCCGCTTGTCTATCATATCAAAAGCGCGTTTTTCAAAGGCGTCCAGCAAACCGCGTGAAACCCTGGCGGACCGTGAAGCCGCCGCCGCATCGCGGTTGCGTTCAAAAATCGCCAAAAAAGCCGCCACTACATGGGCGCAGCCGCCGCGCCACACGCCAAACGCGTCGCAGGAGCAGCTAAAACGCCTCAGAAGCCCCGCATCGTCAAAGAAAATACTGGCTAAAAACGACGCGTCCCCTTCGCAGACATCCGCCATTACCAGCGTGCCCGGGGTGTCGCCCGACTCCTTGCCGGCGCAGTTCAGCTCACCAACCGCGCCGCTTCCGTGGAGCTTCTGCCCGTGCAGGAATACCGGTTTGTTCGACGCAAGCCGCTCAATCTGGTTTTTATCCAGATAACATTTCATTTTAGATTCGTCCCTGCCATATCAAAACCGCAAGGATACAGGTAAGCAGAACAAATGCCGCCGCGCCGACGCTTGCTATATTAATACGCCCGCGCTTTCCTGTACCCGCGCCGGGAACCATCCCGATTTTGCGCAGGGCCGTTATCAGCGGCTTGTAAAGGAGCATCGCGGCCGCCGCGTTTATCCCGCCTTTCAGCAGGTTAAAGGGCAGGAATATCGGCAGCAGCATACCCATTACCCTCTCCCGCGTGATACCCGGCGTGAACAGCGGCACTACAAGATAATTCCACAAAAGCATTGTGCATGACATAAAAATTACGCCGATTACAAGCCCTATAGCCGCGCCCCAGATGGTACGCTTCTTTTTATAGATAAACGCGGCGACGCATACGAAAGAGGACGAGGAGATAACATTCATCAGCATACCGATAGGCCCGGACACGCTGACCGTGACCAGCTCCAGAAAAGAAACCAGCACCGCCATACCGAACGCCGTCAGCGGCCCGAACATAAACCCGCCGAAAATAATGAAAATATCTCCGGGGTGGTACCTTAAAAATGCCGCCGTCGGTACAAGTGTCAGACGTATTATAACAGCTACAACATACGCCGAAGCGCTTAGAATCGCCGTCAGAGTAATCTGCTTTGTCGTTATGCTCCTAAAAGCGGGGGTTTGTTTCGGTTTGTGATAATTATCAATTTTCATTAGTCCTATAACAAATAGAACAAACGACACTATTAGTGTTGATAGAACAAATGTCTCACGGCCTGAGAACGGGGATACATATCTGTATGAGAACAGCAGCGGCACAGTGACTTCCCCGCTTTTATCAATAAAGCCGCCAGCCCAGCCGTCTCTGATAAGGGCAAGCCCTTCGTTGAAGGATAGGGCAAAATCATATCCAAACGCTATGGATACTCCGCCATTTACGTCAACAAAGCCCCATTTATCGCCCCTTTTAACAGGGGCAAAGCCTTCGTTGAATGATAGCGCCCCGTCATATTGAAGCGGTAAAACCACATTGCCGGATATGTCGATAAATCCCCATTTTCCTTCCTTCTTTACCGCCGCAAGACCTTCGCTGAGAGGCAGGGCATCATCGTACGTAAGCCGTACGACCACATTGCCGCCTGTGTCGATAAAGCCCCAAGTGGAGCCTTTTTTAACAAGGGCATGACCTTCGCTGAAAGGCATGGCGTCATCATATTCAAATAAAACAACCACATTGTTTCCTGTGTCGATAAAGCCCCATTTTCCGTCTTTTCTGACAGGGGCAAGGCCATTGCCGAAGCTGCCCGCGCGCTCATACGCTAGGGGTACGGCTATATTTCCGGCGGTATCAATGTAACCCCATTCCGTACCCTGCCTCACACCCGCAAGGCCTTCGCTGAAAGGCAGCGCTTCACTATAATTCAACTGTAAAACCATATTGCCGCGGGCATCTATAAAGCCCCATCTTCCGTCTTTTCTAACATTGGCAAGGCCTTCGCTAAATCCCCCCGCCCGGTCATATATCATCGGTATTACCACATTGCCGCCAATGTCAATAAAACCCAGATTCTCGCCTTTCCGTACAATGGCACGGCCCTCATTAAACGACCCGATCAAATCATACCTCAGCGGGCTCCTCATATCTTCAACAATTGAAAATACAGCAAATAATATTCCCAGCAAACCAATTATCGTTAAAATCAAGCTAACAGTTAATTTACCGCCCTTAGGCAAGCCTTGCATAATAATTTCTCCCTTTTATCAAATTAATAATGTGTCAGATTATTGAACCTTACATAGTCACCTAAAAACGCAAGCTCTACTGTGCCGGTAGGGCCGTTTCGCTGTTTCGCGATAATTATCTCGGCAATGCCCCGTTTTTCGCTGTCTTTGTTGTAATATTCGTCCCTGTATATAAAGCCCACGACGTCCGCGTCCTGCTCAATCGCCCCGGATTCGCGCAAATCGGAGAGGATGGGACGGTGGTCGGCACGCTGTTCACAGGCCCGGCTCAACTGCGCCAAAGCGATAACCGGCGCGTCCATTTCGCGCGCTATGGATTTCAATGAGCGCGAAATCTCGGATATCTCCTGCTGGCGGGATTCGGACTTTCTGCTGCCGTTCATAAGCTGTAAATAATCAATGACAATCAGCCCCAGACCCTTTTCCAGCTTTAAACGCCGGCATTTCGCCCTAAGCTCCGGTATGGTTATGCCGGGGGTATCGTCCAGATACAGCGGGGCTTCCGATATCGGGCCGATAGCCATCGCGATGTTGTTCCAATCGCTGCCGTCCAGCTCGCCCGTGCGCATCTTCTGCGCCTGAACACTTGCCTCGGAGCATATAATGCGGTTTGTACACTCCATCCTGGACATTTCCAACGCGAAAAACGCCGTCGGAACCTTCTGGCGAATAGCCGCGTTCTGAGCTATGTTCAGGCCAAGGACGGATTTGCCCATTGACGGCCTGGACGCTATCAAAATAAGGTTAGCCGGATGCAATCCCGCCGTTTTCGCGTCAAAATCCGTAAATCCAGTCGCGATCCCCGTTATTTTCTGACCGTGCTTATAGATATCCTCAATTTTAAGTATGGATTCGGTCAGCGCGTCTTTTATATGAACGAAATCCGTTGAGGTTCGGTTCTGCGCTATGTCAAAAATACTTTTTTCAGCAAACTCAAGCACATCGTCCGCTTCCCCGGCACCTTCAAGGCTCTTTGCGGTTATGTCGCCCGAAGCCTTTATCAGCCGCCGCAAAAGCGTCCGGTCACGCATTATGCCGGCGTAATGCTTCATGTTCGCGGTGCTGGACACATTCGACGCCATCTCCGCCAGGGCGCCGCCGCCGCCAACCCTGTCAAACAAGCCTTTTTTCTCTAAAATGTTCTTCAAGGTTACGGCGTCAACGGGGCTGCCGGATGAGAACAGCTCCACCATCGCCTCAAAAATGGCGCGGTAATCCGGCCTGTAAAAGTCATCGCCTATAAGCAGCTCATGCGCGATGATAACGGCTTCCCTGTCAAAGAGCATGGAACTTAGCACCGCAAGCTCGGCCTCGGCGCTGAAGGGCATTGCCCTCCTTACGGTTCCGTCAGTATTCGCATTGTTGTCCAAATTACTCGACCTCTATCGTTATCCGGGCTGTAACGTCGGTGTACAGTTTTATATCCACCTGCTTTTGGCCAATGGTTTTAATTACTTCGTCAAGAATTATCCGCTTGCGGTCAATTTGCAAACCTTCCTGCTGCGCCAGCGCCTCCGCGATCTCCTTATTCGTAACGGAGCCGAAAAGCCTGCCGCTCTCACCCTTTTTAACGGATATCCTGATAATCTTGCCCTCCATCTTTTCTTTCAAAGCCAGCGCGTCCTCCACATCCTTCTGCTTCCTGCGCACCACCGCGTTTTTCTGGGCTTCCAGCTTTGCCATATTCTCCTTGGACGCCTCGACAGCGAGCTTTTTGGGGAACAAATAGTTCCTTGCGTGCCCGTCCGCCGCGTTTATAACCTCGTCCTTTTTGCCGACGCCTTTTATATCCGCTAATAAAATTACCTTCATGACTAAGCCCTCCTTGTTTAGTTTTATATTTGATAAGGTGTTTTCCTCAGCCTTCCGTCTCGCCTGCGCCGGCCTCTATGTCCAGATCATAGCCAAGGGCCTTGGCCGCTTTCACATATTCCAGTATTAAATGATCAAACAGCGCGGTTAATGACTTCTCAAATAATTGGTCTTTTTCTTTATCAATTATATCTTCGCCTCTTGACATATAGGAGATATATATATTACGCGTCTTCCAGATCAATTTTTGCCCTTCGGATGACGCCAAATACGCGTTTGTTGTAAGATGGTCAATAATCGGCTTGAGCACGGCGGAATTTTCAGTATCAAACGCAAACCCCTCCTCCGTATCCGTTCCAAATTCATGTAACAACACATAGAAAGTATGATACAGCTTCTCGAACTTTTCCCGGACAATGCTGAGTTTCCTATCCCGTTTGTATCCGATATCAGTCAAAAAGTAACCCATCGCAAAGGTGACTACAGGGATTAATAACTGGATAATTCCTATAATTTCCATAAATAATTCCTCTTTTAACCGTTTCTTTTGAAACTTTAGTAAAAAACCCTTCGCAAATTTCGTTTTGCCCTTGCCGCCAGCCTTTCAGTTACGCTGCGCGGGGTGGCTTCCCTATCCGTGTAACGGTAACTTGGGCGGAAGCGGGTCAGGTGCAGCGGGACATCCTGGCTTACAGAACCCAGCCAGCCGGACAGCTTGTCCATTTCTTCATCGGAATCGTTTTCGCCCGCGATGATAAGGTTTATGACCTCCACATGCGCGCCGGCCTCATGCGCTGTTTGGATCGTCCGCAGTACGGGCGAAAGGCTGCCGCCCGCCTCTTTGTAAAAATCCTCCCGGATGCTTTTAAGGTCTATCGCCAGCGCGTCTATATATTGAAGCCATGAAGCAAGGGGTTCAGGGTTGATATATCCGTTCGTAACAACCACGTTTTTCATGCCGGCTTTACGCAGTAGCTTTGCGGTATCGGCTGCATATTCGTAAAACGTCACAGGCTCGTTGTAGGTGTACGCAATGCCGATGTTGCCGCGCGCTTTAAGCTCCTTTGCCGCCTGCGCCATATCCCGGGGCGTGTACTCCTTGTAATCAATGTCCTTGGATACGCGTGAAATATGGTGGTTTTGGCAAAACGGGCATGTAAAATTGCATCCGTATGCGCTTACCGACATGATGAGGCTTCCGGGCAAAAACATTCCAAGGGGCTTTTTCTCGATGGGATCTAGCGCCATAGCCGTAACGCGTCCATAGCTTTCGGCATACAGCTTTCCCGCGCGGTTTTCACGCACGCCGCAAAGCCCGCTTTCGCCGTTCCTTAAAAAACAGCCATGCGGGCATAACGCGCATTTAACTGCGCCGTTACTGAGTTTGTCATAGAACCGCGCTTCCATAATTATTACTCCCTGGATAAAGGCTTGCCGAGGTCAATCAATTCAATCTCAACCGCGGTTTTATCGCCCGCAAACAAAAGCTGCACCTGCAAAGCATTGGTATTGTCAATTATCGTATTCACGATGGAATTAACGGTCAGCAGCACGGTTTCCTCGCTGTCTATCCGCGTCAGGAAATCGTTGGCGAAGTCCACATAGCAAATGCCGCCGTCCAGCGTTATGTTTCCGCGCAGCCGCACATCCGCGGGGATAAGACGCCTGTAATCCCCGGCGGGAGGCCCCAGAATCAGCTCCTCGATAAGCTGGTTCTCGGGCGGCCTGTTGGGCTGGACTACAATCTCCCGCTCGGTATGCACAAGCCGCGACAAAGCGGGATCGGCGAAGTAAAGCCTGTAAGTCCGCTGGCTGACCCTCTCCGGCAGAAGCTCGCTTGCCAGAAGCAGATTATCGCGGCGGTAAAGTCCAAGGGGCGCGCCGTCAACCACCACGAAGACATCGTTAACAAATTCCAGCTCCGTAAGCGTATAAACCATGGATGCAAGGGCTATGCCCCTATCGGACAGCGACAGGGCGTCATAGGCTTCGGACAGTATAACCACGCAAGTCTTCCCGTCCATAACGCTTTCAGCGTCCAGCCCCCTGGGCAGGCCCCGCGCCCCGGGAATTTGCTCCGGCAAACGCTGCAAACGCTCCAGTATGTTTTCTGTAAGCTCGGTATGCGTACCAAGCCTAACCCTGTACGGCTCCGCAATCCATTCGTTGTTATAGTAAAATACCGAAATATCTAAAAATTCGTCCCTTTCACCGCGTAAAAATAATGTTAAAAACAATAAAAAGGCAATCAAAGCAACCACCGCGGCGGCAATGGCAAGGATTGACCTGTAATCTAATTTTTTACGGTATCTAGCCATCCTATTTGAACCTGCTTTCCAAAAGCGGCAGCCTTATAACAAATGTTGTACCTTCGTTTTCCTTGCTGGAAACCCTTATCGCGCCGTTATGCAGCAAAATCGTCTTGTGGGTTATGGACAGGCCAAGCCCCGTGCCGCCCGTATCCCTGCCCCGTGTTTTGTCAACGCGGTAAAAGCGGTCGAAAATGCGGGTTTGCTCCGCTTCGTTAATGCCTATGCCCGTGTCCTTTACGGTTATAATGGCGTTTATGTTGTCCGAATCAAGCGTTATTGTAACATTTCCTTCATCATTAGTGTACTTTATACCGTTTTCGATGACATTTGACAGCGCGAGGGACAGCTTCATTTCGTCGCCCTCAACGGAAATAACGGTGGGATCGTTCAGGTATAACCCTATATTTTTCTGATCCGCCAAGGGTTTCAGCCGCCGGCAGATATCCTCCAGCATATTATTCAATTTAAACGGCGCGACGGACAGCACCTGCTCCGTGCGGTCCAGGAGAACCAGCGCCAGAAGGTCGTTAATGATCTTCGTCATACGGTCAACCTCAGAGTTGATGTCCGTCAGAAACTCCTTAAAAAGCCCCGGGTCAACCTCGTTTTGCAAAAGAAGCGACTCGCCAAGCACCTTGATCGACGACAGCGGCGTTTTAAGCTCGTGGGAAACGTTCGACACAAATTCCGAACGCGCCTCATCCACCCGTGACAGCCGCTCCGTCATATTGTTAAACGAAGCGCCAAGCTCCGCGAACTCATCATGCCCGTAAAGCTTGACCCGCTGGTCCAGCCGCCCGTCCGTTATGCGCTTAACCACGGCCAGTATGCTTTTAAGCGGCTCAATTATCAACTGCGAAATAAAGAACACGAGTATCAGGATGATAATAATTAAAAAAACCGTAAGCAGCACAAGCCTCTGCTGCATGTTCGATATCAGCAGGTTCTTGTCATGCAGCGAAGCCTGAACCAACACGGCGCCGACGGGTTCGCTGCCCGCCAAACGCGGCACTACGGGAACGGCCACGTTCATATGGCTGTCCATTACGCTGGAGGAGCTTTGCCGGTCCAGCGCCCTTAGGATGTCAGGGCTGAACAGCTTCAGCCCCTGCTCGCTCCAATGCTGCACATTGGCCCAGTCGGAGTCGTTCACAACCACGCCCGAAGCGTTCACCACAACAATCCTGTATGACGTTATATCCCTTTGTTCATCTATATATGTGTCAAAGAACGCGTCTTTCAGCGGATCGGTCAAAAAATTCTCGCTGGCGACTTTAGAAGCCACGCGGTTGGCGTAATTGCGCAAATCCTGCCTTTTTTCGTGTGTGTATGTCTCGTCCATCGTCCTCAGCGCCGTAATGGCATAGAAAATCAAAGGTATCATGCTGAGCGCGAGATACGAAAAAAACATCTTCCACCGAAGGCTGGCCATTTGAATGTATAGGGATTTTATCCTGTTTATTGCGTTATTCATCTAAAATAATAACCAACGCTCCATTTTGTAAGGATATATTTGGGGTCGCTGGGGTCTTCCTCAATTTTCTCGCGCAGGCGGCGGATGTGGACGTCAACGGTGCGGACGTCGCAGTGGTTGGCGTTTTCCCAGACGGTGTCGCGCAGGGCCTCGCGGCTGTAAACCTTGCCCGGATTGTTCATGAGCAGGGCAAGAAGGTCAAATTCCTTAGCCGTCAGGTTCACCTCAGCGCCCTTTATGAACGCCCGGTGTGAATCCATGCCAATCTCAAGGTCGCCGGACACAAGCTTTTGCGCGGCCTGGGCCACGTCCACTTTTTGTATGCTTCGCCTTAAAATTGCTTTTATCCGGGCTTTAAGCTCCAAAATGTTGAAAGGCTTAGTGATATAATCGTCCGCGCCGTATTCAAGGCCCATGATCTTGTCCAAATCCTCGCCCTTCGCCGTGACCATTATGACGGGCACGCGCGTAAACTCGCGGGCCTGGCGCAGAACGTCCAGCCCGTCAATCTTCGGCAGCATCACGTCAAGCACCATAAGGTCGAAATTGCCGGTTTTCAGGTGGCCCAGCGCTTCCTCGCCGTCATACGCGGCCTGTACGCTCATGCCGTCCTGCTCAAGGCTGTATTTTATGCCTTTGACTATGAGCTTTTCATCGTCCACCACAAGAATATTATATGGCATGTATACCTCCGCTATCAATCAGTCAATAATCCTATTTATTATATAATAAATTAGCCGAGGTATCAACAAATGAAAATGCTGTTTAGAAAATTATTTTTATTCCTGGATATTCTTGCGCTGTCCGGCGCGGCCCTTATGCATTCCGGGTTCCCGGCGCCGGCGCATGGGGCTATTATAGCCTCGGAATCGGCGCTTTGCATGGACGCGAAAACAGGGGAGGTGCTTTACGGCAAAGCCGCGCATAAAACCATGTATCCCGCCAGCACCACAAAGGTTATGACGGCGCTCCTCCTAATTGAATACGCAAACGAACACGGCTGGGATGAACGGGTTTATGTTTCGGAGAACGCTGTCCGAAGCATAGGACCCCGCGCCAGTAACATCGGCCTTTTACCCGGCGATGTTCTGGCGCTTGACGAATGCCTGTACGCGATAATGCTCGCCTCCGCAAACGAGGTCTGTATCGCGGTTGCCGAACATATCGCGGGGTCCGTGGAAACGTTCGCCGAAATGATGAATGAACGCGCATGGGAAATAGGCGCGTTATCCACATATTTTACAAACCCGACGGGATTGCCGGACAGAAATCATGTCACAACGGCCTACGATATCGCCCTTATCATGATAGAGGCGATTAAAGAGGAGGCGTTCACCGCCGTGATTGCCGCCCCCGGACACACGGTGTTCCCGCGCGGGCCGGAAGAGCCGAATCATATAAAAAACCGTAATATGCTTATACAGGACGGGACATACAGACGAGAGTATGTTGTGGGCGGCAAAACTGGTTATACCAGCGCGGCCGGGCACACGCTGGTAAATTATGCCGTTATGGACGGGGCGGAGCTGATATGCGTAGTCCTCCGCGCCCCAAATTTTATGACCTATCCGGATACTATCGCTTTGTTTGAGTTCGGTTTCTCGGCTTTGCATAATTAGCGTTTCGATACCCCATGCCGGATGCGCGGGCACGTAAAAGATAATTAGACCTGTCCGGTAACCTGCTTTCGGTGGATTTTCGCGCAAATTTTTTGTTATGCTAGGAACGAAAAGCCGCGTGTGCCCAAAGGCACAGAAGGTTTTTTGTGACGACGCAGAACGGAAAATTTGCCGGAAAGACGCCGAAACGAGGTTACCGGACAGGTCTACTACTCAATATTTTACCTTTTCCCCGACTCGGTAATATTTTTGGGGGAAAGAGTGGTAGACAAGAGGGTCGATATTATGGATGTCGATAGCGTTAAACCATTCCACTATAGCTTCCTGGGATTTACCCATCGGGGGGTTGCTGATGCTTAAATCTATATGCAGGTTAATTATTTCACCAAAGAAGGTATGAAAGTTACCAATCACATGGGTTTGGGATACCTTGCATTCGATTGCGCACGGGCTCGCATCCAGTACCGGCGCATGAATTTTTTCGCCCCACGCAAAGCTATAAGGCACGGCATCCTTTACACAGTCATCTCCGGATACGGTTCCCACATAATCAGCCAGCGGCGCCATTTCCACATTGGCAAGATTTATGGTAAACCCGCCGGTACGCTGTATGTTCGCATTTGTCCGCTTAGCATGCATACTGATGATTATGTTATCCGGAGGCCCCGGCGTATGGCTTACACAGGTGATGGTGCTTAAATTTGCCGACCCATCCTCATTGCAAGTGCCGACAATCCACACCGGCCGCGGCGTGAGTGTCCAGACAACATTTTGAAAAATGTTGTTCGGTTGTGAAATTGATTGTTTTTCGATTTTTTTCATAATATGTATACCCCTTTATTAAAATGTTTTTAAACGCGTTCAATTTCTTGCCCGGTTACATCGGCAAATCGGACGAGGCAGCCGCATATCAGCGTTTAATTAATCCCCGGTCAATTCCAATAATATCCTGCGCATGGCGATATGCTCCGGTTCGTTTTCCTGTCCGTCTTTAGGCGGGTTGTAGCTGAGGGTCGGATTGTCGGCCATGGCGAAGGACAGCCGCCCCTTATGCCGCGCGATGCTTGCCGCAAGGCGCTCGGGCTGTACGCGCGCGTCGGGTAAAAACGTCACAACCAGCCGCCCGTTTTTCTTGATAACGGAAAGCGCGTCCAGACCGTGCGCCGCGGCTTTCAGGGCAGCTATATCCAGCAGGTTTACCACGCAGGCGGGCAGGTCGCCGTATCTGTCCATCAGCTCGTCTTGGACATCCATGTACGAGGTTTTATCCGTAATCTGCGAAATCCGCCTGTAAGCGTCCAGCTTCTGCGTCTCGTTCGGTATATACCGCTCCGGGATGTACGCGTCCAGAGGGATATCGATAAGCGTCTCAAAATCCCTTGACATATCCTCGCCCTTGCCGGCCTTGACAGCCTCTCCCAACAGCTTTAAGTACATCTCGTAACCCACGGAGTCCATGTGACCATGCTGCTCCGCGCCCAACACATTACCCGCCCCGCGCATGGAAAGGTCGCGCAGGGCTATTTTATATCCCGCCCCGAATTCCGTAAACGCGCGGATGATTTGCAACCGCTTTTCCGAGGCCTCCGAAAGCACCTTGTCCCGCCTGTACATAAGGTAGCAGTACGCGGCGCGGTTTGAGCGCCCTACGCGCCCCCTAAGCTGGTACAGGCTTGAAAGCCCCAGAAAATCCGCGTCCTGTATAATAATCGTATTCACGTTCGGTATATCCAGCCCGTTTTCGATGATGGTCGTACAAACCAGCACATCGACCTCGCCCTGGATAAAATCCATCATAACGTTTTCCAGCTCACGCTCCGACATCTGCCCGTGCCCGACGGCGACGCTGGCCTCCGGGACAAGCTCCGCCACCTTTACCGCCGCATCATGGATATTACGGACCCTGTTATGTAGGTAAAACACCTGCCCGCCGCGTGAAAGCTCGCGGCATATGGCGTCCCGTACGGCTTGGGGGTTGTTTTCCATCACATATGTCTGCACGGGTATCCGCTCAAGGGGCGGTTCGTCCAGCACGCTCATGTCGCGTATCCCCGTCAGGCTCATGTGCAGCGTGCGCGGGATGGGCGTTGCCGTCAGCGTCAGCACGTTTACATTGGCGCGCATCTGCTTCAGACGCTCCTTATGCGTCACGCCGAACCGCTGCTCCTCATCCACCACAATCAGCCCAAGATCCTTAAACTTAACATCCTTTGAAAGCAGCCTGTGCGTACCAACAACAATATCAACGCCGCCAACCGCAAGCTTTGACGCCGTTTCGCGCTGGTTTTTTGCGGTGCGGAAACGCGACATCAAATCCACCGTCACGGGGAAATCACGCATACGCTGAACCAGTGTGTTGTAATGCTGCTGCGCGAGTATTGTTGTCGGCGCGAGGAACGCCACCTGCTTGCCCTCCGTAACGGCCTTAAACGCCGCGCGTATGGCCACCTCCGTCTTGCCGTAGCCCACATCGCCGCATATCAGCCTGTCCATAACCCTGCCCTGTTCCATATCCGCCTTAACGTCATTAACAGCCGCAAGCTGATCCCCCGTTTCCTCATAGGGGAAGCTCTCCTCAAACTCCTGCTGCCAGACCGTGTCGGGCGAATACCAATGTCCCCTGGCGGATTCGCGCTTGGCGTAAAGCTCCATCAAGTCCTTTGCGATCTCGGCGACCGCGCCCCTTACACGCGCCTTGGCGCGGGCAAACTCCTGCCCGCCCAGCTTGTGTACCTTGGGCTTGGCCTCCTCCCCGCCGATGTACTTTTGCAAAGCGTCAAGCCCCGCGGCGCTTACGTATAAATTACCGCCGTCAGCGTAAGCGATCTTTAAATAATCCCGCGACACATCCTCCGACGTGATCTTCTCTATCCCTCTGTAAATGCCTATTCCATGCGTGTTATGCACAACATAGTCGCCGGGGGTAAGGTCGGCGAAGCTGCCGATGGGCGTGCCGTCTTTGCGCCTGCCGGTTTTTTTCGGCTTGTGCGCGCCAAAGATATCGCCGCCGGTGATGACGGCGAATTTAATCAGCGGATATTCAAATCCGTTGGTTAACGCGCCGGATGAAAGTATTATAGGGGAATTGAGGGCGGACGGGGCGTTACCATGCGCTTTTTGGCAAGCAAAGCCCGCGTCCGTAAGCTCGCTGTGGAGGCGCTCCATCCTTGCCTGGCCCCCCGCCAGGATCAGGACGCGGTAGTTTTGCGCGCTTAAATAGCGGAGGTCGTCAATTAAAAGGTCTACGCGGTTTTGGATGGTCATGCCGGATTTTACCATAAAGGCGAAAATCGCGTCCGCCGTAAAGCCCGCCGTCTGCGCTGATGTGGCCATCGCGCCCAGAAGGATGCGCGTAAAACCTACGCTTTGCGCCAAAAATTCCGTATAGCTCACAACGGAGTTTACCTGCCCGGGGAGCATAAGCCCCTTTTCCATACGGTTCTTAAAGCTTTCGGTGAACTCGTCCCCGCGCGCTTCGGCCGTTTGCGCCACCCGGGCCGGCTCGTCGATAAAAACAATCGTATCGGCGGGCATATAGCTCAGCAGCGTCGTTTTATCTTCGGAGAAATACCCCGCGTACTGGGGCGCGCCGTGGAATGCCCTGTCTCCTGTAAGCCTGTCAAGAGCGTCCGAAACGGTTTCCTCCAGCGCCTGCGCTTCGTCGGTCAAACCGTTCAGCGTATATTTCGCAAACATCTCCTCAAATTCAGCCCTGATCAAGCCCGCGGCCCGCACGGCGGCATCGTTGTCATAAATCAGTTCTCTTGCCGGATAAATGCGTACCTGCCCCGTTTTTTCAATGGAACGCTGCGTCAGCGGGTCTATAAACCGCAAGGAGTCGATTTCGTCGCCCCAAAGCTCTATGCGCACCGGGTTCTGCCATGTGGGGGAGAATAAGTCTATAATACCGCCGCGTGAGGCGAACTGCCCCGGCCCTTCGACAACATCGGCCCGTTCATAGCCCATGAGTATCAGGCTCCGCAAAAAATCCCCCGTGTCGACGGCGTCGCCCTCGGCAAGGTCTTTCACATGCCGCCTGAACATCTCCTTCGGCGTAAGGCAGTCAAACAAGGCCTCCGCCGAGCAAACCACGGCCTTTACATCACTGTCAGGCTCCAACAGCGCGGACAGCACCTCAAAACGCCCGCGTGTAATACCCGCGCTGTTTACATCCGCTCCATAAAATAAAATATCCTTTGCCGGGTAAAACCGTACACCGCCCGGAAAGAAGAAGCTGATATCGCGGAACATCTCCCGTGCCTTCAATTCCCCGGCGGTTACAAACAAAAGCGCGCGCCCCGTTTCTGCCGCAAGTCCGCACGCCAAATGGCACTTTTGGGAATCCATAACCCCTCCCGCCAGCGCCGTTACCCTTGACTTTTTAAGTTTTTCGCCGTCCAGCAGGTCTTTAAGCTTTCTATAGCTCTCCAACTCCCCAAGGACGGAAAATAAAGCCGCGTTTACCAATTAATCAAACCTCTTCGGGCGGGCACATTCCGCCCCTACGGTTATACGTATTCATGGCGGTTAAAATACCGTCGCGCAAAACAGCGCATACCGCATCTCCCGCCAGCGTAATGCCCTGTATAATATCTTCCCGTTCATCCGTCCTAAACTTCGACAGCACATAATCCGAAAGCTCCCAGCCCTCAGGCTTAGCCCCAATGCCTACGCGTACACGGGGAAAAACGTCCGTATCAAGCTGATAAATCAAGCTTTTCATGCCGTTATGCCCGCCCGCGCCGCCTTTTTCGCGTACGCGTACACCGCCGACGGGCAGATCCGTGTCGTCGTAAACAACGATCAGCCGTTCCGGCGGCACATCATAAAAGCTAAGCATATCCCGCAGGCTCTCGCCGCTCAGGTTCATATACGTCATGGGCATGGCAAGCCTGACCTTTTGCCCGCAAATACTGCCCGTTCCCGTAACCGCGCGGAATTTACGCGCGGTCATGCCGATGTTATGGTCGTATGCAAGCTTGCCGATAACCTCAAACCCGGCGTTGTGACGGGTCCATTTATAAGCGCTCCCGGGATTTCCTAGGCCCGCTATGATATACATTTAACTGCTCCTTTAATCCACCATGTATCTATTATAAAGCACCGAAAGCGGCGTGTCCGTATGTATACGGTAAATTGCTTCGGAGAATATTTTGCTGGCTGACAGTATCTTTAATTTGGGTATACGTTTTTCCATGGGTACAAACACGGTATCCAGCACCACCAATTCCTTGATGGGCGAATCCTGTATGCGTTGTGTCGCGTTGCTGGCGAGGATGGCGTGGGTGCAGCAGGTATAAATCTCCGCCGCGCCTTTTTCCAAAATCGCGTCCACGTCGTTGCACAGCGTCCCGCCGGTGCTGACCATATCATCGACAAGAATAACCCTCTTGCCCTCGATATCGCCAATTATGTTCATTACTACGGTATCATCGCCCGATTTAGGGCGGCGCTTGTCCACTATCGCCAAGGGCGTGTCCAAACTTCTGGCAAACGCGCGGGCGCGCCTAATGCCCCCCACGTCCGGCGAAACAACAACTATGTCCTCCATATTGCCTTCAAACTTGTCTCTGTAATATTGCTGCAGGATCGGGGTTCCCATAAGGTTGTCCATCGGTATATCGAAAAACCCCTGTATCTGCGAATTGTGCAAGTCCATCGTAAGAACGCGGTTTGCCCCCGCGGCTACGATCATGTTCGCCACAAGCTTAGCCGTGATAGGCTCGCGCGGGCGCGCTTTCCGGTCCTGCCTTGCGTAGGCGAAATACGGCACAACGGCGGTAATATGCCGTGCCGACGCCCGGCGCATGGTGTCTATCATAATTAAGAGTTCCATCAAATTGTTGTTGACCGGCGGCGATGTGCTTTGAACGATAAAACAGTCTCTGCCCCTGACGCTTTCATCTATGCGCGTGTAGATCTCCCCGTCCTTAAACTCGGTTGTCAGGCTTTTGCCCAATTTCAGGCCTACCTCCGACGCTATCCTCTCCGCCAGGTCTTTGTTGGAATTACATGAGAATATCATCGGAGCGCCGTTTATCGAGATCCTGTCCGCGCTTAGGTCAAAATTGTTCATCTTAACCACTCCCTATCTTCATCGTAATAATATCCACATTCATTATATTCCAAAACATACCGCCGCGCAAGAGGACAAATTTATTTCAAATTCAAAACGAAAGGGTTAATACCAACTTGGTATAAGGGGGAGCAAGGCTCCCCCAAGATTTTATTCTTTTGCGGCGTTTAATGCAAACTCCGTATTTATAAGCTCATCGAAGGGTACGCGGCGGGCGAGCTCGCCGCCCTGCTCCATTATGTCCTGTAGGAGGATGAAACCGTCCTCCAGGAAAATGCAGCTTGTATTCCAGGCGTCAAGCTGTTTGTGCCGCTCAATCATGAATGCCAGGTCTTCAATGGTGAATTCGCGGAAATGCGGGTGTATGGCCTCGGCTATTTCCATGCTGGAATGTTCGGCAACCCAGGTCATGCCCCGCTGGATGGCGTTTGTGAAGCGCTGGATTATCTCGGCGTTGTTTTCGATGTAGCTCTGGGTGGCCATGTAAACCGTGTAAGGGATCGCGCCGCTGTCCCTGCCCAGGTATGCGACTACGTGACCTATGCCGGCTTGTTCCAGAGCGAATGCGCTAGGCTCGAATTCGACGGTAAAGTCACCGATGCCCCCGGTAAAAGCACCGGCAGTTGATGTAAACTGAAGGTTGGTAAGAATTTCAACGTCTGCTTTCGGATCCATCCCATTCTGCCTGACAATGTATTCAAGCACCATCTGGGGCATACCGCCCGCCCTGCCGCCGATAATGGTAGCGCCCGCAACATCGTTCCAGGTGAAATCCGGCATTTCCGCGCGCGCGACAAGGAAGTTGCCGGCCCGCTGGGTCAGCTGTGCGAAGGCCACCGCGAAATCCTCGCGTCCCTCGTTATATACGTATAAAGCCGCTTCCGTACCCATAAGCCCGATGTCCGCCTCGCCGGTGATAAGCGCCGTCATGGTTCTGTCCGCGCCGTTGCCGACTGTCAGGATGATCTCAAGCCCCTCTTCCTCAAAGAAACCCAGTTCCAGCGCCACATACTGGGGCGCGTAAAAAATTGAGTGTACGACTTCGTTCAGCCGTACCCTGGTCAGCCCGCTGTCCTCCGATTGGCACGACGCAAGCGCGAAGGCCATAGCCAGCGCAAGCACAGCGGCAGCAATCCTCTTTTTCATTGAAAAAACTCCCCTTTTTGGAATTTACTTTACTATATTAGAAAGGGGATGTTTTTTGTGAGTTGTACGTTTTAATTGACGTTTGCGCGGGAGCGCGGGCGTCCCGCCCGCACTATCTTTTCTTCCTCACCCGCGCCGCATCCGCGCCGGAAACCGGATCATCGCTGTACCTGGCCAAATGGTAAAGCGCGGATAACTCGGTTATATCCTCCGTCTCACCAATTCCCTCGCTCAGCCGTTTCGCCGTGTCGGCGGGCTTCACCGCCAAACCCCGTTTGCGGTGAGCGTTTACCTTCTTTTTAAACATGGTACGTACAAGCCGGTTTGTGTTAAAGGCCACACGCCGTTGTCTGCGTGATTTTCGGCTCTCCGTATATACGCCTTCCTCATCGGCATCGCTGAAGTCCCCGAATTCATCCTTATCATTACGGATTTTTTTATACGAAAACAGGCTTGCAACGATAACCGCGGCGATTAGAACAACGGCAATAACACCCGCAGCCGTGACTAGGTTCCTGTACGAATAAGGCTCCGTATCTTCCCATTCATTAAAATCGTAAATTTTAAATTCGTCCTCGTACAATTCATTCACAGGCATTTCCAATTCGGTTTGCGATAAAAATAAACCAAGCTCTTCCGCCCGGGTTCGCGAGCTTTCAGGCAGGGCAAAATTTATCCGGTTATCGTATTCGGGGATTAAAAGAATTAACATCAGCCCCAGCCCCGCGAACACAAAGATATACGCGAAACACTGCCCCCTGCGGGAGACGCGTTTCGCTGAATCCTTACTCTGCTGCCTCCAGGAGCGCATTCGCGTAAGGAAATTAAACCCCGAATAAAATTTGCACAAGAAGCGGCTGACGGCGGTGATGATGAGAATAACCAGCGCGACGGGATATATATCCTTTGAAGCCTGGCTCCGGCCCACAAAAAGCGCGCATCCCGCAAGCCCGTTTAAAAATAGTGACAACAAAAACGAGCTGTCGGCAAATTCACAAGTCTCAGTGCGCGCGCTGTATATAAATAAAAAGGCAAGGCACGAAAGTGTGAGAATCAAGGGTATCCGGCTGTCGGGATTGCCGAATACAAGCAAAATAATCCCCGCAAAGACAATCAGCGACAGAAATTGCAGCGGCAAATAAACACTTTTTACCAGATTGGCTTCCCTAATAAGAAAAAACACGGTAAACGGCACAAGATATAAAAGCGGCAATACAGGCAGCCCCGGAACAAAAAACACAGTAATCACAATAAACCCGAAGGCAAAGCAACAAAAAACGCCCATCCGGGAGAGATACGCGTAAATAAGCTTCTGCGCGTCAGTCATTGGGAACCTCCCACGCCACAACCGCGCCTTTATACATATTTTTGTCGTGTTCACAGCGCGGCGCGATCCAGAGGACATCGACACCCGCTTCCACAGTGGCGTTATGCCACTCATACAACTCGCCGCCGTCGTAAGAGGATATTAGGGCAACAACCATTCCATCGGCGTTAAGCTCCGATTTTTCCGGGAGAAACGCCGTTATAGGCTCGCATATAACATTTTTGCTTATGTCCATACGCGCCAGTATCTCATAAATCTCGCGCAAATGGCGCATAGTCCGCCCTTTCTCCGCGCGTCCCGGCGCATACGTCACGCAATCCAGCCCGTTCGTCACAAAGCTTACGGGTATGCCCGCCTCAAGATACTGCCGCGCCAGAAACGCCGCCAGCCTTATGGCGTTCTCAAATACCCCGTCGCGGTAAAACAGGGAGTACCTTTGCATGTTCAGAACAATCCGCACTTCCTGCGAAACCGTATGCCCGTAAATATTGGACATTGGCACGCCCGTTTTAGCCCAGGCGTTGAAGTTGATTTGCCTGAAGCTGTCGAAGGGCTGGTACTCGCGTACACCGCCGAACTCAAAAGGGTCGGGCAGAATGAAGCGTTTGGTCAATACCTCCCCGCACAGCCGTTTATATGGAATTTCTATATCCGAAACCTCAATCTCCCGCGGATAGACCGTCAGGCTTTCGCTAAGCTCAATATCCTTTCTGTAAGTCCGCGAAAGGAGCATGTCGGAGGATAAAACCGTCCCCTTGCTGAGCACATAAAACCCACGTTTTTCGCATACCAGCAGGGTTTTACGCGTCACGCGCCGCTTACCGGGCACCGCAAACAAAGAACTGCGGTCCCTGCCGGAATAGGTACTCTTCCCGGAAAGGTCCGTCTGGCGAAGGTGCTGGCTCTGGGTGTACCGGATATTTATATACGGCATGGGGATGCGCTTCCCGTTCCAAACGGTTTCCTGAAAACCGACGGTTTGCCCCTCAAAGGCGTCGCGGGAGCCATAGCTTACCTCAACGGTAAGCTTCCTGCTCCACAGCTTCCTGTAGAAAAATTCCTGAATTATATATAACACAAAAAAAAGCGTGATAATAATCGCTACATGGGTCATGTCCGCTTATCCCAATTTTCAACGGGCGGCTTAACCTTGGCAAGTATCTCCGCCAATACCTCCCCGCCGTTGTTCTTCAGCCCGCCGCGCAGAATCATGCGGTGTACGAATACCCTCTCCGCCAAAGCCTGCACATCGTCCGGGATGACATAACCGCGCCCGCGTATCGCCGCCCAGGCCTTTGACATGTTCATCAAAGCCATACTGCCGCGTACGCTTACGCCCAGCGCCACATGCGGATGGCTGCGCGTGGCCTCGGTAAGCTCCACGATATAGCGTGCCAGGTCAGCGCTCATATAAATCTTTTTAACATGCGCCATCATCATATGCAATTCGTCCCCGCCGATAACGGCTTTCAGCCCGTCTAAAACCCCGGCGCCGCCCTGGCCCTGTAAAATCCGCACAGTCTCCTCCCCGGAGGGATACCCCAGCGAAAGCTTCGCCAAAAACCTGTCAAGCTGGGCTTCCGGCAGGGGAAACGTACCCTGCGTCTCAATCGGGTTCTGCGTGGCGATAACAAAATACGGCGGTTCCAGCTTATGCGTCACCCCGTCTATACTGACCTGCCGTTCCTCCATGCTTTCAAGCAACGCGCTCTGTGTACGCGGAGTCGCGCGGTTTATCTCGTCCGCCAGCAGTATATTCGTAAATACCGGCCCTTTTTTCAGCGTAAACTCAACGTTCTTAGGATTATACAGATTAATCCCTATAATATCCGACGGCAGCAAGTCCGGCGTAAACTGCACGCGCCCAAAACCCACGTCCAGCGAACGCGCCATTGTCTTTGCAAGCATCGTCTTGCCCGTACCCGGCGCATCCTCCAGCAAAACGTGCCCGCCGGCCAGCAAAGCCGCCAGAGCCGTCTCTACCTCAGCCGTCTTGCCCACTATCACGCGCTCGATGTTTTCCCTGATTGCCGAAAGGTTTTTTGCGAAGTCCATGTATCTCTCCAGCCCTATGATAAAATGTCCTTAATCACACCTGCGGTATGACGCGCATCCGCTTCCGTTATCCCATGGTGCGTAACCAGCCGGAAAATCCCGTGTTCGTGGCCGTTCGTCACTATACCGCGTTTTCGCAGTTCGGCCTGCATTTCATCTTTGGGATAGCTTGTTCCGTCAATATTGAAAAATATCATATTTATATCAATGCCGCCCGCTATGGTCACGCCCTTGATTTCCGATAAGAGTTTACCAAGGAGTTTTGCGTTGCTGTGATCCTCACCAAGACGCTTCGTCATTACATCCAGCGCCAGAAGCCCGGGCGCGGCAAGGACGCCGGCCTGCCTCATCCCGCCGCCCATCAGCTTGCGCTTGCGCCGGGCGCCGCCGATAAACGCCGCGTTTCCCGCCAATATGGAGCCTGCGGGGGCGCAGAGGCCTTTGGACAGGCAGAACATCAGGCTGTCCGTATACGCGGCTATCCCGCTTGCGGGGACGCCTAGGGATTCCGCCGCGTTAAACATCCTCGCCCCGTCAAGATGCACGGGAATGCCGTGTTCATTGGCGGTTTCATAGCATTCGCGCATAATTTCCAACGGCACAGCGCGCCCGTTAGCCAGCGCGTTTTCAAGGCAGATAAGCCCCGTCCGCGGTTCATGATAATCGTCTGATTTTCGTATGCGTTTCCTGATTTCGTCCGCGGACGGCATACCGCCGCAAAAAGGTATCGCGCGGAGCTGCACACCCGCGATAACCGCCGCTCCGCCCGCTTCATGCGCCACGATATGGCAGTCCTCACCCAGGATAACCTCGTCTCCGCGCTCACAATGGGCGAACAGCGCAAGCTGGTTGCCGAACGTCCCCGTCGGCACAAATAGCGCCGCCTCTTTCCCGACAACCTCAGCCGCGCGGCGTTCAAGCTCGTTTACCGTGGGGTCGTCGCCGTATACATCGTCGCCCAGCGCGGCGTTTTGCATAGCGTCGCGCATTGCCTGGGTCGGGTGGGTTACCGTGTCGCTTCTCAGATCAATTATTTTATTCATGATAAAGCTCCTTGCCGTATATTTTGCGGGCGAACAAAGTTCGCCCCTACGCATACATTTTTCATCGTTTTTTTGCAAATAATAAGGATAATGACTGGGGGGATTTGATATGTATAAAATCGGTGTGGCGGGGGACAACGGCGCGATTGCAAAGGAACTCCGGCAGTTTTTACCGCGTGTTCCCGACGCGTCCATAGATACCGCCGATGCCGGAGAGTGGGATGTTCTGGTTTTAAACGGCGGCGTTGGGCACGAAACGGGGAGTTTATCCGCGCCTGCCGTTGTGTTGAATTCAGACGAAAAAAATCTTGCCGGGCTTTTAGACCCAAGCTCTATCCCGCTTTTGACCATAACCTACGGTTTTAACAGCAAAGCCAGCATAACCGCGTCCAGCGTCCGGGACGGCGAGCTGTGCGTATGCGTCCAGCGTTCGTTCACAACCCCGTCGGGAAAGCGCCGCGAAAGGCAGGAATTCACCGTGGAAACGCGCAACCCCGCCGCAACGCTGGCAGCCGTTTCCGCCGCGCTGACCATGGATGCTGACTTTACCTGAATTACATCGTTACCGTAATTACGGCACAATTACGGACATCGCTTTTGACAATACCTCGTTTAAATCCGTGCCGGCGGGTATACCGCCCTGCGCCATATCGGGTTTGCCGCCGCCCCTGCCGCCGAAATTCTTTACCGTATCCTTTATGATATTGCCGCAGTGTACGCCGGACTTTACGCCTGAATCCGTCGCGGCGGCAAGGAATGACGCTCCGCCGTCCCCGTTCTTAAACAGCAGCAGGATAAGGCCGGGTTCGCCGCCCAGCTTGCCGCGAAGCTTGTCCGCAAGCTCACGCCTGCTTTCCGCGTCCGGAGCGTCTTCAAAACCTATTTCCCCCGCAGCCACCGATATTTTTCCAACAACTTTTTTTGCCGCCAGCAAATCATCGGCAATGCCCGCCGACGCGTCCTTCTTATACTTGTTCAGTTCTTTTTGCAATTCGTTCCGTTCCGCTAAAACGGCTTCGATTCTGGCCCCGAGGTTTTCCGGGCTTGTCTTTAAACGCGCCGCGGCCTTTTTAACGTTATCCTCCACTTCGCGGTAATATGACAGGGCGTTCAAGCCCGTAACCGCCTCTATACGCCGCACGCCCGCCGCTATGCCCGTTTCGGAAAGAATTTTGAACATGCCCGTTTCGGCGGTATTGGCGACATGCGTGCCGCCGCACAATTCCATGCTGTATCCGCCTAAATCGACCACGCGCACGCTGTCGCCGTATTTTTCGCCAAACAGCGCGACGGCGCCCATTTCGCGTGCTTTATCCGGTGTCGTTTCCGTAACGCCGGCGCAAAGGCCGGATAATACCCGGCTGTTTACCGTATCCTCAACTTTCAGAAGCTCCTCAGCCGTCAAGGGTTGGAAATGCGAGAAATCGAAGCGCAGCCTGTCGGGGGACACCAGCGAACCCGCCTGTTCCACATGCGTGCCAAGGATTTCCTTTAAGGCTTTGTGCAGCAGATGGGTGGCGGTATGGTTCCTTGCGGTGTTTATGCGTTTTTCCGTATCCAGCGCAAGCTCGGCCTTTTGACCCGTTTTAATCTCGCCGGAAGCAACCGTGCCGAAATGCGCGTACTTGCCGCCGGAGCGCTTGCAATCGTAAATCCGGACGATTCCCGTTTCCGTTCTTAATTCCCCGGAATCACCCTTCTGCCCGCCGCTTTCGGCGTAAAACGGGGTTTTGTCCGGCACGATGATAATATCCGCGCCTTCGCGCGCGATGCCGGATAAACAATCATTCTCGATAACGGCGAGGATTTCCGCGCCTTCAACCTTATATTGGGCATAACCCAAAAACTCCGTCTCCATATCGGCGGACAGGCGGTTCAGCGCGGTTTCCTCCGCGCCCATATAATTCGTTTCCCCGCGCGAGCCCCGCGCCCGTTCGCGCTGCTTTTCCATCTCGGCGTTAAACGCGTCCATGCCTATTTCCGTTTGCAAGCCTTCGCTTATCAAAAGCTCCTGCGTAAGCTCCGGCGGGAAACCGAAGGTGTCGTACATGGTAAAGGCCTGTATGCCAAGCTTCGCCGGGGTCAGCTTCCCGCCCGCGCCGGACAGGAACCTCTTCAGCACATCAACCCCGGAATCCAGCCGCTCGTTAAAGCGGCGCTCCTCCGTATCAATCATTTTGTGGATAAAATCGGCGCGGTCAACCAGTTCGGGATACGCCGCCTCGAACTGCTTCCGCGCAACCCCGGATATCCGCGTAAGGAAACCCTCGCCGTCAAAGCCCAGCAGTTTCCCGTGCAGCGCGGCTCGGCGCAGAAGTTTGCGCAAAACGTAACCCCGGCCCTCGTTCGACGGCAGAATCCCATCCGCCAGCATAAAAGTTATCGCGCGGGAATGGTCGGTTATTATCCGCACGCTTTTGTCCGCGGCGGGGGATTTTCCGTACTCAACGTTCGTTTCGGCGCAAACCGCGTCGCGTATGGCTTTCATCGTGTCCAAGTCATGGACGCTGCCGACGTTTTGCAAAACGAGAGATGTGCGTTCCAAACCCATGCCCGTGTCGATATTTTTCTTTTCAAGCGGCGTATAACTGCCATCCTCGTTTTTATTGAACTGGGTGAAGACAAGGTTCCATATTTCAATAAACCTGTCGCATTCGCAGCCCGGGCCGCATTTATCGTTATCGCATTCCGCGCTACCCTCGCCGCGGTCGAAATAAATCTCGCTGCTTGGCCCGCATGGGCCTGTACCGATCTCCCAGAAATTATGTTCCTTGCCCAGTTTGGCGATGCGGTTTTCCGGCACGCCTATTTTATCCCTCCATATTGATAGGGCCTCATCGTCTTCCAGATAAACGGAAGGAAACAGGCGTTCCTCAGGGATTTCCAGCACTTGGGTCACAAACTCCCATGCCCAGGCTATGCTCTCTTTCTTAAAATAATCCCCGAATGAAAAATTGCCCAGCATTTCAAAAAACGTACAATGGCGCGAGGTTACGCCCACGTTTTCAATGTCGTTCGTCCTTATGCATTTCTGGCAGGAGACAAGGCGCGGCGACGGCGGCTGTTCCTGGCCGGTAAAATAAGGCTTCAGCGGCGCCATGCCCGACGATATCAGCAGCAGGCTCTTGTCGCTTTGCGGTACCAGCGATGCGCTGTGTACGCGCATATGCCCTTTTTGTTCAAAAAATTTTTGGTACTTCTCTCGCAGTTCGTTAAGTCCTAAGCTCTTCATAATATTTTACGCCGGGTAAACCGGGTTCTCCTTATCTGTAAGCGTTGTGTCTATGCCGTATTTCAACGTATAGCGGTGTTTAAAGAAGTCCAGAGCCACTTGGGGGAACAGGGCGTAGCTCAGCACATCCTCTTCCTGCTCCGTGTACTCCTTAATCTCAGACGCGGCCTTGCCAAGCATCGGTTCAAGGAGCGTCGCCGGCGGCACGGTTATGGGCTTTTCGCCGCCGATGATCTTTTCGGTTATTTCTTCGGAAATAGGCGCGGGGGTCTGCCCGTACATGCCGCGGGCGAACTCCTTCGTTTCCTTTGTAACTACCTTGTAACGCTCGCCGGATATGACGTTCATGGTGGCCTGCGTGCCGACAAGCTGGCTGGAGGGGGTTACAAGGGGCGGATAGCCCAAATCGGCCCGCACGCGCGGTATTTCGGCAAGGACCTCCGCGTATTTGTCCTCGGCTTTCAGCTCCTTCAACTGCGAAACCATGTTTGACAGCATACCGCCCGGAACTTGATATTTAAGCATCTCAACGTCAACGGCCAAAACCTTCGTATCCATAAGCCCGGATTTAAGCGCTTTTTCACGCAGGGGACGGAAATAGTCCGCCATGGCGATAAGATTCTCCATCTTCAATCCCGTATCATAGCCGAACTCGCGCAGGGCTTCCGCCATTACCTCCGTTGCGGGCTGGCTTGTCCCAAGGGCGAAGGGAGAAGCGGCGGTGTCGATGATATCCGCGCCCGCTTCAACGGCTTTGAGGTAAGCCATGGACGCCATGCCGCTGGTGTAGTGGCTGTGTATGGCAAGGGGCAGGTTTACGGCCTTCTTTATCTCGCCGACGAGGGTATACGTTGCCGCCGGGGTCAGCAGCCCCGCCATATCCTTGACGGCGATGGAATCCGCGCCCATATCAGCCATGGATTTGGCAAGGTTTACAAAATATTCGATGGTGTGTACCTCGCTCAATGTATAGCAGATGCAGAGCTGGGCGTGGCCGTTGCTTTTCTTCACGGCTCTCACGCTGGATTCTATGTTGCGTATATCGTTAAGCGCGTCGAATATGCGCAGGATGTCTATGCCGTTCTCAACGGCCTTGCGTATAAAACCCTCGACAACGTCGTCGGGATAGCATTTATAACCCAGGACGTTCTGACCGCGGAAAAGCATTTGCAGCTTTGTTTTTTTAAAATGCCTGCGGAATGTGCGCAGTCTTTCCCAGGGATCCTCTTTCAAAAACCGCATGGCGGAATCAAAGGTAGCGCCGCCCCAGCACTCAACGGAGTGAAACCCGGCATTGTCCATGGTTTCAAGGATGGGCAGCATCTCCTCCAGCTTCATGCGCGTGGCGATAAGGCTCTGCTGCCCGTCGCGTATGGTGGTGTCCATAAACCTTATTGTTTTGGCGTTGCCGTTCATTTGCTCACGTCCTGATCCAATATTTGTATAATATTATATCATAAATGTTGATTTTTACCAGCCCTTGTGTTAAAATAATCTAAATGTGAGGATTACTTTCTAATGAGCGTGCTAAGCATCAGGGATTTTGAACCGGGCGATGAAGAACACTTCTACGGTATGGCTGCCGCATTCTATAAATCCGGCGCGGTTTACGATACGGTAAATCATGACTTTTTCCGTAAAACATTTAATGAATGCGTCAGTAAAAGCCCTTATGTACGGGGGATTTTTATATGCCGCGATAATGTAATAGGCGGATACGCCCTTCTTACCTTTACTTACTCAAATGAGTACGGCGGTAAGATTATGGAAATTGACGAGATATACATTAAAGAAGAATACAGAAAAAACGGCCTTGCCGGCTGCTTTATGTCAGCAATTCTTTCTGAGTATAAAAATGATATATCCTACGTTGAGGCGGCGGTAATGGAAGATAACGCGGCGGCAATAAGCCTGTGCGGGAAATTCGGGTTCATATCAAATAATTACTTATATATGCATAAAATTTGACAGCTTAAATAGAGGAGCGGTGGCAAGGTAATCAGAGGATAGGATAGCGGAATCCGTCCTGAGGGTGTGTTTCACCTTCAGGAATTCCCTGATGAATGTGCAAACCGCCGAAGGATGCGCGCCCGCGCGCGTAATCTTGAAGGTTAGGCTCAGCGCCTGCTTTTGCCTTGTACGTATATGTGTACTCGGAGCGCTATTTATACTTAATTGTATAAATGGCGTTTTTTATTTTTGAAAGGATGGTTTTCATGAAAACAACTGTCAGACTGCGCATGAGCACACATGACGCCCATTACGCGGGGAATTTGGTGGACGGGGCGCGGATACTGGCCCTGTTCGGCGACGCGGCGACGGAGCTTCTGATCATGAACGACGGCGACGAAGGGCTTTTCCGGGCCTATAACATGGTGGAGTTCCTCGCGCCGGTATACGCGGGGGATTATATCGAAGCCACGGGCGAAATAATAAGCCGGGGGAAAACATCGCGCAAGATGGTGTTTGAGGCGCGTAAGGTTATCGTCCCGCGCCCGGATATCGGCGAAACGGCATGTGATGTGCTGGATGAGCCCGTTATTGTATGCAGAGCCGAGGGCACATGCGTAGTGCCGCTGGAAAAACAGAGAAAGGCAGGGAAATAAAATGTCAAAACTCATCATAACAGCCGCCATATGCGGCGCGGAGGTCACAAAGCAGCATAACCCAACCGTACCGTACACCGTGGCGGAAATTGCGGAGGAAGCCCGCAGAAGCGCGGAAGCCGGGGCTTCAATCATCCATCTGCACGTCAGGCAGGACGACGGCACGCCCACTCAGGACAGGGAGCGTTACCGCCTCTGCATCGAAGCCATAAAGAAAGTCTGCCCGGACGTTATCATCCAGCCCTCTACGGGCGGCGCGGTGGGCATGTCCAACGAAGAACGCCTTCAGCCCGTTGATTTAAAACCCGAAATGGCGACGCTGGATTGCGGCACCTGCAACTTTGGCGGCGACGATATTTTTGTTAACACAGAGAATACTATTATCGAATTCGCGGCGAAAATGAAGGGATTGGGCGTGTTCCCGGAGCTGGAATGCTTTGACAAGGGCATGATCGACATGGCTTTACGCCTGCACAAAAAAGGCCATATCCCCGCGCCGCTCCATTTCAACTTTGTGCTGGGCGTAAACGGCGGCATCTCCGCCGAGCCGCGCGATTTAATCTTTATGCGCGGAAGCGTACCGCCGGGAGCGACGTTCACCGCCACGGGCATCGGCCGCGGCCAGTTCCCCATGGCGGCTTTATCCATAATTATGGGCGGGCATGCGCGCGTTGGGTACGAGGATAATATTTATCTGGAGAAGGGTGTTTTGGCGAAGTCCAACGGCGAGCTTGTCGCCAAGGCCGTACGCATAGCGCGGGAGCTGGGGCGGGATATCGCGTCGCCCGGCGAGGCGCGGACGATTTTAGGAATCGGGAGGTAACAGCTTTTCGATTTCATTCAAGTAAAACTTAATTGACTTTACCCGGCGTTCGATTATCTTATAATCCGATTCCTTGCCGGGCAGCAGTGTGCGGGTTATGTAGATATCCAGCTGCCCTGTGTAGTGCAGCAGTGATTTGGCGTATTTGGCCATATCCATGTGGGAATTAATATTCATATTGACACCTCTTATGTATATTATCATAAATGACCTGTGGTGTCAAACGTATTTACACCTGTAATGTGTATAAAGACAGTTAAAAATCATAATGATACCATATATAAAAAACTAGGAGGTATCATTATGGCGTCAATCAGAACTTCGTTTACTATGCGTATGGAGTTGGAGGTGCATTTGAAATTCAGCAAGATTGCGAAAAAGGAATCCCGTTCCATGGCAAACATGATCGAGTATATTTTAAAGCAAAAAATTGAGGAATTTGAAAAGGAACACGGTAAGATCGTATTAACAGACGAGGATTATGGATTAGAATAAGGCTACTTCACAGGAGGATTTTCTATGCAGAAAAAAGGCAACAAATACGGCTCCCACAGGGTTATCGAACCCGTGGGAGTGCTGACCCAGGCCGCGCAGAAAATTGACAACAGCATGGACGAGATATACTCGAACGAGATTTTAGCGGACGTTATCGCGCTGAACATCGATTCCGCCTCCTTTACGCAAATTAAAAACGACGTCGGCGGCGACAACGAAAAAATAAAAGAGCGTATAATGTCGATAGTCTCCGAGCGCGGCAAGATGCAAAACCCCGTTACGGGTTCGGGCGGCATGTTTATCGGCGTTGTAAACAAAGTCGGCGCCGATTTAGCCAGCCGCGGCCTGAAATCCGGCGATAAAATCGCTTCTTTGGTGTCGCTCAGCCTTACGCCGCTTAAAATCAAGGAAATCACAGCCGTCCACCAGAACATTGACCGCGTTGACATCATAGGCCAGGCCATCCTCTTTGAATCCGGTATCTACGCGAAGCTGCCGGACGATATGCCGGAAACGCTGGCACTGGCGGCTCTTGACGTGGCGGGCGCCCCCGCGCAGACGGCGAAGATGGTCAAGCCGGGCGACAGCGTGCTGATACTCGGCGCGGGGGGCAAATCGGGGATGATGTGCTGTTACGAAGCCAAAAAGCGCGTCGGCCCGACGGGCAATGTAGTCGGCCTTGTGCGCAGGGAAGAATACAAACGCCTGCTTATGGACAACAAGCTGTGCCACGGCGTTATCATCGCGGACGCGTCAAATCCCATAGAGTCGTTGGAAAAGGCCCTTGCCGCCAACAAAGGCAAAGAATATGATATCAGCATAAGCTGTGTTAACCTGGAAAAAACCGAAATGGCCTGTATCCTGCCCGTGCGGGACGGCGGCACCGTCTACTTTTTCTCAATGGCGACGAGCTTCACACGCGCCGCCCTTGGCGCGGAGGGCGTGGGCAAGGACGTAAACATGATCGTGGGCAACGGCTACACAAAAGACCACGCCGAAATAACGCTTGAAGTCCTGCGTGAAAGCCCGGCGCTTAGGGAGATTTTTAATAAGATGTATGTGTAGGCACAGGGAGGCGGCATATGAACATCAGCAGACGCAAAGCCATGTTCCCGGCCGTAACGGACGCGGACTGGAATAACTGGCGCTGGCAGATAAGAAATCGCGTCGAGGATATCGGCGCGCTTGAGAAGCTTATAAATCTGACAAAAGAAGAGAAGGAAGGCGTAAGCAAATGCCTTGGGACCATGCGCATGGCTGTCACGCCGTATTATCTTTCGCTTATCGACCCAAATGACCCCCATGACCCCATACGCAAACAGGCTATCCCCCTTGAGGCGGAGCTGCGCGCCGCCCCGGCGGAGATGGAAGACCCGCTGTCGGAGGACACGGACGCGCCCGTCAAGGGGCTGACGCATAGGTATCCGGACAGGGCGCTGCTGCTGATAACAGACCAGTGCGCCATGTATTGCCGCCATTGCACCAGGCGGCGGTTCGCCGGGCAGTCGGACGCGGTGCTTCCGTCGGAGCAGATAGACAACGCTATTGATTATATCGCTAAAACCCCGGAAATCCGGGATGTTGTGCTAAGCGGAGGCGACGCGCTGCTTTTAACGGAAGACCGGCTCGAATATATCATGAAACGGCTGAGGGATATACCCCATGTTGAGATTATCCGCATAGGCTCCCGTTTGCCCGTCGTTATGCCAAGCCGCGTTACGCCTGAGCTTGTGGGTATGCTGAAAAAATATCACCCGGTTTGGCTGAACACGCATTTCAACCATCCGTCGGAGATTACGGCGGAATCGGCCGAAGCCTGCCGCCTTATCGCCGACGCGGGCATACCGCTGGGCAATCAGAGCGTTTTGCTTGCCGGGGTGAACGATTGCGCCCATGTCATGAAAAAATTGGTGCATGAGCTTGTAAAAATCCGCGTGCGGCCTTATTATATTTATCAGTGCGACCTGAGCCGGGGCCTTGAGCATTTCCGCACGCCCGTAGCCAAGGGCATTGAGATTGTCGAAGCCCTGCGCGGGCATACATCGGGCTATGCCGTGCCGACATACGTTGTGGACGCGCCCGGCGGCGGCGGCAAGATCCCCGTCGCGCCCCAGTATCTGATATCGCAGTCGGCGGGCAAGACGATCCTGCGTAATTATGAAGGCGTTATATGCGCTTACACAGAACCGCGTGATTACAGGGAAACCTGCAAATGCGACGTATGCAGGGGCGAGCGGCAGCCGGCTTCGGCGGGGCTTGCGGGATTGAACGAAGGACGCGCCGCGTCCCTTGAGCCTAAAGGCCTTAAACGCAGCCAGAGGAGACATGCGAATGACGAATAAGTTAAACCTGAATTGGAAGCTGGCGGAAAAGTCCAGGGGACATGCCGCCAATATCGCGCGGGATGTTTTCAATTATATCGAAGGCCATACCACCGTGGCCGTAGAGCGCACGGTCGCAAGGCTTCTGGGCGTTGACGGCGTGCTGGACACCGTGCCTTTACCGAATATTCTGACGGATCACTTAAAGTCTAAACAGGCCGCCGGGGAAGGCGCGGCGTACCATCTGGGCAACGCAATGGCCGAGACGGGGCTTGAGCCTTATGAGATTGTAAAACGCCTGTCCGAGGGGCAGCTTGATCTGTTTAAACTTAAACGGCATAGTATAGACGCGATTCAGACGGCTGTCGGAAAGAAAGCGGCTGAAACCGTTCGAAAAATAAGCCTGAACCGGGCGAAACGCGCGGAAATGCTTGTCAAATACGGCGAAAAGACCGCCCCGCTGCTTTATGTTATTGTCGCAACCGGAAACATTTACGAGGATATCGTGCAGGCCAAAGCCGCCGCCGCTCAGGGCGCGGACATCATCGCCGTCATCCGCTCAACGGGGCAGAGCTTGCTGGTCTTTGTGCCTTACGGCGCGACCACCGAGGGTTTTGGCGGCACCTTCGCCACGCAGGAGAACTTCCGGCTTATGCGCGCCGCGCTGGACGAATCGGCGGAAGCCTGCGGGCGTTATATCAGGCTGTGCAATTATTGCAGCGGGCTTTGCATGCCGGAGATCGCGGCAATGGGGGCTTTGGAACGGCTGGACGTTATGCTTAACGACGCGCTTTACGGCATTTTATTCCGCGACATAAACATGCGGCGCACCATGATTGACCAATTCTTCTCCAGGGTAATAAACGGTTTTGCCGGGGTAATCATCAACACGGGCGAGGACAACTACCTGACCACAGCCGACGCCGTTGAGGAAGCGCATACCGTGCTGGCCTCCCAGTTTATAAACGAGAGCTTCGCCCTTGGGGCGGGCATCCCGCCGAAACAGATGGGCCTTGGGCACGCCTTTGAAATCGACCCCTCCGTTAAAAACGGCTTCCTGTTCGAGCTGGCGCACGCGCAGCTCTCCCGCGACATATTCCCCGAAGCCCCTCTTAAATACATGCCGCCCACAAAGTACATGACGGGCAACATCTTTAACGGCTACGCCATGAACACTTTGTTTAACGCGGCCACCGTTATCACAGGCCAGCGGCTGCACCTTTTGGGCATGCTGACCGAAGCCATCCACACGCCCTTTATGTCCGACAGGGCCCTTGCAATTGAGAACGCGCGGTATGTTTACAACGCCATGGAGGATTTGGGTTCCGAAATAACCTTCAAGGACGGCGGCATCATCCAAACCCGCGCCAACCATGTGCTTGAGGAAGCTTGCGTATTGCTTGCCGATATCGAGAAGGACGGGCTTTGGAACACCCTTGAAAAAGGCAGCTTCGCCGGGGTAAAGCGCGGCAAGGACGGCGGCAAGGGCGGCGACGGCGTTTTCCCTAAGGAAAACAATTATTTCAACCCGTTTATACCGTTAATGCTTGGCAAAGGAAGTGAAGCGAATGGCTAAGGCCCTTAACCTTACGAAACTGACCGCCTACGGCGACACCATGAACGACGGCAAGATGCAGCTTTCCTTCACCTTGCCCGTTAAGAACGACGACCGCGGCAAGGAGGCCGCCAAAGCGCTGGCCCGCAAAATGGGCGTCGCCGACCCTTCCGTAACCCACAGCGGCGCGCTGGACGAGAATTTCACCTTCTACGTCGTTTACGGCTCCGTCAGCCACACCGTTGATTACGAGTCCCTCAGCGTCCACACCATCGGTTCCGACGTAATGGACATGGACGGGGTGGACGAATACATCCGCAGCCGTATACGCCGCAAAGTCGTGGTTGCGGGCGCGTCCATCGGCGACGACGCCCACACCGTCGGCATCGACGCCATCATGAACATGAAGGGCTTCGCCGGGCATTACGGGCTGGAGCGGTATCAGATGGTGGAGGCGCATAATCTGGGCAGCCAAGTGCCGCCTTACGAGTTTATGAGGAAGCTGAAGGAGTTGAAAGCCGATGTTGCGCTTGTCTCCCAAACCGTGACCCAGAAAGATATCCACATAAAGACACTTACAGAACTCGTTGAGCTGCTTGAGGCCGAAGGTATGCGCGATAAGCTGATCCTTTGCTGCGGCGGACCGCGCGTCAGCCATGAGCTTGCCAAGGAGCTGGGTTACGACGCGGGCTTCGGGCCGGGGAAATTTGCCGAGGATGTCGCGTCGTTCTTTGTTACCGATATGGTAAAACGGGGGCTTGTATGATTTATACAAGCCCTTATACCGATCCCGCCACGAATCTGGCAATAGAGGAATATCTTTGTGAAACCGTGAAAGACGGGGTGATTCTGTATTTATGGCAGAACGCGCGTACCGTTGTTGTCGGCAGGAACCAGAACGCCTGGCGGGAATGCCAGATCGAGTGCCTCCGCGCCGACGGAGGGACGCTTGTCCGCCGCCTGTCCGGCGGAGGCGCGATGTACCAGGATTTAGGAAACGTTAATTTCTCGTTCCTTGCGCCCGAGGGGCTTTACGATGTGGATAAACAAACCGATGTATTGATTGCCGCCGCCGCAAGCTTTGGCGTAACCGCCGAAAAAATCGGGCGCAATGATCTGCTTGCGCAAGGGCGCAAAATGTCGGGCAACGCGTATTATCAGCTGGGCAAAAACCGCTGCCACCACGGGACAATATTAATCAGCGCGGACCTTGAGGATATGGGAAAATACCTGCAAACCCCGCAGGGCAAGATGAGCGGAAAGGGCGTTGCCTCCGTACGGTCAAGGGTTGTCAATCTCTCCGAGCTTGCGGATATACGGCCGGAATCCATGAAAACCGCGATGATTAACGCTTTTGCGGAAATCTACGATATTACTCCCGATGTTACTCCGGCGTATATTGACATGGAAAGAATCACCGCCTTACGTGAACGGTACATATCGCCGGACTGGACGCTGGGCAAGCTGACGGATTTTACATGGGAAGCGGAACAGCGCTTCGATTGGGGGGCGCTGCATATCCGCCTGACCGTTGGCGAGGGCGTTATCACGGCGGCGGACATTTTTTCCGACGCTCTGGACGCGGATTGCATACAGGCGGCGCGTAATGCGCTGGCGGGCGTTGTTTTTAACGGGAACGCGATGAAAGAAGCCGTTCGCGGCGCGGGGGTTTACGCGGACGACATAGGCATGTTCGCGCAGTGCAGATTAGAATCATAGGGGAGGATCAACTTATTGAATTTTTAACATTAGGCTTGGATTTTTCAGTGTGTAAGATAAGGGATATCGATGAAAATATAGCTTAAACCGTCACGGGCTGGGCGTAAATGTAGAGGCCCCCGGGGCGAGCGTTATGACGAATACCGCCGTCGCCGTCGGGTTAATGTGAACGGTAAGCTGGAGCGCGGGGGTCGTCTTTGCGTTTCCCGGCACAAAGCTTACGTCGAAGGGAACGCCGTTCTCAACCAGCATGTTCGTTATAATATTCAGTTGGAACAGCGTAACGGGCTGATTATTGGCCATCTGCCGGAACAGATCCAATGAAAACAGCGTTATTAGCTGGCTGCTGAACGGAGGCATTTTTAACCGCCTTTATATTTATTCAATGAATAGGGGTGTACGCGAGGGCCGCCCCTATAATATATTATGCAAGGAGGACAAAAAAGTAGATAATACGGAAATAACCGGCAGGCTTGAACAGCCCGCCGATTACCGCGCGGTTGAGGAGCTGACCCGCGATGCTTTCTGGGGTTATACCGGCCCCGCCTGCGACGAGCATTATCTCGTGCATATCCAGCGCAAGCTTCCGTCATATATGCCGGAGCTGTGCTTCGTTGCGGAAGTCGGCGGGGAACTGGCGGGCAGTATTGTTTATACTAAAAGTAAGATCGCCGGCGCGGACGGGGGCGAAACGGACGTGATTACGTTCGGGCCGGTCAGCGTTTTGCTAAGAAATTTACAAATCCGGCTGGGTAATTATAATTGATTTGTCAAATAGAGTATTTTATGATATATTGAAAAAAACGATAGGGCTGATATCACTGGTACTTGAGGCTTTAAGGATTACCGGGATGACATGCGCGTCCTGTTCCGCGCGGGTTGAAAAAATGGTTGCGAAGATGGGCGGCGTGCAAAGCTGCGTTGTTAATTTGGCTGCCGAACGCATGTCCGTGGTGTTTGATCCCGCGCAAACAAGTCTTGACGCAATAAAGCAAAGGCTCGAAAAAGCCGGGTTCGGCTGGGCGGAAATAAAGAAGGAAGAAGATGCCGGCAGGCGGCGTAAAGAGAAAGAGATAAAGAACTTGCGCCTGCGTTTTATAGTGTCGGCTGTTTTTACCGTGCCGCTTTTGTATATTTGTATGGGGCATATGCTGCCCTTCGGGCTGAGCTTACCGGTTCCGCACTTTTTTCACCATCACCACAACCCGCTTAACTTCGCGCTGGCTCAGTTAGCCCTGACCGTCCCCGTTATTATCGCCGGATACGGATTTTATGCCGTGGGATTTAAGGCCGTATGGCTCAGGGCCCCGAATATGGACAGCCTTATCGCCCTGGGGACATCGGCGGCAATGATATACAGCTTTTACGCGACATATAAGATAATCACAGGCGGCTTGTCATTTGCCGGTTATTTATACTATGAGACGGCGGGCGTCATAATAGCGTTAATTTTACTTGGCAAAACATTGGAGGCCGTGTCCAAGGGAAAAACAGGCGACGCCATAAAAAAGCTGATGGGGCTTAGGCCAAAGACAGCGATTGTCGTAAAAGACGGGCGTGAAACGGAGGTTCCCATCGACGCGGTTGCCGCGGGGGACATTGTCCTTGTAAAGCCCGGCGGCAAGATACCGGTTGACGGAACCGTTGCCGAAGGCTCGACCTCAATAGACGAGGCAATGCTTACAGGCGAGAGTATGCCCGTTGACAAAAAACCAGGTGACAAGGTTTACGCGGCAAGCATCAATAAAAACGGCGTTATTAAATTCAAGGCGGAAAAAGTGGGCGGGGAGACCGCGCTTGCCCAGATAATCAAGCTGGTGGAGGACGCCCAGGGGAGCAAGGCGCCCATCGCAAGGCTGGCGGATACCGTTTCGGGATTTTTCGTTCCCATCGTGTTCTTAATCGCCGTCATGGCCGCCGTCGCGTGGTTTATCGCCAACAGGGATGTCACCTTCTCTCTAACCATATTTATTTCGGTGCTTGTAATCGCCTGCCCATGCGCGCTGGGGCTTGCCACGCCCACCGCCATAATGGTCGGAACCGGGCGCGCGGCTGAAAACGGCATCCTCATCAAAACCGGCGAGGCCCTTGAAACCGCGCATAAAATACAGGTCATCATCTTTGACAAAACCGGGACAATAACCGAAGGCAAGCCCGAGGTTACGGATATTATATGCGGCGGAACGGAGCGGGAGCAATTGCTCCAAATTGCCGCGTCCGCCGAGAAGGGGAGCGAGCATCCCCTTGGCGAAGCTATTGTAAAAAAAGCGGAGGGTGAAGGCCTCCCGTTTTTACCCGCAACGGATTTTGAAGCCCTGACGGGCATGGGAATACGGTGCTTTATAGGCGAAAAGCCTGTTTTGGCGGGAAATCGCAGACTTATGGACGAAAACGGCATTTCTTCCGGTGATTTGGAAGCGGAGGCCGACCGTCTCGCAAATGAGGGCAAAACGCCTATGTATATTACCGTTGACGGAAAAATGGCGGGTATTATCGCCGTTGCCGACGTTATAAAGGCAAGCAGCGCCGCCGCGGTCAAAAAGCTTGCGGGCATGGGCATCGAGGCGGTGATGATCACTGGCGACAACGCGCGCACCGCACACGCGATAGCCGGTCAAGCCGGCATAAAAACGGTGCTGTCCGAGGTATTGCCGCAGGATAAGTCAAACGAAATAAAGAAACTCCAAGCCGGGGGCAAAATAGTGGCGATGGCGGGCGACGGCATAAACGACGCGCCGGCCCTCGCCCAGGCGGATATCGGCATAGCCGTCGGCAGCGGCACGGATGTGGCGATGGAGAGCGCGGACATCGTTCTCATGCACAGCGACCTGAACGATGTGCCCACGGCCATTCGCCTGTCCAGAGCAACCATCCGCAACATCAAGCAAAACCTGTTCTGGGCTTTCGGATATAACACCGCCGGGATACCCGTTGCCGCCGGGCTGCTATATATCTTTGGCGGGCCGTTGCTGTCCCCCGTTTTGGCGGCGGCGGCGATGAGCTTGTCCAGCGTGTCGGTTTTGGTGAACGCTCTTAGGCTGAGGGGGTTTAAGGCGTGACTAAAAAAGAGAGGTTTGATCACATTGTTCAGGTTAATAGAGGAATGCCATGATTTATTAAAGAATTGCGGGGTTTCTTATGCCTTTTGCGGGGGTTATGCGCTTGAACTGTTTTTGAATAGAAAAATACGGCCCCATTCCGATATTGACATATCTATTTTCGATGAGGACAGGAAAAGCATAATAAAGTTTATGCTAAGCAAAGGCTGGAATGTTTATGAGCATAAAGCCGAATGGATAAATAATAAAAAGGGCTACAGTTATCTGCGGCCGGTACTAACCACTGATGACGCTAATATTACACATCTTCATAGCGTTTGGGCAATCAAGCCCGATTGCTCATTCTTCAAGATTGAACAAAAACCCGGTGAAGAAAGTATTTATCATTATGAAATCTTAAACAAGGAGCAGATGCATTTTGATTTTCTTGAAATCATATTCAATAAGCGTCAGGACGGCTTATTTGTTTGTAACAAGGACAAGAACATAAGCAGAGAAATTGATAAGGCCATATTATTTAATGAGGGCATACCTTATCTGGCTCCGGAACTGATGTTGTTCATTATCTCCAATCCGGTATATATAGAATCCGAATTCCACCGTGAAAAAAATCACATTGACTTTAACTCAGCCGCGCCTTTTCTTCCGGCGGAAAATAAGGACTGGCTGATTAACGCGCTTGAAACGGCGTATCCTGAGGGTAATAAGCGTATCGGCGAACTAAAAGCCATGTGATTACGTCATTTATTATTACGGGAGGTTATGTATGCAATCAGTGATAAAAATTGAAGGCATGTCCTGCTCACATTGTGAAAACGCAGTTAAGGAAGCAATTTTAAGGCTTAGCGGCGTATCGCAAGTCATTGTTAGTTTAAAAGAAAAAAATGCCGCCATAATTCATAATGGGCGGGCGTCTATGGAAGATTTTAAAAACGTAATTGAGGAATTGGGTTTTGACGTTATTTCAACATAAATATTGTAAATTCGCGGACAATATGGTAAAATAGTCAAAAACCACTCGGAGGCCTGAACTGCATATGAAAAAAAACTTTCTGACGATTGTTGCCGCTTCGCTCCTGCTTTGCCTGTCCCTTACCGCAAGCGCCCACGCGTCGGGCGTTACGCCGGGATCATCCGCCGATCCGCTGGTGTCCCAAAGCTACGTTGACGACAGATTCGAAGAGCTGCTGCAAGAGTACCAGGATTTGCTCAGCAACGTAACCATGCACCTGACAGACCGCCACCTGGACATCATCGTTGAGGATGTTATCAGGACCCTTGAAAACACAGGGCATTCTCAAGCTCAGGGCACAACGTTTACGCCGGTGCACATGCTGGCCGGGCAGGTTCTTCTGGGCGGCGAGGGCACCGAAATCATCCTGCGCAGCGGTATCGCGACGGCTTATGTGTTCGGGCAGAACGGCTTATCCGATGTAACACTGGGCAGCGATATCTTTGGCAATGAGCAAGTGCGCCTGAACCACCTCCTTATCGTCCCCCGCGCCGACGGCAGGGGCGTAAGGGCCTCAACGGAATGCTGGGTACTGGTCAAAGGCACATACACATTAACAAACTGATTGCTTTTTGTGATTTATCACGGCGCCCGCGCCATATCCGCGGTTGAAAAATAAATTAAATAAAGGCTGATTACGCTAATGCACAACACACTGCCCCAACGCGCTTTGATTTTACTGGGTGTTTTCGCCATCGTCTTTTTCTTGTTTCCACATGATATTGCGGCTTTTGAAACCTATTATACGGACACGGCATACGAATACATCTCCAAGGGCGTGGTTTACGAGGAATCCCGCCGCATCACCGATATGGGCCTTTTGGACGTGTTCGTCCTGCGCATACCCGCCAACGACCCCAACATACTGCTTTCCGCCGCTCCTTCACAGGTTGAGCCGGGGCTGAAAGAAACAGCGTCAAACCTCCTCCGCGGCACAGGCGCGATAGCCGGAGTAAACGGGGATTATTTCGGCATGGCCGGGTCACACTCCATGCCCTCCGGGCTTCAGGTAGACATAAACGGCGTCCGCTCCATCAGCAACAACACCAACATAGGCAGCCGGAGGTTCTCCTCTTTCATGCTTGCCGACGACGGCAACTATTTTATGGACTATGTAAACGCCTTCATGCTCTTCTTAAATGACGGCGTGGAAAACATACAAATCGGCTCATTGAACAAAGTCTCGGATTTAGCCGGCACTTCCATACTGACGGCGGATTTTATGCCGGACACCTCATCAATTGACGAAAGAATCTCAGACGCGGTAAAAATCGTCGTAAGCGGCGGAATAATTACCTATGTCTCCGCTAAGGGCGAGACGGTCTCCATTCCGCAGGACGGCTATATTGTCATCCTAAGCGGCGCTTATGCCGACGAGGTTATCTGGCAGTTCCGCCCCGGGCAAAGGGCGGAGCTGGGCATCCACGCCGATTTTAACCTCTGGGGCCTGCAAAGCGCCATCTCCGGCGGCGGCAGAATCCTGATTAACGGACAGCCCGTAAGCGAAGGGCAGCAATTCGCCTCAGGCGTTCACCCGCGCACCGCAATCGGTTTAAGTTCCGACCAAAAGGAAATAATCTTAATGGTGGTGGACGGACGCAGCCATTCCGTCGGCGTGACTCACTACCAGCTTGCCCAGCTTATGCTTGAGGCGGGCGCGTACGACGCCATGCATCTGGACGGCGGAGGCTCATCCGAAATGCTTATAACCCGCGCGGGCTCAAACGAGCTGTCCATCGTCAATTACCCCAGCGGCGGATTTGAGCGCAGGATAATCAACGCCCTGGGCGTTTATGTCCAGGCCCCCGCCGGCACGCTCCATTCCCTTGTTATCGAGCTTCCCGAAACCGTAATCCGCTCCGTGCCCAACCGCGTAAGCGTCTACGGGCTGGACGAATACATGCGCCGTATCGACATCCCGCATGGGCTTGTAAACATCTTCGCGGACGGCAACAGCAGTTTCACAGCCGACGGCTTTACCGCCCATGAACAGGGCCTGTACACCGTCACGGCAGCATACGGGGGCCACACCGCCCAAGCCACCGTATTCGCCACCGAACTTTTTGAGATAATACCCAGCGTTAAGGAAATGAAATCATCCGTAGGCGGTATATATTTCCTAAACTTTTCAGGCGTCGGGGAAAACGGCAATGTCTTTACCATCGCCCCGTCCTCCGTCTCAGTTGAGGTTTTCCCCGCTTCCCTCGGCTCCGTAATGGACGGCGTGTTTATGGCGGAATCTCTCGGCGCGGGTTGGCTGCGCTGCCATATCGGGAGCATAAGCGCCTACGTCCCGCTGTATGTAACCATCCAAGCCCAATTGATTGACCAGCTCTCGGGAAGCAAGCCTATCCACTTCTCGGCTGTCCCGGAAAGCGCAAACGCCGCCGCGTATTACACGCAAATACCCGACTATTTCATGCCCGTGGCAACGCTTATGTACCATTTCCAGGAGGCCGACCACACCCAAGCCGCCTACGCGCATTTTTCGGATATAACAAGCACGGCGGCAAGAGGCTTCCGCCTGTCCGTTTACGGCGACCTTAGCGGCAACTGGCTGCGCGGCAGGGTCGTTGACGCAAACGGCGAGCATTACCTGATTGACTTCGCCCGCGTCATTGACTGGGAGGGCTGGAAGGACGTTGAGGTCTGGCTGCCTCCGGACATCGCGTATCCCATAACCCTTGACCGCGTTTACGTCGCCTCAACAAGCGCCGACCGCGAAATTAACAGCCAGCTCTGGTTCAGTAACCTCCGCGGCCTTTACGACTACATCGACATGTACCCCGAGGTGATAACGCCTCCCAACGACCGCTTCCGCGACGATATGCACGTCGTATTCTACGAATTTTCGGACTACGGCTATGACATCACCTTTATGCCGGACGCTTCCGCGCCGTCTGCCGGGCGCGCCCACGAAAGCCGCGCCATGGACGTGTTTCTGTTCAACGCCTCCGCCGGCGTATACACGGGCAATTTCACCCAAAGCTTCTACAACGACAGGCATTGGACGCTTTCCCAAAACCAAACGCACTTGGTTGAATACGCGCCCGAATTCAACAATTTCGGCATAGGCAACCTGTACATCATCCAGCTCACCGCCGCCGCGACGGGCGGCAACACCGGGCTGATGTTCGCCGACAGAACCCAGTGGGGGCGCATCAAAAACGCCATTGACATGAGCTATACAACAAACATCATGCTGCTGATGGACGAAAGCCCGCTGCATTTCGCCAACAAAAAGGAGTACGACCTGCTCCACAGCCTTCTGCGCGGCTACGCCAAGCGCGGCTACAATTTCTTCGTCCTCTCGTCCTGCGGCGCCTCCCCTGAGGTATCTGTTATCGACGGCGTGCGCTACATGCGCTTCGGCCCGCTGTACAGCGACGGCGTGCTGAACGAGGATTTCAGCGTATTGAGGTTCAGGCTGGGGGATTGGGATATTAAATACAGCATTGAGAATATATTTGAGGGATATTGAACCGGATATGGACTATATAAAATATATACGCGGAAAAGTGGGCCGCGACATGATTATTGTGGCCGGCGCGGGCGTTTTTATCTATAAGGACGGGAAAGTGCTTTTGCAAAAACGCAGGGATAACCAGTGCTGGGCGTTGCACGGCGGCTGTATTAATATCGGCGAAACCGTCGAGGAGGCCGCTAAGCGCGAATTATATGAGGAAACCGGACTTATTGCCGGGAAGCTGGAGCTTTTGGGCGTGTTTTCTGGCAAGGATATGATATATACATATCCAAACGGCGATCAGGTCTGCGTCGTAGGTATAACTTATATCTGCCGGGATTTCAAGGGCGATCCGCTGCCGGACACAGATGAAACGCTGGAACTTAAATGGTTCGATGCGAACGACATGCCGCAAAATATAAGCCCTCCGGACCGCAAGGCTTTTGAGGCTTTTGCCGATTGGGTTAAAAATGCGGTTTAATATTATAAAAAGAATACTGTTGATAAACCGTTTCAAGATACAGAATGTATCAAACAGCTTTTAATATGGAAAAAACACAGCATAAATCAGGTAATAACAAGCAGGCCAAAAACATCCTCAGCGTCATGCTCATCATGTCCGCGGGGAAATTGGCGGGGTTGTTCCGGGAAATCCTTATCGGCGGCAGGTATGGGACGGGCAGCGTGGAATCCGAGGCGTTCGGCTACGCCGCGCAATTCCCCAACACCTTTCTTGACGTCTTTTTTGCGTCCGCTTTTACAGCAAGCTTTATCCCCATTTTCAACGCGCACCTCGAAAAAAGGGGCAAAAAAGCCGCCTTTGAACTCGCCAACTCTTTCATTACATTAACATTTTCAATAACCGCCGCCGTTACCGCCGTTTTGCTGATTGGCACACCCGTGATTATGCGAGTAATCCTTTACTTCGCGGGCGAAACCGCGTTTTCAAACGAAATCCATACGCTGGCAACCCCGCTTTTAAGGCTCATGTTCCCCACAATAATGCTGAGCGGCGCCGCTTTTTCAATAACCGGTATCCTTCAGGCAATGGAAGAATTCAACGCGCCCGCCGCCATGAGCCTTGTCTCAAACATATTAATCATCATTTATTTGATTTTTTTTATAGACTCACTGGGCATTTTCGGCCTGGCCGCCGTGTTCCTTCTGGGCTGGGCAACGCAAATATTTATACAGCTCCCGGCTCTGCGCAAAAAAGGCTTCCGTTTCCGTCCCAGGTTAAACTTAAAAAACCCGGAAATAAAGTCCGGCCTGAAGGACATCGGGAAGCTTATGCTGCCCGTAATGGTAAGCTCGTGGGCGTTCCCCGTAAACCTGATGGTAAACGCAAGCATCGCGGGGCGCGTTGCGGGCGTTGCGGCGCTTAGGTTCGCCTACACTATTTATTCCGTGCTTACTGGCATAATAGTCCTTTCCTTCACAAACGTTATGTTTACGCGGTTTTCAAAGCTTAGCGCCAGCGATAGGACCGATGAGCTGGGCGAATCCATCTCCGCCTCGGCCCGTGGTGTTTTATTTTTCCTTCTGCCCCTTTCCGCCGCATTATTTGTCCTCGCGCCCGCCGCCATCCGCATCATCTATGAGCGCGGCGCGTTTACCGCGGAATCAACCGCCGTAACGGGCGCGGCTCTCAGGTTCTTCGCGCTGGGCATGGCGGGCTTCGGGCTGTACAACATCCTCAACCGGGGATTCTATGCCCGCCGCGAAGCCAAAATCCCGCTTGCGGCAAGCCTCGCCGCCATTGCCGTTAACGCGGCTCTGAGCCTATTATTGGTTGACCGCCTTGGTGCCGGAGGCCCGGCTCTCGCACTGTCCATCTCTATCACAACGGCAAGCTTAATCCTCTTCGTCTCTTCATCAAGAAAAAAAATACTCCGCCTCAACCGGTCATTCTTCGCGGATTTAATAAAAATGCTGTTCCTGTCCGTTATAACGGGCTTAATCATAGCGGTTACAAACGATTTCATGCTCTCTATTTTATTAGCCGGCGGTAAAGCCGCCGCGGTTTTAGCCGCCGGAACAGCCGGTATCTTTGGCATGATATGGTATTTTTGGGGCGCAGGCTTCTTGAGGATAAGGGAGGCGGAAATGCTAAAAAAACTCCTGAACGGAAGGGTTAAGGGGCGAGCGCCCCTTGCAGGGGGTTTTGGGGACGGCGTCCCCCAAGGCCTTAATATTTTAATGGTAACAATGTCCTTAAACATAGGCGGGGCGGAAACGCATATCCTTGAGTTGTGCCGGGCGCTGCGCAGGAGGGGCGTGAATGTATGCGCGGCTTCGTCGGGGGGGAAGTACGCGGAAGAGCTGGTATCCTGCGGTATTCCGCATTATACGGTGCCGTTGTCCCGGAAGCGGCCCTGGAGCGTTTTAACGGCGTATTTTACCTTAAAACGAATTATAAGGGAAAACGGGATAAATATTGTTCATGCGCACGCGAGGATACCCGCGTTTATCTGCGGTTTTGTGTGCCGCAAGATGAAGGCGCGGTTTGTGACGACCGCGCATTGGGTGTTTAACACGAAGTTTCCATATAATCTGCTGTCGGATTGGGGACAGGCTTCGCTGGCGGTAAGCGAGAGTATAAAAGATTACTTGATTGAAAATTATGGTTACGAGCCCGGACGGATTATTGTAACGACAAACGGTATCGACACGGATAAATTCCGCCCGGAAACGGACGGCGGCGAGTTGTTAACGGAGTTTGGGCTTGACCCGGCGAAAAAGCGGATTGTAAGCCTTAGCCGCTTGGATGGCTGGCGTAACCCGGCTAACCCTGATACGGTGCGCGCCGGCGCGTTTCTTGCGGCTTTGGGGTTGATTAACGCCGCGCCGGATTTGGAGAATGCGCGTCCCGGAGAGCTTGAAATAATAATTGTCGGCAGCGGCGACAGTTTTAACGAGATCACCGAAGCGGCGGCCGCCGCAAATAAAGCCGTTGGGCGAAAGATGGTTATTACAGCGGGGTCAAGGACGGATGTAAACCGCTTTTTGGGGCGGGATGTGACGGATTTGTTTGTAAACGTCAGCCGCTCGGCGCTGGAAGCAATGGCGGCGGAACGCCCGGTGATTTTGGCGGGGAACGAGGGGTATATGGGCTTGCTGACGCCCGAACTGCTGGAGGAAGCCGCGGAATCAAATTTCTGCTGCCGCGGCGGTTATCCGCAAACTTCTAAGGAACTGCTGGTGAAGGATATCCTTGCCGCGCTGGATTTGAGCGATGAGGAATTGGCGAAAATAGGGGCTTGCGGCAGGGAATTTGTTAAAAACAACTATTCTGTTGAGCGTATGACTGATGACGCGCTGGAGCTTTACGGGATTGTTTCGCGCCCGATGAAGAGGTATGACGCCGTGCTGTCCGGTTACTACGGCACCGGGAACAGTGGCGATAATATGATTCTTTCGTCTATTATTGACGCCATAAAGCGCGAGGTTCCGGGGGCGCGGATCGCGGTGCTGTGCCGGAACCCGGAGGTGACGGCGGCGGCATACGGCGTAAAAACAATCTGGATGTTTAACTTTTTCAGGATATACGGCGCATTGAAGCGGGCAAACCTCCTTATTTCCGGCGGCGGTACGCTGCTTCAGGATAACAGCAGCACGAAGTCTTTGCTTTATTATTTGTCTGTTGTTAATTTGGCAAGGAAACTCGGCTGTAAGACGATGATTTACGCCAGCGGCCTTGGCCCGTTTAAAAATAATAAAAACCGCGAGCGCGCCGCGCGTACCTTGCGCCGCGTTGATTTGATTACCCTGCGCGACGAGCTTTCATTGGACGAAATCGCAAAAATGAATACCGCGGATATCAAGGCGGCAGTGACCGCCGATGCCGTCTTTGGGCTGACTCACAACGAAATCCCCGCACAGCCGGTATTGGATGAGCTGGGTCTTGGCGGCAAGGAATTCTTCTGTGTGGCAATACGCGGCTGGAAATCATTGCCGCCGGATTTTGCGGAAATTTTGGCGCGGTTTGTTGATTATATGCATGATAGGTATAATTTGACGGCACTTTTCATAATAATGCAGCACTCGGAAGACATGGATATCTCCAAACAGGTAAAAACCGCGTCTAGGGCCGGGGGAGTTTTGCTTACCCGTAATCTGTCCGCGGACGAAACCTTTGCCGTTATATCAAATGCGCGGTTTGTCGCGGCAATGCGGCTGCACGCCATAATCTACGCCGCTAAAATGGGCGTGCCGGTTATCGGGCTGAGCTACGACCCCAAGGTATACGGCATGGCGAAGATTTTTTCGCAGGCCTATTGCGTCGATGTGGAAAATGTTACAACGGAGGCCTTGATAGGGTTTGCCGATGATGTGATTGCGAAAAGGGACAGTATATCGGAAAGGCTTCTTGATATAAGCGCCGGCCTGGTTGGAAAAGCGGCGCAGACGGCTAAAATGGCCGGGGATATCATCAACCGGAGGGATATTTAATGTCAAAACCTGATAAAATCAATATCCTTGGCGTTAATTTCGGCTACCTCACTTTTGACGAAGCGTTGGAAATGTTAATGGGGTTTTTGGATGGGGATAGACCGCGCGCGGTGTTTACGCCCAATCCCGAATTTGTTATGCTGGCGCGGAAAGACCCGGAATATAAAGCATTGCTGAATGGCGCGGACGCGGTTTTGCCCGACGGGATAGGCATTGTGCTGGCCTCGCGGTTAGGGAGGCATAAATTGAAAGGGCGCATAACAGGCTATGATATCGTTCAGGCCATTTTTTCCAGGATTAGGGAGACGGATAAAACAGTTTATTTTTATGGCGGAGCTCCCGGCGTTGCCGACGAGGCCAGGCTCAGGATGGAGGAGACCCATCCCGGGCTTAGGATAGTTGGCGCAAGTAACGGCTATTTGGACGACGCGGGGCAGGAAGCGATGACGGAGGAGATAAAGCGGCTGAAGCCCGATATCCTGCTGGCAGGGACAGGCTCTCCGAGACAGGAGCGTTGGATTTCCTTACATAAAGAAAACCTGCCTTGTAAGCTTTTTATCGGTGTGGGCGGTTCCTTTGACGTTATGAGCGGCAGAATACCGCGTGTTCCCAAGCTTATCGGTGATATGGGCTTTGAGTGGCTTTACAGACTTATTAAAGAGCCGAAGCGTATAAAAAGGCAGGTACAATTGCCGTTGTTTATACTTGCGGTTATACGGGAACGGTTTAGGTAACCGCGGGGGGATGCCCGCGCACCCGGTCCATTGACCTAGTTAAGGATAGACAAAGCCAAGATTTTTATGGTATAATTGATGAAATAATATTACCGGTAAGGACAATGATTAGCAAATAAATTAAATATTTTAGGAATGATTTTATGGATGTTGTTGTTATATATAACAGTAAAACAGGATTCACAAAGAAATATGCGGAATGGATTGCGGAGGAATTAAGTTGTGATACCCTGCCTTATAAGGATTTTACCAATACAGCCGCGGACGGGTACGATGTTGTTATTTTCGGCAGCCGTGTCCACGCCGGAAGTATTGAGCATCTTAAAAAAATTAAAACGCACTTCGCCGACAACCCCAATCAAAAATTGGTTGTTTTCGCTACCGGAGGGACTCCTGCCGCTGCCGAAGAAGTTATTAATAAGATTTGGAACAATAATTTATCAGAAGCAGAAATTAAGTCTATACCGCATTTTTATATACAGAGCGGGTTGGATTACGGGAAGATGAACTTTCTTGACCGGACTATAATGAAAAGCGCCGCAATGATTTTGAGTAAGGTAAAAAATAAAAACGACGATGAAGCGGGTTTTGAGCAGGCAATAAAAAATTCTTACGATAGCTCATCAAAAGATTATATAATGCCGTTGGTCAGCTTTGTTAAAGGCTATATCGCCGCTAATCAGGGGTTTAAACGGGAGTAATATATATCCGCGGAGGGTAAATGTGTTTAATTTTAACGAGACGCAATTATATCTTGATAAGACCTTGATGATAAGACGGCGATTCTTTTAATTAACAAGCATAACCCTAAACAGTCGAACATAGAGTCTGTCATAATTCATGAGCTTCTGCATATAAAACTCTGGGGCATGGATCAAATGATTGAGAATTTATTGCATTGCGTTTATGGCAGCGATGAAAACGACCCCAAATTCGCGTTTGCGTATGCGCAGTTTATGGGGTTGCTTGAACAGACAACCGAGGATTTGGCCAAGGGTTATACGGAACTCGGGGCTGATAATAAAGCCGTTTCATTTGAAAGATTGCAAAGGCAAGCCGATTCTGAGCGGAAGCAGACGCAATGAAAGGTGATGATTATGCGCTTATTTAATGAAGGCTGGGAATTTGCCAAGAATGAGCCGGAAGGCTTTGCTCCGGTTGACATACCCCACGACTGGTTGATACGGGATACAAATAATCTGTACGAAACCGGCGTCGGTTGGTACAGAAAGGTGTTCAAACCGGAATTTGCGGACGGGATGCGTGTTTTTTTACGATTTGACGGGGTTCATATGGACTGCGAGCTTTTTGTAAACGGCAAATCCGCCGGGCGGTGGGCATACGGTTATACCGCCTTTGAGTTTGACATAACGGAATTATTACATAAAGATGGGAATACCCTGCTTCTGCGGGTTAATCACCAGGCGCCCAATTCACGCTGGTATACGGGCGCGGGTATTTACCGCGATGTTTTTTTAAAGGTAAAAAATCCCGCGCGCTTTGTGTCGGACGGTATATATATTACTCCCCGTAAGCAGGATGACGGCACATGGAAAATTAAAGCTGAAGCGGAGGTTTGCGCGGGCGGATTACAATATGAAATACGGCACGGCGTTTTGGAAACGGACGGAGGTTTGGTAATTGACAACCCTAAGCTGTGGGATACCGAAAGCCCTTTCCTTTATCACCTTAAATCCGAGCTTTTGGTTGACGGGAAGGTAACGGACACGGAAATCACCCGCTTTGGCCTGCGCGAAATTGAATTTACCCCGGATAAGGGCTTTTTCCTAAACGGGCGAAGGGTCAAGCTGAACGGGGTTTGCCAGCATCACGACTTGGGCGCGCTTGGCGCGGCGGTTCATAAGGACGCGGTACGCCGGCAGCTTCTGATACTGCGCGGGATGGGCGTAAACGCCGTGCGTACGGCGCATAACCCGCCAGCCGCCGTATTAATGGAGCTTGCCGATGAAATGGGTTTTTTAGTTATGTCCGAAATTCTGGACATGTGGAAACTGCCTAAGAATAAATACGATTACGCGCGGTTTTTCGATGAATGGATCGAGAGGGATGTGGCCTCCTGGATACGCCGCGACCGCAACTGCCCGTCCGTCATACTGTGGAGCGTGGGCAACGAAATTTACGACACCCACGCCGATCCCGTCACCGGGGCGGCGACGTTGCGCTTTTTAAAGGATTTAGTTGAAAAGCATGACCCCGGCGGCCACGCGCCCGTTACCTTCAGCTCTAACTATATGCCATGGGAAAATACGCAGAAATGTGCGGATGTTGTTAAGATAATCGGTTACAATTACGCGGAGAAGCTCTACGAGCCGCATCACGCCGAGCATCCCGACTGGATTATTTACGGCGGCGAAACCGGATCCATCGTGTTCAGCCGCGGGATTTACCACTTCCCGCTTGGCAAGGACATGCTGTCGGACGACGACCTGCAATGCTCCGCCCTGGGCAACAGCCGCACAAGCTGGGGCGCGAGAAGCGTGGAAGCATGCATAACCGACGACCGGGACGCAACGTTTTCGCCGGGGCAGTTCTTATGGTCGGGATTTGATTATATCGGCGAGCCTACGCCTTACCATACAAAAAATTCTTATTTTGGGCAGGTTGACACGGCGGGCTTCCCTAAGGATTCGTATTATATTTTTAAATCGGCGTGGACGGACTGTAAAACCGAGCCCTTCATTCATATCTTCCCCTATTGGGATTTTTCGCCGGGTCAGATTATTGATGTCCGCGTATGCACAAACGCGCCTAAGCTTGAGTTGTTCTTAAACGGCAAAACCCTTGGAGTTACTGAGATTGACCACAAAAACGGCAAAAAAATCGTCGCGGATTACCGTGTGCCTTACGAGCCGGGCGCGCTCACCGCGACGGCATATGATGAAGACGGGCGTGAAGCGGCGCGTGCCGAACGCCGTTCTTTTGGCGACGTTTATAATTTAACCGTCAAGCGGGAGAAAATCGGGGATTTGGCCTTTTGCGGGATATCAGCCGCGGACCGGGATGGAAACCCCGTTGAAAACGCCAATAACCGCGTAATTGTGCAAGTGGCGGGCGGTGTTTTGCTTGGAACGGACAACGGGGATTCAACGGACTATGACCAATACCACTCACCAAGCCGGAGGCTATTCAGCGGTAAGCTGCTGGCGATCGCTAAACCCGCGGATGATTCATTTAACATAGAAGCGCGGATTGACCTCTCCGACATACCGATTCGTAAAATTGAGCTTACCGCCGACGGATACCGCGTTACGGCGCGGACATACCCGGAAAACGCAACATACGGCGATTTAGTATGGCGGCTTACGGACAGCGGCGGCATAGACAGCCCGCTTGGAACCCTTGAGGCGCCGGACGGCGGCAAAAGCGCGCTGGTTCTGCCGCGCGGCGACGGCGAGGTATACGTGCGCTGCGGCGCGAAAAACGGCAGGGAGCATATAAACCTGTACACCCAAATCCCCATAACGATAACGGGCTGCGGCAAACCGCTCCTTAACCCATACGCATTCCTGTCCGGCGGGCTTTATAACCGCAGCAACGCGGAGCTTACCAGCGGCAACGAACGCGGTGTGGCGACCCTGCGCGACGGCGTGAGCCATGTAGGCTTCGCGGATGTGGATTTCGGAAGCTTCGGCGCGGACGAAATAACGCTTTCGCTGTTCCCGCTGGGCAAGGAGCCTTTTACCTTCGAGGTGTGGGAGGGTATGCCCGGACAGGGCGGGGAGTTGGTTTGCCCGCTTTATTACGGCAAAGGCTCTGTCTGGAACACCTATCAGGACGTTACTTACAGGCTTCCGCGCAGGCTTCGCGGCGTTACGGCAATTTGCTTTGTTTTCAACGAAAAAGTCCACATAAAAGGTTTCGTCTTTGCCAAAGCGATAAAAGCGTATACGAAGCTTTACGCCGCGGACAATGATATGCTTTACGGGGATTCGTACATCGTAAACGGCCGTTCCATCGAGCGTATCGGGAACAATGTGACAATCGTTTACAATGATATGGATTTCGGGCCAAACGGGGCCGGAGCCGTTAATATCTCCTGCCGTTCCGCGCGGAAGAACTCTTTTCAGATAGTGTTTACGGATGAAAACGGAACAACGGTCAGTACCATGCTGGAAACAGACGCCTCCCCGGAATACGCCGCCGCGCGCTTTCCCCTAAGCCACTGGATTATGGGCTTGCAAACGGTGTCGCTGGTGTTTTTGCCGGGATGCGAAATTGATATTGATTGGATACGGTTTGGTTAGGAAGGAATAATTAAACAAGAGAGGTGCAGGCATGTCAAACATCAGCGAAAACACAGTTAACAGCTGCAAAGAAAGGGCCAAGGCCCTTGTTTCCAAAATGACCCTTGAGGAAAAGGTGTCCCAGATGCTGCATAACGCCCCCGCCATAGAACGGCTTGGCATCAAGGCCTATAACTGGTGGAACGAGGGGCTTCACGGCGTGGCGCGGGCCGGCACCGCAACGGTGTTCCCGCAAGCGATTGGCTTGGCGGCTTCATTTGATACGGAGCTGCTGGAAACCGTCGCTGACGCCATAGCCACCGAAGGCCGCGCCAAATTTAACGCCCAGCAGAAATACGGTGACACCGATATTTACAAGGGGCTTACGTTCTGGTCGCCGAACGTTAACATTTTCAGGGATCCGCGCTGGGGGCGCGGGCATGAGACTTACGGCGAGGACCCGCACCTGACGGCCCGCCTTGGCGTAAGCTTTATTAAAGGCTTGCAGGGCGGCGACGAAAACTATATGAAATCAGCGGCTTGCGCGAAGCATTACGCCGTCCATTCCGGCCCGGAGCACCTGCGCCACAGCTTTGACGCCGCCGCGACGAAGCAGGATATGGCGGAAACCTATTTGCCCGCCTTCAAAGCCTGCGTCACGGAGGGAAACGTTGAGGCCGTAATGGGCGCGTACAACCGCACGAACGGCGAGCCCTGCTGCGGCAGCAAGACCCTGCTTGAGGATATACTGCGCGGCGAATGGAGCTTTGACGGGCATGTGGTGTCCGATTGCTGGGCCATAAGGGACTTCCATGAATACCACCGCGTCACCGATAACGCCGTGGAATCGGCGGCTATGGCCGTAAACAACGGCTGCGACCTGAACTGCGGCATAATGTTTGTCCACCTTGTCCAGGCCGTAAGGGACGGCTTGGTTAAGGAAGAAACCATAGACACGGCGGTTACCCGGCTGTTTACAACCCGCATGAAGCTGGGTATGTTTGACGCCCCGGATAAAGTGCCTTTTAATAATATTCCGTATTCCGTAGTAGATTCGGAGCCGATGAAGGATTTAAACCTTAAAACATCGCAGGAAACGCTTGTGCTTCTAAAAAATGAAAACAATCTTTTGCCCCTGGACAAAAGCAAGCTTAAAACCGTAGCCGTAATAGGCCCGAACGCCAACAACCGCCGGGCCCTTGTCGGCAACTATGAAGGCACCGCCGCCCGGTATGTGACAATACTCGAAGGCATACAGGATTACCTTGCCGGCTCCGGGGCGCGCGTGCTGTATTCCGAGGGCTGCCATCTCTACAAGGATACCATGTCAAGCCTTAGCGTGAAGGGTGACAGGCTTGCCGAAGCCAGGGCTGTGTGCGCTGAGGCGGATGTGATCGTCGTCTGCGTCGGGCTTGACGCAAGCCTTGAAGGCGAGGAAGGCGATACCGGCAACGAATACGGCAGCGGCGACAAACCCCACTTGAACCTTCCCGGTTTGCAGGAGGAGCTGCTGAGGATAGCCCACGGGACGGGCAAGCCCGTTATAGCCCTGAACCTTACGGGAAGCGCCATGGCTTTGAATTTCGCGGAGGAAAACATACCCGCCATCGTCCAGTGCTGGTATCCCGGCGCAAGGGGCGGCGAAGCGGCAGCGCGGCTGTTGTTCGGGGAGTACTCGCCGTCGGGTAAGCTTCCCTTAACCTTTTACCGCACGGTTGAAGAATTGCCCGAATTCACCGATTACTCCATGGCAAACCGCACATACCGCTATATGAAAAATGCCGCGCTCTATCCCTTTGGATACGGCCTGACCTACTCGGATTATGAACTGTCGGACGTAAAGGCATGTTCCGGTAATATAACAGAATCGGGCGTCACTATATCGGCACGCATGAAAAATACGGGCAAATATGAGCTTCTTGAGACCTTACAGGTATATATGCGCTATGAATCCGGCACGGGCCATAAACCCAACCACGCCCTTAAACATTTTGAAAAGCTCAGGCTTGCCCCCGGCGAAGCGCGTGATGTAAGCATCCGCCTGCCTTACGGGGCCTTCGCGCTTGCCGATGAAAACGGCAATTTCCAAGTAAACGGCGGCGAATACAGCGTATATGTCGGCTGCTCCGCGCCCGACGCGCGCAGTGCCGGGCTGACCGGCAAAAATCCGGTAAGGATTGGGTTGAAGAAGTAATGGGTATCTCACTTCCGTCTATCATCAGCTCCGGTATGGTTATCGAAAAACGCGCAAGGATATGGGGAGCTTGCGATGAAGGAAACAGCGTTCCCATTTCCTTTAATAAAAAGGAATACAGGGTGCCTATAAAAGCCGGCAAATGGGAGGTCTTTGTCGAATCGGACGATTTTGGCGGGCCTTACGAAATGCGCATAGGGGATATGGTTTTACGCGATGTTTACGTGGGTTATGTTTTTATGCTGTGCGGTCAGTCCAATATGGAGATGCCGTCCAGCCGCGTCCGCATACGGTATGAGGACGATTTCAAAAACCTGGAGCATAATCCCCGCGTCCGTGCCTTTCAGGTCGGGAACGGCTATGAGTTTTCCGGGCCGAGAAGCACCTGCGGCGGTGCGTGGAAAGCCGCCGGCCCGGAAACGATAGACGGTTTCTATGCCATTTCATTCTATCTTTCACAAAGGCTGAAAGCCCTGAACGCCCCGATTGGGCTGATTGAATGCGCCGTGGGCGGTTCGCGGATCGAGTCCTGGATGAAGGAGGATTCCATCCTTTACGAGGGATACTCAATGGAGCTGACCCGCCTGTGCGGCCGGAAGGGTTTTCCCGTCAACATCGAAAATGAGGATTTGATTAGGGCTAAGGCCTGGCAGGACGCGGTAACCGCGTCAGATACCGGCCTTAGCGAGCATTACCACGCGGACGGGTATGATCACGGCGCGTGGCCTGTGCGCCCGCTTACGAGAAACTGGGCCAATGACATCGGGCTGCTTCATGGAGCGGTTTGGTTCCGCAGGACGTTTACGGTTCCGCCGGAGATGATTGGAAGCCCGGCGCGCATGTTCCTTGGCACGATATCGGACAGCGATACCGTTTTTGTTAACGGCGAGACGGTTGGGGAAACCGGTTATAAATATCCGCCGCGGTGTTACCCCGTTCGCCCCGGCCTTTTGCGGGAAGGCGAAAACACGATAGCCGTCCGTGTTGTAAGCGAACGGCAATACGGCGGTTTTACGGCGGGGAAGGAATACCATATCATAAACGGCGAAGGATGCGTTAACCTTAACGGTGAATGGGCGTATAAAATCGGCTGCATTGCGTCCGAGCTAAAGCCGCCGATATGGTTTTTCAGCTATCCCACCGGGCTGTACAACGCTATGCTTGCCCCTGTTATGCCTCATTCCATATCGGCGTTTTTATGGTACCAGGGCGAAAGCAACGACCAATCCCCCCACGGCTACGGCAGGCTGCTTAACCGGTTTTTACAAGACCTGAGGGACAATTACGGGCAGAATATGCCTTTCCTGGTTGTGCAGCTGCCTAATTACGACGCCGGGGAGCTTAACGGACACTGGCAGATTATACGCGGCCATCAAGCCGCCGTCCTGTCGCATGAAAACACGGCGCTTATCATCACAAATGATATTGGCGAGGACAACGATGTGCATCCGCTGAATAAAAGGGATGTGGCGTACAGGCTGGCGGAGGGTATTCTGCATTTGCTGAGGGGTGACGATATACGGACGGATAAGGTGGTTGTTAACGCGGGCGGGACGCCCTCTTGCGCTTCGCCGGAGTTAGCCCGCGCGCCCAGGCCCGTACATTTTTCAATGAAATGAGACAAAAGCTGTCCTCATTCACCAATAATACCTCCCCGCATATGATGTTATGAAAGATACATCGTATCACAAGGAGGCTTAAACATGGCTACATTTGAATTAAACAGCGGTATGCTGAACACGGCGGGCTCAGCGGGAAGCATTGCAGGCCGGCCGGGGCATGGCGAGAGGTTTGAGCGGGAGCCCCAAAACGAACATGTCTGCACATGCGGTCGTCCAAACCATGAATGCACATGCGGGCATCCCAATATACCCCAACCTCTTCCGCCCATAAAGCAGGAAAGCGTCATCGCTCTGAAAATTTACGACAGCTGCCGTCAGCAGGACTGCCTTGACGAGGATGAATTGGGCCCGGCGCGTTGCGCATGCAACCAGCATATTGGCGATAAGTGCTGCAAAGAAGGCGAGATTATCATAGCTCCCCCGTCCGCCGCGTCCGTAAGCGTCGAGGATCTTAGGATCAGAAGGATACTGATTGTAAACAAGCGCCACAATCCGTTCAAGCGCGGTTTCTGGGATATTGACCTCAAGTACTGCTTTGAATACAAATTGGTGTTCCGCGAAGCTTGCGGCAGGGAAATCGGAAGTCTGCGCGCCATCAGCACGTTCAACAAAATGGTGACGCTGTTTGGCTCCATTGGTTCGGACATTGTTGTCGCCACCGATTTGCTTAGGGAAAACGACGGCGAATCACCCACGCTCAGCCTTGATCCCTTTGTGCTGGTCGAAGCCAAGGCCGTCGCGCTTTCCGCCAAACTCAAGTATTGCAGGCACAGGAACCACTGTGACGACGATCACATTCCCGCCCAGGTAATAGTTACCATCGGCCTGTTCACCATCATCAAGCTGTACCGTATAGTCACACTGATGGTGGAGTCCCGCGGGTTCACCATTCCCAAGCATTGCGACGAGTTCTCCCCGGTTAACGTATGCGACTACTTCGGCCGCCTGCCCTTCCCCATGGACGTATTCGCCCCGCCGCAAAGACGCGAGTTTGAAGCCGGTATAAGCGGGGATATACACAACGAACCCTGCGACGGGCATCATGTAAATGTACATGAACATGCGGAGGCGTAAGAGAGGAAAATTTTGGAGCAAAAAAGCCCTTGCGTTTAATACAAACGCAGGGGTTTTATTTTAAAATTAACCGGCCTAATGGTTTGGATGATATTGCAAGTATATAAATTCATCGGAATTGATACAATAATGCCCTAAAGATAATTTTTAGGGGTTTTTTTATGGCCGGATGGAATTTGGAACACACATACAGCGAACTGCCTGAAATTTTTTTCCGCGAGCAGTTTCCCGCATTTGTCCGCAGCCCGAAAATGGTTGTGTTTAACGAAAAACTGGCCGGAACGTTGGGGCTGGACGCGGATAAACTAAGGGAAGCGCCCGGTATGTTTGCCGGGTCGGAATTGCCCCCCGGCGCAAAGCCTATTGCGCAGGCGTATGCCGGGTTTCAATTCGGCCATTTCGCTATGCTTGGCGACGGGCGCGCGGTATTGCTGGGCGAGCAGTTATGTCCTGACGGACGGAGGTTTGACATCCAATTGAAGGGTTCGGGTGTTACGCCTTTTTCCCGCAACGGGGACGGGCTTGCGGCTCTTGCGCCCATGCTCAGGGAATATATCATCAGCGAGGCCATGTTTCATTTGGGTATACCTACAACGCGTTCTCTGGCGGTTGTGCTGACCGGCAAGGGCGTTATCCGTGACGGGCTCAAGCAAGGCGCGGTTTTAACGCGCGTCGCGGCAAGCCATATCAGGGTTGGGACGTTTAACTTTATATCGGCGTACGGGACGGAAGATGATTTAAGGAAGCTCGCCGATTACAGCATACGCCGCCATTTTCCTTGGCTTGAAGGCGAAAAGGATAAATACCTGCTGCTTTTCAGGCAGGCTGCCGACCGGCAGGCTTCATTAATATCAAAGTGGCAATTGGCGGGATTCGTTCACGGCGTTATGAACACGGACAACATGGCGATATCGGGCGAAACAATAGATTACGGGCCTTGCGCGTTCATGGATATTTATGACCCTCAAACGGTTTTCAGCTCTATCGATACTATGGGGCGGTACTCTTATGAAAATCAGCCTAAGATTGGCGCGTGGAATCTGGCAAGGCTTGCCGAAGCGATGCTGCCGCTGTTTAACGGGCATCATGACGAAGCGGTTAAATTGGCGCAAAATTCAATTGCCATTTATTGGGATAACTATAACAGATATTGGCTTACAGGAATGCGGCTGAAGCTTGGGCTTGCCGATGAAGAGCCGGATGATACCGGCCTTATATCAGCCTTGCTTGACTTAATGAAGCGGTATGAGCTAGACTACACAAATACCTTCAGGGCTTTGGCGAATGATTTATTCATGCCGGAAACACACGAAATCACCGCGTGGAATAAAGAATGGCGGGCAAGAATTGACCGCCGGCATTGCGATATTTCCGATGCTTTTGATTTAATGAACAAACATAACCCGGCGGTCATACCAAGGAACCGCCATGTCGAAGAGGCGCTGGCGGCGGCGGAATCAGGGGATTTGACCCTTATGCATAGCCTGCTTGACGCATTGGGCAGGCCGTACGAGGAATCGCGCCTATTTTCCACCCCGCCCGAACCGGCTTTGTGCGGGTATAAAACCTTTTGCGGTACTTAGGGACAATTAACCGCTGATCTGCCTCAAACCGTTTATGGAATTAATGATATATCCCTTTTGATGCTCGGAAAGAGTCCGCAAAAGCGCTATTATAGCTCTATCCAGCTCTGTCTCGTCCTGCTCCGCGTTCTGCCTTTCGGGTTCGCCCGTCAACAGCTCATGCGCGGTTATGCCATACAGATCACACAGCTTGCACATAATATAAAGGCTTGGGCATCTGTCGCCGCGTTCAAGCAGCCCGATATAAGATATGGAAAGACCCAGATGCTTTGCCAAATCTTCCGCGGTTAATCTCATTTGCTTGCGGTGTTTGCGAACGGTTTGCCCAATGGTCGTTTGCTTGGCCTGTAAATACTCTACCTTGGCAGTCCGCTTTGACGCTTTGCCTGAAGCGCCGCCTTCCGCTTGCTTTTTGGGTTTCCTTCCCATTTTTAAATCCTCCTCATGATTAATTTGCTCATAACCGTCCTGTGTTTTCCCGGTATGATACAAGGGGGCACATACTTTTTAACACTAAAAAGCATATGCCCATATTATACAACAAGACGTCGCTTAAAGCAACACTTTTTTACAATATAAGTCGCTAAAAGAGGTTTTTATACAAAATCCTTAGACTGTGTTTTCTTATATGCTGTGGATAATGGTGTATCTGTCGCTTTTCATGAACATTTCGGGGCGGTATGTATCAATGATAAATTTGTTTTTGCCGTCAAAGCGGAATGTTACGGATTTGGAGAAAGTGCCGCCCGGTTTGATTTCCTTTATAATAAGGCTTGCCCCGCATTCGCGCATGACGTCAAATGTCCGCATAAAACCGACGCCGCTGCCGCCCGCGCCGACATGGGTTGTTACGCGTTCCAAGCCAAGCCGTGCCAATGTATCCGCCTCAAAGGGGATGCCGCTGTCGCGAACCGAAAATTCGTAATAATCTCCGGACTCGCCAATAAACGCCAGGACGCCGCGGTTGATTTTATCGTCGGCGTTAACCGCGTTCAGCGCGTTTTGCAGGTGGTCACCAACCATCGTTTCCAGCTTGTTTTGCTGTATCACGTTTTTTGTCATATATATTATGCTTCCATTAACTCTCAGTTTAAAATAAATGTTGTTATATGAAAAACGATCAAAAAAAAGGCCGAACATATCATCAAGCATCCGTATATTGGTTGACGGAAGCTTTATTTTATCCTTGGTTCTGCCAACATCCGCCGCGTATTCCTCCGACAATTTCCGGATGTCTGTTAACGTAAAAGCTAATTCCTCGCTGAATTCGGCGGAAAAATTACGTTCGCTTCCCTTTTTAATTATCCCGGCGATACGCCGTTCCATAGCGGCCATCCGATGATTGATGCTGTGATTCGCGGCCCTTAATATCTCGTAATTAGCGTTACGCAGCTCCAATTCGCGTTTAAGCTCTTCATTTTCCTGTATAAGAAGCTGCTCGTTCCGTTCCCTTGTCCGGTTTCTTTGGAATTTCTTTATTCCTCTCCTTATCCATATATAGATGCCGATGCCGATTATAAGAACGCCTGCCGTGAGTAGAAATACTGCATTACGAGTTTCTACCGCGGTATCAGGGGTTAACAACGAAATCATAACAAGTAGAATTCCTGTCACTATAAGGGCTAAAATAATGGTGTACCTTTCAAACAAAAATGGAAAGCCTTTTCGGAAGCGTCTTATACGGAATAATAACACTGCCATAACAAGTTGCATTAAAAAAACTGCTGTATACATTAAAAGGTACATTGGTTCGTTGAAATCAAAGGGAGATCCGGTTTGATAATCACGTATTCTACCTCTTGATATGAAAGCGAACACAGGAGCAATAGAAAGCACCGATATATAATACAAAGTGTAGCTGATCCCGTATGAAAATAGAAATGCTGATATCACCTTATCCAGATTTAACTTAGTGATAAAATAAATTAAAAAAATGGAAAACACACAATAAAGCGGTCTAAAAAAGATTAATGGCAACCAAGTAAAGCCTATTGCAGATAAGCCAGCCCATAGAATACACCATAAAATTGAAAGCGCCTTTTTATTAACCGATGAGTCATATTTGATTGATTTACCAAATATGTAAAAACTGGAAAACAAAACACCCATCATACCGATTGAATGAATAAAAAAGGTAATCATTGTTTTCTCCTTCATTTTTGTACAATTTTACCATAAAAACGACAAAAAAACAAGAATTATCCAGCAATACGCAGGATGACTCTTGTTTAATAATTTGTTCTTAAAAGATTAAAAGTTATTATACTCCGCCGCCAGCAAGCAGATAAGCAAGCCATTCCCAAAATGACAAAGCCGTTCCCCTCCTTTTATCATCATTACCCGCAATACGTAAGATGATTCTTGCTTAATCATTTACTTTCAAAAAGTTATTATACTCCGCCGCCAGTAAGAACATATGCAAGCCATTCCCAAAATGACATAGCCGTTCCCCTCCTTTTATCATAATTCGTGAATTTCCGACACTTCATGATAAAAAGATACCACACGGAGGGTTTAGCTCCGTGTGGCATAGGAAAGTGTTTTGCGTATTAAAACGTATTAACTCATATGTGCCAAATTCGTACAAAAATACTCATATAATAATACCTATATAGACTTCCGTATCTTTGTGGCATAATAAAAGATGAAGTCGGACGGGGAGGGAACCCCTGTTTTAGAGCTTACCCGGGCTGTGTAGTGTTCGTGGATTTCGTCTATATCCTCACTGTCCCAAGCGTTGTAAATCGCCGTTTGCATCACCTTGCTGACCGTGCCGTATGCCACCCTGTAATTGCGCGCCACATCCTCGATAGCCGAGCCCGGCTGCTTTTCCGCATGGATTTTTATGTATATGGCCTCACGCAGGTATTCACGCCCCTTTAGCCGCGCGCGTATGCCGATTAAATCCAGTTCGGTGTCAATCCGTTTATATATGCGGTCGCGCCGGTCATCCGGGGATTCAACTATAGCCCCCGATTTCAGCGCCTCGCACCGCGCCGCCAGCCCCTTCTGCTTTACATACAAGGTTTTGCGCAGGGAAAGAAGCGTTTCAACGACAAAATCCTCATCATAATCCTGCTGCGTCTTAGAAAAGAACCAATCCGCGCCCAGCTCCTCAATGCGCCTATGGACAACCTCCGATTGATTGCTTGTGGTAACGGCGACAAGCGGCTGGAATGTCAAGTCGGTTTCCTGCATCACTTCCAGAAACTGAAGGCCCGAGCCCGTTCCCTTTATTAAATGCAAATCTACGATCACGCCTTCAGGCAGCCCCGATTTGACGAGTTTAACCCCTTCGTCGCACGAATCGGTCATGCCGATAAAAATAATGTCTGTCCTTCGCTTGGCGCAGTCCGAGAATTTTAGGCAAATGCTTAGTTCATCCTCTATCAGAAGAAGGCGCATAGGTTTTTCATTATTCAAAAGGATTCTCCCCTTTCCAATATCTTCGCATATAAATTCATATTTATGGCAAAGGCTAAATCTTGAATTTTTTCATGGTAGAATTACTTATAATGAATACAAGGGGTTTGATATTTTATGTGGGAACAGCGAGCAATCGGTGAGCGTATTTGTCAAATACGCAAAGAGCGTAATCTTTCCAGGGCGGAGTTCGGTAAACTGACCGGCTTGTCAAAGCATTACATTGGGAACATTGAAAGAGGCAAGCACAGCATAACCGGGGCTGCGATCGCGAGTATATGCACCGCGGTCGGGGTTTCAGCGGACTATATCATCTTTGGGAATATTGACCCAACGTCGGTAATAGAAGCGCTATACGGCATAACCCGTGAGCAGATCCAGGTAACCCTCGAAATTTCTATGAAAGTGGCTAAATTCCTTAGCACGAAAAACGGAAATAATGCCTTGATCCAAGAGGCCTTTCGGCGGCAGCAGCCTGCCAGCTTATAATACGTCTATATAATATTATACCAACACGGTGGTTATCTGACAAGCATTTCGATTGACAAGGGGGTACCCGCTTTGAATAACTTGCATGTTCTTGGTGAACGAATCAAATACTATAGAAAACTTAGCAATATGACACAAAAGGATTTGTCGGCGAATCTAGGCGTTGCCCCCCGGTATATCGGCAATATCGAACAGGGCCATAGGGCCCCGAGCTTAGAAATGCTGGTTGAAATGTGCGAATGGTTTAATGTGGGTATGTCGGATATTATGCCGCTGAAAACCAAGCAAACAGAGAAAGCCAAAATGATTGATGAAATTGTGATTGTGCTGAACGCATGGGAGCCTCAGCAGATTGGGATGCTGAAGGCGATGGTCAGTTCATTGAACCGTTAAAGGTGATTTACGGATAGGCGCGCTCTATACGCTGACGTCAACACCCGCGGAGGCAGGCGCGCCGAGTGAGGCGGCTGCCGCGTCCGCCGATGTTTTCGAGCCTTCGAGCGCTATATCCAGTATTACCGGCAATCCCTCCCTGAACTCGCCGTCCGCTTCTTTTTCGGCGGCTTCAAGCGCGGCAAGGGCGGCGGTAAGCTCTGATATCGCTTTGTTTAAGTCCTTAACCGACCGGGATTCGTTCATCGACAAGGGCTTCGCTTTGCCATAAGCCTTCATCAGCGCGTTCCAGCTTGCGCCGGAATACATCATGCCGTTCATCATTTCGACGCGCTTGAGCAATCCGCCGAGGTTCTGCTGCTTTGCGGTGATGCCGGCATTCTCGGCGCTTTCGGAAATGCTGTTCGCGGCCGATTGCGTTTCCTTTAGCTGACGCATAAAGTCATTCGCGGTTATCCCGTCTATTTTCATAACACGCACATCCTATACATTTTTCTTGTGCCTGTTATATATATCGGCATTTTCCATATATTTCTGAATGTATCCCCAACGGAATATATAACAAAGTTTAAATTTACGGTCGATTTACGATACCCGTAAAAAGTGCCTGGCTCCCGCCGTCGTGCGTGTGCCGGTATAGGATAAAAACAAAGGGCCTGTCGCATATCATTTCAAACGGTTCGGTAGGCATTGGCAAGCTTGTGCCCACTATTTGCATTACCGTCACGGCGGCGGCTGTCGTCCCTTTTTCATCGACCTCGATAACCGCTTTCTGCACCGCGTCCGACACCCATACGCGAAGGCTTTCCTCAATCAGCCCGCCCGTAAGCGGGGCGGTTTCCCCGTTAAACAAGGGGACGCCCATGGACTCAAGGACATCCTTTAACGGCATTATGCCGCTCTCAACAGTAAAGCGCGGCAGTAAAAGCTTGCCCGAAGCCATGCGCGAATCTCTTTGGATTTGCCCGAAATAGTCATTTGTCATGGAGGTTAACAATCCAACCGCGTCGCCGTCTTTGGGAAGCAAAACGTACATGCCCCCGCCGTTTGCGAAAAACAAGGGCATGGCTTGAACCAGTTCATCCTCGTAGTACGTTAACCCGTCGCCCTCACGCAGCATGTAAAATGCCGCCGTTTCGCCGGAAGGCGAGCGGAAAACATCTTCCGTTGTTTTATTTAAGTCAAATTCCCATGCCCACGCGTCGCTGAAATATATAGCGTTTGCTATAGCGGCAACGGCATCTTCATCAAATTCCTCAATTATCCTGTCAATTAACCCATCCGTATTGTCGCTTGCCCATTTATTTACCGCGTCCGCCGCTTCATCGGAACGAAAGTCCGCGTTTATTACGCTTCCACGGTAATAATCCATAAAGGTTTGAGCGAAGCTTTGTTTTATGGTTACGCCAATATCAACAAAAATGGCGTTCGCTATTTTCAGCGGGTCGTTTACCTCATGGCCTTCCGGGTAGAATTGCCTGTTTAACCCGAAGGAATCTTTTTCACGTTGGTTGGTTAAGTCATACAGCATACGCGACGCGGCGGCGTTTATATCGTCCGCGCTGATTCCTGACGCGCCAAGGGCTTCCAACAGCGCGGGCCTGTTGATTTCATCGGTTGCGTTAACCAAGGCCGCAAGGGGCAGCCATACCGAAAACGGGGAAACAACAAAGTTTTCGCCGCCCTCATCCTTTGCAAGCAACGCGCTCAGCCTGAAAGCAAAATCATTCGCGCCGGACGCGGCTGTTATTATTCCGGGGTTTTGCTCACCAAAAGCCGGGGCGATAAGATTTCTTGCCGGGGTACCCGGCATTTCGGTTAGGTCATTCGGGGGTGAGGCCATAACATTCACGTATCCCACCAACATAACGCCTATTAACAAACCTGCGATAAGCGCAATCATTCTTATCCTTTTCACGTGCATCACGCTCCTGTCAATGTTTTATACCGCGTTTTGAATATATAAACGGATACCGCGGCAATTTGTTCCGCGCTACCGTCCGCGGGGGTATACTGATGAAAGTTATTTTTGCTTTTCGTGTTTTCTTATGATATGATGAACAGGGAGTATTAGCTTAAGTATTAAGGGACTGTAAGGAGGGGGCAAAGCAGGATGAAGCTATCGACAAAGCTGGTTTTAAGTATCGTTATCACATCACTCGCGGGGCTGACGGCGGCATTCTTTGTCGTCAACACATTTGTGCGTAACGCGGTTTATTACAATATTATTGAGTCAACACAGCATAACATGACCATTCACGCAAACGAACTTAATCAATGGTTCGAAAACAGCATGTACATAACCGACACCATGGCGGCCGCAATGTCGTCTCTCGGCCGGGAGCACATAACCCCTATCGCCCACGGAGTAGTGGAGAGATACCCATTCATAGAAATGGCGTTTGTCGGCTTCGAGGCCGACGGCGTGTTTGACTCCTGCTCAATAAGGCAGACCAGCGAGGGCTGGCGGCTGCATACAAGGCCGTGGTATTTGCAGGCCGTAGCCGCCGGAGGCGAGGCTGTCTTTACCAGCCCCTATGTGTCCGCCGCTTCTCAAAACGTGGGGGAGACCCCGCATACCCTGGTTGTCTCCGTAGTGCGCTATATGCCCGATTGGGACGGCGCGGTCATCGGCGTGGATTTTGTGCTTGACGATGTCGCGGATATAGTGGCGGCCGCCGACGTTCCGGGGGGCGGATATATTTTCCTGCTGGATGAGAGCGGATATATCGTTAATCACCCAGATCCGTCTTTTGCCCCCACAGAGTCCTATCTGCGCAGTATCAACGATTTTCCGGTATACGCCCCCTTGGGTGATATCCTGCACGAAAATATGGGTATCACCTCCTTTACCGATTACAACGGCGCGCATTCATATATGATGGCCTTTAGGATGACTTCCACCGGCTGGACGATGGTCAGCGTCATGCCCGCGACCGTTGCAACCGGGCCGGTTTGGCAGACATTAAGCATAGTTATGCTGACGTTTTTATTGGTTATGTCGGCGGCATTCGCGTTCATGCTGCTGTATATCCCGCGGCTTATAGGCAGCGCCGCAAAACGGATAAACAACCGCATCAAGGACTTTAAGGAATACACAGCGGCAGTGGCAAAAGGCCAGCCCGCCGACGAAAGGTTCAACCCGAACGACGCTTTTTACGACACTTCATTCGGGCTTAACAGGATAACCACGGAATTTGACGCAAACATGCGCGCGATACTTAAACTGATACGGGATATGACAAACATGCACCGTGAGCAGTCTCTGGGTAATTTCAAATTCCTGCTGGAACCCGGCAATTATGACGGGGCATATGAGGAAGTTGCCCGCAACCATAACGAGCTTGTGGAGGAATTGGCGGAAAGGCTGCATATTATCAATGAAAACATTGAGTACGCCAGTAAAATACAAATGAGCCTCCTCCCCGAAGCCGGCGAGTTTGAGAAGGCCTTTTCCGACTACTCGATAAAATGGGAGCCCAGGGATGTAGTCGGGGGGGATATCCTGTGGATTAAGAATTTTGAGTCCGGTACGGTTCTGTGTGTGTGCGACTGCACGGGCCACGGCGTACCCGGCGCGCTGCTGACAATGCTGATCGTGTCCGCCTTTGAGGATATGGTTAACGAAAGTAACTGCGGCGACACGGCGCGGATGATATGGAACCTTGAACAGAGGCTTACGGATATTTTCGGCACGTTATCAGAAGGTACGAATGTAAAGCAAAAAGACGGCTGCGACCTTGCCGTCCTGTTTATAGCGAAGGACAAAAGCGTTACCCTTTCCTCATGCAACACCCCCGTATTTATCTGCGACGGAAATGAAGTCACGCAAATCAAGGGGCAGCATATTTTCATCGGCGAAAACAGGCTGAAAAGCAAAGATGAAATTAATGTAATTCAAATACCGCCAAGCCCGGGGAAGAAATTCTATATCGCCTCGGACGGGCTGTATGAGCAGCCCGGCGGAGAGAAAAAAAGAATGTACGGCTATAAAGAATTCAAGCGCATTATATTGGAAAATCACGGCCGGAGCCAAGCCGTTATTTCAGAAAAGGTTTGGGAGGCATATGAGAATTACAGGGGAGATTTAAAACGGGTTGACGATTTTGAACTGGTTTCGTTTGAGCTGTAAGAGCCTGTTTAGTATCTCCATTTCGGCGTCTTTCCGGTAAAATTTTCGCGGAAATCCACCGAAAGCGAGATACTAAACAGGCTCTAATCAATTTTTTAATGTAAGCAGGAGGGATATTATGTCCATATATATCTTAAAAAGGATGTTTTCGGCGGGGAGCGCGGCGCTTTTTGTTTTGGGCACCGCGTTTGGCATATTATTTTTAAGTTATGGGTACAATGCGGAGGCTTCGCCTGAGCTTGACGGGTTTATAATTATACAGGGGGAAAGGTTTGACACCGGCTTAACCTCCCTTAACTTATGGGGCAGAGGGTTAACTGACGATGATATTTACCCCTTGCGTTATATGACGAATTTGACCGATTTACGGCTGGGTGATAACCTGATCAGCGACCTGACGCCGCTGTCCGCGCTTATACATCTGACGGAGCTGCAATTGTGGAACAATCGGATTAACGACTTGGCACCGCTGTCAGAGCTTACGGATTTAACCGTCCTTTGGCTGAACGGCAACCAAATCAACGATTTGACGCCGCTGTCAGGGCTTACGGATTTATCCGTGCTTTTCTTAAACCGGAACCAAATCACCGATATAACTCCGATACGCGGGCTTGTGAATTTGACCGTTTTATACTTGGACGAAAACCAAATCAGCGACGTGACGCCGCTTTCCGGGCTTACGAAATTGGACCGGCTGTTCCTGTGCATTAACCAAATCAACGATTTGACGCCGCTGTCCGGGCTTACGAATTTAACCGAGCTTTTCTTGTTTACCAACCAAATTGACGACTTGTCGCCGTTGTCCGGGCTTACGAGCTTAAAGTGGCTGAACGCGGCGAACAATCAAATCAACGACCTGGCTCCGCTGTCCGGGCTTACTGATTTGATAAGGCTGGTGTTAAGCGACAACCCAATCAGCGACTTGACGCCGCTGACCGCACTTACGGATTTGAACAGGCTGCAGCTAAGGGGCAACCAAATAAGCGACCTGGCGCCGCTGTCCGGGCTTACCAATCTGTCCGTGATTTGGCTGGAAAGAAACCAAATCGAAGACTTAACGCCGCTGTCCGGGTTAACGAATTTATTCGAGCTTAGGATGGCGGATAACCCAATCACGGATTGGTCGCCGGTGCGGCATGTGGGGGATGTCCGCGGCAGGCCGCGATGAGAAAATATTTTACAATGTCCGTAGAAATTTAAGGGGTGGGTTATATGGCGTTCTATCTGGAAAAGCAAGAAACCTCATCCACACCGTATATTTTGATTGATGAAGCGAATAGCCGCATGAAAATGAGCGGAACAAGCTACCCCGAAAAAACCGTTGAGTTTTTTAGCGAAGTCAACACATGGCTGGACAATTATCTTTGCACGGATTTCGGGGCTTTTACGTTTGACTTTGCGCTTGAGTATTACAACATCTAGTTTAACCTGGTAATAATAAATTTGTCGTAAAGACAATTTTTTGCTTGTACCGTATTTATTGACAGCGCCCCCTTTTGTTGATATACTGGTGCTTATCTTTAAAAAATGAAGGAGAGATTCAATTTGAAAAGATTTATCGCGATTCTGCTGGTTATATCCATGATGATGACCGGCTGTATTTCGTATCTTGGCGGCGTCGGCGCCGCTGCTGCCGCCCCAGCCGGAGGCCATGGGTTTACCGTATCAGAAACCGGCTCCATTGACTTAATCGGCGTCGAAACCACCGTATACACCCACGGCAAAACAGGCGCCAGGGTAATCCACCTCGGCTCGGACGACAAAAACAGGTCGCTGCTAATAGGCTTTGAGACCCCGACGATTGACAACACGGGGCTTCCGCATATCCTTGAGCATATGTCCCTCGGCGGGTCGGACAAGTACCCCTCCCCGCAAATATTCTTCGCGCTTATTTACCAGACATATAACACATGGATGAACGCGAACGTCTTCAATTCCGCCACATTATACCACTACGCCTCCATGTCGGAGGACCAGCTTCTGCTTATGTCGGACTTCTTTATGGACGCCGTTTTCCATCCCCTGCTGTACGCCGACGACCTGGCATTCCGCCGCGAAGCCTGGCATTACAAGCTTGACGACGCGGACGCGCCCCTTAACATAGGCGGCATCGTATACAACGAAATGAAGGGCGCCATCGACATTAACTGGCAGGCGTCCCAGAACATGCTGAACACGCTGTATCCCGGCAGCGTGGCGGCCAACAACGCCGGCGGGGTGCCGGAGGATATCCTCAGCCTGACATATGAGGATGTCGTCGCTTACCATCAAACTTATTACCATCCCTCGAACATGACCGTGTTCCTGTACGGGGATCTTGATATAGAGCCGTTCCTTGCCGTTATCGGCGAATACGCGGATTTATTCGAAAAACAGGAAATCTATGTGGACAAGGGCATCGTCCCGGCTTTTACGGAGCCTGTTGCCGCCGTTTTCCGGTTCCCCATGGAATCCACCGCCCAAGTTGAAAACAACGCCATCATATATTACGCCGTCAACCTGGGCCAGCTTTCAACGGAACCCTTCGGCGCTTTCGGGCTGCTTGCCTCGGTGCTGAACGAGGAGGCCTCACCCGTGAAAACCAAGCTCCGCGAAGCTTTGCCCACCGCCAATGTCAGCGTAAGCTTTGAATACACGACGGCGGGCGAAAACCTCAGCGTCGTAGGCAGGGGGCTTAACGAGAGCGACGCTGACCTTTTCAAAAGCACCGTTGACGCGGCTATCTTCGAGATACTCGCCGAAGGGCTGGACTTAGAGCTTTTAGAAGCCTCCATCGCGTCCAACGAATTCTGGATGCTTTATATGAGCGAAATGCCCAACCTTGGCATAAACCTTTCGATGTATATGGCATGGCTGTCCTCAACCAGCCCGGAGCGTATCAATTACTTCAACGATTCCATCGCCGCTCTTGAAACGATGAAAAACGAGTACCGGAACAGATATTTCGAAAACCTTATTGAGGAATATATTGTAAATAACCCGCACACCGTCCTTGTTGTAACCGTCCCCGCGCCCGGTATGCAGGAGGAGCTCGACGCCCGGCTCCGCGCGGAGCTTGACGCGCTGAAGGAGCGGATGACGGACGGGGAAATAAACGAAATCCTGGAGCAAAACGCCATTTTCGCCGCGGTGATGGCCGAGGAGGCTCCGGTTTGGATGATCGAAAGCCTTAACGCCGTAACCGTGGATAACCTTCCCGTCGAGGTCAGGAACTATGAGGTCACGGAGAAGGAAATCGGCGGCGTGCGCGCGTTTACGGCCGAAATGTCCGCCGGCGGCATAAACGTGACCGCAGTTGAATATAACGCCGCGGCCGTAACCGTGGAGGAGCTTCATTACCTTAACCTGTACGCCCATCTGATGGGCAGGGTGCGCACGGAAAACTACGACCTCAACACACTCCAGACCAAAAACGCGCGCTACCTCAACAATTTCGGCGCTGCGGCCTTTATGCAGGAGTTTTATGATTTTAGTTACCTGCCCGTCTTCTCCGTCCAATGGATGGGCCTGAATGACGACCAAGCCACAGCCGCCGCTTTGGTGGCCGAGATGGTTACGAAAACCGACCTCACCGATACCGACACCATCGCCGGGCTCCTTGGGCGTTTGCGCTCAAGCCTGCGCAACCAGATTAACAACAGCATCATTAACGTCATGTACACACGCGCCCTCGCCAACCGTTATGAAAGCTACGCCTACATCGACTACATGCGCGGCGTGGAATACTTCAATTTCGTCAACGAAGCCATCGAGCTGATTGAGAACGACCCCGCGGCATTCACCGCAAACCTTGAAGCCGTACGCGATAAGCTTGTTTACCTTGACGGCACGGTCGCCGTATTTGTAGGAAACGCCGAAGGCGTCGCCGCCTTTGAGGAAAACTTAGGCTTCCTGACCGCCCATTTACGGGAAGGCGCCGTCCCCGCCGCCGATTTGTCCAATATACCCAGACCCGCGGACAGCGAAGGCCTTATCATCGACGCGACCGTCCAATCCAACATGTTTTTTGCGGCATCGGAGGAAATCGGCCTTGAGTTCAGCGGCAAGCTTCTGCCCATGGGCGCCATTATCGACGACGCCTACCTGATACCCGAAGTCCGCTATAACCTGGGCGCTTACGGCGTGTTCTTCGTCCCGTCGCGCCACGGTATAGGCACTATCAGCTTCCGTGACGCCACCGTGACGGAGACATTCGCTGTCTATGAAGCCATGGCCGATTTCATCGCTTCACTGGAGCTTGAGCAGAGCGATATTGACCGCTATATCATCAGCACGTTCTCGAACGAAACAATGCCCCTGGGTGAAATCTCCGACGCGCTTGTCAGTATTTATAACGTATATCAGGGCTTTCCCGAGGATTACAAGCTTAACATGCTGCATGAAATGAAAACACTCACCGCCGCCGATATTACCGCTTTTGCCGAATATATCGCCAAAGCCGCCGAAACCGGCCTACGCTCCACAGCGGGCGGGCAAAGCGCCATACTCGCGCACGCGGAGCTTTTCGACGAGATAGTGTACGCCTTCGGCGTTCCCGGTGAGGGTGACGAGCCGCAGGTGCTTAGCCGCCTTGATGCTTTGCAGGCGCTCTTCGGTGAAGCAGACGGCCTGTACGGGTACCTTGTCGGAGAGGGAATAGTCCTTGATATAGCAAGCCCCGACGACCCGATGACCCGTGAGGAGTTTGCCTATATCCTCGCGGCGGCTTTAGGCTGGATTCCCTACGATGGGGAAGACGCGGAGATAGCCGACGCGGGCGATATCAGCGAGTACGCCTACCGCGCCGTTATGGCCACCGTATTTTCCGGGATTTTCCCGCTGGACGGGGACGGGAGCTTTGGCCCGCAGGAAGGCGTGACGTTTGAGTACGCCATGACCGTAATAGGTTCTCTTTACTAAAGAAAGGAATAAACAATGAACATTGTCAGAACAAAAGCGGTTGAACTGACCGCCATACCCGCCATTGCCTATAAGCAGAAGCTGAAAACAGGCGGCGCGGGCATTACCATCATGCGGCTGGACAAAGACGCAAAGGCCGTCGCGACGCTGGACAAGCGTTCCGGCGAGCCCGTGCCCTACGGTACCTTTGACGAAAGCCTCTTCCCGCCGGAAGCCTTCGACGAAGCCCTTGACCTTGCTTCCGGCCTGCCCTACGCGGCTATGTCAAAGCTCAGGATAAACATTGCCGCTCAAACGGACCAAGAGGACATCGAATGCGAAACCCCCGAATGCGCCGCGCCCGAGCCGCGCATGTGCGGAAGCGACGAATACCTGGCGCTGGTTGACCGCTACAGCGACGAAAACGGCAAGATGAACTTCACGCTCATGAACAAAGAGTTCATGAACTTCGCGCAGAAAAGCAAGGTCGTGGCCGATATGGCCGGCGCCGGCGCCCAAGCGGACGACATCGTAATCTTCGTCATAAAAAACCGCGCCGCGTTCTTCGCGGGCAAAAAGGAGCATCTGAACGACAGCGAAGCCGCGCTTCTTATCGACACCCTGAACGAAATCAACCCGCGCAGCGCGTTTAAGGATTTAAAGGCTTATGTTATAAGGCTTTTGTCTAAGGGTAAGAGGAAATAGGCAAATAAAGACTTTGGGGCCCCGAAACATCCGTTTTGGGGCCCCATTCTGTCAAAAATTATAAAATATATGAGGATGGGGTAAGCTCATATGGCTGCAAAGAAACCGGGAAATCGCGCAAAATTGAGATATGTAAAGAAGGCGACCCGCCCCCATTTCATCCCTTACGAGTCCGTTCCCTACGAATTCGAGCCGTTCAGTAAGGAGGAACTGCGCGGAATAAAAAATGGCGGAACCGGCATAATCCTGTCAAAGCCTAAGGCGGCGGCGGGTCATGCCAAGGCCCACGTAATAGCCCTGCGTTATGCGGGCGGCAAACGCACAAATTATATATCCATACATAAAGGCAACCCGGTGACGGTGAAGTCCGTCGTCAGGTTTATATTAAAGGCGAACATATATTTCTCGCATACTATGTCCATACGTAACGGCGCCCCAACAAGCAAGGCTGTATTAATCGCCAGGATGGCTCCCGAGAAGATTGAATATTTATTAGCGATGCTGGCTGCTCAAAATAAATACTGATATGCTCCCTTTCATATATTTCTGTCCGCAACCGATTCCCGCTCCACCAGGCATACGTCCAGCACCACGTTCTCCGCCGGGCGCGCGGGGTCCGCGATATGGCGGAACAGGATTTCCGTGGCCGTGCGGGCCTTTTTTTCTATGTCCTGCTCAATGGTGGTCAGGGGGGGTTCGATCAGGCCGCTGACGGCAAGATTGTCAAAGCCGATGACGGAGCAGTCGCGGGGGATGCTGAAACCGCAGGCCATTAGGTTCTGTATAAGGTATATGGCCGTGATGTCCGCCACCGCGAAAAAGGCGGTTACGGGCTTGCCGCCCGCGCATATGGCTTTTAACGTATCACGCGCGGGGATGCCGGTAAAGACATTCCGCTCCGGCAAGTCCGTCCCGGCGGCAAGCAGGGTCTGCTTAAAACCCTCAAACCGCGCGCGCACAACCGGGCTTTCCCATGAAAACTCCCCGACAAAGGACATATTCCTGTGGCCCTTGTCAAGCAAATGCCGCGCCGCCAGCTCTCCTCCCTTAAAATCGTCGATGCCGACGTTCGTCACCTGGCGCAGAGGGCTGTATGAATCCGTAAATACCAGCGGTATGCGGTTGTCCTCTTTTATGCTTTTCATCTGGGAATCGAACAGACCCAGAAATATCGCCCCGTCAACGTTCCATGTCCGCAGTTTAACCGTAACCTCGCGGTAATCGCGGACATTGTACAAAAGCGTAGTATAGCCCATATCCTGCACAAAACCGCATATGTAACCCACCATCTGCGCGTTGTACGGGGAATCCAGCACGTTTTCCGCGTAGGGCAGGATGATGGCGATAAGCCGCGAACACCGCGAAGACAGGCTCCGCGCCGAGGAATTCGGCACATAACCCATCCTTTCGATAATGCCCTTTATCTCCATACGCTTGGCGCAGGAGACCTTCGCGGGTATGTCGTTTACCACGCGGGACACGGTCATCACGCTGACGCCGGCCTCCCGCGCTATGTCCTTTAAAGTAACCATTTTGACCTCATCACATTGCAAAATAGGTTAACGTATAACTCTTTGATATGCGCGTATATACAAAGTCCAATGAATATTATACGGTATTACATACAAAAAAACAAGGATTATTTTTGATTATTAAATATTTTACGTCATAATTACTAAAATGCTATTGACAAGATTAAAATAATGCACTATCATATAGTTAAAGTAGGGTTTACGTTATCCTAACGTGAGTTCGGCGAAGTCGAACCGTTCGTGAAGCGAACGGAAATCCGAAGGATTTTTCACGTTATGAGCATAATTTGCGGTGTTTTTCCGCAAATTGTGCGAATATAAAAAACAAGGGGGGCAACCGATTGGATCAGGCAAAGCTCAGGTTTAAGCTTATGATGATTCGGCGCAACTGGGGTCTTTACCTGCTTATACTCCCCGCGGTCATTCTGCTGATACTCTTCGCGTACAGGCCCATGTACGGCGTTATCATAGCGTTCAAGGACTACCGCCACTTCACGGGCATTACGGGCAGCCCCTGGTCGGAGCCGTGGTTCAAATGGTTTGAGCGGTTCTTCAACTCGTTCCAGTTCGATACGACGGTACGCAACACGCTTACACTCAGCTTTTACAGCCTGCTTGCGGGCTTCCCCTTCCCCATCCTGCTGGCGCTTGGCGCAAACCAGATGCGCGCCCGCCGGTTCAAGCGCACATTCCTCACCATCTCCTACCTTCCGCATTTTATATCCACCGTCGTTATGGTTGGGCTTATCCTTATATGGCTTTCGCCCAGCTCGGGGCTGATCGCCATGATATACAGCTCTTTCGGGAACCAGGCGCCTAACCTGATGGGTCAGGCAAACGCGTTTTCCAGCATTTACGTGTGGTCGGAGGTCTGGCAGCGTATGGGCTGGAATTCCATCATATATTTGGCGGCGCTGGCCGCCGTTGATCCCACGCTGTACGAGGCCGCCACGGTTGACGGCGCAAGCCGCTTCCAAAAGCTTATCTACATAGACATACCGATGCTGATGCCCACCGCCGCGATTTTATTGATACTAAGCGCCGGAAGCATTATGAACGTGGGCTTTGAGAAGGCTTACCTCATGCAGAACACGCTGAACCTTTCGGCAAGCGAGATCCTCTCGACCTATGTATATAAAATAGGGCTGATAAACGCCCAGCACAGCTATTCGACGGCGATAAACCTGTTTAACACCGTAATAAACCTCGCGCTGCTGGTCACGGTTAACACGGTGACCAGGAAAATCAGCGAAAACAGTTTGTGGTAAGGGGCGCGCTTTAAGTGGATATTCCTTCGAAAAAAAAGCAAAGGCACATAAAAAACACGCGCAAAGACAAGGTTTTCGACATCGTGAATTACGGTCTTGCGGGGTTGTTCCTGCTTATCATTATCTACCCGCTTTGGTTTATTGTCATAGCCTCGTTCAGCGACCCGTCGGCGGTTTCGGGCGGCAGGGTGTGGCTGTGGCCGCAGGGTTTTACCCTGGACGGTTACAGGGCGGTGCTGGAACATGAAAGGATATGGGTCGGCTACAGGAACACGATTTGGTACACCTTTACGGGTACGCTGATCGGCCTTGCCGTCAATATCCCCGCCGCGTACGTCCTGTCGCGCAAAGACCTCGTTTTCCGCAAGTTTCTGACATGGATGTTCCTAATCGTCATGTTTTTCTCGGGCGGCCTGATTCCCACATACCTGACGATCAGGGATCTGGGGCTGCTGAACCACTGGCTGGTGCTGGTGCTGCCCTTTTCGGTGTCCATCTTCCACGTCGTTGTGGCGCGGACGTTCTTCCAGACAAGCCTGCCCTCCGACCTTTGGGACGCCGCCTCCATCGACGGCTGCGGCAACCTGCGGTTTTTCTTCACCATAGCCGTGCCGCTGTCGAAGGCCATTATCGCCGTCATCGCGCTGTGGACGGCCGTACACCACTGGAACTCATACTTTAACGCCCTAATCTACATAACGGACGTAAACCTCCAGCCCTTGCAGCTTATACTGCGTCAGATACTGGTCGGGAACGAGCTTATGATGCAGCAAAGCACGGGCGAGGCCGCGATAATAGCCATCCGCAGGGCCACAATCATGCGCTATTCGTCCATAATCGTATCCACCGTGCCCATCATGTGCTTCTATCCCTTCATACAGAAATATTTTAACCAAGGCGTTATGATAGGGGCCATAAAAGGTTAGGCTTAAACCCGGTTCCGGGTCAAGTATAAATATTTAAAAGGAGAGAGAGTATGAAAAAGTATTTATCCATGCTGCTGGCGCTTGTCCTTGCGCTGGGCCTGATGGCCGGGTGCATGTCGGATGACGCCGCGCCAAGCGCCGGTGACCGTTTGGAGAACCTTAACCTGACCGGTCTGCCCATCGTTAACGAGCCTATTGACATTACCGTAATGACCATGCGCTGGGGCGACATGACGGACTCGTTCGCCCAAAACCCGTGGATCGTTGATTTGGCGGCGAATTCTAACGTCAATGTTGAGTGGATCGTCCGCTCCAGCAACGATTGGACCGAGCAGAGGAGCATCATGTACGCAAGCGGCGACCTGCCGGACGTTTTCTTCGGCAACTGGACGGTCAGAGACGAGGACGTCATCAACAACATCGAATATTTCCTGCCCCTGAACGACCTTATCGAGAACTACATGCCCAACTACAAGAAGGCGCTGGAGACCTACCCCGTCATGCGCGCCATGACCACCCATCCGGACGGCAATATCTACACCCTAGCCAAGAACCTCCCCGCCCGTCCCACGGTGCGCAACCAGCCCGTTATCAACAAGGTATGGCTGGACAACCTTGGGCTTGAGATCCCCACGACATATCAGGAGCTTGCCGACGTCCTCGTGGCGTTCGCGGAGAACGACGCAAGCGGCACGGGGCGCACATACGGCTTCAGCCACTACACCAGCCCCTCCGGCAGCGGTATGCATATCGAGATGCTGAACCCCTTCGGCATCACGGACATCAACGAAGTCATGATGTCCGTCGTGGACGGCGAAGCGTTCTTCTACCCCACCAACCGGCGCTACTTTGACGCCATTGTCTGGCTTAACGATTTGTACGTCCGCGGCGGAATCGACCCCGAGTCGTTTACGCAGGATTTTCCCATGCTTACGGGTAAGAGATTGAACGCCGAAGGCCCCGTTATCGGCATCCAGTTCCCCTGGACGCCGGACGCCATCATGGGCATCTGGGCCGACCAGTACGTAGCGATCCCGCCGCTTGCCGGGCCTTACGGCACGGCTTACGCCGGAGGCGACCCCGACGGCGTGTTCAGCATCATGAGGAACGAAGCCGCCATCACCGTCTTCAACCAGAACCCCGAAGCGACGGCGCGCTGGATCGACCAATTCTATACCAACGAGGCCACCATTCAGAACTTCTGGGGCGGTTTCGGCGTTGTTTTAACGGCGCATGCCGACGGTACATATACCCTTAACGAGCCTCCCGAAGGCGTTGGCGCCGACCGCTGGTACTGGGATTCCAGCCTGCGTGATTTCGGCCCGGGGTTCGTTGAACCGGGATTCTCCGACCTGATCAAGCTCGACCCCACAGGCGGCGACGGCTTTAAGCTGGAAATCGCGAAAATGGCGGAAGCTTACGTAACCGTACCCTTCCCGGCCCTTATATACACAGCCGAGGAAACCGAGGAGCTTACCTTCCTCCAGGTGGACATCAACGCCTATGTTAACCAGACACAGGCAAGATGGATCACGCAGGGCGGCATTGAGGCCGAGTGGGACGACTATATCGCTCAGCTTAACCTGATGGGCCTTGAGCGCCTTATAGAAATCCGCTTGGCAGCTTATGAGCGTTCCAAGTAAATTTGCGGGGGGCTTAGCCCCCCTTTTTTTGTTTTGGCATGGTAGGGGCGGTCTGTGACCGCCCGCATAACCGGAGGTATCAAATGAGAAAATACGCGGACAAATATTTCGGCACGGACCCCTGGCGCATAACGGAAGACGGCTTTAACCCGGCGTACGGCGCGGTGGCGGAGTCCATTTTTTCCCTTGGCAACGAGCATATGGGGCTGCGCGGCTATTTTGACGAGGGTTACTCGGGCGAGGGCTTGCAGGGCTGTTATGTAAACGGCGTCTACGAGCGCAGCCAGGCGCGGCCAAGCGGATATAAGGGTATACCGGAGACCATGGAATTTATGGTGAATTCGGTGGACTGGGTGCATACGGGGATAACCGCGAACGGCCGTACGCTGGATTTGGCAAAGTCAAGGTTCTCGCGGTTTTCGCGGGTTTTGGACATGCGCACGGGGGAATTGCGCCGGGAGTTTATTTGGCATGCGGATGACGAAACCGACATAAAGCTTAGTTTTACGCGATTTTTGTCCATGCGCCGTTTGGAATTGGGCGCGTCGCGTATTCGCTGGGATGTGCTGAAGGGAACAGCGGAAATTAACGTCTGCCCGGGGCTTGTCTTTACGCGTGAGGATATATGGGATATAATTATAAATGACAAACAAGGCGATACCTTAACCGTTAAAGGCGTTACAAAGACGACGAAGCAGCCGCTTTACGCCTCCGCGTGGTTTGACTCAGGTAAAAAAGACGAATTAACGCGCATTGTACGCGTTTCAAAGATAGACGGCGGTTCGCCGCGTGAGTTAAAGGGCTTTTCCTATGATGAGCTGCTTGAGGAAAACCGCCGATGGTGGGCGAAGCAATGGGAGCTGTCCGACATTGAGATCGGCGGCGGCGCGGAGGATCAGCAGGGCATACGCTACTGTATATTCCAAATGCATCAGACCCTGCACTCGGGCAAAGACCGCGTTGTAATCGGCGCAAAAGGCCTGACCGGCGAGGTTTACAACGGCAATACCTTTTGGGACACGGAAATCTACTGCCTGCCCTTCTACCTGTTCACAAACCCCGAAGCCGCGCTGGGCGTGCTGAAATTCAGATATGAGACACTGGGCGAAGCGAAGAAACGCGCCGGGGAGATGGACTTGGAAGGGGCGTTCTATCCCATCGCCACAATCGGAGGAAGCGAATGCTGCACGCTCTGGCAGCACGCGAACATGCAATTACAGGCGTCTACGGCGGTGGCGTACGCGCTTTGGCACCATGCCCGCGTCACCGGGGACGGCGCGTTCCTGCGCGAAAAAGGCATAACAATGCTTGAGGAAATCTGCCGGATGCTCGCGTCGCGCGGCGGCTTCGACCCGGTTACGGGCGAATACGGCTACTACGGGGTAATGGGGCCGGACGAGTTCCAATTAATGGTTAACCATAACCTGTACACAAATTATATGGCGAAAAAGACCTTTGAGTTTACGCTTGAAACCCTTGAAGCCATGGGCATCCCCGAAACCGCGGAGCACAGGGATTGGCGGCATAAGGCGGAGCTTACGCGCGCGGGGTTTGACCCCGAAACGCTGCTGTTTGAACAGCACGACGGTTACTTCGGCCTGCCGCATGTGGACTTGAAATCCATCCCCGTCGAGGATTTCCCGCTGTATCACAACTGGAGCTACGACCGCATCTACCGCAATGACCTGATAAAACAGCCCGACGTGCTGATGTTTATGTTTATGTACGCCGGCGAGTTCGGCCAGGAGCAGCTTGCCGCGAATTTCGACTATTACGAGCCGCGCTGCATACACGAAAGCAGTTTGTCGCCCTCCGTCCACTCGGTTCTGGCGGCAAGGCTCGGGCGCATAGAGCAAGCCTACGGATTCTTCAAATTCGCGTCCCGGCTGGATTTGGACAATTACAACCGCAACACGAACGAGGGCTTGCACACCACATCCATCGCGGGGAGCTGGATGAACATCGTCTACGGCTTCGGCGGATTGAGGAGCGACGGCGGCACGCTTTCCCTAAGCCCCGTTCTGCCGGAATGCTGGGAATCCCTGCGTTTTAAGCTTATATACCGCGGAAGCGTGCTGCGCGTGGAAATCACCCGCGGCGGGACAACCGCGCGGCTTGAAAGCGGGAACCCGGTGAAAATAAAACTTTACGGTGATGATTATGAATGCTTGGCTGATTGAGCGCGAGGGGTACGAGCCCGAAAACACGGCGGATAACGGTAACCGGTTTTTGATAGGCAACGGCTTCATCGGAGTGCGCGGCACCCTTGAGGAGTACGGGGCCGATAAAATGGCCGCCCTCAATCTGGCGGGGATTTACGACCGCGCGGAGGGGCAGACGTGGCGCGAGCCGGTAAACGCGCCCAACGGCCTGTTCGCCAGGCTTGAAAATACGGGGAATATCCTGAAGCATAAGCAAAGCCTTGATATACGCCACGGCCTGCACAGCCGCGAAACGGTTTATGAACATGCCGTTTTGCGTATAGAGCGCTTCGCAAGCATGGCGGAACCGAATGTCCTTTGCCAGCGGATTTTTGTTGAGCCAAAGGGCGGACCCGTTACGCTGGTCTGCGGTATAGACGCGGACGTTTGGGACATAAACGGGCCGCATTTAATGGATTTTAAGAGCGAAGGCGGCGATATATTAAAGGTTTCCGCCCTTACATACGAGCAAAAGCTGCCGATTACCGTTTACGAGGATTGCAACCGTGCCCATGACGAAATCCGCGTTAACGGAAACAGTATTTTTAGGGTTTTCAACGTTGCGGAACGTTTTGTTCTGGAACGCGCGATCACCGTGAACGCCGAACCCGTCGCCGGTTCCTATGATAGCAGGCTGGCGGCGCATAAGGCTGTTTGGGAACGGCTGTGGCGGAATTCGGAGGTAAAAATCACAGGTGACGGCAATGCCCAATTATCGCTGAATTACAGCCTGTACCATCTGCACAGCATAGCCCCGCGGCACGCGGACGGCCTGAGCATAGCGGCGCGCGGCCTGTCCGGGCAGGTATACAAGGGCGCGGTGTTCTGGGACACGGAGATATTCCTTATGCCCTTTTTCACGCTGACGGAGCCGTCCCTTGCGCGGAAGCTTGTGCAGTACCGCATCAACGGGCTTCCCGGCGCCGTAGCCAAGGCTGGGGAATACGGCTTTGACGGCGCGTTCTTCCCATGGGAGAGCCAGGACGGCGGAATTGAGGGCTGCACGGACTTCAACGTTACGGATGTATTCACAAACCGCCCCGTGCGCACCTATTTCCGGGATAAGCAAATTCACATTTCGGGCGATATAATCTACGCCCTGTGCCGTTATATGGATTGGACGGGCGATACGGGGCTGTGGGACAACGGCGGGCTGGAGCTTGCCCGGGCCTGCGCGGAGTTTTATCTTAGCCGCGCCTATTGCCGCCCCGGGAGCGGCGTACTTGAATGGACGGACGTGGTCGGCCCCGACGAATACCACGAGCGCGTGGACAACAACGCCTTTACCAACCGCATGGCGGCGTTCACCCTGGAACGAGCGGGAATGGCGCGGGAATGGCGCGGGCCGAAGCTGTCTGGCGGCGTGGTTGAGCAGTTTGACGGTTACTTCGCGCTGGAGGACGCGGATTTGGAAACGGCGCGGGGGCGGCTTAGGCATCCTAAGGAATATTGGGGAACCCAAAGCGGCGTGGCCTTTTCAACCAAAATAATAAAACAGGCCGATGTGCTGGCCTTGATGAACCTGTTCCCTAATGAATATACCGATGAGGAAGTTAAGACGAACTGGCTGTATTATGAGCCGCGTACGGAGCATGGCTCCAGCCTAAGCGCGTGTATGTACGCGTTGGGGGCCTGCCGCTTCGGGCGCGCTGAGCTGGCGTATCCGCTTTTCCTGAAATCCGCGCGGGCGGACTTGGACGGCGGCGGCAAATCCTGGGCCGGGAACGTATATATCGGCGGGACGCACCCGGCGGCGTCCGGCGGCGCTTATATGATCGCGGCGCACGGCTTCGCGGGGTTGAGGCTTGCCGGGGATAAGCCGGAACTGAACCCCTGTCTGCCGGAAACATTCGATTCACTGGAATTTCCTTTTATCCTGCGGGGAAAACAAATGAAAGCGCGGGTTACGCATGGGAGGCATGGTATAGAATGAAGCCCTATAAAATGGCAATATTTGATTTGGACGGCGTGATTGTGGACACGGCGAAATATCACTATCTGGCGTGGAGGGAGCTGGCGGAGCGGCTGGGCTTTGAGTTTACCCAGGAGCATAACGAGCGGCTGAAAGGCGTTTCACGCTGGCGTTCGCTGGAAATCCTGCTTGAAGTGGGCGGCATGCCGGATAAATTCACCGATGCCGAAAAAGAAGATATGGCAAATGAAAAAAACAAACGTTATGTCGGTTACATCAGCCAATTGAGGGAGGACGAAATCCTGCCCGGAGCGCGTGAATTGATAGCGCGGATGAAGGAAAACGGCATTAAAACGGCCATAGGAAGCGCAAGCAAAAACACGCCGCTTATCCTCGAGCGTCTTGGCATAGCGGATTTGTTCGACGTTGTCATCGACGGCAACAGCACCCAAAAAGCCAAGCCCGACCCGGAGGTTTTCGTCCTCGGCGCAAAGGCCATGGACGTACCGCCCGGCGACTGCATCGTCTTTGAGGACGCTCAGGCCGGCATAGACGCGGCGCTTGCGGCGGGCATGACGCCAATCGGCGTCGGTGACCCGCATAACCTCGTTGGAGCGGAAATACATGTACCCGCTCTTAAAGATTTTATTTTTTAACCACAGAAAACACAAAAAAACACAAAATAAAACCTTTTCTATGTTCCCGAATAACCGGCTGTCCCTGTTATCCGGCTTAATATAAGCTTCCGGAGCAAATCCACAGGGATAATTGTAAACGCCATCAGCGCAACCAGCATCAAATGCCCGGCCTCCATGCCCGAGGTGCGGAACACCGGCCCGCCGAAGTAGATGATGCATATCTGCACCGCCGTCACAATGCCCATTATCCACAGGAACGGCTTGTTCGCCGCCAAGTAATCGAACAGGTTCAGCGTATGCGTCCTTGCGCAGAAGCTGGTGAAAATGGCGCAGAACATAAACAGCGCGAAGAACGCGGTCATGCGGTAGATGCCGCTTGCCCCGAACAATCCGGCTGTAAACGGGCTTTTCAGGAAAAACAGGCACAAGGCCGTTGTATAGACGCTGATAACGGCGATCTGGCTGAACATGTACTTGTTTATAATGGCTTCGTTACGCGGCTTAGGCTTTTCGCGCATATATTTGAGCCGCGCCTTCTCTCCGCTGAACGCAAGCCCGGCAAGGGTGTCCATAACCATGTTTATCCACAGCATCTGAATCACCGTAATCGGCATATCCACGCCCACTAGCGGCCCTACGACCGTAACGCCCACAGCGCACATGCAAATGCTTAGCTGATAGACCAAGAACTTGCGTATGCTCTTGAAAATCGTGCGCCCGTAGGATATTGCCTTGGCAATGGACGCGATATTGTCGTCCAGAATAACGATATCTCCCGCTTCCTTGGCGACCTCCGCGCCGCTGCCCATGGCGAACCCTATGTCGGCCTGTTTCAGGGCAGGGGCGTCGTTCACGCCGTCGCCGGTCATCCCGGCTACCATACCCATATCCTGCGCCGCCCTTACCAGGCGGCTCTTATCCGAAGGCAAAGCCCTGGCCACAACGCGCAGCTCAGGCAAAGCCTTGATTAACTCGCCGTCGCTTAACGCGGCAAGCTCCGCCGACGTAAGGCACAGCGCGCCCTCTTCCAAAATCCCCGTTTCCCGGGCAATGGCCACAGCCGTAGACCGGGCGTCCCCCGTAATCATAACAGTCTGTATCCCGGCTTCGCGCACCCGGCGCACGCCGTCCACGGCCTCGGCACGTATTTCGTCCCGAATACCCAGAAAACCAACTAACCGAAGGGGCGAACCCTGTGTCCGCTCACCTTCCCCGTTCATATCCGCGCCGCTCATCGCCACCGCGACAACCCGCGCGGCACCCGCGTTCAACTCATCTATTATGTTTTCAAGCTTCAATTTGTCCAAAGCGGGCACAAAATACCCGTTTTCGTCAAAATACCCCGCGCAACGCGGCAGTATCATCTCCGGCGCGCCCTTCACCAGCGTGGCGTTAAGCGCCCCCGTCACATCCGACGACATTAGCTTTGCCGCGCTGTTAAACGGCACAACCTTCCCAATCCGTATCCTGTCCGGCTCTTTGTCAAACAGTGAATGCGCGTATTCCATAACCGCGCGGTCCGTGGCGTTTCCGCCGATTGCGTAATTTTTGTCAATTTTTGCGCTGCAATTGTAATATATTGAATTAAATAATATCCGGCGCAGATTCAGCGGTATCCCGTCTTTTTTCTTATAACTTTTCCCCGCGCCCGATACAAACCCCGTCACTTCCAAATGCCCGCGCGTCAGCGTTCCCGTCTTGTCCGTGAAAAGTATGTTCATACTTCCCGCCGTCTCAACGCCCACCAGCTTCCGCACCAGCACGTTATCGCGGAACATCCGCCGCATATTCGCCGAAAGTACCACGGTTATCATCATCGGCAGGCCCTCCGGCACAGCCATCACAACAACCGTCACCGCCAGCGTGGCGGCCTTTAAAAAATGCCCGAACATGGCGCGGGTGTCCGCCAAAACGTTTAACATCAAGGTTTTATCAAAATGGTTGTCAATCGCTATTACGTTAAAAAAATACGCCAGCGCCGTCACGGCCGCGGCCGTATAGCCCAAAAGCCCCACACGGCGCGCAAGCTGCCCAAGCCGCTTTTTCAGCGGGCTGTCCCGCTTCTCGCGCTGGATTTCTTTCCCGATCCTTCCGTAAACCGTGTTTTCGCCGACGCTGGTTATGCGCATTAACCCCTCGCCGCCGCAAACAACCGAGCCCCCGAACAGGAGCGTCCTGTCGTCAAAGCCGCCGGTTACTGATTTACCCGGGGCTTTCACCGCTTCCCTGCTTTCACCGTTAAGGCTTGACTGGTCAACATCCAGCCCGCCCGTAAGGATAACCCCGTCCGCCGGAACCCTGTCCCCGGACTGAAGCAGGCAGATATCGCCCACAACGGCTTTTTCAACCGGGATTTCGACAAGCCGCCCGTCCCGCTTCACACGGCAGTTCACCCGCGCCGCTTCTTCCTGCAGGCGTTCAAACGCCGATTCGCTGCCGTATTCACTCAATGTTGAGACGAAAGTGGCAAGCAGTATCGCCGCCGCGATACCCAGCGTCTCGAACCAATTGTTGTCCCGGAACAAAAAAATAACATTCACGGCCAGGGCAATCAAGAGTATTTTTATCATCGGGTCGCCGAAGCTTTCCAGGAAGCTTTGCAAAAACCCCTTGCGTTTCCGCCCCCCCAGCCGGTTTTCGCCGTACAGCATAGCCGATGCCGCCGCCTCTTCCGTCGTAAGCCCCGTAGTAAGCCACTCTACCGGTGAAAAATTAGTGTCCATACCTGCCTGCCCTCCCCGTAAAACAAGTATATGAGGACGGGCAGACAGGCTAGAACTTTATCAAACCCAAGGAGGATAATAATACTATAACACATACCGAATGCTGGTTTTTGGGCAAATTTTCAGTGCCCTCAAACCCGCTCCGGCAGCGGCTTTTGCTGATTCAGGGTAAATATAGGTTACCCCAAGTCCATCATTTCGGAGTGATGCGCGCTAATCGTTGTCGTCGTCACGCGCGCGCGCGAAAGGCTTCTTCGAAGAAGAAGACGATTTACTCTCCTTTACTTTACTTTACTTTACTTTACTTTGTTTATTTCCGGTACCGGAAATGGCGTTTAAGGTACGTTTATTACAATCTCATGACAATTATGTTTAATATTCGTGTCATAAATTACATGTTCATTACATTTGCTCCCAGTCAACGTTCACAGCGTCGCCCCAAACCCGTTCCAAATTATAGAAATCCCGCTCATCCTTCCCAAACATATGGATAACCACCGCGCCGAAATCCAGCAGCACCCAGCCCCCCGTGCTCATACCCTCGGAATGGAGCATTCTGATGCCGTGCTGATGCAGCGCCTTCTCGGCCTCATGGCAGACAGCCTTCAATTGGTTGGGGTTCCCCGCCGTCGCGATGATGAAATAATCGCTAAGCGTCGAAATTTCGCTTATATCAAGCACTTTTATATCCTGCCCGAACTTGCCGTCAATTGCTTTCGCCGCCGCCAGAACCGCCGCGCTCAGTTTTTCGTCCTTCACCATTTAATAATCCTCCGTATTTTTGCGTTTATTTCGGTTTTTGCTCTTAATAATCTTCCGTATCCGGATGCAAATGATACGTCATATACTCCCTGGCATCGCGGCTAAGCGGATGCGCCGCGTCCCCGGCGGCGCGCATCTTCCTGTCAAGAGCCTCTATCACGGCCGCGTCAATATCATACTCCGCGTATTCCCGCGCCGCTTTTACCCCCTCAAGCGCAGACCTCGACGGCTCGGTAAAATCCGCCGTAAAAACGATTTTCTCAAGCAGGCTCATCGCCGGGCGCCCCGTGGTATGGTACTTTATCGCGTTCAGCACATCTGCATCCGCAACGTTGTACTTAACCGCCGCGATCCCCGCGCCCACATGCGAATGCACAAGCCCCGGCGTTTCAAGCATGTACCCGTCCAAAGGTATCTTGAACAGCTCCGCTGTTTTCAGCAGGTCCGCGTCGTCCATCCCCTTCGCCGCGTCATGCAAAAGGCCCGCAAGGTAAGCCCTGTCCGCGTCCGCCCCGTGAATTCCGGCCAGCCGCTTCGCTTCCTCGGCTACAGACAGCGCGTGGGCGTACCGTTTTTTAGACAGCCTTTTTTCCAGCTCCATTTTTATATCCTTTACCGGAATTTCGCGCAGGTAAAGCTTATGCTCCTTGATATAAGCCGCCACCGGCCCCGGCACAAGATACCTTATGCTCCAGCCGTAAGCCACCCGGTTACGTATATCACTGGACGAAATATCCAGCCCGGGTATCTCCAGCATCTTTATCCGCGCCTTCGATTCTTCTTTAAGATGCTTCGCCATAACCTGCGCATCCCGCGCGCATGTGCCGGGGCGGCTGGTAACCGCGAAATGCGTCAGCTTAAACAGCTCATCGCGCTGCTTCCATTTATTGATATGCATAAAAGCGTCCGCGCCGATGATGAAATACAGCTTTGTCTTTGGCGGCAGCTTCGACGCGATTTCACGCAGGGTATCCACCGTATAGCTTTTGCCCTTCCGTTCCATCTCTATCCCGGATATATGGAAACGCGCGTTATCCCCTATCGCCAGCGCCGTCATGGCAAACCTGTGCGGCGCCGCGCTGGCCTTCTGCTTTTCCTTAAAGGCCGGAGTCCCGGAGGGTATAAACAGCACCGTATCAAGGCCCAGCTCATCCCGCACATGCTCCGCCGCCGCCAGATGCCCGTAGTGTATGGGGTCAAAGGTACCGCCCATAATCCCGACGCGCCCGTTATCCCCTATTATTTCTTTCAATATCTCCAAACAGCGCAACCCTCCGCGCGTGCCTGCCGCCGTCTTCAAACCGCGCGTCCAGCCACGCATCTACTATCATAACCGCCATTTCGGGCGCAATCACGCGCGCGCCTAAGCAGATAACATTCGTGTTATTATGCTCTTTAGCCAGACGCGCCGTAAACGCCTCCGAGCAGTTCACAGCCCGTACCCCGTTCACCTTGTTGGCCGCGATGCACATCCCCGCGCCCGTGCCGCATATCAGCACCCCCGCGTCGCAAGCCCCGTTTCCGACGGCATTTGCAACCCTTTCCGCAAATACCGGATAATCATGGTTTTCATCATTCTCATCCGGTATAAACAGCTCCACATCCAAACCCTTCTTCTCAAGATGCGCCTTGACAAACCGCTTCATATCCAACGCCGTGTGATCGCATCCAAGCGCTATGCGCATTTTATCTCCCCTTTTTTCAACCACAGAAATCACAAAAAAACACAAAAATTGACTGGTTACATAAAATCAGGTATACTTATTATACCATCATTTCTATAAAAAGGAACGCCAAATGAAAAAATTATCGGTTTATATCCACATACCGTTCTGCGTGTCCAAATGCGCCTATTGCGATTTCCTGTCCTTTGCCGGGCGCGGGGAGCTTCACGCCGCATACGCGGACGCCCTTGCTTCCGAGATTGTAGCGTCAAAGACAGAGCTGGCGGATTATGCCGCGGAAACCGTATACTTCGGCGGCGGCACGCCCACGGCGCTCCCCGCCTCCGCCCTTGTCCGCCTGCTGGATGCTTTGCGCGGAACCTGCAAAGTCCTGCCGGACGCTGAAATTACATCGGAAGCCAACCCCGAAACCGCCAACCCGCAAAACCTAAGCGAACTCCGCGCCGCCGGGTTCAACCGTTTAAGCCTTGGAATCCAGTCCTTTGACGATAATCTCTTAAAACGCGTAAACCGCGCGCACAGCGCGGAAACCGCCCGGGACGCCTACGCCGCCGCCTGCGAGGCCGGTTTTGAGAACATCGGTATAGACCTGATGTTCAGCATCCCCGGGCAAACAACGGATAATTTCGAAAGAACCCTGCGCCAAGCCGCCGACCTCTCCCCCGAACATATAAGCTGCTACGGCCTGACAGTGGAACCCGGCTCAAGCCTTGCCGGAGACGGCTACGAACCCGACGAAGAAGCCGACCGCGCCATGTACGCGCTGGCCCGCGAAATCCTACCGGAAAACGGCTACGAACACTACGAAATCTCAAACTTCGCCATTCCCGGACACAGAAGCCGCCACAACACCGCATACTGGAACGGGCAGGATTACCGCGGATTCGGCCTTGGCGCGCATTCCCTCATTAACGGCGCGCGCTTCCACGCCGGTACGTGCCTGGAAAGCTACATAGCCTCGAACGGGGCTTCCCCGCGCCAAAACGTCGAATTCCTGCGCGAAAGCGACATGCGGGCCGAATTCATGATCCTGGGCCTGCGCCTGTTAGATGGCATAAATTGTGAGGATTTTTCCAGAAAATTTGACAAAAATATATATCGTGAATACGGCGCGCAAATAAAAGAGCTGACCGCGCAAGGCCTGCTTGAAGCCTCCGGTAACCGCATACGCCTCACCCCGCGCGGCATAGACCTTTCCAATCAGGTTTTCGCAAAGTTTATATGATTTTTACAATATTTACTTGACAAATAATTCACATAATGGTATTTTATATATAGCGTTAGCACTCACAAGGCGAGAGTGCTAACAAGGCAGGGATAATATGGAGCTGAACGAACGCAAAATCAGGATTTTGGAATATATCATCAACGATTACATCGCTACGGCCGAACCCGTAGGTTCGCGCACCATTGCGAAGAAGTACGATATGGGCCTGTCCTCCGCCACAATCAGGAACGAAATGAGCGATTTGGAAGAGATGGGTTATATCCTTGCGCCCCACGCCTCCGCCGGGCGCGTCCCGTCGGACATGGGCTACCGCCTGTTTGTAGACAGGCTTTTGCGCCGCCGCGCCCAGGCACAGCATCAGGACGACGTCCTAAACCGCGAAACCGACGCCCTCCGCTTTCTGGAGCGCGTAATAGCCCGCAACATCAACCAAATCGACTACCTGATGCGCGAAACGGCAAAGGCCATATCGCTGCTTACAAAATACACCGCCGTGGTGTCCGAGGCCGTTTCCGCCGGAGACCGCGTCGGGCGCTTACAGCTTATGCCGCTTGACGAAAACTGCGTCCTGCTGGTAACCGTCACCGTTTCACGAAAGGTCAAAAACCACAGCATCCGCGCCGTTTCAATCCCCGGTTACGAGGAGCTTATCAACATGTCCCGCGCCCTGAACACCGAGCTGATCGACGCCACCCCCGCCGGCCTGACGCCCGCCGCCAAAAAACGCCTTAAAACCGCCTTCACCGGGTACGAGCCGCTCCTGACCGCCGTACTCTCCGCCGTAACGGGCGTCCTAAACGACGGCGCCGACCAGCAGGTCTACACCAGCGGCATCAAAAACATCCTCGCTTTCCCGGAATTTTACGACAACAGCAAGGCCCGCGCCCTCTTTGAAGCCCTTGAAGAGCGCGATTACCTCAAGCTTCTACTGGAAGAAAGCGCCGGCAGAAACGCCGCCACGGACGTAAGCGTGGTAATAGGGCAGGAGAACGCCCTGCTGGAGCTCCGCGATTGCAGCATCGTAAAGACAACTTACCGCCTCGACGGCGACGTAAGCGGCGGAATAGCCATAATCGGCCCCACCCGCATGGATTACTCCCAGGCCGTATCCGTCCTCCAAAGCATGGCGAAACACATAAACAGCGCGTTACGCGCGTTGGAAGAGGGTAAAGATTAAGCTCTAAGACCTTGGGAAACTTTTAACGTTTATATATAGGGAAAATTATTTAAGGAGAAGGTTATGACAGAAGAGGAAATCTTTGAACAAGAGCAAGAGGAAGCTCAAAAAACCAAAAAGAAGAAGAATAAAAAAGCGGATGAGCTTGACACCTTAAAACAACAGGCCGCCGAATCAACCGACAAATACCTGCGCGTAATGGCGGAGTTCGACAACTTCCGCAAGCGCACCGTCCGCGAGAAATCCGCCCAGTTCGACACCGGCGTCCAGACCGCGGTCTTGAAATTCCTGCCCGTCATAGACAACTTCGAACGCGCCATGGCGGCGGCCCCGCCCGACGACAGCATGTGCAAGGGCTTCGCCATGATACTCCGCCAAATGAAGGACATACTTGCTTCCTTGGGCGTATCGGAAATTAATGCCATAGGCCAGCCCTTCGACCCCACGCTCCACGAGGCCGTAATGCTGGTGGAAAGCGAGGGCCGCGAACCCGGAACCGTGGCCGAGGAGCTAATAAAAGGCTACATTTACAAAGATAAGCCCATCCGGCACAGCATGGTGAAAGTGGTGAATTAATAACCAAGGCTTTAATCATTTATAAACAACTAATATAAACAAAATATCAAGGAGGTACAAATGGGAAAAATCATCGGCATTGACTTAGGCACCACAAACTCGTGCGTTGCCGTTATGGAAGGCGGCAAGCCTGTTGTTATAACCAACACGGAAGGGGCGCGCACAACTCCCTCTGTCGTCGCGTTCACAAAAACCGGGGAGCGCCTCGTCGGGGACACCGCGAAGCGCCAGGCAATCACCAACCCGACGAACACCATCCAATCCATCAAACGCAAGATGGGTTCGCGCGAAAAGGTTACAATCGACGGCAAAGGCTATACCCCGCAGGAGCTGAGCGCCATGATCCTGCAAAAAATGAAGGCCGACGCGGAAGCCTATCTGGGCGAAACCGTCACCGAAGCCGTCATAACCGTCCCGGCCTATTTTAGCGACGAACAGCGCCAGGCCACCGTTGACGCGGGCAAAATCGCGGGCTTTGACGTGAAACGCATAATCAACGAGCCCACCGCCGCCGCATTGGCCTACGGCCTGGAAAACGAAAAAGAGCAGAAAATCATGGTTTATGACCTCGGCGGCGGCACCTTCGACGTCTCCATCATAGACATCGGCGACGGCGTAATCGAAGTAATGGCAACCGCCGGCAACAACAAGCTGGGCGGCGACGACTTCGACGACCGCGTAATCGAGTACCTCGCCGCCGAATTCAAAAAACAGGAAAACATGGATTTAAAACAAGATAAAATGGCTATGCAGCGCCTGAAGGAAGCCGCCGAAAAAGCCAAGAAGGAGCTGTCCAGCGTCCCGTCCACCAACATCAACATCCCCTTCATCACCATGAACCAGGACGGCCCCAAGCACATGGACGTAACCCTCACCCGCGCCAAGTTCGACGAGCTGATCGCCGACCTCGTGGAGCGCACCATGGAACCCGTGCGCCGCGCCCTCTCAGACGCGAAGCTCAAGCCCGAGCAGCTTAACAAGGTCTTACTCGTAGGCGGCTCAACCCGCGTACCCTGCGTCCAGAACGCCGTCCAGAAAATCACGGGCAAGGAGCCCTTCAAGGGCATCAACCCCGACGAATGCGTAGCCGTAGGCGCGTCCATCCAGGGCGGACGCCTGGCAGGCGACGAAGGCGCGGGCAGCATCATGCTCTTCGACGTCACGCCCCTCTCCCTGGGCATCGAAACCCTTGGCGGCGTCGCCACAAAGCTTATACAGCGCAACACCACCATCCCCACCTCGGAGAAGCAAGTGTTCTCCACCGCCGAAAACAACCAGACAGCCGTTGACATACACGTCGTCCAAGGCGAGCGCGAATTCGCCAAGGACAACAAAACCCTCGGTCAGTTCCGCTTGGACGGCATAGCCCCCGCCCCGCGCGGTATCCCCAAAATCGAAGTCACCTTCGACATCGACGCCAACGGCATAGTAAACGTCTCCGCGCGCGACCTCGGCACGGGCAAAGAGCAAAAAATCACCATAACCTCAAAAACAAAGCTCTCCGAAGACGAAATCGACCGCGCCGTCCGCGAAGCCGAGCAGTTCGCCGAAAGCGATAAAAAACGCAAGGAACTCGTCGATGCCAAAAACGAAGCCGATTCCACCGTCTTCCAAACCGAAAAAATGCTCAAAGACCTCGAAGAAAAAATCGGCGAGGACGATAAGGCCCGCATAGAGGAAGCCCTGGGCCGCCTGCGCTCCCTGAATGAAACCGTCACCCTCGAAAACATCACCGAAGGCGACGCCGCGAACCTAAAGTCCGCCACCGAAGATCTAATGGAAATAATCAACGAAGTCTCCACCAAGCTCTACCAGCAAGCCGCGCCCCCCGAGGGCGAACCCGACTACGCCGGCTACGGAGACGGCAGCGACGGCGATATCAGCGGAGAGTACAGGGAAGTTTAAAGAATAATATTGTAAATACGCGGATGGGAATATGGGAGCGAACTATCCCGGCGCTTCACGAAGCGCCAATCCCACTCCGCGTATTCATACAACTTAGGCGGATATTAAATGGCAGAAAGAGATTACTACGAAACCTTAGGCGTCCAAAAAGGCGCAACCGACGACGACCTGAAAAAAGCATACCGCACCCTGGGTAAAAAATACCACCCCGACGCCAACCCCGGAAACACCGAGCAGGCCGCGGAAAAGTTCAAGGAAATAAACAAAGCCTACTCCATCCTCAGCGACAAGGACAAGCGCGCGGCCTATGACCAATTCGGGCACAAGGCATTCGACGGCAGCATGGGCGGCGCGGGCTACCACGGCAGCATGGATTTTGACATGGGCGACATCTTTTCCAGCGTTTTCGGGGATTTTTTCGGCGGCGGCAGCCCCTTTGGAAACAGGCGGCAGGAAGCGGGGCCAAGGCAAGGCCCTGACGTCCAAGTCACCATCCAAATCTCCTTCGAGGACGCCGTTAACGGTGCCGAAAAGGAGCTGCAGCTCAACCTTAGCGACAAATGCGGCACTTGCAACGGCTCCGGCGCGAAACCCGGCACATTTGCAGAAAATTGCAAGCATTGCGGAGGCTCCGGCCAGGAGCGCGTTTTACAGCAAACCATCCTGGGCCGTATGACCTCCGTGCGCACATGCTCGGTCTGCCGCGGAGAAGGCAAAATCATACGCGAGGTTTGCCAAACCTGTTCCGGACGCGGCAAGGTCAAATCGGGCAAAAAGATCGTCGTCACAATACCCAAGGGCATCGACAACGGGCAAAGCATCCGCATCCCCGGCAAAGGCGAGCCGGGCGACAAAGGCGGCCCCAACGGCGACCTGCGCGTCCTCGTATACGTAAAGCCGCACACACGTTTCCGGCGCGACGGCATGACCCTCCGCGCGGAAATCAACATAAGCTTCGTCCAGGCCGCTCTGGGCGACGTCCTTACCATCCCCACCGTCTACGGCGACGAACGCCACGAGCTGAAGCCCGGCACACAGCCCGGCTCCGTTATAACCCTCCGGGGCAAAGGTATGGCAAACGTCCACAACCCGCGCAGCGTAGGCGATCTGGAGGTCACCATACGCGTTGCGGTCCCCACAAAGCTAACCGCCCGGCAAGAGGAGCTCCTCCGCGAGTTCGCCGGGGAAACAGGCCAGCCAACACCCCAACCGCCATCCCAAAACGGCAAAAAGCGTTTCGGCAAGAAGAAATAATCTGGGAGCGCGGGCGTCTCGCCCGCAACATAAATGAACGACATCACCCACCGGGAGCTCCGCATAATCGAAATCCTATCGGAAACCTTCAAGCTGTTTAAATCCAGCTTGCGCTTAATCGTCCCGCTTTGCCTGCTGGCGCTTATCCCGGTCAACTTAATCGAACTATTCTTCCCGCAGGACGTTTTCTTAGCGGCTTTGCTGACCGACCCCGTAGGCGTTGTCTATTCCGGCCTTTACAACAACTCGATACTGTTCTTCGGCGTAACACAAGTCATACGCCTCATATTCACCTGCCTTGTAACCGGCGGCTACACCTACCTCGCCATGCGCCGCTTCATTCCGGACGGCGGCACACAAGCCTCATTATCGGGCTTTATCGATTTCGTCATGGGCAAATGGATCTCCATCGCTTTCACAGGCATCCTGTTCTACTGCATCCTCAGCCTTTCCGCAATAATGATCTTCCCCGCGGTATATTTCGCGGTTATATTTATTTTTCATTTAAACATAGCCGCCGTTTCCGGCGAAAGAGGCTTCAAGGCCCTTATCGCCAGCGCAAGGCTGGTACGCGGGCGCTTCCTCAAACGGATGTTCTACGGCATAACCTTCCTAATAATGCAGTTCGCTCTGGCCGGCGTCCTAGCACGCCTCACCGGCGGCCTGTACCCGCCCGTAGGCGCGGAGTTAACCCTCCCCGGCGGCATCCTCATCCTAGCCCTAAACGTCTTAACCGAAACAATAGGCTCCATTTTCATAATGGCTCAGGCAGTATGGTTCGTAAACATTCTCCTCTCCCGCAAAACCCAGCAAGAGGGTGTATCTTAGTCTTTCAAGGAGGCATTCAATGCGCATAGAATTAGAAGGAATCAACAAAAGCTTCGGCAGCAACCATGTACTGAAGGATCTGGGCTTTTCCGCGAAAAGCGGCAAGGCTTTCGGGTTATTGGGCAGGAACGGCTCCGGCAAAACTACGACGATACGCATAATCATGGGTATTTTCCCCCAGGATTCGGGCAGGGTATCTATAAACGGCGGCAATTACAAGGATAACCGGAATACGATAGGCTATTTGCCCGAGGAGCGCGGATTGTATCCCAAGCGGGTAATTATCGACCAGATGGTGTATTTTGGCGAACTGCGCGGCATGAAATCCGGCGCGGCGAAGAAAAGGGCCGAAATGCTGCTGGAGAAGCTTGAGGCCACGGAATACCTGAACAGGAAACTGGACACGCTGTCGAAAGGCAACCAGCAGAAGATACAGCTTGCGATATCGCTGATCACCGATCCCGATATCCTGATCCTTGACGAGCCGTTTTCGGGCCTGGACCCCGTGAACGCCGGGCTTTTAAAATCCCTTGTCCAGGATATGGTAACGGCCGGCAAGCTGGTAATCTTCTGCAGCCACCAGATGGCAAGCGTGGAGGAGCTGTGCGACGATATCTGCATCATCGAAAAGGGCAGAATCGTGCTGTCGGGCGAGCTTGCGAAGATTAAAAAGACATATCCCCGCAACCGTATTCTTATCGCGCCCGAATCAACCGATTTTGCTGACGTTCAGCGCAGGCTGCAAGCCTCCCCGGACATCCGGGACATCTCCACGGGCATAGAAATCGCCAAAAAAGGCTGCGTCATAACGCTCAAAAACGAGTTGGACAAGCTCCGCCTCTTTACCGCCGTAAACGGCATGAACGTAAGCATAGACACATTCCAGGTCATGGAACCGACCCTGGAAGAAATCTTTATAGAGAAAGCGGGGGGCGGCAATGAACCAGTTTAAGACAATCCTAAAATTTGAATATTTCGGCTATGTACGCACAAAAGCCTTCATCATTACAACCGTTTTATTCTTCGTTATAGTCGCCGCCGCGTCCAGCCTTCCCATGTTTATCAACGCCTTCAACAGCATCAGGGGCGACGCGGACATTTCCGCGGCAAGCGATGATGAACCTTCCATGAACGCCTTAATAGCAAGCCCTTCCGCCATTTTCACGGACGAAGTCCTGTCCGCGTATCTGCCGGGCTACATGTGGACAAGGGCGGACAACATCGACAACGCCTGGGAGGCCATCGAAAGCGGCGATTACGACCTTGCCCTCCGGATAGACGGCTTGAATTACACCGCCTATGAGCGGACAACCTCGTTAATAACCCAAGGCAGCCAGCACGCCATAAATTTTATGATAAAAGACGTCTATCAGCGTGAATTCCTTGACGGACGCGGCTTTGCCGCGGACGAGATCGACCATGTCCTGCACTCCCACCCCATCGGCGAGATAATCGTAGTGGGCACGGACTACACCCAAACCTTCTGGATCGGCTACGTCATGATGATACTGATGTTTTTCGCCATGATATTGTACGGGCAGTTCGTCTCAACCTCCGTCGTCGTCGAAAAATCCAGCAAAGCCATGGAGCTTCTCATAACCTCCGCCAAGCCCTTCCAGCTCATGATGGGCAAGGTTTTAGGCGTGGGCATGGCCGGCCTGACCCAGTTCGGCGCCATCCTTCTGGCCGCCTTCGTATTTATCCGCTTAAACCAAGCCTCCTGGAACGACTTCAACCCCGCCGTCGCAGCAATCATGGAAATGTCCATGTCGGGGAGCCTTATCCTGCTGGCCCTGCTGTTCTTCCTGTTCTCATTCTTCAGCTACGCCTTTGTCCTCGCCGGCTTCGCATGCACCGCAAGCCGCATGGAAGAATTGCAAACAATCGCCCTCATCCCCACGTTAATCGCCGTCGCCACCTTCTACGTCGCCATAGCCGGAAGCATGATGCCCGACGCCGCCTATGTTAAAATCTGCTCGTTCATCCCCATGCTGTCGCCCATGCTCATGTTCATGCGCATCTGCATAGCCGACGTGCCCATTGCAGAAATCATAGCCGCCTGCGCCATAAACGCCGCCGCCATCTTCGCTTTCGCGTTCGTATGCTCGCGCATCTACAAAGTTGGCGTGATGCTCTACGGCAAAAAGCCCAGGGTCAAGGATATTTTGCGATACGCGTTTAAATCATAATATAAACATGCTATAAGGCAGCGCTCCACGGTTTTAATATCCAATTCCCGGGAGGCACATATGAAAATATTTGACTTGGACAGCCCTGTAATCAGGTTCCTGACAATGATGGCGGACGTAATGATCATAAGCCTGCTGTGGATTTTGACAAGCATTCCGATTGTAACCGTCGGCGCGTCAACCACGGCGGCCTATTACGTCCTCACGCGCCGCGTTTCAAACCGCGAGGGTTACCTGCTCCGCGACTATTTCACGGCTTTCAGGATAAACTTCGTTAACGCCACACTCGCGTTCCTCACGCTGATGGTTTTCATCATCGTACCCCTCTTGAACATATACAACATCGAGTTCTACGGGCGTTTCGGCATCGTCGCCCTGCCCCTCAACATCGTCATGATAGCCGAAGCCATCTTCGTCTACATCCACATATTCCCCATGGCCTCGCGCTTCGACATGAAATACCGCCAGCTCCTGAAATCCGCGTTCCTCATCGCCAACAAACACCTGCTGACAACAATCACCCACGCCGCTTTCTTCGTAGGCGTCCTGCTTCTGATCTTCTACTACCCCATTTTACTGCTCTTCGGCGCGGGCATCTACTGCTGGCTCTCCTCCTACATGCTGATGCGCATCTACCGCAAATACCGCCCCGAAATGGACAAAAACGAACACGAACTGGAATTAATGAACAAAAGTAATAAATAAAGGAAACGGGTAAAGGAGACGGGACATGCAGGCGAAAAGGCATATCCGCGAGATTTATCTGGCGGGCGGATGTTTCTGGGGATTGGAAAAGTACATGGAAAACGTTAGCGGCGTTATCGAAACCGAGGTTGGCTACGCCAACGGCGGCACGCCGAACCCGACATACGGGGAAGTGTGCGCCGGATCAGGCCACGCCGAGGTTTGCCGCGTTATATACGACACGGCCGTTTCCGGGCTTGGTTTTATTTTGGACAGATATTTCGACGTGATAGACCCCGTTTCCGTCAACAAACAGGGCGGGGACGAAGGCATCCAATACCGCACGGGTGTGTACTTTACCGACCCTGAGGAACGCGCTTTCATCGAAGGCGCGGTGGCCGATTTGCAAAGGGATTACACCGTCCCCTTGGCGGTGGAGGCCAAACCCCTGGACAACTACACCCCCGCCGAGGATTACCACCAAAAATACCTGCATAAAAACCCCGGCGGCTACTGCCATATATCACCCGAGGAAATTGAGGAGGTAAAGCAGTACAGCGACACGCTCTCCGGGGCAAAGTGGCACAGCGGCCCCGTCAAGCGGCGCGGCAGCTGCGAGGCTTGTGAAAAGAGGCGGCGATAAAATTCCCGAATCCGAACATAGAGAGGTATCACGGCCCTTTCAAGGGGTTCACCCCTTGACCCTTTCAAAGGGCCTTTTTTTATTTGATTGAATTGTTTTATTATGGTATAATTACGAAGGTATGGAAATGGGGCGGTAATTTGGGCAGGACGATAGCGGTGGCCAATCAGAAGGGCGGCGTCGGCAAGACTACGACGGCGGTCAATTTGAGCGCGTGTTTGGCGCAGATGGGCAGAAAGACCCTGATTGTCGATATGGATCCGCAGGGAAACACCACCAGCGGCCTTGGCGTTGACAAGGGCAAGCTGGTCAAAACCGTTTATAACGTGTTGCTGGGCGAATGCTTTATTACCGACGTGCTGAAGGATACGCCCATCCCCGGCCTTACGCTGGCGCCCGCCGATATGGCCCTTGCCGGGGCGGAGATTGAGCTTGTGGTGGCAGGCAGCCGTGAGCATATCCTTGGCAAAATCCTGCGCGATATCAAGTATACCTACGATTATGTAATAATCGACTGCCCGCCGTCTTTAAATATCCTTACCGTAAACGCCCTGACCGCGACGGACACTGTACTGGTGCCGCTGCAATGCGAGTTTTACGCGCTGGAGGGGCTAACGCAGCTTTTCCACACCGTCGACCTTATCAAAAAACGCCTGAACAGCCGCCTAAAGGTTGAGGGCATCGTCTTTACCATGTACGACGGGCGCACAAACCTCAGCCTGCAAGTGGTCGATGAGGTTAAGCGCTTCGTTCCGCCGGAGATTTACAAACACATCATCCCGCGCAACGTGCGCCTGAGCGAAGCGCCCAGCCACGGGCTTCCCATAACGCTTTACGACAGAAGCTCCCGGGGCGCGGATGCGTATATACAGCTTGCGGAGATTGTTGATGAAAACGATTCATTATAACCGGGGGGTTCTATGGCAGTAAAAAAAGGCTTGGGGCGCGGAATAGACGCTTTGATACAAAGGCCGGCGGATGAGCCGCAGGGTAATGTTTTGGAGATAGATATAAACAGGATTGAGCCGAACAGGGATCAGCCCCGGCGTGTTTTTGACAAGGACGGGCTTGACGAGCTGGCGGAGTCTATCCGTGTTTACGGCGTTATTTCGCCGGTTGTTGTTGTGAAAGACGGCGATTACTACACGATTGTCGCCGGGGAACGGCGCTGGCGCGCGGCGAGGCTTGCGGGGCTTGCGGTTTTGCCCGTTATCGTGAAGGAGCTTGACGCGAAGGAAACCCTTGAGGTTGCGTTGATTGAGAACTTACAGCGGGCGGATCTGAACCCGGTTGAGGAAGCTTTATCTTACAGGAAGCTGGCGGACGGGTTTGGCATGACGCAAGAGGATATCGCGGCGCGGATAGGGAAAAGCCGCAGTGCCGTGGCGAACGCGTTAAGGCTTTTGAATCTGGCGGAGCCGGTGCGGGAAATGCTTGAAACCGGGGCTTTGTCGGCGGGGCACGCCAAGGTTTTGCTTGGCACCCCGGACGAGCGGGCGCAGATCAGGCTGGCTGAGGAAGCGTCGAACAGCGGGCTTAGCGTGCGTGAGCTGGAAGACGCCGTAAGGGAAGCAAAGAATTATTCAACCACAAAAGACACAAAAGAACACAAAAAAAACCCTTCCAGCCCGAATGTATACGCGGGGCTGGAAAGGGAGCTTACGGGGGCGCTGGCGGCGCGGACGCGCATCAGGCCGAATAAAAGCGGCGACAGCGGGAAGATAGAGATTGAGTTCGCGACGAAGGATGAGCTGGACAGGCTGTATCTTGCGCTGAGGAATAAATGATTACCGCGCTTTCCTTTGCAGCATAGTATTCACCCGTTCGATAGCCGTTTGCACTACGGGTATTGAGATAATAAGGACCGTTATAAATACCTCCGGGCCGAGGTAACTTATCTGGTACAGGCTGGAATAGGCCCAGGGGTTCTGTCCTTCCGGCGCCCATTGCCTGTAAAAGACGTAGCCGGAGATTGTTGAGAATGCAAAACGCCCCAAAACGCCAAGGCCGTATCCGGTGAACAGCCCGTTCCTTTTTCCCTGGAAAAAACCCGCAACGCCAATGGCGCCGTAGCCAAGTATGTAATCCAGCAAAATGGCGGCCGGGTGCAGCAAATCCGGCGTGCGGATGATGAAGCGCAGGATGCTGAACGATATGGCGGCCGTAAACCCTGCGGCAGGGCCGAAAAAATAGCCGGGCAGCGCGATAAACAACATACACAGGGGCGTTACGGAGCCGCCCTGGGGCATCCGGAACATCGGCATCATGGAGAGCGCCGCGGCGATTGCCAGGCACACCGCGCTGGCGGTCAGCACTTGCGGGGTGAACAGGTTACTTTTTCTTGACATAAAAAACCTCCTTTTGTTTTTGACATAGGAGGTGAGTGGTCTTAGGCCGTTATCACTTTCCTACGCCGGTACTAGCCGGAATCAGGTTCAAAGGGTACTGTCTCAGCAAGCTTTATTTGGATAAAACCTGCGCCCCTAGTGATTCGTAATTATTATAAGCCAAAGGCGGTAAAATGTCAAATAAATAGTATTCTAAGGGGATAAATAATGAAACAGCCCATAACAGGAAGCAAGGTAATTCTGCGGGAGCTGCGTGACGGGGACGCGGCATTTTTCGCGCATTGGTACAACCAGCCCGAGGTTATGTTCCAATGCGGGTTTCACGAGCAGACGACACTTGAGGCCGAACTGGCGGCGATACGCAAACCGGAGGCGGACCGGGACTGGTACGCCGTAACGGACTTATCCGGCAGGCTGGTAGGCGAAACGGGGCTGCTGCGCATGTGGCCCCATTGGCGCTGCACTGACTTGACAATCATCATCCCCGACCCCGCCGACCAGGGCAAAGGCTACGGCGCGTGCGCCACACGCCTGATGCTTAACCGCGCGTTCAGCCATCACGGCATGAACCGCGTATCTATCGGCGTGGTGGGTCTGAACACGCAGGCCCTCACGTTCTACAAACGCCTTGGATTCAAGCAGGAAGGCATTCAGGAGCAGGGATATTTCCATAACGGCAGGTTCAGTGATTTCATCATGATGCGTATACTGGAAAGTGAATTTAACCGGAAGGAATATATAAATGTATAAAATCATAGCAATCGACGCCGACGGCACGCTTTTGGACGACACATCCCGCATACCTGAGGAAAACAAGGCCGCGCTCCTCCGCGCGCAGGAAAAGGGTGTGCGCGTGGCGATAGCCAGCGGGCGCGGCATCCCCACGCTGGCCGGTTTTGCCAACGAACTGGGCCTTGACCCCGAACGTTCGCATATCATTGCACTGAACGGCGCGGCCGTCTTTGACGGTTATAAAAACCAAATCCGCGAAATCCGCATGAAGAAAAGCCTTATGCTGTACATACTGGAAAAGGTTCTGCCGCTGGGAATGCTTACTATCGTGTACCACGAGGCCGACGCCATATACGTAAAGCTTCCCGCGGACGGCGACAGAACCGGGTACGCGGATTATTACCGACTAAGCCATGTGCATACTATATTTACGGACGATTTTGATAAAGATATTAATCGTGAGGTGTACAAGGTTCTGGTGATCGGCGACGGCGAAAAGCTGCGGCAACTCGAAATGGCCATGGAACCTGAAAAACATCGCGTCGGTTTTGAAATGTTCTTCTCCGGCAAACGCCTCCTTGAGTTCACCAGCACCGCCTCCACAAAAGCCCGCGCCCTCGATTTCATTTGCCGCCGCCTTAACATCGACATGACCGCCGAATCCATTGCCATAGGCGACAGCTTCAACGACCTCTGCATGATCCAATCCGCCGCCCTGGGCGTGTGCATGAAAAACGGCAGGGAACCTGTTAAACAAGCCGCCGATTATGTTACGGAAAGAGATAACAACAACGGCGGCGTGGCTGAGGTTGTGGAGAAATTTATATAAAAGCCTGTTTAGCATCTTGCTTTCGGTGGATTTCCGCGAAAATTTTTCGTTAGGCTAGGAATGAAAAACCGCGTGTGCCCAAAAGGCACAGAAGGTTTTTTATGACGGCGACTAACGGAAAATTTACCGGAAAGACGCCGGAATGGAGATACTAAACAGGCTCTAAGGGGAAACATATAGATGCGTAATAAAACCATGTTGTTTTTTCAAATATCGTCGGTGCTGTTCGCTATTTTGTATGGGTTATTTGCATATTTTTTAATTTATAGGCTTATTGCGAGGGGGGATGTATTTTGGACGTATTTACTGAATATTGTCTATATCGCGGCTGTGTTACTGCTGGACAATGCGGCACACCGTTTTGCAGCTAAAAAAGCAAATACAATACGTCACATGCTTTATAGGGATATGGGCCCAATTTCAAGAAATATTTATATACTTACCCAAGGCTTTTGCCGGACGGGCATGTACATGTTTTATATTGCGGTGTTGATTTTGTCGCGGGTAACGATACTTAGACCCGAATTAATCCACGTTGAATTAAGGGACTTTTTTGTCTCGCTTGAATATGGGCTTATTTTATTGATTGTTTTCGACAAGCTTAGGGAATTGATGATGAAGGATAGAGAATGGTTTAAAGAAAACTTAGAGAACAAACTTATGGAGGATTCCTAACATGCCCACTCGGGCGGCTATAGCTGCGGTTAAGCCTTAGACAGGAGCTTCTCCCATTAGATTATAACTACGGTATTGCGGGCTTGCCCTGCAATCTCATCTTAAAGGATGATTAAATAAAATGATATACGCAAAAGGTATAATTAAATCCATAAAAGGCATGGGCGAGGGCTTCCTCCTCACCTACCGCTCCATCAAGCGCGGCGACCCCAACATCATGGTGTTCATCATATACGGGCTGTTTTTTGACGTGTACATGAACCTGCACAGGCCCTTCGCCGTTAAGTTCCTTACGCGGCTTGGCGGCGGCGAGTTCCATATTTCGCTGTTAAACTCCCTGCCCGGCATCATCGCCGTGTTCGCCATCATACCGGGTTCGCTGTTCATTAACCGTTTCAAACGCAAAAAAGGCGTTATATCCGTATTCTTTGCCATATCAAGGGTATTCGTAATCGCCCTTGCCCTCGTACCGTTCCTGCCCGCCGGGGTACGCCCCATATTATTTGTTATTTTGCTGGCCCTGATGAACTTCCCCGACGCAATCTCACAAACAGGCCTGCAAGGCTTCCTTGGCGACGTGTTCGACGGGTTCACCCGTTCCCGCGCCATAACCCTGCGCAATAAAATGGCTCAGATCGTGGCGCCCGCGGTAGCCATCGTGACCGGCCTCATAATAACCTTCGTCCCGCGCGGCGACGCGTTCCAAATCAATACCCAGGCAATCCTCATCTACCAAATCTTCTTCATTGCGGCATTCGGCTTCGCCATCCTCGAACTCCGTACTTTCCGGCGCTTTAAAGAATCCAAGGACGAACCCGGCGGAGAAATCCCCGAAGCCGCAATCCCCAAAACAAGAATAAGGGACGGGCTCCGCGCCATACCCGAAACCTTCAAGGACCGCCGTTTCGTCGGGTTCATGATCCCCACCATCTTCTTTTACTTCATGTTCCAATCGGCATGGCCTTTGTTCGGCATCCTGCAAGTCATCGACCTGGGCGCGAACGAGTTTCACATGTCCATAAACGTAGCCGTGTCCGGCTTGTTCGGCTTCCTCGGCGCTGGGTTCTGGAGCCGCCTAATACAAAAAAAGGGCAACGACTTCGCCCTTTTCGCCGCCGCCGCCGGCCTTGCCGCCAGCGTATGGACCACCGCCACCTCGCCAAACATCTGGATATACATCGCGTGGCAGATTTTCGGCGGCTTTATCGGCATCGGCATCGCCATAACCCTCCTAAACGGCCTCCTCGCCGCAACGCCCGAAAAAAACCGCGTCCTCTACATCTCCGTCTACAACACCTTCGTAAATATCTCCCTGGGCCTGTCGCCCTTCTTCGCCTACGCCATCCACAACGCGCTAAGCGCGCGCTTCCCCGGCGGCGCTGCCGGCACCCGCCTGTCCATGGGCGTAATCGGTATAGGCCGCGCGCTGGCGGCGGCTGTGCTGTTTGTTATATATCTGAGGAACAAAAAAAGAAAAGACCTTTAACGGTCATTTTCTTTAAATAAACGTGACTGATTAATTATTATAAGGCCCCTGATCGGACGGAGGCGGCGGAGGGGGGTAGTACCCTTCGGGCGCGTTCGGCATTACCAGCGCGCATATGATGTACGCCAGCAGGCCCGATCCGGCGAAGATGACGGCGCAGACGGCTATAAGGCGTACAATTGTAGCGTCTATGTTAAAGTACTCCGCTATGCCTCCGCAAACGCCCGCTACCTTCTTGTTTGTGCTGGACTTGTATAGTTGCTTTTTCATTGTCATATCCTCCTTATGATATATTCTTTATTATTAGATACGTTACAATCTTAAAAAAGTTTTACAGAAAATTCAGCAATTTCTTTTCCGCGAAGCTGAGGGCTTCCTTACCGCCAACAATTATATGGTCGGCCACGTTAACCTCGATTTTTTCCAGGATATCCCTAATAGTGTTGGTGGCCCGCAAATCGCTCTGCGACGGGAAAAGTTTACCCGTGGGATGGTTATGAGCCAGTATAACGGTCGCCGCGCTGTGCTGCAAGGCCTTCTCAACCAGAACGCGCGGGTAGATCGGCGCTTTGTCAATGGTGCCCCTGGCGAGCTCAACGGAGGAAATGATCTGGTTGCTGGCATCCAGGCAGATCATATAAAACACCTCGTCTGTTTCGCCGATAAACAAATCCTTCGCGAATTCGCAGGATTCCTGAGAGTTCGACAAACTGTGTTTCTTGCCCCATTTCACCGTTTCGTAACGTCTGGCAAGCGGCAGGGCAAGGGTAATCAAAATCGCGGTGTTTATGCTGACTTTACCGGCCTGCGCGATAGTCTCCGCGTCGGCCTCAAACAACGCGCGCAAACTGCCGAATTCCTTTATAAGCCTGTGCGCCAGAGGGTTCACGTTGCCCTGCTTCACCGCGTAAAACAGCAGAAGCTCCAGCACCTCGTGATCCGCCAATATGTCCAGCCCGCCCCGCAGATACTTCTGTTTCAGCCGCTCTCTGTGGCCGTCATGTATGCTGCCCATACCTTCTCCTTATAATATTGTACGCCTGCAATTATTTTTTATGTATCCGATTCCTCGCCCCACAACCCGTCAACATAACCCGTCAGCTCACCAAACCTCCCCGCGTATATAACCTTCAGCAGCCTATCCAAGGCATCCAGCGCCCGCAGCAATTGTTCCGTCCCAATAATCCCCTCCCTGTAAGCGGACACAGCCTCGTCCAAATCCAGCACATGGCTTGTACCGTCCGCATAAACAACAACATCCAGCAGCAAATCCTCGCAAACAACGCTCCCCGCTTCCGGTTCGGACAATTCCACGATATCGCAGTAATAATACCTGAACGCGTTCCCCTCGCCAAACATTTTGCTTACCTTATAACCCTCTTTCCGAAAACAACACGACGCCCCATGCGTAAACTCAGGCTTAGGGTTGGGCGTAAACCACCTGGTAACGATAACATCCTCATCCGCCCGCAAAACCTCATCATCCCGCAGCTCCATAACCTCTTCAGGCATCAGTCTTTTGCGAAACAACCTCATCGCATAACCTCCCTCGCAAACCATAGGTTGTGAAATAATAGGACTAACTGAAGAAAATGCTTATTCGCTACGCAGATTTCTTTTTAAATAAACCTTGTCTTTTAATTGGATTCCAGCTTCAAATATTGGTATATCATATTGTTCAAGCATGTAGTTTTCTATTCGATGAGAGAAAGAAAAGCCACAACGTTCGTAAAATGGAATGGCTAAGGGACCATCTCCTGTACCG